>Ga0206118_100021_pt1 | contig 450424 bp, 378 predicted proteins | sample 3A20Ametagenome_FD_177999 | JGI IMG/M metagenome (GOLD analysis project Ga0206118, IMG submission 177999) | Enriched microbial communities from leaf-cutter ant dump, University of Wisconsin, Madison, United States - 3A20A | ecosystem: Environmental > Terrestrial > Nest > Insects nest > Nest... | reverse complement strand
TGTAAACCCTTATTTTCATTCGGTTTTTACAAATTTCGCTAAACACCGGTTTTATCCGAAGAGCAAAACTGCCTGCTCAGCGAGGGCGCGAACTATAGGCACCCCACCGATCCATTGCAAGCTTTTTTTGAGAGATTTTGAAAGGATTTTGTCGCCCCGCTCAACACCTGAACAGATGTATCGCAAAGCGACCAATACGCGGAAATTACAAACAGATTATTCGGTTTTCAGCACACCCACTTTTCGCAAGACCCAGATTGTTGGCGCCGAAAGACCATACACCACCGAGAGCAACAACAAACCTTCTTCACGATAAATAATCAACAACGCAAAGGCCATAACGATGAGCAGCATGAAGCCAAAAGGTACGCGACCTCGGAAATCCACACTCTTGAAACTGGTGTAGCGGAAGTTGGATACCATCAACAAACCGACAAAAGCCGTCAGAATTGCCAATCCGGATTCGGCCCAAACCGTTTGTGGTTGGTAATCAGCCAGGGTCAAAACCGTCGCCGCTATAACTGCTGCTGCCATCGGGCTCGCAAGACCGATAAAATATTTTTTGTCGACAACACCAATCTGCGTGTTGAAACGGGCGAGGCGCAAAGCTGCACAGGCCGTGTAAATAAACGCCGCCGCCCATCCCCAGCGACCCAAATCATGCAACACCCAGCTAAACATCACCAACGCTGGCGCCACGCCGAAAGACACCATGTCGGCAAGACTATCGTATTGCTCGCCGAAAGCACTTTGAGTATTGGTCATACGCGCTACACGACCATCCATACCATCGAGCAGCATGGCAATAAAAATTGCGACTGCTGCATGGCCGAAGTTGCCATCCATGCCCGAAACCACAGCATAAAAACCACTAAACAATGCACCTGTTGTGAACAAATTTGGAAGCAGGTATACGCCGCGGTGACGAACCTTGTGGCCGCTTTCGCGCATCTCTTCCACATCATCAAAAACATCCAGCTCCGGATCCCCAGCCTCAACGGATTTATGTTGTTCAGGATTATTGCTATTCATAATTACCTCACCTTAAAGAGAGCGGCCATTGTACACACCAAATGCCAGCCGAACATATGGGAAGCTCAAAAACACAAAAGCCCCGCATTGACGAATCAATGCAGGGCTTTTTACATCAATCAAACCAAATTAGTTTTTAACTAATTAGTTCTTTGTTTGGTCAACGATTTTGTTAGCCTGAATCCAAGGCATCATTGCGCGCAATTTAGCACCAACAACTTCGATACCGTGCGCAGCGTTGTTGCGACGAGCAGCAGTCATTGAAGAGTAGTTAGTTGCACCTTCAAGGATGAACTTCTTGGCGTATTCGCCAGTTTGGATGTCTTTCAAGGCTTGACGCATAGCTTTACGAGATTCTTCGTTGATCACTTTAGGACCAGTCACGTACTCACCGTATTCAGCATTGTTGGAGATTGAGTAGTTCATGTTGGCGATGCCGCCTTCGAACATCAAATCAACGATCAACTTCAACTCGTGCAAGCACTCGAAGTAAGCCATTTCTGGCTCGTAGCCAGCTTCAACCAAGGTTTCGAAGCCCATTTTTACCAATTCAACAGCGCCACCACAAAGAACAGCTTGCTCGCCGAACAAGTCGGTTTCAGTTTCGTCTTTGAAGGTAGTTTCGATGATACCGGTACGGCCACCGCCCACGCCTGATGCGTAAGACAACGCGGTATCTTTAGCGCGACCAGAAGCATCCTGGAAAATCGCGATCAAGTCTGGAACACCGCCGCCACGTACGAACTCAGAACGTACAGTGTGGCCTGGCGCCTTTGGAGCGATCATGATCACGTCCAGGTCTTTACGTGGAACCACCTGGTTGTAGTGAATCGCAAAACCGTGGGCGAAGGCCAAAGTAGCACCTTGCTTGATGTTTGGCTCGATCTCTTCTTTGTAGAGTTTTGATTGGAACTCGTCTGGGGTCAGGATCATTACTACGTCAGCAGATTTAACAGCAGCTGGAACATCCAACACTTTCAAACCGTGAGCTTCAGCTTTTTTAACGGTTGGAGAACCGGTACGCAGACCAACAACTACGTCCACACCTGAATCTTTCAGGTTGCACGCGTGTGCGTGACCTTGTGAACCGTAACCAATAATGGCTACTTTTTTGCCTTGGATGATAGAAAGATCGGCATCTTTATCGTAATAAACGTGCATGGCAGACTCCTGAAATGCGGGTTATGTCGAGATCGACAGGATTTAACGAGGCGCGCAGTGTAGAAAAAAACCAATATCACGTAAAATGATATATTTGCATGTTAATGTTGCGCTTTATGCAACATCGCGAGCCGACTTCATGGATATCACCAAACTCAAACTTTTTTGCGCCCTCGCCAGCAGCCTGCATTTTGGCCGCGCCGCCAGTGCCTGCCACGTCAGCCCATCGACGCTAAGCCGAAATATCAAACAGCTTGAGGATGATTTGGGTGTGAGCTTGTTCGAGCGCGACAATCGCTCGGTCGCACTTACCCATGAAGGTCAAAGTTATCTGCAATTTGCCAAAGAAGTGTTACAGCAATGGGAAACCTATCAGGAATCTTTACTTGCACAGGCCGATCAATTGCACGGCCAGCTCAGCATTTATTGCTCGGTGACCGCGAGCTACAGCTTTCTCTACGATATCCTCACCGAATTCCGCGTTAAGCATCCAGGTATTGCGATCAAGTTACACACAGGCGACCCGGCGCAATCCATCGAGCGCGTGCAGGCAGGTTATGAAGATATCGCGATTGCCGCCAAGCCGGACAAAATGCCTGCCGGGATAAGTTTTAAGCCCATCACGCGTTCGCCGATGATTTTTATTGCGCCGAAAAATAATCCCAACTGGCAAGCACCCGCCACGGATACACCGGATTTCTGGCAAAAAATTCCGATGATTATTTCGGAAGAAGGTTTAGTGCGTGAACGGTTGGATAATTGGTTTGAGAAACAAAACATCAAACCGAATATTTACGCAGAAGTAAAAGGCAACGAAGCGATTGTAAGCATGGTAAGTTTGGGATTCGGTGTTGGCGTGCTGCCCAAATTAGTGGTGGATAACAGCCCACTTGCCGAACGCGTTGAACCTTTTATGTTGCAGCCGGATTTGGGCCCCTATTCTATGGGAATTTGCGTGATGGAAAAACGTTTAAAAAGTCCGATCTTAAATGCGTTTTGGGCGCAGCTGATTAATGAAAAATAATTTCTATCAGGAGCGAACATCTTCGCGTTTAATCACACTGATTTCACCATCAGATTCCATATACATCAATTTAACCTGGTCGAGATGCTCCAAACCAGCTTCGCGGATTTTTGCGAAAACCTCATCAGCTGTAATGTATTCCTTACGCATGTTGCGACGTAACATTTTTCCATCGCGCACCAAACATAGTTTACTCGCAGACAACAAATGGTCGATCCAGCGGTAGCGATAACTCAACACATCCAGGATGTAATTCCACATTACCAAGGTAGAAACCAACACCATTCCATCGCCAACTGATGTACCTTCACCAATCATCGCATTTTGTGCAGCATCACCAAGGATAACGACAAACAAAAAATCAGTAATTGATGCCGAGCCAATATCTCGTCGCAATACAATGCGAAAAATTAATAATAAAAACCAGAACATCAATGTGCCACGCAACATAATTTCTACTGGCGATACCGTAAAATGTATAGCCTCGGAAAAGTCTAGGCTTAATAAATTCATATTTTCCTCAATGAAAAATGAACAAACGAAAATTAACGGCTAATTAAAAGAGCGGCTCAAAAATGGCGAGCCTGCCAAACCAAAACGCCATGGCAAATCCATTGCCTTTGAAATTCCAATACGCGGGCCGCAAATTACATCAACCGGTTTTTCCGCTGGAATCAATTTAAACGGGGATTTATTTAATGGCATTCCATTAAATTCGTGCACGATTGCCAGGGCCTGCCCCAGTTTTCCTGGACCCGAACACAAAAGCCGAACATTCTCTGTACCGCGCCGTTGCTCCATGATTTGCAACCCGACAATAGGCTCAATTGCACGGATCAAAACTCCCGCACCGTGCCCTTCCCGTTCGCACACGAAATTCAAACACCAATGGATTCCGTAAGAGCGATAAACATATGCGCGTCCCGGTGGGCCAAACATAGAGGCATTGCGCACTGTTTTGCCGACAAAGGTATGGGATGCAGGTTCACTTTGGTCGTAAGCTTCGGTCTCTACAATAATGCCGCCAATACCATCTACAGTAAAAGTTGCACCAATTAATTCACGCGCGACTTCATGGGACGGACGTAAAAAATTAAATTGTTTTTTGATAATAGGCATATAAGTTTTGCCAAGATTAATAAGACAATGGATCGATCAGTAAATCAAACTCTATTTTTTGTGCAATCTTTTGAGAGGCATCTGCACGATTATTAATATCAAACTTCAAACCGCGCAATTCAATGCCAGTGTAAGCATCCACCAAGCTCAGCTCTACTTTATTGATTCCATCCAAATCACTCACATGGCTTTCAATAACCCAGGTTGCACCAAACTGATTCGCAAAATAGGGAAACGGATTTTGCGGTCGTGAACTAATTGCTGATGCAGAAAGCAATTTCACTTTGGTATTTTTACGCAAGACATTTAACATCACCTCGTTGACTGTTTGTGCCAAAGGCTCAATTGCCGGTCGATCTGCGATTGTTGGCAATACCGCAACACCGGATGCTTGAGGATTCAGGCATCGCACCAACACCAGCATGAGTGAAATGGCCAAAACAGTGGACAATAATAGGTAGATACCTGCATTTTTTATCCAGTTTTTTGTAACAACATCTACGGGCGGTAGAACGATTGTTGCTGCATCAACATTTTTATTGTCAGCTTCAGCCGTCATTACCTCAGTCACAGGATGAAGACTCCAACGATAACCACGCTTGGGCAGAGTTTCAATAAATTTGGTATCGTTATCCAGTTTGGCAAGTTGTGTACGTAGATCAGAAATTGCGCGCGTCAAGACATCATCGTTTATCACTTGATTTGGCCAAATCGCATCAAAGAGTTCTGTGCGGCTTATCACTTTGCCATGATGTGCCAAAAAATAAGTGACCAGCTTTAAATAAACCGGACTTAAACGCTGGCTTTCATTGCGCGAATTTGTGACCAGGCCCAATTCAAGATCGAACTTAAGCGATGCGCAAAGCACTGGGGATAATTGCATGGAATCTTTATTCGTCATAAAAACAATCTAACAAATCTCTGGTTAACATCACTCAAGCTTTTTGGGAAAAATGATATTGGACAGGAACATCACAATAAACGTGATTAAAAATGTGCCTGCCACCACCAAGATACTTAACCCAAGGTACCGGCCATATAACATCGCAATGCACGCGTTAACACCAGCCCAAAGCCAGCCCCGTTTTTTATCTGCTTCAGCAATGTTGAATATTAAAATAGAAGCAGCGACCATCGCATAGAATCCAGCTCCCATAAACTATTCCCTCGTTTTTCATATATATGGGCTGAGTATAACGCCCTTTTTCCGGCAAATTTCGCATGCAGATGTTTTACGGATGTTTTCCTCAGATACTTTCGCAGGGTATGTGCGAGAGTTAAAGTGTCATCCAACGAGGAAAATATTATGGCACTTGCAAGTCCCCTGGCTTTAAAAATTATTACGCGCACGCTACTGGTTATCGGTTTAGCGTTGGCAATTGTATTTGTTCCAAACCTATCTATTTTTGATGAAAAGCCCCTACCGGAAATTACTGACCTCTTGAGTAAATCCATCAACCCTGATGTAGAAGGTAATGCGGTGTACTATCTCTACGGCATTGCAGCTGCATCAGATAAATCACCCTACCCAGTCGGCAAAAACGTGATAGCAACATTGCAGTCAAAACACTCGAAAGGGGAAATGGCGAACCTTACCGAGCAGGAAATTGCTGATCTCTATGGAGGTAACGGAAAGTGGGATGAAGAATGGCCAGCGATTTACACCGCAACAAATTGTAATCCGCGCGAGAAGACAGATTGTTTTGCCGAGCTGTTAACGCAAGTTAAAGCTTATCCTTTTTCAGAGCCGCGCCTGCGGGTTCAGCTGGAGCGATACCGCAATATTATCCAGTTATCTCATCTCATTGAGGATACGCACTTAATGGATTGGACATCTCCCCTGCCGAATTATTACATCATGATGCAAATGGGAAAACTTAGCCAAGCCAAAGCTTATCAAGACTCAGGTTTAGACGGGCTCATCAATGACTGCCAAACCGATATGAAGTTTTGGCGAATGGCACTGACCGATAGCCAGACCTTGCTTGGAAGAATGGTAAGCCTGGCGTCGTTGCGTAGAAATTTATCTGCACTTTCTTATGCAATAGCCAATGAGAAAGAAGTTTCATTTGCGCAAGCACAAAGCATACAAACATTACTCAATCCACTCACCCCCAAAGAAATCAGTACGGCTAAAGCACTCATCGGAGAATTGAAGTTTGGTGTTGAAAACTGGCAAACAGCGCCAAGAAAAATCCCTGAAGGTGAATCCAGTATTCTATGGTTGCTCACGCAACCAACAGCATGGAGCAATTGGTTCTATCAACAGACACTAAAACCTGCTTTTGCGCTTGATAAAATGTCGCCCATGGAATTTTACGAGCACGCACAAACCCCCATAAAGCCACTGAAGTTTTCGCACATCAACCCTTATAACCTTGGAGGAAAAATTTACCAATCAAAAAATTGGCAATTTGCATCTTATATTGGACGCGCACACGATGTAGCGGGAATTTATTCTTTAGTGTCGTTACAACTGGAATTAAAAACCCATCAAACACAAGATACGATAGCGGCGATTAAAACCTCAGCCTACAAAAATCCTTATACGCAAAAATCCTTCGATTACGACGCCGCTACGGGTTCGTTAAGTTTTGCGTGTTTTGATGCAAAAGATCTGTGCAGAATTGTGCTGTAACTTAAAAAGCCGAATCAATTTTTTTTGATTCGGCTTTTTTAATGAGTAGTTTATAAATGTATTTTTTGATGAATCGCTTTAGTCAATTCAATAACCGACAAAGGCGCAGAACCTTCTGCTTTATTACTGACGGTGACGTAAACCCGTTGGCCCGCATTGGCAGTACCCGCGATCACTTGCGCGAGCTTGATGCGTGTTTCAACATCGGGATCAATCATTTTGTTGTACGGTGAATAAATTTGTCCGGCATCTTCATAACCGTAGGCGCCGTGCACCGGATTTAAATTCCAGCGACACACGAACGGACCAGGCCATAACGCACGAAGGATGGGAAGCTGTTCGGTAATAGGCGGCATTTTTGCATGTAAACCCATGCAATAGGTTGTACCCGTATCGCGCAATACCTGGACGAATTGTGGAGTCAGCCATTGCGGGTCGCGCACTTCTACCGCAACCACTCCCTCTGGTGCGGTGGAACGTAAATCAGGAATTGCTTTCAGCAGATGATGCAGACGATTAATTAATTCCGGCATGCGCGCAAGCCATGCACCAGGTAAAGGACTGATCTGAAAAACCAACGCGCCAAGTTTATGGCCCAAACCTTCCAAAGCTGGTTCAACAAACATTTGTACAGCATCCACTGCATTAAGAAAATTGGCATTAGGCCGCATACCACGACCGGATTCATCACGAATCAATGCATCGGTTACCAAACTTGGGGCTTTTACTACAAAACGAAAATTCTCATCGACCTGCGAAGCATATTCAGCGAACTGCATTACGTTCATTGGCCGATAAAAACCGCGATCAACGCTTACCGTGTGAAAGAGTGGATGCTTGTGATAAGCGGTAAGCCCGTAGCGGGATAAATTACTTTCACTGTACTCGCCATCCCACACCAAACCATCCCAACCGGGACAACTCCATGATGAAGTGCCCAATCGCAAATGTGGTGGCAGGGATTGCGCCAGCGTTATTAATTCCGATGTCGCAATAACAGGCTCTACGGTTGTGCCGGATTTTTTGGTCGATTTACCCGAGATCTTTTTATTCGCATCGTCAGGTTCGCCAAACAGCGTGTCTTGCATAACTCGAATAGTCTCCAATAAATATTTATCACTGCTGGATAATGTGAGGGTAACTATTCCTCATTCAAGTATTCTGGATAAGATTGCCGATACAAAAAAGCCGAATCAAAAATTGATCCGGCTTTTTTGTGCGAGCGAATTGCAATATAACAATTACAAACTCAATACTTTCTCACCACGTGAAATCCCACTCACACCGGAGCGCACAACTTCGATAATCGCCGCATCGCCTACCGCCAGCAAAAAGGCATCGAGTTTCTCACTCGCGCCGGTAATTTGAATGGTGTAGAGCGAGCTGGTGACATCAATAATCTGGCCGCGGAAAATATCCACACAACGTTTTACTTCTGCGCGTTGTGCACCTGACGCTTTTACTTTAATCAGCATCAGTTCGCGTTCGATGTGCGCACCTTCGGTGAGGTCAACCAATTTTACAACATCAACAAGCTTGTTGAGATGCTTGGTGATTTGTTCGATCTTGTGATCGTCACCGACCGTGGTCAGCGTCAAACGCGAGAGCGTTGGATCTTCCGTTGGTGCAACCGTCAAACTTTCAATGTTGTAACCGCGCTGTGAAAACAAACCAACAACGCGTGACAATGCACCCGGGGCGTTTTCCAATAAAACCGAAATTATTCTCCGCATTTTAGGTGCGCTCCTCTTTATTCAGGAACATATCGCGCATGGAATGCTGGGCAATTTGCATGGGGTAAACGTGCTCAGATTGATCGACCATGATGTCCATAAACACAACGCGATCTTTCAACGCAAAACACTCTTCCAATTTTGCTTTCAGCTCTTCTTTTTTGGTAACGCGAATGCCAACGTGGCCGTAAGCTTCGGCGAGTTTGATGAAATCCGGTAAGGAATCTTCATACAAACTTTCAGCGTAGCGACTGGAATACTGCATGTCTTGCCATTGGCGAACCATCCCGAGCGCCTGGTTATTCAGGCAAATAATTTTTACCGGCAAGTGATATTGCGTGCAGCAGGAAAGCTCCTGAATACACATCTGGATCGACCCTTCGCCAGTAATACACAGTACCGTTGCATCGCGATGTGCCATTTGCACGCCCATGGCCGCCGGCAAACCGAAGCCCATAGTGCCGAGGCCACCGGAGTTGATCCAGCGACGCGGTTTATCGAACGGATAATATTGCGCCGCAAACATTTGGTGTTGGCCAACGTCCGAGGTTACATAGGCATCGCCCTTGGTCACTTCCCAAACGGCTTTGATTACGTCTTGCGGTTTGATCAATTCGCTTTCAGTGTCGTAGCGTGGCTTGCTGTACAACCCGTGGCGCTCACGCCATTCGTTGATCTGCTTCCACCAGGCCGCAATCGCTTCCGCATCCGGTTTTTCGCTGGACTCTTTAATCAAGGCCAGCATATCAGTCAACACACTATCAACAGAACCTACGATAGGTACATCGGCAACTACGGTTTTGGAGATGGACGCAGGATCGATATCCACATGGATAATTTTTGCATTCGGGCAGAATTTGCTAACAGCGTTAGTTACGCGATCATCAAAACGCGCGCCTACGGCGAGGATGACATCGCTATGATGCATCGCCATATTAGCCTCGTAAGTACCGTGCATACCGAGCATGCCGAGGAAACGCTTGCCAGTACCAGGATAAGCACCCAGGCCCATCAAGGTATTGGTTACCGGATAATCCAGCGTATCAACCAGCTTTACCAACAAATCAGATGCATTACCTTGTACTACGCCACCGCCGGTGTAAATCATCGGACGTTTTGCGCCGAGTAACAGCTGCACAGCTTTTTTGATTTGCCCGGCGTGGCCGCGCGTTGCAGGCGTATAGGAGCGCAGCTTGATCTTGTCCGGATATTCGTACGGAAAGGTAAACGCTGGGTGCGTTAAATCCTTGGGCACATCGATAACCACCGGGCCGGGACGGCCTGTAGCCGCGATGTAATAGGCCTTTTTCACTGTCTCAGCGATTTCGCTTTGGTGTTTGATCATGAAACTGTGCTTCACAATCGGACGGGAAATACCGACCATGTCGGTTTCCTGGAAGGCGTCTTCGCCAATCAGGTGACTCATGACCTGGCCGGAAATCACCACCATCGGGATAGAGTCCATATAGGCCGTCGCAATACCGGTAATGGCATTGGTCGCACCTGGACCTGAAGTCACAAGCACGGTGCCGACTTTACCGGTAGAACGGGAGTAACCGTCCGCAGCGTGGGTAGCGGCTTGCTCGTGACGAACGAGAATATGTTTAACGTCTTTTTGACGAAAGATGGCATCGTAAATATGCAGTGCAGCGCCACCTGGATAGCCGAAAATGTATTCAACACCTTCGTCCTTCAGGGCGCGGATGAGCATATCTCCACCGGATAGCATTTCCACAATCATTCCCCTTTTAGAATGTCATTAAGGTGCAATAGCGTGTGGCAGCATGATTGCTGCAGAAAAAGTAAAACACGTTATAGGCACTGAAAAAATACGCCAGTGACGGAGTCTACCAACGCAATATGAATGATCCACGATCAAAACCCGGCAAGGTAAGGATCGGACCAGCGAAAACCGTGCAGGTAAACAACGGTTTTCTTGGCAGCACCCAAGGTTTTTGAGCGCCTACCGCAGATGGGTCGCCAAGAGGGTGACTTGGCTGGGTGCAGATGAGATTCCGAGCTTATCGGTCATCTTGCAACCATCTGGAGGAACGGCAATTTTCGCAGGTGAGGCGTGGAAGTCAAGGGAAATAGCCAACTGCTCGCTATTTTCAGCGTTTTGCATTTACAAAATGTAAAATTAAACCCTTTGTTGCGGCCAATCGCTGGCTTACACTGCCCCACCTTAAACTTACCGCAACACTTGCAGACAACCGCCATCACAAAAACAACCTTGAGGGATGACCATGAAATCACGCGCCGCTATAGCATTTGCCGCAGGCAAACCACTCGAACTTGCCGAGATTGATGTACAAGGTCCAAAGGCAGGTGAAGTTCTGGTGCGTATTGTCGCCACCAGTGTTTGCCATACGGATGCTTACACTCTATCGGGTGCAGATCCGGAAGGTCTGTTTCCTGCGGTACTCGGTCACGAAGGTGCGGGAATTGTTGAAGAAGTTGGCGAAGGCGTTACCAGCCTGAAGGTGGGCGACCACGTCATTCCGCTTTACACTGCCGAGTGCCGCCAATGTAAATTTTGCCTCTCGGGAAAAACCAACCTGTGCAGCTCGGTACGAACTACGCAAGGTAAAGGTGTTATGCCTGATGGGACATCGCGTTTTTCATTGGAAGGTAAACCGCTATTCCATTACATGGGAACTTCGACATTTTCCGAATACACCGTATTACCGGAGGTCTCGCTCGCCAAAGTCTCCAAAGATGCACCGCTCGATAAAATTTGCCTGTTGGGTTGCGGTGTAACAACTGGCATAGGCGCGGTTTTTAATACCGCCAAAGTCACACCAGGCTCCACCGTTGCCGTTTTTGGTTTGGGTGCCATAGGTTTGGCTGTAATCCAGGGATCAGTTATGGCCCAAGCGAATCGCATTATTGCGATTGATATTAATCCCGATAAATTCGAATTGGCACGCCAATTCGGTGCAACTGATTTCGTAAACCCCAAAGATTATTCAGACCCGATTCAGCAGGTAATTGTGAACATGACCGACGGCGGTGTGGATTATTCCTTTGAATGTATCGGCAATGTGAATGTAATGCGCTCAGCGCTGGAAGCCTGTCATAAAGGCTGGGGCGAATCGATCATCATTGGTGTCGCGGGCGCAGGACAAGAAATTTCTACACGTCCGTTCCAATTAGTGACTGGTCGAGTGTGGAGAGGCTCAGCGTTTGGTGGGGTGAAAGGTCGTACACAATTGCCTGATTACGTTGAGCGTTATATGAAAGGCGAAATCAAAATCGACGAATTCATTACCCACGAAATGCCGTTTGACAAAATCAATGAAGCCTTTGATTTGCTTCATGAAGGCAAAAGTATTCGAACCGTGCTGCATTTTTAATTACTCGCAAAAATGCAGTTCATTCTCAACCGAGAGCCGATGTATGACTGAAGTTGAATCCAATCTAACGCTTATCTCCTCCACCAAAAGTTTTGGTGGCTGGATCAAACGGTACGAGCATTATTCCAACGTACTTAAATGCAACATGGTTTTTGCAATCTATTTGCCACCACAAGCCGAAACCTCCAAAGTTCCATTGCTTTGGTGGCTCTCAGGATTAACCTGCAACGATGAAAATTTCATGCAGAAATCCGGCGCACAACAAGTCGCAGCGAAATTGGGCATTGCCATTATTTGTCCTGACACCAGTCCACGCGGTGTAAATATTCCTGGCGAAGATGATTCGTATGATTTTGGTTCCGGCGCAGGTTTTTATGTCAATGCAACACAAGCGCCCTGGGCTGAGTATTACCAGATGTACGATTACGTTGCGAAGGAATTACCTGAATTAGTATTTGCGAATTTTCCACTCAATGGCAAAGAAAGTATCAGCGGCCATTCAATGGGTGGTCATGGTGCGCTGGTACTCGCGTTACGCCAGCCAGGTCGTTACGCATCAGTTTCTGCATTTGCGCCAATAGTTAATCCTAGCAATGTGCCCTGGGGGCAAAAAGCATTGAGCGGATATCTTGGCGACGATCCACAAATATGGGCCGAATATGATGCTTGCGCATTGGTAAAAAAAGGCGAATCCAAGCAACCATTTTTTATTGACCAGGGCAGTGACGATAAATTTTTAACCGAACAATTACGCCCTGAATTGTTAGAGCAAATTTGCCACCAGCGTCAGCATCCACTCGTGTTGAGATATCAGGAAGGTTACGATCACAGCTATTTTTTCGTAGCGACTTTTATCGACGATCATTTGCGTTATCACGCACGACATTTAAATTAATAGTCCCTCCCTAGCATTAAACACTCCTAATCTGTTCTTTCATAACAAAATGCATACTGTATTGGCAGTCCTTGCGAATACAGTATTTAAGAACTGCATCACAAAAAAAACCACTTGTCGCCGAATTCATGCCGAGAAAATTTACACCTTCGCAATTAGAAAACACATAACACACTGTTTTCATTTACTTTATTTAATGGCACAGATAATGCTAAAAGATGGGAACTCATTAGCACGATGAGTTTAATTAAATACATTTAAAAATGGCCCATAAAGGACATAGTTATGAAAAAAGCATTTCACTACGGCGCTTTATTAACCGGATTAATTCTCAGCGCATCAAGCCAGGCATTAATCATCACTCCTGAAAATAATGGTTCAACCATCGCAAACGCAATTGTTGGTAGCGGTATTAGCGTAAGCAATGTCAATTACTCTGGTGCTAATGGTGCGTCAGGTACCTTTACTGGCGGTAACAGTTCTGGATTGGACATTGATGCAGGTATTGTTCTGTCTACCGGACAAGCTGTTAATGCCCAAGGTCCCAATAACTCAAGTGGCGCGACTGGAGATAATGGTCTTGGTGGCTACGCTCCATTGAGCACTCTCGCTGGCGCATCAACTTATGATGCTACCGTATTGAGCTTCAACTTCCAGTTTGATGGCGGTTTGGGCGGAGATTTGTTTTTTAATTTCGTATTTGGTTCAGAAGAATATTTGGAATATGTCAACGCTGGCTACAACGATGTATTCGGTTTTTTTGTTGATGGCAACAATGTGGCAGTTGCTCCAGGCACATCAGATCCAATCAGCATCGACAATATTAACAATGTTAAAAACTCCAGCCTTTTTGTAGACAACACTAGCGGTACTTACAACACCCAAATGGACGGTTTCACCAAATCTTTGCAAATCAGTTTGAAAGGATTGAGTGCGGGTACCCATACCATGGAATTCGCAATTGCAGACGTGGGTGACCATGTTTTGGATTCATGGATTTTTATCCAATCAAAATCATTCTCCAATCAACCAACACCAACCAACGTACCAGAGCCAAGCGGTCTTTTGTTGTTGGGATTGGGCCTGTTAGGTTTGGCTGTAGCACGTAAACGCGCTTAATTTAATTATCCCGTTTGCATAAAAAAGCCCCGTTCGTTTTACCGAACGGGGCTTTTTTTATTTCAATTATTCCAACACACGTTAATACAAATATTTTTTGCGATCTATTTGTCACCGCAGGTAAAAACATCCAAAGCCCTGGTGCAGGTTGAACACAACACGAGCCTCTTCTGAACATTACCGAATGAACAAGTGCATTACGAAATAATTATCTGTATTGGTTTTTGCAAACGGTCCATTCAACGAAAGAGAGTATCAGCAATCATTTAATGAGTGAATATGGCGCACTTATGTTTGCGCTACGCCACCCCCAAAGTTACACATCTGTTTTGCAGATGCGCAAACCCATTAATGTTTTAAATGTTCCGCAGCGACCTTCTCATCTTTAAATGCAACCAGGAAGAACACTAAAATCCCCAGCGCAATCCCGGCGGGGATTAACCATATATTCATCCATGCGTGGCCGCCAGTAACTGCATATTGATCGCTGATCTTACCCGCCAGACTAAAGCCGATCATCATACCGACACCGTAAGTCGCCAATGTAATAAGGCCTTGCGCTGCGCTTTTGATTTTCTCACCGGCTTTATGATTGGTATAAATTTGTCCGGTAACAAAGAAGAAGTCGTAACAGATTCCATGCAACACAATCCCCAAAACCAGCATCCACATTTTATCGCTTGCATCACCATAGGCGAACAATACGTAACGCAACACCCATGCAGCCATGCCCACCAGCAATGAAATTTTAATGCCGAAGCGACCAATAAAAATTGGCAACAACAACATAAATAAAGTTTCAGAAACCTGTCCGTAAGACATTTTGGAAGCGGCATTAACAACGCCAACTTCATTTAAAAACAAGTTGGCATTTTGATAATAAAATGCGAGCGGAATGCAAATTAAAATAGATGCGACGAAGAAAATTAAATAGCGAGTGTCCTTAAGCAGGCCTATAGCATCCAGGCCGAGAATATCGCGCAGACTTACTTTGGTGTTTTTATCCACTGCTGGCGGAGTATCCGGCAAGAAGAAACTCAAAATCCCCAATGCCAGCGATGCTGCAGCGGCCATCTGGAAAGTCAGGTGCAACAGATTACCGGACTCCCATTGGAATACACTGCCAATCAACAAACCTGCAACAATCCAGCCGATTGTACCCAGCACACGGATTTGTGCGAACTGCGTTGCAGGATCAGCGAGGTGACGGAAAGCAACTGAGTTCACCAGCGCCAACGTGGGCATATACAACAACATATACACAAAAATGTGAGGGTAAAACATATCAAAATCTTTGGCGGTAGATGCAAACCACAACAAAGCGGCGCCAATTAAATGCAAAACGCCAAGAATTTTTTGCGCAGCAAAAAAACGGTCTGCAATCAAACCGATAATAAACGGTGCAACAATTGCTCCTATGGCTTGAGTGTTATAGGCAGAGCCGGTTTGCGCACCCGTCGCGTTATACGCTTTTGCCAGAAAAGTACCCATGGTGACAAACCATGAACCCCAAATAAAAAATTCAAGGAACATCATGCTGGACAGTTTTAGCCGAAGCGATAGATTCATAGTATTTACCTTTTTTAATTATCCTGGTTGTAGTTGTGCTGGCATTAGTTATTAGATGTATTGACGAGTTGTGTCCGCAAGATCATCAAATGTAATTATGTATTTTATGATCTGTTATAGCCTGGTCCAGGTACCTTCAGCGCGCGAAGAATTGATCACCGCCTGAATAAACTTCATGCCTTCGACACCGGTGTCAATACCTGGCACCCAGTCTTGCAGATAATGACGCTCGCCCGCTTCATGTGCAATTAAAATATCGGCGATGTCGCGATACAAGTTCGCAAAAGCTTCAAGGTAACCTTCCGGATGCCCCCCTGGCGTACGCATGCCGCGCGCTGCAATTTCACTGCCGATATCGCCTCGACGGGTTACACGTTGGCGCGGCTTGTTTAATTCACAGAACCACAATTCATTGGGATTTTCCTGTGCCCATTCGATACCTGCTTTTTCGCCATAGATACGAATACGCAAACCATTTTCGCAACCGGGCGCAACCTGGCTCGCCCACAACATTCCGCGTGCGCCACCATCAAAACGCAACATCACATGGATGTTGTCATCCACCTGGCGACCTTCAACACAGCTCATGACATCAGAGCAAACTGCTTGCACTTTTTGCTGCGAAATAAATTGCGCGAGCTGGAATGCATGGGTGCCGATATCGCCCAAACAACCCGTTCCTGTCAACGCAGGATTGGTACGCCACGAGGCTTGTTTGTTATCAGCAGCAGCGGCAACAGTGAGCCACTCCTGTGGATATTCCACTTGTACGACGCGAATTTTTCCAAGCGTGCCCTTGCCCACCAATTCACGCGCGTAACGCACAAGCGGATAAGCACTGTAATTGTGAGTCAATGCAAAATAAGCGTTGCTCTGCGCTGCGATTTTTTGCAGTTCAAGTGCTTCCTCCAACGTGCGTGTAACTGGTTTATCGCAAATCACATTAATACCGGCTTCCAGCGCTGCTTTCGCAACGGGGAAATGCATGTGGTTTGGCGTCACAATCACAACAGCCTGGATACCATCTGCGCGCGTTTTTTCTACGCGCAACATTTCTTCGAAAGAGGTGTAAGCGCGATCGAGTGCAATGTGTAAATCATCTGCCGATAATTTTGCATTTTCAGGATTGGATGACAGCGCACCAGCAACCAATTCATAACGATCATCCATACGCGCAGCGATACGATGCACAGCACCGATAAATGCACCGCGTCCACCGCCAACCATTGCATAACGAATTTTTGGAGTAGCCATAATATTTTCTTCAATCTATTTTGTGAGGAGAGATTAACAATAATAGTTTTTATTGTTAGAGATCTTTTTCGCCTCTTGGCGAATCACTTTTCTTTGCTTCGCCAAAGAAAAGTAATCAAAAGAAAGGCGACCCCATGGCTTTATTTCGCTTGCGCGCTTCAGAAAATTACCGTCGTTCCGGTGCTCGGAAAGCCATAAGGGGAGATGTAACATCAAAAGCTAAAAGCAAAACTTATTTCAAACCAAGGATACGACGATTCGCCGCGTGATCTGTACCACCGCTCGCAAAATCATCAAACGCGCGTTCAGTGACTTTAATAATATGCTGAGCAATAAATGGAGCACCTTCTGCTGCGCCGACTTCAGGATGCTTCAAGCAACATTCCCACTCCAACACAGCCCAACCTTCGTAATTATAAGCTGCAAATTTTGAGAAAATTTGTTTGAAATCGACCTGGCCATCGCCCAGTGAGCGGAAACGGCCTGCGCGGTCAACCCAGGATTCATAACCACCGTAAACGCCTTGTTGTGCAGTTGGATTAAATTCTGCGTCTTTTACATGGAACATTTTGATGCGATCGTGATAGCGATCAATAAACGCTAAATAATCGAGTTGTTGCAACACAAAATGCGATGGATCGAACAAAATATTGCAGCGTGGGTGATTGTCGACTGCCTTCAAAAAGCGTTCAAAAGTAGCGCCATCGTGGAGATCTTCACCGGGGTGGATTTCGTAGCAAACATCAACGCCTACCGCATCAAATGCATCGAGGATGGGTTTCCAGCGTTTTGCCAATTCTGCGAAGCCTGCTTCCACCAAACCGGCTGGACGTTGTGGCCAGGGATATAAAAACGGCCAGAGCAAGGCGCCAGAAAAAGTCGCATGGGCCTTCAAGCCCAAATTCTTGCTCGCTTTCGCTGCCAGCAATAATTGCTCAACGGCCCATGCCTGGCGAGCAGTTGGATTACCGCGAACAGATTCAGGAGCGAAACCATCAAACATTTCATCGTACGCGGGATGGACCGCGACCAATTGACCTTGCAAATGCGTAGATAATTCGGTGGGGACCAAACCGTGTTTGGACAAGGTTGCCAGGAATTGCTGGCAATATTCAGTGCTATTTGCAGCCTGTTCAAGGTCGAAGACGCGCTTGTCCCATGTTGGAATCTGAACGCCCTTAAAACCCAAGCTTGCGGCCCAACCAGCGATGTTATCGAGATTATTGAAAGGAGCTGTATCACCTAAAAATTGCGCCAGGAATATGGCTGGACCTTTAAGAGTTCTCATGATTTCACCTTTTATCTTATAAATACCAAAGCGGCATTATGATCGTTAGTGTAACGGGTTACAACAAAACACCCCTTACACTGCGCCACAAGGATTGGAATGGATGGAAATGTGGATCACGCGCCATCCAGAATAAGCTGAATGGCCGCAAGCCCGAAAATAGATGCGTGTTATATCACGTGGCCAATGCTACGCAAATAAACTCTTGAGGGTTTAACGAGAACTTTGCAAATCTTGAGAGTTTTGGACAGGTTTTATCCTGGGGTATCAACAGGCGAGGAACAACAAAAAAGGCCTCTATCCTTGAGGCCTGCAGGGTGAAAACAAATTCAAACAATTATTGCAAACGCTTTACCAATTCCACACGACGATTTTTTTGTTTGCCTGCATCGCTCGTATTATTGCCCGCAGGTGCGTAAGGCCCAACACCTTGCGCTTGCAAACGCGCCGCTGAAATTTTGTAAGTTGTTACGAGTTCATTAACAACAGCGGCGGCACGCTGACGCGATAATTCAACGTTTGCAGCTCCTGCGCCAGTGTCATCGGTATGACCAACAACATACAGCAACAAATCTTTATTTTTTGTCAGCAATTGTGCAATTACATCCAGCGTGGATTTTGATTCAGGTTTGACGGCAGATTTTCCAGTATCAAAATAAATTCCGTAAATTAGCGCTTTACCATCTGCATCGATTTGCTGTTTTAAGCTATCCGCGTCGACTTTAACTAAACCAGTTACAACACCTTTTTTTTGCAAAATAATTTGCTGCACTGATACCTGGTTTTCAAAACCGCCGACAAAAATACTTACATAGATATCTCCCGCCTCAGATGCTTTTTTCGCAAGCATATAGTAAGGCTTGCGATAATCGTTATAGACAGAATTTTCCAGCGACACTTTGGCACCTAATTTTTCTGCAGCGTCTTCGCTACCACATTCAGCCAATTCGCATTTTGATAGCACCGTAAAACCTGCTTTATTTAATGCCTGCTTATAATTTTCGAACACTTTTAATGTCGATACATCTTTTATTACGTAGAAATGCCTGGATAAATCCCCGGTTAAATTCAGTGGTGTTTTATCTGCCGCATTAGGAGCGACAGGAATGGTGATTGTTTCCGTATCGACATGGCTTGATTTACGTAAGGTCGCATTAGGGTAGCGCGCCAATAATTTATGATCTTTTGCAAGCTCACTAGCATCACCTTTTTCAATGGCTTCGGGTGCTGCAGGTTTAGACGTATAGGAGGGATCAACTTTAATTAAATTGGCTTCCAGCGGTTTTGCTTCAACAATAACTTGCTGCACGGATACCTGGTTTTCAAAACCACCTATAAACCAGGCACCATACATTTTGATGCCGTTTGCGCCTTGCTTTTCTGCGACCAAATAATAAGGTTTTCGATATTCGTTATACACATTATCTTCCACAGAAAGAATCGCGCCCAACTCGGCGGCCTGGTTCTCGTCACCACATGCATCAAGCTGGCAGGAAAACGTGATGTTAAATCCAAGCTTTTTAATGGCTGCCAAATAGTTTTCATAAACTTTTAATGTTGATACGTCTTTGATGGTATAAAAATGACGCGTTAAGTCCCCGGTGACATTTAAGGATGAATATTTATAGGGTTTGGAATTGACAGTGACGATGGAGGTAGGTATTTGGAAAGTTTCATAGGCCTGCACAATGGTTTTACGAATTTCAGCACCTGGGTAGCGCGCAATCAAAGGATGATCTTCACGATCAGAACTGGCAAACGACGTGGATGAAACAATAGAAGTTAAAACCACAAGGAATGGTAAATATTTTTTAAACATATAAGCTCCTTCATCATGAATCTGGATGGCCAAACAATCGCTGCAATTGAAGCGAGCGCAAGCCTAACGAAATTTACTGAACAATATGTGAATGTTGCGGGATGAAAGCGTGCATTTGTGAACGCCTGCACGCTTTATTGCCCATGCGTTATCAGGAAGATTATTCAACACCGATTGGCTCTACAGCGATTGTTTATGGCTGCCATATTTGTGATTCGGGCTTACGCGCCCATCGAAGTTTGGTGCTTTTGATTGGTTATGCCAGTTGGTTGGCGTACAGATATCGCAGTCGGCACCCATTGTCTTGCAGATAAGTGCCAGTGCCTTATGGATAGGTGTTCGGTTTATTATCCACTCGCAGCAAATCAACCTGACATCGCAGCCTTTATTACCTCAGTCTTTTTTTGCCTGCCATTTTTGTTTTTCCATCCATAACATCAAACATGCTCAAGACACTGGAATCCTTGTTAGTGAACATGTTTTGTGGCTGCGGAGGTCTTAGCATTAGTTGTTTGTCTGATGACACTCAAAGCCGCACTATCCAAAAAAGTCACGTGACTTGTTTCCTGTAAATAACGATGCCGGCACTGCCAGTAATTGAACAAACGTCCCACTTTATGCACGGCGTCTTCCCTGTGGATATTTAACAATTACACAGGGCAACATTTCTCGACTTTTTTAAAAAATATCCCTTGCCAATAATCCATCCCAAAAAACTTAAGCGATTGAATTCCAATCATTTTTACCACGTACTTTTGTTATTCCTCAATCGAACCCTGCCAAAATGGTTCGACCCCTTAGCTCGGACGACACAAATCTCCAGCTGCATAAGAATATTCCTGAGTCGCCAGCTTTGGTGATTACATCATCCGCTACATAAAAATAACGTAGGAGTATTCAATATGTTTAAGCAACGTTTGTTGCGGCCATTTGCATTGTTGTCGCTTATGGCCGTCGGATTAATTTCACAGCCTGCGTTCGCGCAAAATTTACTTTCGCAAGGCAAAACCACTGTCGCTTCATCACAGGAAACAGGACTTAATTCTTCTGCCGCAGTCGATGGCAATACGGGTACACGATGGGGCAGTAATTTCGCCGATGCCGAATGGATTTATGTGGATTTGGGTACAGCATCAACGATCAATCGCGTAGTGCTGAATTGGGAAACTGCCTATGGCCGCTCCTACCAGATACAGGTTTCAGATAACGCCAGCAATTGGACAACAGTTTATTCCACCACAACCGGCGATGGTGGCATTGATGACATCACCCTGAGCGGTACAGGCCGTTATGTGCGCATGAATGGCGTCACACGTGCAACAGGTTATGGCTATTCACTGTGGGAATTCCAGGTATATGGCGTAAATGGTGTACCGGCCAATTTGTTATCCAAAAATAAGCCTGTGGTGGCCTCATCCCAGGAAGGCGCATTCACTGCGACCAACGCAGTGGATGGACTTAACGATACCCGTTGGAGTACCGCGTTCACAGATGCCCAATGGATTTACGTGGACCTGGGCGCAAGCTCAAGCATTAGCCGCGTGCTGTTAAATTGGGAGGCAGCTTATGGCAAGGCCTACCAAATCCAGGTATCAGATAATGCGTCAACCTGGACAACCATTTATTCAACCACGACGGGCGATGGCGGCATTGATGATATTAATGTCGCAGGCAATGGCCGTTATGTGCGTATGAATGGTGTAACACGCGGGACAGGCTACGGTTATTCGCTGTGGGAGTTCCAGGTATTTGGAAACGGTGGCACTACCGGATCATCGTCTTCATCGGTTGTGGCGATATCCAGCTCATCCGTTAAAACATCCAGCTCGGTAGCGACCACCTCGAGCAAATCTTCAACTGCGACATCTTCAGCGGTAGCAACATCATCATCGGTAAAGTCGTCATCAGTCAGCAGCTCAAGCGCGGTTGTGTCGTCTTCATCGGTGGCATCCTCAAGCTCATCGACAGACAGCTGCAATAGCGTGCTGAACGCACCGACAGGCTTGAACGCAAGCGGCGTTACGACTACCAGCCTGACCCTTGCGTGGACAGCGCCATTTACATCAGTTCCACCATGCAATGCGACGGGCTATCGGGTTTACCAAAACGGTGTGTTGATCGCATCGCCAACAGGCACCAGCGTCAGCGTAACTGGCCTTGCGCCGAGCACGGTTTACACCTTTAACGTGGTGGCGATTAATCGTGTAGGTGCATCTGCACAGAGCGCTAACTTTGTAGTGTCTACTGACAGCAGTTCAACAGCCGTAGACTTTGGCACAAACGTAAGCGTGTTTGATACCAGCATGGCGCAATCGGTTATCCAGGATAAGATCAACCAGATTTATGCCCGTGAACGCGATAACCAGTTCGGCGCTCCACGTGATGCAATCATGTTTAAACCCGGTACATACAATCTCGATATCCCAGTGGGATTCTTTACGCAGGTTGTTGGCCTGGGCGCATTGCCTGATGATGTCCACATCGTCGGCCAGGTACATTCCGATCCTGTACTAGCGAATAACAACTCCACCCAAAACTTCTGGCGCGGTGTTGAAAACTTCTCGGTTACACCACCCGGTGGCGGCATGATGTGGGCAGTATCGCAAGCAGCGCCAATGCGTCGCATGCACGTTCGCAACAACAACCTTACCCTGCATTATTACGGCGGTTGGGCAAGTGGCGGATGGTTGTCTGACTCCAAAGTTGATTTCGATATTGGCAGCGGCTCGCAACAACAATGGGTATCGCGCAACAGTGAATGGGGCAGCTGGTCAGGTAATTTGTGGAATATGGTGTTCGTCGGTATTCCCAACAACTTACCTGGCGGAACCTGGCCAACAGCAGCAAATACCTTTATCGACAGCACACCTGTCGTGCGTGAAAAACCTTATTTATATGTAAACAACGGCAACTACGAAGTATTTGTGCCCGCGCTTAAACTCAACAGTAAAGGCATTTCATGGGCGAATGGACAAGGTGCCGGAACTTCATTGCCGATCAGCCAGTTCTTTATCGCTCGCGCAGGTGTTGATACAGCAACCACAATCAATGCGGCGTTGAACCAGGGTAAAAACCTGTTACTGACACCCGGTATTTACGATTTAAATGATTCGATAAAAGTAAATCGCGCGAATACCGTGGTATTGGGAATGGGCTATGCAACCTTGCATCCAACCAATGGCAACAGTGCAATAGAAGTTGCCGATGTTGATGGCGTTACTGTGTCGCATCTATTGGTCGATGCAGCCGCAACCAATTCACCAACCTTGATTAAAGTTGGCCCAACGGGCAGCAACGCAAGCCACGCATCAAACCCAACCGTATTGCACGATATTTTTGTGCGTGTTGGCGGCGGCGGTGTTGGCAGAGCCAGTGTGAGTTTGATGATCAATAGCAACGATGTCATTGTCGACCACACCTGGTTATGGCGTGCAGACCACGGTGATGGCGTAGCATGGGATTTAAACACCGCTGCAAACGGCATGGTTGTGAATGGTAATAATGTTTCTGCCTATGGTTTATTCGTTGAACATTTCCAGCAATACCAAGTGCTGTGGAATGGCAACAACGGCAGGACTTATTTCTATCAATCAGAAATTCCTTACGATCCACCAACACAAGATGTATGGCGCAGCACTGCCGGTGTAAACGGTTGGGCATCTTACAAAGTTGCCGACACAGTGACACAACACGACGCGCGCGGTATGGGAATTTATGCCGTATTCCTGCAACCCAATGTATTCTTGACCCGCGCGGTTGAAACACCAACATCAACCAATGTGAAATTCGAACACATTGTGACGGTGAACTTAACCAACAATGGCGGCATTCAAAATGTCATCAACAATACTGGCGGCGCAACACCACCAGGCATTGCGGTGCAAACACCACGAGTGACAACTTATCCGCAATAAATTTAATTTAACAAAAATTAAATTCTGAAAAATAAAAATCCCCGCAACTCAAAAAGCTGCGGGGATTTTTTATGGATTTAAAACTATTTACGATAAAACATTAGAAATTATAGGTTGCACCTACAGTAAATGCAGACAACTTGGTTTGATCCCATTTTGCAAACTGGTTGTATTCCGCACGCAATGCAATTTGTGGAGAAATTTTATAGCTTGCACCTACACCGAGTAAGCCTCTGGTTTTTGATCGTGTACCAGATGCAGTCCAGGATTCGAAGCTACCACCACTCTCCTCAGAATCATAATCTACGTCAATTTTCCCCACACCTGCACGGGCAAATAAACTGAATTCATCGCTAATCGGCAAACTACCCACCACTGATGCCTGGAATGCACTTGCATCTTGTTTGTCGCGATAAACACCACCATCTGAAAAAGTGCCACGATCAGTAACGCTACCTAAATCGCGATATGCCAACTCAACCGCAAAGAATTGATTAATGTTGTAACCAACACCTAAAGAATAGGTTGTACTTGTTTTGTTGAATGTATAGTTATCACCGACATCAACTTCCATTTTGCCTTGTCCAACATCACCTAATAAATAAAAATTATCAGCCATCGCTGGTAAAGTAAACACACCCAATACACTTGCCAATAATAATTGCTTTTTCATATTAACTTCCTTAATAGACTAAGACATAAAAAATTCAGGCATACATTTCCACATAAAATGTATTGATGCGAACTTTAACAACCAGGAATGAATTCAACCTGAATGCAGATAGCGACTCCATATTCAGATTCAAGAGGTGATTTTTGTCATTAAAAATAATTAGCAGCGTTTGATCCGGCGTTGCAATAAACGCGAGAAAAACGAAATGAATAGCTCCAACGCCTGATTGAACTTCACGTCACAGAAAGTGATCTATTTCTGCTAGCAAATGAATTGCAAAAAATTTTACAAATGCGAATGAATTAAAACTGAACAAGAACGGACAATGTTCCCATGCAAGAATGACAAGAAATGAAAGGCCTTAGGAACCAAGACCTTTGATGAAATAGCAATTTTTATGGTGTGGACATAGATTAAAGATTAAAAAATGCGAACAAAGGTAAAAGATGTACGGCAGCGCCATTAGCATCACTGTATTGAGGCGCGTGTGTACCACTCAATTCAATACGTAAAAAAATATCATTCTTATAGAGCGCATCTGCCGTCCATCCATCTGAACCATTATTTGACACACAAACCTCCAGGCCATTTGTCGATCTCACAACAGCCGCAGGCTTATCATCACTCAGCTCCGCCAAGTGTTTGCAGCGCTTATAAGATGAAATAAATATATTACCTATTCCATTAATTAACCCACGAAATTCACCTTTTTGGATTTGGGCACTATCAATGTAGGACTGAACATAACTTGAGTTACCATTGAGAACAAGTGCCACATATTTATATTGCAATAATAACTTCCCATCAGAATCAATATTTTTCTTATTGCCGTAATTCAATTCAACGCCAAAACCCTGATCCTTGCAGCCACGATAAAATTCAGGCTGTCCAGCCAAATTATGTTGCTGTGGAAATAGTTGCAATAAAGGTGTCATTGAAGAGCAGGAATTACTGATTTGATTTTCAGTGGCGATACAATGTTGTGCAATAAAAATATTCAACGAAAATCCAACAACGGCAATAACCGGTTTACAAAATTTTTTAATCATACTTATGTCCTATATAATTCCCTGATGAGGCTAAATAACATTGCGCTACAACCTTAGTTCATAGCCATTTTTTAAAAAAATTTAAATATATTTCGATCAATTTTATTTGATCCTTTTCTATTTATTTTTATCCCAGTATATCGCATAACTTATTTAACAGACTTGCTTCCAAGTCACACTATTTGGGTAACTGCCCAATCATTTTCCCCATCACTGCACGCCAGGCAGATTCACTGTCGTGCCCCGCTTGCTCAAAAATATGCGCAAGTAATTTGCGTTGTGCACCACTTAAAGCGGCTTCCAACTTGGCGCCCTCCGCTGTAAGCGCCAGACATTTTCCGCGCTTATCGATGGCATCGGGTGAATCCTGGATTAAATTCATCGCAATTAATTGCCGCAAAGGGGCGTGCAACGCCTGCTTGGTGACACCCAGAATGGCCAATAATCCACTTACACGAATCTCGGGATTACGTCCCACAAAATACAGGATGCGATGATGTACGCGCTGCAAACCACGCGCTTCCAATAACTGATCCGGCTTGGCAGTAAACGCACGAAAGGCGAAATGGAATAATTCCAGCGCCTGGTTGAGTTCTATTTCACGGGAATTGGTTAAGTTTTGGATTAATTGGTCAACCATATTGACTTTTCTCGGCAAGAAGCTAATTATAGGTCAATATACATGACCATTTTTAATGAAACAACGAGCCACCCATGAACTCCACCCCACAATTCTCGGAGCGCATTTCGCGTCTGACTTCATCCTTAGTGCGTGAAATACTCGCCGCCGCGCAAGCGCCGGGAATGATTTCCTTCGCAGGCGGTTTGCCCAGCGCAGATGCCATGCCGATTCTACGTGATGCAGATGGTGCCCAGGATTGGCTTAGCCCCGTATTCCAGCAATACGGACAAAGTGAAGGCGAACCGGTATTGCGGACTCGTTTGGCAGAGTGGCTGACCGAGTCAGGCTTGCATGTATCAGCCCAGCAAACGCTGGTACTTTCCGGTTCACAACAAGGTATTGATTTAGCCGCTAAATTATTTGTTGATCCCGGAACACCTATTTTGTGCGAAGCGCCAACCTATTTGGCGGCGCTGCAAGCTTTCCAATTATTCGGTGCAAATTGCCTCGGCTTGCCATTAACGGAAGAAGGTATTGAACCCAAACAACTCACGCAAATGATTGAGACTCATCAGCCGCGCGCAATTTATTTAATTCCCACATTTCAAAATCCATCCGGTCATTGTTACAGCGCCGCGAATCGCCAGGCAATTGCCGAGGTATTAGATCATTACGGATTGCCATTGATTGAAGACGAGCCCTATCGCGAACTCGTTTATGACGCGGTTAACCGGACGCCAATTTGCAGCCTGTTAAAACGCGCACCCTGGATTTATTTGGGCAGTTTTTCCAAAACATTGTGGCCCGGTTGGCGCGTAGGATTTTTGGCGGCGTCCAATGATTTATTCCCGCACTTATTGCGATTAAAACAAGCTGGTGATTTGCATACCAATCGCCCCGGACAAATTCGCGTCGCCAATTGGTTAGCTTGCAATGATCGCCTCAACGATTTGGAAAACTTGCGCGCAACCTACCGAAAAAAACGCGACACAATGAATGATACACTCGCAAAAACATTTGGCGATTTGGCGACCTGGGAAACACCTGCAGGTGGTTTGTTCTTTTGGTTGAAGCTGCATAACGCAATTGACACACGACCGCTGTTAAAAATTGCCTTGGAAAATAAAGTAGCTTTTATGCCGGGCGAGGCTTTTTACCCGGCAAATGATGCAACTGCATTCGGAAAGATAAGACTTAATTTCAGCCACGCAAATGCAACGGATATGAAAATTGGATTGGAAAAACTGGCGAAAATAATTCGCGATGCACAATAAAAAAGTCATCAAACAATTTTTTATTTATATATTTTCATTCTCCCAAATACGTTTATCTGGAAAGTGATATCAAGATTCAAAACAAGGAATTAAAATCAACTGCGGTATTGTTCTCTATGGCTTTTTAAACGTTTTTGATAAATTTTATTATTGTTAGCCTTTTGCCAAAGCTCATAAAATATCGACGCACTTTCCGCCTTTATTGAATCCTCTTCTTTTGGCAATTCCGCTCGACCATGTGAACCACTCTGCCCCTTCTTGTCATTAGGAACTGGCCCATCATATTTCTTACCGGTTTTGTGATTCGCATACCGGCGACTGCGTGTATAACCCATTTGCAAAAACTTCCGCGCCATGTCCATCCCAACAAAATCATTTTGCTTTTTGTAACCAAGGAATAGCTGATAAATTTTTGCAGCGGATTCTTTTGCGATGGCCGGCGTTTTGAATCGCCAGAAAGGAAGGATTTCGCTTTTATAAGGTTCAACTAATAATACGCCTTGTTCGCCGACGCCTGTTCTATAAAGCTCAGGATGTTCGCGCAGATTTAAATTCTTGTAATCAAGAGTGTAATCAAATTTAGCGAAGGGCATAGGTTTTAAAATAATGTAGGGAATAACCTACCATGATATAGATTATGTCATAGGGATCTGTGCGGAATTTAACGCGCATTAAAAAACTAAAAATATAATGACTTATGGCAATTATGAATTTTAAAAACCCTGATTAATTTGATTCAGCAAAATAGGCTGCCTATACTTCTGACACATCAACACACACCAATTCGTACAGAATATGCGACTATGAAAAAGCTATTTGCAGCCGTCAATCTTTTATTGTTAAGTTACTTAACGCCAGCAGCCTCTGCCCATGAAATTATGGGCTGGATTCCTTCGTACAATGTGGAAAAGTCTAAAACAATTATTACCTACCAGGCTGGCGACATTAAAACATCTGATTGGCTGGGTCGCGTGGGCTTACAATTTTGGGGACCGACCCCAACAGGTGATGTTCAATTTGTCACTCACGAAGATCCAATTACTGATGAATTGGTTGTTTATTTTGTTTCCTGGGGCAAAGCTAACAAAATTCCCGTTTATCTAACTATTTACAACAACAACGGCAAATGGGATTGGGATTTGGCACGCGCGGCATTCAAAAACAATCGCCATGCATTTGTAAAAAACCTTGTTTTCACCATGGAGAAATATAATCTCGATGGTATTGATGTGGATTTAGAGGGTAATGGTGACTTTGATAATGACCGTGCAGACTTCAAAAAATTTATTATTGAATTATCCACTGCAGTAAAAACAAAAGGTAAAAAAATTACCGTCAACACCTTTCACAGTCCTTGTGTCAACGCTCCGCACATGGGGTGGTGGAAAGATTGGGTGGGTTATGTAGACATTATTCAATCCATGGGCTACGCCGATTTATACGAAGGCAATGATGCACAATTCAACATGGGAGAAAAAGTCTGCGCTGACGGCGCCGCCATCTTTAAATACAGCTGGCAGGTAAACTACGGTGTTCACAGCGGATTTAACCCTTCAAAAATATTAATGGGTGTACCCGCATGGGTTGATAACTGGGGCTCAGGAGGAAAAGGTCCAAGCATCAAAAACCATCTCGCTGAGGTAGCAGAATTAAAATCCGGCATAGCCATTTGGGATTTACCCGGCATGCTAGACAACAAATGGGTTAGCCCTGAAACATTTAAACTATTAAAAGAGTTTAAAGATAAAAAATAAAACTAATAAAAATATTTTTGAAGGTAATTTTCTTCACACGTTTGGTGATGCAATAAGAGGGAGAAATAGCTAAAAGCAAAATATGGAGCAAATTCTATCCACACGTCATCCCCGCAGGGGATCCAGCGACTTTAAAATAAAAAAAGCAAAGTCACTGGATCCCTACGGGATGACGACTACCCACTTAATAAGATTTTGCATTGCTCTTCGCTTCATCATCCCATGCGAGCACCCCGAGCACTGGAGGAAAATCGTTGGAAAACAAACAGGATGTTTGTTTTAGTGACGCGCGACATGGATGTCGCATCGGAACGACAACGATTTTCTGAAGCGCGCAGGAAAAGGGGCGAGACGGGTCGCGTTTCTTTTGGTTACTTTTCTTTCGGCGAAGCAAAGAAAAGTGACTCGCCAAGGGGCGAAAATAGATTTCTAAATTTGGATAAAATTAAATCTCATGGCAGACCTTTCTGAGACGCGACGCCTATAATCTACGAGCTAAAATTTTATTCTTTTATGCGTATAGTTGCACAATTTAGATCTATACGAATTTTCTCAGCTCCATCGTGTTGAACATGTTGAGGTTTAATCAATGCCACGATTGAAGAACCAGCCGTAGATCGATCAAGTTTTATAGTATCTTCATCTTTAGGGTCTGATGACACAACACCAAACGGCTTCATTGGCTCTCCTTCTGCCATCATTAACATTACTGGTGATCCACTCATCCCAGGATAAACAGGAATAGAAGTCTCTACGCAAGCTCCTCGGCAAAGAAGATGGCCGTCAGGATATATGTTTGTGATTCTTCCCCTACGAAGCAACAAATTACGTGCTAAAGAAAAAGACTTAGTATCTGCATTAATATTTTCCCCATCAGATTGCATTTTTGCATAGCCAATCAAAGCCACTTCATCCCCAACCTGAGGAATTCTCTCATCTAGTTCAAACACACCTGAAGAAAACATATCATTTTTATTCTTTTCTATTGAACAAACAGCGATATCTGATTTTCTATCATAACAAACCCAACCTAGCGATCCGACATGAACATCTCCATTGCTAAAACAAATTGCTATCAATTGACTGGAATCTAGATTTAGCGGCTCAGGGTCGGGAAGAAACTCGGGAAGAGCGGTTGGATGATATTTACTATTATCAACTTGCAAACGATGAATGCCATCAAAATTATGCGCCACAGTAACAGCGATGAGCGCATCTCCACTATCTGTTATCACAAACGCAGTTCCTATTGGCGTGGGTTGACCGCCTCTATCAAATGCAAGCAAAGTAATAAGTCCATTATTCAAACTATCATCAAAACTAGAAGCTTCATTCCATTCAAAACCATTTATAAGCGTCAAAATCACCTCCTTCATTGATTAAAAAAACGGGCTGATTTCTCAATCAGCCCGTTTTTGCTTTAACGATTAATTAATCATTAAAAAACTTCTTCACTCCATCCAACCAACTCGATTGCTTAGGCGAGAACTTCCCGCCTTTCATACTCGCTTGGAAATCCCGCAGCATTTCTTTTTGTTTGTTGGTGAGATTCACCGGAGTCTCCACCACAACGCGACAGAGCAAATCTCCCACTCCACCGCCGCGCACTGGCGTTACACCCTTACCACGCAACTTAAATAATTTTCCGGTTTGCGTTTCCGCTGGCACTTTTAATTTCACGCGGCCATCCAGCGTTGGAACTTCCAACTCACCGCCGAGTGCTGCGTCTACAAAATCTATAGGAACTTCGCAATATAAATCAGCGCCTTCGCGTTTGAAAATGGGATGTTCACGCACGTGAACCTGTACGTACAAATCTCCGGGTGGCCCACCGGCGTCACCCGCTTCACCTTCGCCGCTTAAGCGAATGCGATCACCGGTATCCACACCTGCTGGTACTTTTACTGAAAGTGTTTTTGTTTCTTCTACGCGGCCCTGGCCATGACAGGTTTTGCAGGGATCAGAAATAATAGTTCCGCGTCCGCGACAATTTGGACAAGTTTGTTGTACCGAGAAGAAACCTTGCTGCATGCGCACCTGTCCGTGACCACCGCAGGTAGTACAGGTGACAGGTTTGCTGCCTGCTTTTGCACCGGAACCGCTACAGGTTTTACACGAAACTAACGTAGGAACTTTGATTTGTGTGGTGGTGCCTTTTACCGCCTCTTCCAAATTTAATTCGAGGTTGTAGCGTAAATCTGAACCGCGAGTTGGTCCACCGCGACGGCCACCGCCGCCACCAAAAATATCGCCGAAGACATCACCGAAAATATCGCTGAAATTGCTGTAGCCCGCACCACCGCCACCGCCCTGGCCTTCTACGCCAGCGTGGCCAAAACGATCATAAGCGGCACGCTTTTGATCGTCAGATAAAACTTCGTATGCTTCGTTAGCTTCTTTGAATTTTTCTTCCGCTTTTGGATCATCCGGATTTCTATCCGGATGATGTTTCATCGCTTCACGACGATAAGCTTTTTTTAAATCGGATGCATCTACGTCTTTGGAGACACCGAGCACTTCGTAGTAGTCGCGTTTTGCCATAATAAAACCAAATTATCTTTGCAATTGCCAATCGTCATTCCCGTAGGGAATCCAGTGACTTTCTTTTATTAAAGTCGCTGGATCCTCTGCGAGGATGACGACTCCCAAATTGCGTTATTAATGCCATAGGTCCGGCAGAAAATTTTTAAGCACTTCTTACACGACAAATGCGGGCAAGCCCGCATTTGTTTTTCCTATTCCCTCTCCCTCTGGAAGAGGGTCGGGGTGAGGGCTTATTTATGATCTTTTACTTCTTCAAACTCAGCATCAACTACGCCGTCATCTTCTGGTTTGCCGCCAGCTTGTTGTGCACCGGCACTACCAGCTTGTTGCGCGCCAGCTTGCTGCTCAGCGTAAAGTTTTTGTGCGAGAGAACCAGAGGCTTCAGTCAACTTGGTTGTTGCTGCTTCGATCTTCGCAAGGTCATCACCTTTCACAACATCGCGCGCTTCGGTCAACGCCACTTCAATTGCAGATTTTTCTTCTGCAGTTGCTTTGTCGCCAGCTTCTTTTACAGTTTTTTCTGTTGCGTGGATCAAACCGTCAAGCGTGTTGCGCGCAGTAACTACTTCAGCAAATTTGCGATCTGCTTCTGCGTTTGCTTCGGCGTCTTTTACCATTTTTTCGATTTCAGCATCGCTCAAACCTGATGATGCTTTAATCACGATGCTTTGCTCTTTACCCGTCGCTTTGTCTTTCGCGCTTACGTTCAAAATACCATTAGCGTCTATGTCGAAAGTTACTTCAATTTGCGGCATGCCACGTGGTGCTGGTGGAATGTCACTCAAATCGAAACGGCCCAATGATTTGTTTTGTGAGGCTTGTTTACGCTCACCTTGTACTACGTGAATCGTTACCGCTGATTGGTTGTCGTCTGCAGTTGAAAACACTTGCGATTTCTTGGTAGGAATCGTGGTGTTTTTGTCGATCAACGGAGTCGCAACGCCGCCCATGGTTTCGATACCGAGAGTCAACGGCGTTACGTCCAACAACAAAACGTTGGTAGTATCGCCAGACAAAACAGAACCCTGGATTGCAGCACCGATTGCAACTGCTTCGTCAGGGTTTACGTCTTTACGTGGCTCTTTACCGAAGAAATCTGCTACGGCTTTTTGAACCAATGGCATACGGGTTTGACCGCCTACCAAAATAACGTCGTCGATTTTTTTGATATCAACACCTGAATCCTGGATCGCTTGTTTTACTGGCTCCATTGAGCGAGTAACCAAATCTTCAACTAATGACTCAAGCTTCGCACGTGTTAATTTTGTGACCAAGTGTTTTGGACCAGTTGCATCAGCAGTTATATACGGCAAATTCACTTCGGTTTGCTGGCTTGACGACAATTCGATTTTCGCTTTTTCTGCCGCTTCTTTTAAACGTTGCAGTGCGAGTGGATCGTTGTGCAAATCAATGCCGGTATCTTTCTTGAATGTGTCTGCCAGGAATTCAATCAAACGCAAGTCAAAGTCTTCACCACCGAGGAATGTATCGCCGTTGGTTGAAAGCACTTCGAATTGGTGTTCGCCATCTACATCTGCGATTTCAATAATAGAAATATCGAAAGTACCACCACCCAGGTCGTATACCGCGATAGTGCGATCACCTACGCCTTTATCCAAACCGTAAGCCAATGCAGCAGCAGTTGGTTCGTTGATGATACGTTTTACATCAAGACCAGCGATGCGGCCTGCATCTTTGGTTGCCTGGCGTTGTGAGTCATTGAAGTAAGCAGGAACAGTAATTACTGCTTCTGTCACAGCTTCGCCGAGATAATCTTCAGCGGTTTTTTTCATTTTCTTTAATACTTCTGCAGAAATTTGTGGCGGTGCTTTTTTGTCGTTTTTCACTTCGACCCAGGCATCGCCGTTATCTGCCGCAACGATTTTGTACGGAACCATTTTGATATCTTTCTGTACAACATCGTCTTTGAATTTACGACCGATCAAACGCTTTACCGCATACAACGTATTGTGCGGGTTGGTTACTGATTGGCGTTTTGCTGATTGGCCAACGAGAATTTCGTTGTCGTTAGTGAACGCAATAATGGATGGCGTAGTGCGGTCGCCCTCGGCGTTCTCGATAACTTTTGGCTTGCCGCCTTCTAATACTGATACGCAAGAGTTGGTGGTTCCCAAATCGATGCCGATAATTTTACCCATGATATTGCTCCTGAATTTTCTCTATTGCTGGCGCACTGTCTCTTTCTATAAAGCAGCCACTGCGCAAAGTTAATTAATGGTTTGATTTGTACTGCATCTCCTGCGAATTTGCAGCGAGTTGCAGGCTTTCATCTACCGTTGGAATCTATATTGGAGCTGACAAATGTAATTCAAGGTCAGCGCTAAAAAATTCCTTACAACATTTGTTGGTATTTAATTTTTTCAGGGAGTCGTCATACCCGTAGGGTATCCAGTGACTGGCAAAATCAAGGGCGCTGGATACCCTACGGGTATGACGACTTCCAGCTAAACAATTACGGCGCTTTTGAAACCACAACCATCGCCGGGCGAACCAGACGGCCATGCAAGGTGTAGCCTTTCTGGAATACGTTGATCACAGTATTGGGCTCTACATCTGCATTTGGTACCGCAGACACTGCCTGGTGCAAATTGGGATCAAAAGGTTCGCCATGGGGATTTACAACAACGACCTGATGGCGAGCCAAGGCATCAATAAATGATTTGAGTGTGAGCTGGATGCCTTCAGCAATCGGCGAGAGAGCTTCGTTAGTGGCATCAATCGTTGAAAGCGCGCGCTCAAGGTTATCCACCACAGGCAATAGGTCGTTAACGATTTTTTCCTGGCCGAATTTATGAGCCTTTTCGATATCCTGCTCAGCGCGGCGGCGGGCATTTTGCGCTTCAGCTTGTGAGCGCAAGGATTGCTCTTTGGCAGATTCATAGGCGGCAGCCAGGGTTGCCAATTGGGATTGCAAACCTTCGATGCTGATCTCAGGGGCTTCATTTGCCTCCGTATCAGATTGGGTATCGGTGTTCTGGATATCTTGGTAATCGTCAGTGGACACAGTTTTCTCCTACTATTTTTCACGCGGCTTGCTTACCGCAAAACAATTCTGTGCTTGCTATATGGGGCTTGGGCAAGCGGATTCAAGCCCTCGGTTTTTGCACCCTTTTTGGGTCCATCGCCCCATGAACGCGCACAAATGTCGCTTAAAACACTTTTTCGTCTTATTACACATAAATTTGCGCTGAAAAAGTCTAAACATCGCCGAAAATCATTTGACAACGTTGTCTCGCAAACTTACTCTCATTCCATAAAGCAAATAACTAACTCCGCTTTATCAATCATTCCCATATTCTGTACCCCTGCTGGAGGTAGCAATGTCACTCCGCGTTAAAATCTGGATTCTCAGCGGCCTTATTTTTATTGGCCTGCTTGGCATTATGCTGATTGGTTTATTCACGCTTCGCTATTCCAGCAACCTGGATAACAGCGCGCGCGTAGAAGAGCTGCTCAACAGCACTTACGCAACCGTGGTCCAAATGGAAAACCTGGCTGCCAGCGGAAAGCTCGATGAAGCCAAAGCCAAAGAAACCGCCACGCAAATCCTGCGCAATAACATTTATCACAAGAGTGAATATGTTTACGTCGCGGATGAAAAACTCAATTTCGTCGCCACGCCTCTCGACCCTCAATTACACGGCACCAGCTTCCATGAATTCCGCGATGGCAACGGCAAAAGTGTGGGCGATATTTTGCTGGCGGCGGTCGATAAAGCCGATGGCAAAACAGCGCGTTATCACTGGACACAAAAACAAAAAGACGGCTCGATTGAAGACAAACTTTCTATTGCAAAAGTCTCCCCACGCTGGAAATGGGTGGTGGGTACAGGCATTGGTTTTAACGAAGTTAATGCGCGCTTTTGGGATACCGCAAAATGGCAATTGCTGATTTGTATTTTGGTGGCGTTAATTATTGTTGTGCCGGTATTTATTTTTGCGTTCCGACTGGAGCGCGGCCTGGGCGGCGAATTGCGCGATGTACTCAGTTTGGTTCGCACAGTTGCAGCGGGGGATTTGCGCGAGCATCGCATTGATCACACGGTGCCGGAAGAAAGTATTTACGGTTCAGTGTTACGCATGCGCAGCGATTTGCGTGCGATGATTGGTCGCATTGCACAATCAGTTTCCAGCTTGCACAACGTGAGTGATGTGATTGTCCACAAAGCGGAAACCAGCAGTGCCATGGCTGAAAACCAAAGCCTTAACACCAGTAAAATTGCTGCATCTGCTGAAGAATTTAACCAGCAAACCAAAGCGGCGATGCAGCAAGCGAAGCAAGCAACCCAGCAAACAGATTCTGCATCTAACACTGCTGCTAAAGGCCAGACATTAATTTCCGGTGCTGTAAAAAGTTTTGTGGAAATTGAAGCGAGTGTCAGCATGACGCAATCGAGTATCGATGCCTTGGCAGATCGCATTAACAGTATTTCTGCGATTGTTTCTGTCATTACTGAAGTCGCCAACCAAACTAATTTACTTGCACTTAACGCCGCGATTGAAGCGGCGCGCGCCGGTGAACAAGGACGCGGTTTTGCGGTAGTTGCTGATGAAGTGCGCGGGCTTGCGCAACGCACTACACAAGCGACGAAAGAAATCAGCGAAACAATTACATCCGTGCAAAATAGTAGCCGCACAACCAAACAACATATGGATGATATGGTGGGCCAATTAAACCACGGCATTCGCCAGACCCGCGATGGTGGCGAGACAGTAAAAATCATCCAGCAAGAAACCGATGAAGTGGCAAAAATTGTGGGCTTTATTGGCCATGCGATGGTTGAGCATGTAACCGCGAGCAGCATGATTCTGGATTATGTGAGCCAGGTTGAAGAGTCATCACTCGGAACAAAAGATGCAGCGCAAGGCACGCTCGCAGCATCGCAACAAATTCGCCAGGCGTCGGATCAGTTGAGTCATATGTTGGAAGGGTTTACGCTTTAATTCGAACAGGTTGTAAAGCTTAAAATAACGATAATTTTAATATATAGGGGAATCGTCATCCCGTAGGGATCCAGTGACTTTGAAGAATCGAAACCACACTGGAGCGCCAGCCCGGTGGTTCCCTACGGGATGACGATTCCCTTATTTAAGAAAATTGCAAAAAATCGATTAGCTTGAATAAGTTCAAAGCGAAATAAAATTAAATTTATTTAAAGAAAATATTTTTTGCTTTTGCTTTTTTTGTTTTTTCCATCCCATGTGAGCACCCCGAGCACTGGAAGACAATCGTTGGAAAACAAACAGGATGTTTGTTTTAGTGACGTTGTGACATGGATGTCGCATCGGAACGACAGCGATTTTCTGAAGCGCGCAGTGACCAGGTGCGAATTGGGTCGCCTTTCTTTTGCTTACTTTTCTTTGGCGAAGCACAAAATTACAGGATAGTAATTTTGCACAGCGCAGCTGCCCGAAGGGTAAAGGCCATGGATGGCCTTTATGAAAAAAAGTGAGGCCAGCGGCAGGCGAAAAAAATTTATGAAATGAAATAAAAAAACGGCGATACCTTTTCAGATATCGCCGTTTTTATTCCAGCAAAAAATCAAACTACTTCGGCAATTCAAACTCGCCTGTTACATTCAAAATAACCGCAGAAGTTTTTGCAAATTTGGGCTGACCACCACCCACATTCAAGGTGTAATCCCCCGCTTGTATTTTGCGAACACCTTTAGCATCCACCAACGATAACGCACGCGCATCAAGCTTCAAGGTGACCGGTTTTGTTTGGCCTGGTTTCAAATTCACACGTGCAAATCCAGCCAAAACCGGGTTAGCGGTGTCATTTGGTTTGGCGATATAAAGCTGCACCACTTCATCACTATCGACTTTCCCGGTGTTGCTCACATTCACTGTCACATCCACAGAATCACCGGCTTTAATGTTCTTGGCTGACAACGTGGGCACCGCGTAATTAAATGTGGTGTAACTTAAACCGTGGCCAAACGGATAAAGCACATCGCCTTTGAAATAACGATAAGTGCGGCCAGCCATGTTGTAATCGCCAAAGGCGGGCAATTGATCGGCAGATTTGTAGAAAGTGACGGGCAAACGACCCGCCGGGCTGAAATCACCGGCTAATAAGCCTGCCACCGCGGTACCGCCTTCACTACCGGGATACCAGGCTTCTACAATCGCCGGAATCTTTTTATCCGCCCAATTTACCGAGAGTGCACTACCATTCATCAACACCAGGACCACCGGTTTCCTGGTGGCTTGTACGCGCTCCAGCAATTGTTGTTGCGGTGCAGGTAAATCCAGGCTGGTGCGATCGCCGCCCGCAAAACCATCGGCTTTAATTTTCATCTCTTCGCCTTCGACACGAGCCGACAAACCACCAACAAAGACCACAAGATCAGCCTTTTTCGCGGCATCGACAGCTTCTTTGCCCGCATCAATCGGCAAGCTCCACAACAACTTTTGGGTACCGCGTGGGCCGATTTGGAAAGCTTCTACTTTAACGGGATAAACGGTTCCTGCGCTCAGTGTAGTTTTTCCTGAAAGGATTGATGGCGCATCGCCCACGCCCCATTCATCGACCACCAGCTTATCGCCCACCCAGACACGATAACCACCTTCGCTGAGGAAGCGGAATTGATATTCACCCGACTTTGGTGCTTTCAGGTAACCCGTCCAACGCATGGACGACTCGCGCTCTTCACCTTGCCAGTCAAAACGCGCGTTGGCATCAGTGCGGGTGAGTGTCGGTTCACCTGCGAGTTTTGCGCCTGCGTAATGCTCAGCTTTCAAGCCTGGTGTTTTACACTCGGCATCGAGGCAAAGCGCAGAATCAGGTACAGGTGGTTCAGCTGGGCCGACCAAACCTGTGCCTTCTACATAAATAATTTTAGAATCGGGGAAGCGTGCACGAATGCCATCTAACACGGTAATTGGCTTGGAAGGTTTACCGTAATAGTTGCCGACCAGCGCATCAAAACTGTCCGCATTAGGGCCGATCACTGCAATGGTTTTCGGGGTTTTCTTCAACGGCAACAGACCATCGTTCTTCAACAAAACCATGGATTTTTTTGCCATATCCAAAGAGACAGCGTGATGTTCAGGAGTGTCGTAATCAGTCGCTTTGATGTTCGCGAATGGCAGGGATGAATAGGTATCAAACATTCCCAAATCGATACGGCCAACGAACAGGCGCGTCAAAGCGCGATCAATCACTGCTTGCGACAAAAGCCCTTGTTTTACGGCGTTGATAATAGGCTGGACTTCAGTCGTCATATGATTGCGGTAATCGCCACAGATGACATCCATACCCGCTTTAAAGCCCGCAGCCACGCCCTCTTCCGGCGTGTTCTTGTAATGCAAACTGTCTTCGCGATAGATATTCGCCGCAGCGCCGCAATCAGAAACCACGTAGCCTTTAAAGCCCCAGTCTTTGCGCAGATAGTTTTCCATCAACTCTTCGTTGGCGCAGCCAGGCACACCGTTAACCGCGTTGTACACGCACATCACCGATTGCACTTTTGCTTCCGTCACAGTCGCGCGGAACGCTGGCAAATAGGTGTCTTCCAAATCGTGTGGTGTTGGATAAACGCTTTCTTTGTGGCGGTTGGATTCTGGCCCACTATGAACAGCAAAGTGTTTGGAAGTGGCGATGGTTTTGAAAAATTTTGGATCGTCGCCCTGCAAACCTTTGATAAAACCAATGCCGATTCGCGAGGTCAGGTAAGGATCTTCCCCGTACGTTTCCTGGCCACGACCCCAGCGTGGATCGCGAAATATATTGATGTTGGGCGACCAAACGGTTAAACCGCGGTAGAAATCAGAGCCGCCGTTGGGATGTAAATGCTCGATGTATTTAGCGCGGAATTCCGTACTGATCACGTCACCGACCTTTTGCATCAAGGGTTCATCCCAGGATGCTGCCATGCCGATAGCCTGCGGAAATACTGTCGCGACACCAGCACGTGCCACGCCATGCAAGCCTTCGTTCCACCAGTTATATTCGGGCACGCCCAAACGCGGAATTGCCGGTGCGGTATGGCCGAGCTGGGCTGCCTTTTCTTCCAGCGTCATGCGCGATACTAAATCTGCAGCGCGCTCTTGCGGCGCGAGGGATGTGTCGAGATATTTACATTTTGCTTTTGCATCCTGGCAGGCCGAAGGTGTATCTGCCTGAACGCATAAAGTTGCAAAAAATAAACTGCTGAATAGTGCCAGTGGTGCGAAGGTAAAACGGCGATTGAATGACATTTGCATGACGTTCCTCCTGATAGTCGCCCGATTAATTGTTTATGGAGTTAGGCCTGTGGAAGCGGAACCAACTTATTGTTTTTGGAATTACCAAATATAGTCTACAGGACTATATCTTGTGTTGGAATTTTCTTATTTTTACAGTAAGGGGGCCCTCACCCCGACCCTGGCTGCGCGCCCCGCTCAAGGGGAGAGGGAGCCTTTAGTGCCCTCGTTCAAATATTTCTTACAAAAGAGTCAGTCTCCTCTCCTACCTGAAAATGGGGTATCAGCGTATTCGTAAAAAAACATCCCATGGGACTATCGTCACTCCCTCGCGGGAAAGTAGGTATCAGTGTTCTCCTTAAACGTTTTAGGGAGGGAGTAATCCCCTCTCCCCTTGGGAGAGGGTTAGGGTGAGGGCGCTTTAAACATCAGCAAATCACACAACCACTAGCCTCAGAACCACATTTACTGTATAAACAGCCAGATAAAATATTTCCTGCTTACCTTTCTCTTTTTTTGCGTACGGAGCCTCGCCATGCTCACTCATCTCAGCATCCAGAATTTCACCCTTGTCGAAAAACTTGATCTCGATATGAAACCCGGAATGACCGTCATTACCGGTGAAACAGGCGCAGGAAAATCCATCCTGTTGGATGCCCTCGGCCAAACCCTGGGAGATCGCGCCGAAGCAGATCGTGTACGCATTGGCGCAACTCGCGCCGACATCACCGCAAGTTTTGATACCAGCCGGATTCCCGCCGCGCAGGAATGGTTAGTCGCTAATGATTTGCAGCAAATTGATTCACCCAATGAATGCCTGCTACGTCGACTGATCAACAATGAAGGAAAATCCAAATCCTATATCAACGGCCAACCTGCAACCTTGCAGCAGTTGCGTACGCTCGGCGAGATGCTGATTGATATTCACAGCCAACATGAACACCAATCGCTGTTATTGAAAGACACACATCGCCGCTTGCTCGACGAATTTGGCGGCCAGGCAGAACTCGCCAAACAAGTGCGCCTTGCCTATCGCGAATGGCAAAGCCGGTTGGAACATTATTTACATTTGCGCGATAACGCCGCTGAAGTCAGCGCGCGCTTTCAGCTGTTGAGTTACCAGGTCAACGAACTGGATCAACTGGATTTACATGTTGGCGAATTGGATAAGCTCGAAGCCGAGCAACGCAGCCTTGCCAACGCAGGCGATATCTTACAAGGCAGCCATGAATTACTGGCGCTGTGCAATGACGACGAACTTGGGCTCAACACCAACTTGCATCGTGCACTTCACATATTGCGCGATATGCCGGAAAAATCTGCCGCTCTCACAGCTGCGGAAGAATTATTGATTAGTGCACAAATCCAGGTGGAAGAAGCCTGCCACGAAATCGATCACCACATAGATACGTTCAATCTCGACCCTGAACGCTTGCAGTTAGTTGAGGAGCGTTTGAGCGCGGTTTATGACATCGCACGCAAGCACCGTATTCGCCCCGAGGAATTACAGGAATTTACAACGCGTTTGAGTGCGGAGTTGGATCAGCTGCAAGGCGGTGATGCCAAACTTGACCAACTCGCGCAACAAGTCGCTACCGCTGAAAATGCGTTCTTGCAGTTGGCGGGACAGTTATCCAATAAACGCCAAAAATCTGCAGCCACACTTGCCAAACTGGTGAACGACCAACTCAAAAACCTGGCGATGGAAAATGCCAAACTCACCGTGAGTTTGAATCCATTAATTGAAAAACCATCCATAAATGGTTTGGAAGATGTGGAGTTTTTAATTAGCACTAACCCCGGCCAATCCCCCAAAGCCCTGGCCAAAGTTGCCTCCGGCGGCGAACTGTCGCGCATTAGTTTAGCGATCCAGGTAATCACTGCGCAAACCTCGGCAACACCTACATTAGTATTCGATGAAGTGGACGTTGGCATCGGCGGCGCAACCGCAGATGTGGTTGGAAAACTCTTGCGGCAGCTGGGCGAAAAAGGCCAGGTCATTTGCGTGACCCATTTGGCGCAAGTTGCCAGCAAAGGCCACCAACATTTATTGGTCAGCAAAAAATCCACCAAAACCAGCGCGGAATCCACGCTTGTGTTGTTGGAAGGCGACGACAAAGTCAACGAAATCGCACGAATGCTAGGTGGAGCGAAAGTCACCGAGCAATCCCTGGCCCATGCGCGGGAAATCCTTGCAGGCTAGGTTCTCCCACAGGTTTACTTTTCTTTCATGAGCTAATCTGGCAATGTGGCGCCCAGGTGCACACACGTCATTGTTACGTACGAATGCCAGGGACATGAGTAGCCACTACCCATCCTGCTTTTACACACCTAATTAAAATAAATAATTTGCGATATGCCAATCGCTCTTCATTCATCATCACCATGGAGCTTTACAATGTCTTTTGTAAAACGGATCTTCCAACCACTTTTTTTCTTATTGATTTTTGCAAGCAGTCTCGCCATCGCGAGCCCGACTCCAAACGATTATGGCGCTTTGCCTATTATCCAGATGGTTGCCATTTCTCCCAATGGTCAATTAATTGCTTACCGAAAAACAACCGAATCACAAAACACTATTGTAGTAACAGCCCTTAGCGATAAGAAAACATTACTCGCCGTCGATATTGGTAAATTGCAACCACAGCAAATTTATTTTTTGAATGAAAACCAAATTATATTAATTGTTTCCGAATTCCAGCGAGTTGAAGGGTACATGGCAAGATTTGATGTAAGCACTGCATTCGTGCTGAACATTGATGATAAAAAAATACGCCAATTACTCACTCCCGGCGACAGAATTCTAGCGGGCCAGAGTGGTTTGGGAAGAATTGTTGGTACCACAGCGGATGGTAAATATGCGTTGATGCCCGCCTGGAGTGATGTTGATAATAAATTCCCGGATTCTTACTACAGCCTGTACAAAATAAATCTTACCCGCAATCAGCTGACGGTAGCTAAAGAAGGAACCCAAACCACAGCAGACTACTTTGTCGACCAGCAAGGCGATGCCCTTGTAATGGAGGACTATAACGATCGAACCAACATGCATAAAATCAAGGCTAAACAAGGCGGCAAATGGATTGAAATATTTTCTGAATCCGCTCCTATACGCTATAAAATTTTTGTTGGCCTGACAGCTGATTTTAAATCCCTGGTATTTTTGGAAAGGGACGCGAAGACCGATCACATGACTTATAATTTAATGGCTTTGGCCGATGGTGCCATTACAAAATCAATTTTCGCCAAAGACAATGCCGATATCGAAGATGTCATTGTTGATACCCAACGTGTGGTTTATGGGGTTAAATATTCAGGCTTTGTACCTAGCTATAAATTTTTTGATTCTGCACTTGATGAAAAAATTAAAGGCATAGTCGCACAATTTCCTGAACAATCTGTCTCTTTAGAGCGTTGGAGTCCCGACTGGAAACACATTGTCGTAAATGTCCAGGGCTCAAGCTATGTCGATGATTATTTTTTATTTAGCGACAATCAAGAGAAAGTATTTTTAACTACAGGTCGTCCGCAAATTAAAGCGGAGGATATAAATCCACTCGGTAAACTCACCTATACCGCGCGCGACGGATTGAAAATACCTACACTCATCACTATCCCGCGCACCAAATCATCTGAAATTAAAAATTTGCCCGTCGTTATTTATCCACACGGTGGACCTGAGTCTTACGACACCATCGGATTTGATTATTTTGCCCAGGCATTAGCCTCTGAAGGCTATTTAGTTATCCAACCACAATTTCGCGGTTCCAGTGGCTTTGGAAATAAACACAGGGATGCGGGCTTCGGTGAATGGGGCAAAAAAATGCAGGATGATGTTACTGATGCGGTGAAATTTTTCAGTTCGAAAGGATATATTGATCCCAAACGTGTTTGTATTCTAGGTGCAAGTTATGGTGGTTACGCAGCACTCGCTGGTGGTGCATTCACACCCGACATTTACAAGTGTGTCGTTTCCATTAATGGCATAAGTGATATGAACAGCTTTTTGAGCTACGAAAAAAATCACAATGGAAAAAATAGTGAAGCCTTTGCCTATTGGAAATTGCAGCTGGCAAACGGTGAAGTCAGTGCAGAGTCATTGGAACAAATATCACCGATAAAATTTGCCAAACAATTTACGGCGCCTGTTCTCTTGATAAACTCTGCAAATGACAAAACTGTCGAGCCAGAGCAATCCTCCGACATGTTGAAAATGCTGGAGAAGAATAAAAAATCCGTCAAACTTATTACCCTGGAAAGCGATGACCATTATTTGCAAAAAGGCCCAACCCGAACACAAGCTGTTACTGAAACGGTAAAATTTGTTAAAGAAAATCTGAAATAATTACACGCAACAAAACACGAGGTGATCGCAAATTGCGATCACCTTCGTGCCTCAAGTCTCCCGCCGTCCATCCCTTTGCCTTCACAAAAAAGCTGCCAGTTACTTAAATCCGTAAAAGCCATAGAGCTGGGCATTTACGTGACTCGATTATGTAAAAAGGGAGCCGTTATCCCCAGCGATAAACACAATCGCACATTGCCCCATGGATGAACGGTGAGAAAGTCCAGCCTTCATTCAATTTTTCTACAGCTGGAAGATCAGCCCTGGACCTTGCGATTGGGACGCGTGATTGAGGATAACGACTCCAAAACGACTCAACTATTTGGTCGAATAAACGCCACTACTTTCTTCAACTGCCCACCCTCATTTACTTCAATGTAATCAATCCCCTGTAAAACGATGCTTCCATCCGGATTCCGGGCGATAAATGTGGCGAGTATATTTTTTCCGGTACGCTGGACATTAGTGAACTGGATTTTTGTATCGGGATAGGTTTTAACGAAGCCATCGATTTCTTTAGCTATCGCCGGTATTCCGCTGGAAAGGCCGAACGGGCTCTCATGGCTACCATCAACGCACCAGATTTTTTGTAGTTTCATAAGGCGCGCTGCCGGATCTTTTATCGCCCAGGAATCACCGTAGGTTTTTAATAACCGTTCTGCAGCGGCAATATCATTTTGCGGTGCTTGTGCGTATGCCGTGAGCGCACCACTGAAGATACCTGCGAGGAATAGCCGAAAGCCCAAGTCCATCATTCATACCTTGTGAGTAACTGAAGGCATAAACTTATAGGAGTGCGGGATAAAAGGAGTGTATCCAGATAGAAAATGACAAATTAAGAATGCATAAATCCTGCGCAACTCCGGCAGGGAGGCGCAGGATTTATGCATGGATGAATTATTGCTTTAAAGGCTTAACGTACAATACCAGACTGTGATCTGTCAGTTCGTAGCCGTGCTCAGCGGCGATGCGACGCTGCAAGGCTTCAATTTCATCATTATGGAACTCTATGACGTTTCCGCTATCTATATCGACCATGTGGTCGTGATGCTCGCCACGGGCGACTTCGAATACCGAGTGACCGCCATCAAAATTGTGTCTAACTACCAAACCAGCGGTTTCAAATTGCGTCAACACTCGATAGACAGTTGCCAGCCCAACATCATCACCCTGCTCCATCAAGGACTTATAAACATCCTCGGCGCTCATGTGATGTTGCTCAGCAGATTCGAGCATTTGCAAAATTTTAATCCGTGGCAAGGTGACTTTAAGGCCTGCTTTGCGCAACTCTTGATTTTCGTCCGCCATTTTTCCCCCAAAACCTTCTCAGTATTCCTGTGGTTCGGGTATTATCCGTGTTCAAATAATTTAGTGGAAGCCCTCTTATGAAATTAGCCAGTCGTATTTTACTGGTCACCCTCTGTGCACTGACTCTTAGCAGCTGTGGAATCTTTCCCGGCGTGCACAAACTCAACATTCAACAAGGGCATATTATTACCCCTGAAATGGCTAACCAGCTGAAATTGGGGATGAGCAAGCGCCAGGTTCGTTTTGTGTTGGGCAATAGTTTATTGCCAGATACCTTTAACGATGACCGTTGGGATTACTTTTATAGCGTAAAACGCGGCGTTGATGGTGCTTACGTCAAACACCTTTTCACGGTTTATTTTGAAGGCGATAAGCTGGTGAAAACCGAAGGTGATTATTTACCGGGTCCTGCGCCTTTGAGCGAAGACAAATCCGAGAAATACCTGGATAACGCCAAGCGCGATATGCCCTTGCCAACCAATATCGAGAAAAAACCTGAGCCCGAGATCGATCAGCACAAATAATCGCCCGGGAATCCAGTCAGTTTCTCTTACAGGTAATGCCCTTTCGGGTATTACCTGTATATCCCGCCATCCCTGCCAAGCTTGACAGCCCCTTCGACTCAACTAGTCTGAAAGAACGGTGGTGCGTATTCTGTTGCGTACCCTCACACCCTGCACAGGGCTCTATATAGCAAAACCATAACACCTGTGCCCTATTGGTTACTTCCTCAAAACTTGTGAAGTTTCAATGGATTATTTCACCAAACGCTGGCGTTACACCGCCCGCACCCTGACCGCAAAATTCCGTATTTACGATGCCGATACCGCAGAGGCAGGCGGCTTTCGCGCGCAGCAAATCAAAGCTATTTTGCGCCTCACCCCACTCACCATGTTCGCCAATGTATTCAATTGTTGCGTACTCTTATTAATCTATTGGAACACCACTTATCTCAAGGCCGTTGTCATCTGGTCAGTTTTCCTGGCCATTGCGATTGTTATGGGCACCCGCGCCTGGTTAATGCAACGTCGCAGGCCTGCGCCAAACCAGGTTTCCAAACGAGCGCTCAAACGCGCCACCTTGCACGCATCCGCCCTGGCATTGATCTGGGGAATATTGCCAATATTAACTTTCGATACCTATCCTGATTCAGCCAATACGTTACTACTCGCCACCATTTGCACAGGTATGATTTGCGCAGGCGGTTTTGCCCTCGCAACCGTTCCCCAGGCCGCCATCAGTTACGTCAGTATTATGACCCTTGGCTGTGAAATCGCGATTTTCCGTGACGGTATCCTTGCCCATTGGGATTTGGCGCTACTGCTTATTCTCTACGCCTTTATTATTTGCTCTGCTGTACTTGCGAGCGCAAAAACATTTGGCGCCCGGTTGATGGCAGAAGCGGCAGCAGAGCACCAGCAGCAACTCATCAGTTTGCTGCTGCATGATTTTGAATCCCACGCGAGCGATTGGCTGTGGGAGCTTAACAGCGCGGGATATTTGCAATCCCCCTCAAAAAAACTCGTCGCTCTTTTGGGCACACGCCCAACAAACCTGACGCAAACTCCCTTTGTGCAATTATTTGATGCAGATTACGCGCGCATCGAATTTACCGAAAATAATCCGCTTACCCAACTCGAACATCACTTGCAAAACAGAACCTCATTTCGCGAATTGGTAATTCCTATTTTAATTCGCGGCGAGCGCCACTGGTGGCAACTGACCGCAAAACCGCTCATTAGCAATAAAGGACAATTTGTAGGTTGGCGCGGTGTAGGCTCGGATGTTACGCACAAATACAATGCGGAATTGGAAATGCGCCGCCTGGCAAATTTTGATTCGCTCACCAGCCTTGCCAATCGCCATTGTTTTTATATGCAGTTGGAAACACTGAAAAAACAAAACCAATTCGGTGCGTTTACATTATTTTTTCTAGACCTGGATAACTTTAAAAATGTAAATGATTCCCTCGGCCACGGCGTGGGTGATCTGGTATTAAAAAATGTAGCTCAACGCCTGTTAAATACAGTGCGCAATAACGATTTGCTCGCGCGCTTGGGAGGCGATGAATTTGCCATCATCAGCCACGGTGAAGATTCTGCAACCCAAGCCAGCCTCCTGGCCCAGCGGTTATTAAATACATTTGTGGCACCTTGCATTATCAATGGAAAAAGTTTGCAGATTGGTTGCAGCATCGGCATTGCCTTAGCACCAGACCACGGTAAAGACAGTGAAACCCTGTTAAAAAATGCTGATATGGCGCTCTATGCGGCAAAATCTGCCGGGCGTAATACATTTCGTTTTTATGAGCCAGGAATGGAAATTGCCGCACGGCAAAAATTGCATTTATTAAATGATATGCGCGCTGCGTTGGAAGAACACGCGGCTACCAATAAATTGCTCAACAAACGTTTTTCTGACGATTTGGTGTGGCCACAAACACCGATTGTTGGCCAATTTGAAATTTATTTCCAACCGCAAATAAAATTGGCGACGCAAGAAGTCATTGGCTTTGAAGCATTGCTGAGATGGAATCATCCCGAACTTGGATTAATTTCACCCGCACAATTTATTCCGCTCGCCGAAGAATCCAATTTAATTATTCCTATTGGCACCTGGGTGTTAGTGGAAGCGTGTAAATACGCCGCAAAATGGTCGCAACCATGGCGCATTGCAATCAATCTTTCCGCCGTGCAATTTCGCGAAGGCAATGTTGTGGACGTGGTTCGCTGGGCGCTGCAAATCAGCAGGCTTGAACCTGAGCGGCTGGAATTGGAAATTACTGAATCCCTGTTGATCCAGGATAATATTTCCGCGCAGGAAACCTTGACGTCCCTGCGCAAACTGGGTGTACGTATTGCACTGGATGATTTTGGTACCGGTTATTCTTCCCTCGCATATCTGCGCAGCTTTCCACTGAATAAATTAAAAATTGATCGCTCTTTTGTCAGCGCATTAAGCAAAGATACTAGTGCCCTGGCGATTGTAAATGCCATCATCCAACTCGCTGATGCACTTATGCTGGACACTACCGCCGAAGGTATTGAAACGCAGCTGGAAGCAGAAATCTTGCGCAACTGCGGTTGTAGCGACGCACAAGGATTTTATTTTGGCAAGCCGTTGCCACTTCGGGCAGCGCTGACCCATGTACGGCAATTTGAGCAACACAATGAGTTTGATTGAGATTAAACCCGCCGCAAAATACCCATAAATAATCTAAGGTTGAGCCAAAGCTCACCTATACTCCAACTATCAATACTCAACTATCAACCCTGGGCCGTGGTCCGGGTTTACAGGTCCGCGCAGCACAACAAATAACGAAAGATCGAGGCTAATGTTCAATGCTTAAACGTATTGCCGTCAAAGACGTCCGTATGGGAATGTTCATTACTGAACTCTGCGGCTCTTGGATGGAACACCCCTTCTTTAAAACCAAGTTCCTGCTAGAAGAAACTGCCGACCTCGAAAGCCTTATCAAAAGCGGTATCAAAGAAGTCTGGATCAATACCGATAAAGGCCTGGACTCAGATGAAATAGTGCCAGGCAAAACCCTGTCTGACATTGAGCTTGAAACCGAATTAATGCTTCGCAACGCGGCGCGCGCCAGGCGCACTGAAAAAACCACCATGGCTGATGAAGTAAAAATTGCGCAAAAAGTTTGCAGCAGGTCAAAAGCCGCGGTTATCTCCATGTTCAATGATGCGCGCATGGGTAAAGCGATTGAAGTGACACAAGCAAAAGAACTGGTGGAAGAAATTTCCGAATCGGTTATGCGCCAACCCCACGCCCTTATCAGCCTCGCGCGCCTGAAAAATGCCGACGAATATACGTACATGCATTCCGTTGCGGTGTGCGCACTCATGATCGCACTCGCGCGCCAATTAAACCTGGAAGAAGATATGGTGCGCGAATCCGGCCTCGCTGGACTGCTGCACGATTTAGGCAAAATGGGTATCCCGAATAAAATCCTCAATAAACCCGGCAAACTCACCGACGAAGAATTCACCACCATCAAATCGCATCCACAAATTGGTGCGAGTATCTTAATGAACAATCCCCTGGTCAGCCCCATGGTGTTGGATGTTGTTTTGCACCACCATGAAAAAATGGACGGCAGCGGATATCCACACAAACTCTCTGGCGATACGATTAGTTTATTTGCCAAAATGGGCGCAGTTTGTGATGTGTATGATGCAATCACATCAAACCGCCCTTATAAAAAAGGTTGGTCACCCGCTGAATCCATTCGCAAAATGGCGGAATGGAGTAAAGGCCATTTTGATGAAGCTATTTTCCAGGCGTTTGTCAAAACAGTTGGCATTTATCCCACCGGTTCTTTAGTGCGCCTGGAAAGCGGTCGCCTGGGTGTCGTTACCGAACAAAGTGAAACCTCCCTGTTAACGCCAAAAGTAAAAGTCTTTTTTTCTGCAAAATTAAAAACACCAATTTTGCAAGAGACATTGGATCTGGCGAAATTAATTGGCAAAGAAAAAATTATTGGCCGCGAATCACCCGACGATTGGGGTTTCCGCAATTTGGATGATTTGTGGAGTGGTCAATAAGTTCAATGGGTTATTGGAAACTCCGCATAAAACGTACTGCCTTCACCTAATACCGATGTAAATCCCACACGGCCATTCATTCTTTCAACAAGTTCTTTGGTGATTGCCAATCCCAAACCTGTACCGCCTTTTTTGCGTGTATCCGATGAATCTGCCTGGTAAAATTTTTCAAAAATGTGGCTCTTGCTTTCATCATCCAATCCAACACCGGAATCTTTTACAGACACGCGCGCGTAATCACCGACCTGGGTTAATGAAATCCACACTTCAGAATCAGGCTTGGAAAATTTTGCCGCATTCGATAAAAAATTCGCCATGATTTGCAAAAACCGGATATCTTCAATATCCACCCTTGGTGCGACATTGGCAGGTGCAATAACAAAGCGAACCTGCATTTGATCTGCATAGGTCCTGTTTTCCATGACGGCGCGTTCAATCAATGGCATTAGTGTTTGCGGTTCACAATGGAATTCCAGTTTTCCTGCCACCAATTTATCCATATCCAATAAATCATTAATCAGCAATTTTAATCGCTGCGCATTTTTATAGGCGATATCCAACACCTGTTTTGCTTTATCCGGCAACTCACACAAGGCACCACCAACGGCCAAACCCAAAGCGCCCGTTATAGCAGTGAGCGGTGTGCGCAGTTCATGACTCACGGTGGATACAAATTCAGTTTTGATTTTATCCAACCGTTTGCGCTCGGTGATATCCCAACAAATACCAATCATGGACACCGCATCATCACCTTCGTAAATTATTTTTGCACGCGATGCCAGATAATGGATTTTATGATCAGGCCATACAATGCGATACTCGGTGTCATAACCCCTTTTTCCTTCGATAGCTTGTGCAATTTCGATAAACACGCGTTGCCGGTCATCGTTGTGCACCAGGGCTAAAAAACGCTCGTAAGTCGATAGCGATCCATCTGGCTGAAGTCCAAAGAGCGCGTACATCGAAGCATCCCACTGCATATGGTTATCGCTAAAACGCAAACTCCAAATTCCCATCGCAGAGGATTCCAACGCAAGCTCAAAGCGCTCCTGGCTATTTTTTAATTGCGCATTTTTAGCACGCACGTCTTCCGTCATGGCTTCAGCCAAAGCCAGGGCTCGCTGGCGTTGGTGAACCAATACAAAGAACATAACACACAAGAGGAAATTAATAAAAATTCCCAAGACTAAAGCGACCATAGGCAAATGGGATTGATGGGATTTTTCAAATTCCTTATTGCTGGTAACGTGCAAAAACCAGGGTTGGCCAAACAATACAAGCTGCACCGATTTTGAATAGGCTGGTACGAAATTTTTATCTTTAATTGTCTCTGAGCGATATAACTGCTGATCGGCATTGGCAGATTCACCGGCGTAAATCGTGAAATTAATATTTAATTTATGATGCTGCGAAATTCCATTCATAAGATCGTCCATGCGAAAAGCCGCATAGACAAATCCTTGCAGTGCATCCCACCGTTCAGCCGTCGTTTCCAGGGGCATATTTTTTTTGAAAATCGGCAAATAAAATAAACTTCCTGCCTGAATATTTTGTTGTTTCTCTTGCACCAGAATAACTTTGCCCGATAATTTTGCCTGATTGGCCGCTACCGCTGCATTCATTGCGCGCCGCCGGTTCGGCTCTGAAAACATATCAAAACCAAAAGCCGCTAAATTTCTTTCTGTAAAAGGTTCAACATAGGTAATGATGCAGTAGTGATCGCGATTGCCCTGCGGGTGAATAGCAAATCGGGGAAACCCATCCGCTTTTACACGCTCGATCGCAGCGGGAAGCATTGCGGGGGATAACCATTCTCCGTAACCAAATACCTGGATGCCCGGATATTTTTTTAAATCCAGGCTATCGACATAGAGATGGAATTCATCGCGCTCTACGGATTGGCTGGCTTCATATAAACCCTTTGCACCTAATAACAACTGCTCATGGTCGCGCATACGCAACTGTATGCTTTGCGCCAGATCATCCACTTGGGCATTGAATTCAGTTTGCGCATAACGTAACGCTTGCCGGTGCATTATCCAACTGATAAAAAAAGTTAACAGCAGCAGGACTGCCAGCAACAACCACGCCGACACTTTGCCGCTTTTATGATGAACTATGTCAAGCATAGCAATAACCAATTTATGGCGGAGTTTTAAAAAACTACACTGCACATCAACACAGGACGTGCAGTATATTTATAAAATATTTATTTTATTTAGTTACCCGCGACCAAATCTCACGCAACTGGTCGGCCAAAGTCATAGGATCAAAAGGTTTTGCGATGACACCTACAGCCCCCAGATCCAGATAGCCCTGGACTTCCTGTGGCTGGACTTTGGCAGTCATAAATACCACGGGAGTATTTGCAAGCTCTGGCAATTTACGCAGCGCCTGTAATGTTTCAGGGCCATCCATCCCCGGCATCATCACATCCAATAAAATTAAATCCGGATTGAATGCAACTGCTTTACTCAAGGCTTCGCCGCCGGATGAACAAGGCTCCAACGTAAAACCACTAATTGCGTCCAACACCATTACCGCAATCGCCTGGATATCCGGGTCATCTTCCACGTATAAAATTTTGTCTAATGCTACAGTCATGTCTGTGTCCTTTAAAAATTTTATCTCGTAACACTTTTACGTTAATTGCCAAAAGAATTAATACTTCCTCAATCACTTTCAGCGCGCTTGAATTCTGCAAAAAAACAGCTGCCGCGTTCAGGTCCACTATTAAAACCAATATTTCCACCCATACGCTCAACCAACTCCTTGCTGATTGCCAACCCCAAACCGGTTCCACCTTTTTGTCGACTGTCGGATGAATCAGCTTGCGAAAATTTTTCAAAAATATGCGCTTTGAATTTTTCCGGTATTCCCTCTCCAACATCATGTACAGATACCCTGACATAATTATTGCGCGACTCAATCCTGATCAAAACTTTTTTATCTGGCGGAGAAAATTTTGCCGCATTGGATAAAAAATTATTCAACACTTGCTGGAAGCGAAATGCGTCAACATTTACGGATAGATGTTCAATAGCGCAATCAATGACATATTCAACATGGTATTTATCAGCATAGGATTTATTCTCTGCTACCGCCTGCTTAACCAGCGGTAAAAGGAGATGCCGTTGCATATCAAATTGCATTTTTCCTGCCAAAAGCTTTTCCATATCCAGCAAATCGTCAATAAGGAGGGTCAGGCGTTTACTATTTTTATAGGCGATATCCAAAACATCGCGTATTTTCTCAGGCAACACACCTAACATATCGTGCGCTACCAAACTTAAGGCACCGGTAATGGACGTCAATGGCGTGCGCAACTCGTGGCTTACCGTAGAGACAAATTCTTTTTTCATACGCTCAATACGTTTGCGCTCACTGATATCCTGCAAACTCAGGATAAAATGCTCAATGACACCCAGGCGATTTGATAGCGGTGAAATCGTCAAATCAAGTTCCAATTTATGTTGATCTTGATGAACACCGGTAACCTCGCCACTCCAACCCGTATCAAATTGATGCGTTTTCCATGCATTCCCTGCATCGGCTTTATCGGCGACCGGTTTTAGTTTTAATAATTTACTTAATGTTTTTCCGCGCACATCGGCATAATGAAATCCCGTTATTTTTTCAAACGCAGGGTTACACCATTCAACATGGGATTGTGCGTTGGCAATCAGCACACCATAGGGAACATTTTTTAACGCCGATACCAGCAATAGATTATTGCGGTCGCTTTTGTTGCGCGATATCGCATAACGAATTGAACGAAAAATATTTTCTTCATCAACACTATTTTTATACAAATAATCTTGCGCACCATTGGACAGAGCGGCAACAGCTAATTTTTCATCAGCCCTCCCGGTCAACACGACGATAGGTGTTTTATCTGCAATAGCAACAATTTCACTCACCGTTTCAATTCCATCTGAATCAGGCAAGGTTAAATCCAGTAGAATCACATCGGGCATATGGGACGCCAAAAATAGCTTGGCCGCAGTGAGGGATTCAACCCAATGTATAGTTACGGATAATAATTTATTGGTCGCCAGGTGCTCCCTGATAAGGGAAGCCTGTGAATGATTATCCTCCACCAGCAAGACATTTATTATTTCTGTTGTCATGGTAATTTGTTCCTTTGCACTGACAACTCATCAACAACAATGTGCGAAGCGGATTTAAATTCTGCATAAAAGCACGACCCTTTTCCTGCTTCACTTTCAAAACCAATGTTGCCCCCCATTCGCTCGACCAGTTCTTTACTGATAGCCAGCCCTAAACCTGTACCACCTTTTTCGCGCGTATTGGAGGAATCCGCTTGCGAAAATTTCTCGAAAATCCGCGCTTTGAATTCATCCGGAATCCCCTCGCCATAGTCATTGACCGATATTCTTACCCAACCATTTTTGTCTTCAATACGGATATCGACTTTCGCATCTCTGGGAGAATATTTTGCCGCATTACTCAAAAAATTATTGAGCACTTGCTGGAACCGGAAGGAATCGATGCGAATGCGTGCATCGGGTGCAAGATCCGTAAAAACAAAAGTCACCTGATATTTATCAGCATAGGAATTATTTTCTGAAATTGCCTGCTGAACCAAAGGATAAACGGCCTGCTCAACCATATCGAAATCCATTTTCCCCGCAATTAATTTTTCCATATCCAGTAAATCATCAATCAGGAAGCTTAAACGCTGGCTATTTTTGTAGGCGATGTCGAGCATGGTTTTTACTTTATCCGGCAACACCCCAAGGACATTGCTGGCAATTAAACCCAAAGCACCTGAAATTGATGTCAAGGGTGTGCGCAACTCGTGGCTAACCGTTGAAATAAATTCACTTTTCATTCGGTCAATACGTTTCTGTTCGCGAATATCTTTAACCAATGTCCACCAGGTCTGGCCTTTTCCCCCGTGGATATTAATTAATGAACCGCTGATTTCAACGGGTATGGTTTCACCGTTTTTATGGCAATAATTTTTTTCCAGCGGCCCAAACCGGCCCGTTGTTTTTATGCTTTCAATAACGAGGTTACTTTTCCATAAATCTTCTTTTGGTGTTATATCCAAAAAATTAATATGTTTTAATTCAGCTTCGGTATAACCCACAATTTTATTAAACTCGGGGTTAGTCTCCAGGATTTTTCCGTCATCGCGAACTTGTAAAATGCCAATAGGTGCCATTTCAAATAATTGTGCGAGCTTATTTGCCATGGCACGTTTTTCATGTTCACTATTGACGCGGGCCTGGATATCCCAGATAAAACCGTCGATAAATTCCAGTGCTCCGCTGTTATTAAAAACGCCACAACCGGTCTCATGTACATAGCGCCATTCACCGTCCGCCCGCTTGATGCGATATTCAAATTGAAACGATGTTTTTTGCCGAATCGCTTGCTCTGATAATTCATTTATCCTCGCAACATCAGCGGGATGCATGATGTCAGTAAAACTGAGCGTTTTACCTTTAATAAAAACATGTGCGGGGTAACCCGTGAGCTGTTCAACCGCATCGCTTAAATAATGCATGGTCCAGCGCTTGTCGTTTTTGCAACGATAGGCAGCACCGGGAAAATTTTTTAATAAACTGCTTAATAATTTTTCTTTTTCCTGGATAAGGTCATGTGCTGATCGCAAACGTAATAATTGGATCACCTGGCGCGACAGCGCTTTTAACATTGCGATCTGGTCATTGGTTATAGTGCGGGGGCTGTAATCGACAACACACAAGGTTCCCAGGGCATAGCCCTCGTCAGTCACCAGTGGCGCCCCCGCATAGAAACGAACGTGAGGCTCTCCTGTTACCGAGGGATTATCAAAAAAGCGTATGTCTTTGGTGGCGTCTTCAACGATTAAAATATCGTCCGGCTGCAAAATAGCGTGCGCACAAAATGCGAGATCGCGCGACGTTTCTGTGGCATCTAACCCCAGGCAACTTTTAAACCATTGCCGTTCAGTATCAATCAGTGAGATAACGGCCACCGGTGTATCGCACACATGCATTGCCAACAGGGCGACATCATCAAAACTTTGTTCGCGCGGAGAATCCAGAATAGCCAGGTTATGCAGGGCTTTTATTCGCAAGGCTTCATTATTGGGTAATTCAGCTCTCATGATATTCAACGCCCTTTAATGCGTAATGGCCGTTTTGACAGCAGCAATGATTGACGATGCTGACTGCGGCTTTTGCAACCATTGAACGTCGGCAAACATGGGCGTCCTGCGATTTGACAATCGTTCCGAATCCAAATTGGCAGAGATCACAATAATCGGAAGACTTTTGGTTATTGCATCACTGCGCAATTGTTTAATTAACTCTATCCCATTCATATCCGGCAGCTCGATATCCATGGTTAAAGCCTGATAGCCATAAAGCGCTAAACGCTCCAGGGCGGCCTGCCCGGAATAAGCGATATCGACGCGATAATTTTGCGCACGCAACATAGTGGCAAATAACTCGGCAACTTCCGGATCATCTTCAACCACTAACAGACGCTCACCGGTTGCAATACGGTGCACATTTGAATGCTGGCCAGCACTTTCTTCCGCAGACAATTCAAAATAAAATTGCGAGCCATTCACGCCATCGGAAATAAAACCAATTTTTCCACCCATGCGTTCAATAATTTCTTTACAGATTGCAAGACCCAAACCTGTGCCACCTTTCTGGCGTGTATCAGATGAATCCGCTTGTGAGAATTTTTGGAAAATACGGTTGCGAAATTCTTCGGAAATTCCCGGCCCTTTATCGATAACGGAAACACGGACGTGGTTGGTATAAATCGTTTCAATCCGCAATTCTATGGTTTCCCCGGTCGGCGAAAATTTTGCGGCATTGGACAAAAAATTAGCTAACACTTGTTGCAGGCGCTGTGCATCCACATTGACGCGCACACTGTCGCGTATCTGGTTATCCAATTTGAATTTGACATTGTATTGCGCGGCGTAAGCCGCATTGGCTTCTATCGATTGCATCACAATGGGCACAATTGCCTGCGACTTAAGTTCAAAATGCATTTTCCCGGCGGTCAGCTTTTCCATATCGAGCAAATCGTTGACCAAATGAATTAAACGCAAACTATTTTTGTGCGCGATATTCAGCATTTTGGTCGCGGTATCGGGAATGGCGCCCGCAGCGCCGTTTACAATAATTCCCAAGGCGCCGCTAATGGCAGTTAGCGGCGTACGCAATTCGTGACTGACGGTAGAAATAAATTCGGTTTTCATGCGATCAATGCGTTTTATTTCACTGACATCGCGCGCAAGGGCGAGATAACCGGTAATTTCACCGTCGGCACCGCGCAAAGCGCTTGCCGATAGAATTACGGGCACCTGGCTGCCATCTTTGCGCACGTAGGTCCATTCACTTTCGTCTTCATCACCCTCTTGTGATTTTACGGTGAAGACATCAAATCCGGCTTTTATTGCAACACCAAATTCTTGCGATAATAATGTTGCGCGCGCAGCAATTTCTTCTTTCACATGAAATTGTACCGGCGTTAAGATATCGATCACTTCTGATGCAGAATATCCCAGTAAATTTTCTGCGCCCTGGTTAAAGGTTTTTATAAGCCCATGGGGATCGGTTGAAATAATAGAAATACTGGCTGCATCAAAAATAGCTTCGCGCAACGCATTGATTGCTTGTAATTTCAGGGCAGCTAATTTTTCTTCAGTGATATCCTGGATGTAACCATTCCATAAAGTGCCGCCATTTTCGAGCCGTTCGGGACGCGCTTCACCGCGAACCCAAATCTCTCCGCGGCGCGGATGTTTTACGCGGTAGGTTGCCCGCCAATCTTTTAAATTCGTCGCGGATGCAGAAATACTTTCACTCACCCAGCCTACATCGTTTGGATGCAACACACTAAATACTGAGCTGGCGTTGGCCTTAACGTCTTCCGGCGTAACGCCATAGATTTGGTGGATGCCGGAACTGGAGAATGGAAATGAATTACTGCCGTCGGGATTTAACTGGAACTGATACAGGAATCCTGGCAATTGGTTACATAATTTTTCAAATCTGTCGATCAATACCTGCTGTTCGGATTGGAATTGCCAGCGCTCAACTGTCACACCAACCCAACGTGCGAGTAGTCGCATAAAATCTTTATCAAGTTCATCGTAAACTTCATGGCGGTTTTGCGCTGAGTCAAAACTCAATACACCATACACTTTTCCTCGCAGCCAAATGGGAACGCCAATGTAGCTCTCCATTTTTTTATGTTTACAGGCGTAATGATTGGCGTACTCCGTTTGTGAAATGTCGTCGAGGCAAAAAACATCCTGGTTGCGCAACGTAATTTCGCAAAAATAATTTGAGAGCGGCCCTATATCATCTCGCTCGCAATGAGTGCCAACTTTAATTTTGATATGATATTGGTTGCCCTGGATTTCACTCACAGTACCGCACGGCAAACCGAGATAGCGAGAACCTACATCCAGCGCGCGGCGCAATTGTTCCTCTGCATCAAATACGGGCAGGGATGCAATTTCGTTGAGCGCACGCAATGCTGCTTGCTGGCGGATGACAATACTTTCATTTTTCTTGCGCTCGGTAACGTCAGAGTAAACACCGAGCATAAGTGCGGCCCTGCCATCGGTTGTCCACTCTACAACTTTGCCGCGAGTAAAAATCCATTTGTAACTGCCATCGGCAATCTTCAAGCGGTATTCATTTTCGAACATGGCAGTTTCGCCTTTGATGTGGCGAATCATTTCGTTGTAACTCACGCGCTTATCGCCAGGATGAACGCGTATCAACCATTCTTCAACATCGGCGCTGGTGTCGTCACCCTCAATATCTATGCCGCACAGTTCGCGCCATTCCTTTGAAAAGCAGACGCGATTATTGGTGATATTCCACTCCCAAAAACCTGACTCACTACTTACCAAAGCAAGATTCAATCGTTGGCGAGCTTGTTCACTCAGGTCGCGCTCTTTTTGCAATTGCTTACTATGTTCACGCAATAACTGCAGGACATGGCGGCGATTAAAGCGAAATAAAACCCACAGGATGGCGAGGGAAAATAGCCATCCGCTGGAATAATTCAGGAGTAATTTTTGGCGTTCGTTTTCGTTCGCCATTTTTTCACGGGTGATATCAATCCAGTTCAACAAAATAATGGGTGGCGACACCAGGGGAGCACGGGGCGACGCAGAGCCCGCCAGACGGACCAATCCCAACAGATAACTTTTCTGCTGGCTCTGGATAACCCAGGGCGTGACTTTATCCAACGGCAAATTTGCCAGGAGGCCATCCTCCTGCCATGCCTTAACCAGCGGATTGTTATAGGTTTCTATATACCAAGGGCTGCGATGGTTTTTGGAGTTCGCCATAATCTCTTGTTGGGCGCTGCCCCACAGCAAATCGTTGGTTAAGGTGGCACTAATCAATACCGCTTGCCCATGTTGCCCTTGTTGCGTTTGTTGCTCGCGTTTGGGTAATAAGGCCAGGCCAACTTCCAATGCGCCGATTACATCACTGCCGGGCGAGTTGGCACTTGTGATGGGAACAATTGCTCGATAATTGGCCCCGTAATGACCAACCTCCATACCACTCGCCGGAACACCGCTTTTTAAGACCGACACGAGCAAAGGGCTGGTTTGGGTTAAATCGTCGCCAAAGCGTTCGGCTTTGTTGACGCGCAAGAAAACCGTCGCCCCGGGCTTCAAATGGATATTCAGCTCGCGCACACCAAAGGGCATCAGTTGGCCCCGGTAATGCTCGATTGCCTGCTGTAATTGTTCACGCAGAACAGCACTCCGGATAGTACCGCCATTGCCGCCTTCGCGCTCGTGCGTTACCGCTGCCTGGCGCACCAGGGCAAGAATTGTGGGATCACGGGCAATTAATTGGGCAAAGACTTCGGCCTGGCGCAACAAATCCTGCCGGGAAGTCTCAAGGGAGGATTCCGCCACTTCCTGCTGCAGTTTCAGACGCTCTTGCCACGCGATATCCTGGCGAGCAAATTCGTTGCGCAAAAGCACAATAAATAGAGCAGTAATCAGGAACGATATAACCCACGGCAACCAACTGTGGAGCCGCTTATTTTCCAAATCCATTCATCATCTCACGCAGATAAAGCCAGCTCCCCTATGCAGGAGCTTGAATCTTCTATCCAGTGTAGTGCAGATTTTTTGAACGGCAGGAAAATGCTCGCTTGCTAGTAAACAAGTGCGATATTGCGGAATAAAAGAACAGCTAATACGAATTTAACAGCCTGAACGAGCCGCTTACCCGGTGGCAACATTCTTTTCTGCACGCTTGCGACGCGCTTCCTTGGGGTCGGAATTCAGGGGACGATAAATTTCCACCCGGTCGCCGCTGTGGAGCACATATTTATCAGCCGCATCCATGCCTTTGCCACCCAGGGCCTGGCCGAAAATACCCAGTTTGGCGCTGGACAGGTCTATCTCCGGGAAGTGCTCGACAATCCCCGAGCGCTCAGCCGCTTGCAGCGCCGTGGTGCCCGGTTCAACCAGCAAGGCGATGATTTTCTGTTTGTGCGGAAGAGCATAAGCCACCTCCACGGGAATGAGATCAAAATCGGCCACAGGCTCGCCTCTCAAGCACTTAAGATTAAACCTTATGAATAGACCTGGCGGGCGCGCTCACAGAGCGCATCGACTTGTTTATTGGCGACGGTTTCAAACAATTTTCCAACCGCCATTCCCAAGAGTTTGTTTTGCAGCTCAAACGCTAATTCAAAACTGACTTTGCACGCATTTTCAGATAGAGGCGTAAACGTCCAGCCGCCCTGCAAGCGCTTGAACGGACCATCAACCAGGGTCATGCTCATGCTGGTAGGCTCCTGGAGGTGGTTGCGCGTGATAAAACTCTGGTGCACACCGGCACGGCTTAAATCCAGCCGCGCCTCCAGCCAATCGTCCTCACGCTTGAGGATTTTGGCACCCACACAGCCATCCATAAATTGTGGATAGGCTTCTATATCGTTCACCAGATCGAACATTTGCTGCGCGGAATAACTTACCAGGGCGGAGCGATTAACAATGTGTGACAAAGGCGTTACTCCGCAACAAAACGTGTCGCTATAGGGAAAAATAAATTGATGATGATGGCAAGCACCGCAATGGGGGAAATGTACCGCAAGATCCAGCGCCAAATTACCAGCAGGCGCGGATTGTCTTGCTGCATTTCATGGGCGACCATGTCGCGCTTCATCCGCCAGCCGACAAAAATCGCCGTCAACAAACCACCGATTGGCAAGAGCAAATTGGTGGTAAAGAAATCGAGGCACGAGTAAAAGTTTTTACCCCACAATAATTCCTGGTCTGACCATTCATTAAAGGACAAGACTGAGCCTAAACCTAATAACCAAGCGGCGCCTGCAACCAGCAAGCTGGCGCTGATTCGATGGAAACCGAATCGCTCATGGAAATAGGCAACGGCGGGTTCAAGCAATGACATGGTAGAACTCCACGCCGCCAGCACTACCATGCCGAAGAAGGCGATGCCGACATAGGTGCCCATCGGCATTGAGCCAAAGGCGACCGGCAAGGTCACGAACATTAAACCAGGGCCATCGCTTGGCACTATACCGGGAGTGGCAAAGACAAACGCAAAAATAGCGACGCCAGTGAGCAGCCCTACCATGACATCCAGGATTGCAACGGTGATAACTGTTTTGCCAATCGCCGCCGTGCTGGGCATATAAGCGCCGTATGCCATGATCGCACCCATACCGATACTCAGGGTAAAAAATGCATGGCCGAGGGCAATTAATGCAGAATTCCAGGATAAATCCGCCGGATTAAAACTAAACATAAAGCGTGCACTGGTCACCATTTCACCGGTGGTGTAGGCGTAGCCTAGCAGGATCAAGAGCAACAGGAACAGGCTTGGCATCATCCAGCGAACTGCATTTTCCAGGCCTTTGGTAACACGAAACATCAATACCAGTGCCGTAATGGCAATAAATACGGTATGCCATTGCACAAGACGGCTTTTGTCGGCCAGCAAGCCATTAAATAGATCATTGGAGGTATCACCGGTGAGTCCGGAGAATTTCCCCTGCAGCGCAGATACGAGGTAATCCAGGGTCCAGCCTGCAATCACCGAATAATAAGAAAGGATTACAAACCCGGCGATCACCCCCATCCAGCCAATCACTGACCAAAACCGCGTTGCACCCACGTCGACCGCGATGTTATCAACAGCATTGATAGGATTGGAACGGCCCTTACGACCGAGCATGATTTCCGCCATCATGATCGGGATTCCAACCAGAATGACGCAGACAAGATACAGGAGTACAAAGGCCGCACCACCGTTTTCACCGGTGATGTAAGGGAATTTCCAGATATTGCCCAAGCCAACTGCCGAACCGGTCGCCGCTAGAATAAAGCTGCCGCGCCCCCATATCGCATGTTGTTTAAGTCGTTTCACGCAAAAAACTCCAAATGGAAAGCCATCAAGGAACATAAAGGGCGATTGTATCGGGAATATGGGCATAACATAAGTCCAACCGGAGCAAGCGCAAACGCGAAATTTCCGTGCAAGTCTGCGTATAATGCGTGCCTGCTTTACACCAGCCCAGGCTGGTTGCGGGGATAGCGCTCCTCGACAGGCTCGCCAGCAGACCCGCCAACAAAACAGGAATTAGAAAGATTTTATGGCCAAAAAGAATTCGCAAAAAAATAGCGGCAGTACCATTGCCCTCAACAAGAAAGCCAAATTCGACTTCCACCTCACCGATCGTTTTGAGGCGGGTATAGCCTTGCTGGGCTGGGAAGTGAAAAGCATTCGTGCGGGCAAATTGCAGCTGACAGATAGCTATGTATTCTTTAAAAACGATGAAGCATGGCTTCTGGGCGCGCAGATCCAACCGATCAAAAGTGTGTCTACCCACCATGTCGTAGAGCCAATGCGCACGCGCAAGCTTTTGCTCAATCGCCGCGAGATCACCAAACTGCAGGAAGCCTCGCAACAAAAAGGCTACACGGTTGTGGCGACCGCCATGTACTGGAAAGAACATTTGGTGAAATGCGAAGTTGCGCTGGCGAAGGGTAAACAGGAACACGATAAGCGCGAAACTGAAAAAGAACGCGATTGGGCGCGCGATAAACAGCGGTTGTTCCAGAAGGGAAATAAGGACTAACCCCCTCTCAACACTCATGACACCCAACACTTGCAAGGCTCCCGGCCAACCCTAATAATCGTTTATCCCAATTCGGTAAGTTGATAACCGAGGACACCCAATGAACGCAACCGTTCCCGCGCTACCGCTGGATACCCTGTGGGAATCCATCCGTAGCCAAACGCGCAAGCAAGCTGAGCAAGAGCCGGTGTTGGCGAGCTTTTTATACGCCACCATCCTCAACCACGATACGCTGGAAGCCGCGCTCAGCTTTCACCTTGCCAATAAGCTGGATAGTCCGGCCCTACCGGCAATGCTGGTGCGCGAAGTCATCGAGCAAGCGATGGCCGCCGATGCCAGTATCAGCCAGGCTGTGCGCGCCGACCTGCAAGCAGTCAGCGAACGCGATTCCGCGTGCTGCTCACTGGTAACTCCTTTCCTGTTCTTCAAGGGATTCCACGCTCTCCAGTCCTATCGCATTGCCCATTGGTTGTGGATGCAAGGCCGTAACTCGCTCGCCTTATTCTTGCAAAATCGCATCTCCTGCGTCTTTGCGGTGGATATCCACCCCGCCGCCAAAATTGGCCAGGGAATTATGTTTGACCATGCCACGGGTATCGTCATAGGCGAAACAGCCATCGTTGAAGACAATGTATCCATCATGCAATCCGTCACCTTGGGTGGAACAGGGAAAGAGCATGGCGATCGCCATCCCAAAGTGCGTAGCGGAGTGCTCATTAGCGCTGGCGCAAAAGTTCTTGGCAATATCGAAATTGGCGAATGCGCGAAAATTGGCGCAGGCAGCGTGGTTTTAAAAGATGTCGCACCGCGCACCACTGTGGCTGGCGTACCGGCACGTGAAGTCGGCGGCAGCCCCTGTTTGCAGCCAGCACGCGATATGAATCACCACATCAATTAATCATCTCCCAGGCTATGCAACCGTGCATAGCCTGCCCAAACTGCTAATTTTTGTTCACGCCCTAGACGCAAGCTGATATTTACCACATGATCGTATATATCCCTTGCGCAAGCCTATTTCACCTATGTTTCGAATTCGCCATAGCATTTTGTTTTTGCTGTTTAGCTGTATTCCGGTATTCATGACCGCGAACAGCTATGCGGACGATGCTATCGTTATCGCCGTCAATGACGACATTCCACAGGATTATTACCGCTTTTTACACGGTCGCGACCCAATGGAGGTCCAGAAATTCAGCGGCGATGGTGCCCGTCGGGATATCGTTGAGCTGGTGCTCCTGATGCAAGCCCTGCGCCTGGGCGGCTTTACCCAACCTATTGAATTGCGTATTGAACCAAGTTATTTACGGATTTTGCGCGGGATTGCCGACGGGCGTTTTATCAGCTCAGGCGCGCTTATGTGGAAAACCGATATAGACATGCTGCCAGATGCCTTTTTTGCCACCCGACCACTTGTTAAGGAAGGTGAGTTTATCGTGGGAATTTACACCACCCTCAAAAACCAGAAAGCCTTAAGCAGCCTTACACCACAAAATATCAGGGAATTGAATGTAGTCACCAATCCCCAATGGAAAAGCGATGTGCAAACCTTAAAAAACCTGGGGTTCGAGCACATCACCTACTCACCCAATTGGGTCAATATGGCGCGGATGATCGAAGCCGGACGCGCCGACGTTACACTCGCCCCCTTCCAGACAACGCCCAATATGTACATCGCTGTTGGCGATGTCACACTTTATCCTCTCAGGGGCGTAAAGGTTGCTATTGCGGGTTCGCGCCATTGGCCAATCAGCCGCAAACATTCCCTGGGCGAGGCTTTCTATAAAGCGCTTGAGAGTGGAATAGCGCAACTTGAAGCCAAAGGCACCATCCAAAAAGCGTACCGTGAATGTGGCTTTTTCCATCCTGAAATAGCCCAATGGACGTTATTGGAACCCATCATTCATTAATCCTTGTCAGGCTAAACAATAAAAAAGCCGCTGCTGAATGAATCCAGCAGCGGCCCGGGTTTCTCCCACAATCCTATTAAGGAATGTAAAACACTTTGAAGTCTGCCACCTGGAGATCCAGCGTCAGCTTACCGCCAGTCACCGTTAGATTTTGCAAGGTCACGCGATCCTGCACGAAAAAAGTGAACTCATATTGGAACTGCTGGAACTTAAGGTCGAACTGTCCCTTGATTGCAAAGCTTTGAGAGACAGAAGCCGGTACTAGCGAGCTAATAGTACCTGTACTGATTGAACTGAATTATCGTGCCAGAAATGGAAGATCGGAGGGCTTGTTGCACAATCGCTACACACGCGCCTAAAGCGCCTCCAACTTGGCGTACTGCATCACCAACCGTTTGCTGCCAGCGGTGCTGAAATTCACCTGGATAACAGCGTTATCGCCAGAACCCTCAAAATGCAGGATGACGCCTTCACCAAAAATAGCATGCTTAACCCGCTGACCCAGGCGGAAACCGGTGCCTTCGCCGGTATCGTACATAGGCTGGCGGTTAGATGGCTGGGTATGAGCGCGATTGAATGATACAGGTCTTGTCACCGCCGCTTTTAAGCGCACTTCCTGGATAGTGTCGGACGGGATTTCTTTCACGAAGCGCGACACACTGTTAAAGGTTTCGCTGCCGTATAAACGACGCGTTTCCGCATAGGAAATGTAGAGTTTCTGCATGGCGCGGGTGATTCCCACGTAACACAGGCGACGCTCTTCCTCCAAACGATCCGGGTCGTCAGCCGACATCTTATGCGGGAATAATCCCTCTTCAACACCGGCCATAAACACCAGGGGAAATTCCAAACCCTTAGCGGAGTGAAGCGTCATCAATTGAACTGCATCTTCGAATTCGTCGGCTTGGGTTTCACCGGCATCCAACGCCGCCGTATCTAAAAATTGCTGTAAAACGCTAAGCTCTTCGTTTTCTTCATCGGCATCAAAAGCCCGGCAAGCCGTAATCAATTCCTGCAAGTTCTCACCGCGTGCCTGGCCTTTTTCGCCTTTCTCGTTCTGATGAAACACCAGCAAACCTGTGTCGTCCAATACGCGCTGGGCGATCTGGTCGAGGCTCAGGACATCGCCGTGGATATCAATTTCACTCGCATCATGGGCAAGTTTATCAACCACATTTAAAAAGCTTTGCACCGCATTGCCCGCTCGTGCGGTAAAGACACGCTTGGCAATCATCTGCTCTGCCGCATGCCATAAGGAACAACCCTGCTCACGCGCGAACTCGCGGATATCATCAACGGTTTTACCGCCAATGCCCCGTGTAGGCGTGTTGATCACGCGTTCAAAACCAGCATCGTCGTGGCGATTGCTGATCAAACGCATATAAGCCACGGCATTTTTAATCTCAAGGCGATCATAGAATCGCTGGCCGCCATAAATCCGGTAAGCAATACCCTCGCGCAACAGCGCCTCTTCAAGCACCCGCGATTGGGAGTTGGAACGATACAAAATCGCACAAGAATTATTGGAGTTCCCTTTGCGCACCCAATCCTGGATTCGCTCGACGATAAAGCGCGCTTCGTCCTGCTCGTTATAAGCCGCATAGAGCGATATAGGTTCGCCCTGGTCATCCTCAGTCCACAAATTCTTGCCCAAACGTCCGGAGTTATTGGCGATAACGCCATTGGCGGCCAACAGGATATTCCCCGTGGAACGATAATTCTGTTCGAGGCGAATCGTTTGGGTGTGGCTGAAATCCTGTGTGAAACGCTGGATATTTTCGATTTTGGCGCCGCGCCAGCCGTAGATCGACTGGTCATCATCGCCCACGGCTGTCACGCAGGAATCCTTGCCAGCGAGCATACGCAACCAGGCGTATTGCACGCTGTTGGTATCCTGGAATTCATCCACGAGGATAAACGGAAAACGGTTGCGGTAGTGTTCCAGGATATGCGGCTTGTTCAGCCATAATTCGTGGGCGCGCAATAAAATCTCGGCAAAATCCACCATGCCACCGCGCTGGCAATCTTCTTCATAGGCGCGATAAACCTGCAACATGGTACGAACAAAGGGATCGTTAGTTTCCTGGATATGCTGCGGACGCAAACCTTCATCTTTCTGCGCGTTGATGTACCACTGCGCCTGCTTAAACGGCCACTTTTCATCATTGAGGTTGAGGTTCGCATAGACGCGCTTGATCAAACGCAGTTGGTCATCGCTATCCAGAATCTGGAAATTCTGCGGCAGATTGGCGTCTTGCCAGTGAGCTTTGAGGATGCGATGGGCAATACCGTGGAAAGTTCCAACCCACATGGCGCGGGTATTTACGTGCTGGTGATTGTCGGAGAACAATTCGTCCAGGCGAGCACGCATTTCTTTCGCCGCTTTATTGGTAAAAGTCACCGCCATAATCGAATAAGGCGAGAGCTGCTCAACCTGGATCAACCAGGCGATGCGATGCACCAGCACACGGGTTTTGCCGCTGCCAGCACCGGCGAGAATCAGCTGGTTGCACGCTGGCGCCGAAACCGCTTCGCGCTGGGCATCATTGAGGCCTTGAAGGAGATGTGAGAGTTCCATAGCGTTTCACTGCGTTATGCAAATAGCGTGAATTCTACTGGCTAAACGTACATATTGCTATGTATAAGAACGACAGCGACAACAAGCCTCATCAGGACACTCATTGTCGCTGTTAAACATGCAGTTAAAATACCGTATTTATGCCTACCGAAATATTGCGCGCTTCGCCCATATTGCCCGCCGAATAACCGCCACCCGACCAATATTTTTCGTTCAGCAGATTGTTCACGTTTGCATTAAGCGTCCAGAGCCTATCCAACATCTTGATATTGTAATTAGCCCCGGCATTGATAATTGTCCGGCTTGGCAGCTTGAAGGTATTTTCTGCATCAATAAAGGATTCACCAAAATATCTCAGGTTCGCGTGCAACTTAAGTTCCTGGATGGCAGGTACTTTATATTCAAGGTTACCCGCAAACTGCCAATGGGATGCGTAGGCAGGAGCCTTGCCCTTAAGCGCAGCATTTTCGTCTGATACCTTATCGAGTGTTCCATCCAGATAAATCGTGCTTAAGCCGAGGTTCAAATTGTCCGTAAATTGATAGGAAGTCGCTAATTCAGCGCCCTTATAAACCTCCAAGCCATCTTGCGTCAGGTATTTAAGCGCGCCGCGAAAAATATCCATTTGATTGGCCCGTTCGGTGTTAAAGAGGGCAAGGGTGTAATTGAATTTCCCTGACGCATGCTTAACACCCACTTCATATTGTTTCGATACGGTTGCATCCAGTAATTCACCGGCATTCGCGTAATCCGGACCAACGCGGGAGCCAGGCTCCAGGCTTTCGACATAACTGCCATAAAAGCTGGTTTGCTCATCCGGCTTGTAAATCAAAGCCAGGGTTGGACTGGTATTTTTCGTGGTGTAGTCGGAATCTTTTAATTCGTAATCGGTGTACCTGAGCCCCACAATCGCCTGCCAGTGATCATTGAAATGGACGGTGTCGCTGGCGAATGCATAGAGCTGGCTGGTTTTGGAGGTTGGCTCATCAAGCGAAAAATCGGGTGTCCTGGTAATGCGAAAAGTCTGGCGCTCATAAAGGTTGCCATTGAAATCATTTTCCCAATACCACTCCTTACCCCATCGATCTTCACTTTTTTGCTGCCCGATGCCCGCAACCAATTCATGTTCGATGCCACCAGCAGACACCTTGCCTTGCAACATGGCCTGGTTAAAAAGGTTATCCAATCGACCCGCAAAGTTGTAAGCATTACCCGTGTAGTCACCGTCGCTATTCAATAAATCAGCAAAGGTTTTATTGGATTTATGTTCTTTGCGCGAAAAGCCCAATTTGTACTTCAGCGTCCAATCTTCGTTGAGCTGCCACTCTATTCCGGTCGATGCATTCAACGTCTTTGTATCGTAATAAGAGTTATCAACATTGAAATTGTCATAATCGTAAGTGACTTTAGGCAATTTGCCGTGGCTGCCCTGGATGTCATATTCGGAGAAATAAAATTGTATCGGCTCGCCTTCAATTTTATTTTTTTCGTAAATCACACTGGTAAACCAGTTCACTGAATCCCCGAAATGTTTATCGATAGAAAGTGATGCCAGGGTGCGATCAATATTGCTCTCGTTGTACGCAGTTCCCTGCTCGGTGGCGAGGTTGGCGCGAACCGCAAACCCTTCGCCCAGGTTTTGGCTGCTATCAATTTGCGCGGACAGGAGACTGGAATTGCGATAGCCGATATTGACAAAGGTTTCAGGCGAATCTTTGGGACGTTTTATGGTGTAGCTGATGGCGCCACCGGGCTCGCCAAAACCGTACATAAAACCGGTAAGCCCTTTGAGCGCAGTGACACTTTCTGCCGCTTCCAGCGGGAAATCACCGCCCCAGTACAGGAGCATAGGAACTTCATCCACATAAAAATTGCGCACCGGCAAACCGCGAATTTCGGTTCCCCACCAATCTGTCGATGAAGAAGGTGTCGGCGCATAAACTGACGCATCATTGATAAATACTTGCCCGAGCGATTTAGCTCCACGCTCAATAATTTCGCTTTTATCAATCACGGTGATGGAAAAAGGTGTATCCAGAACGGTTTTATTGCCAAGCGCACCTGAATCACTTTTTTCCAGCAGATAATCAAGCTGCGCGCTGGAAGAATCCTTTTCTGCATCCGCGCTAACTTTTACCGTGTTTAACCGAACCGGATTTTCATCGGGCTTTTGGTCATCTGCCAATACAAACGCTGAATTAACTAACGCCAGGCCAACAAAAACGGTAATGCAAGATCGCCTCATGCTCAAACTCTCTCTGGTAATGATGTTTCAATAATAACAATGCAACTCAATTGATAATGATTATCATTATATAGATAATAAAGAGCATTGGATAGCCGAAATATCGCCAGTGAGAAAGGGTTTGGCCTACGGTTGATAGTTGAGGAATTGATAAATCGAGAAGGGAGATAGATGGAAATGAGTGGAGGAATAACGGAAAGTTTTATTTAACAAAAAGCCATCACCCCATAAGGTTTTCATAAAGGATGATGGCTGGATGGTGCCTTGATATATCAATAAGCTTTGCTGGGTTGCGGCAAATCTGGCAGGGAATGTACAGATAACTGCAAAGCAGCCTGATAAATCTCAATGCTTTTTTGTGTATCACCCAAGCTGTTTAGCAAACGCGCCAGCTCGGCATAGGTTTCAGCATTTTTATGCACGACAAGGCTGCGCTGGAAATAATCGCGCGCCAAACCCCACAAATGATTGCGCAAATTCAAACGGCCCAAAGCGCGCAACAAATAGGGATTTTGCGGGTAATATTTTAGCCAGCCTTCCGCTGTGCGAATGGTTTCGGCAATATCTGAAACGCGCAACAAACCGTATAAATCAATTAAATTATCATCCCAGGTTTTGCTTAAAGTTTTACGCAAAATAACCTCAGCTTCCTGGTCTTGCAGGTTGTGCATTAACGCTTGCGCATAACCCGCCACCACGCGTGGAATGCGCTGTTGGTAACCCGGAATTTTTCCCCAGGCCTTGCGCAATTCGTGCAGGCGCTCTGCAATAGCCAAACGCTCGGCTGCATCACTCGCCATTTTTATTTGGCCAAGCACAACCGATGATTCCATCGCCATGGTATCTGCAACCGAGCACACCTTATATTTTTTTACCAATGGTGCAAGGTCGTGCAATGCCAGCCAATCGTTGCGATTTTCATAAAGCTCACGCAGGCTGTTTATGACTAATGGATTTTTAGGTGCGCGCTGTTGCAATCCCAATAAAATAATTTTGGCCTGCTCGTAACGACCATCGCGCATTTCCATTTTGGCCTGAGCAACGCCGATGGGCACTGAAAAAGTGGTATATTTTTTTTGCGCATCGTGCAAAATTTTTAGCGCTTCTTCATGATCGCCCAATTCATAACTTGCGCGCGCTGCGGCCAAATAATTCACCAAAGGTGATTCAACTTTTGTTGCAGTGCGCAACAATTTTTTGCGCGCTTGCAACCAATCACCCGAGAGAAAATCAATCATGCCGCTGGCAGCACGTTTGCTCGCGCGCTCGGTTGATCCGAACACAAAAAAATCGGTGACACGCTGCGCAATCGACCAGCTGACATGTATAAAACGTGTTGCCAACCACCAGATCACAGCAATGGCTAAAGCTGCAAAGCAGGCAAACCACAAACTTGTTTCAACCGTTTTTTGCCCGAGGATAACCAGGACATAACCCGCGTCCGGCAAAATAACACCGAACCCCCAAAGCGCCAATAAAACCAGTAACAGGATGAAGACAATCAGTTTCTTCATTAATTGCCTCCGTGGCGACTAAAAGCCAAGCGGTCTTTTTGGCGCAGATATTCTTTTACCAGCGCAGCAGAACCAGAGAAATCCGGCAGAGGTTGCTGCACATTATTTTTCTTTAGCAAATCCAGATCGTTGAGCACAATTTGCGCCTGGTCATTGAGCGGGTAGTAATCGCGAATCCAATTTTGCGCTTTATCCAAACTTGCCTGATAAACATGTTGTTCTTCACGCAATAAACCAATTTGCGCTTGCTCAAGCATCAAGCGTAAATTTTGTTTTAAATACAGTTGGTCTTCTGGCGGAAGAATCGCATCCACACGGCGTCCCTGATCGCGCACGCGCACATAGACATTCAGTTTGTGCCATACCCGTTTACCCATATTTTTTGTGCGCTGCCACAGCGACGTTGATGTTGCCTCTTCACTTTGATCCAACGCGGCAAGCGCCTCTTCATCTTCTTCAACCAAGGGTTCAATTAAAGGCAGATTTTCAATTTGTTGGGTGAGTGCGAGCAGCTGCAAATAAATGCCTTCACGATCAATTTTATTCGCAAGTTTCAAGGCTTCAATTTCTTCCGTTAATTTTTTGCGCGCGGGAAATAAATCAGCATTTTGCAATTCCGCCAAAACACCGTTGGCAGATTGCGCGAGCGCCAAAGAATTAGTGGCTTCGTGTTCCATCAAAATACGTTGGTTAGCCATGCGCAACAGGAAATCAACTTCTGCCAATTTCCAATCGTCGTGACTTATGTTGGTAAGCTCTAATACTTTGGATGATGTGCGATCCAAACGCTGGGTCAATTCTGTTACATCACCTTGCACTTGCTTGCTCTGCGCGGCGAGATCATCAGTGACTTTTGCTTCCAGGGTTTTACGTTTGGTTTCGTTAGCGACGACCTGGTCAGCCATGTCCTTTTGCAATCTTTTGATAGCGTGATATTCGTACCACAAAAATGCCGATACACCAGCAATTGCCAGGATTAAAACCAATGCAATCCATTGGCCGATGCGCGACCTTTTTGGTGCTATATAAATTGGTTTGGTTGTGGATTGCGTTTCATCAGCCGGTGCCGAAGTTATTACGTCACTCACAGTTTTACACCCTTTTTAATTTGCATTTAACAATACTAACTTGCGATTCAAAACAGCGACGCTCACGTTGGCGTTGATGCGAGTTTTAAATCCAGAAGTCCTTGCAACATACTTGCCTCTGTTGCGTTTTGCGCGGCTGATACCCTGGTGAAACCCGCGGCTTTTGCCAGCGCCAAAATACGTTGGCTGGGCACCAAAAGAGCTATGTTTACCATAGTTGCCGCCGGCTTGACGGTCACCTGCCGCACAATCTTTTGCAGGTTTTCCAAAGCTTCGCCGCTGTGTAAAACCACGATCACATTATCGGGCCCCAGGGCCAGTAATGGCTCAAACGCCCTGGCAGATTCCGCTGGTAGCAAGCGCTCATACAACTCGCAATAATCCACGTGGGCACCGCGCTCACGCAACACTTCACCAATATGGGGACGACCGCCCAAACCGCGAAAAATAATAATCTTTTCACCGGCGACTGACTGCAACGCAGGCGATTGCAACAAGGTTTCGCTGGTCATGGCGCCAGTCTGCGACTGGGCTAAATCGGTCACCCTGACACCGCGAGCTTGCAATTGACTTGCCGTGGTTTCGCCGACCGCAAAAAAATCTATCCCGTAAGGTAGTTGTGGCCAGTAGTTTTCCAGCCATTCAAAACCATACTCAACCGCATTTTGGCTGACAAAAATCGCCTTGCTGTATACATCAAAATCCAGGATACGATTTTTAATCGCGCGGATTTGCGCTTCCGCGCTGACCGGAACAATTTCCAGCAGCGATATTACACTGGCCTGCGCACCCATTGTACGCAAACGCTCCGCCCAGGGTTCAGCCTGCGCCTTGGGGCGAGTGACAACTATGTGCAGTCCTGTTAAATCATCCATTGGCCGTGGCTTATTACTCTTGGGCAGTGTTGTAGACTTCAGCGAGGATTTTATCGGCACCGGCGGCTAATAATGTATTAGCAAGAGCAATGCCCATGGCTTCGCCATCATTGACGCCGCCGCGAATATCATTGCGCAGCATGTGTTCGCCATCGGGCGAGCCTACCAAGCCGCGCAACCATAAACCATCTTCCGTATGCACGGCATAACAGGCGATAGGCACCTGGCAGCCGCCCTGGAGATGGCGATTCATCGCGCGTTCGGCGATAACTTGCTGGGCAGTCGCCTCATGATGCAATGGCGACAATAACTCCTGGGTTGCGTCATCGTCCATCCGGCATTCGATACCGACTGCGCCCTGGCCACCGGCAGGCAGGGAAAACTCTACACTAATAAAGGAGCGAATCCGCTCGCTTAATTCAAGGCGAATCAAACCGGCAGCGGCGAGGATAATGGCATCGTAGTCGCCGTTATCGAGTTTTTGTAAGCGTGTTTGCACATTGCCACGCAGGAATTTAACCGTTAAATCCGGCCTTGCCGCCAGCAATTGGCATTGGCGACGCAAACTTGAAGTCCCCACCACACTTCCTGCGGGCAGCTCATCAATACTATTGAAACGATTGGATACAAAAGCATCGCGCGCATCTTCACGCGGGCAAATCACCGACAAACCCAGGCCTTCCGGGAATTCCATGGGAACATCTTTCATGGAGTGAACGGCGATATCGGCTTCATTTTCAAGCAGTGCCTGCTCCAATTCTTTCACGAACAGGCCTTTACCACCGACCTTGGCAAGCGGGACATCAAGGATTTTATCGCCGCGACTGGTCAGCGGAACCAATTCAATTTGCAAATCGGGATGATGCTTCAGCAATTCGGCTTTAACGTATTCCGCCTGCCACAAGGCAAGCAAACTTTTACGGGTAGCAATACGGAGGCGGCGGGCACTTGAGGACATAGGCATCACACTGGTTAAAGCTGTACGTTTGAGGCGCGCATCATAACACTCACGGCTCCGTTTAGGGCGTTATGTGTGCGGGATAGTCCACAACCATTACCGCTCCATTAAAGAACGATCCCTCATTATTGCCGGTTTTATATCCTGGCGATCACAACAAAGTTGCTGTGAAATTCAGGCGAGCCTTTTGATCAACAGACACATTTATCATGCAGGAATCGCCGAAAAAAACGCCAGCAATTGCTGGCGTTTTGCATCACACTTTTTATCAGGCGACTTATTTAATTATTAAGCACCGCCCGCCAGTTTGTAATGGGAGCCTTGTGAATTGGCAATAAATTGTTTCATCAAAGAACCAACCAACATGCCAACAACAGCCGCCATAAGCCCTGCAAGTTGTGCCGGGAATGCTTCGCTCCATGGTGATGCCATAATAAATATCCAAAAGGCAACACCGAGTACGATTGAAAAAATTGCACCTTGCGTAGTTGAACGTTTCCAATACAAACCGAAAACCAAAGGTACAAATGCGCCCACTAAAGTGACTTGATAAGCGCTGGAAACCATTTCATAAATGGATGTACCTTCCAACGCAATTGCATAAGTACACACGGCAACGCTAAACAATAATACGGCGATACGCATGGTGAGCAATTCTTGTTTGTCGCTCACACGCGGAAAAAATTGTCTCCAGATATTTTCAACAAAAGTAACTGAGGGCGCCAATAAAGTTGCAGAAGCAGTTGATTTAAGGGCCGATAAAAGTGCGCCGAAAAAAATCACTTGCATAATAAAAGGCATATGTTCCAACACCAATGTTGGAATGACTTTTTGTGGATCTTCAGAAATTAATTGCTGTGCTTTTTCCGGCATAATAATTAATGCGCTGGTCACCAGGAACATAGGCACAAACGCAAATAAAATATAACTGATACCACCAATAACCGGACCGCGCGTTGCCGCTTTTTGATCTTTTGCTGACATCACGCGCTGGAAAACATCTTGTTGCGGAATTGAACCAAACATCATGGTTATCGCAGCAGCACCAAAAAACATAACATCATTAAAACTGGGTTCTGGTAAAAACCTGAATAGATCTTTACTTTGCGCAAGCTCAATCACTTTACCTGCACCACCCGCCAAATCTGCTGCGAAAAATGCAATGATCGACAGGCCCACCACCAAAATAATCATCTGCACAAAATCGGTTACCGCCACCGACCACATACCACCAAATAATGTGTAGGCGAGAATGGATACTGTGCCGATGATCATTCCCATCGAAACACTAATCGCACCTGCCGATAACAAATTAAATACCAGGCCCAGTGCAGTAACTTGCGCAGATACCCAACCCAGGTAACTGAGGATAATCGTTATTGAACATACAATTTCAATGGTGCGACCGTAACGTTCGCGATAGTAATCGCTGATTGTCAACAAGGTCATCTTGTACAGTTTGGCAGCAAAAAATAATCCCACCAAAATTAAACAGGTACCCGCGCCAAATGGATCTTCCACAATGCCGTTTAAACCTGATTCTACAAAACGCGCGGGAATTCCAAGTACTGTCTCTGAACCAAACCAGGTGGCGAAGGTAGTGGTCACCACCATAATTAATGGTAAATGACGGCCAGCAATAGCAAAGTCAGTGGTATTTTTAACGCGCTTTGCCGCCCATAAACCTATGGCGATAGTGACTAATAAATAGAGAAAGACCAAGCCTAATAGCATGATGAAACCAGACCTCCAGAACCAGAAATAGATTGTGGTAATAGCGTTGCACGGTGAGCCACACTCTCCAATTTCTGCAGGCAGGAGCTACCCGTAGAATGACACTGTTTGAATGGAGGAAAACCGATCCTTCAGGACGAAGGGACAATACGCTTGTTATTCGACTTATTTGCAATAATTTTACCAATCTGGACACTGCTGGTAAAAAATATCAAATCGCTCAAGATGCCGCATTTTAATGAATCTTGAGTAAAAAAATCCAGCGCTGCGCTTATAAATTACACAGCGATAAGAAATCGGAAGGGAAAAATAATTTGACCCCGCAAAGCGGGGTCAAGCATAGGGCAAAAAATTACAGGAATGATCTTAAATAGGGCGACCACCGTAATCAGGGCTTGGTTTTTTTGGTGGGTCAGCAGTAACGTTGGCAGGCACTTCATTAATTTTGCCACCACGCGCCAAAAAGGCTGCTACCTGGTCTTCCAACTCATCACGAATTTTTTGGCGCGATGCAATACTGAAATCTTCCAGGGCCTCGACAGTTACCGCGGCAGCTTTACTACTACCGGCAGAATAACCAGCATCATCACTATCTAATGGCTCATCATCGGCGTCATCGACTTCCCCATCTTCGATAGGTTCTTCGATGTCATCTTCTTCGTTAATGAGATCATCACTCATACGTTCACCTGCATATCATTTAACTATTTTTAAATCAGTTTTTAAATCGGCTTTTAAATCCGACAATCATCACAAACATGCTGCCGAATTCTTTGCCTTAGTATATAGCTCAGACTTACGGCTACGTCATGGACACAGCAACAAATTTTTAGTCTTTTTTTCTCTTAAGGTCAACCGGGGTAAGTATTACAGTTATTATATTACTCCCCGTTGAATTTCAGCGGCATTTTACTGTTACAAACGCCAAGCGCAATCGCGGATTTATAAAACTTGACGAGAAATCTTAAATTAAAATAAAAAGTCGTTTTTATGCGCTACTCGTGCTCACTTTTTACACAGAGATGCCACCAAAACACACACTTCTATTCAATGCATAAGTTACAGATAAAAAAAAGCGCACTCAACGTGCGCTTTTTTCTGTTCCTGAATACTTATATGGCTTCCGAACCTGTTTCACCGGTGCGGATGCGGATAATTTCTTCCAGTGGTGCAATGAAAATTTTACCATCGCCAATTTTGCCGGTATGCGCAGCTTTGCTAATCGCTTCTACTGCTTGCTCAACCATGGAGTCGTCCACCGCTAACTCAAGCTTCACTTTGGGTAAGAAATCAACAACATATTCAGCGCCACGATACAATTCAGTGTGGCCTTTTTGGCGTCCGAAGCCTTTAACTTCGGTAACGGTCATACCGGTCACGCCAACTTCAGAAAGCGCGGTACGCACGTCATCCAATTTAAAAGGTTTAACAACCGCAGTAATCAGTTTCATTGTTTGTTCCTTTGTTTATGGTCTCATTCGATGTAGCGTTTTATTAACAAGAACGCCCAATTGTATTTTCAAGAGTTTCAAAAAACCTAAGATACACGTTAGCCATACGAAAAGCACCTATCCACTTTGCACTATTTACCAATACAAACTTCATGCTTCGCACATTGGCCTCCTGCTGACGCCCTTGAATGCGTTGTCGAGGGTTAAAAAAAGCCCCTTGCATAGACAAGGAGCTTTTCCAATTCGACGCACTCAACTCAACAATTACGAGTGGTAAGCGCGCTCTCCGTGTTCTGCAGTATCCAAACCTTCGGTTTCCACTTCTTCGGTGACACGCAGGCCAACGATGACATCAACCAGTTTGTAAGCAACCAGTGACACAATGCCTGACCAGAAGATAGTGACCAGAACCGCTTTCGCCTGGATCCACACTTGGGTACTGATACCGCTGAAGCCCCAGGTACCTGCAACATAATCGTATACACCAGTACCACCAAGATCAGGGCTGTTGAACACACCGGTCAACAAGGCACCCAGGATACCGCCGATACAGTGAACACCGAATACATCCAGACTATCGTCGTAACCCAGGATCGCTTTGAGTTTCAACACTGCCAGCATACAGACGAAACCACCGATCACGCCTATAACGATACTGCCCATTGGACCTACCCAACCACATGCCGGGGTAATCGCAACCAGGCCAGCAACTGCACCGGAAGCCGCACCCAACATAGTTGGTTTGCCACGGATTGCCCACTCGCCAAAAGCCCAGGCCAATACAGCAGCGGCAGTTGCCAGGAAGGTGTTGATGAATACTTGCGCAGCGAAAGCGTTAGCTTCAAGGTTAGAACCTACGTTGAAACCGAACCAACCTACCCACAGTAAGGCAGCGCCGATCATGGTGAAAGGGACGTTGTGCGGCGCCAACGATTGGGTACCGAAACCTTTACGTTTGCCGATCAACAAGCAACCTACCAAACCTGCGATACCCGCATTGATATGTACTACGGTACCACCTGCGAAATCCAGCGCACCCCATTGGGAAATCAAACCGGCACCGGCAACCGCAGCATCAGCGGCTTCTGTAGAAGTAAATGCATCTGGACCCGCCCAGAACCAAACCATGTGGGCAATTGGCAAGTAGGCGAAAGTGAACCACAACACCATAAAGATCAATATGGCAGAGAACTTCATACGCTCAGCAAAAGCACCTACGATCAAGCAAGGCGTCAATGCAGCAAATGTCATCTGGAACGCCGCGTACAAATATTCAGGGATATAGATACCCTTGCTAAATGTCCCCGCCGGCGTGAGGTTACCTGCTGCATCCAGCATACCTTTGAGGAACAGGCGATCAAACCCGCCAATAAATGGGCTGCCTGATGTAAATGCCAGGGAGTAACCATAAATCGCCCAAAGAAGACTGATCAAACAGAAGGTTACGAAGATTTGCATGGAGAGCGAGAGTACGTTCTTCGCACGCACCATGCCACCGTAGAAAAGCGCCAGACCTGGCAACACCATGAACAATACCAACAGGGTACTGGTCAACATCCACGCAATATCGCCCTTGTTATAATCCGGCGCTGCAGGTGCAGCAGCGGCTGGAGCTGCTGCCGCTTCCGGAGTTGGTGGAACTTCAGCCGCAGCTGCGGGCGCATCCGCCGCTACGCTGCTTACTGCTGAGGTAGCCGAAGCGGCATCCTGGGCGAAAACACTACCTGCGCCCGCCACCAGGGCTATCAGGCTCGCGACAAACACGAGCTTACGGCTCATTTCGACAAATTTCTTCACGGGAAATACTCCTAAGTGAGTTATCTATGTACAAAACGATTGAGTTCAATTTTGTACTTGTTATTGGTTTTACAGTGCTTCTTCGCCAGTTTCGCCAGTGCGGATACGCACTACCTGCTCCAGACTTGATACAAAAATTTTCCCATCGCCAATCTTGCTGCTATTAGCGGCCTTGGTGATGGCTTCAACAACCAGATCAACTTCCGACGCGGCCACAGCGATTTCCACCTTGGTCTTCGGCAGGAAATCCACCACGTATTCGGCACCACGGTAAAGTTCAGAATGCCCCTTCTGGCGACCAAAACCCTTAACTTCGGTTACGGTCATGCCATGCACACCAATTTCGGACAGTGCTTCGCGCACCGCATCGAGCTTGAATGGCTTAATGACTGCTGTTACTAACTTCATGCTTGTACTCCTCAAAAAGTCCCGCGCCTTTCGGGACGGGAAACACCGGAAATACCACTTTATTCAAGATGGAAACCTGAAAAGCCGCACCATCAAGCCTCATAGGGCTTAGTTTGGAATACGTCTTATATTCATGGGTGATTTAGCATTTAGCAGGCCAATTAAAATTTAACGATATAATTCAATAGGATATGAATTATCTGGGAGCTAATTCAGACCTATCACAGGAAGCAGGAAAGCCAATACGCACCAGATTGATGCATGGTCGCGTGCACCCGGCACCAATTTGGGATCAACGCACTGGAAAGAAACACAAGTTGTCATCCGGATATTCAATTCGTCACCTAAAACAACAGGAGTAAGGCCGCAAAGAAATCGCCTTGATGCATCCTTCCGGAATCGCGTTACACACAGGCAGGACACAAGGTAAACTGCACCAAAGCACATCGAGGAATTACCATGATCAGCCAATTAGCCCAACGCCTGAGCCAGGAACTGCAAAACGCAATGCCATTAATTAACGGGCTTATCCCGAAACGGGAATTGCATATGGCACTTCAGTCTGCTTTATCAAAACTAAATTTGGTCACCCGGGAAGAATTTGACGCGCAAACCGCTGTGTTACAACGCACTCGCCAAAAGCTCGAGGCGCTCGAATTGCGTTGCGCTGAAATAGAGCAGAACCTAAAGCCAAACGATGAATGATTTGCGGTTTTGATTTATGCCTTTAAGTTGGTAATATTTCAAAACTGACTTATTCGATAAGGGATAAGCGGCAAGGAGCCACCATCACAAGTAAAGGAATATTATGTCACTCGCTATTGTTTATACCCGCGCAAAATTAGGCGTTAATGCGCCACTTGTTACCGTTGAAGTCCATCTTTCTGCAGGCTTACCCAGCTTATCCATGGTGGGATTACCGGAAGCTGCCGTTAAAGAAAGCAAAGATCGTGTCCGCAGTGCCATCCTCAACAGCCATCTCGAATTTCCCGCTCGACGGATTACCGTTAATTTAGCCCCGGCGGATTTACCAAAAGAAGGTGGCCGGTTTGATCTCGCAATCGCGCTGGGAATCCTCGCCGCATCAGGCCAAATTCCTTTGGCATCACTTAACAAATACGAATTTCTGGGTGAACTGGCGCTTTCCGGTGAACTTCGCTCAGTGAGCGGCGCCTTGCCTGCCGCCCTCGCCTGTGCTGAAAGCCAACGTGAATTGATTATTTCCAACCAAAGTGCGAGCGAGGCAGCGCTCAGCACCACATCGCGAGTCTTCGGCGCCAAAAGTTTGCTGCAAGTGTGCGCTCACTTGCATGACCGCGAACATATGTTCCAGGCGACCGCTCCCGAGTCATGTGATATCGACCATCTGACCGATATGCAGGACGTAAAAGGCCAGGCACAAGCCAAGCGAGCATTGGAGATTGCTGCCAGCGGCGGTCATAATCTCCTGTTTTTTGGTCCACCGGGAACCGGGAAAACCATGCTCGCCAGCCGCCTGCCCGCCATTTTGCCAAGGCTTTCCGAACGGGAAATGCTGGAGGTTGCCGCTGTTTATTCAGTGGCCGCACAAGCCCAACACCAATCATGGCGAACCCGTCCGTTTCGCGCGCCACATCACACAGCCTCTGCCATAGCGCTTGTAGGTGGCGGGGGAAATCCCAAACCTGGCGAAATTTCCCTCGCGCATTGTGGCGTTTTATTTTTAGACGAATTGCCGGAATTTCACCGGCAAGTCCTGGAAGTTTTACGCGAACCGCTGGAGAGTGGCGAAGTGCGAATTTCGCGCGCAAAAACACAGGCAACATTTCCAGCAAGGTTCCAGTTAATTGCTGCGATGAATCCGTGTCCCTGTGGATATTTTGGTAATAACGATGATCGCTGCCGCTGCACAGTCGACCAGGTTCGACGTTATCGCGACAGGATTTCAGGGCCGATGTTGGATCGAATTGATATGCACGTTCCAGTTCGCGCATTGAAACAAGGTGAGTTACACAGCAAAACCCAAGGTGAAAAAAGCGCGGATATTCGCGCTCGGGTAGAGCAAACCCGCACACGGCAAATTGAGCGGCAAGGAAAAGCGAATAATTTATTGAGTGCGCCGGAGCTGGAAAAATATTGCCTCTTAAATGACAGTGACAAAGCGCTATTGGAACACGCAATTCACAAAATGGGATTATCAACACGCGCTTACCATCGCGTATTGAAAGTGGCGAGAACCCTGGCAGATATGCAAAATAAAATTCAACCGGATACTGAAAATATTAGCGAAGCATTAAGCTACCGCACACTGGATCGCCAGTGACAAAGGCTGAATTGCTTATGTTTGTGCCATAGATTAATATCCTCTGTTTTATATATAAAAATATCAGACAGAGGATTCCATGGAGCAAATAGCTATAACAATAAAAGAATTTTTTTCTGCCAGGAAAAATCAATCTTATTTATTTATTTTCGCTTGCTTCCTAACGGCCTTAATTGTAAAAAAAAGTGGTTTTGAGTGGAAATGGTGTCATTTATTTTTTAGCTATGAATTTGGATTTTTAAAGCGCGGTTTGATCGGGCAGCTGTTTCGAACTCTCTCCATTTCAACCTCGTGGGACAACTTTGCTATCTTCAGCACGCTGATGTTAACCGGCGTTATTTTTGCGTTCCACAACCTGATTAAAAATGTAAGCACCCGCGCATTTTTAGCCTTTGCACTGCTTTTTGTCTGCACCCCCGTGTTACTACGCAATTTATCCCACGACTGGGGGCGCTTCGATCAAATCGCGCTGGCGTTTATATTTGTCTTACTTCTTTGCACAGAAAATATTAAACAATTCCGTGCATTACTTTGTTTAAGCCCACTATTACTTTTTATACACGAAGCAACGGCAGTGTGGGCACTCCCCACTATTTTGGCGATCACATTTTTAACTGATCGTAAAAGCGTGTATTTCATTACACCCGTTATCATTATTTGCGGAGCATGTATTCTGGCCTTCGGCGGCCTCAATATGGACCCCGACGTTTACGGAGCCAAACTTGTGGCATGGGCAAGCCCTATTCCAATTTACCCGACGGTTATTTCTACACTCACCGAATCAACACAATCATCCATTGCAACGTCGCTTCCTGTATTGGCAACGAACATCCACACCAAAGAAGGGATAACGGCGATTGGTATATTGTTGAGCTTTATAGCCAGCTTATTCTTTATTAAAGATAAAGTTGTAGTTGGCTTTGCAATCCTGAGCCTGCTTTCAGCTTGCGTTTTATTTATCGTTGCGCTGGATCATTTCAGATGGGTTTCGCTGATGTGTTTTATTGTGCTTTTTTATCTATTGTATGCCCATCAAAAAAATTTAATTCGTAACAAAAATGCGTTTTACTACTACCTGATGACCTTGAGTATTCTGGGATTATTTTTCAATCCCATCGGCATATACCAACCCTATTAAAACTCATTATTAGCTGCTGGAATCAACGATGGAACATCCAAAAAATCAACACGTTTTATCGGTAGATCTCGATGGAACCTTGATTCACAGCGATTTATTACTGGAATCGTTTTTATTACTCATTAAACGCAACCTGCTTTATATTTTTTTGATTCCGGGCTGGCTGCTCAAAGGCAAAGCGCAATTGAAAGCACAGATTGCGCGACGTGTAATGCTGAATGCAAGTGCGTTACCCTACAACCAGGGTTTTCTTGCCTGGTTAATCGAACAAAAAAAATCTGGCCGGGAAATATGGCTATGCACCGCATCAAACTATCGATTGGCAAATCTGGTGGCCGATCATTTAAAAATTTTTGACGGCGTATTGGCAAGCTCTGACACGTTGAACTTATCAGGCGCTAATAAAGCGGAACTCCTAAGTACGAAATTTGGCGCGAATAATTTTGATTATTGCGGAAACAGCGACACCGATTTAAATGTTTGGAAATTTAGCAATGGTGCAATCATCGTCAATGGCTCAAAAAACTTGCAAAAAAAGGCAACACTCCTCACCAAAATAGTTGCCGTATTTGATAACACACATAGAAAACTTATCGGATTAGTCAAAGTTTTGCGCCTGCACCAATGGGCAAAGAATGTCCTCATCTTTGTGCCGGCATTGGCGGCACACAAATTAAACGATGGCAATATAATCTATCAAAGCCTGCTGGCATTTTTTATTTTTGGACTATGTGCATCATCAGTCTATTTACTGAATGATATGCTCGACCTTGAAGCAGATCGATTACATCCGAGAAAAAATAATAGGCCTTTTGCATCAGGAACTTTATCGTTAAAAATAGGCATTTTTTTAGCGCCGATATTACTGATTAGCGCTTTACTTCTATCAACCTTTTTACCACTGAAATTCGTTCTCTCAATTGGTATTTATTATCTACTAACCTTAGCTTACAGTTTTTATTTAAAGAAACTTGTGCTTGTCGATACCATTGTCCTTGCAGGTCTTTATACAATACGGATTATTGCGGGAGCAGCCGCTATCAGCGTCCCACTTTCATTTTGGTTATTACTTTTTTCAATTTTTATATTTTTTAGCCTCGCCTTATCAAAAAGGTTTACCGAATTAAAACTACTTCAGGAAAAAGGACAATTAAACGCAGTGGGCCGTGGATACCACACAGAGGACTTACCTATATTGCTCAGCATGGGCACGTCATCTGGAACATTAAGTGTTTTGGTTTTTGCACTTTATTTAAACTCATCCGCAACTAGCACTCTCTATCAGTCACTCGAATTCCTGTGGCCCTTGTGCATTATTTTATTATTCTGGATAAGCCGCCTTTGGCTGAAAACACATAGAGGTGAAATGCATGATGATCCAATTATCTTTGCGTTAAAAGATCGCGTTAGCATAGTATGTGGGCTTATTGCAGCCATATCTATTTTTTTGGCGATCTAACCATGCGATTACTTATTTCTTATGTACTTTTCGCCGTGATTGCATCAATCGCCAACATTCTCTTGCAAGAAATTTTTCTACGCTATTGGATGGGATCTTTTGCGATATCACTATCGATTCTATTTGGCACAGGTATTGGCCTGATCATCAAATACATACTCGATAAAAAATATATTTTTAATTATCAAACAACCAGTGTTGCCAAAAATGGGAAGATGTTTTTTATCTACGCGCTAATGGGAATTTTTACGACTGGTATATTTTGGCTGTTTGAATTTGGTTTCGACTATATGTTTAATGATAAATATTTACGCTATCTGGGTGCGGCGATTGGGCTGGCATTAGGTTATTTCATCAAATACCAATTAGATAAACATTTTGTTTTTAACAATCGATACCTGAAATGAAAATATCTTCATGGGGACGATTGTCCGCCGACTCACCCTCAATCATTACACTTGATAACAGGCATTCCGTTAAATCAAAAATGCCCTTGCCTGAGTCTGCTATCGCTTTTGGTATGGGCAGGAGTTATGGTGATGTTTGTACCAATGCGGACGGCTCGTTGATACTAACCCAACAATTAAATCATTTCATTAGCTTTAATACCGAAACAGGAATTTTGACTTGCGAAGCGGGTGTGTTATTGCGAGATATACAGCGCCTGGCAGTACCTAATGGCTGGATGCTGGCAGTTACACCGGGCACCCAAATAGTTACCCTTGGCGGAGCAATCGCTAATGATGTTCATGGCAAAAACCATCATGTTCTCGGCACTTTTTGCGATCACGTCAGGAACATCAAACTGGTTAGATCCAACGGCGATTTAATTGAATGCAACCGCAACCAACATGCTGACTGGTTTCGCGCAACTGCTGGCGGATTAGGTTTAACAGGTATTATTGTCGAAGCAACAATACAATTGCGTCGAGTAAATGGAGCTGCGCTTAATACACAAACCATCCCATTTAATAATGTGCAGGAATTTTTTTCACTCGCTACCGAATCGGAACAAAGTTGGGAATACACTGTTGCCTGGGTTGATTGTATGTCATCTGAAAGTCGCGGCATTTTTATGCGGGCCAACCATGCAATTGATTCAACAGCAAAAGCGTCCGGTGCCAATCGGAATATGCCATTCACCCCCCCGTTTTCGTTGGTGAATGCTTTTACACTTAAACCGTTTAACAGCTTTTATTTTCATTTACACAAGTGGAATGCAGGAAACGCTGTATCACACTACGAACCATTTTTTTATCCGCTGGATAATTTATCCAACTGGAATCGCATCTATGGTCCACGCGGTTTCTATCAATATCAATGTGTAATTCCTGAAGCCGTAGCAGAAGAAGCGATCAAGGCAATGCTTGCACTTATAAAGCGCTCAGGTACAGGCTCATTTCTGGCAGTATTGAAAAAATTTGGCGAAAAATCACCGGCTGGAATGCTAAGTTTTCCTATGCCCGGCACCACACTGGCGCTTGACTTTCCAAATAAAGAAGCGAAAACCCATGAGCTTTTTAATCAACTGGATAATATTTTGATGGAAGCTGGTGGTCGCATTTACTGCGCAAAGGATGCGCGCATGCCACGAACCCTATTTGAAAAAAGCTACCCGCGTATCGAAGAGTTTCTGCAATATCGCGATCCACATTTAAGCTCGTCAATGTCACGCCGCCTGTTCGGTTATTAATGGAAATATTATGTTAAAGATTGCTATTTTTGGTGCAACCTCGGGTATTGCTGAACACTGTGCAAGACTATGGGCTGAGCAAGCTTGCCATTTGGTTTTAATCGGCAGGGATCAACGCAAATTATCGACGGTTGCAGATGACCTTCGTGTGCGAAGTCCAAAATCTATTATTGATATCATCGTAAATGATCATGCCAATGTGGATGATGTAGCCCAAATAACCCATGAGTTATGGTCAAAACTTGATTCTGTTGACATCGCACTTATTGCACAGGGCCTGTTATCTGATCAAAAAATTTGTCAGCAGGATTTAATGGAATGCAATAAATCGCTCAGTGTCAATGCTGTAATTCCCCTCCTTATTTGCGAAGCACTTGCACAAAAAATGGAAGCAGCACAAAAAGGAACAATCGCTATTATTGGATCAGTTGCCGGTGATAGGGGCCGAAAATCTAATTATATTTATGGCGCATCAAAAGGAATGGTTGAAACTTATACCCAGGGAATGCAACATCGCTTTGCCAATTCACCTGTTAATGTTGTCTTGATCAAACCGGGACCAACAGACACACCAATGACAGCTCATTTAAAAAATACATCGGTAAAATTGGCGAATGTGAGTGATGTTGCGAAAGATATTGTTAAGGGAATCCAGCAAAAACGGAGAGTTGTTTATACACCAGGCAAATGGCAATTAATTATGACCGTCGTTAAATTTTTACCTTTCGCTATCTTTAAAAAAATGGATATTTGATGGCCGTTTTTTATTATTGATTCGTAATAAACGTCTTAACGCGGCATAGAATTATCGGCCAATGAATCGTTTATCATACCCGTATCGTATTGCTGCAAGACATTACAGAGGTCTTCCAGCGATTGAGGTGGTGAGAAATAAAAGCCCTGCATTTGGTTGCAGCCAGCTTCATGCAACCAACGTTTCTGCTCAAAAGTTTCGACACCTTCAGCGACAACAACTTTACCAAGGTTGTGCGCAAGGTTGATCATGGCAGCCACCAGACGGCGATCACTGGAATTGCGTTGTAATTCTGCCAGCAGACGCGCTGCTAATTTAACCGAACTAATTGGCAACCGCTGTAAGTGCAGAAATGAAGAACTACCGGTACCAAAATTATCCAGCGCAAAATTGATTCCGAAAAAAGCGAGAGGACGCATACATAAACTGACCAAATCAATATTTTCCATAAAGGATGATTCGGTTAGTTCAAATTCAATATCACCAGCCTGTATATCAAAATCCTCAAAAATACTGGCGATCTCGTGAACCAGGCGTTCATCTTTGAATTGACGCATGGAAAGATTGATTGACATAGTAATGCTATTGCCAAATTGGCCATGGATAACTTTTAAATCATTACATGCCTGACGAATAGCCCAATAACCTATCGCTGTAATTAAACCCGTATCTTCTGCCGCAGCGATAAATTCACTTGCGCTTAATACACCCAAATCAGGATTATCCCAACGCAACAAGGACTCAACCGCAACAACTTTTTGCGTTTCTACATCAACGCGCGGTTGATATTGCAAAAAGAATTGATTTTTCTTAAGTGCTTTACGCAGGTTTGATTCCATACGCAATTGGCGACGCACATTTTTATTCATGGCGTCGGTAAAAAAACAAAAACTGCTGCCCTCTTCTTGTTTTGCTTTATACATCGCCATATCAGCATTTTTTAATAAACTATCCGCATCGCGACCGGCTTGTGGATAAAGCGCAATACCGATACTGCAACCCACAACAACTTCATAGCCATTAATTTCAGCCGGCTCTGACAACAGCGCAATAATTTTTTCTGCGATATGCGCAACGTCGGTGTGGTTTTCAATGTGCGATAGCAAGAGTGTAAATTCGTCGCCGCCCATGCGCGCCACAGAATCACTCTTTCGCATACACGCGCTTAAACGCTCCGCGCAAATTCGAATGATTGCATCACCCGCATCGTGGCCAAAATTGTCGTTGACCTGCTTGAAACCATTCAAATCGATAAACAATAAAGCGAAAGAAGTTTTATCGCGATTCGCCAAATGGATTACATGCTCCAGGCGGTCGCGAAATAAAATGCGATTGGGAATATCAGTAAGTTGATCGTAATGCGCCAGGCGCGCGAGGTATATTTCAGTTTGTTTACGCTCGATAGCATAACGCAGGGTGCGTTCCAGCAATTGATAATCGATTTGGCCTTTGATGAGATAATCAGAAGCACCGGTACGGATGACATCGCGATCAACCTCTATTTCCATTTCGTCGGTCATGATGACAATAGGGGTTTTATTGGCCTGTACTTTTACGCTGTTAAGCAGGTCGCGCGCGCTTAAATCGCCCCAATAGAAATCAAGCAGGACGACGTCAAACTCGTTGGATAAAATTTTAGGGGCAGCCGTATCCAGCTGGTCACACCAAACCAGTTCATAATTGACGCTACGCACTTGCGACAAAATATCCGCTATTAATAGATACTCGCCGTGCTCACGATCAATGAATAAAATCTTTATGATTTTTTCCATAACCTCATATGCCCGCAATTCGACTCAAGCGAACTGGCGGGGACTCCCCAATTACTTCTTTTATTCGTACTCACTGTAGACTCTACACCCAGCTTTCGCGAGAATAAATAAGATTTGATCACATATAACAAACAAAGACGCTTAAATTATTTTTAAAAGCAATAGTTATATAAAAAACGACAATTGCATCACCAGTGGTGATTGCTACAATAGGCGCCCATTGCCGAATAGATGTTCAACACCGTGACCCAGTTAAATGCCCGCCAACAAGAAGCCGTTCTCTATATTGACGGCCCATGCCTCGTATTAGCCGGGGCAGGTAGCGGCAAGACCAGTGTAATTACCCGCAAAATTGCCTACCTGATCCAGCAGTGCGAAATCCCGGCGCGCCATATAGCTGCATTGACGTTTACCAACAAAGCTGCGCGCGAAATGAAAGAGCGTGTCAGCAATTTGGTGCGCGGCAGCGCTGCCAAGGGTTTGATTGTTTCTACATTCCATAACCTGGGGTTAAATATTATTCGTCGCGAATATAAGAGCCTGGGTTTCAAACCCGGCTTTTCGATTTTTGATGCTGAAGATGCCCGCTCACTGCTAAAAGAATTAATGCTTAAAGATGGCGATCTTGATAGCGATCATCTAAATCTTGTGCAAAACCAGATTTCAAATTGGAAAAATGATTTGGTCACTCCCAAGCGTGCACTTGAATTGGCACAGAGCCCGGGCGAACAAACTATTGCGTTAGTTTATCAACAATATAACCAGGCATTGCGAGCTTACAACGCTGTCGATTTTGATGATTTGATTTTAATTCCAGTGGATTTATTTCGGCAGCACAGCGAAATCCTTTCGCGCTGGCAAAAAAAAATTCGCTATTTATTAGTGGATGAATATCAAGATACAAACTCCAGCCAATATTTATTGGTGCAATTGCTGGTAGGTAATCGTGGCGCGCTCACTGTAGTAGGTGATGATGACCAATCGATTTACGCCTGGCGCGGTGCGCGCCCGGAAAATATGGCGCAATTAAAAGTGGATTATCCACAATTGCGTGTTATTAAACTGGAACAAAATTATCGCTCCACCAGCCGAATTTTGCGCATTGCAAACCATTTGATTGCAAACAACCCACACGAATTCGATAAAGCCTTGTGGAGCGAAATGGGTTTGGGCGATCACATTCGCGTAGTGCGCTGTGCAAATGAAGATGCAGAAGCAGAACGTGTCGCTACTGAAATTTTGACGCAACGTTTGCGTAAGCAAAATAGATTTCGCGATTACGCCATACTCTATCGCGGCAATCATCAATCGCGGTTGCTGGAGATGAAATTACAGCATCATCAAGTGCCCTACAAAATTAGTGGTGGTTCGTCATTTTTTGCCAAGACCGAAATTAAAGATGTGATGGCCTATTTGCGTTTATTGGTCAATCCTGATGATGACAACGCATTCCTGCGCATAATCAACACTCCGCGTCGCCATATAGGAACCAGCACATTAGAAGCACTTGGCGGATATGCGAGCCAACGCCAAATCAGTTTATTTGCAGCGCTGAACGAAGTCGGTTTACGCAGCCACATCCCGGAAAAAAACCTGGAACGTTTATTACGCTTTTCCCATTGGATGCGCCAGGTTGCTATTAATTGCGCAACAAAAGATCCTATCGCCAGCGTGCGAGAAATGATTGACGATATAGATTATGTTGGCTGGATGCACCAAAACTCGCCCAGCAGCAAAGCAGCGGAAAAGCGAATTGAAAATGTATTTTATTTAGTGGAGTCGCTGCAAAAAAGTTTGGATAAAACAGCAGACGATGATGAGGACGATGAAAAACGTATTCAGGATGCTATCGCAAAATTAGTGTTGCGCGATTTACTGGAGCGCCAGGAAGAGGAAGACGAAAGTGACCAGGTGCAATTAATGACCTTGCACGCATCAAAAGGTTTGGAATTCCCGCATGTATTTATGGTCGGCATGGAAGAAGATTTGTTACCCCATCGCAACAGCATTGATGACAATAATATCGAAGAGGAACGTCGCTTAACTTACGTGGGCATTACCCGCGCACAAAAAACCTTAACCATGACACTGGCAGGAAAACGCAAACAATTTGGCGAATACAGCGAAACGACACCCAGCCGCTTTTTAGATGAATTGCCAAAAGAAGATGTTGAACATGAAGGCTTTGGTGAGCGCAGTGCAGAAAAAAATACCGCGCAAGGCGCTGAAACAATTTCAAGTTTGTTGAATTTATTTGATTAATAACGTGCGTTAAAAACAAAAAAGCCAGCAAATATTTGCTGGCTTTTTTGTTGGAATCAGCAATGAAATTTACTTGCTGTTTTCTACCATATATTTAACAGCGCCTTTGATCTCATCATCAGTACAGGCTGCGCAAGTACCTTTGGGAGGCATGCTGTTGAAACCGCCAAGTGCGTGAGTGTAGAGGGTATCCAAACCTTTGGCAGCACGCGGCCCCCAATCGGCTGCATTACCAAATTTTGGCGCACCCATTACGCCAGTACCGTGGCAGGTAGTACACACAGTGCTGAATAACTCTTTACCTGATTTAGGACCACCAGATGCAGCAGCAACTGGTGCGGCAGCGCAAGGCTCGCCAGACATACAGATTTTGCCCACGGGCGCGATGCGCTCTTTAACGGTGTCGGCGGTTTTGTCTTCGCTATGGGCAACTCCAGAAACAGCTACCACGCTGGCAACCATCAACATTCCTAACAGTTTTTTCATTGGGCTCACGGTTTTTTCCTCATCGATATTCTTTGCGCGACCACAGCGCAGCATGTAATAACCACGTTAAATGTGTGTATTTTAGTGGCTCGCGGTCATTATAGCCAAAAGTGTTCATTATTGCTTATCTGGATCATCATCCCGGGCAAGTCTGTTGGTGCGGTTTTGATCTGGATCATCTCAATGCTATGCTGGCGGCAAAACCATTTCGGGAACACACCTTTATATGGAATATGCAGAAGTCACTTTTACGGCCTATCTCAGCGCGGCCGTCATTTCCACTTTGCTTACGATTACCTATTTATACCAGCTTTGGAATCAACAACGCGGCAGTGCGTTTGCGGTAGCAGCAGCGATCAATACTCTGCATCTTGCGGCTATTGCACTTTCATTTTCCAACCATCACCTCACAACCAACTGGTTGTTATTCCTGGAGTGCCTGCACTATAACGTCTGGGTGATGGCCATTGCCTTGAGCCTGCGCAAACACAGCAAACAACAACATTTTCCACGCAGCCTACAAATCCTCTTTGGCGCAGGCTGGCCATTAACGGGACTTATTTTTGCCTTCGCACTGGCCAACAACAAAACCATTTTTGCGCTAACTCCCTGGTTTGCCTTGAGTTTGGCGGTGATCAGCCTGGTCAGTGTTGAGCAGCTCTACCGCTATGCGGCGAGTAATGATCGCCAGATCAAATTACTGTGTATGAACCTCGGCGCCATTTTTATTTACGATATCTATCTTTATACCCATGGGCTGATTTTTCAGGGGATCGACCCCTTGTTATGGCAATCCCGCGCCGCTGTCGCCATTGCTACATGCCTGTTTATGGCGCTGGGTGGATTGGTTCCGCTGCAGCAATCCCAGCGTACAGCAAACTTCAATATCTCCCGCCCGATCGCCTTTTACACTACCTCTTTAATAGGTGTCGGACTTCTTATCACCTCACTTTCACTGGGCGGATATTACGTCCGGCTTTATGGTGGAAACTGGGGAACGGTGATTTACAGTTTCGTGCTGGTTGCGGCAGTTATGATCATCGCCATGGTGTTCGTATCAAGCAGCCTGCGCTCGCGACTTTCGGTGCTAATCAACAAACATTTGTTCCGCCATAAATACGATTACCGCAGCGAATGGCTTCGCATCATTAATTATCTGGCGCAACCTGCAGAAGCCAGTGAAGTTAACCAGCGCGCATTTTTTGCGGTAGCCTCCACCACCAAAGCACCCGGTGGTGCCATTTGGTTGTTGAAACAGGGATTTTACGAGCCGGTTTACCAGGTGAATTTACCGCGACTGGTTGACCTGCAAGAAGAACCCGCTGACAGCCTCTTTTGCCAGGCCTTCCTGGATCTGGAATGGGTTTATTTTCCCGATAGCGGCAATAACGAAGCCCTAAGCCAGAACAACCATTTATTGCCTTACTGGGCACGCAATTTTCCCAATCTCTGGTTAATCTTCCCATTAATCGTGGGCGAGGAATTGGTAGGTTTTATGGCCTTGACCAAGCCAGCCGATGACACAGCGTTAACCTGGGAAGACCTGGATCTGCTCAAAACTATTGGTCGCCAGATTGCCAGCTACCTGAAGCGCCATCATCAAGCCGATCAATTAGCCGAAGGCAAACAATTCGACACCTACAACAAACTGGTTGCGTTCATCATCCACGACCTGAATAACCTTATCGCCCAGCAAGCGCTTATGGTGAAGAACGCTGAAAAGCACAAAGATAATCCCGCCTTTGTGGAAGACGCGATCAAAACCATCAGCAACTCCGTGGATCGCATGAACAACCTGCTCAAAAAACTGCGCCGCGATGAATCTGACCTGGTGAAATGCCTGAGCATGACTGAAGTGGTGGAAGTTGCGGTTTCGGAGTGTCGCCGTAACAACTCGCAACTGAGCAGCAGCATCGAGAAGGCCAAATATACCCTTAATGCAGACCAAGTACGTTTGGTGATGACCATCACGAATTTCATTAAAAACGCATTGGAAGCGACCCCAACTGGCGGCAGAGTTCATGTTACACTCGCTTACGTTAACAACAGGGCAGTGATTACCATTGAAGATAATGGTTCCGGTATGGACTGGGACTTTATCCACAATCGTTTATTCAAGCCTTTTGAAACAACCAAATCTGGCAAGGGAATGGGCATAGGTGTTTACCTTTCTCGCGAATACATCAGTGAATTGGGCGGTTCGCTCAATGTGATGAGTACCGTCGGCGAAGGCACCACAATTACCATTTCCCTGCCCCTGAATAAGCTGGATGAATAAACCCGCATGACTAAAACCCTGAATCAAAAACCCATCCTCCTGATTGTCGAAGACGACCAGGGCCTACAAAGCCAATTGCGCTGGCATTTCGACCAATACGAAACCATTTTTGCGGAAAATCGGGCCGATGCGGTAGCAGCCTTGAGACTTCACGAGGCCTCGGTGATTATCCAGGACTTAGGCTTACCGCCCGATGAAGATGGGGTGGACGAAGGTTTTAAATGTATCCAGGATATTTTACGCATTGCCCCATCCAGCAAAATCATTGTGATGACCGGCAAAACAGATCATGAGAACGCTATTCGCGCTGTAGGCATGGGTGCCTACGATTTTTACCACAAACCCGTTGATGCCAATACCCTCGACCTTATCGTCCAACGCGCCTTCCATATTTTTGATTTGGAGGCCGATAATCGTCGCCTCACCATTACCAAGCAGGCTCCGCTTGAAGGCCTGATCAGCAATGATCCACAAATGCTGAAAATCTGTCGTCAGCTGGAAAAAATCTCTCCTACCACTGTCACCTGTACACTGCTCGGTGAAAGCGGAACGGGAAAAGAAGTGATGGCACGCGCCATCCACCAACTGAGTCCACGCAAGAATAAGCGCTTTGTCGCCATCAATTGCGCCGCAGTGCCGGAAAACCTGATTGAAAGCGAGCTCTTCGGCTATGAAAAGGGCGCTTTTACGGGCGCCAATAAGCTCACACTTGGTAAAGTAGAGACCGCCAATGAAGGCACCCTCTTCCTTGATGAAATTGGCGATATGCCGTTGAATCTACAGGCAAAGCTGCTGCGCTTCCTGCAGGAACGCGTCATAGAGCGTGTTGGTGGACGAACTGAAATCCCCGTGGACGTTCGGGTAATTTGTGCAACCAATAAAGATTTGGAAAAAATGTCCAGAGAAGGAACATTCAGGGAGGATCTCTTTTACCGCATTTGCGAAATGACGGTTGATATCCCGCCACTACGCGCTCGCCAGGGCGATAAATCACTCCTCGCCCGCCACTTCCAGCTCAAGTTCGCCAAAGAACATAGCCAAGCTGTTTCGGGTTTCACACCTGATGCCATCGAATCAATTGAAGGTTATAGCTGGCCAGGCAATATCCGCGAAATGGAAAACAAGATCAAACGTGCCGTTATTATGGCCGATGGAAAATACATCACCCGGGAAGATTTAGGACTTGCCGAAGCTGGTGAACTCTCGCTTAATTTACGCCATGTTCGACAGGAAGCAGAAAAGAGCGCGATCCTGCGCGCACTTAGCATGACGGACCAAAATGTCTCAGCCGCCGCAAAACTCTTGGGTATCACTCGCCCAACCTTCTACGACCTCATCAAAAAATACGATATGCATCTCAATAGTAGCGCAGGTCTAGATGAGGACTAATTAACATTTTCAACATAAATTTCCCGGCGCCTAAATAAACTTATAACAAAATGTGCTATAACCATACCCAAACGGCAAAACCAGACAACACATTGTCCGCGCAATGTATCGCTAAATAAGAATTTTGCCCTACAAACTTAACTTAAATGGATTCAGTGGTGCTAAACATAGAGGTAATTGTGGTCGGCTTAGCCCAGGCCCAACTTCCTCCATTATTGCACCATGTAGTAGGTAGTACCTCATGATCAACTTTAGCCACGGTAAACTCAAACTTCTGTTACCTACCGCACTTATAACAATTTTATTAACCGCCTGTGGCGGTGGTTCTGGTGGCAGCAGCGATGGAGGCGGAGGATTTGCAGGCAGCAGCACGACCACCAACACCAAACCTCAGGTTTCGTCAGAGTCGAGTGAAAGCTCATCTATATTGAATAATGCAGCAAGTAGCACCGAGATTGTCTCAATTTCAAGCTCTTTGATGACATCAAGTGATACGAGCATTTCAAAGTCCACCCAAGCAAAATCCAGCAGCAGTTCAAGTAAAAGTACCAGCTCTGCAAAATCCGTGAGTAATGGAATTGATAAAATTGCTCCTACGAGTCCTGAAGACTTTAATGTAGTTTCTGCATTTTCCGATGTGATATTTCTCTCTTGGTCAAAAGCCACTGATAACGTGGCGGTAACCAGCTACAAGCTCTATCGCGATGGAATCCAGATTGCAGATCTTGCAGAACCAGAGAATTATTATGCAGATTACAATGTCGCTGCTGGTAGATCTTATGTTTATGGACTCAGCGTAGGAGATGCTGCAGGCAATTGGTCTGCCCCGATTACACTATCGACAGTACCCCCCTTAACCGGACAAGGCTCCAGCAAAACAAGCAGCTCTAGCAAATCCGCCAGCTCTACTAACTCAAGTAAATCCAGCAGCTCAAGCGCTCCTGTAGCAATGGGCGTATTCTTCCAATGGCAGCCCCCGGCCTATAGAGAGAATGGAAGCGACATGTTCGAATATGAGATTGCCCGTTATGAATTGCGTTACAAACTCACAGGTGCCACTGACTTTATAACCGTTCTCATTACATCGCCGCTGCTTACAAAAAGCTTACCAGATGTACCAAGCGACACTGAATTCGAAATTGCCACTGTCGACAACAATGGAATGTATAGTCGATTCGTACCAATACACCCTCTGTAATAACAGCTGATTTTTGTCAGCTCAAATAACATAATTCTCCGCCCTTAAATTCACCGAATAGTGAATTTAAGGGCAAACAAATCGATAGTCGATTTTCTTTACATCAACAAATGTGACGAGCCTCACAAAAAATTATAACTATTTGTTTTAAAAGGAATTTTAAAAGCAGGCATGGTATGTGCTTATGAATCACCGTGGCAAGACCTCTAACCCGATTCTTAAGATATACACTTAAAGGATGAACATTATGAAACTAGTAAAATTCGCAGCAGCTGCAGTTCTGGCAGCCAGCTCATTCGCAGCTAACGCAAGCCTTCTGCAAATCTCTGGCGGTACCACCATTGATATCCCAGCTCCAAAAAATGATTTCGAGAAAAACTTCCCTCTGGATCAAACTTACAATGTTGGTGGTAACTTGATAGTTAACGCTACCGGTAACTACTTCCTTACGTACACTTTGATTGGTTATGAAGCAAGCTACACCAATTCATTCTATATCAATGGCGATTCGGGTTCTGTGATTGATAACCAGCTTAGCTCTGGTGTTACTCTTAGTTCTTTAACAGCCTATACTGCTGGCCAAGCACTAAGCTTCGCTTTCCATACAGTACAAGGTAACGCTACTGTTAATAACGGTTCTAACTTGGCAATGGGCTTGGGTAACTATAATTTCGCAGTTGCATTGGACACTACTTTCACTCCACTGGCTGGTGACCACAACAGCGTAGGTAAATACTACAATGTTACAGGCAGCCCACAAAGCTATGATGCGGTATTGTTCCTGGATGACGTTAAAGGTTTCGGTACTCCTGATGACGACAACCATGATGACCTGATCATTGGCATTAGAATTGTGAAAGCTCCAGAACCATCTGCATTGTTGTTGATGGGCTTGGGCTTATTGGGCTTGGCTGGCGCTCGTCGCTTGAAAGCTTAATTAGTAAGAGCTTCAAAAAAAACCCAGCTTATGCTGGGTTTTTTTATTTCTGCCAAACTACAACTAAAATATCCTATCCAAATATTCCTTCAAAGTTTATCCGCAATATTTCCTATACCAAGCTTGGAACATCAAAACTGACCACAAATGAAATGAGTAATCATGCTCGGTAAATAAATGGGCATTCCATTTTTGCCGAATTAAATTCGTATTGAACACACCTGATTTCTGCAATTCACGCTCAGACAATAAATCATCAGCCCACTCCCGCAATTCATTGCGTAACCAATGCGCTTTGGGTACAGCAAAGCCTTGCTTTGGTCTATCAACTAACTGACGAGGAACGTGCTGATATAAAATTTTCCTGAGCGGTTGTTTGGTTACCCCATTAACAACATTCAAAGGTGTAGGAATTTTTAACGAAAACTCTACCAAACGATGATCTAGCAATGGAACTCTCGTTTCAAGACTATTCGCCATAGCCGCGCGATCAACTTTTACCAGAATATCATCTGGCAAATAGGAATTAATATCGCACCATTGAAAAGTGGAAGTCGAGTCTGCTCTTGAAACCTCAGTATCCAAAAAATAATCCAAGCGCTCTGCGCCTTTGACATGGGTTTCAGGATTTAACCAATAACTAATCTGGTTTTGATAAAACTCACTCGCATTTTTGGATTTATAGGCGTTGTTGTAACGCATGACTTTCTCTATAACCAAATCATCAGTCAACGAGCGTTGATTTTTCTTTATAACTTTCGTCAATACTGCGGCTAAATGAGGAGGCAAGTTATTCATTAACTTAGTATTCATACCTTTTTGACGAGCATCAAAAGCGCGAGCGTAAGTTGCGTATCTGCTGTAGCCAGCAAATAGCTCGTCACCACCATCACCCGATAAAGCAACGGTAACTTTTTGTTTAGTCATACGACTTACAATAAAAGTAGGTATCTCGGATGAATCGGCAAAAGGCTCATCGTAAATATCTGCCAGTTTTGGGATAACATCCAATGCATCCTGCGGCTCAACATAATATTCGGTATGCTCTGCACCTAAATGGTTGGCGACTGCTTTTGCATGTATAGCCTCATTGAAACCTTCAACGTTAAATCCAACAGAAAATGTTTTTATCGGATTAGTAGATTGTTGCTGCATCAATGCAACTATAGCTGAAGAATCTATACCACCAGATAAAAACGCACCTAAAGGTGCATCAGAAATCATTTGATCTGCAATGACATCATTCAATAATGGCAATAATTGTTCATGCACACGTTCAGATGTAAGAGATAAATCCCATGAAAGATCAGGCGACCAATAACATTTTTTCATCGGTGCTGAAAAGATATTCGATAAATCAAATTTTAAATAATGCGCTGGCTCTAGCTTAAATGTTTTTTTGAATATGCTCCAAGGTGCTGGAATATAATTGTGTCGCATTAACAACGCGACTGCACCAGGCTCTATATCTTTTTTGAAATACGGACAAACCATCAAGGCTTTTAATTCAGACGCAAAAATTATTTTTCCTTCGTTGTGATAATAATAAAGCGGCTTTTCACCCATCCTATCGCGAATCAACCACAATGACTTTTCTTCGTGATCAACCAAGGCAATTGAAAACATGCCTGTAAATTCTTTTAATGCCGACTCAATGCCCCAGGCCTCAAATGCCGCCAGAATAACTTCAGTATCAGAACCACCTTTAAAGGTATAACCTTGCCCGGTTAACCGAGTGCGCAGTTTTTTAAAATTATATACCTCTCCATTAAATGCAATTGTGTAACGATTGCTTGGAGAGTTCATTGGTTGTGCACCTAACGGAGATAAGTCCTGAATGGCAAGTCGCTGGTGCACAAGTCCTACGCCCAAGGCTTTATCACTCCATATACCTTGCGCATCCGGACCACGCAATTCTATTGAGCATCCCATAGCACGCAACATTGAATGGTCAATATCATCCTTACTCTGTTGACCAACAACCAATCCAGCATAGCCACACATAATTAATCTCCGATGCTCACTTTTTTGCGACGAACCAAACCAAACAATTGTGATCGCTCTTTAACGCTAAACACCAAAAAACAAGAAAGACCAACAAACACCAAAGCCCCCAACGAAGCCACAATCAAAAACCAAAAAAAATTGGTAATTGGAATCAAATGTTTAAAACCAAAAATACTCACAACCATACCAATACTGGGAATGATCCACGGCAAAAGCACTTTCGAAACATATTCCCAGACACTCGCATTTAAATGCTTACAACAAACATACAGCAAGATAGGTTGAAAAATAATGGCGGGAATTAACGAACCCAGGGCGACACCGGCAATTCCCAAAGGATAAATAAGTATTACACTAAGTATTAAATTTGCTAACGCAACGGCAGGTTGCCATTTCGCAAAAAAAACATGTTCGTCTATAGCTTGTAAATAACGCACAGATAAAGGGTTCAACATGGGAATCAATGTAAACGCAGCAATAATAAATAAAAATTTACGTGAAGATTCAGCTATATCAGCGCCCACCCAGAGACGTAAAAAATCCTCTCCCACAGTCAAAATACCCATGATTAACAATAAGGGGACAAACACCATCAGCTTGCTACCAAAAATATAAACAACTCTGATCTTTTGATGATCATTGGTAGCATTCAATCCGCTGATATACGGCATAAAAACATGAGTGATGGTCATACAAATTCCACGGGTTTGGCTTAGCAATGCTGCCGGTACACTATAAAGTAAAACTGATGCAGGCCCCAAAACAGTACCAATGACCAAAGAATCGGTCGCATTTTCTATACGAGAAGAAATCCCTGAAATCATTGATTTAAAGCCAAAACTTAATAATTCTTTAAATTGTGGAACCGAAAAATACTCCCTTTTTAATTTTAAAAATGGACGCCTGTACTGCATAAACCATACGAGAAAAATATACTTGGAGCAAACACCTAAAGCATTTACGGCCGCTAACAAAATCAATGCATTTGATGGCGTTATGTAGTAATAAACGATCGTAAAACCAATAAAAGAATTAACGATAGTAATGTTATTTTTTAGATAATATTCCTGATAACTTTCCATATAACTTTCTGCCGCATAGGAGGGAAAAGTTATCAGTAATTGCGCAGCGAGGATCAACAACAACCATGTATAACGTTGCGTGTCCGTAGGAATTTCAGCAATGTGTTCTGGAAAAAATATTCCCCACATGGAAAGTATTACCGCAATTAATACACCAATAGCGAGCAAAAAATACCAGGCTGTTGCGTAAAGAATACGCAATGAAACCTCATCATCCAAGGCTATAAATCGAGAGGCAAATCGGCTAACTGCTGGACGAATACCTAAATCCAGCATTCCCATGTAGCCGATAACAGCACCAATCATTTCCCATATACCATAGTCATAACGCCCCAGGTTTTTAATTAACATAGGAGTCATGATAAAAGTGATGGATAATTTAATAACTAATGTAATTACATTTGAGGCTGTATTAAAAGCCAAACGCTTCATCATAAAGTTTCACCACCTAGCAAACCTTGATAAAAGCGATGCAATATCCTTGAATGCTCATCTGCGTTAAAGCGAGACACTGCTGCCCCCTGGAAATTTATAAAGGCTTCCTTACCCTCTGCTATTTGTAGTTTAATTGCATCAGCTAATGCATTGGCATCGTTGACTGCAATAACTTTTGCCGGTGTATTTTGCAAAACTTCTCGTAAACCGACACAGTTTGTCCCAATAATAGGTGTGCCCGTACTCAATACCTCCATCGGTAACAAAGGGCATGCTTCCCAACGAGATGGCATCACCACTAAATCTACACCTTTAATCGCAGCGGGCATGTCATTAGTGCCAGGTAATTGCATAAAATAATCCGACAATCCTTTTTGTTCAATTAATGCAAAATCTTCGCGAATGAAACCACCCCATCCAAAAGTTAAAACAATAGGTTTGAATTTTTCATCCGATGATTTTCGTAAAATCTCAATTGCTTGAATAATTTGGTGAAAACCTTTTTGGGCCATGAATCGACCAAAAAAACCAATGATAGGTCGATCAGCAGGAAGAGATAACTCTTTTCGAAGATCGCGTGCAATACCTCGCTTAAAAAAATGGGTGTCAACGCCATTCGTTATATTCATAACTTGGACAGGATTTAGCGATGGAAAATATTCCAGAATATTGGCACGGGCATCTTCAGATACAGATAACACTTTTGTCACACTGCCAAGTAACCATTTCATGATAAGCTTTTTAAAATAGCCGCTCACACCTACAAACGTGTTTGGCAAAAATACATCGTGTGCGGTCATCACATGCGGGATGCGGCTAAAACGAAGCACACTCTGGGAGAACAGGGATGCAGAAAATCCATGTGAGTGTACTATATCGAACTTTTCCTTCACCAAACATGCACGCAAAGATTTTACAAAAGAAAAATAATCCGTTTTTGTTGAAACCAATCTAATCCGGCCTTGAGGTAATTGTGTTGATAAAAAATTACCCAAATCTTCCTCAGGCGCAAGTAAGGTAATTTCAACATTTTCAAATTCTGGCGCTCCATAAATATAGCGGAAATAGGTTTTAATTCCCCCTACTGGCCATCTTGCAACTAAAAGTATTTTCATAGGTACCTCCTTGCTGTCATCGCTGTATTTGAAAGATATGCCGCAGCGATCGTTAGCCCCGCAAGGTTATACCAATAATATTGCGTTAACCCCCAATAATTGATGCTGTACACAACAAACATCCAAAAAACAATTTTAAAAATTTTAAATGTCAGCCTATAAAACTCATTCATTCCTTCGGTGCGCTCATTGGAGAACGCAATTTGTCGGTAGATTCTCTGCACAAAACGAAAGAAAAAAAACATTCCCACCAGTCCAACCTCGATCAATACTTCTGCATACATATTGTGACTTGCTTGTGCGTTGTAGCCAGCCTTCACTTTACTTTCAGCAGTAGTGCCCAAGCCATGACCAAAAATAGGACGTGTAAAGCCCAATTCAAATTCGTGGATCATTCCATTGATGCGACCGTCTTTACTTTTTGCCTGCTTTGAATCTGATGATACCAGCGATAAATAACGATCTCGCTGGGTATCATTCATTACTGAAAAGCTACCGATTGCGATAGCAATCGCAACAATGATGAGTAAAACTTTGTACTTACTCTCTTTATAAATAATCCAGCCAACAACAAGCAAAGCCAAAAATGCACCACGTGACATTGTGAGAATTAAGGCATAAAGCAGAAGTGGCAACAGACTCAAGTAAAGTATTTTAAATTTCCAACTTTTGGGTAACAAATAATAATGCAAGAATGGAATAACTGTAGCGATTACAAATCCTAACTCATTTGGGTTAATCAAATCTGTTGGTGCACCCGACAACCTATCAGCGAACTCTCCATCGATATAAGTCACATCGCCCCAATAACCTGCCGTGATATTTAAATATAAAGGCTCCAGCACCCTAATTACCTGGCAACTGACAAATAAAGTTATCGTCCACTTAAAACGTTTATCGTTATCAACAATGAGAGCCACAAAATAGAGGAATACAATTGCCCGCAATAAAAATGGAATATTGTTTTTTATAACACTTCCTGGAAAAGTTACAAAAGGCAGGGTAAATATCAACATTATTAGAAATGCACCGTATGCGGAAAAAATAGGGTGCATTAATTTCTCACGCAAAATTTTTCTTTGCGAGATAAGAAACATCGTGATAATAACAAACAGCAACGCCGTGGGGCGCATCATACCAATCGCATGTACACGTTGAGAAAAATGCAGGAAGAATTCCAATTGGTATAACTGAAAGAAAAAAAAGGTAGCGTTGGATACACCTTTTGATGATTTATGCGCAAATGAGGGTACCGCGTCTGTCTGCGTCATTTTCTAATAGCCACAACGCACAGTTGATCGAATATTATTTCCCAGCTGCGCCACACCAAATAATGACTTATTAAACTGGAATGTTTGCTCACTACCAACAAAACGACGCCAGGCAAAGGGAATATCCAGGTTAAATTTATCAGAGAAGCAGGTTACTGCTGCGACATAGCCTGCATCATCAACCAACTTTTTAACCGTATCGGAATAATCGTCAGGTGTACCATTTGGATAACAAAAGCTACGCTCTTGCTTACCCAACTTCTCGGTCAAGGTCACCATGGACTGAGTTATTTCCCGAGCAGCATCCTGTGGCAACATATGTCCAAGTGATGGATGCGTTACGGTGTGCCCACCTATTTCAATTCCATTTTTTTGCATTTCTTCCAACTCTGACCAACCAACAGATGAATAAATATCGGGCGCTTTTTTGGGGAGTTCAACACTGCAACTAATTTCCAGCTGCTTTAAACCTTCCACACGCTCGCTATTAGCAACAGATAAAAAGTGACCAACGATTGGCCACCACAACTCAGAAGAATTTGCGGACAAATCAAACTGCTTATTCGCCAATACTGTCGTTGTAGCAGCCTTGGTTTTATTATTTAATAACCAGGTTACTTGATCCGGCCACAACCAAATATCGCCGTTAATGAAACCAGTTGTTACATAAAAAGTTGCAGGTACACCATAATGTCTTAATAATGGATAAGCGACTTCATAAAAATCACGGTATCCATCATCTACGGTAATGGCGATGGCATATTTAGGTGGACGATTATTATTGCGCTGCAAGTTTGCAAGTTGAGCAACCGTCATTGGATTGAAATAGCGTTTGATTGTTTTTAATTGCTGCTCAAAAACAGCAGCGCTCACTTCATGTTTTTTTTCAATAGGATTAAATCGATGATACATCAAAATCCTTGGTTTTCTGGCTGTCGCCAATCTCGCTAGTTGGTAGCCACCTAAGTCGCCAAAGGCCCGAATTAATTTAGACTTCATAGTTAATTTCCCACCAACCTAGTGTAAACACGAATATGATTTTCAAACATTTTATCAACAGTATATCGCTCAGTTGCAATTTCACGGGCGCGGCTACCCATAACAGTTGCATCATCAGGAGCATTCAACAAAGCGGTAAAAGCCTCACCAAGTCCAGCAACATCTCCTACCTCATACAACCAACCAGTATCACCTTGTTTAACCGCTTCAGGATTTCCACCTGTGCGAGTACAAATAACGGGTAAGCCCGCAAATTGATATTCAACAATTGCGTTGGAAAAACCTTCGGATTCGGAACAAAGTAAACCTGCCGAGAAATATTGTAAGCAATCAGGAATATCCGCACGGCCACCTAAAAAATGAACACGTTCTGAAACACCTAAATTTGAAGCCATTTGCTGTAGAGGTTCCGCATCACCTGCACCGATAATAACGAGATGAGCGTAATGAAAATTATTGCCTAAAGAAGCCAGCGCAACAATTGCGTCTTGCATGCGCTTTATAGGCCGAATATTCGCAACCAACCCAAAAATCACCGCGCCTTTTTCACGCAAAGATTGTAATTCTGAAACAGGAGAATATTTTTCAGGACAACGATTATATCCGTTATAAATGACAACTCGTTTTGCTGGCGGAATTTTTTCAACTTCTCCCGTAACTGCAGATACAGCTTCACTATTGCTAATAACAAGATCGACACATTTCCCTGTTATCGGCAATAAGAATCGATAAATTGAGTTGTACCAAAAACCCATGTCACGACGAGAAATAATTGTCTTAATTCCCGCAAGCTTAAACATAGGTGGACACATTACAGATGAATCATTAAAAAAAACATGCGCCAAATGAAAACCTTTTTTCTTAAAAGACCGCGCAAGCATGTAAAGACGAACCCATGTACCTGGTCGCTTGATGGATGTAGAGCCAACGATTGTTACAGGACACGCCAAGCGATTAGCTTCTAGCCAAGTAGAATTCGCAAGTACAATCGCCTGCACATCCAAACCGGCAGCCACCAACAGATTAATCAGTAATATAAACTGCCCTTCTGTACCAGCATGCGGGTTCGTTAACCTATCAATAACGAACAATATTTTTTGGCTATTCAATACGAATTCTCTTTAATGTGTACAGGAGGTTATGCATTAACGATCAAGTAATTTTTTCGATACGGAATAACACCCTAAAGACCCGGAGCGGATCAAGTAATGCGGCATAGCATAAACGGATCAAAGCTTCGCCCGTGGACTTTTTGCTATTCAATAACGCTTGAGCCAACCTAAAATTAATAACGGCTTTGCGTTTGCGCACAGTAGCGTTTTTATAGGGATAACGCGCAACCGCCTTATCCAAAATAATTTGCGCATTTCGCCAGCGCGCCTCCAGCCCCTTAGTGCTTATTGATTCTGAATGGCGTCGGTAACAATAAACACGAAGCGGTTGAAATGCGAATTTGGTAATTTCAGCCATTCGGATCATCATATCGTGATCTTGTCCTGCGCGTAACGATGCATCAAAGCCGCCCACTTGATCATACACTTTACGACGAACCAAAGAGCCTACAGGCAGATGAAAATAACAATCGAGCAGCACGCGATTGGGATCGCTTGGCTCCTGATGTTCCGGTGAAAGAATTTCATATATCTCTCTACCTTCAGCATCAACCGCATAGCCCATGCCATAGACCAAACCAACCTCAGGGTGGTTACACAGATAACTAACCTGGTTAGAAAGTTTTCCGGGCAAAAAAAGGTCATCGCTATCCAAAATTGCAATGTATTCGCCTGATGCCAAACTTAATGCCAAATTAAGCGATTTAGACTGGCCACAATTTGCGTTATTTTCATGACGAACCAAATGCACATTTTTCGTAGTGGCAATATTTTCAACAAGCTTATCACCACCATCAGTAGAACCATCGTCAACAACAATAATTTCAATATCGTCATAATTTTGCTGCAATGCCGACTCAATGGCCGCTTCAATGTATTTCGCCCGATTAAACAAAGGAACAATTATTGAAACACGTCCCGAACAAACACTCATGCTACTGAAGCCTCAATATTCAAAATTTTATGAACTTGCACATTTTCTGCAAACATCCAATTACCAAGTCATAAAAAGCGTTCACTACGAAAAAACTATCACTAATTATCTGAAATATACACATAGCTCGTGCGTCGTCCAACCAAAGTATCATGCCCCATTACATCTAACTCTTCACGATGTTACTATTTGCGCACCTTGGCAATGGCAAACGACTTAACTTCAGCGATAATACCATGACAACATCCAAAAGAATTCCTGAACTGGACTCCCTAAGAGGGATTGCTGCACTTGCAGTAGTATTTTTCCATTACTTTTACAACTACAACAAACACTATGGCCATAATTTTTACGTCTCCGATCTATTTGATATCGGCCAAACTGGTGTTCATCTTTTTTTTATCATTTCAGGATTTGTTATTTATTGGACACTAACAAGATCTGAAAATATTCTCCAATTCATATGGAGCCGCTTTAGCAGACTGTATCCTGTCTATTGGGCTGCCGTTATCATTTCCTTCACATTCACCACTCTTATGGGACCCGCAGATCGTAGTGTCGGCACAACAGACGCATTTATAAACCTAACCATGTTCCATGAATACATCGGTATAGCCCACGTTGATAGAGTCTATTGGACACTGTCGATTGAGCTGGCATTTTATATCCTGGTAGGTTGCGCGCTTTTTCTAGGCCTTACAAAACATACTACAAAAATTTGTGTCCTGTGGTTGATACTCGCATTCGGCACTCGCGCGTTGAATATTAATCTTGGCCTGCTGCATAAAGCACTGATATTAAATTGGTGCCATCTATTTATTGCAGGAATAATATTTTTTCAACTCTGGTCAGGCGCGCTTAATATCAAGTTTGCATTACCTGTTTTACTTCTCTCCCTTGCGATTGCGTATCTTGCCAATAACGGACTCAATTGTTTGGTGGTTATTGCCTTTTACGTAATATTTCCGCTTGCCATCTTTGGAAAAATAAAATTATTAAACCAAAAAGTTCTGGTTTGGTTAGGGACTATTAGCTATTCGCTTTACTTGATCCATCAAAATATTGGTTATGGGATTATTCAAAAATGTTACTCAATGAATATCCCAGCAAGTATTAGCATAACCGGTAGCATCATTCTCTCCTTAATAATTGCGCACCTACTATCAACCTATGTTGAAAAACCATCTATGAAAAAGTTGAGAGGCCTAGTAAAAGCCAGGCAATAAATTCATCGGGGATTTTATTGTTTTTTCAGCCAGGCTATCGTTTTTACACTGTCGAATGAGGAGCCAGACAATTCCCATGAGCCGCCCTCTTGCAAACTAAAGCCAACAGATTGATAGAGCCCTGAGCAAGGCGAGTTTCTGTCTGAAGAAAAAAATAAACCGATTAATTTATTAAAGTTTTTTCCTTCAACTAATTTCACAATTTCATGCAGCATTTGTTGCTCCAAACCAAAACCCATTGCCCTGCAACTCATAATAAATGAATCTATGATTGCCGTGCGGTCGTTGGTAAACTCAACAAAAACAACCCCTACAACTCCCAAATCACCGTATTCATCACCCATGCTAAAAGCTGCAACCAACCACTGGTCCGAATTGATTTTTTCCTGGATTTGCGTACGCGAATAACGACGTGTTGTAGTATTAAATTGGTTGGTGCGCTCAACCAATTCGGCAATACGGTCAAGCAATGATGCATCATTGAGAAAGATAGAATATTTCAATCCCAGACGCTCATACATTAACGCTTTATCCTGCCCGGAAACCATGATTTTCCGACGCTCGGCTTGTTGACGATACATTTCTGTTCGCTTGGCGGCTTCTTCGGTTTTTGTGGTTATCGGCATGGATAGCATTAATTTAACGCTCCTCCAGGTTGATTCCAATGTTGCATCCAGGCAAACAACTTGCGGCAATTCATTGTTAACCATTGCGCGTTCATGATGGTTATCATCAATAAACACAAAGCTATTCAGCCCCAGATTTAACTCTTGCGCCAACTCTTTTATCGAATCAACCTTGGTTGACCAGGATATTTTTTCTGCGACAAATGCAGATCGTGCTAATGTCATTTCATCCCAGCGAATATTTTCAGGTGTATTTTTACTGACTGCAGCCAACACAACTCCGCCCGCCTGGATTTCCGACAATAATTTTTGGCGATCGGAATAATGTTTAACCTCACCCTCAGCCATAACCCCTTCCCACAGGGTGTTATCGAAATCCAATAACAATGCTTTTGTATTTCGCAATTTGCTGAATACGCGGAAGAAATCTATATACTCTTTCGCCAGCACAACACCAAGCTCTGACGTATGGAATAATCCGCCATAAGCACGTTGTGATACAACAGGCTTTGATAAGTTGCGCAATCCTAGCGTTTTTACAATATTATTTTCATCAATCAACATTGCATTTTTTTGCGCTGCAACCATTTCATTGATACGCACATTCAAATATTCCAGCAACTTTTTCTGCGCAACATTGAAAGGTGATAAGAACGGTAATCGCTTTCTCCAACGTCCCAAGGGTAATCCGCAGACATTGTGTATTAACAACATACCTTGGTAAGAACGCCCCAATTGCTCCAGAAAGACTTCGCACATGCCAATATATTGATCGCATGCAGTTTGGTAATCCTTAAGATCGCCAGATTCAAAATGGCGACGAAAACCGGGCATGGCATCAAAACTAAAAAAGCTTAAAGTAATTACATCAACTTTATTTGACTTTAAATAGTTCTCAACCTGACCGATATCAAAACCACCATCACTACCCGCATTAAAATAAATGCAACGCATATCGATAAACGGATCGGCAGCATCTGTACTCGCATTTATAAAAACGCGAACCTCGTTGAGCAAGCAATCACCAATAGCTAATACAGTCAAACTGTCATTATTATTGATATTTAGCAGCTGCTTATGAAAATCAAACCATTCTTCGAACAGACGTTCCTGTTGGTCGTGAGGGACATCTGCAAAAATAACATTTGCCTCTCTTGTCAGCACTTCACGATGGAATGCTGCACGAACATCGAAAGGCGAACGATGTGGCGCATAGCGCAACCTCTCATCAAAATATATTTGTTTTATTTTTTCACTATCAAAGGATTCAATGAGAAGACGATACAAAGGGCGACAGTATTTTTCAAACAACCAATCTTTTAAATCATTACCATGGACAGTAATACCAAATCTATTATTAATGTCGGCATTCATCAGATTATCTAAAAAGCAATTTTCAAGAATAGATTCTTTGTTTTTTACAATACTGGCAATATTCATTTAAATCAGCTCAAAAATTTAATCACAACTTTGTTGCATGAATACAATATTTCAAGAATTAAAATATTGTCAGTTTTTAACCGGCAAATAATGTTTATCTAGCTTTTTTCTAAAATAGTTTCTGCACGGAAGCTCTATCCATCTGTATGTCATAGATGCAAATAGAATAATTATTGCTAAAACAGCGGTGTTGATACACCAATAGCCTATCCAGGGAATATTTTTGTGACCCAATTTCAGGATATGTTCAAAAAAGTCGCTGATGCTGGAAACAAATAACATGTGAACCATATAAATCGAATATGACCAACGACCAAGTGCTTTTGCCACAGGAGTTTCTAATAGTTTGCCCAGCAAACCACTTTCCTGATGTGCATAGACATAAATTGTGTAGGCAAATACAACTACGGCAACATATGCAAAATATTGGCTAACACCAACCAGGGTTACCGACAGTATGACCAAGAGTATTGAAAGATATTCATGGAGATTAACGAATAATTTACTATGAGAGCTGTTAAAAATCCTGAAAACAACACAACCCAAACTAAAAGCTCCGATACAGCGCAAAAAGGCCCATTCGGTGATTTGGGCTATATGTGGCCCTTTAATCAGATAAATCAACACATAACACAGTATTGAAATAAAGAGAAAAATCCATTTAACAGATAAGTTAAATTTTTTAACCGTGTAAATTGTAAAAAAGAAGTAAGCGTAGGCTATGATTTCAGCACCAATACTCCAGCTTGGAACATTCCAGCTTAAATAATCTAAAAATCCTACTGAGTTCAATAAAAATAATACAACAAAAAATGATTTTGCGTTTTCAGTAAGTGCTGGATCTACGCCACCAAATCCTGAAGAATAGAGATAATATTTTGCACCCATATAAGGCAACCATAAAATCATTACAAAAAAATGAAGTGGATATAATCTTGCGAGCCTTAAGCCAAAATAATAAAAAAAGCTCATGCCTTTGTTTATTTTTTGGGTATATGCCAATGAAATAACAAAACCAGAGAGCACAAAAAAGAAATCAACAAAGAGCAAACTGTTTTTGATAAACCAATTTGAACCATTACCCCAGTCTATATGATGCAAAACTACCAAAATAGCAGCAATGCCTCTTAACGACTCCAACTTATAAAGCATATCCAGTCCTTAAAAATTTTTGAAACAATAATTATGTAGCCAGGCTCTATTGAGTACTTAATACATAAAACTAAATAAAAACGATTTATTCTACGAAATTAAAGCAGTTGCTTTTTTGCACAACCAGGATATCGGGTATGCAACTATGAGTGACGAAACTAAAACAAAAGTCACTTTGCTAACGGCTAGCACAGGATTGTGCATGACGCCGACCCATCCAAATTGTACTTCTGAGAAATAAATGAAAAAGCTATGAATCAAAAATATGGAAAAAGAATGTGTTCCACAATAATTAATGAAACTGGACACTATAGAATTGTATTTCAGGATAGAAATAATTTGACGATGAAGGCAAAAAACGATTAATCCGAAAGCAACTCCTAAGAACAAATAAAAAACTGTTGGAGCGGTAGCGTGCTTTCCTAAATCAAAACCGGCTGGTCGAACAATATTAAATGCAATTGACAGAACAAGCAGGATAAGCGCCAAACCAATGACCTCGCGCTTCTTATCTTTCCAATCAAACCCCGCCAAATATAATCCTGCATAAAAATAAGCGCCGTACACGATATCTTGATAGAAATTATGCCTATTCCAAATCAGTTGTGCATGTATCGGTGAGTAAGCTTCGATAGTCGCAACTATTAAAGCCAACAATAATGCTACAAGAATTAAGTGATGATTGACCTTTTCCGAGGAAGCCAATAGAAAGGGAGCAACAATAACACAAGATAGAAAAACTTTTAAAAACCAAATTTGATCCATCGGAAATGGAACTTCACTTCCCGTGGGAACCAGAAATAACATACGTATAAAATGCATCAGGTTTATATCTTGAAAATTTCCTTTAACACACAAGGCTATTGCAAATGCCAATATATAAATGATGTAGTAAGGCAGCACGACACCTAATAATCGCTTTTTGGAAAACTGTAAAAAACTTTGACGACGCTTGTAAAGGAAGAAAAATAAATATCCTGAACAAAAGAAAAATAGCGGAACCGCTAAACTGGTGTATGAACTATAGGGAAGATATATCCAACCTAAACCTAAATGGCCCAGCACCACTACTAATATGGCCAAACCCTTCAAGTAATTTAGTAAGATACTATCCTCTTTGGATAAAGTTTCAGTTTTTGACACAATGGAATCCTATTAAAGAAACATTAAAATAATTATTTACTATCTTTGATGTATTACAACAAATTCATAATTAACTCATTCGCCCTTTGATAAAAACTTTTACATCTTTGAAAAAGCCACTTATTGAGTCTTTAAGTGAGCGCATCGTAAATCCCATATCAGACATTCTTATCGGCTCAATAACCTTTATGGTCTTACGTTCGAATAATTTTCCATAACTGACAATGTAAGGACGCCAACGTAAATTCTTCTTTAATAAATGATAAAGCCCCTCTGACAGGTCTCCGGGATAACGGAAAGACTCAAAATAAACGGCGGGCTTAAACACAGGCGGCACTTCCAGAACTTTACCGGCAACCAGATCACAATAATATCTGCCTAACTCAAACCCGGCGGTAGAAGGGAAATAAGAATATCCCGGCAGGCGCGGATTAATTTCCGCCAAATAATATTCATCTTCATCCGGCAGATACATATATTCAACGTGAGCCAATCCAACCCAGCCTAAAGAATCAAGCAGCTTTTTATTGATGGCTTCCAAACGCGGATTTTTTTGATACTCACCGGCAAATAAACGGCTTGTAAAATTCCCGGTATCACGATCAAGAGATGAACGAATCCTTTGAATTGAATAAAAACCTACACTTTGGTGGTTTTTGTCATAGACGGTTTCGCAGCTCCACATATCAGTGATGCCGTAAGTGAGCCATTCCTGCAAAATAACATCGGATTCATGTTCAGGATTTTCGCTGTTGTACGAAGAGACTTTTACCCATGCCGCCCTTAAGTCATCCAGCGTCGATAACTTAATATAATTACCGCCTGCAAGCCTTGTTGGTTTTAAGATCACCGGCTTACGCAATTTTGGCCAAACAGCCACGGCTTCATCCAAAGAGGATACAAACGCGGATTGAGGCGCCTTGACACCACATTGTGTTGCACTGTTGAAACACTGCCATTTATCAAAAGCAGCTTCCAACTTATTTAAATCAGAAATAAGAAGCTGGAAACCGGCTGCAATCAATTCATTTTTGTGGCGAGCCATGGTCAAGGCACTTAAATCATTTGAAAATAAAATAATGCCGCGGAAATTTAAGGAAAGAAGAAAATCAACATAGGTTTTGGTGCCATCCTCAAGCTTGGGGCTAATGATTTTTTCGTGCAAAAATCTGGAAGAGAAACCTGCACAAGAAGCATTCCAGCTGAGGCCAATTGTTTTATATCCTGCACGAAATAATGATTCAAGCACCCCTTCTTGAGATCGTAGATGGCAATCTAAAACCAGAACAATTTTTTGGCTCATCGCTCATTTCCTGGAGATGGATGATGTGAATACCAGCAGCAAAGCCCGGGCTGGTCTAATAGATTAGGCGGGGGGAGATTATACAGAAGGAGCAGGATAAAGGCGCCACATTATCGACATAATGTGGCGCCAGGAATGTTGCAGATTTATTAGAAAAATATTAGTTCTTTGTTCCTGGCGGCAAGGGACACAAAGGACATGAGGCATATCCCTTTGCATTCACCTCACCCAAGGCATTTACCACATAGAAATAGAAAATCGACTTATCTTTAAGGGAGCCAAGATGTAAAGATACTTTTATCTGGTTATCCTGCCAGGCGGCAGGAATAACAATTTCCGGCTGTTTACAAGCAGCCCAGGTAGATTCGGCGCAAACCAAAACCCTATGCCAGGTATCATCTATATAGAGAGAGTCAAAGTACTCATTGGAGAAGGGCTGGGCACCATTTGAAACTTGCGTCTGATAGACGTCAGAATATTTATGCGTCAACGCTGTTGTATCACCCGTTGTCTGGGTTTTAGTAAATCTGAATTTTTGTTCCTCTTTCCACCCCTGAACTCTGTCCTGCCAAAACAACAATATCCCATCCACTTGGTCAACATGACCAGCCTGATACTGAAACTCCTCAACCACCCAGCGTCGCACGGCCGAAAAAATTTTGTTTTTCCAAGCAGACATATACAATGAACTAACCTGGGTGTACTCACTGACTATGGCCCCATCATTATCCAGACTGATGTAAGTATTGTTACCATAGACGCCATACTCTCCCCATAAACGGAAAACTTTGTGATTAAAGGTCTGGAAAATTCCCCCACCTTCATTCAGCGCGGCACTCAATAATGGCAATTTAAAGCCAGTATCTTTATCGTCATAAAAATAAAGCAAGCTGCCATTTGGCACTGCATGGGTAGCGTTGTAATCGGTAAGGTTGCCCACTTTATTGGAGTAAAACACGGCGCCTGTCCCATCAGAGTTAGGCGTGACTTTAATTACCTGTCCCCACAACTTCTTATCTGCCGTTGACATAAGCATGCCTACTGCAATATTGGCCGTATTTCCTAACTTTATTAATCCGGTATATCGGGTACGGATAGCAAAATCTTTTAATCTATCAAAGTCATCGTATCTTTTACGCCAAACAAACAATTGATCAGAGTCAAAATGAACTCTCGATAATATGGCACCTTCAGATGTCTCATAATCATACTTAAGCGCCTTAGCTGACCCCGGCGCAATAACAGCACCAGCCGTCGACTTATCAACAATAGTGCCACCAAAGTAATTTCCGTCCCAAGTGGTCTTTCGTCCCAAGGGAGATGGATTAACCCCACCGTCAGCACTCCAATAAAACAAAGGTTTGGCATTAGCCTTGGCGGTAAAATCACTGCCTGTAATAGTAACTACCTGCCCATCTTTCATAGTGCCAGCAATATTAGTTATTTGTGGCGCCGCAGCAGTAGCCACAAAGCTATATGACATAGCAACAAGCGCTGTAAAATATCTTAACGCCTTGAAATAATCGGAATACATAACGTTCACTGCCTCATTGAAAATAAATGCCCGAGCTAATTGTAGTTAGCTTTTTTCGAATATTTACCAATATAGTAAAATAATCCAACAACCGTATTTTTTACGCAATTTACGACTGAAGTGAATCAGTTTGGTTTTTAAAATTTAAACCTTTTTCTTTCAACTTTATTATTTCGTTTTGTACGGCTTCGGACCATTGGGGGCCTATTGGAGCCATATAAAAACTTTGAATGTGAAAAGGGTCACAATCGAATTGCCAAGGTGTTCCCTCAACTTTTGCTTTATGTGCAAGCAATTTATTTAATCGCATCACATTAACTTGTGCAGAAATATTTTTAACTGCCCAATCTCTGGGAGATAGAGTTTCCACGACACCTAAACATTGCATAATTTGGCTAGCCAGAGGTAAATCCGGTTGCAACAAAAAACCTGTCCTGGGGTTTATATAATTTTTTGTACCTATGTGAGCATTTGCGAATACGGCGACTGCTGCATCAGCAAATAATGCTTCAGCCAAAGATACATAGGAACCTTCCCGACCACTCAATCCGAGCACCAATTTTGCACGACACAAATGGTCAACCACTGTTTCATTACTGGGCGCTTCAATGAGGGTGAACCTGTCCTGGACACCGTAATGCGCAGCTTCTGCCAAGATATCTTTCGCTGTTCTATGCTCCAACGGACGGCCAATTAAAACGACATTCAAATGCCTGGGCATATCGACCAATGCTTCAAATAAAAGCGTGTGACGCTTATAAATTGAAAAATTAGCAACCATCAAAATATCGATATCTTTTTGCTTTGGCGTGTACAAAGCTTCATTAACCCAACTGGAAGCATGGAAAGGTAGGGCGTTAAAACATTGCGGGAGCGCCAATGCTTTGTAATAGCAATTCTCCGAGGATGGCAGGATTACCAAATTACGTTTCAGTATTTTCAACGCTCGCAATAACGAAAAACTATAAAACGGCTGCCATGTCGGCATAAATAAAACGTCGTATCGTTGGATTAAATCATGTATGCCAACATACGAAATCAATTCATCGAGCTTATGTTCAAAGCCAACCAAAATAATCCCTTTTTCATCACCTATAGGTGCCTTAATGATTGCGCTTTTCGTGAGGTCAAGTGTCGAGCGTGGTTCTTTTAATTTAACTCTCTCAATATAAATACCGAGTGCACTCGCAAGCCCTGGACGTTCTGCTTCACTTTGCAAGTAAGCATTAATAAATTTATTTCTCCATTTTTCCGGCAAAGATGAGAGCGATAAAGTGCGCATAATAGCGGCAGCATATTTGCTATTTCGCAAGAATGAACGAATATGTTTTTTCATGATGGCTTATCCAAATATCTTTCGATTAATCTCTTCTTTGAGATTACGAATTTTTTCATTATGCATAGCCTTCATAGAGGCAATCTCTTCCAAATATTCTTTATTACTTGTTAGCGCTGCTTTCAGCGCATTTGCTACTGAACCAGTGTCATTTTTTGAAAAAATAAAACCTTTCGGAAAAACTTCTTTATTTACGGTAGTGTCGCTAATAATACCCGGAACCTCCATTGCAATAGACTCATAGGCCCCACACACCAGGCAATTATCCCTTGTCGTTAAATCAATCGTGAAATCTGCACAAGATAACTCATGGACATATTGTTCTTCAGATACAAACCCAAGTAACACAATATTTTTTTCCAGCTTATCGATAAAATCCTGCGACAATTTTTTCTTATAATTGCCGGTAATTTTTAAAATAACATCGTCAGGAAAACTTTCGGCCGCCTTAATAATCTCAAGGTAAGGCTCATCGTCAGCCCAAGTGCAAATAAGTAAAAACGTTTTGGAAATACTTTTTGTAATAGATGACTTTTTAACCCCATACTCTGGCAACGGGTCCGGCATGATAAATGGACTTCCACCCCAAACCCGCACTTGTTCGGCGAGCGCCTGATTGGTAACAATAACCATATTGGCTCGTTTACATATTGTCCTTGTAAAAAAATTTAATATTTTGCTTCTTCCTTCGAGTGGATAAATCCCGGCATTATGTGCATCGACCACAAGATAATATGAAAAAATACTTTTTAACAATGCAGTCAAATATGCGAGAACAATAGAAGGGTTTTGCACAAATAAAACTTTGGGTTTTACATTCAGTAAAATCGATATTGTGCGAACAATTAAAATTGGATATTTCACCAACCTCGACTTATTGACGATTATTTCGTGCAGATTTACATCGAGCAGTTGGCTCATACTACGATTTCGAGGCTGGATTTCCCACGTAATCCAGATTGATTGGTTTTTCAAAGAGTTTGTCATTTACAGCAATGTCTCATATAGCGCTTTGTATTTTCTTGCCATAGCAGCTGATGTATAGGAATTTATAAATAAGCTATGAAGCGTTTCAGCCTGATTTTCTTTATCAGATGTGCTTGCTTTGAAATACCGGGAGATAATATTTACAAATGATTCTTCATTAAGCTCAAACAGCATATTTATATTGTAATTTCCATTCAGGAGCTGTTTGTTGGCCGCTATATCCGAACCCAATATTAAACATTTGGCTCGCATAGCCTCAAGCAAGGTTATTGGCATACCTTCTGTCAAAGAACAATTAATGTATAGATCAATTTCGCAAAGGAAATCGTGTGGTTTGTTAATATAACCGGGAAGATAAACATGCTGTTCAAGATGAAGCCGCTTAATTTCCGCATCCAACATTGACCTCTGTTCACCCTCTCCATGAATAATCAGTTTTGCATCAGGTTTAAGCTTTAATACATGCGGCATCATATTGATTAAAAAACTGAAATTTTTTTCTTTACACAGTCGGCCAATACTGCCAATTAAAAAATCTCCAGACTCCTTTTTTTTGACATCGTCCTCTTCGTCCAATAAGGGGATACCATTTGGAATAACGTGAGCTTTTCCATTAACGCCGAATAAATTAATCTGTGTTTTTAACGTGGGGCTGACCAAAACGATTGCATCCAAAAATCTGACCATACATTTATCGACACTTTGATAAATAGTCATTTTGGATAAAAATTTATGCTTGGTATAACCATGTAAAGTAGTTACAACGGGAATACGTCTTATCCATTTTGGGATAACGCCCAATAAAACATTCCCTTTATAACCGTGGGAATGAATAACATTTGCGCCGGTTGATTTGCAAATATTCAGTATCTGCAAACTCTGGGATATCTTCGGTAGTGAAGACATTCTAACTTTATGAGTCGTGATGTTGCGCACGGCCAACTCACGCTCTAATGCTTTCTCAGATTGTCCAAGCAATCCAATACTAATAACTTCCGGCACAATACCTATTTTTTTTTGTTCTTCTAATAAACTTAACAGCATGATCTCTGCTCCGTAGAGACCACCGCTGTCAATCACATGAACAACTTTCATCAACCGACCCTTGGTTTCCAGATTACAATTTTTTCACCTTTTAAAAACTTGATAAATGCCATAGCTGCCGCAACATTTATCAAGCAAAAATAATTGATCAATGCGAACCATCTATTTTTTGTTCCATCATTCAAAGAAACATAGGCAGCCAGGCCATAAAATATAATCTGTCCTAAAAATGTGAATACATAAAAAACGCCAGCACCTGTCAACAAACCATTTGAGATAAACAATAAAACCATTGGCAAAAAAGCCAAATATCGAAGCAATTTATGTGAAGTTAATTGAAGGCTAAAAAGGCCGTATTTAAAGGGATTGAACAGATGCCTCATATCAAACATCGCCCAATATGCACGCAAGGACACGCGCACGCGCATACGAAATTCCGATTGTGAATTACTAAGCGACTCTTCATTGAGCAATGCTTCTTCACAAAAAATAACGCGTTTTCCCTGGGTGACAACTTTTAACGGCAAGACAAAATCAGGAAGCTGATCTGCATTCATAGGCTGGTAAAGACTTTTCCTGATGGCATCCACACCGCCATCCACACCGACCACAGATGAAACTTGTGCTTCAAGTGCACGCAAATGATTTTCATATTTCATGTAGGCGCTACATCCATCGCCGATGACATTTCCTTCTTCATTGACATAAACCATTTTGCCAGTGACATAACCCACGCTGTCGTCGGAAAAACATGCCACCAATTGTTCTATTGCATTCGGTTGATAGTGACTATTCGCATCGGAAAATATCACTATGTCACCGGATGCCAATGGCATGGCTAAATTCAAGCCCGATGTTTTCCCCTGACGAGGACTTTGACGAATCAGCTTAACCCGCAAATCTTGCTCGGAAATTTCTTTAACAATATCGTCAGTGCCATCTTCAGACTCGTCAGAAATAACAATGATTTCAAGTAAATCCTGCGGATACGATTGCGACAATTTATTTTCAATGGTACCGCGAATTACTTTTGCTTCATTAAATGCAGGTATTAAAACAGTCACTTTTGGTTTGGGCCCCAAGGTTTCTGTTTTGAATGTTGGCTTTTTCGGTAAATAGCGCAACAAAATTGGATAACCAAAATAAATGTAAACCAAAAGAAAAAGTGATACCCAATACAATAAATACATAGTCAACCTTAATGCCAAGATTCATTTTTTGATTCGCTGATTAATGCATCATAAATATCTACGCACGAATCCATATTACACACAGCCTGCAAAGTAATTACCTTGAAATATATTTTCCCGCCCAGCACTGCTGGAACTTGATACAGCTTGGCTTTATTAACAGAGTCAACCTGATATCCACCCACATCAAACCACTGTATCTGCCCAACCATTTTTTCGTTGTTTTTATCGTATAGAACTTTCCATGAAACTGGATGATTATTCACTAAAACGCGTGAAGCTTTTTTCACTGACCATCGTTCGTCATCGAATAAATGCGGAATATAGGGTACCAATTGGGAATGCGTCGTGCGCGGCACATATTCATCCAGAGCAATATAAATATCGTTGATAGAACGATATTTATATTGCGTTGTTGGTTTCGGTAAGCGCGATGCTACAGGCATACTCCCTAGCTCAACTCGATAATTACTGCCTACTTCAAGGGGTTTTAAAGGTGTGACATTTTTTGTTTCTGTTAAGTAATTCAATAAGGGAGCAGTAGACAAAACCGCCAATAGAATTACAAAGATGGCAGGTTTTAAGGTTCTACTATTTTCCAGTTTTTCAGTGACCTTATTCGTCTTAACAATAGGCGCAAAATAAATTGCAGTTAAACAAATACCGCCAAATAATAACCAGCCGAAGGTATCGTGATCAGCCATTAACGGGCTGTGCATTTCTGTTGCGTAACCGATGCAAATCAATATAAAAATACGCAACCAATTTGCAATCAACCCCAATAGACCTGCCACCAACAGACAAGCCAACAGACCACGTTCTTTGTATCCATTTAAATAACTGATGGTGTGTGCCAAACATAAAGCAATCGTCAGGTAACGCAAACCTGAACAGCCCTGGGCAATCACAATCCGCCCAGATGGAATCTGGATACTATTTCCATCGATATAAGCCGGGATATGTCCCCACTTAACCCATGCCGACACTACAAAACTGCTTAAATTAACCAGATAATCATTAAAAAACTCACCAATGGGAATGATATAAATCGGCAATAACAATAACATCCGATGTTGCCAGGTAGTTTTCACACCAAATACAAAAGCAAGTGCTACGACAAAGATTGGTAAGAGGAAAATTTCATGGAGAATTTTTATCCTAATAAAATAAAAAATAGCCCAGGAAATAGAAAGCAACAGCAACAGCAATCCCAAACCGGATCGCTCCAGAGCTGAAACAGGATTCAGTTGCCAAGGTAATGAGCGCCAAAGCAAATAAACAAACAAGATGGCGACCGGAATGCCATGGGACATGGATTGATCCCATATCACCCACACCGATACCAACGCTTCAAACGAAGGGTAAAAACCGGCTACGATTATTGCCAATATGATTACTGGCAAATAATTCGTAAATGTAATCTTCTGAAACCCCATCAATTAATTTCCGTATTTATAGCATATTGTATTGTTGTGATTTCTCGAAAATTAATTTAGCTGTCATCTATCGAGAAAATCATCGGCATACATGACAGCATTCACTGAAATTATTTCAATCGAGATTTTGCCTTGGCAAGATGATCTTTGATCTCTGCATTGTTACTGGCAGCCTGGGATGCTTTTTCGAGATATTCTATACCTTCGTTAATTTTTCCAGCCTCAACCAGAATCCAGCCATAGGTGTCCATAATTTCAGGAACCGTTGGAGCTAAATCATAAGCCTTCTTGGCAACTTCCAATGCGCGTGGATCTTTATTTTCATAATAAAGCCATGCCAGGTTATTCATAGCTGCAGCATTTTTTGGAGCGAGTTCTACCGTTTTTTCATACAGTTTTACAGATTCGCCAACATTTTTTGACTGTTGCGCTTCAACGGCCATGATCAAGTTTGCGCGTGAGCTATTAGGTAATTTTTCCAGCCACTCTTTAGCAAATTTTGCAGCTTCGTCCTTTTTATTACCTTTATAGTAAAAATCGTAAATTGCTTCTGCCCCCATTTCAGTCTGGCGCAAATTCCATGAAGCGAGGTAATTTTTAATGGCCTCATCTGGTTTATTTGCAGCTACGTTGATGCGAGCCTGCAAGAAAAGCTTGGTGGGTGCATTTTCAGTGCTGTTTTCAAATTGATCCAATAATTTTTGTGCTTCTACCACATTGCCTGCAGCAATTTCTGTTTCAATTAAGCCCGCAAGGTAACTAACATTTTTAGGAAACAATGCAATCGCTTTTAATAAATAGGTTTTTGCATCATTCGGCATATTTTTCGCGCGATACTCGGCGGCAATAGCCTGATATAAATTTGCAGCAAACTGTTTAACAGATTCCGCGCCTTTACTACGCTCCATGGCGATATCGATATGCTTCATCGCCTGGTCCACTTGCTTTTCACTTGCAAGCAATTGCGCGAGCACAATGGAGGTTTGCCATGGGCCGTCATTTTTTTCCAGTTCGGTTAAAAAACTGATCGCTTCAGGTTGGCGACCTAATTGGCGCATTTGGTAAAGCCAGGGCACATAAGCATCAAGAACCTCTGGTTTTTCCTTAATAGCAGATTGCCATGCCATTACCGCTTTCTGCGGCAATTTTTGCTCCATATAAACCTGCGCAAGGCCAGCGTAAGAAAGGTTGCGCTCATCTTTATTCTTCATCGCCAACGCACGCTCAAATGCGCGCTCGGATTCTGCGTATGATTTTTTGGAAAGCTTGTACCACCCCTCCAGAAATGGACCTCTAGGATTATCGGGATAGGTTGTTTGGAACTCTGAAATTTTTGCCTTCAATTCATCATCTTTATTTAGATCCATCAACAATTTGAAATAGGCTTGTTGAATGTATAAATCTAAAGGCTGCTCAAGATACGCTTTTTGTAATTGCGCCAATGCCTGCTCTGGCTGCTTCAAAGCCATATGACGTTTTGCCAATGCAAGACGCAATCTTTGTTGTTTCGGGTTAAGTGCAAGGCTTTTCTCCAAAGCCTTTTGCCCCTCTTCATTTTGTGGTTCGCGGTCTAATAAAGCTAAACCATAAGTCGCTAAAATTTCAGCATTCCCCGGTTGGCTTTCTACGGCTTTTTTCAACAAGGCAACTGCTTCGTCCATTTGGTTAGAACGGTATTTAGCTAAGGCAGCGGCTTGGATAACCGAAGAATTTGCGGTTTCCGGATCAATGAATTTGTCAAATAATTTGCTGGCCTGTTGATCTTGCCCTTGCTGGAATTGCACCAAGCCCAACAATACTGCGCTGTTTTTATCTTGAGGATATTGCTCACGCAACTCAGCCAGAATTTTTTCTGCTTCAGCAAATTTGCCCTGGCGATAGTACTCCATCGCGTCATTGAATTTTTGTTGCGCTGCCTGGCTTTCAGGATTCGCATCAGCTAACAATTTTTGATAGCGGTATGCTTCACTCGTTCTACCTTGTTGAATTAATGCTTCTGTTAACTGCGTTAATACGATCGTTTTATCGATAGTGAAAATATCGCTGTTAGGAATCAAGCTAAGCGCTTTGGTAAAATAATCTTCCGCTTTTGGCAATTGGTTATGCTGCAAAGAAAAAGTACCCAACATAATCAATGCTTTTACATTTTCTTTGCTGCCTGTAGTTAATGAATCCAGTTTTAATTGCGCTGCTTCTATTTGACCTTGAGAAACCAAATACTCAGCTTCTAACAATGTAACATCGTCTTCTTTACCCTGGATTTTTTTGAGTGAATCTATAGCAGCTTGATAACCGGTTTTATCACCCAGGCGAATATTTGACTTAGCTATTAATGCATATTTACGAGCCTGATCGTCATTGCTCAAATTGGCAGGTTTATATTCATTCAACACAGAAAGGGCTGAGCGATATTTGTTACTGGCGACATAAGCTTCTGCCAATTCCAAAGTTGCTGATGGCATTTTCTTAACCGTTTCTTCCAACAGTTTTTGCGTCGATGTATACGAGCCTATTTGATTATAAATTTTGGCTTGCAATATGAAACTTTCAGGATTCGAAGGATCTTTTTGTATCGCATTTTTTGTCTCAAGCAAAGCGGCACGATATTGCCCTTGCCCCTGGTATGTTTTTGCTGAATTAATAAATCGTTCAGCCTCTGCTTTTTTTGCAGCATCATTATCCTTACAGGCAGATAAGGTTAAAAATATTGTCGCTATTGAGATGGTAGAGATTACCTTTAGACATTTATTCAGCGACTGAAGCTTCATGCTAAAAAAAGGAAAATATAATTTCATGTGAATTAACCCTGGCTGTGGCTGAATAAAGCCATATGTCTGCAATTAAAAGCTATACGAGAGCGAAAGCCCCGTGTAGTGTTCAACATAAGTGTCAGAAAAACTGTCAGCATTACGTTTTTCCTGATACCGGTAAATACTTAACAACAAATCATTTTGGAACTTGTAGGTGAGTCCCACGTTGGCGCGAGTAGCTGTGAAATCAAAGCGCAAACTCAGCGGATCAAATTCCCTCTTGCTGCGCGATGCGTTCACGTAAAAGCTCGCTGCTTTTGTGAGCCTGTAATTAAATCCGGCGCCTGCACCTTTTTCGGTATAGCTTTGATTTGAATCATGATATTGCTGACTCACATCAAAAGCGTTCACATTTAATTTGCAGCGCTCACAAACTGCATCTGTCACCCAGGATAATTCTTCCCGACGTATATCAATCAAATGAATTCCCTGACCGAGCGAATCACTGGGAGAAACTCCCAAGCCCGTGTTATTGCCATCACCCATCGACGTATCGGTAATTCTTCTATTTGCGATAAATTTAAACGTATTAATACCGGTATCATAAGCTATGTTTACATCAAACGAAGGAAGGGTAATAGTATCGCTTTCAGATGCCAACACAGCGCGGTTTGCACCTACGCTTATCGCATAACTTAAATTGCTCAATTTCACTGCGTATTTAACCGTTGCATTCTGGTGCTTGTAATCAAACTCCGATGCATCTTCAAATTTAACGCTGTTTTGTTCTGCGGAAAACACCAGAGTATCGACCTTGGAAAGCCCTAACTGCCAAGCCAAGTTGACGCCTGTTATATTTGAATCGTTTGCGCCTTCATATCTATAGGAGACATGCGAATAATCTGCCGTTAACGCCAGCACATCAGAATCATTTATCTTCCATTTCGCAGACGGTTGCGCCGTCAAAACATCGCGCTCATTGCGATTACTAATGATATCTACCGCATCCGGACTATTGAGCAAGGAGCGGCGCGAATGCGTTAGCAACAAACCAAAAGGCTGATAGGCATTACCAAAAGCAACTTCGGTATCACCTTGTAAAATACTGCGATCTTCCTGGGAGCCATGCTCAAATGTAAAGCGCGATGCGTCGTAATTTGCTTTTAAACTCGTCCAGTCATTCGCGTAAGTCGCGTCGATGCCTGCACCGTATTCATTTTGGCGCTCTTCGATTTGATCGACCGGTTTTCGAAGAGTATTATCAGTCAACCTGGACGTGCCGTGTAATTCAAACGTTATATCGTTTGGATTTTCAGCAGCAAAAGCGTCAACAGCCGGAACAAGCGCGAGAGCATATACAAATGAACAATGATTAATTTTCATTCCCTGCCTCATTCAATTAATTATTGAAAACCAATCCCGCAAATTTTTCTTTCCCAACAGCATCTATCGCCGATAAAACTTCTGCAGTAACAGCCTTGCCGTAGGGAACCACTAGCACCGCATGATCGCAATATTGTGCAAGGATTCGAGCTTCTGTTGACTGCTGGATAGACGGTGCTTCCAATACAATGAATCTATCCGGATAACGATTTTTGATTTCCTGGACCAGAACTTCCATACGCTTGGAGTTAAAAAATTCCGCAGCAGATTCACTCACGCCGCCAGATGGGATTACGCGCAAACGCTCAACTCCGCTTGGATATATGATGCGTTTGAGTGCAATGTTGTTATCCGTTAAATATTGCGTTAAGCCTAATTCCACCGGAGTCACTATATAACGCTCCGACGATGAGCCATAAGGATTGCAATCGACATAGAGTGCAGTTTTATGCAAATCCAGCGCAAAGGTTGCCGCCAGATTAAATCCAAAGAAACTTGCGCCGCCTTCAGTGCTAACAGATGCAACCAATACAACAATATTATCCGACTTGCTTTTTTGCAGCAGCTTAATACGAACTTCACGAAATGAATTCAACAAATCGCGTTGGCGCATACCCGCAAAAATAACCTTTTTTTCATATAGCTCTTCCTGGGTCCATAACGCAGGTAAAGCCATATTTTTTATTTGTTCACGCTTGCGATGTTCAGATACTGCGTTTTTCAAAATATCACCGGTCGACTCAGCCAAACCATCGTCAATATTTTCAATTAATTGGCGCAGATCATTTTCTTTGTTTTTGTCCATTCGCATTCACCTTAACCTTTCAAATATTGCCAATAGACGGCAAATATTATGTAAACAACCAGCGCAATAATTGAAACAGCCAGGATTGCCAGAATATCTTTCCGCAACATGCGATCACGCAAAGGCGAGTTGTAATGAGGTATAACACCAAGCATTTCGATTTCCGGTGATAATTGCTGTTGCAATACACGAGCAGACCGGATGTGCGGATCAACAATCACAAATGCAAATACCAGCCCAAGCGGAATCAAAAACGCGAGGATAGGGCCCGCAATTGCAAAATAAATAAATTGCAAACCCGTTGGTTTCAGCGGGAATGTAGCTGGTTCTTGAATGCGATAACTAACGCCCTGTCCTTGTTGATCAAGGGTCATGGACAAACGCGCTGCTTCTTTTCGCTGCAACATTTCTTCGTAGACTTTGCGAGTCACATCATAGTCACGCGTTAACTCGGAGAATTGCGCCTGGTTTGAAGCAACGCGTTCAGCCCTGGCATGCTCTTGCTCTAATAGACGCTGGAAAGATTCCATACGACGACGTTGTGATTTTAAATCCACTTCTGCTGCCGATAATTGTTTGCGAATTTCCTCATAAAGCGGGTTTTCAACTTTTTCCGAATTGCTATAAACCTCACCGGAAACCTGCATCTTTTTAATGGCAGCATCCAAGTCAGCGATTTGACCGCGAATAGAAACAATGTCCGGATACTCTTCTTGATATGTCAACAGCAATTGATCCAGCTGATTGCTCAGGGTCAACCGACGCTGTTTCATTTCATCAATTTGGTTTTTGGTATGCTGATATTGACCTTCATTGCCCAATTGTTGCTGCAAGGAAGCTACACGTGATTGCGATTCTTCAATGGATATTTTCAGGGTTTCAATATCCGTATTTAATTGCGTAATGCGACTGGTAACTTGCCCTTCGTTACCATCAATATTTTTTGAATTAAAATCCTTTAACTTGTCTTCTGCCAATTCCAGTTGGTGCTTGTAGGATTGCACCTGGGCGTCAATAAAGTTATAGGCATTGGAACTTTCGTCGCGCTTTTTCTTTTCAGTGTATGAAATGAACTCGTTAATGATGGAGTTTAACATTTCAAAGGATTGATCCGGGTCGCGGGCATCGTACGTCAGATAGAACGAATTACTGTTTCTCTCTGATTTGATTTTAATATTATCGCGCACACCTTTAATAACCCAATCTTCCTGTTCAGGTGTCATATTATTTTTGATCAAGCCACGACTTTTAGCGGCAGCAACCAAAATTGCACGGGTATAAATGACGTTTTTCGCCTGCTCGGAACGATCAATCTTTGTCACTTCGGCGCTTCCTTTAAGAAGCGGCTCAATGATATTGGTAATATCGGCATAGAGCATTGTAGTGGTTGAATAATTTTTGGGCCAAAAGACACCAATGAGCATTATCGAAAAACTAATGCCGATAAAAAGTGCCACAAACCAAAAGCGAAACTTTATGAGTTCCGCTTTGATCGCCCAAATTAAATCTCTTAGATAAGCCTTATCCATGAAAAATCTCTATATTAGAACGAACGCTCGGGTACAGTAACAATGTCAGACGGTTGCAGTGGATAATTGGTTTCCACCTTTCCGTTTTCAATTAAATCAGTTAGATAAACAGGATAAACCTTCGTTTCGCCATTCACTTTGCGATACAACTTCGCTTTGTTTGCCGAGGCAAATTCATTGGTTCCACCGGCCAGCAAAACCAAATCCAACACCGTCATACCATCGCGATAGGGAAGTGATTGTGGACTGCGAACGGCGCCGGTAATTCGAACACGGCGTTGGAAATCCGAGCTACTTGGATTGGTAACGATTACAGTTACCTGGGGATTGCGGACGTAGTTTTCCAATCCTGCAACGATATTGTTAGACAACTGGGTGGTTGTAAGGTTGGCGGCCATGATATCGCCTACCAGCGGCAATGAAATTTTGCCGTCAGGACGGACAGGGACCGCCGTCGATAATTCATTGTTTCGCCACACACTGATCTGCAAGGCATCGCCCACACCGATACGATATTCCTCCAAAACACCTCGATCAGAGATAGGAGGCATAGTCACTTTTTTGGAATTGCTGCAAGCAGCCAATATCACACTAAAAAACACTAAACCCAGCCACGTAATCTTTTTCATAATTGACTCCTTGATAAACCCAAGTTAGTGGACGCCTTTGCCCAATAAAATAATTTCGACTGTCTGAATCATAATTAACATATCCATCAAAAAGCTGTGATTTTTGGTGTAATAAAGATCGTATTGCAGCTTATTTTTGGCATCTTCAACGGAAGCGCCATAGGGATATTTCAACTGAGCCCAACCCATAAGCCCGGGTTTTACTTTGTGGCGAGTATCATAAAAAGGAATTTGCTGGGAAAGATCAGTCACAAATTCGGGACGCTCGGGACGCGGGCCCACAAAACTCATACTACCCGCCAACACGTTGTAAAGCTGGGGAAGCTCGTCAAGACGGGTATTGCGAATAAACGCCCCTACCCTGGTAACTCGCGCATCATTTTTCTGCGCCCACACAGCGCCATTTTTTTCCGCATCCTGACGCATACTGCGAAACTTATAAATGCGGAAATGACGACCATTCAACCCAACGCGAACCTGATGGTACAGCACAGCGCCGGGACTTTCTAACTTCACGGCGATTGCAGTTAACAACATAAATGGCCATAACACCAGAAAAAAGGCTGAAGCCAGGATCACATCAAAAAGACGCTTTGCCATAAGGCGGCGTTTGGAATATTTAAATCCATCGGAGTACAACATCCAGCTGGGCTGCAAGAGAGTAATGTCAATCTTGCCCAACTCACGCTCACAGAAGCTCAGGCCGTCACATGAAGGAACACCAGCCAATTTGCAGTCCAGGAAGTCATTCAAGGGGAAGGCTGCATCGCCTTGCGAGCGACGGCGTTCATCCGGGGAAACAACGATTTCGGAGATGTGGGATTCACGGACAAAAGCCAACCAATCGCCAGGCAAAGGCAGAGTGGTTTTTTCATCTACATGAACATGTTCATTGGCATTGGGAATACAACCTACTACTTCAACACCTAATACATCTATGTCGGGCGACAGGTCTTCAAGCAGCTTCTTGGCACGATTTCCCGCACCGTAGATAACCACACGGCGCTTTAACTTGGCGGTATCCACCACCAACATAAAAAATACGCGAGCGATGACAACCGCAATACTCCCCAGGATAACGCCCCAAAAAATAAAACCTTTGGGGAGAAAGCTTTGCGGCAGCAAAAGCTCCAGAAGATACAGGCTCAAGCTACCCAAAAAGAAGAAACTGACAACAGTACGCAGCACCATGCTGCGAAAACCCTCGCGCACCATTGCCAGGTAAACGCCCATGGAAAGGGTGCAGCAACTCAATACAAGGGAAAATACCACCACTGGTGGCCAATTAAATTCTACTAACGCAAAAGTTTGCGCTGATGTTGACATGGATTGAATGAGACTTAATGCCAACCAGGCGGCCAACACCAGCAGAATGGCTTCCGCTATCCCCAGAAACAGGTAAGGAAGATGCACGTAGTGCTTATTCAGACGTATATAAGACAAATCCGGATCCTTCACGTAACAAATAGTTAGCGGTAATAAAAGGCCATGCATATCCATGGCACAAAGGTCGGCATTATAGCGAATTTTGTTACAAATACTCGACCTTCGATGACGTAAATCTGTCAGTAGGTCGCCTGAAGCTTCATTTTTTATAGCAAATAGCAATTTCCCAGCATTTTTTTTTAAATTGAAATGCCTTTTGTGATAACTTAGCGCACTTTCTGGATCATCGACTGCTAAGGAATCACCTATGTTTGCCAGTAATCCCACTCTTTGTATTATCGGTTTAGGCTATGTCGGCCTGCCCCTCGCCGTAGAATTTGGCAAAAAAATCAACACCATTGGTTTCGACATCAATCAATCACGTGTGGATGCACTCGGCAAAGGGGTGGATCATACGCTCGAACTAAATGCAGATGAGTTAGCGGAAGCCAAACATTTACGTTATACAACCAGTCAGGATGACATCAAAAACGCCGATGTTTACATCGTTACGGTTCCAACCCCAATCAACGACAGCAAGCAGCCTGATTTAACTCCGCTGGAAAAAGCCTCTGAGCTCCTGGGGCGCGTCATTGGCAAAAACGCCATAGTAGTGTTTGAATCCACGGTTTATCCAGGATGCACAGAAGAAATCTGCGTTCCTATTATTGAAAAGATCTCCGGCCTGGTGTTCAACAAGGATTTCTATGCCGGCTATAGTCCAGAGCGGATTAATCCGGGCGATAAACAACATCGCGTGCATAACATCACCAAAATTACCTCTGGTTCGACGCCAGAAGTTGCCGAATACGTTGATCAGCTGTATCGCAAAATCGTTGTTGTTGGTACCCATAAAGCCAGCAGCATTAAAGTGGCTGAAGCGGCAAAAGTTATCGAAAATACCCAGCGTGACATTAATATCGCCCTGATTAATGAACTTGCCCTGATTTTCAAACGCTTGAATATCGACACCCTGGAAGTCCTTGAAGCAGCAGGCACTAAGTGGAATTTCTTGCCTTTCCGCCCCGGTTTGGTTGGCGGCCACTGCATCAGCGTTGACCCTTATTACCTCACCCACAAAGCGCAACAAGTCGGCTACAACCCTGAAGTTATTTTGGCGGGTCGCCGTATTAATGATGGCATGGGTAACTTTATTGCGGATTCTGTCGTAAAAATGATGACCCAGCGCAAAACCCACGTGGTTGGCTCCAACATCCTGATCATGGGCCTGACGTTCAAAGAAAACTGCCCTGACCTGCGCAACACTCGCGTGATCGATATCATCAAAGAATTGCAAAACTACAATGCTAATGTCAGCGTTTTTGACCCCTGGGCAGACAAAGCTGAAGCGCAGCATGAATACGGCCTGGACCTTATCGATGCACCTTCAACGGAGGGTTATGACGCCATTATCCTGTGTGTTGGCCACGATAAATTCCGCACCATGGGCGCACCTGCCATCCGCGCACTGGGCAAACCAAACCACGTGCTGTTTGACGTTAAACATATTTTGCCAAAAGAGGCTGTAGACGCTCGCCTCTAAACGCTGCCCCGACTAACTTGCAGCGAATTAACCAGCATCTGATTAAGGTAGGATAGATATTCCATGAAAGTTCTTGTAACAGGTACCGCCGGCTTTATCGGCTCAACACTTGCAAAGCGCTTACTGGCTCGTGGCGATGAAGTTGTCGGCATCGATAACCTCAATGATTACTACGATGTACAAATCAAAAAAGATCGTCTGGCACATTTAACGCCAAACAAAGCCTTCACCGATATCCGCTGCAATCTTGAAGACAAGGCGGCCATCGATAATGTTTTTAAAATCCATAAACCGGATCGTGTTGTAAACCTTGCTGCGCAAGCGGGCGTGCGTTACTCGTTGGAAAATCCCCAAGCTTACATCGATGCCAACATCACCGGTTTCCTGAATATCCTTGAAGGCTGTCGCCATTTTGGTACTGAAAACCTGGTCTATGCATCAAGCAGCTCGGTTTACGGCGCGAATACCAATATGCCGTTTTCGGTCCACAACAACGTGGATCATCCGGTGAGCTTGTACGCCGCGAGCAAAAAGGCCAATGAATTGATGGCACATACTTACAGCCATCTCTTCAATATTCCTACGACTGGTTTGCGCTTTTTTACGGTGTATGGCCCGTGGGGTCGTCCAGACATGGCATTGTTTATCTTTACCAAGAAGATTCTGGCAGGCGAGCCTATTGATGTATTCAATTATGGCAATCATCGCCGCGACTTCACCTATATTGATGACATCGTTGAAGGCGTAATCCGCACGCTTGATCATGTTGCGCCACGCAATCCTGATTGGAGCGGTGACAAACCGGATCCTGCAAGCTCCAAAGCTCCTTTCCGTATCTACAATATCGGCTCCAACAATCCTGTTGAGCTTTTGCGCTACATTGAAGTATTGGAAAATTGCCTTGGTAAGAAAGCCATCAAAAATCTCCTGCCGCTCCAGGCCGGCGATGTGCCCGATACCTACGCAAACGTTGATGCACTGATGCAAGACGTAGATTACAAACCTACTACGCCTGTTGAAGTGGGAATTGAAAACTTTGTTAAATGGTATCGCGACTATTACAAAGTCTAGGATGCAACACACACCAAACGGCATCCTCTGATGCCGTTTTGCATTACTGCTGGTATAAATTCTATGTCTAAATCCGCCATCACCCACGCAATGACTGTCGATGTGGAGGACTATTTCCATGTTGCCGCTTTTAATAAAGTCATCAAGCAAGAAGAATGGGAACAGTGGCCCTGCCGTGTGGAGGCAAACACCCACAAACTGTTGCAATTGTTTGCTGACGCCAATATTAAAATTACGTTTTTTATTTTGGGGTGGGTGGCAGAACGATATCCTGAATTGGTAAAAACCATTCGCGCCCAAGGCCATGAGATTGCCTCGCACGGATACAGCCATCAATTGATTTACAAGCAAGACCAAAAAGTATTTCGCGCAGAAACCGCAAAATCCAAACAAATCCTGGAAGATTTGGGACAGGCGCCAGTGGTGGGTTATCGCGCTGCAAGTTATTCCATCACACGCAAATCACTTTGGGCCCTGGATATTTTAGCGGAATTGGGTTTCACCTGGGACTCGAGTATTTTTCCGACGCGCCACGATAATTATGGCATTCCCGGCAGCCCCGAAGAACCTTACAAAATTATCACAACCAACGGCAGTGTCTTGACTGAGTTTCCGCTCACGACAGCAAAAGTATTGGGGCAATCTATTCCCGCTGCCGGCGGGGGTTATTTTCGCCAATATCCTTACGTGCTTTCGCGCTGGTTATTTGAGCGCGCAAGCCTCAATCAAACCAAACCACAAATTTTCTATTTACACCCATGGGAAATTGATCCTGACCAACCACGCGTCCCCAATGCCAGCTGGTTTAGTAACTTCCGTCACTATACTAACCTTAGCCGTTGCCTGCCGCGTCTGGAACGTATGATTGATGATTTTGAATTTGGAACCATCAGCCAAAGCCTTGGGTCAGTCTCGGTATCCAAAACGATTAAATTGAATGATTTATTGCAGGATATAAATCCATAAACACAGTGGACGCTGTTCAACTATACCAGTAGAATCGCGCCTCGCTGATTGCGCACAACACTGTACCCGCATAATTCAATTTTCTTAGCACCCATAGCTCAGTTGGATAGAGTAGCGGCTTCCGAAGCCGTTGGTCGCAGGTTCGACTCCTGCTGGGTGCGCCATCTCATAATCCAACCCCATCCAATACCCTCCCAAAGCCCTTGTAACTACTGGCTTCTAGCTTTATAGATAGTCCAAAGTCGTCCATTGTCATACTCACCAATCCAAACTTTTTGTGAGTATATGAGTGAGTACCGCGGATGATCGCAAAACTCCATACTCACAAGTAACAAAGGTTCCCTGATGGCGCTTACAGAGTTACAAGTTAAACAGGCGAAGCCAGCCGATAAAGACTACTCTTTGGCGGATGAGAAAGGGCTACGGCTCTTGGTGCGTAATACCGGTTCAAAAACGGCGCGAGTAAAGCAACGCAAGTAGATAGTTATCTATGGGAATAGAGAGTGATACCGATCATTCTATAGATACCCCAAGCACCAAGATTAATGCAATACCGGATCACCTTAGCGACTGGATGGCGAAAATGGAATTGGCCCATAAACAGCGAATTGAGAGGAAACACTAGATTGAATTAGAAGTAACTACTGGTTGTTTGTACAAAATCAACACAACATTTCCCAGTATGAAATCCAAGTATTTCCGAGATTAAATTTCAGTTTTTCACAGCACTAGAACCTAACAAAATCTGGGTTATCCCATCAGCAGCAACCCCAGGCATCACTACTTATTGCTACTTTAGCAATCCACAAAGCCATTCACGTTTCACCAAAGTGGATGAAAATAGAAACTTACAAGAGAGTTTCGCTACCAATACGCACGGGCGCGCGAAGCTATTTCTTCTTTAGGAACTCCGAAAGCTACTAGCAACCGACCACTTGATAAAACTTGAAATGAGAAACCAAGTTTATAAGTCTGCATGAGTTTGTGACTATGCTCGCTGGTGACGATAAGCAAACTGAGTGAATCACGCCCCTAATTAAGCCGAAAGAAAAAATATTTTTTGCAGTGATATTTTTTCGTTTGTGAGTACAGATGTGAGTAGCAACAAAAATCCGAATTAAATGAACCGTTTTAAATCAAATAGTTAATAGAACTATTCGACTCCTGCTGGGGCACCATTTTCATTGCCTTCCCATTGAGGGCCTGCCATTTCGCAGAGCTCATGACTCCAACACAATAAAAATTGGCCAGACTATACCGAAACACAATGGATGTTAATAACACAGACACAAAAAAACCCGCTACAGGGGGTTGCAGCGGGTTTTAACAGGATGTGCTGATAAGCAATAAAACCTGCCTTAATCAGCAAATACGGTGAATATTCCTTATCATTCCTAAGTCATATCCTCTCCGAGATATGCTCGTCCCTAAGTCGCCATTATTGTGGAATTCCATGCCAGCCTCTAGTGGATAATGTCGCTAATGTTTGTAGGATATGTCTCACACGCATGATTACTTTTTATCCAGCCCGTTAGGGTCGCCAAGGATGTATGCGGGGTTTATAATCGCCGCCATTTACCCCAACTGGAATTAACATGGCCGCTAAAAAGAAAGCCGCTGACTTTGAACAGTCGCTCAATGCGCTTGAAGCTCTCGTGAATAAAATGGAACAGGGCGATTTAACCCTGGAAGAATCGCTACAAGCCTTTTCTACCGGTATCCAATTAACGCGCGAATGCCAAACTCGCCTCGCGGAGGCTGAACAGCAAGTCAGCCTGTTGTTAGAACAACAAGGTGAAATTGTTTTGACCGAGTTTGACGCGAGCGATGATGAATGACGGAAGCATTACTGCTTAACGACCTGGATTTTAAAAGTTTCGCACACCATAGCCATGAGCGTGTCGATAAGGCGTTAAATCTTCATCTGCCACTCGGGCAGGATGCAACCCAATTACGCGAAGCCATGCGTTACAGCCTGTTCAACGGCGGTAAACGTGTGCGCCCTACTCTCGCCTATGCCAGTGCACTCGCAATTTCAGGCGATGCGTTGGAGTTGAAAGCGGAGTTGCTGGATCGTATCGCCTGTGCGCTTGAAAGTTTGCATTCTTATAGTCTTGTCCACGATGATTTGCCCGCGATGGACGACGATGATTTGCGTCGCGGTAAACCGACTTGCCATATCGCATTCAATGAAGCCACTGCGATTCTCGCTGGCGATGCCTTGCAAACTTTTGCGTTTGAACTTTTGAGCGAGGTTGACAATATTGATGCGAAAACCCAGGTTGCATTAATTCGCCAATTGGCCAATGCATCCGGCGTGCAAGGCATGGTGCTTGGACAGGCAATTGATTTAGCCGCCGTTGATAAAACTATCGATCTTACGCAACTGGAAAATATGCATCGCCATAAAACCGGTGCATTAATTCGCGCGAGTGTAAGCATGGGCGCAACAGCAATGCATGCATCAGCAACACAATTAAAAGCGCTGGACATTTACGCCGCTGCCATTGGCCTCGCGTTTCAAGTGCAGGATGATATTTTGGATGTGGTTGCCGACACAGAAACCCTAGGTAAACAACAAGGCGCCGATATTGCGCGCAACAAACCAACTTATGTCGCACTTTTGGGATTGGAAGGCGCGCGCGCAAAAGCGCAGGAGTTGCATCAACAAGCGCTCAATGCATTAGAAAGTTTTGGTAACAATGCAAATTATTTGCGGGCGCTTTCTGCGTATATTATTGAGCGTGGGAATTAACCCAATCTCCCGCTAGGTGCTCCGCTAAAAGGCGGAGGGACTTACTCCTTGTTTTGCTACAAAGTGCTGCCCGCTTTCTTTTCTTTCCGCGAGAAGGACCGGGATTAAAATTAATAGCAATTAATAAAATAGGAAATCGTCATCCCCGCAGGGGATCCAGTGACTTTATATCTATTCAAAGGCGCTGGATCCCCTGCGGGGATGACGATTTCCTTTTTAATAAACTCCATCTTTAGCAAAAATAATTATGCGCATCCCAAGAATCTTCACTCATCAAGTACTTGCTTCCAACATCACACTTTCACTGGCAGAGCCGCAATCCCATTACCTGAGCAAAGTGTTGCGCATGCAAGCGGGGCGCGAATTAATTTTATTTAATGGCGAAGGTGGTGAATACGGCGCAGAAATTTCTGCTGTACACAAAAAACATGTTGATGTTTTAGTAAAAGAATTTTCTGCGGAAAATCGCCAGTCACATTTGCAATTGGAATTAGCAATTGGTGTGTCACGTGGCGAGCGAATGGATTGGGTACTGCAAAAAGCGACTGAATTAGGTGTTACCAAAATAATTCCACTCATAACTGAGCGTACAGAAGTTAAACTTGGCGGTGAGCGTGCCGATAAAAAAATGGAGCATTGGCAACACATTCTTATTAGCGCGTGCGAACAATGCCAACGTAATATTTTGCCAGAGTTATGCGAACCAAAAGATTATTCCGTCTGGATTAGGCAGTGCGATGCTGAATTGAAATTTGTACTGCATCATCGCGACAGCCAGGGTTTACCAAAAGAAAAAACCACAAAAAGTGTTGCATTATTGATTGGACCCGAAGGCGGCCTGGATGACGATGAAATTGCCCAGGCAATCGCCCAGGGATTTTCACCACTCACCCTAGGCCCCAGGGTTTTACGTACTGAAACTGCGCCTGTAGCAGCAATTAGTTTGGTGCAATATTTGTGGGGAGATTTTTAGAATCGGAATCTGTGGTTAAAGTACAATTAAATTGAAAATTAATTTAACCTGATTTTTGACTACTAATTTGAACAATAAAAAAAGCTCGGCTAACTACCGTAATGCCAGTCAGTTAAGCTGACTGGCATTTTTGTTTTTGGATCGTGCTGCTTTTTTTGAACGGATTACAGCGAGCTTTTTATTGGGAGTTGTGTATGCAGATCCGTAGGATGGGTGGAGTGCAACGATACCCATCAATGCCTTTAAAATGTTGATGGGTATCGCTTAGGCTCCACCCATCCTACATTCTACTTCGTGCTCAGTTTGCAGGCCTTTTTCTATGGGGCAGTTAGATAGCAATACTGCTTAACTGACTGGCATACCGGGCTTTTTTATTAATTTATCTTCTCTTCAAACACCAATAATTTTTTGGTTTTGAAATAATAAAAATAAAACGGTCGCGACAGGCTTGGGCTGCATTTATCAAGCGCCGGCTTTTCAACATAGTTCACAGTTACTTTAACAGTGTTATCGGTGAGTTCCTGTGCACTAATATTTGAATTGAATTCAAGATGTGCGTTACAACTATTAACTTCACCATCATCAATTAATACAACCTGGCCTTCATCAAAATTCTGGTCATCCAGATTAGAATTTACATAGGCATTTGAGGTAGCGTAAAAATCATTGCTGTTGCGCAATACCTGGATATTTTTTTCTTTTTTATCGATAACGGTATAAGTTTGGGTTCCCGACCATATCAAATTACTCGCCACCGATGATCCACTGGACGAGCTTGAATTGCTGGATGAACTTGAACTCATTGATGAGCTTGAGCTGCTACTTGAAGAGCTTGCACAACTGCTCGCCGAGCTGGATGAACTTGAACTTTCATCAATGATGATACCAAAGTCACTTGAACTACTACTTGAGCTGGAACTGCTTGAACAATTGACGGAAGGTTCTTGTGGAATGAATGGCGTAGTTCGCTCAGCGCCACAACCCTGCAACAACACAATGGCGCAGAGACAAAAGAACGCAGAGGTAAGTGAACGACATTGGAGAGATATAAAATTAATCATTCGAGTGTAAATAATCCAAAAAAGTTTGTTCAATGGCAGTGATATCAGGAATTAGTGTGTATTCGCCCGCCCATGATACATGCATTAAGTCGTAGCGACGATTTTCGGCATCTTCCCGTACACTGATTTCATCTTCATTCACACGCGCCAAACGCGGCAAACCTTGTGTGAGTATGGCGATAAACGGTAAATCACTGTGCAACCCCGTAGTATTCAATACCGCAAAACGGGCGCGGGCATGAATACCTGGGGTACCCTCACCGTTAAGTGCCTCAAGTGACAATAATGGTACCGTCAATTCACGCCATTGAAAGTTACCCAGGTACCATAGCGGTGAATTTTCTACCGCCTGCACAGGAGAAGAAGGAATAATTTCCGCCACAGTAACGTTGGGCAACAAAATAGTTTGACCTTGCAGCGGAATCAACAGGCTCGCCACTTCCTGGATTTTTTTCTGCTCAATTCTTTTGGGTGCTCTCATGCGAGGCGCTCCTGTTTTTAGATTTTCTCAATTTATATATTTTTCGTCATACCACACAAATGGATATCCAGCCCTTGGTAAAACGCAATTCCAATTAAGCTGGTTTCCCAGCAGCGGATGCCCAGTTCAAGAATGACGATGAACATGGGTTCAACTTATATATCTACACATAACGTTTAGTGTGCTTCGTGCTTTTCAATCGCGCCAGCGCATCGGCAAGCTCTGGCGGTGTGCCGATGACACTAACGGTTCCTGTAGCAATTGCAGCCTCGGGCATGGAAGCAATCGTACTTTGCTCCGGCGACTGAACCCACACTTTACCGCCCTGCTGTTTGATTAAGCGGCAGCTCGCGGCTCCATCATCGCCCATGCCTGAAAAAATAATAATGCCGCTACGCTGGCGATACACCCGTGCAATATTGGCGGTTACCTGATCAATGGATGGCGAATAGCAACCACCCCACGGATTTTTTCCAACGACCAGGGTTCCGTTATCGTGGATATTCACACTACGATCTGCCGTTACCAGGGTAATCGTGTTATCGCTCAGGACCGAACCTTGTTTGGCAATGCTCACCGGGTAATGGCCTGCACCGCTCATCATTTTCACCAGGGTTTCCGCCTGGCCGCTATCGATATGCTGGACATAAACAAACGCGATATTAAGCCCGGATGGTAACTGCTTCAGAAAATCCTTGACTGCTGCCGGCCCGCCGGTAGACGCAGCCAACACCCATACTTCACTGGCTCCGCCAATGGCCTGCAGGTTGATATCGCCACTCAAACGCTCAAGCCGCTGCAACATGCGGCGAACCCAATTATTGTAATCGGCGCTACCCTGGGTGAGTTCAGCAGCGTCGTTTACAATCACTGGAACACGTGTCTGCTCCAGCAATTTATCAATAAAGCCCAAGAGCGCGAGCTTTTGTTCGCTCACCTCAGCGCCGTCCTCGGGCTCGCTGATATCGACGACCCAGGCATCCACATCGTGTTCAAGGCTGGGAAGCGAGGTGTTGGCGCTAAACAAATAGACCACGCCGATTTTATGGCCCGCCTGCACTACCATGTTGCCAAGATATTGTTGCTTGAGTGGACTATCCACCAATATCCCGATGCTTAATCCTGACACTTGCATGCCCCTGGAAAATATCTTTGGTTATGGCGTCCTGCCTGTTGTTCAGAAGCTCCCTGAATCTGTTCAGAAGCTCTTTGAATCAGCGTTTTTTAATCAATTCCTGAATGTTGGTTAACAGCAAATCTTCCTGGTACGGCTTGCCCATATACTTGTTAACGCCCAATTCAAAGGCATGTTCGCGGTGTTTTTCACCAGTCCGCGAGGTGATCATGATGATCGGGATATCGCGCAAACGGGAGCTGGTACGGATATTTTTCGCCACTTCGAAGCCGTCCATACGGGGCATTTCGATATCGAGCAACATCACATCGGGAATGTGGTCCTGCAACAATTGCAGTGCTTCCACACCGTCTTTCGCCGTGATGACGCGGAAACCTTCGCGCTCCAGGAAACGGCCTGTCACCTTGCGTACGGTTACCGAATCATCCACCACCATGATGGTTTTTTCCGATTCCTCAACCACTGGTGCAGTGCTGGCAACTGACGAATCGAGCAGGATAGCGTGGCTCAAACCGAGTGCAAGCTGTTCACGAATAAGCGCATGCAAATCCAGAATCACTACCACGCTACCATCACCGGTTACGGTTGCACCGGATACACCGCGCACAGACGCGAATTGCGCGCCCAGGGTTTTTACCACGATTTCGCGTGAGCCCAACAGGCGATCCACCTGCAAAGCCACGGTATTTTCGGTACTGCGCACAAGGATTACAGGCAGCGGCAGGGATTGGCCATCCAGCTTTGGTGATGCATCGCTATCCAGCATGGTGCCGAGATAACGCACGAGATAATTGTCACCCGCATAGTCAAAACGCGCTTCCGGGTCTTGATAATAATGTTCCAGCTCGAATGGACTCACGCGCACAATACCTTCGATGGTATTGAGCGGAATTGCGTAGAGGTCCTCGCCAATTTGAACCATCAAGGCGCGGTTTACCGATACGGTAAACGGCAGGCGAATGGTGAACTCGGTGCCTTCGCCCCAGCGGGAATCAATAAACATGGCGCCGCCGAGCTGTTTGATCTCAGAGTGCACCACGTCCATGCCCACGCCACGGCCAGAAATTTGCGTTACTTTTTCAGCAGTAGAGAAACCGGCGTGCAAGATGAACTGCATTAAATCCTGATCACTGAGCGGAGCATCGGCTGCCATTAAACCGCGTTCGATAGCTTTTTCGCGCACGCGTTGCAAGTTAATACCGCGACCATCGTCGGCCAGGCGCAACATCACATCGCCACCTTCACGGCTGAGACTCAACACGATACGACCTTCGGCCAGTTTGCCTGCGGCAACACGGTCATCCGGCATTTCAATACCATGGTCCACCGCGTTACGAAGCATATGCTCCAAAGGCGCAACCATACGTTCCAACACCGTACGGTCCAATTCACCTTCAACATTATCCAACTCGAATTCAACTTCTTTACCAAGCTCGGTGGCGGCCTGGCGAACGATACGGCGCAAACGCGGAACCAGGCGCGAGAAAGGCACCATGCGTGAACGCATCAGGCCCTCTTGCAAGTCGGTATTAATACGCGATTGTTGCAACAACAGGGTTTCGGTATCGCGGGTTTTATCCGCGAGGGTGTATTTCAAATCCATCAAGTCAGAGGCAGACTCGATCAGTGAGCGCGACAGCTGCTGCAACTGCGAATAGCGGTCCATCTCCAGCGGGTCGAATTGCTCGTGTTGCGCCATTTGTTCCTGGCGGAAAAGAACTTGCGCTTCAGTTTCAATATCAAGGCGGCGCAACTGTTCTTGCAAACGGTGAATGGTTGCATCCATCTCTTCGATAGACGAACCCAGGTCACTTACTTGCTGCTCCATACGGCCACGGCTGATAGACGTTTCACCCGCGAGGTTTACCAATTCTTCCAATAATTCCGCCGACACTTTTACAACTTCTTGCGGGCCTGCACGACGTGCCGCCAAGTGCTGCACTTGCGCCGGACCAGCCGAACCTGTGCCACCGAATTCCGCGCCGGGAATTTTTGGCAAAGGCGCTGCTGGCGGTTTCGGTTTTGGAGCAAAGGTCAGTACGTTTGGCTTCTCTGAACCGCCAAGGTTTGACCCGCGATCGTTATCCACTACCAAACTGGGTCTGGTGTATTCGATATGCGGTGCAGATTCCTGTGCGATTTCAGTGTCAGAAGTTTTGTCTACAGGCTCAAACTCTTCTGCTTCAGCTGTGGTTGTTTCTGCACCAAGTTCTACAGAAACATCTTCATAATCTTCAGCAGTCTCTATCGATTCCGCAGGTATTTCGCCACTCAAACGCGCAACGACCTGGCTTACTCCTGCGTGCAACTGATCCTGGTAATTATTTAATTGTTTGAAAAAGTTTTGATCGAGTTCGGCATCGGTATCCATTTCGATCAGCATGGTTTCAAAGTTGTGCGACAAATCGCCCAAGTCAGTGAGGCCCGCCAAACGCGCACCACCTTTGAAGGTGTGCAAGCAACGTTTTAATTCTTCGACGCAATCCGTATTGGTCCAATCCTCTTGCCAATCATGCAGCGCTCGCTCCATGTCTTCGAGCAATTCGTTGGCTTCTTCAACAAAGATTTCAATAATTTCCGGATCGAAATCTTCATCGTTTTCAAAGCTGGAAATCGGTGCTTTTGCCACCTGCTGAACGGGTGCAGGTTTTGGTGTTGCAACTTGTGGCGCAGAGGAAATTGGACTTTCAATAATTTCTTCGTCAGCATCTGCTGCTTCAGAAAGCTCCAAGTCATCCGCTTCCAATTCAGCCGCTGCTAACTCGTCCACCTCAGCAGTTTCTAATTCCGGTGCATCTGATTGAACATCATTTAATTCAATATTTGCGGGTTCAATATCGCTTGACTCAATGTCTTTCAATACCGCTGCTTCATCAAGTTCAGCGGAATTTTCTTCAGCAATATCAACGTCAACAATTTCTGGCTCAAGCGTATTTTCAAGCTCGCTTTCAAATTCCAGTTCATCAGCAGAAATTTCATCGCCAGCTTCCAATGCAAGCTCTTCTGCGTGTTCCTCAATGGTTGGCAAGTGCTCATTAACAGAAGGTTCAATTGATGACTCATCTGCAATAAACTCAACATCTTCTTCAAGTTCAACAGGTTCTTCGAGTTCCGGTAAATCGCTTAACTCAAGAACTTCCTCAAGCTCAACAGCAGGTTGCTCTTCTGGCAACTCAAGGGTGATTTCTTCGGCTTCATCGATATCGCCCGCGAGCGATTCCAAATCCTCATCGCCCATTGCATCAACGACAGGCAAAGTCGGAATCAAATCAGATTCAGATTCAGATTCAGATTCAGATTCAGATTCAGATTCAAGGCTAATTTCATCGCCAAGTTCAATGATATCGTCTTGCGATAAAGTAATTTCCTCAACATCCGGTACTGTAGATTCATCCGATTCCGCATTTGCAAATGCATGTCCACCGTCTGCCACATCTGCAGCGATGAGCTCTACCAAAGCATTATCGGTAAGTACATGTTCCGCAGCATGCAATGCTTCATCTTCAGCAAGTTCCAGGGTCGCTGATTGATCGTGTAATTCAAGTTCTTCGTAAGCAACCTCTTCAATCAATGGAGCTTCAACAGGGTTACTGCTCTCAGTGATATCAACCTGGGCTTCAGCAATTAAATCGTCAAGCGATTGCAAAATAGAATCAGGTGCATTCACCAGGTTTTGACCAGCAGCAATCGCATCAACCATATCCAGCAATGCAATGTGTGCTGAATTAATATCGCGGCATAATGGCTCGGAGCACGCCAAATGATGCGCAATAACATGCGTGTAAACCTGTTCAAGTTTTTCACCCAAATTTGCCATAACAGGCAAATAGGCATGATGTGCACCGCGATTTAAATTGCGCAGCTCATCCAGCACGGGTTGCAACACAGAAACATTTCCAGGAGCTGATTGCCATTGCGCAATAATTTTGTCGGCATCCAACAGCAGATTCATTTCTTCTGCCATAAAAATTGAGAGCAATTCCGGATCTACCGGACGCTTGCCGTTTTCATCCAGCTCTTGTTGACGCACCAGCGGCGCGACATGAATTTCACGTAACTCCGCAACACGCGCAGTGAATTGATGCAGGCGTGGAATATCAACGTTTTCGCCGTTTTCAATTTGTGCCAAACCGGTTTCGGTATAGGTCACCGCATCGTGCAACAATTGCAAAATATCATCGTTAATAACAACGTGGTAAGAACGCAATTCTTTGACAAATTTTTCCAGCGGCGCAGCGAGTTCGGCAATCGGCGTAATTTCCGCCATATGCGCGCTGCCTTTGAGCGTATGCAGGGCACGCTGGACACTTTCGCTCGGCGGTTCATACACCGGTGCTTCCGCTTCCATGTGCGCAATATATTCTTTCAGGGTTTGCAAATGCGTTTGCGCTTCTGCGCCAAAAATATCCCAGAGTTGCGCATCTGAATCATCACCGCTTTCATCCAGTGAATAATCATCTGTTGCATTAACTATGTGATGAGTTTCAGCATGGTCGTGACTATCATGTGTTGCAGCAATTACATCAGTTGCAGGTTCTTGCGCTTCAATTTCTACATCGAGTGCGGTTTCCGTATTGCCGATTGATTCAGCTTCAAGCGCAGAAATTTCTTCATCATCATGACTACGCTCCTGTTCGCCAGCATCAACCAAATTAACACCGAGATCTTCTGGTTCAGCATTAACAGCAACTCCACTTGCCAATTCTTCCGGCACTACGCCTTTTGCCAGGGATTCAGCAAGGCCGCGATAATGCTCACTCAGTTGCGGATGAGGATTGGGTAACTGTTGGCTGAAGGCTTCAACCATTGCCGGTAAAATAGCGCGCACTTTTTCGATAATGGCGACATGCGGTTCGCCAGGTTGAATCGTATTGTCGATAACACGGTTCAACATATTTTCGATTGACCATGCTAATTCACCAACCTCATTCGCACCCACCATGCGCCCACTGCCTTTCAGGGTGTGGAATGCGCGACGGAATTCAGTCAATGAATTTTCATCGTCGAAATTTTTTGCCCAACGCGGGAAATATTGCGCGATGTTTTCCAAAACTTCGCCAGCTTCTTCAACAAAAATTTCGATGATCTCGTCATCGATATAATTTTCGTCATCGTCTTCAGTTTCTTCATTAGAAGATATTTCTTCAGCAACATCTTCAACAATTGTTTCACTAACCGGTTCAGCAGCCTCTACAGTTTCTGGCTCAATGCTGTGCGCAGTTTCTTCTGGCAAATCAGCCGTGACAGATGTGTCTTTACTGGAATCTTTTGCATCCAATTCAGGATCAGGGTCAAGATCGAGATCAACAACAATTTCTTCCGGCTCAACAAGGGGCGCAGCTTTAGCAGGAGCATTCAATGCAACTTCAATACTGCCAATAAATGCGGGAGAAACAGAAATCGTAGTTGCGGGTGATGAATAACGATTACCAATAGAAGGAGCATTACTTCTAAACAAGCTTGGTGGTTCGTCTTGCGTTTCTTTTGCAGGAGTGGATTTATTTTCCGGCTCGGTTTCTTTCACCGGCTCAGTTTGCAAGGCAGATTCATATGCGGCTGCCAGACTTGCTTCATCAGCTTCTGCAGCTTCTTGTGTTGTATGAATGCTTGCATCAGGTAATGCTGAACGCATCGCGTTGATATCCGCAGTAGAAATATCCGAGCGCGATACTTTGGCAACGGCATAACCCAGCGCGGCAACACTTTCTTCTGCAACGGTCAGCAATAAATCATTTTCTTCTTTAGTGCTGCCACTGCTTAAACGCTCTAAATAATATTCAACGCTGGTGATGGCATCGGCCAAGGTATCGAGCGATGACCACTGCGGTGTAATTTCTTGCGTGAGTAATTGCTCTTCGATGTAACGCGCACAAGCACCTAAAATTTTCGCCGCGCGCGGCAAGGGCATAATTTCCAAACCGCCGCGAATTTCGCGCAAAGTTTCCGGCACATTTTGCAGGTGCACGCGATCCCATTGGGATGCAATGTATTCAATAATGGCATCTTTCGCGTGCTCCAAACCATTGCGCGATTCACGCAGCACAGATTCTTTTGCGCGAGTCAGCGTGATATCCGCTTCATTGGAAGGCGCATCATTATTAGAAACATTGGCTGCCTGTTGTTGCGCAAGGCTATCCAGTGAATCTTCAATTTCAATCACTTTGCCGGCAATGGACATCAATTGGTCTTGCGACAATTGGCTATCGGAATTTGCAACCATTTCCAGCGCAGCGCCTTGCTCCAAAACCTGTTTGCGCAAATCGCCCAAACCAAGTACTGCCATGGTGTCGCCAATACGTTTTACAACGGGCAGGGCTTCATGCAAAACCGATTGGGCATCACCGCCGGACAAACACACATCCAGCGCGTTTTTAATAATATCCAATTCTGATTTAAGCGCTTCCACCACCGAACGCATGGCTTCCGAATCGGGTGTCGACAAAATATTGGAACTATCGTCGCCCGATTCGCGACCTTCAATCAATGCTTCATCTAAATGATAGGTTTCATAAATGCGTTGCAAATGGGAATTGGGGGTAAAACCCGGTGCGTGTTTGCCCGCACGTGCAACGTAATAGAGTAAATTTTTTATCAGCTCATCATTGGTGTATGAGTTGAGCGCTTTGATGCCGTGGACGGCGAGGATTTTTATTTCTTTGTCGAGTTGGCGCAGCAAATTTTTAATCGCCACACTCATTTCGAGCGCGTCTATTTCCAAAGCTTCAGCAAGTGCCAAACAAATATCCCACAGTGCGTGACGTGCAGTGCCCTGGGTTAATTTATGCAGGCGATTAAATACTTTTTGCAAATACGCGAGGTTTTCATCGCTATTCACATTGCGGATATAACCCGCCGCTGCGTATTGGTACATTTGGCGCAGCTTGAGCGCCATGGCCTGGAATTGCACATTATCTTGCGCGGCTGGCGAGCGAGCACCAGTAACTTTTTTGGCGGGCGCTAAATTCGGCACAAATAATTTTGTATCGGTTAATAAACTTTCACCGCGCACTGCGCGTAAATCGTTAAGCAGTGGCAATACAACTAAGGGATTATCCTTGCGAGTGGATTTAACTTGATCGAGGTAAACCGGGAATTGCAAAATCGCGCGCATCAAAACTTCTTGCGCTTCTGCAGGATTGGCTACCGAGCCCTGGATCATGGCCTGCGTTAATTTTTCCATTTCTTCGGCGAGCATGGCCGCGCCAAAAAACTCCACCATTTGCAAACTGCCGTGCACCTGGTGAATGTGAGTCAAACAAAAACGGATGCGGACTGCATCTTTGGGATTTTCTACATAGGCTTCGAGTGCTTGACGCGCTTCCTTCAGAGTTTCGCCAATCTCATGGATCAGCCAATCCAGCGCGGCAAAATTACGATTATCTGCCATGTGGTGTTTTCCTCTTCGTTATTCTCTCGCCGCACGCTTTTTTGCGCTGCTTGCGTTTGTTATTCGTGTACGTAGATTTGTACTTCATCAGCCGTGATGCGCTGCATTTTTGGATGCTCCCATTCGGTCACTTCACCTAAACCGGTCACCAAAATTCCACCGGGTTTCAGGTGTTCAACGAATGCATTCAAAATGTCACGACGCAACCAGCGGCGGAAATACACCAATAAGTTTTGACAAAAAATCACATCGACTTTCACACGCGGCAAATTATTGTGGTTGATAATATTTGCCTGGGTAAAACACACACGTTCACGCAAACGGCTGACAATTTCATAATTGCCATCCGTTAATTGTTTGGTATATCGCTTAAATTCTTCGGCTTTTACCGCTTCAATTTTACGTTTGACGTAACGGCCTTTGCGTGCAGTGGCCAACGCGGTCATGCTCAAATCAAATGCAGTAATACCGTAATAGGGGTTGAGGGCAGCCAGTTCAAAACAGTCGTTAATGACCATGGCCAGCGAATAAGCTTCTTCGCCAGTTGCACAACCAACACTCCACACATCAAAACTTTGCGAGAGAGATTGGTTGTTGATTTTGTTCTGCAGGTAATGACGCACATATTCGAGCGAGGGGCGATGCCGGAAAAAACTGGTTTCCTTCACCGCGATACGATCAATAATGACGGTCCACTCCAACATACCCGCAGCACCATTGGTAACCTGCTGGTAATAGTGGTCGTAATCGTCGATACCCAATTCGCGCATGCGCGAGGAAATTTGCGATTCCAGCAAAGCTTTGTGCTGCGGAACCAGTTGCATACCCGTGCGCTCTTCCAGCAATTTGCACCACTGTGCAAATTGCTCAAGAGAGAGTGTCGGTAATGTGCGTAATGACCAACCCATAACAAATACCTAATCGACGCTTACACAATTTCCAGATTACAGCGAACAGCAAGCGTCAATGCATGATTAAGCTTTTGCCTGGTGTGGATAGAGGTCGTCGTCATCCAGCAAGCTGGTATCCAACTCCAAATCCGCATCGGACGCCAAATCGTAGCTCGCGCCAGTCGGTTTGGGTGCCGAATGACTGTGGCTGTCGCCCGCCACATCTTCTTCCGGCAGTTTGAAACCGGCTACCGATTCACGCAAATCAAGCGCCATTTCAGCGAGGTTACCAATCGATTGCGCAGTCGCTGATGTACCCGCAGAAGTTTGGGTAGTAATTTCCTGGATCACGTTCATCGTATTGGAAATATGGCCCGCAGACGACGCTTGTTGGCGCGCGGCGTTCGAAATGTTCTGGATCAATTCCGCCAGGCTGCTTGATACGTTTTCAATTTCTTCCAGTGCCACACCCGCATCTTGTGCGAGGCGCGCACCGCGAACCACTTCAGATGTGGTTTGCTCCATCGAAATTACCGCTTCGTTGGTATCGTTCTGAATGGTTTTTACCAGGGCTTCGATCTGCTTGGTCGCTGCGGCGGAACGTTCCGCAAGGCGCTGAACCTCGTCCGCTACCACCGCGAACCCGCGGCCCGCGTCGCCCGCCATCGATGCTTGAATTGCCGCGTTAAGTGCGAGGATGTTGGTTTGATCCGCAATGTCGTTAATCAAGCTTACGATATCACCGATCTCTTGTGACGATTCACCGAGGCGTTTAATACGCTTGGAGGTATCCTGGATCTGCTCACGGATGGTATCCATCCCGTTGATCGTGTTCTGTACCACTTTCGCACCGTTACCGGCGATCGATACCGCACGTTCCGCTACCGCTGCCGATTCGGCGGCGTTGGCAGATACCTGGTCGATGGTCACGGCCATTTCGTTTACCGCGGCAGATGCACCGGCGATTTCTTGCGCCTGGTGTTCAGATGCTTCAGCGAGGTGAAGTGCCGTTTGTTGGGTTTCCTGCGCAGCGGCCGATACGTTTACCGCGGTTTCGTTGATTCGCGCTACCAGAATACGGAGCTGATCGATGGTGAAGTTAATAGAGTCCGCAATCGCACCGGTGAAGTCCTCGGTTACGGTTGCTGTCGTAGTCAGGTCACCGTCCGCGAGGTCGGCCAGTTCATCGAGAAGACGCAAAATCGCTGTCTGGTTACGCTCGTTGGTTTCTGCAGTATTGATAAGACGTTTACGAGTACCACTCAGGATGCTTACACCGATAACGGCCAAACAAACCAGGAACACTACCGCAAAGCCAATCGATACTTTGCTGTTGATGGGACGAGAGCTGGAGAGGTCGTTAATTTTATCCACAGTGTCAGTCAATGCTTGCAGCAATTGTGGCGATTCAGTCAAGAGTGCATCAGATGCCTGACGAGCGCGGAACAAGGTTGCAGAACCTTCAAACATCTCCTGGACGTTTTTGTTCACACCTTCATAGAGCTTGGTAATTTTATCCAAACTGACACGCGCGCTGGCATCGGTCACTTTGGAGATGTGCATCATAGAGTCACCTTCTTTCATACCGCGCAACATCCGGCCATACACGTTGGCGTCGGTATTGAACTGGTCTGCAGCTTGTGCCGCGTCAGCGTCACCGCGGAGCATCTTATCCACGTTACGACCAATACGCTCTGCGATCCACGATTGCAATTGGGCATCTGATACCTGGTCGGCAGGTGCTTTGGTATCCAGCAAAATTTCTACAATGTTACGGTGTTCGGACTGCAAGCTCGGAAGGTTGGCGTTCAGGGTTTTACCGACGCCGTTCAAGGTAACGATCAGGTCTTTGTTTTTAATGATGTCCTGCGCGTTGTTTTTTGCGCGCGCCCAGATGCCGCCGTAAGTGTCGAATTGCGTTTTCAATTCGCTCGCGGTACGCGGGTCTGCCGTATGCAACTGATTCCAGGTTGCATCCATTTTGGATACCACGCCTGACAATTCACCGAAGGCTTTTTCACTGCCGGAGGTTGCATCGCGGGACAAGGCAGTGAGTCGGTAGGCCTGTGCACGCAATTCAGCGATCTGCTGAAGGTTGCCCTGGTCCTTAACACCATCGCTATACACCAGATAACCAGTCACAAAGAACGCTATTAGCGACAGCGCACCAATTATCACAGCATAAAAGATTCCAGGGCTTGTTTTATACGCGCCAACTAGACTTTTTGAATCTGCTTTCATCTAATTACTCCTAACCAACTCTACGTTTTAATTTTTATCCAGGGGGGTAAATTCCAGAACTCTCTCATCGCACAACAAATCTTTAACGTTCAACACTAGCTCTTGGCTGCGTTTATAAAACGCGGGTCCTCCGCTAACAAAGCCGGCCTGAAGAGAGACCATTGATGCTCGCCGGACGGATAACTTCCCGTCACAAACGGCAATATATTCTCTGCCACAGCGCCTGCCTTTTCGCTGTATTCATCCATGGGAAAATGTTGCATGCCGAATACCTGGTCAACCATCAAACCCGAGTAGAGGGTTTCCGTTTCCAGGATCAACACACGGCGCTGCTTGCGCCCGCCAACCAGGCGATCACCAAAATAAGCAGCGAGATCAAATAGGGGCAACAGGCGTCCGCGCACGTTGGCAACGCCTTTAACCCAGGGCTGCACCCCGGGCAAGTGAGTATGGTTGGGAACTTCGAGCATCTCCGATACTTCACCTATTGGCGCCACAAAACGGCTGCCCATAAGTGAAAAACCGATTCCGCTCCACTGTGGACGGATATCGGTTTGTGCTGGCAAGCCACGCGCTGCCGCACGGCTGCGCTGGGCCAGGTCGAGGAGCGCCTCGAAGGCTGCTTGAGGTTCTGACATAACAGCATCCATCTTATCCAAAGCCGTCAACTGTACAGCGGCCGCGGAATATACTTATTGTGTGTGACGATTCGGGATTATCGACTTAATCCCACTGTTAACCCATTACCTCAGCCATAGCGGACATTAGTACGTCGGGTGTGATTGGCTTGGACAAGTAGGCCTTGGCGCCCTGGCGCATACCCCAAACGCGGTCGGTCTGCTGGTCTTTGGTGGTCACAATGATCACCGGGATGTGCGATGTTTCAGGCAATTTTGATAACTGGCGAGTCGCCTGGAAGCCATTGAGACCAGGCATAACCACGTCCATCAACACCAAGTCGGGGCGCTCTTTAACCGCCATAGCCACACCAGCTTCGCCATTTTCGGCAGTCAGCACTACATGGCCATTTTTTTCCAGCATGGTGGTCAGTTTGTAAGTTTCGGTTGGAGAGTCGTCAATAATCAGTACACGAGCCATATCTGCTCCAGGTTGAATCGTAAATGTTAGAGTTGACAGTCCTTTGGAGTTTTAAGATGCCTTCCGACTAATTCCGGCTATTGGTCAGGATGCTTTCACGTGTTTTACGTGGGTCTCAATCGCATCCAGGAGTTCGCTTTTACTAAAAGGTTTGGTGAGATACTGATCCGAACCGACAATGCGACCTTTGGCCTTGTCGAACAAGCCATCTTTACTGGATAGCATGATGACGGGAGTGGATTTGAACTCACTGTTGTTCTTGATGAGGGCGCAGGTCTGGTAACCATCGAGGCGCGGCATCATGATATCAACAAAAATAATATCGGGACGGCTATCGGCGATTTTCGCCAAGGCATCAAAACCATCGGTGGCGGTAATCACCATACATCCGGCTTTTTTTAACAGGGTTTCTGCGGTGCGGCGAATGGTTTTGCTATCGTCAATAACCATTACTTTCAAGCTTTCTAAACTTACGTCCATACTCTCTAACCTTTGCCTTTGTTATGCGATGTTGCGGCAGAACCGGAAATTGCGCTGATAGAACGGGATTAGCGAAAAAACGGTGCGTTGCTGTTTTATAGTAGTCTTAAATTTACGCGAACTAAACTTTTAACACAGTTTTTAAGGTTTAGCCATAACTACTTGAAACTATGGGTAATATGTTCTCAATTTTGCCCGGATACCCGGTCTTATTCGGTCGCAAGAAGTGTGCGCAACGCCCTTGCTTTAAATGCCCTTAGGACTTAACTTTAGACCACTTTGAACTTAACTTTAGGCCGCATTTTCAACAATCGCAATATTAGCCAGTGAGATTCTCTAATGACGCTATCCGTAGGCGTGGTGATGGACCCTATCGCCAACATCAAATTCCATAAAGATACCACCCTGGCACTCCTGTTAGCAGCACAGGCGCGAGGCTGGACACTGCATTATATGGAGCAGAGCGATCTCTATTTATTGCAAGGTGAAGCCCGCGCATCCATGCGTTCACTGACAGTACAAAACGATGCAGATGATTTTTTCTGCCTGGGCGTCAACGAAGATCGCGCACTGGCAGAGCTTGATGTGGTGTTAATGCGCAAAGACCCACCCTTCGATAACGAATTTGTGTACAGCACTTACATCCTGGAAGCGGCGCAGAAAAAAGGCACGCTGATCGTCAATGATCCACGCAGCCTGCGCGATTGCAACGAGAAAGTCTTCGCCACCCAATTCCCGCAATGTTGCCCACCCGTATTGGTAAGTCGCGATGCGACGAAATTGCGCGAATTCCATCAGCAACATGGCGACGTTATTTTTAAACCGCTGGACGGTATGGGCGGCAGCCGGATTTTTCGCTGCCGCGATGACGATCCGAATATTGGCGTTATCCTCGAAACCCTGACCGAAATGGGCAGCCAAACTATTATGGCGCAACGTTACATCCCCGAAATTACCGATGGCGACAAACGTATCCTGGTGATTGATGGCGAACCCGTGCCCTATTGCCTCGCACGTATTCCTGCCAAAGGTGAAACCCGCGGAAACCTGGCCGCTGGCGGCACTGGTGTTGCACAACCCTTATCAGAACAGGATCGCTGGATCGTCAGCCAGGTTGCACCGACCTTGCGTGAGAAAGGTCTGTTATTTGTTGGTTTGGATGTCATCGGCAATTACCTTACTGAAATCAACGTCACCAGCCCGACCTGCGCACGCGAGATCGATAAAGCCTACGGCACCAATATCGGCGAATTGCTAATGGCCGCCATAGCACGCCGCAAAGAACAACAGCCGGATTATTCACTGTGAGTGCAGCTGTCATTGCCGATATGGAGGATTTCCAGGCCAAGCCCGTGGATGCGGGCGACCGCTTGAGCTTTACGCTGTTTGTCGCCATTGCATTGCATGCGCTGATAATCCTGGGCGTAACTTTTAAAATGCCGCCAAAATCGAAAGGCTCGCAAACCATTGAGATCACCCTGGCAACGCATAAATCCATGAAGGCACCGAAGGATGCGGATTTCCTCGCCCAACACAACCAGGAAGGCAGCGGAACCGAAGAAAAAGCGCGCCAGATAACCACGGAAAAACACGCTGAATTTGCCGACACCCAGGTGCGCAATGTAAATCCTATGCCGCAAATTGCCGAAACATCGCTGGCGCAAAAAAAGCAGCAACAAATTGTGACCACTGCGGGGATGAGTGATTTCAAACTTAATGAATTGAAAACCCCTGATGCGCAGGAAGAAAAGGAAAAACACAAAGGTTTGCTGGAAAACCAAACCGCAATCACTGCCGAAATTGCCAGCCTGCAAGCCAAGCTCGATAAACAAAAACAGGAATATGCCAAGCGTCCGCGTATCCGCACCCTGACATCTGTGTCGGCAAAAGAATCATTCGATGCGCAATATTTGCATGAATGGGGCGAAAAAGTTGAACGCATTGGCAACCGCAATTACCCACAAGAAGCGCTTAGTAAACACATCACTGGCAGCCTGCGTTTGTCAGTAACCATCAACCCGGATGGCACAATTTACCAAATCGATATTTTGCAATCTTCCGGCAAGCGCATCCTGGATGATGCAGCGCGCCAGATTGTTCGATTGTCATCTCCTTTTGCAAAATTTCCACCAGAAATTCGCATGCAATCTGATCGTTTACAAATTATCCGCACCTGGAACTTTGAAATTAACGGATTCAATACCAGCGCACAATAAATTCTTCACCAGGTCATTCTCGCGAATTCCAAGTTCCTTCTTGTAACATTGGAAATCCATCAAGGAGGTGCCTGGTTCGGATATGACAATCAGAAATGAATTGAAATAGTTACTCATATTTTTTGTTGCGCGCTTGTGTTCTCACTGAAATACCCCAATACTCAACCCATGACTGAAAAAAATACCCCACACATAGATACCACTGAGCTTGTTCCCGGCAGTTTATGCGATCACTTTTTGATTGCCATGCCGAGCATGCAAGACACTTCTTTTGCCCACAGCGTCACCTATATTTGCGAACATTCAAGCGAAGGCGCCATGGGAATTGTGATCAATAATCCTATGCCCATGACGCTGCATGAAATTTTTGCGCAGATGGATTTAACCGTGAGTTTCGACCAGGGTCACCAACCCGTTATCGCCGGTGGCCCGGTGCAGCAGGAGCGCGGTTTTGTTATTCACGGTAGCGATACTGAATGGCACTCCACTTTAAAAGTATCCGCCGAGATTAGCCTCACCGCATCGCGCGATATTATTGCGGCTATCGCTGAAGGCCAGGGCCCAAAAGATTGTTTAGTGGCTCTTGGTTATGCCGGTTGGGGTGAAGGCCAACTGGAAGCGGAAATTGCCGCCAATTCCTGGTTAACAGTTCCCGCGAGCAAACACATTATTTTTGATACACCGTTTGAACAGCGCTGGACTGCCGCTGCACAAGCATTGGGAATTGATGTTAATTTAATTTCGAATGTTGCGGGTCATGCCTGATAAATTTTTGCTCGCCAGGAACGCGTCATGCTCAATAAACTTTTTACTAACTCGCTGTATGTAAAAATTTACAAAAATAAAATAGTGGTAAAAAATTTATCCAGCAACCTGCCATCGCAAATGTTTATACCGGATATTTCATTTACAACCACACGGCTTCTCATTGGCACCTTTGCTCCCGCAGTCCAATGCTTAAAACAAGCTATCGCCAGCTCTACTCCGCATTCGTGGTTTAAAGCTAAGCCCGCCTTACTCATTCATCCTATGGAAATGAATGAGGGTGGATTAAGTGAAGTAGAAGAAAAAATTTTGCGCGAATGCGCACTTGGCGCTGGAGCAAGAAAAATCATCCTGTGGATTGGCGCAGAACTTTCCAACGAAAAAGCCATTGAAAAAATTAACAGCTCACGCTGATTATTAAAGCTTCGTAACTATGATTAACACCTTACTTGCCTTTGATTACGGCACAAAAAATATTGGCATTGCCGTAGGCCAAACCATAACCTCTTCTGCCAGCTCCCTCGCCCCCCTGAAAGCAAAAGACGGTGTTCCCAATTGGGAGAATATTGAAAAAATAATCCAGGAATGGAAACCGGATTTGGTGCTGGTAGGCTTGCCGCTAAACATGGATGACACCGAAAGCGAACTCAGCGCACGCGCACGCAAATTTGCCAATCGCCTTCACGGACGCTTCGGTGTAAAGGTTGAATTGGTAGATGAGCGCCTCACCAGCTTTGAAGCCAAAGGTGAAATCATGAACCGTGGCGGCTCACGGGATTATAAAAATAATCCAATTGATTCGATTGCCGCGCGGCTTATTTTGGAAAGTTGGTTTGAACGGAATGCTGGCTGAAAAAAACATTCAACCAGCATCATTCACTCATAATGGATAACGGAAAACTAAAAAATATATTGGGCGTCCTGGATACGTTTTTTAACTGCATAATCATTTTGGTATAACTTGCTCACAGCATCTTGATCTTTTGCAATCTGGCTGCATTTCCATTTTTCCAATTCTTTATTGATTTTATCTGCGCGTGCTTTATCAGTGGTATCCTCACCCTGCCAATGATTGCACTGCACAGTCCTGTCAATTATTGCTACCACATCTTGCGGCATATCTTTTTTCAAGGCTTTCACTTCTGCTGAATCATCAGCGACTACAAGAGAAGAAACTAAAACAGTCGATAAAATTATAGTTTTTTTCAGCATAGTAAGCTGCCTCTTTTTTATGACAAATTAAAACATCTTCCCGCGATTATTCCGATCATCATTTTCAATTGACAGACTATCTGCGGCGTTATTCAAATAGTTAGCATCCGTTTCTGAACCCAATTTAATCATCAAACGTAAATCATTAGGTGAGTCTGCGTGCAATAGTGCATCCTCATAAGTAATTTCGCCATTGTCATAAAGATCGTAGAGAGCTTTATCAAATGTTTGCATACCAAGTTCGGTGGATTTTTTCATTAACTCTTTGAGTTCGGACACTTCACCTTTGCGAATTAAATCAGCGGCAAGCGGCGTATTAATTAAAATTTCCAAACAGGCGCGACGACCTTGTCCATCCGGTGTTGCAATTAATTGCTGCGCGACAATTGCTTTCAAGTTAAGCGATAAATCCATCCACAATTGACGATGGCGATCTGCCGGGAAAAAGTGAATAATCCGGTCGAGCGCCTGGTTGGCGTTGTTGGCGTGCAAGGTACACAAACATAAGTGGCCGGTTTCTGCGAAGGCAATTGCGTGATCCATGGTTTCGCGCGAGCGCACCTCGCCAATCAAAATAACATCGGGCGCTTGCCGCAACGTATTTTTTAACGCAGTTTCAAAGGAATCCGTATCAATACCCACTTCGCGCTGGGTGATGATGCAACCTTCATGTTGGTGGATAAATTCAATCGGGTCTTCAATTGAAATGATGTGGCCTTTGGAATTGCGATTGCGATGGCCAATCATGGATGCAAGCGATGTGGATTTACCGGTACCCGTCGCACCTACAAAAATAATCAGGCCGCGTTTGGTCATGGCCAATTCTTTAACAATATCCGGCAAGCCCAAATCATCAATTTTCGGGATATTGGTTTCAATGCGACGCAACACCATACCTGCAAGGTTGCGCTGGTAAAATGCACTCGCACGAAAACGACCAACACCGCGCGCGCTTACAGCAAAGTTCAGCTCTTTTTTATCGAGGAACTCATTGCGCTGTTTTTCATTCATCACACTCAGCACCAACTCGCGCGCCTTTTCCGGTGCGAGCGGCGTAGCAGTTACCGGCACGACTTTGCCGTGCAATTTCATCGAAGGTGGAACACCGGCGGTGATAAATAAATCCGATGCACCTTTTTCTACCATCAATGCTAATAAACGATCAAAATCCATAACCTGTGCCTGCTTGTGTAAATATGTTTTTATAAAATTCGTAGAATGGGTGGAGTGAAACGATACCCATCAGATTTGCAAATAATTGATGGGTATCGCGTTGCTCCACCCATCCTACAGCTTGTGTGAATATTTTTTATCAAACTTCTGTTATTGGGAGTCGTCATCCCTAGCCGGGCGCCCCCGCAGGGGATCCACCGGGCTGGCGCTCCAGCGTCTTTATAAACATTTAAAAGCACTGGATCCCCCGCGGGGATGACGACTCCTTTTTAATTTCAACAATCGCTTCTTAAAAATTTTCCGGGAATTTTGCTTTCGAACGCGCCGCCTCACGGCTGACAATCCTGCGCGCAACCAAATCTGATAAACATTGATCCATCGTCTGCATGCCGAGCGATGCACCGGTCTGGATGGCAGAATACATTTGCGCCACTTTGTCTTCGCGGATCAGGTTACGGATCGCCGAGGTTCCGCGCATAATTTCGTGGGCTGCAACACGACCACCGCCATTCTTTTTCATCAACGTTTGCGAGATAACCGCTTGCAAGGATTCCGACAACATGGAGCGCACCATGGATTTTTCGTTCGCGGGGAACACATCCACAATACGGTCGATAGTTTTTGCAGCCGAGGTCGTATGCAATGTTCCAAACACCAAATGGCCGGTTTCTGCCGCCGTCAATGCGAGGCGAATTGTTTCGAGGTCACGCATCTCGCCGACCAAAATAATATCCGGGTCTTCACGGAGTGCGGAGCGGAGCGCTTCGTTAAAGCCGTGGGTGTCGCGATGGACTTCACGCTGGTTGACCAGGCATTTTTTGGATTCGTGTACGAATTCAATCGGATCTTCAATGGTCAATACGTGTTCGTATTTATTGTCATTAATATAGTCGATCATGGCCGCAAGTGTGGTGGATTTACCGGAACCCGTTGGCCCCGTTACCAACACCAATCCGCGCGGAACAGCGCAGATATCGCGGAACACATTGCCCATGCCCAATTCCTCCATGGTCAAGACTTTGGAGGGAATCGTACGGAACACAGCGCCAGCACCGCGGTTCTGGTTAAAGGCGTTTACACGGAAGCGCGCCACACCGGGTACTTCAAACGAAAAGTCGGTTTCCAGAAATTCTTCATAGTCCTTACGCTGCCGGTCATTCATAATGTCGTAAATCAGGCCGTGGACTTGTTTGTGCTCCATCGGAGGCAGGTTAATGCGGCGAACATCGCCATCTACCCGGATCATGGGTGGCAGACCTGCCGACAGGTGCAAGTCCGAGGCGCCCTGTTTGGCGCTGAAGGCTAAGAGTTCGGTGATATCCATAGAGCTACCTTTTTTATTGTGTTAGCTGATGCTCTTTTCTAGGCGTTCAGCTAGCGTCGATGTTTGCAGAAATTCTTTACGTTTATTATGCCCAAAGCGAAAAATAATATGCACAGTCCCGTCGTTAATAACACCATAGCTGAGGCGCTCGCGAAAGTCACCGCGCGCATCCAGCAAGCAGCCCAAACTGCCGGACGAATACCCGAAACTGTGCGTTTGATCGCCGTCAGCAAAACCCAGCCTGCCGCGGCTGTATCCCAGGCTTATGCCGCTGGCCAGCGTGATTTCGGCGAAAATTACCTCCAGGAAGCGCTGGATAAACAAGCCGATCTAAAAGATCTTGCCGACATCCAATGGCATTTTATCGGCCCCATCCAATCCAACAAAACGCGCGCCATTGCGGAAAATTTTGCCTGGATTCACAGTATAGACCGAGAAAAAGTTGCGCAGCGCCTAAATGATCAACGTCCCGCAGATTTGCCACCGCTCCAGGTGTGTTTGCAGGTGAATATCGACGATGAAGCCACTAAATCCGGGGTTTCATTGCTGGAATTACCAGAACTCGCCAAGGCGATGAGCCAACTGCCACGATTGCAATTGCGCGGTTTGATGGCGATTCCGGCAGCCAGTAATACTCCCGAACAACAACATCAGGCATTCTATAAGCTGCGTGCCGCATTGATTGATTTGCAAAACCTCGGCTTTAGGATAGACACCTTATCCATGGGCATGTCTGGCGACATGGAAGCTGCAATCGCCCAAGGCTCAACCATGATCAGGGTTGGTACGGATATTTTTGGGACGAGAGCCAAAACCTGACAATTACACTATTTTCATCACCAGGATTTCACCATGACATTGCTCACTAACAGCTCATCCAAAATAGCCTTTATTGGCGCGGGCAATATGGCTAAAGCCATTATCGGCGGATTGGTTGCCGAAGGCTTCAAGCGCATCAACCTCATCGCCAGCGGCCCTCGCCAGGAAACGCTGGATAAAGCGGCGGCAGAGTTTGGAATCAATATCACCATGGACAATGCCGCGGCGGCGCGTGCAGCAGAAGTGGTTGTGCTGGCAGTTAAACCGCAAATGCTAAAAGAAGTCTGTTTGGGTATCGCCGGTTCGCTTGGCCATAAACCGTTGATTATTTCACTGGCAGCAGGCATCACGACCGAAAGCATCGCGAACTGGCTGGGCGCCGATCACGCCATCGTTCGCTGCATGCCAAATACGCCGTCCCAAGTGCGTGTGGGTGCCAGCGGTTTGTTTGCCAATGCCCATGTCGACCCCGCGCAAAAATCCACCGCCAACGCTATCCTTGGCGCGGTCGGTATTGTGCAATGGGTGAAAGATGAAGCGCTGATCAATCCAGTTACTGCGGTCTCAGGTTCCGGCCCGGCTTATTTCTTCCTGGTAATGGAGGCGATGATTAACGCCGGTGTGGAATTGGGTTTAACGCGCGAATCTGCGACCGAGCTGACCTTGCAAACGGCGTTAGGCGCCGCCATCTTAGCCAAGCAAAGTGATGTGGATGTGGCCGAGCTTCGCCGCCGCGTCACCTCGCCCAAAGGTACTACCGAGCAAGCCATTAACTCCTTTGAGAATGACCAGATTCGCGCTATGTTTAGCCGCGCCATGACGGCCTGCTCAAATCGCGCGGTGGAGCTGTCGGAATTATTGGGTAAATAATTTTTTCCGTGCAGCAACCTTCGCATGCATTTATCGACTTCGAGATTTGTTTTTATGAATACCTTTAGCAACATTATGGCGGACATTATTAATTTTGTAGGCTCCGCTTACATAGGCATAGTGCTGCTGCGCTTTTTGTGCCAGTTAGTGCGCGCAGATTATTACAATCCCATCAGTAAAACCCTGGTGAAATTTACCAATCCATTATTAATACCACTGCGCAAAATTATTCCCGGTTTTGGTGGTATTGATTGGGCGGCGCTGGTATTGGCTTTCTTGTTGGAGGTCGCGCTGATTCTTGTTGTCCAGCTTGTTTTTGGCAAAGTATTCCTGGACATTATCATTTTGCCCATCGCACTTATTGCGTTAATCAACCTCGCGCTTAATTTTTATTTTTACGGCATGATTATTTTGGTTATCGCCAGTTTTGTTGCGCCGCACACTTACAATCCGGTGGTCAGTTTACTGGGTCAACTTATTGACCCTATATTGCGCCCCATCCGCAAAATCCTGCCACCGCTAGGCGGATTGGATTTTTCACCCATGGTCCTGATGTTTGGCATTTACCTGATTCGCCAATATTTTTTACCCATGCTCGCAAGTCTTCTGCTTTAATCTTTACAAAAATTTATGGCAGATCATTTTTACTCCTGGCAGGGAGATGATTTAATTCTCCACTGCCATTTTCAACCGAAAGCTGCGCAGGATGATATTGTCGGTGTCCACGGAGATCGATTAAAAATTCGCATTACTGCACCACCCGTTGATGGCAAAGCCAACGATCACATTATCAAATGGTTCAGCAAAATCTTTAAAGTTCCAAAAAGCGATATTGATATTTTGCAAGGCGAGCTAGGCCGACAAAAAACTTTACGAATTCGTTCGCCAAAAGTTTTACCTGAATTTATAGTCCGGCCATAAATACACATTACGTGTACTAATAACAACAGAAAAAAGGCAAGGATATGAATAAAAATAGCTATAGAAATATATTGGTAATCCTGGGTTTATTAGCGAGCTATTATACCAATGCCCAAACCGGAACACCGCAAAAAGATATCGCAGAAGTGGTTGTCAGCGGGCAACAAAATGCCGCCGACTGGTTTACGGCTGAAAGCCCGCATTTTATTGTTTACTCTGATACAACCCGTGAAAGCGTCAGTAAACTGTTAGATAAACTGGAGCGCCTGGATTATCTCTTGCGGCTCTACGTTTCCGCCGATGGCAAAGCGGGTACTGGCCCCAAGCTGACACTTTACTACCTGAAAAATTTCAGCGATATCCGACCCTTTGAAAGCCCTCGCCCCGATTATGCAATCGGCCTGTACAATAGTTGCGCCTTCGGCGTGCAAGCTTTTGCTACTTATATGTTCTATGGCGATCGCCATACTGCAACGCTGGAAAAGCAACCGGAAAATGAAGGCCTCTCTTATATCTTTGAAGCCTACGCTCGCCATTTTATTTACCACAATAGCAACTTGCGCACACCGACCTGGTATATCGATGGCTTTGCACAATATTTTGCAAGCACACGTTTTTCAGACACCGATACAGTCGTCGGTATGGCACCTGCGAGCATCAATGAATATTTAAGTACGATGCATTCGACTGGCCGTTACAACAGCCTTGATTACAACGATATCCTGCTGCAAAAAGATTCGCATGGCAGCAACCTTGCAGGAATCGCGGGTGTAAAACTTGAGTTTGAAGCGCGCTCCTGGATTTTGACGCACTATATTTTATCGTCCAGCGACAATATCCAACACTTCCGTAAATATGTTGACCTTATTATCCAGGATATAGAGCCGGCAAAAGCATTTGAACAGGCGTTTGGTTACAAGGTTTCGCAACTCAGCAAAATACTGTGGCAATATAAATTCCAATCCGCCAAAGCATTAAAAACCAATTTAAATGTAGGCGGAACCAAAGATATTAGTTTTGGTAGCCTGCCAAAAGCCGCGAACGATTTATTGCTGGCGGAAGCTGCGCTGAAATCGTGTCCGGACAAAGAAGCCGGAACAGCGCTGCTGGAAAAAATTCGCAAAGAAACAAAACAATATCCAGATAGCGATTATGCACAATTAATTTTAAGCCGCGCAGAAATTAATTTTGGTAATCCACAAAATGTATTGGATTATTTAACAGAAAAAACAAATAAAGAAAAATCCAACGTTAGTGCTTTTTATTTATTGGGGTTAGCGCAATTGCGCCTAGCTGAACAAGCCAATGGCGATAATCAAAAGAGCTTGTTCGAATCGGCACAGCGCAATTTATTAAAAGCCGCATCCCTGAACGCGCATGCTCCCGAAGCATTTTATGCCTATTTTAAAGCGGGCATAAATGCGCAGGATACGCCAAGTGAACAATCACTCGGTTCAGCGATTATCGCGTGGAAATTAGCGCGTGAAGTTAACACCTACACCAAATCTGCTGCATTAACTTATGCTTATTTGGGACGTAAAACAGAAGCACAAAATGCCCTGGACTTATTGCTGTATAATTCGCGTGACCCCAAAACCATGGAGTGGGCTAAAAACTGGCAGGCACGATTAAATTCAGACATTAATAAAACTGAACTCTTGCGCGAAATGCGCCTTGAACCTATTGTTGATGCCAGTTTTAAAGAATGGACAATTGCTACCGCAGATGTCATGAAAGCAGTATCGCTGGCAGCAGGCATGCAAGCGGCGCAAAACGTTATAATTGATCAGCAACAACAAGCACAACAGCAACAAAATCAAAACCAGAATCAAAATATGTCTGGTGGAAACAAGGGTCAATAAAATAAATGCGGCAATGTTTAATACATTGCCGCATTTATTACTCATTAAAAATTCATTCAATCCATTATTTACTGAAAAATGATTTCAATCATTTGACGGTTTTTCTATACGTTGTTTTAAAAATTTTCGCTGGCGCAGATAAGCAAAATAAGTTGATAAGCAAGAGGATACAATTGCCGCCAGCAGCGCCCACACCCAGGTATTGATAAGCATGTTTTGCGACAAGCCGTAGTGAGTGTAATTCCAATAAAACAACATGATAATTGCCACACTAAATGTAAATAGAAAGCGGCGCACCCAAAAGCGAAACAGAATTTTAAACATGAACCTTATCTCCTGAACCCGTCAACGAAAATCAAGCGGTGGGTTTCAGCACCACCGAAACACAAAAAACAGTATTTTATACAAAATCACCAAGCTTTAGTGAGCCATCTCCCCTATGATACCGTCCGACTTTTATTGCTCACTTACACGGCACATGGCCGTAACGCTACAAATGGACATCCCGGCATTTTATGAAAACCCCCAAAAGCCTTGAGCCACTTATTGAAGATGGCCTTGTCGATGACGTTTTACGATCACTTAAAAGTGGCAAAGAAGCCACGGTATATGTAGTTTCATCCGGCGGCGAAATTCGCTGTGCGAAAGTTTACAAAGATGCTGAAAAACGCAGCTTCCGCAGCCAGACCAAATATCAGGAAGGCCGTAACGAACGCAATTCGCGTCGCGCTCGCGCCATGGGTAAAGGCTCCAGCTACGGTAGAAAAGAACAGGAAAGTGCCTGGCAAAACGCTGAGGTCGAGGCGCTTTATCGCCTGGCCGATGCTGGCGTACGCGTTCCACATCCATACGGATGCTTTGATGGCGTACTGTTGATGGAGCTTGTTATCGATTCAGAAGGTTATGCCGCGCCACGGTTAAATGATGTGGAACTCAGTGCAGAAGATGCGCGTGAATATCACGAGTTTATGATGATGGAAGTTGTGCGCATGTTATGTGCCGGTATTGTCCATGGTGACTTATCTGAATTTAATGTGTTGTTAAGCTGGCAAGGACCAGTGATTATCGATTTACCCCAGGCAATTAATGCAGCCGGTAATAATCATGCGTTTACTATGCTGGAGCGCGATGTAAAAAATATGGCTGAATATTTTGGCCAATTTGCACCGGAGTTACTCGCTACGGATTATGCCCATGAAATTTGGGCACTCTATGAAAGTGGAAAATTAAATCCGGGCGTGAAACTAACTGGAAAGTTTGAACATTCTGCAATTGAAGCTGATATTGCCGCGGTCTTACGCGAAATTGAAGATGCGCGATTGGAAATGGAACGCAAAAAAGCAGCGCGGGAAGAAGCTGAGAACGAATAATTATTTTTATATAATTAACATAAAAAACGCAGACCTACGTCTGCGCTTTTTATTTCACTTCAGCAATTTTAATGACTCAACAATTGAATAACGATAGTTACTTGGGCACCAACGCCAGTTAAAAACCCAAGCGTTCTCACCCAGGGTATGCCGAAGGTATAAGAAACAGCGTGTACAACACGAGCCCAAAAATAGACAACAGCCGCTGTCGCAATTGCATCATTGGAAACTGCCACGGCATTTGCCGTTAAGATCAAGGTTGCAAAAATCACCAGGTTTTCTATCGCGTTAGCATGGGCCTTCATTAGACGCTGTGCCCAGGGAGATTGCGGTTTTGGATGCTCGCTGTACCCTGCCGTTTCAGAAATACCACGGACAATAAGACGATTTAAAATATAAGGAACCCACAAGAGACCGGTAAACAGTGTTACGTAAATGAGGTAAAGCAATTCAGTTTTCATAGCATGTCCTTTAGTTGTTGATGAATAAATCAGTTAAGGTTTTTAATGGCCGAACTCAAATGACGAGTCAGGAATTTTTTGATTTAGGATAGGTAAATATTGGATGACAGTGTGGACTTTAAATGTCGCAAATACCGAATCCTCTACTACTCGATAAACGAGAAGATTATCTTTACGGATCCAGAACGTTTCTTTGGTAGTAACTTCCGACACGGAATTTTCATTAGTCCCTGATGCTTCCTGATGACGTATTGTTTGTACTCTAAAATAACTGGCACCATCCTCATCAATATCATTGATACGATAAGATGGGCAACCGATTAAGAACCCACAGATATTTTCGCCTTCTTTTCGCATTAATACTGCTGAAATCAAACTGGCCGCACCTTTCGATATCCCTGTAGCACCTGCAATTGCCAAATCGATAGGTAAGTTTTTCTCAAGTCTATTTCCCAACGCCCACCATGTTTTTACTTGTTCTTTATCTTTCCACACAACATAAGGGTACGGCTGAACTAACAATCCAGGGCTTTCCCAGAACTCAAATCGGAATTTTTCGTGATCTCTGTCAAATTCTGTATGGAACTCAAGATGCTGAGTGAAATTGTGTTCACTTGCAAAGACACTTATTACCGTGCCCTTATCTTGATATGACGCAAGACTGGAATAGGCGTTGATAGATTGTTCCAATATTTCCATAGAAGCAGGCTGCTGTATATTTTTTTCATCCGGATTGATGTTCCAGCTCTCAGAAAAAGAGACTGATTTAGCAAAACTACACATCCTTTGGAAAAAATCTTTATCGCAAGATGTAAGAATAAAAACGGATACCAAGACAACTATTAGTTTATTCAACTATCACTCCTTGTGTGGTACGACACCGATGGTTAGATTTTATATTCTGGTGACGTTATCCAATTCCACCGATGAAATCAAACAAGATTTTCAACGCAAACATCTAACACCCCCATGCTGACACCAAAATCAACATTAAATTTATTTTTCCTCATGGTATAAATAGTGTTTTTGGGAAATAAAAAAGCCACGTGGAAACGTGACTTTTAAAAAATTTTTACCAGGACTTTATTTCATTTTTAGTCTTAATACATTTACCGAATAAGCACCTACATCCAAATTGATTTTATCTCCCCTGACGGGAAATTTCTTTTCAACTGTATAAATATTTGGGCGACTCAAAAGAATTGAGGTCATCCAATCTTAGGCTACTGAGTGTTGTAATTTTTCCTTCCCTTTCAGGGAGACATCCTTCAAATTTAAGGACAGGCTTTGTGCGCTGGCGTCGGTATTTATTATTTTGACAATCAGGTCTTTGGTATTGTTATCTTTAGTTGCCGATGCAAATATTGTATTGTCCTATCACAGACTGACCTTGGTAAGTAACCGATAGTAAATCTGTACCTTTATTGTTGGAACAAATGAAATTCTTAATGGAGCTTTTGCTTCAGTTGCTTTGGCAGATAGTTGCGTGGAATAATTTTTTCATTCATCTGAGTTTGGTGTGACGCTGGTTTCGCCCAACACTTTTTTATCTTGATCAATTAATTGCACGATAATTTTTTAATCGCACCATCGTGATTGGCAGCTTTTAGCGAGAGGTTATAGAGCGCATCTTGTTTAACACCCATGCCGCGGAACCCTTCGTTAATAATTTCGTAGCCCTAATCGTTATTGATCGTAAAACGCGCGAATTTTTATTGGTTTTGTTCTCCGCTGTATGGATGATATTGGCAATGCCCGATTGTTCGTTAAAGGTGAACCTATTGCTATTGGGTTGCTTCCATCCTATCAAAAGACTTTCAAACTCAAATGAACGGTTTTTTACCATTTCGGCGTAGAGCCCACCGTCAGCAGAGAAGTTAATATCTTCAAAGAAAATACCGTACATGGTGGGTTGGATTTTGATGTTGGTCGGGTTGGCTGCAATATCCAAATCAAGTGCGTGCACTTGCGGATTAACTAACATGAGACCAAATGCGGCAGACGTCAGGGCAGTTTTGTACCTCGCCCTCGATTCCTGTTATGAGTTGTCGATATTAACGATGTTAGCGCTAAACATTATTTATCACACAATACCCGCATTAACCCTTAACCATAAAACAGCAACGATCAGATTTACCTGGCGCAAACACATGTGAGGAACTTTATTGCGTTAATTCACGCGCCAAAAGTGACATGCACCACAAAATGTCACCATTCTCCACCATTAGTCAGCCAAATTGACCACTAACTGCTCAACATCTAGCCAGTTTTGCCGTTTTCGGTTTTAATGGAAATTAGAACAATAAAGACTTAGCCGATTTTTTTCTAAGCAATTAAACCCAGCTGTTTTCAAGCGATAGAATGAGCAACTTCTTATGGATGTTAGAGCCTTGCACCGCCAAATGACCCAATACAATCGTTGGAAACGCCAATTGGATGAGCGCTTGCAACGATTTGATGCCTGGGGAAGCAACCACCAAATGTTGAGTTTGGATGTGCAACGCACTTTGCAAAAAGCGCGTAACCTTTTGCGCGGTGACAGCTTTACCATCGCCTGTGTGGGCGAGTTCTCGCGCGGTAAAACCGAGCTAATCAATGCCCTTTTATATACCGAAGGTGGCCGTCGTTTACTGCCATCCCAACCCGGGCGCACGACCATGTGCCCCACCGAAATTTTTTGGGATTCACACGCTCCCGTTAATTGCGTGCGCTTGTTGCCCATAGAAACCCGTCGCACCAATACCAGTCTGCAAAACTTCAAACGCATTCCGCAAAACTGGGTGACTGTCACTTTCGACCCAACTAACCACGAGCAAACCCGGGCAGCCATTAACCAGGTATCTGCCAGTAAATGGGTTGCACCTGCCGACGCATTGAAGCTCGGTTTTGCGATGGATGAACTCGGTGATCGCGATGAAAACGGCAAAGTCGCTGTGCCAGCCTGGCGTCATGCGCTGATTAGCCTCGACCATCCGTTGCTGCGCCAGGGCTTGCGTATTGTGGATACACCCGGCCTGAACGCCCTGGGCAATGAACCGGAACTCACGTTAAAAACCTTGCCAGAAGCTCAGGCGATTTTATTTTTGATGTCTGCCGATGCGGGCGTGACTGCAAGCGATATGACGATTTGGCGCGACCACGTGCAAACCCTGCGCGACGAACAATGCACTGCCGTACTCGCCTTGCTCAATAAAATCGACAGCCTGTGGGATGATTTGCAATCGCCCGCCGAAGTGACCATGAATATCGAAAATATTCGTCACATCACCGCCCAGCAACTGAAACTGGCGCCGGAACAAGTGATCGCGCTCTCGGCCAAACAAGGTTTGCTCGGTAAAGTTGGGCGCAATTTGCCGCAGCTGGAACGCAGTAATTTCCCGCAACTGGAACGCAAACTGGCCGATGTGGTTTTGCACAGCCAGCAGCAGATTATTGGCCATCGCCTGGTGGGCGATAGTTATGAAATGATCATCAACACCCGTAACAACCTTGCGCAGCGCCTTGCAGAGTGTGAAACAGAGATTAATGTATTGCGCAGCGCTGCACCGCAAGAAGCGGCAGATACCTTGCAGCAATTGCGCGATACCATTCGCCAGACCCATCACCAATATCACAAGCAGGCGCTCTCGCTACGTACCAGCCAACGCTTGCTGGAATCACAACGAGTTGCGCTCCTGGCACCGATAAGTTCGGGCTTGCTGGACCAGCAAATCAACAATGCCCATCGCAGCCTTGCCCAAAGTTGGACGACGCTTGGCCTGGCGCGTGCGATTGGTAATTTCTTTGATGATGTGGATAGCAGCCTGCAACATATCGAGCGCGAGATTGACCGCGCCAATCGCGTGTTGATTTCTATCTACCAACGCCCCGAGCACAACCTGGCTGGCGATGATTTGATGATGCGCCACTTGCTCAAAATCCATAACCAACGCCGCCAGTTGCGCCAACTGCAAAAGCGTTCCGATGATTTCCGTTTCTCGTTAAATACATTGTTAACGCGCAAAGGCGCCTTGATTAATCGTTTTATCAATACCTTGGTGCAAGAGGTGCGCAATACGTATCAGGATTTGAATGAACACATCAGCCAATGGCTGCAAGAAGCGCTCACGCCTTTAATGCATAATAACCAGTATCAAAAACAACTACTGGAAACCCATATGTTGCGCCTGACGCAGCTGCAAACCCAGCGCAACACCCATGCAGAGCAAATTGAAAGTTTGCAAACCAATATCTATCAATTGCAATCTGCACTCAGTTCGCTGGAGCCGTTGTACCAGGAAATTATCAGCGCACCGCTAGTGAATGACGCAAGTGAAAAGCTGGCGGAAATTCGCGGTGGGCAAGTGGTGTCTTTGTTGAAGGCGCGTAAGGCGGCGCGGGCGAATTGACGACGATAAATTATTAAAAATGAAATCGTCATCCTCGCAGGGGATCCAGTGTCTTTCATCAAGTATGCTCACTGAAATACCAGTCGCTGGATCCTCTGCGAGGATGACGACTCCCATCTAAATTAAGATTCTTGTGCAAACCGAGCTTGGATTCAAACATAAAAAAGGCCGGACCCAGCCTTGGTTCTGGAGTCCGGCCAACAGAGTGACGTTGAAACAACGACGTGCACAAACAGTAGCCCTAAAAAACTAACAAAAGAAAAATAAAAAAAGACAAAATAACAAAAATTAAAACAAAAACTTTTTAACGCAAACGCCCCACATAATGTTGGTCTGACTCAACCTGAACTTCAGGTTCAGGTGTCTCAATAACCTCATGCACCGCATGCTCAATCGGGATAGATACACGGGATGACGATGCCACCATCATGCGACGTGGTTTAATGGGCGAATCCGCAAACAAACCGCCCTCGGCAAAATAAATCTCTTCCAACTTATGGCTCATCACCTGTAAATCGGTATTCGCTGTCGAATTCGCCAGCTCCAACACATGCAGGCAATACTCAGGGTTGATACTCATGTATTTGATGTCAGTAACGCGCCCGATTTCACGGCGCAATTGCACATGCAAACGCCCCATCAAACCAAACGCCTGGGCCTCCAGCGCTTCTACAGAAGTCGGACTCATAGGACTTGTTCCCCGTGCTGCTCGATATCAAGACCTTCGTTTTCCTCATCCATTTCCACGCGCAAGCCCATGACTTTATCGATGATCAATAAAATAACCGTAGTGACCAGGCTCGCGTAAATAATCGTGCTGACCACACCTATGGCCTGGATTGCAATGCTGCCATCTGCACCGCCGATACTTTTTACGGCAAAGACACCCGTCAACAAAGCGCCGACAATTCCTCCAATGGCATGCACACCAAATACATCGAGTGAATCGTCATAACCCATGGTCGATTTCAACCAGGTTGCACCCCAGTAACAGGCACCGCCTGACGCAATCCCAATTGCAAATGCGCCTGTCACACCGACAAAACCTGAAGCAGGCGTAATCGCGACTAACCCGGCAACCGCGCCAGACACCATGCCCAACACGGATGGTTTACGACGTTTAATCCATTCGATCAGCATCCAGGTCATGGCTGCAACGGCGGTGGCAAGTTGGGTAGTGAACATCGCCATGCCTGCACGACCATCGGCAGCGCCTGCTGAACCGGCATTGAACCCGAACCAGCCGACCCACAGCAAAGAAGCACCAATGACCGTAAGAATCAAATTATGCGGCGGCATGGAAACACGGCCAAAGCCAAGGCGAGGGCCGACGATAATCGCCGCGACCAGACCGGAAACGCCCGCATTAATATGCACCACAGTACCGCCTGCGAAATCCAGCACACCGAGTGATGCCAACCAACCTGTCGGTTCCCAAACCCAATGGGCGACGGGTGCATAAACGAGCAGCGACCAGAAAGTCACGAAAACAACTAACGCAGAAAACTTCATACGCTCGGCGAATGCACCGGTAATCAACGCGGGGGTGATAATCGCAAAGGTCATCTGGAACATCATAAAAACGCTCTCAGGAATGGTTTGCGCCACATGGTGAACGGTGACCATGCCGGTTTCCTTAATGAACTCCATCCCTTGCAACATAAAGCGATCAAAGCCGCCCAACCACGGGGATAGGCCGGGTGTAAAGGCGAGGCTGTAGCCAATCACCACCCATAAAATCGAGACAATGCAGGTAGCTGCAAAACTGTGCGCCATAGTCGCCAACACATTTTTCTTGCGTACCATACCCGTATAAAAAAGTGCAACACCGGGAATGGTCATCAGCAAAACCAGCGCTGTTGATACCAGCATCCAGGCGGTATCGCCCGCACTGATCGTGCTCGTGCTAACCAATGTAGGTTTAGTCATTGGAGGTTCTGCGGCGGGCGCGACCGGACTGGCAATGGGGGCAACAGCGGCCGAAGTTTCCGTTACTGGTGCGGAGGTAGCGCTTGCCTCGGAAGAAGTCGCTAATACAGAAGAATCCTGCGCAAACACCGGTGCGGTAGCAAAGCCAAGCAATAAGCAGACAACAGCCAAAGTTGTGGAGACAAAACGCATGCAAGCACCTCGTAAGTTAATACATAGGCTTTAGCATTAAATGTGCCAGTGGAAATTTGTGCCAGAAGACTGGATTCTCGAGCGAGTGCGTGCCCAAATTCGGGCAAAAGCATGCATCATAGACTGCAAGCGGGCACCAAATCAGCGCTTACCTGGTCTTACAGAGTGAATGCAAAACTATTTAAGGAAATAAAAATAATGTCCAAAACATTCAAATTGGCGATGGAAGTCCAAATCAAAAACTAACTCCAGGCTCTGTTCGAGAAACGTACAACATCACTCATCCTGAGCCTGTTGAACACTCACATGAGGCGAATAACCTTTCAATTGCTATGCACCAAAGATGAGCGAGATCCAAAAAAAGCCTGTAGAACGCTACATAACTTGCAGCCTATAGCCCGCGTCTTTAGACTGGCGCCCCAACAATCTCATGAAAGCGAGCTAAGCTGATTGCTCATACTTTCCGCATTTAATAAAGAATCAAGAGAAGACCATGCCAGATGTGCTACCGCCCGATTCCGTCGGGATTGTCACACCGCAAACGATGCACTTTAGCGAGCCGCTCTTATTGGCTTGCGGTAAAACCCTGAACGACTATCAACTCGTCTACGAAACTTACGGCCAGCTCAACGCCAGCAAAAGCAATGCGGTGTTGATTTGCCACGCGCTTTCCGGCCATCACCACGCCGCCGGTTACCACAGTATGAGCGATAAACGCCCCGGCTGGTGGGATGCTTACATCGGCCCCGGCAAACCTATAGATACCAATAAGTTTTTTGTCGTTAGCCTGAACAATATCGGCGGCTGCCACGGTTCAACCGGCCCAAGCAGTATCAACCACGAAACTGGCAAGCCTTGGGGGCCCGATTTTCCCAAATTGCGCGTGCGCGATTGGGTGCACAGCCAGGCGCGCCTGGCCGATAAACTCGGCATCAATGTTTGGGCAGCCGTGATTGGCGGAAGCCTCGGCGGCATGCAAGCCATGCGCTGGACGCTCGAATATCCCGACCGCGTGCGCCACTGCGCCGTTATCGCTTCAGCGATGAAATTGAGCGCGCAAAATATCGCCTTCAACGAAACCGCACGCCAGGCAATTATCAGCGACCCCAACTTTTTTGACGGGCGCTATTTGGAGCAAGACACCGTTCCTCGCCACGGCTTGGGTGTAGCGCGCATGATTGGCCATATTACCTACTTGTCCGATTACGACATGGGCGAAAAATTTGGCCGTGATTTGCGCAGCGGAAGTTTTGATATCGGCAGCGATCAGGACGTTGAGTTCCAGATCGAAAGTTATTTGCGCTACCAGGGCGGAAACTTCGCCAAACAATTCGATGCGAACAGTTATTTGCTCATCACCAAAGCGCTGGATTATTTTGATTTAGCGCGCGAATACGGTGACGATGCAATTGCCGCTTTTAAACATGCTCAGGCAAAATTTTTAGTGATTTCATTCAGTACCGACTGGCGTTTTGCGCCGGAGCGCTCGCGCGAAATTGTGAGCGCATTGATTGGCGCAAATAAATCCGTGACCTACGCCGAAATTGAATCCAAATCCGGCCACGATGCATTCCTCTTACCCGATGAGCGTTATCAACAAGTGTTTGGTCGTTATCTTGCTGGAATAGCCACGCCATAAATTTAAAAAAGAGCAATGAAAATGCGTATCGACTTAAACGAAATCCAACACTGGATCAAACAAGGCAGCCGCATACTCGATTTGGGTTGTGGCGATGGCACCTTGTTAAAATTCCTTAGCGACAACAAACAAACCCAAGGTTACGGTTTGGAAATTGATGCTGCGCAAATTAATTTGTGTATCGATAAAGGCTTAAACGTTATTGAACAAAACCTCGACCGCGGCCTCGGCAATTTTGCAGACAATAGTTTTGATACAGTGTTGATGACACAAGCACTGCAAACCTTGCACTTCCCGCACAAAGTGCTGGATGAAATGTTGCGCGTTGGCAAAGAATGTATCGTCACCTTTCCTAATTTCGGCCATTGGAAAGCACGCTTCCATTTATTCACTCGCGGTCGTATGCCGGTTTCCGATTTATTACCTTACGAATGGTATGACACACCCAACATCCACTTTTGTACCTTCAAAGACTTTGAGGTTTTGTGTCGCGAAAGGAACTATAAAGTCATTAACCGTGAAGTGGTCAACGAGCAAAGCGGACAACTACTAAAAGATGCACTGCCAAATTTATTCGGTGAAACGGCGATTTATCATTTGAGTAAATGATAAATTTAAAGTTGCAATCTAGATAATATGGGAATCGTCATCCTCGCGGAAGCGGGGATCCAGCTCTTGATTTAAAAAAGCGAAACATTCAAATGAGTAAATACTTATGAAAAATCTACTGTCTTTTGTATTTATATTTTTCCTCACAATTCCCGCATTTGCTCAAATCAACCAAACCAAAGAAATCCAGACCTCGCAAAAATTTGGCAATTACACAGTTCACTACAATGTGTTCAACAGCAAAAATATTCCTGCGGAAGTTGCCAGGATTTACAACCTCACCCGCAGCAAAGATATCGCCCTCGTTAACATCAGCCTGACCAAAACCGAAAATGGCGCAACAAGTTTAGGGTTGCCCGCAAAAGTTTCTGTTAAGGCGGTTAACCTTATGCAGCAGTCCAAAGATTTAGACTTCACGGAAATAAAAGAAATGGATGCAACTTATTACATCGCCAAATTCCGCCATACAAATGAAGAAGATATTCGGTTTGAAGTGAGTGTAATTCCAGAAGGTGAAAATAAACCTTTGATGGTTAGTTTTACGCGAAAACTATTTACGGAAAATTAATTTAACGGCCAGCTATGAACATACTTCCGAAAATTGGATTAGACAACATCCGGTTAGGTATATCCAAACAAGATGTGATCAATTTGTTAGGTCAACCCCTGAGCAAAGAAAGCAATCCAGAAGATGATATTTGGGAATTCAAAAATGACATCGAACTTTCCTTTCAAAAAGATGATAATTATTTATTGAGTTCGATCACCGTTTTGAATCCTGCCGTACGACTAAGCTCAAAAAATATCATTGATATTAGTGAAGCGGAATTGCTCTCCGGTTTTCCCAGCTTTCAATTAGATGAAGACTTCGGTAAAGACGGAAAAAGTTATTGGTCAGGTGAAATGCAATTAATGGCTTGGGTTTTTGAGAACCAGGTTTTGAATATCACAATATACCCAGAATACCAAGATAGTGATGACACACCCATTTGGCCGAAAAAAAACACCTAACGACTTTTAAACAATACAAGATATTTATTTTTTGAGTTCATTGATATGCAAAATATAACCGGCGGTTGCCTCTGTGGTTCAGTCCGTTACGAAGTAAATACAAAACCTGTAATGACGCGCGCCTGTTGGTGTCGCACTTGCCAGCATCTTGCGGCGGGTAATGCAACTGTAAATGTGGTGTTTCCTTCGGATGCTGTTTCTATTACCGGTGAGTTAAAAGATTTTGAAAGCACAGCTGATAGCGGCAATAAAATGCACCGGAAATTTTGCCCGAATTGCGGTGTACATTTATTCAGTATGGCGGAGATTCGCCCGCATATTTTGATTGTGCGAGCAGGAACTTTGGATAATCAAAAGGATATAAAAGTCGATGCATTGATCTGGACATCATCGGCACCAGCATGGGCATATCTCGACCCAAGCATTCCGCAATTTGAAAAACAGCCACCAGTGCCTGTCGTTAAGTAAAATTTTTTGCGAAGTAAGCACTAACCCCTCCCCCTCATCAAGGGGGAGGGGTTGACTCCCTGCTAACGTAAACACTCCAAATATTTACACCCCGACTGACCGTAGCCATTGTTGGAGTTGCGGCAAGGACATAGCGCCAGAAACACGTTTCACCTCTTTGCCCTGGCGGAACAAAATCAACGTTGGGATGCTGCGGATTGCCCAGCGCTGGGCGATGCTGGGGACAGCTTCAGTATTGAGTTTGGCCAAACGGATTTTCGGCTCCAGCGTTGCCGCCGCCTGTTCAAAAATGGGAGCAAAACTTTGGCAGGGACCGCACCAGGGCGCCCAGCAATCGACCAGCACGGGTATATCGTTTTTATCCAACATGGAATTTACGTTACCCGGATGCAAGTCCACAGGCTTGCCCGCAAACAACGGCTTTTTGCACTTCCCGCATTGGGGATTATCGCCCAATCGTTCTTCAGGGACGCGATTGATCGCGTTGCAATGTGGACAACTAATTTGGATGGGATTCATGGCTCGCTCACTTTTCAGGAAACTTTCCATTGAGTTGGGGACAAGGTGGCGAAGCACAATATGACCGCCTAAAAATCTGCATAACCATTCTTTATTAGCCGCCACAATGCGGTATTCAACGATTTTTTGACGAATCCGACAGTAAAAATGACAAAGGTGAGATGCCCCACTTTTGTTGTTTTGGCCTATTTGGGAAGAGAATGGGGGTTTTTTAGCCGACCATAATCCCATGCAACAGGGTTTAACCAAGCGGATGTGTTGCATAAACAAGCGGAAAGTGAACATAACAATAAGTCACAGCTTGATGTCGAAATACCTGTTTTTATCGTTTTCCAACATCTTATCCTTTTCATAAAAATAGCTAATAGAGGGTTTCTAATGACAACCAATTCGCAAACTTGCCGTGGCAAGCGCGGTTTCAAAACCACACTTGCGTTACTGACTAGCGCCATGTTGTTTACTGGCGTCCACGCTATGGCCGATGTATTGAACCCGGTCATCGGCCCAATCCTTTACGAAGAAAATTTCAACACCCTTGATCCCAATGTGTGGAACACCATTGAGGGCGACGGCTGCGGCATTGGCCTGTGCGGCTGGGGTAACGCGGAACTGGAATATTACCGCGCAAACAACCTGTCTATCGAAAGCCCGCCATTTGAACCAAACACCAAAGCGCTGGCGATCACCGCCAAACGCGAAACCTTTAATAACAGTGCTTTTACCTCTGGCAAAATTGATTCGGCCAACAAGCTGCAAGTGAAGTATGGCCTTGTCGAATTCCGTATGAGCGTGCCACAAGTCGGTATAGGTTTGTGGCCTGCGGGCTGGATGCTCGGCACCAGCCTTGCGAGCTGGCCGTCAAAAGGCGAGCTGGACATCATGGAGATGGGCCATAAAGCGGCATCCATGGCGGACGCGGGTTACGGCGGCGGCAACGTGAATAGCTACGTCGGCTCTAACGCTATTTATTATTCCACTGCTGCTTGTGTTGTGGGTAATGAGAGCTGTGCTGCGTCGACTGCATGGAAAACCCCAAGCTCTTATTTGGCCTCAACGCCCTTAAGCAATCGTTTTGTGATTTACCGTATGTATTGGACGGATACCCAAATCCGTTTCACCATCATCGATAACGGTGTTGAGCACGACATGTACAAAGCGCCGATCCCAATCACCGCTGAGTCATCCGAATTTAACGCGCCTTTCTACTTCCTGTTTAACCTGGCCGTTGGCGGAAACTTCACCGATGCGGCGAATAGCTCGCAAGTGACTGCGCCGTTACCAGGAAAAATGTACATCGACTATGTTCGCGTTTACCAATTGGATGGCAAAGGTGAAGTGAAACTGGGCAGCCAGGTTCCAAAAGAAACCGGCACCTACGGCGTTTTCACTGACAACACCCCAACTACTGCAAAAGAAACTATAGGTACTACTGCTGACTTCTGGATTTGGAACACCGCGTCCATGTCTCCGGGCACCTTGCCTGCGTATGAAGGTTCCAACGTTCTCGCGTTGAAATATACCGCACCTAACCAATGGTTTGGCGGTGGCATTGCATCGCGTCAGGCGCATGACATGAGCAACTACGCGAACGGTTCCTTGAAATTCAGAATCAAGATTCCGGCAAACGTTGCGTTCAAAATTGCCATCAACGATACCTACACTAACAGTGCTTCGGTAACCTTCCCTGCGAATACCACCACTTACGGTTTGGTACGTAACGGTGACTGGGCGCAGGCGACTATCCCGATTGCAGATATTCGCGGTATCAACGCACTTCAATCCATGTCGCAGCTCTTCAGCTTTACCAGCGTGGATGGCCAATTGCCACAAGCGGCGTTTGATATGGCGATTGATGACATCGTTTGGGATTGCGGCACCAGCGCTGCGTGCCAGACGCCAGTGAGTTCATCTTCATCCAGCAAGTCATCTACACCAAGTTCAGCCTCCAGCGCACCATCGTCGGTCGCAAGCTCGTCTAAAACCAGCTCATCTGTTGCCAGCAGTGTTTCATCAACAGGCAGCCTGGTTTCAAATGGCCGTCCTGCTACCGGTAGCAGCAACTTGCAACCAGCGTCAAACGCCACTGACGGCAACGGCGGAACCCGTTGGGAATCAACCACGGGCGTGAGCCCAAGCTGGTTATCCGTTGACCTTGGCACAGCCAAAGCCTTGACCAGCGTGGTGATCGATTGGGAAGCTGCGAACGCTGCGAACTATCAAATCCAGGGCTCTAACGACAATACCAACTGGACTACGCTCAAAACCGTGACCGGTGGGACTTTCGGAAACCGCACTGACACCAATGCTGTATCCGGCACCTATCGCTATGTGCGCGTGTACTGCACCGAGCGCAGCGCTGGCAATCAATGGGGTTATTCAATCTGGGAACTGAAAGTCTATGGCAACACACCAAGCTCAAGCAGTTCATCAGCAGCGAGTGTTGGCAACCTGAATATCGCCACGGCAACAGCAAGCACCCAACTACAACCTGCAGCCAATGCGATTGATAAAAACTCAGGCACCCGTTGGGAATCTGCCATCAATACCGACCCAAGCTGGTTGACGCTGGATTTGGGCAGCTCACGCAACCTGAACAGCATTGCGATTGATTGGGAAGCTGCGAACGCCGCGAACTATTTAATCCAGGGCTCCAACGACAACACCAATTGGGTGCAACTGGCTTCAAAAACCGGTGGGACTTTTGGCAATCGTACCGACACCACTGCAATAACCGGCAATTACCGCTACGTGCGCATCTACGGTACAGCGCGCAGCACTGGTAACCAATGGGGTTATTCAATCTGGGAAGTTAGAATTACCGGCAACTAAACCCTGCTCGTAACTGATTTGGCTACAACCAAATCACCTGCTCGCCCCGCATACTTTGTGTGCGGGGCTTTTTGTTTGCAGAATTAATTTATTTCGCGCTGCTCATCCCACAATATTATTTTGGAATGCTCAATAAATAATGTCGAAGCGGCGCTGTGTTCCGTCAGTGCATCTGCCGCTAATAAAATAACGCCTGCTGTCCAGGTTGTTTTTTCGCGTGGCCAAATAACTGTGTCGCGAAAATTGTAGCCCGTCCAATAGCCGCCATCCTCATCCATAAATTGATGCAGCCAACTAAATAAACCCAACGCCTTTGCATGTTCGCCAGCCGCTAAAAGCGCAAGCGTTAATTCACAAGACTCTGCGACCGTTACCCAGGGTTCATCACTCACGCAACGGCAGCCAATATTATTTTCGATAAAAATATTCCAACGCGACTCAATTCGTTCTTGCGCAGCCTTGCCTTGCAGAACCCCTGCGAGAACCGGATAAAACCAATCCATGGAAAAACGCTCTTTGGATTCCCAGGTGCGATCAAAACATTCCGGATGATGGCGTAAGGTGTTGCCCAATTTTTGATAAGCGCTTATCCATTTATCACAGGATTGATGTAATTCTTGCGCGCACAAAATGGCGCATTGCAGGCTTTTATAAATTGACGAACAGGCTGTAACAAGCGCATCTCTTTTTGCACTGCCATCCTCTGCAACTGCCCAATAGATTTCCCCGGTTGGAGATTGATAGCGCAACACAAAATCAATGGCTTTTTTTACAACGGGAAACAGGGCTTTTAAAAATGCAGGATTTCTTGAAATCAAATAATGATGCCAAACACCGGTAGCAATGTACGCAATAAAATTGGTTTCGCGATGATTTTTATCAACAGCTTGATCACCTAAATAATTCGCCCACCAACTACCATCATTCAATTGTTCATGCGCAAGCCATTGATAAGCTCGCTCGGCAGCCTCCAATTCGCCACCAATACTTAAACCCATCGCCGCTTCAATATGATCCCAGGGATCAGCCTTGCCATCCTTAAACCAGGGAATGCAGCCATTTGGCAGTTGGGTTTGCAAAATATAATTTACGGTCGGACGCAAAAGCGATTCAGGAAAAAATCCTTTAGAGAGTAATAAGTTTTTCATTTATTCCTGAACCTTAAAATTTTTACAACAATTGGCAACATATTAATTCTCTCATCGTCATCCCTAGTCGGGCGCGCCCGCAGACGATCTACCGGACTGGCGTTCCAGCGCCTTTAACTTAAACAAAAGTCACTGGATCCCTTACGGGATGACGACTCCCTATTTAACAATAATTTCGGGTTTTATTGGACTCAGCGTTCGCGGATTCAAGCAACAAATGCAATTTTAATTACAGGGCAAGCAGGTCTACTTGCCTCCCCGTAAATAATTTATTTTCCCGTCGTCATCCCCGCAGGGGATCCAGTGACTTATCGATCAAACTAAAGACGCTGGATCCCCTGCGGGGCGCCCGGTTAGAGATGACGATTCTCTATTTAATAATAATTTCGGGTTTTATTGGACTCAGCGTTCGCGGATTCAAGTAACAAGCGCAATTTTAATTACAGGGCAAGCAGGTCTACTTGCCTCCCGTAAATAATTTATTTTCCCGTCGTCATCCCCGTAGGGGATCCAGCGACTTATCGATCAAACTAAAGACGCTGAATCCCCTGCGGGGGCGCCCGGCTAGGGATGACGACTCCCTATTTAACAATAATTTCGGGTTTTATTGGACTCAGCGTTCGCGGATTCAAGCAACAAGTGCAATTTTAATTACAGAGCAAGCAGGTCTACTTGCCTCCCCGTAAATAATTTATTTTCCCGTCGTCATCCCCGCAGGGGATCCAGTGACTTATCATTCAAACTAAAGACGCTGGATCCCCTGCGGGGATGACGACTACTATTAAATCCGATTGGATGGACTAAAAAATATCGCACCTTCTGAAATGCATCACCACACTTTTACCGAGAATCGGATTTAATAATTTTTCCAAAGCCTGGGTAATCCATGGCTTTTCCATCAAGTCCCAAACCAACAACCGATGATATGCCTTGATAATGCGCGACTGATCTTGTTCATTCCACCACAAACATTTCAACCACCAAAATGGCGAATGTAGTGCATGCGCCCAGTAACGATGGGTAAATTCGAAACCCAGAGTTTCAATCTCAGTGCATAATTTTTTTGCATTGAAAATACGAATATGCCCGCCTTCAACCTGGTGATAAGCCGAACTTAATTTCCAGCAAATTTTTTCAGGCCAGGAACGTGGAACAGAAATTGCCAAAATACCATCCGGTTTTAAAACACGTTTTATTTCTTGTAAAACGCCCTGGTAATTTTCAATGTGTTCCAAGACTTCACTACAAATAATTTTATCAAAACTTTTATCTGCAAAAGGTAGTTTGGCTGCATCAGTTTGCTGGATTGAAAAATAACTGTTTTGATTGTAATTCACAAATGGCGCAAAACGCTCCGCAGTAGTTTTTAAATCGCGCAGCGACAAATCTACACCCACCCCCAAAATATTGTGCTCAAGGCAAGCATGTATGACATGACGACCTTCACCGCAACCAACATCCAAAAGCGCATCGCCATCTTTGAAGCCAAGTTGTTTAAAATTTATTGTCAGCAATTATGAGTTTCTCTTGGCTGCGATTATCTGGCGATAATAATCACTTAGGTGCTCACCCACAACTTGCCACGATAAATGCTGCAAACTGTGCAGGCGACCTGCAAGGCTTAGCGCTTCGCATTCAGCGTCATTCGTCAATAAAAAACTTATGGCTTTTGCAAGCTCATCAACATCACCGGCTTTCACCAAAAGCGCTGCATCGCCAACAACCTCTGGCAAGGCGCCACCGTCGCTACAAATAAGCGGAACGCCACAAGCAAGCGCTTCACCTGCAGGCAAACCAAAACCTTCATACAGGGAAGGCACTATCGCCATTTTTGATTCAGCATAGGTAACAACCAATTCTTCCGTGCTGATGCCACCTCTAAATTCAACACAGTCAGTTAATTGCAAACTAGTTAATTCTTTTTCAGTTACGCCATCAGGTTTTAATTTTCCAATAACCAGCAAATGCAACTGTGGGAACTCGGTGCGTAATTGCGCCACTGCATTAAGCAAAACACTTAAACCTTTCAAAGGTTGGTCTGATGATGCAGTCGTCATTAATTGCCAGGATTTTCGCTTAACATTGGGTAAAGGCCGAAAAATTTCTGTGTCTATGCCATTTGCAATAACCGTTATTTTTCCTGCTGGCCGCGAAAAAGCCGCAACAATATCCTGCCGGGACGTTTTGGAAACTGTAATTATATGGTCAAGTTGCTGTACAACTTTTTCCTGCATCGTTAAAAAACTGTACCAACGATTAATGAGCCAGCGATGGCCTTTTGTTGTAGCAGCTTGCAATGCAATTTCGCGATCACGCGTAATAGGATGGTGTACAGTCGCAACAACATTGTTGTGCTGTTTTTGTAATTTTAATAAGCCGTAACACAAACTTTGGTTGTCATGGATAATATCGTATTGCGGTTTTTGTTTATTAAAATAGTTAACTAATCGACGACCAAAACAATAAGGCTCACCAAACCCACCACTTAATTTACTCCACCATTCATAAAAATCTGCCCACGAAAATAAATGTTTGAAACGCAATGCACGCGTGGGATTCTTTACCGCATATAAATCCAAACCGGGTAATTGAATTAAATTTACGCGCGAATCCAACTCAGGATAAGGCGGACCTGAAATAACATCAACACTATGCCCAAGCTCCACCAGGGCCTTGCTCAAATAATGAAGATAAATCCCCTGCCCGCCAACATGCGGGTGACTGCGATAACCGAGCAAGGCGATACGCAAGCCAGCGCCGGGATTTGGTGTGCCAACAGCTAGCGAAGGTTTTATCGTTTTTAATGATGCAACAGGAGAATATGACATAAGTTAATTAACTGGAAATTATGCTGGCAATTTACCACAGCTTTTACCGTTTCGATTCTTCACATAAATTATATATTTGTGCACAAGCCAGCTGATTTTTTTATCGCCAGGGTTTACCCTACCCACAGCTGCCAATCACAGGCAGTTATTTACTACATTAACAAGGAAATAACCATGAAAAAATTAATTGCTATCGCAGGAATTTGTTTGGCGTCCGCAACGGCTTTTGCAGATACAAAACCTAGTGATACCTCTTTAAATGAGTTGCTCACTATTACTGAATCACAAAAGTTAGTTGATGGTATGTGGCCGCAAGTGGAAGCCATGATGAATAATGCGGCGAAACAAGCGCTTGGCAACACCACGCTGAACAGCGAACAACAAAAAGTCATGACCGATGCCAATGCAAAAGTTGCAACCGTCTTCAAAGAAGAATTTGGTTATGAAAAATTAAAACCAATGATGATCAGCATCTACAAAGAATCTTTTTCCCAGGAAGAAGTGAATGGCATGCTGGAATTTTACAAGAGCAAGGCAGGACAAGCGGTGATCAAAAAAATGCCGCTGGTTATGCAATCAACGATGGCAAATGTGCAATCACAAATGTCGACAATTATTCCTAAAATCCAAAAAATCCAGCAAGAAGCTATCGAGCAAGTGAAAGCCAAGGCCGATACAACGCCTGCTAAATAGTGTTCATTTGCAAAACGAAAGCCGCATATATATGCGGCTTTTTTTATTCCGGTATTGGTTTTTTTCGCTGCGCGCGTGGATGCGCACTGTCATAGACTTTTGCGAGATGCTGGAAATCCAAATGTGTATAAATTTGTGTTGTCGAAATATTCGCATGCCCCAGCATTTCCTGCACCAAACGTAAATCCCCGCTGGATTCCAACATATGGCTTGCGAAGGAATGGCGCAGCATATGCGGATGAACCGGTGTATCCATACCTTGTTTCACGCTGAGTTGCTGCATGCGCAATTGCACTGCACGATGGGTAATGCGCGTACCTTTTTGCGTGATAAATATCGCTTGCTCCGTTTCATCTTTCAGCAAGAGCTTGCGTTGCGGCAACCATTCTTTCAAGGCTGCCACAGCCTGGCTGCCAATAGGCAACATACGGGTTTTACTGCCTTTGCCCAACACAGTCACCATGGCATCTTGCAAATCTACATCACGCAGATTTAATCCGACCACTTCAGCCAAACGCAGACCGGAAGAATAAATTAATTCCAATAAAGCGCGATCACGCAGCGCCAATATTGAATCACCCTCAACGCTCACAAATTGTGCAGTTTGATCAACATCCAGGGTTTTGGGTAATTTTTTGGGGCTTTTGGGTGCCTGGATAGCATCAGCAGGATTATTTTTTGCCCAGCCATTGCGAATCGCAAATTCAAAAAAACTGCGCATCGCAGATAACCAGCGCGACAAACTTTTTCCTCCCAAACCCTGGCGATGCAACTGCGCCACCATTTGCCGAATATGCTGCGAATGTATGTCGGCCAAATTATTCAGTGAAAACTTTTGGCAGTATTCCGCAAACTTTTGCAGGTCGCGCTGGTAATTGGTTTGGGTATGCAATGACAACTGTTTTTCACTGCGCAAGCATTCAATAAAGGCTGTGAGTTCTTGTTGATACATGAGTAACATCTAGTTAAGTTAAACCCGCTCGAAGCGAGTGATTAATTTTATATGCAGTCGCGTAAAATTGTACAACGTTCATCGTATCGCTAACCAATCAGCTTTCCCCTAGAAATCCAAGGGAAAACCGACTCATAATTTATATTCATAATCTGGCAGCTAACCTTGAAGTTGGTATAGATTGCCCCAACTTTATCCTATCTATCGTAGACTGTAATGTCGTTGATCTACAAACCAGAGCCAAACCTATGAACCAGACTTTTATCCTGCAAAACCAGGACAAGCTTTTCTTCGGCAAAAACAAAGAATGGGTAGATGGCTATGACGCCAACGCCGTATTTAAAACGCCGCACAAAGACGAAGCCGTCAACCAGATGTTTGAAATAACGTCCAAAGATTACAAACAGCGGGTAAAAGTGTTGAGCTGTGAACTGGATGAAAAAGCGCTGCCTGTTATTGACAGCGATATTATGCCCGCGCCCTTACCCAAAGCACCCAAGCCACCAAAAGCGGGTGAAGATCTCTTTGCTGAACCCGCTCCAAATGACGATGAACCGGAAGAAGAATTATCATTCGCTGAAGATACGAATGATGATGCTGGCGAAACCCAGGCTACACTCATCTAACCTGTAGCTGCGATCAATAACATCGACCAATAACAATCAAAAAGGGGTTCGGCCTTGCCTTCTATCAATAAAGCCACGTGGCGCGCACGCCTTGCCGCCTTCGCGGAGGCACCTGCCAACAAAAGCCTTAAGGGCATTTTGCGGGGATTGGAAAAAGAAAGCCTGCGTATTACACCAGCTGGCACCCTGGCCCAAACTGGCCATCCACCCGGTTTGGGTTCAGCGCTTAAGCATCCCCATATCACCACGGATTACAGCGAAGCGCTGCTCGAATTTATTACCGAGCCTTTCGATAATATCCCGGCACTTTTACAGCAGCTGGATGATGTCCATCGTTTCACTTACCAGGAACTGGCCAAAACTGACGAACGCCTTTGGCCCTCAAGTATGCCGAGCCATTTGCCTGCCGATGCCGATATTCCCGTAGCACGTTACGGCGGCTCCAACAGCGGCACCATGAAAACCATTTACCGTGTGGGACTTGGCCATCGCTATGGACGCAGCATGCAAACCATCGCCGGCGTTCATTACAATTTTTCCCTGCCCGATGATTTCTGGCGCGAGCTACAGCAACAGGAAGGCGATAAACAGGACCTGCAAGAATTCAAAACCCAGCGTTATTTTGCGCTTATCCGCAATTTCCGCCGTTATTTCTGGCTGCTGGTGTATTTGTTTGGCGCAGCACCAGCGGTGAGCAACAGCTTTGTAGAAGGGCGCAAACATCGCTTGAAATCTTTCGGCGATGATCTCCAAACCCAGCATCTACCCTTTGCAACCTCACTGCGCATGGGCGATTTGGGTTACCAGAGTGATGCGCAGCAATCCCTGTTTGTTTGCTACAACAACGTGAATAGCTATTTGCGCACCCTGTGCGGTGCGATTACTCGTCCACATCCCGCTTACGAAGAGATTGGTGTAAAAGACGAGCAAGGCAATTACAAGCAACTCAACACCAGTTTGCTGCAAATCGAAAACGAGTTTTATTCCAGTATCCGCCCAAAACGCACCACCCATTCCGGCGAAACGGCGTTGCAGGCATTGCGCTTGCGCGGTGTGGAATATATTGAAGTCCGCTGTGTCGATTTAAATCCTTACGAACCGCTTGGCGTCAGCGCAGAACAACTGCGCGTGATCGATGCCTTTTTGCTCTATTGCCTTTTGAATGACAGTCCGGAAACACCGCAGGCTGAATACGCCGAATGGTTGGAAAACCAAAAGCGCATTGTCTATTTCGGTCGCGATCCGGAACTGCAATTATTGCGCGATGGAAAAACCGTTGGCTTTAAGAACTGGGCGACCGAAATCCTGGACGGCGCGCTTGCCTGTGCAAAATTGCTCGACCAAAGTAACGGAGCGAGTGATTACGCAAACGCCATCGCTGAACAATATAAAAAGTTGGACAACCCGGAGCTTACGCCTTCAGCACAGGTGTTGGCGGATATGAAAAACCAGGGCAAAAGTTTCTTCGAGCATACCCTGGCACTGGCTGAAGCCCATCGCCAGCATTTCGTTAGCAATCCTTTAACCGAAAGCGACCTCGAAAAATTTAAAGCCCAGGCAAACCAATCGCTACAAGAACAACGCGAACTGGAACAATCCTCACAGATTCCGTTTGATATTTATTTAGCGAAGTATTACCAGCAATATCAGTCTTGCAGTTGCGAATCGCCCGAGGCTCCGGAAAAACAAAACGCCCCTTGTTAGGGGCGTTTTGTTTTAATCTGAACACGCAAAAAATTTATTTCTGCACAACCAAATTATCAAACAATAAATCACTTACCAAAGGACCTTTTTGCGCTTCTTTTTTGGAATCGTCTTCTTTTGATTTTTCGTCTTTTTTGCCTTTTTCTGCTTTGGGTTTTTCAGCCTTGGCGTGTTCATCTTTTGCAGATTTGTGTTCGTCTGCGTGCTCACTGACTGGATGTTCAACGTTTTCCAGCGCTTCGTTAATTTTTGCCAGGGCCTCAACACGCATTTGCTCTTTGCCTTCGCCGCTGGCCATTTGTTCGTCGGTCACACTGCTGATCAACATAATCAGCGTATCGCGAATCAACGGCATGTGATGCGAAACTTCGCCTGCACTGTGGGCATCTTCAGTACGCAACGAAAGTTCGGCCTTAATATATTTAACACGACCAGGCCCACCATAATTAACAATCAGTGGCGGCTTGATTGCGATATAGTTAACGCCCTCTTTAAATGACTCACCGCCACTGTTCGCCAAAACTGAGTGAGCCATGAACACACTTCCAAGCAAGCCGGTGATCACACACAACTTTCGTACTATTCTCCGCACCACCTTCATGAAAACTCCCAACTCAATACTTCAAGGTTAATCGTCATCGCCGGGGCGACGTTTATCTACAGCATAGACGATTTGTCGCAAACATCTGGCTCTCTTAATACCTTTTTGCTTACTATAGTCGCCCCAACCTACCAAGAGGCTGCCATGATCCCATCTATACGCCAAACCAACCTGTTGCTATTTCTCGGTGGTGTATTCACCATCCTCTGCGGCGTTTATATGGAACACGTGATGAAACTGGAGCCCTGCCCGCTATGCATTACCCAACGGGCGTTCTTTGATCTCGTGGGAATCCTCGGTTTGATTGCTGCGATCCACAATCCACGCGGTCGTGGAATCTGGATCTATGCGCTGCTCGGCCTTATAGCTGCGCTGGGCGGCGGCTATTTCGCACAACACCAGGTATGGCTGCAAAGCTTGCCGGAAGACCAGGTTCCCGCTTGCGGCCCCGGCCTCGCCTATATGTTTGAGGTTTTTCCCTTTCTGGAAGCCATGAAACTCCTGCTGCAAGGCGATGGAACCTGCGCCCATGTTGATAAAGTATTGGGCTTGAGCCTTCCGAAATGGTCGCTGATTGCCTTTATTGGCTTTGCATTGATTAACATCTGGCAATTGGTACGCGGTTTAAAAATTCAAAAAGCCAGTTGAAGCACTCGGCAAGATGACCTATTGTGTCGTCATACCTGTGATCCAGGCGCATGGCTTTTGCGCGATGCGCCCAAGCAACTGATAATCACATTATTAAAATGTGCGGGCGACACGCCGTAACGCACGAGAACTTAACTCCGATAACCAAGTAGTAATCAGGAAACCAAGCATGTTAGAAAATTGCCAAAACGCTAAAGAACGCTGGGGCGGTGTCAGCGTCATCATTGATCGCTGGTTGCAAGAACGCCAGGACATGCTGGTCCAATATTGCGACATTGGGGCAGACCAAACCAACGAAGAAGCGCGCGGTGAAAAGTTGCGCGCCCTGTGCCAAATCCTGGTGGATTATGTATCTGCCGGTCATTTTGAAATTTACGACCAGCTGATTAAAGAAGGCCGTGAATTTGATGACGAAGAAGCCTTACACGAAGCTGGCCATTTATTTACGATTGTGGATGGCACCACTGAAAAGCTGCTCGACTTCAATGATAAATACCTTGAAACCGATGACCTCAGCAGTCTCGATAGCGACCTCTCCCAACTCGGTGAAACACTCGAAATTCGTTTCAGCGCAGAGGACCGTATGATTTCAGTGCTGCATACATCGCATAAAGATTTGGTAAATGGTTAAGTATTAAAGCTGCCGTTATGTGATTTAAAAAACCCGCTTCGTGCGGGTTTTTTATTATCTAATAAATTCTCTGATCCCGAATGGCGATCAGTTTTTTTATCCCTTCTCAAAAATGGAGAATTCAAACCCATAAAAAAACCCGCACGAAGCGGGTTCTTTTCAAGCGGAATTAAACCAAACTTATTTCTTAGCTGGTTTAGCTGCTTTTTCGTCTGCTGCTGGAGCAGGAGCTGCTTTAACTTCCAACAATTCAACTTCAAAAATCAAGGTTGATGCTGGTGGGATAGGACCTTGAGCAACGTCTTTGTAAGCCAAATCAGAAGGGATGTACAACTCCCACTTGGAACCCTGTGGCATCAATTGCAAAGCTTCAACCCAACCAGGAATTACGCCGCTCACGGGGAATTCAACTGGCTCACCACGTTGAACAGAACTGTCAAACACTTTGCCATCCAACAACTTACCGGTGTAGTGTACTTTTACAGTGTCAGTGGCTTTTGGTTTTACACCATTACCCGCAGTGATAATTTTGTATTGCAAACCGCTGGCGGTGGTTTGAACGCCTTCTTTGGTTTTGTTTTCAGCAAGGAATTTCTCACCAGCCGCTTTATTGCCTTCGCTCAGCTTCTTGGCTTCTTCTTCCTTCTTCTTCATCATGTTTTCCTGGAACTCTTTCATGATTTTTTCCGCATCTTCTTGAGAGATACGTGGAGCAGCGCCTTTCAACTTATCCAACTCTGCTTTTTCTTCTTTGGTCAAAGACTCAGGAGCTTTCTTTTGCAATTCAGCAAGTCTTGCTTGATCTGCCGGGCTCGCTGGAGTTTTAACTTCGTTAAGACCGAGGATGAACGCATCCTGATCCAACACGATACCATTTTGCTTGATGCTGCCACCGATGTTCTGGCCAATCAAATAGCTTACTTTTTGCTCAAGCGTATCTAATTTTGGAGCTGCTTTTTTCGCGTCTTCTTTACAACCTGCAACCAGGACTGCAGAAGCCATTAAACTGATAATTGTTAATTTTTTGCTAATCATTTTGCACCCTAATGGATTACATTTTTTTAAAGGATATTGGCTCTGTTTGCCCGAACAATCCAAGCCAAGCGTGTGATGGGCAACCTGCAGCTAACCACGGGTGTAACAGCCCTAACGGGCGCCAATGGTATACCAAAACAAAAATATTGTGCGGTATTTTGCCCATTTTTTCGTGGTTTCCATTGAATTAAGTCCAACCACCGAAATAACACGAAGCTCTGTGACCAGCCGTACCGTCAATAGTTCTTAAAATGCGTAAAAAGAAACACAGGAAAGGCCCTATCCGTTTATACGTTCCGTCCAGTTTGTACTTCGATCAATTGTCACAGGACTGTAATACACTTTTTGGGGGCCCGACACTACACTAGACGACAGTTTTCCCCTATTCCATGTTTATTAACAGGACTTCACCATGGCCCTTCGCAAAAACACCTCTGTATCCATTTCTGATATTGAAGCGCAAATTGCCAAGATTACGGCTGAGCTTGAAAAAGCTCGCGCGTTGCAATATGAAGCAACCGAAAAAGCGTTTCTCGCTGCACAAAAGCGTACCGAAACCGCCCGAGCCAAGGTGAATAACCTCAGCGCCAAAGCGGCTACTACCTCCGCCGCGCAGAGCAGGCTCGCATTGGCAAAAGCTGCACTGGCGGAGCAACAATCCCTGTTGGCGGATGTAGAAACTATTTTTAATGCTGCGAAGGCTGAACAAGATGCCGCAGATGAATTTGCAAAAAATGTCGCACTGGTGCTTTCCGGTAAAAAGTTGGGCAAGAAAATAAAATTGTCCAAAAAAGAAAAAGCTGTTTTAAAAGAAGATAAAAAAGCAGCAAAGAAACTCGCCAAGCAAAAAAAGAAATCGGCGAAAAAAATCGCCACAGATGAAAAGAAAAACAACCTAAAAAACTCTGTGGAAAATGTGGTGCCCGCCGCTGCAAAAAAAACCGCCGCAAAAAAAGAACTTGAAACAAAATTAATTGAACAAAAAACTGTTGCACCTGAAAAAATTGCGCCAGCCAAAAAAGCTGCACCTGCGAAAAAAACTCCTGCAAAAAAAATAGCACCTGCGACACCAGACGTTGCATCGGTAGAAGAGCCTCCAACGCCTGAAATAACACCTATTGAAACGCCCGCACCGGAAGTGGCAGATTTACTACCACCAGTGATTGTGGCTGAAACACCTGCAACTGAAGATGGACATGATGCTGTTGTAGAAAGCGAAACCTTGCCAAAACCGGAAGAACAACCGACAGAAGATAATCCGCAAAAGTCAATCAATGACGAATAAGATTTGTGTACGGATTATTTGTGCAATAAAAGATTGCGCAAATAATCCGGAGACTCAAGCTGTAGCAAATAACGCTTGAGATTATCATCACCCCGAATGTTTTTTATATGCTGGTTTACCCAGCCTTCAATCTCCTGCAACAATTTTTTTTCTGCCAACAACTCTGCATGTTTTATTGCGTTGCGCAATTGTTCCTGGGCTTCATCTTGCGGAAAATTTTCTACTGGCAATTTGAGCGCGCGCCTTAATGAACGCAAAGGGAGAATAACTGTATCCGTCCAGGTTTTGATGTGCTCATTGAGCGCAGCTAATTGCCTATCATCCAATCGCTGCCCACGCACATCCAGCCAACGCAAGCCAATTAACAAACACACGTTGGCTTGATATTCATCCTGTAATTGCAAGCACGCATCCGCCACTTGCGGTTGCGCGTAAAATGCGAGGGCAAACTCCCAAAGGGGTTGGGATGGAGACAGCGGTGATGAAAAAGGAGTGTCCATAGAATCACTATTTGGATTTATTCGCGAGTCCGCAGTCTGCTAGAATGCGCGCCATGATTCAATTACAAAATATCTCACTCCAGCGCGGCCCCAAATTTTTATTGGATTCCGCCGACCTCACTATTTACCCGGGCCAAAAAGTAGGCCTGATTGGTGGCAATGGCACTGGTAAATCAACCCTGTTCCAAATGTTGCTCGGCAAACTCGCCAGCGATACCGGCACGCTGGATATTCCCAGGCAATGGCGCATTGCGCACATGGCACAGGAAGTTGGCCACACCTCGCGCAGCGCACTGGATTACGTGCTGGATGGCGACAGCGAATTGCGTCGCCTTGAACACGAAATTCTTGCTGCGGGAAGCGATGGTGCCCACAATAACGGCGAGAGGCTCGCTCACCTTTACAGCGATATGGAAAATATCCACGCGTATTCTGCACCGGCTCGCGCGCAACAACTTTTAAATGGTTTGGGATTCAGCGCAGGTGATGATGCCCGCCCTGTAACGGATTTTTCCGGTGGCTGGCGAATTCGTTTGAATCTCGCGCAAGCATTAATGTGCCCCTCTGATTTATTGTTGCTCGATGAACCGACAAACCATTTGGATCTGGACGCAACACTGTGGCTGGAAGAATGGCTCAAGCGTTACGCGGGAACCCTAATTATTATTTCGCACGACCGCGATTTCCTCGACAATATTGTCGATCGCATCGTCAATATTGAAAAACAAAAACTCGATTTATACAGCGGCAATTATTCTGCCTTTGAACGCCAGCGCGCGGAAAAATTAGCGCAACAACAAGCGAGCTATGAAAAACAACAAGAGCGCATTGCGCATGTTGAAAATTATATTCGCCGCTTCCGCGCACAAGCCACTAAAGCACGCCAGGCGCAAAGCCGTATAAAAGAATTGGAGCGCATGGAAAAAATTTCTGCTGCGCATGTGGATTCGCCCTTCACTTTTACCTTTAAATGTTCTGAAAAAATGTCTGTGCCTTTGGTGCACATTTCCCGCGCTGATATTGGCTATAAAATATCAGATAGCGAAACCCGGAAAATTTTAGAAAAAGTGGAAATGGCCATTCGTGCAGAAACGCGAATTGGTTTGCTTGGTCCTAATGGCGCGGGCAAATCCAGTCTGGTAAAAACACTCGCCGGCTCCTTACCTTTGCTCGCGGGTGATCGCACTAATGGCGAGCATTTCAAGCTGGGTTATTTTGCGCAACATCAATTGGAAGCACTCGATATCAATGCGTCTGCGGCCTTGCATATCCAACGTTTATCACCCATGGCACGCGAACAGGAAATTCGCGATTTCCTTGGCAGTTTTGATTTCCACGGCGATCGCGCGTTTGAACCTATTACGCATTTTTCGGGTGGTGAAAAAGCGCGCCTTGCGTTAGCGATTATCGCGTGGGAAAAACCCAACGTATTATTGCTCGACGAACCGACCAACCATCTTGATTTGGAAATGCGCCAGGCCTTGACTATGGCGTTACAAGATTTTGAAGGCGCCGTGATTATTGTTTCGCACGATCGTCATTTGTTGCGCAATACCGTCAACGAATTTTTATTGGTTGCCAATGGCAAAGTCAGTGAATTCGATGGTGACCTTGAAGATTATTACAAATGGTTATTGCAACAGCGGCAAGCGCAAGCAGCCGCAGAAGAAAAACAGGCGCAGGAAAACCAGGGGAACAGTAGCGAAAACAAAGTTGATAAAAAAGCCCAGCGCCAACAATCTGCTGCGCAACGGCAGCAGTTGAAACCGCTGACCAATAAATTAAAAAACCTTGAAAGCCAAATGGAAAAATTACAAACCACATTGGCCAACATTGAAACCCAATTGGGCGACACCAGCATTTACGACGATAAAAACAAAGCGAATTTACAACAATTACTGCTGGATCAAGCCAGGGTTCAACAACAACTGGAAGAAACAGAAGAAAGTTGGTTGTTAATTAGCGAGGAAATAGAAGCGGCGAGCAATTAACGCAATGCAATTAAAAAGTGATAAGGAAATTATTTTTTAACCCTACCTGGAATTACTCGCCTATCTTCTTAGAAAGATGGTTTTTATTTCAATCGAGTTTTTCCAGGCTCGATTTTTACAGTAAATTTTCTCCACAACGCCTTCGACTAAGCATAGAATTACTTCCCCCTTGCGCATTTGCGTTAACTTGCCCGAGGGAAGAATGCGCTATTTCATGATTTTCATATTTATAATATGGGAGAAGGAGAATGGGAGTTGGCTGCAATATTCTGGTTAAAAACCTGGCCCTGGGGCTCGCCCTTTATGGCGCCTGTATTGCAAACACATTTGCAATTTCTGTTGAACCCCTGAGCTATGAACAGAAAACGGAACGTGAAAGTAGCTTGAATGGTTTGCCAGAAACTTCTCATCACCGGGATAAAACATCTATTTACCATTCTTCTGCTGTTTTATCGCAAAATAAAAATTTTGCATTGATAGATTCCACCAAAGAAGAAGGGCAATTATTTTTTGAAATGGGAAGTCGCCACAGTTTGGCAAGTGAAGCGTCTGCAGTTGCGTTACTGATATTAGGTTGTGTGGGATTCTTTTCCCGGCGTTGGTCATAGCCAACAGATGAACACTAATTCGTTACGAAATTTTATTTTACATCTGCGCTATAAATTTCGATAAGACTTCAAATTTTTCTGCATCATTATCAACAAAACGTATCACTATTTTTAGGGTGCTTGAATCCGGTCGATTTTCGCCAGCGATAATGCTGTGGACATAGCCATTGACGCGCGCCAAACCTTTGCCTTCCCCCATATCAATATCCACCACCGCTTGCTCGAATAACGTGGGCAATATCTCCGTGCGCTGCAAGGCGCAACTCATTAGTTGAAGCGACATTTCGCGGATGATGCAGGTATAAATCCGGTTATCTGAAAAACGTAATTGCGCTTGTGACCGCGATGATGATTTAACCGCAGCTACAACCGGTTTTGCGGCCAATAACGACGAACTTGTTAAAAGTGCGGCGCTGGCGTTGGATGCTGGTTTCGCCGCAAGCGTTTCAGTGCGGCCTGCCGTGAGCACATCGATTGATGCAGCAGCTATGCCCTGGGTAGATGCGCGTGGCGCAGAAGCGATTGGTAGTTTTCCGATGACTTTTAATTGCTTGTGTACTTTGCGCAGCAATTCTTCTGCAGAAAAAGGTTTGGATAAATAATCAGATACACCGGACTGGATTGCTTTGACAATATGGTCGCGATCACCACGACTGCTGATCATCACAAAGGGAATTTTGGCTCCGTTGGGAGCTGCGCGCACATTGCGAAGAAGTTCTTCGCCGGTCATTTGCGGCATTTCCCAATCAGACAAAATCATGTCGATATCGTTTTGTTTAAACAGGGCGAGCGCACGTGCGCCGTCGGCAGCATCAAAAATTTCAACGCCGGGTATGCGATCACGCAATTGTTTTTTGATCATGTCGCGAATGAAAGTCGCGTCGTCTGCTACCAGAATTTTCAAAGCCATGGGCTGAGTCCTTGTTGTTATCCATTCAGACTAGCTCACTTTGAAAATTTTGCTGTTTTGATAATTTTTTATCGAATTTTCAAATGACGCACTGGCATGTTCACACCAGGCTCGTCGTCTTCCAGTGAATAGCCGCCCTGGGCAGCTTCAACAGCGATGCGCATCCAAAAGATGAGTTCAGCAGGGTTGGCAAGTACATCGTCAGGCAATTGGAAGAAGTTGGATTCGCCCGTTCCAACACGGGAGGGCAGGAACGCAGTCATACGTTTGGCGATATAGAGGCCACGTGAATAATCGTCGGCACGGAAATAAAGATGGTCATTAATGACAATCGCGAACTGTACGCCGTGGTGATAAATCCCGTAACCGTTGAAAATACGGCGATAGGATACCGGCGCTACTTGGCTCATGCTTTCCACTGCGTGCAGTAAAAAGTGATTGCTTACCGTCATATTTTTCCTGTTTTTTATAAGTGTTATCTTGCCAAACGGCACGCACAGAATAAGGTAAAACTCTATGTCCCTGTCTGTTTGAATGCAACAAACTTCTAAGAATGATTTTTTTAATAAGCGAAGCTTAGATGAGTTTTGTGGAATATAAAGCCACAAAGTGTGAAATTTTCAAAAATGTTATCTGACAATCATATTTCTTCACGCGTGAATATCCATTCATGTGCGCTGGAAAGTTTTGGATCAAACTGGTAGCCCGCCATATCGAATTGTTTAATCGCTTCAGGATCGGTAATACGGTTTTGGATGATGTAGGCACTCATCATGCCGCGCGCTTTTTTGGCGAAAAAGCTGATGATTTTGTATTGGCCGTTTTTCTTGTCTTTAAAAACAGGGGTGATAATTTCGGCCTTTAGCAAATTGGGTTTTACTGCACTGAAATATTCATGGGATGCCAGATTAATCACCACCGACGATTGCAATTCCTTGAGTTGTTTATTTACGGCTTTGGTAATGGCATCGCCCCAGAATTCGTAGAGATTTTTGCCGCGTGAGTTGGCAAAGCCGGTGCCCATTTCCAGGCGATACGCCTGCATTAAATCCAGCGGACGCAAAAGCCCATATAAACCGGACAAAATTCGCAAATGCTGTTGCGCAAATTGGATATCGCCTTCTGAAAAAGTGTCTGCCTGCATGCCGGTGTAAACATCGCCCTGGAACGCAAAAATCGCCTGCTTGGCGTTGGCAGGTTTAAACGGTGTTTTCCAGTGGGCGAAGCGATCAAAATTGAGTAAGCCAAGTTTGTCGCTAATGTTCATCAACGCAGAAATATCGTGCGGCGCGAGCGCGCGCAGTTCGCTGATCAACAGTTTGGATTCTTTTAAAAAATCCGGCTGGGAATATTCTGCGGTGGGCGAAGGCGTTTCAAAATCGAGCGTTTTCGCGGGGGAAATCAGTAACAACATAAAATGATTCGTTTAAACAGCACAGTGTTTTACTGGGCTAATTGGATAAGTTCAATGTCTTTTTTGAGTAGGTCATTCACGAATGCAGAGTAATCTTTGCCTTTGGCACGTGCCAATTTTGCCAAGGCTACCTGGACATCATTATCCAAATAGAGAGGCAAATGAATACGAACCTGTGGGCGAGAGAATTTGCCTCGCTCACCTTTGCTAAAATCATATTCATCTTGCATAGGGTCACCCTTGATATTGCTTGGTTTCATGAGCTGTTGCTTCACGCGCTGAAATAATACGGACACGAATAAGTGTTTCGCTTTCTTGCCAGGTATGGATAACCACAACCAATCGACGACCGCGAACCTGACCTAAAGTAATCCAACGATCCTCTTGTTCATTATGCGCTTCATCACAAAGAGTAGGTGCCAATGGATCATTAAAAACTTCTGCTGCTTCCGCAAAGCTTACACCATGCTTACGTATGTTGCTGGTTGCTTTAGCGGGATCCCACTCAAAATGCACATCCATGAAAAACTCCATTTTATTCCGGCTTTAAAATATCCTGCCACCAGTTTAATGGTGTTTGGCCGTCGACGGGATCGTAGACGTTGCCGTACATCCAGGTGCTGCGGCCATCTTTGCCGACGAATTGGTTGAGCAAATCTTCGATCACGCTAAAACCGCAGCTCACATGCAGCGAGTAAACCAGCATACGCGGTGTTTCCAAATCCAGGTCGCCACCGAGTTTTTCAATTTCGGCGGTTAAGGCATCGGCAAGCAGGCTTATGTCGTCGCGACTGAACACACGCACGCTCAAGTTGCCGCTGCGCTGGACGATTTCAAATTCCTGGTTGGGGACATCGCAGCGAATCACGTCGCCGCTGGCGAGGCCTTTGATAAACGCAGGGGATTTCACCAATTGCATGTGGCCATTGTCCAGTTCGCGCACATGCATTTTTTCAACAATCGGCTGGCCGTTTGCGCCCAGGCCAGCAAATAATTCAATAACTTGTAGGGCTTTCATTGTGGTTCTCATGTTCTTTTGCGGATGTGTGGCATTATATCCGAGATATGTATCCAATAATGGGGGAACCATGAACCACTTTATAAGACTATCCACTAGTGCATTGGTCGCAATGAGCCTGGTGAGCTGCGCTGTAAATCCGGTTACCGGCAAACAGGAAATGATTTTTGATTCGGTCGCGCAGGATATTGCAACAGGTACCCAAAATTATGTTCCGAGCCAGCAATCCCAGGGAGGCCAGTATGTCGTTGATCCGGCACTGACTACCTATGTAAATCGGGTGGGCAAAAAGTTGGCGGCGGTAAGCGATATGCCTGACCTGCCCTACGAATTCGTCGTGTTGAACAATGATGTTCCCAATGCCTGGGCAATGCCGGGCGGTAAGCTGGCCATTAACCGCGGTTTGCTGGTGCAATTGGAAGACGAGGCGCAGTTAGCAGCAGTGTTGGGCCATGAAATTGTCCACGCCGCAGCGCGCCATGGTGCGAGTGCCAAATCCCAGCAAATGGTTGTCGGCGCAGGTGCGCTGCTGGCGGGTGTGGCTATCGCGAATAAAAAATCTGAATACGGTGTTTTAGCGGTGGGCGCCCTGGCGGTGGGAGCCAATGCCTGGAATTCGAAATATTCCCGCGACCATGAATCCGAGGCGGATAAATATGGCATCAAGTACATGTCCAAGGCGGGTTATGACACCCAGGCGGCTGTGGAATTGCAGGAATTGTTTGTGCGCATGTTCGAGAAACAAGATCCAGGCTGGCTTGAAGGTTTATTTGCCAGCCATCCGCCATCGCGTGATCGGGTAACCGCTAACAAAGCGGAAGCTGCCAAATATCCACAAGGCGGTGTACGCAATAAAGAGGCCTTCCAGCGGGCTTTATCACAACTCAAGCGCGATAAAGATGCTTACACGAATTATGAGGAGGCGATGAAAACAGCCAAAGCCAAACAATACGATAAAGCCTTGTCGCTGGTGGAAAACTCCATCAAGCAACAACCAAAAGAAAACCTGTTCTGGGAGCTGAAAGGCCAATTGCTGCTACAAAAAGATCAGGACAAAGAGGCAATTCCCGCATTGGATAAGGCGATTGCCGCTAATCCCAACTTCTTCCGTCCCTATATTTATCGCGGTATGGCGTACAAGGAACTGGGTAATACCAATTTGGCCGAGCGCGATCTGGTAGCAAGCCAGAAGTTGCTGCCAACCCAGGAGGCCAGCGAACAACTGGGCGATATCGCCTTGGCCAAAGGCGACCGCAATACAGCCAGGGCTTATTACCAACAGGTTGTCTCTGGTGGCGGTGAAGCTGGTGAGCGAGCCAAAGCCAAGCTGACTCGCCTGGAGTAGCTAATCCACCGAATTAAAAAGCCCGCGCAACCTCAATTGCGCGGGCTTTTTTATGGAAAAAGTCATTCATTCATTTTATTTGGTGGATGGCAAACTCGCTAAATTTCCATCTTTGACAAGATTCACCAAGGCATCAAAATCGCCAATGTTATGGTCGGATTTTATAGCCAATTGCAGTTCATCTAATAGCTTATCCCAGTCATCACCTTCTTTGAACTCTCCGGAAAAAGGAAGAAATTCATCGTCAGGCAAGACATAACCCGCCTTAACCAGGGCGGCAGCCAGAATCTGCTGTGCCAGCGGTAATTGGGAATGAGTGGACTCCAAATCACCGTCCATGAACCAATCCTTACCCGTTTGCTGGCTGGCGAAGGCAATGACTAATGATGTAAATGGCGTAATGTTTGTTCGACCTCCATCAGTCGCCAGGCTAACGTATTGAGTACCACTTTCGGGAGCCGTAACGCTCAAAGCGCAGGGTAAAGCCGATGTAGCAACCTTTCCGGAAAAATTGCCCTTCGAATCGGTCACAACGTCAGACAGGAAACCGGAACCATTTGCGCAGGTGGCAAAAATAGCTGTATTGCCCAGAGCGGCACCTTCAGCAGCCACGCCAGTAATAACACTTGAGTTAGTCGCAGCTGTGGGGTCAACCTCAAAAACTGGTTCTATAGTACAAGCGGAATCAATTGCACCTGTTAGGTAACTCGTACCCGTTAGAACGCCGTTACAACCAGAGACACTTTTTATGCGATAACCCGCATCAGGGGTAATAGTGATCTTCGCAAAAGAGTTGTAAGAAATTTCCTGTGTTGCGGGTGTCGCAGTCCCGCCGGGAACCATTGCCACTGATACCAGGAAAGTTTCGGGGACAAAAGTTGCTGTAATTTCGCAATCAGCCAATATTGAGCCCGTAACATACCAATAGTTATCTAATAACTTTCCACTGCAACCTTTTACAGCGGCAATTTTGTAATGGAGATCTGCAACTATATAGGCAGAGGTGGAGTAACCTTTCACAACTTCGGCATCGCTCACCAACAAGTGGCCGCCGGCTACCGTTGCGGCTGATACCTCATATTTTTCCGGGGGATCATCTTTTCCACCGCCACATGCCACTAATCCTAAACAGAAGCTGGTGATTACTATCACTCTGAACATTTTGTGCTTTCTCCCAAGCTATTAAACCCATCTGCCGGGCGATGACCGAATCTTTCAACCATGCCCTCTTACCTGCTCTTAGAGCCTAGGCTAAAAATTTGATTTATTTAAAAAAATTGTCGTTTAAACAGTCAGCTTGCCTTCGCTGGCCGTAAATCGGGACGAGTTCGAGCAAATTGCGGGCAACCAAACGCGTTCGCCTGAGGATTTTTTATTGCACTTTGTTTTCCCCAGAACGACAAGGCTTACAGGCGCGCCTACTGTTGGCTAGACGAAACCAGCGCAAGCGTATTATCCATTGGGTCCTCCAACCCCGGTGGTCAACCGCACCGGATTGTTGTACCTCCGGTTTCAGTACAGGGAAGCCTTCTATTTGCCAGTTGGGAGGTTCGCACCGGCTTCGTACTCTGTAATAACAATAACTTCTACAGGTACTCTCTATGAAAAACAGTCCACTGACGGGCGTGCTCGCCCATGTTCCAAAAACCTTGCTGGCCATTGCAGGCCTTGCATTTGCCAATATCAGTCTCGCCCAAATCGCCGTTCCTGGCACAATCCAGGCCGAAAGTTACACCAGCATGGCTGGCGTTCAACTTGAAACTACCACCGATTCTGGCGGCGGCCAGGATGTTGGCTGGATCGATACCAATGACTGGATGAGCTACAGCATTAATGTCGCCAGTGCCGGCTGGTACACGGTGCAATATCGTGTGGCATCACCCAATGCAACGGGCCAGGTGGTGTTGAGCCAGAACGCAACTGATGTAAGCGCCATTAGTGCCATCCCCAACACAGGTGGTTGGCAAAACTGGACCAACGTCAGTTCACGCGTCTATTTAAATGCAGGGATACAAAACCTTGCCGTGTTTGCGAAAGCCGGTGGTTTCAACCTCAACTGGATCAAACTCACGGCGGAATCTACTCCTGTCACTGCACTTCCTGCGATCAAACAAAGCGGGCAATTCTGGGTTGACGCCAGCGGCAAACGCGTGAACCTGCGCGGAACCAATCTCGGCAACTGGTTGATCCAGGAGTTCTGGATGATGGGCGGTTCCATGACCGGTATCAACGACCAATGCGGGCTGGAATCCAAACTTTCACAACGTTTTGGCAACACTGAAAAAGAACGTTTGATGAAAGTTTTCCGCGATAGCTTCATCACCACACGCGACTTCGATTTGATGAAAGGCATGGGCATGAACGTGGTGCGCATTCCCTTCTTATATAGTCTTGTCGAAAACGAATACACGCCTTACACCCTTCGTACCGATGCATGGCAGTACCTTGATTGGGCTGTTAACGAAGCTGAAAAACGCGGCATGTATGTGATCCTCGACTTGCACGGCGCAGTTGGCGGCCAGGCGGCTTCCGGCGAACAACATGACGGCTGTATTGGCGCAGCGCAAATGTGGACAAACAATACCTATTGGGATCGCACCAAATGGTTATGGGATATGATCGCGTCCCACTACCGTGGTCGCACTGCAATCGCCGCTTATGATTTGTTGAACGAACCCTGGGGAACTGACGCAACAACCCTGGCAAACCGTTCTTACGAATTGTTCAACGTTGTGCGCGCAAAAGATCCTGACCACGTGATTTTGTTGCCCGGCCACAACAGCGGCATTGACGCATACGGCAATCCCAACAGCCGCGGTTTGACCAACGTTTCCATGTGGATGCATTTCTATCCAGGCCTGTGGGGCTGGAATGACACGGCCACTTACGGCGCAGGCCAAGCAAACATGTACGCTAACTGGCTGCACTGCAACCAGAACGGTACTGGCGAATCCTGTGATTGGAAAACCAAAATCGACAATTTGAAAACACCATTCCTCGTCGGCGAATTCCAGCCCTGGACACTGATGGGTAGCTACGGCGGCCAAATGACCCGCAAAGCCTACGACATCTACAATATGTACGGCTGGGCAGCGACCAACTGGGCCTATAAAACCACCTCCAACGCAGGATCAAATGGCGATACCAGCTCATGGGGCTGGGGCATGGTCACCAACAGCAGCAATGGCGGCACCATGGGCAACATTGATGTGAACTCGGCAAGCAATACGCAAATTGAAAACTGGTTCCGCCAATTCGCCACCCAGCCTTTGGTACGCAATGAAAGCATCGCCTACTGGATGAACTGGAAACCTACCGTTGGCAATCGCGTTGAAGCGGAAATGTTCACCAATCACAGTGGCATTCGCATGGAAACCACTACCGACGCCGGTGGCGGCTTCGATGCTGGCAGCACTGATGACAATGATTGGATGAGCTACCCAATCAACATCCCGACATCAGGCAACTACACCTTCCAGGTTCGCGTTGCATCACCTTACACCGGCGGTGTTCTGGTACTCAGCAAAAACGGATCTGATATTGGTGTCGTCAACGTGCCCAACACCGGCGGCTGGCAAAACTGGCAAACCGTTTCCATCACCGTTAACTTGCAGGCAGGCCAACAAGACCTCGCGATTTTTGTAAGGAAAGGTGGCTGGAATATCAACTGGTGGCAGTTGAACGCGCAGTAAATTACACATTATTTTTTATAGCCTCCTCTTAGCCCCGCTTTCGCGGGGCTTTTTTATTTCACAATAAACATTGAAGTAACCAGCGTCATGTTGATAGTCGTGCGCAACAAAATCATCAGAATGGTGTAGTACGATTTTTAAAAGAAAAGATTTGCAAAATTAAGAAAAACACTTATGCAAAGACCAAAGCTATTTAAGCTTATTACCTTGATGAGCATGAAATGAAACGAAAATTTAATTCTAAAAAAGAAGATGATATGGAACGGAGAATAAATTTTTTTGATAAAAAATTGAAACTAATATTTTTTGGAATAATTTTAGCAATGTTGTCAATGACTATTTATATGTAATATTAATAGTGAAAGTTGCGAAGGTTTAGGAAGATTCTATCTACATATCGGCAAAGCTATAGCTGCTATCCATAAATAACCCTATAAAATTATCCATTCATTTTTAGACACGTTAAGCTGCTTGAAACTCACCTAGTAGATATTTTTATGCGCACCCTTACTCACTCGCCGATGATTGCGGATCAGTATCAATTACCTCAGCACTGCGCACACTTACAATTTTAATATCAGAAACTTTATTGGTTTTCCCGTAGGGCTTGGCTGCTTCTTTAACACGATTTTGCGCCTCTTCGTTGGTTAAAGCTTCTGAATCGGTAATGACTTCCAGCGATTCTCTTTGGCCATCCAAGGTGTAATCAACAACATAACGATGTTCCATTTTTGTAACCTCCGACGACACTTGGTCGCCTAAAACATTGATCAAACGGAATATTGGTTTTCAATAATTTGATATTAGCTAAACAAGCTATTTTTTATCGTTCGATAACGTACGCAGGAGAAGGGTTAAATGATGGTTCGGACGTGCTATGGATGAGGGGATAACGAATAGGTCTTTGTCAGCAAAATAAACTGCCTGCTTCACATTACTGCAACGCAGGCAGCTCTCCCGATTAATTAACTGCCGCAAATTTCAACGCAGAGAATTGATAATGTCCAGATAAATGTTTTACGCGTAATTTATTAGCACCTTGTTGCAAATTAACACTTAATAATGTTTGCTCTTTCCAATCTTTTTCTACAGCTACATTTGCAGTCCCCAGCAAGGTATTATTCAAGGTAATTTCCACGCTTGCAGATTTTTCATCCCCTGCCAACAAAATACTGAGATTATATTTTCCGGTTTGTTCTGCAACGATGGTGTACTCCAGCCATTCACCCGCTTCAATATTGCCAATCACATATTGTTCCGGCGCAGTTTTATCTGCATAAATATCCACGCCATCATTGCGATAAACATTGCCGCGATTCCAGGGTTGGCGTTCACCCCCAGTGGAGATGTAATAGTTGGCAGAATCTTTATCGAAATAGGAATTGGTTCCCATATCGTAATGTACCGCTTTCACTGTACCGCCATTTTTTGCAATTGTATTTGTCGCAAAAGGCACAGAGGTATTTGAATAGGGTTGGCGGAACATCGCATCAATCACATCGGGATGATACAGATTATTTTCAAAACGAATGTCATGTTGCGCTAATTGCAAGAGAGCTTTGGTTGCAACTTCTTTTGCTGGACGCTCGCCCTGGCCTTTAAAATAATTCAGGACTTGTGCGTAATCATCGTTAGGTTGTATTTGCAGGGGATTATTGAAACCAATTTTTTTCAGTGGCCAAAATGCCCAGCCTATTCCATGTGATTCCACCAAACGGATTGCATCTGCAAACCACAGGTTAGAGTTTTCGCCCGATTCCCCAAGCCATACGGGAATATTATTTTCACTGCGCAGTTTTAAAATTCCGCCAATTTCTGCATCAGTATTGTTGTTCCAATATTTGTGAAAGCTGAGCACGAGGTTGTTATCCCATGCAGGCATGATGCCCTGGTAATTATTGCCCCAGCAATTTCCTTCGGCGATCACAATGTGTTTATTGTCGACTTCACGAATCGCTTTGGTGATATGTACCATTAAATCACGCAGCGGTTTATTGGTTTTTTCTTTGCAGCCATTTTTATCATCAACCGATTCAAAACCCCAGTTAGGTTCATTGATGATGTCATAGGCGGCGATCATGGGTTCATTCGCGTAGCGTTCCGCTAACTTGCGCCAAAGTGCAATCATTTTTTGTTGGTTGGCTTTGCTATCCCACAATGAAGGTTTTGCCGGATCGCGATCAGAAATGGCGAGGTCATTGCCCTGGCCGCCCGGAGTCGCGTGTAAATCCAGGATCAAATACATGTTGTTGGCCTTGCACCACGCGAGCAGCGCATCGGTCATTTCAAAACCTTCTTGCAACCAGGTCTGCTTCCCTTTCACAGGCTCCTTTTCAATCGGAAGCGTGTAGAGATTAAAATGCATGGGCAAACGCACGGAATTGAATCCCCAGGACGCCATCGCATCTATATCAGCTTTGGTGGTGTGGTTCGCGCGCCAGGCGTGGTAAAACTCTTTGGTTGCATCGGCGCCAATCAGATCTTCGATTTTTTGTTGGATGCGATGCTGTTGCCCCACTTCATTCAGCTTGAGCATGTAGCCTTCCTGTAGCATCCAGCCACCCAAGCCCATACCGCGCAACACAACTTTTTCGCCTTGCTCGTTGACGATATATTGGCCATCGGCCTTTAAAAATCCGTCTGCCTGCGCCGCTAATGATGCGCATACACTCAAACAGCAGGAAATGAAGAGAAGGTATTTACTCACAGGAATTGCCCCTTTATTGATTATCATCCGGTCGCCATGCATCCGGTCGGGCCATATTAATCAGCGCAGCAGGTGCAAAGTGTCCAACAAAGCACTAATCTTATGAAATGGAATTTCCGGTGTCGTTCGAGTAATGTAAGCAAAGGGCGAATGCTTATTCGAACGCCCCACTTAAGTGTGTTATTACAATAAGAAGCTTCTCACATTCAACAAAATGATCTGGGACAGCCAATCGCCATCGCACTAACCGAGCACTCCAGAATTATGCGCGAGACTATTTTTAATATTCACGACCTCGTCCTGATGATGACCAGCATCCAGTGCGTATGTTTCGTCATTTTATTGCTGATCACCAACCCGCCCAATAACAGAAGCAACTATTGGCTCGCCGCCTTCCTGATTACCCAGGCCTTCATTCCCATGCACGAGTTGGTGCTCTGGGGATCAGATATTCGCGGGCTGGTGCTGGCGAATTATCCACGGTTATTTTTCTGGATGGGCTTCGCCTATTTTATGGATGGCGCCCTGCTGTATTTTTATGTGAAATCCCTGGTCTATCGCGATTTCACTTTGCACCGCAGAGATGCCCTGCACCTGGTGCCAGTGTTCATTTACGTGATATTCCTGACGGCCACATTCTACAGCTATAGCTTGCCTGAGCGCGTTTCCCTGATTGAGCATGATCAATATGTATACAGCACACCCTATTTAACTGTTGATTTCCTGGGCAAGCTGGGACGGATTTTTTACTGTGTCGCCTGCATATTGCTGATCGTTAAATATAAAGACCAACTGAAAGCAACGCATTCCAATATTGAGCGTGTGGATATTTTTTGGTTGAACCTATTGGTTGCAGGTTTTTTGATCGTAACCTCAATTACCGCTGCGCTCGCGCTGGCAAAAATTATCCATATCTGGATTAGCTTCCACCCCAATTTATTCCAGATCATGGGCCTCACCAGCTATTACAGTGTGTTCTTTTTGGTGTTGATCCTGGTGTTCAGCAGCATGCGTTACTTTGCGACCTTTGAATCCATCCAAAAAGAACAGAAACAGCCCGCTGAAACCCGTTTGGTGAATATCGCCTTTGCTGAAAAGGTTGACGTAGCCATGCGCTCGCAAAAATTGTATCTCTCACCCGACCTGACGCTGGACGTACTTTCTGACACTTTACATATTCCCTCCAAGGATTTATCGCTGATCTTCAACCGCCACTTCAATAGCAACTTTTACGAATTTATTAACGGCTATCGCATTACCGAAGCCAAACGAATGCTGTCCGACCCGAAGTACAAAGACAAAACCATCACCCAGATTTATTTGGAAGTGGGTTTTAACAGCAAATCGGTATTCAATACTTTCTTCAAAAAAATCGTTGGCCAAACACCTTCCGAATTCCGCCAGGCACAGTCGACGACCTGATTCCAATACTGCCGCTGTGCGCTTTTGTCAGCGGCACCCCACTTTTCCCTTCCAAACAGGTTTGAATGATATTTTTCCTTAATCGAACCATTTGTTTTTGCCCGATTTATTCCAATCAGTTTTGAAATTATTCTTGACGATGATCGATAACTATTTGATTAAAATAGATTTTTTCATCGTACAACTGATTTCCTCCAAACGAACACTTTCAGCAAAAAAATAAAAAGGTTCGACCCTATAGCTCGGACGCCACCGTTCTCAAGCCTTTCTATTATTTCCAAAAAAATATCACTCATTGATATTTATCGCATTTATTTATATGACAAGAATTCTATAAAAATAGGATCTAAGTAACGACTGTCAAAGATGCAGACAAGTGAGTAAATCACTCTTCTTTAATCTGCATGCTTGACTTTAAAAAGGGCCATATGGACGGGTTGTTTCGCCAACAAGCAGTAGATTATCGCAAACAAGGTTTGCATGGAGATGTTCTACTCCTACCACAGTTATCGCACACCTTGATACTTTCAGGGCTACTGCTATGGGTCTGCATTACCATTATTTGGTTATGCCTGAGTCATTATGCGCGCAAAGAAACCGTTTCTGGCTGGCTTGAACCTCCTGATGGCGTTGTTCGCGTCTATGCAGACGACACCGGCATTATCAAAAAGGTACTTGTCAGCGAAGGTGAACAAGTTGCCCAGGATCAGCCGTTAATTATTATTAATGATGATCGGATGCTAGCGAGTGGAGATCGTCTTGATGCAAGCCTTCTTAATGAATATAACGCACAACGACAACTACTTAATGAACAACTCAGGCGCACTCAAAATATTTATGAAATGCACGCAAAAGATATCGAAAAACGCATAGCCTCCGCACAACAGGATTTAATTCTTATTGATGAAGAATTGCGCATCCTTAACGAACGTGCAGCCTTAGTAAATGCACAAGTTGATCGATACAAGACATTAAAAATAAATGGCCACGTTTCATCTGCTGATGTTGATAACGCCATGGCGCAACAACTTGCATTAAAAAGTGATCAGCAAGCTTTATTGCGTAATCAAGGCACACAAAAAAATAACATCGAGCAATTGCGCACCGAACAGGATTTAATGCCCGATGAAAATGCAAATTCTATCGATCAGTTACGCTCTCGCCTCAGTGACATAGCACAGCAAATTGCACAGCTCAATGGCCATCACTCCCGTATTATCAAAGCTCCGCGCCATGGCATTGTTAACAACTTGCAGGCCCGCGAAGGCCAACAAATCACCACGAACACGATCCCTTTAGTAACGCTTCTTCCAAGTGAAGCACAGCTCATTGTGCATTTACTGGTTCCGGTACGCTCTGTAGGTTTTATTGAAATTGGCCAGCCGTTAGCTATTCGTTACGATGCATTTCCATATCAAAAATTTGGACTTTACCAAGGGAAAATTTCACAGACCTCAAAAACATTGTTATTACCCAATGAATTATTGAATGTGCCTGTAAGCACTATTGAACCCGTGTACAGGGTTACCGCAACATTAAATCAGCCCAATGTTAAAGCCTATGGTAAGGAATTTACATTGAAGCCCGGCATGACGTTATCGGCAGATGTGAGCCTGGGTGACCGCAGCTTACTGCAATGGCTACTTGAACCGATTTACAGCTTACGGGGGCGCATTTAATGAATAGCCTCGTAAAAATTAATTATTCCCGTCCCGAATATTTATTGAAATTTAGCAGGGGTAACCGTCTACCGGTTATTGTGCAAACTGAAATGGCCGAATGCGGTTTAAGCTGTCTAGCTATGATCGCGTGTTATTACGGATTTGAAACAGACCTAAGCAGTTTGCGCCGAAGATTTACCATTTCAAGTCACGGCGCCGGCCTAAAACATGTTATGGAAATGGCAACGCGACTGCACTTTGCACCGCGTGCATTGCGCGTAGACACAGAAGATTTACCCAATGTTCAGCTGCCCTGTGTATTACATTGGAGTATGAATCACTTTGTAGTGCTCAAATCAATCAAAAAAGGACATTACACATTACATGATCCGGCAACAGGTGAGCGGGTGCTGGATGAGAAAACATTTAACCAGGAATTTACCGGCATAGTTCTAGAACTAACCCCAACACAGGCATTTAAAAAAGGCGAAGAAAAAGAAACCCTTAAGCTAAACCATTTTTGGTCAAACATTATTGGCTTAAAACGCAGCTTGGCTCACATTATTTTATTATCAATGTTGCTACAAATTTTTGCCGTAGCATCGCCCTTTTATATGCAAACAATTGTGGATGATGTACTTGTCAGGCAAGACAAAAACTTATTGATTGTATTAGCACTTGGATTCAGCTTGTTAATGCTAATACAACTTGGCACTACCGCTCTGCGCGAATTTGTGATTTTGCATATGTCCAATCGTTTGGGCATGCAAATGTCCGTCAATTTATTCCGCCATTTAATTCGTTTGCCTATGGATTATTTTGGCAAACGCCATATCGGCGATATTGTGTCGCGCTTTGGCTCACTCACAAAAGTCCGAACCCTTCTCACCACCGGCTTGGTTACAGCAGTAGTTGATGGCGTCATGGCATTGATTACGCTGATTGCCATGTTTTTTTATGACATAAATTTGTCCTTAATTGTCATGTGCATTGTAGTGCTTTATGGATTACTTCGCTGGTCCATGTATCGTCCATTCAAGTTATTGACCGAAGAAAGTATTGTCGCTAGCGCAAAAGAAAACTCGCACTTTATGGAATCCATGCGCGCCATTCAAACCATAAAAATTTTCCAGCGCGAAAATGACCGCCAGTATCAATGGCAAAACCGTTTAGCTGATGTCATGAACAAAAATATTTACCTGTCAAAATGGGGAATTGGTTACAGCACACTGAATGGGTTTTTATTCGGCATTGAAAATATTGTTGTTGTGTATTTTGCTGCAACCGCAGTCATGGGCAATATGATTTCGCTCGGCATGCTTTACGCGTTTATGAGTTATAAAAGTCGTTTCATTAGCTCCATGGATAGCTTAATTACCCAATGGATTGAATTTAACATGCTCGGTCTTCATCTGAACCGATTAGCCGATATTGCATTCACTGCACCGGAAAACAGTGAAACTGATATAAATTCCGCTATTGATGAAACCGGTACATTCAATCCCACCCGCCTCATTCAACCGGCATTTATTGTCGGCAAGATCGAAGTTAAAAATCTTGGTTACCGGTATGGCGAAAGTGAAGCGCTCGTATTTAAAAACCTGAATTTTATTATCCATCCTGGTGAAACTGTCGCTATTACAGGCGCAAGCGGCAGCGGTAAAACCACACTATTAAAATGCTTGATGGGATTAATTGAACCTACAGAAGGCGAAATATTTATTGATGACAAGTCTATAAAAAGGCTTTCGCACTATCGCAGCCAAATTGCGGCAGTTATGCAAGACGATCAATTATTAACAGGCGATATTGCCGACAATATTGCGTGCTTCGCACCAGAGATTGATCTCGCAAAAGTACATGCTTGTGCGCAAATGGCTTGTATACACAATGAAATTCAAAACATGCCGATGAACTACAACACATTAGTCGGTGATATGGGAACAGGTTTAAGCGGTGGACAAAAACAACGCGTGATATTAGCGCGCGCATTGTATCGAGAGCCCCGCATTCTTTTCATGGATGAAGCCACAAGTCATCTCGATGTGAATAACGAGTCTGTTGTTAATGACCACATTAAACAGCTCAATATCACCAGAGTGATTGTTGCGCACAGACCGGAAACGGTCAGGTCTGCAGGGAGGCAGATCACTCTTGGCAGCTAATTAATGCGGTTAACGGCAGAACCTCGTTACCACTGGCGGATACTTTTATGTGGTGATTCCGTTTTCCTATAGTTTTAAATTTACAAGGACGAGTAACAAGAATTATTTGATCTAACTCTGTAAGTCTTGTTAAAGACCATAAGGTCAGATTTGCCGGATAGCAGGTCAACCTTTCCAATCACGGTGGTTGGAAAGTTAATTTTAATATTAAAAGGAAAAAAAATGCGTGAATTAAATATGCAAGAAGTTGAATCAGTTAACGGTGGTGACGGTAGTTTTACCGTCACTTTTGGCTCTTCTGCTGCGTGTGGTGCTGCGGCTGCCACTGGTGCTTACTTCGGATCATTTTTAGGGGCACCCGTCATTGGAGCTGGCACAGGTTATCTACTTGCTGGCTGTGTATCATTTAATTAAATCAATTAAATAATTTAGGAGAATTATATGCGTGAATTAACACACGACGAAGTAAATGTTATCAATGGTGGAGATTTCTCGGTGACTGTTAACTATTCAACAAGTTGCGCTAATGGTATGGCAGGTGGCCTGGTGGGTACTATTGCCACTAGCGGTCCCGTGGCTGCTGCAGCTGTCTTTTGGAGCGGTGCGATTGCTGGTGGTTGTTTTAGCGGTGGTCTTAGCTTCTCATTTAGTTAATGGTTAATTGGAACCTCTAGCATAGATCATGTTAGAGGTTCCTTTGATGGAGTAAATCTATGAATTCAAAAATTAAACATGTTCTGTTACACGGAGTTCTTAAACTTGGTGGAGTTATGTTTCTATTTTTTTTGTTGGGTACATATTTTTTTTCATTTCCCACTTCAGGCCCGATTGATACTAACTGGCTGTTAAAAAATTTTTTAATTTGGTCAGTCGCAGGGGCAATTCAAGGGGTTACAACACTAAAAAATAAATAAAAATTACAAATTATTTGTATTTTTAATTTTTACGATGAAATTTAAACATGCCCATGAACCACAGCATATTCATCGGTGATACGGAAACAGGTTTAAGCGATGAACAAAAACAACATGGATATAACACGCGCATTGTATCGAGAGCCACGCATTCTTTTCATGGATGAAGCCACCAGTCATCTCGATGTGAATAACGAGTCTGTTATTAATGAGCACATTAAACAGCTTGATATCACAAGAGTGATTGTTGCGCATAAACCGGAAACTGTCAGATCAGCAAGAAGGCAGATATGTCTTACTCATCATGAGTGATGAGTAAGCAAACTTAAACCTTAATAAAATTAGGAAAATTAAAATGCGTGAATTAATTCAACAAGAAATAAATTGCATTAGTGGTGGAGATACCACGTCAGTTTTGCAATGTGGTAAGGAGTAAACAATGAAAATAAAAAAATATGGGTGGCTGATTTTCTTGGCGTTGATGATATTATCAGTTTCATCAAGCATAATCCTAAATTATAAAGATCCAAAAATCGAAACATTGACAGTTGCAAGGATTATATTGCTTTGCATTTTTGGAATTTTATTCATCTACGAAATATTTAAGAAATTTAGAAAGTGATTTAAGTCAAAATAAATTTCAAAGTTATTTTATCTATAATTTTAACTTTCAAATTCAGGTGTCGAAGTGGTAGAGCTAAAGCCAATTGGCCTCTAATCGTTTTATCATCTGCTGCATTTTTGGATAGCATTTTTAAGCAATGCATGAATGCGGAAACAGTATCAATCATTATTTTATTGACTATTGCGATAAATTACTTTCAGTCAAAACCAGAAAATAAAGAATAATGCGTCATGGAGTAATATTTTGGATTCAAAAATAAAGTATAAATTAATTAAAAAATCATCTCTGCTCTAAAATAGGGCGGAGATAACTTTTAGGTGAAACAAATGAAATATTTTTTTCTGGCTTCAATAGTTTTTTTCTCACGCTATTTATACGCAGAAGATAATCCATCTGTACACTCAAATAATTCAGAAAACGTGTGTACATATGAACAAAAAACTTATTCTCTAGGTTTTGTGTTGACTTTAAGTGACGGCAATAAATTTTTAAGGTGCACTAAAATTATAAACTCAGAAAACACCATTGGTGTAGCGTGGGTGGAAATTCAAGCAAAGAAATCGTCTGAAAATTTTTATAAACTGAAAGAATAAAGCTTACACATTAAACAGCCTGATATCACTAGAGTGATTGTTGTGCAGATCTGTGGGAAAGCAGATCAATCTTACGCATCATGGTGATGTGTGAATTAATTTAAAGTTAGAATGAAAATGAATAAAAATGTTTCACAAAAAACTAACGGCCCAACGTGGGGGCTTATAGGAACTTCTATATGGGGAATATTAATTATTTTTCTCTACTTAATAGTTCAAATAGCAGGTATGTTAATTTTTACTTTTGTTACTTATGGCAACACACTGCGGGAAAATATAGAACTCACAAAATATAACGGATTATCTTTATCTTTCGACATTTTTATAATGTTTATTATTTGTAATTTAGCAATATGGATAGTAATAAAACTAAAAAAAGGATCAGACCTAAAAAACTATTTGGCAATTACAATACCCGATGCAAAAAAAATATATTTTTGGATACTAATGGCTATTTTTTTAGCAACATTCAGTGATTTGCTTTCATTAAGACTAGGAAGGCCGATTAATCCTGAATTTATGCTAAATATTCAAATTCAGAATACTCAAGTATGGATTATATTTTTAGCAGCAATTTTTGCTGCATCTGTATTTGAAGAAATTTTTTTTAGAGGTTTTTTGTTTTCAGGACTTTCAACAACATTTCTTGGTTCGGTCGGAGCCATTATTACAACCGCTATAGCGTGGGCTGCACTGCACTTTCAATATGACCTATTTGATAGGTTCAATATTTGTTATTGGGCTATTACTGGGTTTAGCACGACAGAAAACGAACTCCATAATAACAACTATTTTAATGCATTTTATTATTAATTTTATTTCCTACATAGAAATGTTTTTTTCCATGAAAAAAATCTATTAAAGAATTTTTTATGAACGAATATCAATTACATATTTATATTGAAGCTAGAATATGATTTTCATTAAGTACTGCATTCCAGTTTTTATAATTATTGCGCTATTCATGCTCAATGATCGTCAATATCAAGCCTCACTAAGCATTCTTGGTGTATGTTTCTTTTTTCTATGGGCACTTAAAAAACCAAATTTTGTAAGTGCCACCCTAAACTTTAAATCAGAACCACATAAAACCAAGCAATTTTATTTGGTATTGATAGGCATTTTAATTTTTTAATAAGTTTCTCTTTCCCAAATGTTTAGCGTTTTGGCCCGATTAAATCAAAACAGACGAGTATCTAGTTATGTTGTCAAGATGTTATAGATTTTAGATTGAAATACTTTTTATCATTTATTCTTTCATATTTAATTCTTAGCGCTATCACAGCACTAAAGAATTTTGGATTAATTAATTTTTAATATCACCTTCTTCTGAAAAACTATTCAGGCGAAAATATAGGATCACGGTTAGATTATTTATGGATAACAGAGTACAGCGTGCGATAACACAAAATTGGGTTAAGTTTACTGCACATAAGATTTTAAATACTGAAGTTGTATGGCTCGATCAAACAGATAACCTTTTGAATTGCAACACATCGAAAACAGATATTTATAAAAATATCTGCCGCGATAACGCCTATGCAATTAAGGATACGCCCTGTTTTTCTGAACTTGAGTTCGACGAAAATGATTCAAAAGTATTAATAGCAGAGCGCTATGGTGGAACAGGCATTGGCGTTAATGGCGGCGGCGGGCGCTGTGGAAATACTGAGCAATACCAGCTGAAAGGTATTGGAGCCAATTGCATGGTTGGTGAGCATGACGATGTTATTCATAAATACGGTGGCCTTGATGCACCCTTGGCAATCATCGAAACAATCTACACTAATTTATTGTGCGTTTTATTACCTTTGGGTGCAGTGAGAATTCGGGGAATAATATACATCGGAAAAAAAACGGCTATTTATCATCATCCTGCCAATAAATGCTGGGGTGTGATTATGCTTCGCGATCACTGCATTCGCCCTGCCCATTTAATGCGTGCTCCCAGTTTTAAACCACAATCAACTTATCAACCTGTACTTATCAAGGATAAACACAGAGTTAAAAATATTAATAAGGAATTATTCAAACACTTTAAGGACAATAACCAATTTATTTTATTTCTTGGTAAATACTTGCAAAACTGTGCCAATCAGTTTGGTTTTGCAAGAGCGGTGCGTTTAATGCACGGTACGTTGAGTCCTTCAAATATTAGTATGGATGGACAATGGTTAGACCTACCTATTGCCAGCATGCTTAATGGCGGGATTAATCACAGCCTTAGCAGCCATTTTTATAACGAGCATCAAACGCCACTCGAATATGCACTTGAACTATTGCATGGTTATTCAAAATATAACAACGCCTTATTAAATGCTGCTCCATTGATCAATTATTATCATGAGCAATTTGATGCTTATTTGAACCACTACATTGGTTATATTTTAGGTTTGGATTTAGACCTACTGAAAAATATTAAAAATGATCATTGGAAATCTGTAAGTACTCAATTTATTGCTGTCATCCATGCCGGAAAGCATCTGGATGATCGCCAAATTGCTGCAACAGTTGACGATCCAGTGCATGCGCTTATCGCTGGAACTTTTATTTCCATTATCAATCTTTCGAAAGCTGAACCATGTTTTGCATTAGCAAAAATCCCTTTGGAGACATCAATTAAATTAGCGCGTAGTTTTGCATACACCATAGATGAAATATGGGAAAAACAAAACGCCAACTCATCACAAATTCTGCGTAAAGATTATTTTACAGTGGGATCTGCATTGATAGCACTAAAAAGGGCTTATCTAGCGGAAGTTTTCTTTGCTCCACTGATAGCAAAAAACACATGGGATTTATGCCAGGAAAAAACAACTGATGATATTGCTTCATTTATTGATAGTTATAGTTCCCTGGCGCAGTGGATTTTTAAAGAAAACGATTTAAACGTGTATTTATTTAAAGCTGAAAATATAGAGATATTTTATTCCATGGATGGTGGCACCTATAGTGTCAAGCGAGGTGAAAACATATCTCAATTTCAATCTTATATAGCGTTATTCTCCGCACTACAGGATTGCGATCCAAAAAATTTCGTTATTAATCATTTTAATTTCATTAATTATTTTGAGCGCTTATATCAAGTTATTCCATCCATGGAAGATTATAACAATTAAGGAGCAAGGTTATGTTAGAAACCAAAGGCGCTTTTTCTAGCCTTTCAGAAATAATTGAAGTTCGCTGCATGTGTGGACTCGACACACCTGCCCCGTTATTAGCTGCGCTCAGAGCTTCCGCATTAGAAAACAGGGTTACCGTTTTCTATTCTGCTGTTAAAACACCTATTGCTTACATTGCATGGGCGAATCTCGACAAAGACTCTTTCTCCATGGTCAGCAAAACCAGGCGAATGCCGCTATACCCGTACGAATGGAATGAAGGAAAACTCATGCTTATCTATGATGTGGCCTGGGCACCGCAGTGGATGTTAATCGCAAAGAAAAGCCTATTAAAATTTTTATTAAAGAAACGCTTTATATCATTTATAAAACATAATCGCCTGCATGTCTGGTCAAGAAAGCAAGGCATCCACAGTCGAAAATTATTTTAATTATTTACTTAACAATGAATGAACATAATATGGAATATTTTGAGCAACCCCACATAGCACCCGCTTGTAGTAATAAAGAAGATACAGGATTGGAGAAACTTGATGTGTCTTTCAAGTTATTGTTAATCAACAATGCCATGAAAAAGCTAAAAAAGACTTTTTTCAATGCATCTTTGGTATCGAAGCAAATATTTATAGATAACAACTTATACGTTAGTGCTAATGAGTGCGAAACTATTTATGGAAAATATTCATTTCTCCTGCGGAAGCATGTCATTTTTGAAGTATTGCTTACCGTAATTTCTATCGTTTTTTTATTTTCATTAAACCATCATTGGTCACCACTGCAAATTTTTATGGGATTATTGGCACTGCCGATTTTATTCAACTTTTACCGCGAAGCTATTTTAAGTTCTTCCCTATTATTTTTTAATCCAAAACACTTAATCCCTCCCGTTAGTAACGATATTGCACAATTGAAATCCGTGGCCATTATCATAGCATCACGCAATGAGCCTTTTGCAGTTGCAAAGCTAACACTCGACTCGGCAATAGCGCTTGATTATCCACTCGTAAAAAAAGAAATAATAGTCGTTGATAATAGCGATGTTTCTTTTCCGGAATATAAATCATGGAAAGATTACGTGGAGTCTTATGGTTCTGATGGCGAACGCCACATTGATGAAACTACAATAAAGTTTATCCATCGGGACGGTGTAGACGGTTTCAAACCTAAAAATCTTGATATCGCCCTAACATATGTTACTGCAGAATTTATAATGTATTTGGATATAGACTCAACCTTGAAGAAGGATACATTATTACGTGCAATGCCTTTATTGGCGAGAGATCCTTCCCTGGGCTTTTTGCAGCTCCAGACAGTTCCGACCAATGCAAGAAATGGTTCTCCCCTTGCTCTCGCACAAAGTTTGCGCGGGTACTTCCTTCGGTTTATAACGAATACCAACGCTTATTCAAGCCATAATTTATTTTATGGACATAACGCCATTTGGCGCGCATCAGTTGTCCGCGAAATTGGTAGTTGCCTTGAATATTATAAAAATGAAATCGTTGTCACCGAAGATATTTCAATGTCTTTTCGTGCCCGTTTCAAAGGCTATCACGGAGCAAGCGCCTGGATTGAATCTGGTGAATGGGTACCTGAATCCATGCGTGAAACTGAAACCATGTGGTTACGCTGGACGGTAGGGACTTATCAGGTTTATGCAAAACATTTTAGCAGCCTTAAGCAACTCAATGCCTCTGAATTAATGGGTTGGCTTGGCCATATTGGTTATTTGATAAATTCGGCACTGGTGCCTCTCTATATATTATGTGCCCTATTGTTACATTCATCTTTTTTAATGTGGATTTCAGCGGTAAGTTTCCTGCCTGAGTTCATCGTATTTATGTGTGCTTATTTAAAATTGTCCCTTGACAGGATGAAACCTCTTAAAAAATTATCCACGTGTTATTTATCTTTTTTTGTATTAACGCCTTTTATAAACTGGATAAAATTGATCGGCTTAGTGAGATTTCTAGCGGGTAAAAAGCAAGGCTGGGTTCCTACAAGCAAATCTCAAGAAAAAGAAATTTCATTTATTCAGATAGTAGCTAACTACTATTTATTTCTATTACACGGAACCGGGTGCGTGATATTGAGTATCTACATGTTGGTTTTTCCTGCAAAAAATATTGTCGATCATATTTCTTTATCATTATGTCTTCTGTATGGAGTGAACACTATTTTGTCAGTATATTTTTTTGGAAAATCCAGAATGCCGAAGAAATCTGATGCAGCTATTCTCGATGATCACGTTGATAAATTTTCGTCTTTTTATCTCGGATAACAACTTCAATTCAGGCCCTGGTTATTTTATAACGGATGCAATATGAGTTATTCACATCATGTTTTTATATCGGCGTGCGGAACTGCAGGTGATGTTTTCCCCCTGGCAGGAATTGCTGTTGAATTAAAAAAAAGAAATATTCATGTTACCTTGCAAGCTAGTGATTATTTTAAAGATATTATTGAGGCACATAGTATTGATTTTGTTTCTTTGGGGTCAGCTGATGAATACATTGCCATGCATGCGGACCCGCGCATGTGGGATCCTGATTTCAGTATGGAAATTGTTGCAGCGGATCATGTGAAAGGCTCAAGCAATCCCGCATTCGATTATGTGCTGCAGCAGCACATCAATAGACAGAAAACATTGGTTATTACCAACGCAGTACCTAGCGGTGCGCGTATGGCGGCAACGCTATTTTCTTTTCCACAGGCACTGTTGATAATGCCGCCTTGTGTAGTTCAATCACGTACTTCTCTTGCGGCACCGCATTGCTGGAAAATACCTACATGGCTGCCGGTGAGACTTTGTATCGCCTATATACAAATTATCAATTATTTTTCTGTAAAATACGGATGGAAACCAAACCAGGCGAGTAAGGTATTTTCGCTTTACTATAAAATCGGTATTTTTAATTATATTGATCCCATAAAACTTAACTTTCCTGAAGTTGATCTGGCCATTGGATTATTTCCTGAATGGTTTGCAATGCGTCCAAGAGATTGGCCAAAAAAATTACATTTGGTTGGGTTTCCACTATTCGATGCCGTAAATCAATCCACGCGCGAAGTGGTAGATGCCTTTATTGAGCAAAAAGGTAGTCCGATTTTATTTACGACCGGAACGGGTGTGCATGATGCCAGCAATATTTTTCGCGAAGGGCGTAGAATTTGCGAGATGCTACATACTCCTGGAATTTTTGTTGGTGGCCGTGTGGGAAAAGAGCTTTTGGAAGGGTCGCCATTATGCTTATATGTTGATTACGTCGATTTTGAATACACGTTACCAAAGTGTAAAACAATTATTCATCATGGTGGCGTGGGCACCTTGGCGCAAGCTATAAAAGCCGGGATACCTCAACTCATTCGCCCGATTAAGATAGACCAACCCGATAACGCCTGGCGTATCAAGAGATTGGGGCTAGGTGATTTTGTCCTACCAAAGGATTTTACAGCAGAAAACGTTATACCTGTCCTAAGTGCGTTGCTGCTTAAGGCTCCTTATAACAAGACGTTGAAAATGTATTCTGATGAATTAAAGAAATCCAATGCAGTAGAAAAAGCATGTGATTTGATAGAACAACATCTCAAAAAATTAGAAAGCGGAGCTGTTGTGCATGAACTTCCCCAATCCTTCAGCAATAAATTATTTAATTATATTGGCTTTAAAAGAACACCCTGCTTACCCTTTATAAAACAACAAGCACCTGGTGGCGATGGCTTGGCTTGTGTAGCCATGCTGCTCTCATATCATGGAAAAAGTTGGGGAATGGATGAGTTAATAAAGCTCTTTCCAGGCTTTTCACATAGCATTAATTTACGAGCTATTATCGAAATATTGTCGCTACAGGCGCTTGGCGCTCGTCCGTTGAAATGCTCTGTTGAAGATCTACACAACATAAAGCTTCCCGCCATTTTATTTTGGGAAAAAAAGCATTTTGTTGTACTACAAAAGGTTCGCAATAATAGCTTTACAGTGCTTGATCCCACGTTAAAAAGGATGACACTCAACCGTCACAAGTTCGAGCAGCTCTTTACAGAAATTGTTTTAGAGGTTGCTCCTGCATCGTGTAATTCAATTTCAGGTACAACAATGTGAATGACATATCATTTCACTTTCTGCTACAACGAGTTTGAATCATAAACTTCCTCATTCGAACCACCTATTTTTGCCTTACCAATTGCCGATAACACCCGCAAACATCTCTGCACCGGCTTGCAAAAACCCTATAACCCATTGTTTTACATAGGTTTTTATAAGTACAACTGATTTTTTCCAAGCGAACACTTATCTCTGCAAAATAAAAAGGTTCGATCCCATAGCTCGGACGCCGCGGCGTTTGACGACACTTACTATTTCCTCGGCAATCCTGATCAACTACGGGTAACCAGGCAAAAATGGATTGCAAAGTAACCAATAACAAAACACAGAGGATAAGAGATGAAAACTAGAGCACCGCTCGCGTTCGCTATTGCGATGATCAACGCGAGTTTGGCACTGCCCGCTTTTTCGGCAGATACAGCCAAATCCGAAGCAGATAAAAAAGACAATGGCCAACTGGAAGAAATTATTGTAACCGCCACCAAGCGCGAAACGAACTTGATGGAAACCCCTATCGCGATTACGGTTTTCAATCAGGAAACCCTGAGCCGCGAAGGCCTCACTAATGTGAAGGACCTGGGCAAGATGGTGCCCAACATGGATATCACCTTTGATACCACACGATCTGCACCGCAAATCTCCATGCGTGGGGTGCGCTCAACCAACAACACCGAATTGGGCGACCCATCGGTTGGTTTGCACCTTGATGGTGTCTACTCAGCGCGTCCGCAAGCCGCTATGTCATTGATGTTCGATGTTGAGCGTGTAGAAGCACAACGTGGCCCACAGGGTACTTTGTTTGGTCGTAACTCAACTGTGGGTAACATCAACATTATTTCAAAACGCCCGCAAATGGATTCATTTGAAGGTTCGATTGGCGCTGAAGTAGGTCGCTGGAACCAGGAGCAATTGCACGGCGTCATCAACATTCCCGTGTCTGACACCTTTGCCCTGCGCGCTTCGTTTATGCAGGAAAAACGCGATTCCTATCTGAATGGTTACTGGGATGCAAACCAGTACGACAATCGCTTTATTGATCCATCGGCTAAAAATGCGCCTTTATATACAGGTCCGGAAGAAAACAAGACCTTTACCCAACGTGCCCGTGGCCCTGCTGCACAAGAAGTCATTAAAGCTGACCCAAGTGATTTCTATAACAACGCCGATCAATACGCATTCCGCATCGCCGGTTTTTGGAAGCCTACAGATGATTTCTCCTGGTTGTTGACCTACGAAAACTTCGTGAACAACAGCGCGGGCAATATCAATACCATTGACTGTAAAAAAGCCAAAGCCCATACCTTTATGCTGGACGATAAAACATCGCCAACCCAGGGTTGTGAGTGGATTTATGGCCGTGGTGCTGACGAATACACGGCGATGTCTAACGCCGTGGGTAAAGGTGAGCAAAATATTAAAAACCTGCGCTCCAACATTCGCTGGGACTTTAGCGACAAGATGGCGCTGGTTTATAACGCCGGCTTCTCCAAGCAAACCCAAACCAGCGTGTCTGATTTGGACTTTGGCACCAGCGATTACGACATGACCTGGCACTTTGACGGTGCGGAAAACAAAACCCAATCCCACGAAATCCAACTGCAATCTACCGATAAGGAAAGCCCGTTGGAGTGGATTGTTGGCGCCTTCTACTTTAAAGAGAAAAACAACATGCAAGGTGGTTTGCTGGAATCCTGGCAACAATCCACCTACTGGGATCAACCGGACCGCACCACAGAATCCAAAGCCGGTTTTGCCCAGGGCACTTACTCCTTTACTGACGACTTGCACTTCACTTTGGGCTTCCGCCATACCCAGGACACCAAGCAAGATGTCGGTGGCCGTGCATTGCAATGTGCTTCCTGGACGACCGACCAGCAAAACGGTGGCAATTGCTTCCCCGGCTGGGGTGAGCGCGCGCAAGTCAATGCGCTGTCGCAAGATTACTTCATGAACAAAGCCATCTATCAAGTTAGCGGACACAACGATTCCAAAGGTACCTGGAGCGCTAACAACTACCGCATTGGCCTGGACTACGACGTTGATAAAGACATCATGGTATTCGGCTATTTGGCGAACGGTTATAAATCAGGTGGTATCGGTGATAAGGTCAAACAAGACCTGCAAGATCCAAAAACTGCTGAATTCCTGAAAGATGCTGACGGTAACCAACTGTCCAAATACTGGGACAACAACTACAAACCAGAATACGTGACCACTCTTGAAGCCGGCATAAAAGCCGATTTGTTTGATCACTCATTGCGCTTGACGGCCAGTGCCTTCTACAGCGACTACACGGATATGCAGGCGACTACCGTAAAAACCCTGTTCTATACCTACGGTAAAGAAATGGATCCGGTAACCAATCTGCCAACCGGGGAAATCAACTCCAACCCATCCAATACCACGGTTACCGACAATATCGGTAAAGCAAAAATCCGCGGTATAGAAGTGGAGTTTGACTGGGCCGCAACCGCTAACGACCGTGTTAAAGGTTTCGTGACCATGCTGCATTCGGCAATTACCAACAACTTTGTCCAGAAATGGGATTACGCCACGCAGGATCTTTATGGCATTAGCCAGGACGATGCTGGCAACCAGCAAAACGCTGCCATCCTGGTAAATATGAAAGGTAACGAGTTGCCTTCAGCACCTAACTACACCTTGAACATCAACTATAGCCATACTTTCGACCTGTCAGATGGCGCAACCTTGATGCCATGGATCACCTGGAACTGGCGCGATAAGAGTTACTACACCTACTTTAACGTTGATAAACATCAAAACCTGTTTAAAAACGGAATTGCCGGTCTGGATGACACTCGCCCGAGTTCGGCCTTCTTTAATCTTGGGCTTAAATATACCGCCCCGGGTGATCAATGGAATGTCGAAGCCTTTGTTAACAACGCCACTAACACTGTTGATTTCTATAACGCCAGTGAAGGTGACTTCTTAACCAAAGGTCCAGTCTCTATGCCGCGCTTCTACGGCTTACGGGCTAACTATAAGTTCTAAGGCTTAACCGCCTTGAAAAAGCGGGTGAACCCGGGGATTGCCAGGTTCACCCCCAAGCAGGACTGTTGTTTCGGCGCATTGGTAATTGGTTTATCAAAAAACTGAAATTGCAGGTGAGTTCTCGTATTGCTTGCCCTGGATTTTATCCAGGGCCTTTTTACCCAGCGAATGCGACGGTGAGAGATTTTTAAAAATACCCAAAACAAAAAATAAATAAAAATTAATACGCGGAGAATTAAAGTGAAAATCCAAAAGATTGCTATTTTGGGTGGCGGTACGGCAGGTTGGTTAGCTGCCAACCATTTAGGCCTGGAATTTTTTCAAAACCCTGATATTGAAATCACACTCATAGAATCGCCCGATATTCCCTCCATTGGTGTCGGTGAAGGGACGGTCCCAACAATTCGCATGACGCTTGAAAGTTTTGGCATCAGCGAAACCGATTTTATTCGTGCGTGCGATGTTACTTTTAAACAGGGAATTAAATTCGCCCATTGGCTCGATCCCAAAAAACACGGCGGGGATAACTTTTATTACCATCCTTTTGATTCGGTATCAATTTACGGCGAAGACACAACACCTTATTGGTTAAACATGTCCGGCGAAAAAACCTATTGTGAATTTGTCGGTATGCAAGCGGGAATTTGCGATGCCATGCGCGCGCCCAAATTCCATAACACACCGGAATACCAACCCGTTACCAGTTATGCCTACCATTTGAATGCAGCAAAATTTGCAAAACTTTTAGCAAACAATGCAACAACACGTTTTAAGGTTAAACACCAATTTTCTACGATTGTCGGCGCTATAAAAAATGATGATGGCTCGATTAAATCCCTGCGCGATAACCAGGGCAATGAATTTGCGTTTGATTTTTTTGTCGATTGCAGCGGCTTCTCATCAATATTGCTGAATAAAGAATTAAGCGTTCCGTTTATTGATAAACATCATCAACTCTTTACCGATAGTGCATTAACCCTGCAAGTTCCTACTGGTGAGAATGATCCTATCCCGCCTTTCACCATAGCCACCGCACACAGCGCAGGCTGGACGTGGGATATTGCATTAACCAATCGTCGCGGCACGGGTTTTGTTTATTCGAGCGCGCACATGTCGGATGACCAGGCAATCCAGGAATTTGCGCGTTATTTAAACATGGATGCAGAAAAATTTTCGCCGCGCAAAATTCCAATGAAAATCGGCTATCGCGAAAAAATGTGGCATAAAAACTGTGTTGCTATTGGCCTGGCGCAAGGTTTTGTTGAACCGCTTGAAGCCACATCTATTTTAGTCACCGATTTTGCCGCGCAATATTTGGCCAAGAATTTTCCGCGCGATACCAGCGACATTGATGTGCTCGCGCAACGTTACAACCCGGTGTTGCAATACGTGTGGGAACGCGTAATTGATTTTATTAAATTGCATTACTGCATATCAGATCGCACTGATTCGGATTTTTGGCACGACAATCGCGCAGAAAATTCGATTCCCGATGCCCTGCGTAGTCGCTTGCAACTCTGGGCAAAGTTTCCACCCAAGATGACCGACTTTTTCAGCAAGTTTGAAGTGTTTGATGTGGACACACATCTTTATGTTTTATACGGAATGAAATTTGCCACCGAAGCGCCCTTTATTCCGGTCGCCAACCTGGAGAGACACAAAATGCGGCTCACAGCACTCGCTGAACGGACTAAACAGTTTGCAACAAAATTGCCCCTGCATCGCGATTTATTGAACCACATCATTAAATATGGTCTGCCAAAACAATAAATCTGCATTACATGTAACCCAACCAGGATTTCCCCATCCGCTTTGCCTCGTGTTCGCACGGGGCTTTTTTGCCTTTAAATCCTTTACCATTGCAATTAGTTACTTCATGCATACATAGCCAACATGGTCATAAAACCGGCAACACCTATCAAAATAATAACAAAGTACTCTGCTTCTGGTGGTGTGAGCTTGCCTCTAACCAGATATCAAAAAAGGAAAATTACATGTCGTAGATTTAGCTTTTTAAAAGTTGGTTTGGCTGTAATCCAGCGCGTTGGACTTGTTTCCATTGTTAATATCGATGTCACGAGCTTCCTCTCATGGCTTTTTCTGACAATAAACCATCTTTTAATGGGTACAAAATTAAAGAGGATAAATCCATCTAACCTATTGATTTACATAAATTTCAGGCGTTCGGATAAATTCATCCAAACCTGTCCCGCTTCCCACCTTAGTTATTGAGGTTCGAATACGTTTACTCGGGCGCAGGCTTTCGGGTTTCTGTAAAGAATGCATCGGCTCAGAGTTACGTGCATAACCTGGGCGGCTCATCGAGTCGGAAAACATAAGAGAAAGCAGTACCCAAAATAAAAAATTAATTCGCCTCCAAGGCAATAATGATAAAAGCGGAGCTCCATAATGATTAACCCTCAAAAACCCAAGCGCGGGCTACGGCTTAGCGCATTTAGTCTTATTTCAACATTAAGTGTATTTGGGCTGGTCGCCTGCGGCGGCGGTTCATCGCACAATAACCATAGTTCGGCTAGCAGCCAGGCGACCAGCAGCAGTTCAAGCAGCCTTGTCAGCAGCAGCTCATCGTCTTCATCCAGCGATGAAGGCTTGACGCTGTTACATGCCAATGGTGCTAAATGGGCAAAAGCCAGTGGTAATAATGTGACCTTGCGAGGCACTAACCTCGGCAACTGGCTGGTGCAGGAATTCTGGATGATGGGCCAGGGTGGTAACGGCGTTACCGACCAGTGCACCCTTGAAAACAAACTGACCGAACGTTTTGGCTACGATGAAAAAGAACGTTTGATCAAACTTTTCCGCGATAGCTGGATCACCGAGCGCGATTGGGACCAACTGCAAGCGTTTGGTTTCAACATCGTCCGCCTGCCCATTTTGTGGAGCGTGATCGAAGACGAAAAGAATCCGAAAACCCTGCGTGCCGATGCCTGGCATTACCTGGATTGGAGTATCGACCAGGCTAAAAAACGCGGTATTTACGTCATCCTCGATTTGCACGGTGCTGTGGGCGGCCAAACGCCGAATGATCACACCGGCTGTGCCGGACAAAACAAATACTGGACTGACGCCAGTTACCAGGATCGTACCAAATGGTTGTGGGAGCAAATCGCGACCAAATATAAAGACGAACCTGTGGTTGCCGCTTACGATCCGCTCAACGAGCCTTGGGGTTCAACACCGGAAGACATGGCCACACGTGTGACCGAACTGTACGACACCATCCGCAAAATTGACGATAAACACATCGTTATATTGCCAAGCCACTATGGCAGCATCGATGTTTATGGTGATCCGGCAGCCAAGGGCATGACCAATGTCGCCTTCGAATTGCATCCTTATCCCGGTTTGTACGGTGATCGTCCTAACGACACACCTTACGATATCCATCGCGACTGGTTGCGTTGCGGCGTGACAGGTACCGGCGGTGTATGTGACTGGAACACCAAGATCACTGCGCTCAAAACACCATTCCTGATGGGCGAATTCCAACCCTGGCAATCTGCCGGCCTGGACTTGGGTGGCAAAATCGGTGGTGCTACCTACGATACCTTCAACGGTTACGGTTGGGCAGCAACCAGCTGGGCGTACAAGTTTGTCAGCGCTGCAGGCGGCCAGGGCAAAGGTACCTGGGGCATGGTGACTAACGCGATCAACACCAATAACGACACCGGTGTTGGCCTGGTTGCCAAAGCAAGCACCTGGGATTGCGCCAATTGGGACTCTACCTTTGCCGATGCTTGCGCCAAGAAAGCAACTACCATCAAAGTTGGCGGTACCGGTGCGAAAACGTATTACTTTGTCATCAAAACCGGTGCTAACGATGGTGCCAACCCGGATGTAGTATTCGACAAAATTAGCATCATAAATGACGCCACCAACGCAGAAGTCATCAACAACGGTAACTTCGGTGCCAACACGGGCTGGAGTGTAGCGAACATCAGCGGTAGTGAAGAACGCGACTTCAACTACAACGTTGCCGGTAAAACACCCGTTGGCAGTGAAGGCCCCGTACTACGCATCACCCGTCCGGCTGGTGTAACAGGAGAGATCAATACTGCACTCTACCAAGCTATTACCCTTGAAGGCGGCCAAAGCTACACCTTTAGCGGCACCTTCAAAGATAACGGCAGCGTCAATACCTGGGCTGAAATGTACCTGGTCGACCAAGAGCCTGTTGCAGGTAAAGACGTATTGGATATGACCGGTAAAGTGGATTTTGCCACTGCGCCTATCGCCGATATCGAAAACCTCTTCAAAGGTTTTGCGACCCAGCCTTATGACGTGCATTCCGGTTTGCTGAAATACCTCACCACAACCAAAACTACCATCTACACTTTACCTAAACGCCCGACGGGCCTGAAGTTGGTTCAAGGCACTGGCAGTGTTGCACTCAATTGGACAGCAAACACTGAAAGCGATCTTACCGGCTACAAAATCTATCGCGGAACCAACCCTGGCAGTGGCACATTGTTGGCTGAAGGTGTGAAAACCAATACCTACACCGACTTAACCGCTGTTGATGGCACCACGTACTACTACACAGTCAGTGCAACTGATGCAGAAGACGAAAGTTATCGCAGCGACGAAGCGGCCAACAAAATTAACTACACCGCATTGCCTGGCAAAGTTGAGGCCGAAGCCTATACCTCAATGTCCGGCATCGAACTTGAAAGCTGTTCAGATACTGGCGGTGGCAAAGACGTAGGTCACTTTGATCCTAATGATTTCATCGAATTCAAAGTCAGCGTCGCAACTGCAGGTAATTTCACGATTGATTATCGCCTGGCAACAGCGAATGGCAGCACCGGATTTGAAGTTCAAATCGACGGTGTGAAAGTAGATTCCATGGCAGTACCTAATACCGGTGGCTGGCAGACCTGGAAAACCTACACCAGCCCAAGCATTGCCATAGACGCAGGCAACCACACGCTGCGCTTCAAATCCATCGGCAAAGAATGGAACATTAATTATTTTGAAGTAAAAGCGCTGTAAAGGCGCGCGACTTAATCGCTGTTATGCCCCACTGAGATGGGTGAAAGCCCATCTCTTTTTTCCATTTTTATTAACAACACAGAGAGTAAAACGATGAAAAAAAATGTTTTTACCACCATCTCACTGCTGAGTGTTTTAACGGCTTGCCCGTTAGCCGCACATGCAGACGAAAAAAATGCTGCCTTCTCAACCAGTGGTAAAAGCATCAGTGTTTATACCACTGCAAAAGATACCAACAAGCGTTTAACCCTAACCGATACATTAAAGTTTGCACCGGGACAACAACCCCCGGAAACAGAAATTTCTATTTTTGTTAATCCTGCAATCCGCTATCAAACCATGATGGGGATTGGTGGCGCGATTACCGATGCAGCGGCAGAATCCTTTGCAAAATTATCACCGGCAAAACAAACCGAATTTTTGAATGCTTACTACAACAAAGATTCAGGTATTGGTTATACCTGGGCGCGTACCACAATCCACAGCTCGGATTTCAGTAGCGGCAGTTATACCTACATCAAAGAAGGCGACAAAAGCCTGAAGACATTCAGCATCAAACACGATCAAAAATATCGTATCCCGTTAATCAAAAAAGCGATTGCCGCTGCGGGTGGAAAATTACCGCTGTTCGCGAGCCCATGGAGCCCGCCAGCATTTATGAAATCCAACCACAGCATGTTGCAAGGTGGAACACTTCTGCCTGAATACGCTGACACCTGGGCAACTTACTACACCAAATTTATTAAAGCCTATGAAAAAGAAGGCATTCCGATTTGGGGTATCTCGGTACAAAACGAACCCATGGCAAAACAAACCTGGGAATCTTCACTTTATAGCGCAGAAGAAGAGCGCGATTTCTTAAAAAATCATCTCGGCCCTGTGATGAAAAAAGAAGGCTTTGGTGATCGTCCCATTATCGTTTGGGATCACAACCGCGATTTAATCAACCAACGCGTAAACACCATCCTGGGTGATCCGGAAGCTGCAAAATACGTGTGGGGTATTGGTTATCACTGGTACGAAACCTGGGCGGGCGGCCAACCCATGTATAAAAACGTTGCCGATGTCCATGAAGCTTATCCGGACAAACCATTGGTGTTGACTGAAGCATCTATCGAAAAATATTCATTCGATCGTTTGCAATACTGGCCAAATGGCGAACGCTACGGCGACTCCATGATTAACGATTTGAATAACGGTACAGTAGCCTGGACCGACTGGAATATCTTGCTGGATGAAAACGGTGGTCCAAACCATGTTGGTAACTATTGCTTCGCGCCATTGCACGTGAACAGCAAAACTGGCGAGTTAATTTATACACCGCCTTACTACTACATTGGCCACATTTCCAAATTCGTACAGCCTAAAGCACAACGCGTTAGCGCCGTTGCGAGCAGAAGCAATTTGTTAACCACTTCATTCCTGAATGCGGATAACAAAATGGCCACTATCGTGATGAACCCGACTGATGCTGAAGTGACTTACAACTTGTTTGTAGGCACCGACAAATCTGTTGTGAAGATTCCGGCTCACGCTATCCAAACGTTGGTTTACTAATTAAATGACAGGACGTTTTAAGTCCTAATCTTTTTTGCTGTTGTTCTCCCTTTGCCGTTTACATAATTTATGTAAACGGCTTTTTTGTTTTGCGGGATTGGAAAATGGATGTTCGAGATTGTTTTCATAAAAAATTGGTGCTATATATACAATGTATATAGCAAATTGGAGAGAACCTATGCCTACAGGATCTGTATTTATCAACAATCGCACCCAGTCAGTCCGACTACCGGCAGAATCCCGTTTTCCTGACAATGTTAAAAAAGTAACTGTTCGCGTAGTTGGGCAAGATAGGATTTTGTCCCCTATCGAAAATACCTGGGATAGCTTTTTTCACTCAACAGAATCAGTCAGCGATGATTTTATGGATACGCGCGCAAGCCAGGAGCAACCTGAACGAGAGTCATTTTAATGCTCAAATATATGCTTGATACCAACATAGTCATTTACGTCATTAAACGCCGACCACTTGAGATACTGGAAACATTTAACGCTCACGCCGGGCATCTTTGTATTAGCGCAATAACGCTATCGGAACTTCTGCATGGTGCAGAAAAAAGTGCACAGCCCGAGAAAAATTTACGTCAGGTAGAAGATTTTATTTCGCGACTTGAAGTATTGCCTTATGGCTTAAAAGCCGCAGCTCATTACGGCGAGATTCGCGCAAACCTGGAGCAATCCGGAACACCCATTGGCGTAAATGATTTACATATTGCAGGTCATGCACGCAGCGAAGGTTTGGTGTTAGTAACCAATAATTTAAAAGAATTTGAACGGGTCAACGCATTAAGATTGGAAAATTGGGTTTAACATTTTTACGCCTTAACTATTTGTCCTTTGATTTATTTTCAAGCCTGCCTATTTTTATTTAACTAAAAAAACTCACTGCCAAATAAAAAGCCCGACCAATTTAATTGGCCGGGCTTTTTTAAATACCACACAATCTACTAGTGATGATAAACCGCGGTCTCACCTGAATGCGCCATGCGCTCGAGTGAATCCATCAAGCGTGAACTGGCTGTTTCCATGCGCCTTACGGCAACGACAGTTGCATCGGTATTGCCTCGGTTATTTGCCTCTAATATGGCAATCACTTCACGTTGTAAAGCTTGCTGCGCATCCTCGATATCTTTTACTCCACTTAAGGGTGAATTATTTTGGTTCACCTGGAAATCGTGGACGCCTTCATTCGACAAACCAAACAACACGCGATACACGCGGAATTTATATAAAAGATGATCAACCTTGGCCACTTCGCATACACCGCGCAACGAAGCCGCTGTTGTTGTTCGCTCGGAAATTTTTGCGATTTCTAAAATATGGCTAATTGTTTTTGCCGCTTCTGCACCGTCACTACTAAAAGAATCTGCTTGTTGTGCAAAGGAAACAATTTGCTCACGACTCGCGGCACTGTCTTCACGCATTTGGCTTACAAGCGCAGAAATTTCACCGGTTGCTTGCGCAGTACGTTGCGCGAGGCTGCGCACTTCATCGGCTACTACCGCAAAACCTCGCCCTTGTTCACCAGCTCGCGCCGCTTCAATCGCTGCGTTGAGTGCCAACAGGTTGGTTTGGTCAGCAACGCCCTTAATTAAATTTACGATGCCGCTAATTTGTTGCGCGCGACTATCCAATTCGCCCACGCGGGTTGCAGATACTTGTGAGTCGGTCGCCAATTTTCCAAGATGTCCGGAAATCAAACTCACTGCCGTGCTACAACTGGCCGAAGTTTCCTGCATATCCGCTGCGCGATCTTTTTCATCGCGCATGTTGGCGGCAAAACCACCCAAACTGCTTTGGATTGCCGTAATGGATTCACCCATGGATTGCAATTGCACCAGCAAGTCTTTAACGCGCATGAGTTCAAGCTTGTCGCCATTGATACTACTGCGCAATCGTTCGAGCTCCTGGTTAGCTGCCGATAATTCCGCATCGCGCGTGTTCAATGCGCGACGAAGCGTGGAAATTTCTTCTTGCGCGGCCATAAGTTCTTGTTTATTAAAGCCAAACATGATGAATCCTTTAGCGTTTTAGGTGTTAGCGTTGTTATTCGTGCGGTTTTAACCGCGGTTGTATTCCTAAGCCTAGTCTATAAATTCACCAATACTAAAACTTTTTATTGTCGCCTGAAAATAACAAAAGGCCGATGACTCCGAGTCGCCGGCCTTTATTTATGCCCTACTTAAAGTTTTTTTAACTTTATCCCTGCAAGAACACTTTTGAACTTGTTGGCCGAGCAAAAACATTTGCGCCTACCGTCAAATTTAATGAGCGTTCATGCGAGCGCGGCAATTCCACGTGAATCACATCATCACTAAGATTATTTTTCAGCTCAATACGCAGGACTGAACCCGCCGTACTCACATGGGAAATTGTTGCAGGAATTGCACCCTCGCTATTATCTTGCGTTAATTCAATATCGTGCGGCCTTACATATGCGATTGCAGTTTGGTTATTCACGCCATCAAATTCCGGTGCTGGTAATTTGTAATCACCAATGTGCGCCCAACCATTTTCCACACGGCTATGAAATAAATTTACCTGGCCAATAAAATCGTACACAAACGGACTCGCAGGATTATTGTAAATATCGTCCGGCGAACCAATTTGTTCAATCTTGCCTTTATTTAACACAACGATACGATCCGCAACTTCCATTGCCTCTTCCTGGTCGTGGGTTACAAAAATAGATGTGATATGCAATTCATCGTGTAAGCGGCGCAACCAGCGACGCAAATCTTTTCGCACTTTTGCATCGAGCGCACCAAAAGGTTCATCCAATAATAAAACTTTTGGTTCAACGGCAAGTGCGCGCGCCAGCGCAATACGTTGGCGTTGTCCGCCAGATAATTGATGCGGATAACGATCTGCCAACCAATCGAGTTGCACCAATTCTAATAACTCGTGCACACGACGTTTGATTTCTTCTTTACTCGGACGCGTTTCTTTTGGGCGTACACTCAAACCAAATGCGACATTATCAAACACAGTCATGTGGCGAAATAATGCGTAATGTTGAAATACAAATCCGACGTTACGTTCGCGCACATGTACATCCGTTGCATCCTCACCGTGAAATAAAACGCTACCGTTATCCGGATTTTCCAAACCGGCAATAATACGCAGCAATGTTGTTTTACCGCAGCCGGAGGGGCCAAGCAATGCCACTAATTCACCGGTGGGGAAATCCAGTGATACGTTGTTCAGCGCAGTAAAATTGCCGAAGGTTTTGTGTAGGTTACGAACTTCGATGCTCATAATTTTTTCTCGCAAATTTTTGCTAACTTAAATTGTGTTAAATAGGGAGTCGTCGGCAACTGCTCGATTTCATTCCCGATGAAATTCTACTTCCTGCATCCATGCAGTCGTCATCCTCGCGCAAGTGAGGATCTATGGAGCTGGTCGTCCAGCCCTTGATTTAAAATTTATTTCTTTCACCATCTACTGGCACCCACTTTCCCGTCTGAGCTTCCCGAGCATTGGAGAAAAATTGTTGTCAAACGCACAGGACGTGCGTTTGAGTGACGTCGCGACATGGATGTCGCGTCGGAACGACAGCAATTTTCCGAAACGCGCAGGAAACAGAAGCGAATCGGGTCGCCTTTCTTTGGTTACTTTCTTTGGCGAAGCAAAGAAAGTAACTCGCCAACAGGCGAAACAAGTTTCCAATACAACTACTGCGCCTGCGCAGTACGCACCGCCAATTCATGTTCACGCGCTGCCTTCCACTCCAACGCACTTTTCAACACCAATGTGACTAAAGCCAACAGCGCTAACAAAGATGCAACAGCAAAAGCCGCAGCAAACTGATATTCGTTGTACAAAATTTCAATATGCAATGGCATGGTGTTGGTTTGTCCGCGAATCTTTCCGCTCACAACACTCACCGCACCAAACTCACCCATTGCGCGCGCATTACACAAAATAATTCCGTAGAGTAAACCCCATTTAATGGACGGCAAGGTCACGCGAAAAAACATTTTCCAACCACTTGCACCTAAAGTAATTGCGGCTTCTTCCTGTTCCTTACCCTGCTCTTGCATCAGCGGAATTAATTCGCGCGCAATAAAGGGAAATGTAACAAACACTGTCGCCAACACTATACCGGGCACTGCAAACACAATCCGGATATTGTGATCGATCAACCAATGACCAAATACACCCTGGGTACCGAACAACAAAATGTAAATCAAACCAGCAATGACCGGTGACACTGCAAAGGGCAAATCAATTAAAGTGATTGCAATTTGTTTTCCGCGAAATTGGAATTTTGCAATTGCCCAACTCGCGGCCAAACCAAAAATAACATTCAAGGGAACCGCAATACCCGCAGCAATCAAGGTTAATTTAATCGCGTGTGCAGCAGCAGGTTCCGTAATTGCCGCGAAATAAACACCAGCACCTTTACTGAAGGCTTCAACGAATACTGCGGTTAATGGCAAAATTAAAAACAATGCTAAAAAAATAAGTGATGTAATAATTAAGCTGTAGCGAACCCAGCGCGATTCTGTCGTTGCACCTTGGATACGTCTTGCATTGCTACTGTGCAGGTTAGAAACAATTCCAGACATGGTTAACCTCCTGTTCTCTTGTGGCTCCAATGCTGGAGCACATTAATTAATAACAGCAAAATAAAAGAGAACAACAACATCACGCTGCCGATGGCTGCCGCACCTGCATAATCAAATTGTTCCAGCTTAGTCATAATTAATAGCGGGGTAATTTCAGTGCGATAAGGCATATTACCGCTGATAAAAACCACTGAACCGTATTCGCCAATAGCGCGTGCAAATGAAAGTGCAAAACCCGTTAACAACGAGGGTAGAAGTGCAGGAAAAATAATGCGCTGGAAAGTTTGCCAACGATTTGCACCCAAACTTGCCGCAGCTTCTTCAACTTCTGTTTCAAGGTCAGCGAGGACAGGCTGTACCGTTCGCACAACAAATGGCAGCCCAATAAATGTCAGCGCAATAGTGACGCCAATCCAGGTGTATGCAATTTTAATATCCAGGAGTGCAAAATATTGTCCGACCCAACCGCTGGGTGCATAAATCGCCGTGAGTGCAATTCCCGCTACGGCAGTGGGTAATGCGAAAGGCAAATCCACAATGGCATCGACAATGCGTTTACCGGGAAATGAATAGCGAACCAACACCCAGGCGACGATTAATCCAAACACTAAATTGATAGTAGCGGCAATTAATGACGCACCGAAAGTTAAACGATAACTCGCCAATGCACGACGATTTGTGATCACATCCCATAATTGATCCAATGGTAATTCAAAGCTTTTTATCACCAGGGCCGCGAGGGGAATAAATACCAAAAGGCTTGCGTAAAGTGTTCCAAAACCCAACGACAAACCAAAACCGGGAAGTACAGACTTTTGCAACCAGGGTTGTTTTTTTTGGACCGCTTGGAGTGGTAGCGGTGCAATTACAGTTGAAACACTCATGAAGAAATTCTCGTCAGTACCTGTGGTCAGGTAACTTTTGTTAAAAAACTGCTGTTAAAAACGTTTGTTAAAAAATTCTGTCAAATAAATTATGCGAAATAGCGGTTACACATGATCAATCGACTAAAAATAAAACGCTCGCAATGCATTGTGAGCGTTTTACCTTATTACTGATAAATCTTGTCAAAAATTCCGCCGTCACCAAAATGTTCTGGCTGCGCTTTTTTCCAGCCACCAAAATCTTCAATGGTGAGTAATTCGATTTTGGGAAATTTATTGCCGTATGCTGCCAACACCTCTTTGTCGCGTGGGCGATAGTAATTTTTGGCAATAATATTTTGGCCTTCTTTGGTGTAGAGATATTTCAAATACTCTTCCGCCACGGCGCGGGTGCCGTGTGCATCAGCATATTTATCAACTACCGTCACGGAGGCTTCCGCTAAAATGGATACAGATGGAACAACGATTTCAACTTTATCGGGGCCCAACTCATTGACCGCGAGGAAAGCTTCGTTTTCCCATGTCAGTAATACATCGCCAATACCGCGCTGCACAAACGTCGTTGTTGACCCGCGCGCACCTGAATCAAGTACCGGAACATTTTTGTAAAGTTGTTTTACAAAATCCTGTGCGGCTTGATCAGAACCCAATTTCTTTTTAGCAAAACCCCAGGCAGCCAAATAATTCCAGCGCGCACCGCCGGAGGTTTTTGGGTTTGGAGTAATCACTTCAATATTTTTCTTGACCAGGTCATCCCAATCTTTAATTTTCCTGGGATTGCCTTTACGCACTAAAAATACAATGGTTGACGTATAAGGAGCGCTGCTATCGGGCAAACGGGTCTGCCAGTTTTCCGGAATTAATTTTCCGAATTTATACAAAGGATCTATATCGCCTGCGAGTGCAAAAGTCACCACATCCGCTTGCAAACCATCGATCACTGAACGTGATTGCGCGCCGGAGCCACCGTGTGATTGTTCTACAGTTACTTTGTCACCGGTTTTTGCCAACCAATATTTAGCAAAAGCCGTGTTGTATTCGCGATAAAGCTCGCGCGTTGGATCGTAAGATACATTTAACAACTTTACATCTTTCGCGACAGCTCCAGCGGAGAGCAACAATGCGCTCGCCAGAATCGCTATTTTTTTAATCGCATTCATGGTTTGAGTTCCTGAAGAATGGCGTTATGTTTTACGCCAGGTTGTTGCGGCTTTCGGCAATTTATAAGTTCGCCGAAAGCCCAGCCTCAATGGCAATACAACTCTGGAAGCAACGTAGAACTGGAATTTAGAATTTAAAATCCACACCTACAGCAAAGGTTTTATCCGTTACGGTTTCGGTGTTAATGCGCTTGTCACCGCTGGCATCAACATTGGCGTAATAAGTGAAAATTTTTGTTGCGTCGTTGAGTTTGTAGTCCACACCAAATGCCACAGCGTGAATATCTACGTCTTCATACTGTACTGGTGTTGGAACAACGACAGTTGCGCTGGGAGTTGGTGTGGGTGTGCTGGTTGATGAACCGTACTGTACTTTTGCAGACCACGGACCTGAAATTTTCCACAAAGCATTCAACACATAACCGGTTTGCTTTTTAAAGGAACTGCCGGCAACACCATCCCATTCAGAAATTGGGTTCAAACCGTTTTGCGGTCCCACACTGGTCGTGGTTGAGTTAACAAACGTTGAAAATGGGCCAATCACATCAAAATTTTCATGGCGCTCTGCGGTTTGGTAAATCGCACCCAATTTAACGGGACCAATAGTTACCTCACCAACAGCACGCACCGCATCGGTTGCTGCTACGTTGTCATCAGCAGCAATACCCAGGTACCATTTTGATTTTCCATAAACAACCGAAACAGATTTACCTGCACCAAAACCATTGTCGTTTTGCGGGTTGATCGCATTTACCGGTACGCCGGTTTCCTCGTTTTGAATGGCCGCAATATTAATTTCCAGGCCGCCGAATAAAATGGGGGATACGTATTGGATAACATTGTCTGGACGGTTTTCACCCACCAGATAAGTTCCCAGGTCAGCAAGAGGGATATCGTTAAAGCGATCTACATCTGATTGGTAGACGCTATTGGTTTGGACAGTTTTTAAAGGAGTATCGTTTTTACCTACTAACAACGTACCCCAGCTGCCTTGCAACCCGCCATAAATATTACGCTGGGTTAATTCGCGGCCATTGCTATTGGTGCCGTTATCGACATCAATACCATATTCAACTTTATAAACAACTTTCAAATCGGCGGTGACATCAAGATCACCTTTGATACCAAAACGTGAACCGTTACTTTCGAGTGATACGTTGTCCAGTTCCGTAGTATTCCCGATTGCACCTGTATTTTTAAAGGTCGTTGCATTAGCAGCCGTTAGCGGGAATGCACTTTTTTCCAAATCATAACTATTCAGTGTTAAATTAATTTTGCCGTACAAGGTTGGAAAGCCTGCCGAAGCTGTTGGCGACCCGACTGTAACGAGCGCAGCAACGGCCAATGGCAAAAGTTTTGTTGCAAATGCTGTTGATCGTTTAATCGATCCGTTTTGTTTTAATTGAGCTGACATGCAAATCTCCAAAGTAGTTGTATCACTTCCGGTGATCCGGTCAGCGTCTTTTAATGTGTGTGTATCGTGTTAATGAAGCCTGGTGATCAGAGTTTTCTCATTTTCCCCAACGCTTTTTTTCTCGCCTTTCCAATTGCACTATCTGGCCATTGTGAACCGATATTTCCAATGAGCCGTATTGGATTTGTGCTAACTGCCGTTTAATTTCGGCGAGCACTTCTTCATCCACCTTAAGTTCACGATTGGCTTCATGGAAGGATGGAAGCTCGTGTGTGCGATGTGCCATTTCTTACCTCGCAATGAATAAAACCAAGACCTGTTAACTGGATGAATTACGGGAATCCAATAAGTTACCTGACGACGGTCGTCATGCTAATGAAACAATTTTGAAACTAAAAATACCGTTTATTCATTAGCTTATAACTTTCAAAAAATCGAAATGTTTGGAATAAGCTCATAAAAAATGATTATTTTTCAGGGAAAATAAAACGCTTTAAGCTGCATTCCATATCACTTTGGAGCCAACATCATGTCTTTTAGCCAGGAGCTTTACTTGCCGCGTGCCGTGGAAAATTTTCCGGTTGTCATAGTACCCGGCCTGCGTAATAGCGATGAGCACCACTGGCAAAGCTTGTGGGAAGCGCGCTTGCCCCAGAGTAAACGTATTCATGTAGATAACTGGAATACCCCGAATCTGGCGGCGTGGCGGGAAGGTATTAAAGCGGAACTGGATAAACTGGATCGCCCTGCGGTGCTAATCGCCCACAGTTTTGGCACCCTGGCGAGCGCGTCCATTGCCGCAGAATTTCCGGAAAAAATTGCTGCCCTGTTTTTAGTTGCGCCTGCCGATCCCAATAAATTTGGTATTGCTGGAGAATTGCCCCAGGATTTTTTGCCCGTAGCGACAAAAATTATTGCCAGCAGCGATGACCCCTGGATGACTGAAACCAAAGCGGCTTATTGGGCTCTGGTTTGGGGCGCGGATTATTTGCGCATTAAAAATGTTGGCCATATCAATAGCCAATCCAATTTGGGTTTATGGCAGGATGGTGTGAAGCAGTTGCATCAATTGGTGCGTAAGGCCAAAAGTAATATCCACCATAAAAATATTGCAGCCTGAATCATTATCCACTTTCTATACCGTTACGCTCGTTAACGGCTATTTCTGTTCTGTCATTATTCCAATGACACGCCGCGTAAAATTTACTGTTTATTACTGACATTAATCAGCATATCTATGCTTACTAATGTCATCTCTTCCAATCACGCCATTACAAAATAACGGGTTTTGTTGAATAATCCGGATGCATTTCAAACAATGCATTCCTGTACATTTATAACAAAAACCATGAGACATTTATGGCTACCGAATTAACACCCAACCAATCTTCACCTGCAAATTTTAGTGCCTACCAGAAAATCGTATTGTTTATATTGGCGCTTTTACAATTTACCGTCATCCTGGATTTTATGATCATCGCGCCGATTGGCGACATGCTGATGAAAACGCTGGATATCACCACCGAACAATTCGGTTTAGTGGTGTCATCTTACGCATTTAGTGCCGCGATATCCGGTATTGTGGTGGCGGGTTTTACTGATAAATATGATCGCAAAAAAGTATTGCTGGTATTCTTTTTTGGATTCCTTATCGGCACGTTATTTTGCGGACTCTCAACAAGCTACATACAACTTTTAACGTCCAGGATTATCACCGGTATTTTTGCCGGCGTTACCAGTTCAGCGGTCTTGACGATTGTCTCTGATATCTTTGCGCCGCAAATGCGTGGGCGCGCCATGAGCGGTGTGCAAATGGGATTTGCGGTGAGCCAGATCCTGGGTATTCCGCTGGGAATTTTTATTGCCAATAAATTAGGTTGGAACGCAACTTTTATATTTATTGTGGTATTAACGGCACTTATATTGGCTGCCATTTTTTTGCTATTTAAACCTATTACCGGGCACTTGCAAAAACAAACCGACAAAAATCCTTTCTTGCATTTGTGGCACACACTCACGAATAAACAATATCAGGTTGGTTTTATGGCGATTACCTTTCTCGCCATTGGCGGTTTTATGTTAATGCCGTTCAGCGCCGTATTCCTGATCAACAACGTACACATTAGCCACGAGCAATTGCCGATTGTATTTTTATTTACCGGTTTATCATCGCTGATTGTGATGCCTATTGTGGGTAAGCTGAGCGATAAATATGACCGCTATTATTTATTTGTAGTGGGCTCTACAGTTGCAGCGATAATGGTATTTATCTACACACATTTAACCGCAACACCTTTGTGGTTGGTGATCGTGGTTAACATGCTTTTATTTGCCGCCATTATGTGCCGGATGTCGCCAGCAATGGCATTGAACTCCATGGTTCCAAAACCGGAAGACAGGGGCGCTTATATGAGTGTTTCTTCTTCATTGCAGCAAACTGCAGGCGGTTTAAGCTCCGTGACTGCCGGGTTTATTGTTTACCAGGCTTCAGAGACAAGTCCGCTGGAACACTTTGATATTTTGGGTTACCTGGCGATTGCCATATTTGCGCTGTGCGTTTATTTAATTCGCAGGGTGAGCATCAGTTTGAAACAGCGGCCAGCGCATTAAACAGGCATCGGTAAAAATGAAAAACTGACGTGATGCGGGCACAGGGATGTTTGCCCATATCATGTTTTCATGTGTTATTAAAATACCCAGGTTAACTTACCAAAAATACTGCGCTCTATTTCTGCTGCATTAATATCTTCCACCGTACCGAATTCACGATGTCTTTTATCCAATAAATTTTGGCCCACCACATTAAGCCTAAGCGTTTTCGTCAACTGGCCACCCAGATTGAGATCAAGGCGGGTGTAATCATCCACATTACCTGCAGGTAATTTATCCACATGGATTGCAGAAGTATCCAGCGTCCAATTGGAATTTATGTTCCAAAAAATTTTCACTCCGGCCTGATATTTTGGATAAAGCAATTCTCCACCTTCCTGCGTTGGGTCCAGGGCCGTTAAATTCAGGTGCAGGTAAGTATAATTAAATGCAATTTTTAAATTCTCATTAACTGACCAATTAAACGCGGCTTCTGCACCGCGAGAATTCCCTTTCATATCATTGGTGAATTTAATGGGAATTAACACATGCAGTGGATCTATGCCGTTATTGATCAGCTGCACAGGTTGCACTTCAGTGGTAGCCAAATGTTCATAGTCGTTATAAAACGTGGCGATGTCAGCTGACAGTGTCGGTGTAATTTGCTGGCGATAACCCAGCTCATAAGCAGTTAATTTTTCCGATTTAAAATCTTCATTGGGAACAAACGCTGCCCGTAAATTAGCGGCTGTTAATAAGGTACTGGTGAGGTTTTCTTCCACTGGCGTCGGGGTGCGTACCGCGCGCGATACCGCACTCCATAAAGTTTGGCTTTGGTTTGGGTGCCATTGCAAACGCACGTTGGGCTGCACTTCAAAACCGGAAAACTCGTTGTGTTCCAATTTGGTGCCCAGGGTTAAAAACCAGCGTTCCGGTGCGAGTGTGATTTTGTCCTGCACAAATGTACTGTAAAGACTGTTGTGAGCCCGATTTGGCGAGAACGCAACATTGTTATTACCAGTTTCGTTATCAACCATGTATCTGATACCCGCACCCGTCACCACCTCATGTGCCCCAATAGCCGCAAAATTGTATTGCGCTTCTACATCATAGGTTGCACGGTCATCAATAAAGTTGAGCGGTTCATCGCGACGCGCCCAATCGATATAAGACTGGATGCTGAGCTGTGCACCATCATCACGTTTGTTAATCCAACGGCCCAGTAAATTAACGCCCTGGTAGACAATGGTTTGGTTTTCGGTGGGATCGTAAGGCGCAATCAATGAATAATGCGGTTTGCGCTGTTGGGTATTGGTGCGGTAAGCATCTCCCTGCAAGGTGAATTCATCGCTCCAGTCGGCGCGAAAACCTGTGCGAAAGCCGTTCCATTCATCGTAGGCATCTCCGCCTGCAGGGCTGTGTGAGGCATCGTGCCGGAAGGCTTTGGCATAAACGCGATAAAATGCATCATCGCCCAAATCCCCGCCGTGGCGCGCGCTCAAGTCAACATCTTCATTGCCATACAGTACGCTGGTGATATTTTCCCGGGTATCGCGAGTGTGCTTGGTAATAATGTTGATAACGCCGTTAACAGCATTGGCGCCCCATAAAGTACCGCCCGGACCGCGTACGACTTCGATGCGCTCAATGTCAGCCAGCACAAGGTTTTGGGCCTCCCAAAGCACTCCGCCAAAGACCGGGTTATAAATACTGCGACCGTCAATCAAGACCAGAAGTTTATTGGCGAGGGTACTGTTAAAGCCACGGATGCTAATTGCCCAACTGTTGGAATCTGAACGCGCAACATTAACACCGGGCACCATGCGTAATGCATCGGGAATATTGGTTACCCCGGCGCGAACAATATCCTCATTGGTAACCACATAAACCGCAGCAGGGGCAGAGGCAACTGTTTCGGCTTTTTTTGAAACGCTGAGTACCTTGGTATCAAGCAATTGTTCAATAGTGAGATCAAAATAATTATTCGATTCCAATGCACTGGCTGGCAGCCCATACCCGCCAGCACAAGCCAGCAGGATAGTTATCGATAAGGAGTTTCGTGGCGCAATTTTCCGTATATTCACTGTAAATCTCCGAAAAGCACTATGCAGCTAAAGATTAGCCCATATTTTTGTTTACATTGAATGATCTGCCTCTAAAAAATATTTTTGTAAGATCCGGTTATACCGGAAAGTTTTATCTGTGGTTTTGTCTATGGGTTTTTCTATGTAGGCGCTACGCGATAATGATTTTGCCGGGCCACTTTTCCCTGGCTGACACAAAAACGCACTTTCACTTCGGCCAAGAAGACTGAAAATTATTTTTATGAATGATCCGACGTTGAACCTTAATTCGGTTTAGCCCAATGCTGTGCAATTGCTACTGATTCCTTCTCCGCATCAAAAAAATCGCTACTCGTCATTTGTTCAAGCTTTTCATCCAGCACAGAGCCGCCACTGGCGGTTTGATAGGTTTCGGGCTGCGCGATATTTTTTATTGCCACGCTTTCAACGAGTGTCCATGCATTATTTTTTCGACAGGCAATATTTTCTGACGCCAATTTTTTTTCTTGCAGGTAAAACTGGCGACAATAATCGCCCGTTTTATTAATAAAAGTCAGGCGTGGTTTTACCTGTGCGCCATTGGCAGCTAATCGTTCAATACCACTTCCTGTTTGTTCGAGAACCTGGGCAACGGCTTGCCAATTGTCATTATCTTTATGGAAGGATTGCGATAAACCAAAACCTGCAATAAGTGCAACACTGGCCGCTATAGCAATATTTTTTTGCAACTTGTGTTGAATTTCTTTCAGTTGCGGAAATGCAATTATTTTTGCAGCTTCAGATTGCTCTTGCGCGAGTAGTTTATTAATTTTATCCGGGATTGGATGCGCATCAATAGCGCTATATGTCGCAGCAATGACTTCATCCACCATGGCCAGTTCTGCCAGGCGATTCGCCAGGTTTTCATCGTCCAGCAATTGCTCGCGAATTATTTCCATTTCCACCTCTGACAATTCAGCATCCAAAAAAGCTGAAAGTTGTTCATCGTTGATGTTGATCGCTTTATCCTGGTTCATGCATTTATCTCCGCAGCGGAGCTATTTAAAAATTGGCTGAGTGCAACACGTGCCCGCGCCAGGCGGCTCATAACTGTCCCCGTCGGAATACTCAAGGTTTCCGCAACTTCTTTGTAAGACATTCCCTGCACTGCAACCAACGCGAGGATTGAACGCTGGTCGTCTGGCAATTGTTCCATGGCAACATTGACCTGCCCCAGGGTGATTTGGTTGTAAATAATATGCTGGCCATCAATCGTTGGCTCTTCCAGCTCCGGAAGTTGTGCCGCGTTATGGCGAATTTTACGTGCGCGATATTCATCGATCCATAAATTACGGCACACGCGAAAAGCCCATTTGGCAAGTTCTACATCCTCTGGCACACCGCGGCTCAATAGACGCTCAATGGTATTTTGCAAAAGGTCATCCGCATCGGCCGCTGTTCCGGTCAGTGAATAGGCAAAACGTCTGAGGGCGGGCATTAGCAGGGTCAGTTCTTTTTTCATAGGTTGTGATCTTGCAAAGCTGGTTTGAGGGATTGAAGCTCCATTTACCTTGATAACGGCCCAGCGCAATATTTATTCCCGACAGGCTGGAATTTTTTTCAGCCTGAAACGTTGTTAAGTTAACGCGATAACAAATTGTCGCGGGTTTTTAGCGTAAATTATCCCCACTAACTCTCGGTGAAATCCATGCGAAAACTTTATCTTGGCGTCGCTTTATTGGCCTGTATCCAACAACCGGTGCATGCGCAGCTGCTACATACCCAGGGCGTATTCAACCAGCTTAACACTGTGAACCGCCAATTGGATGCAACCACTGAACAACTTCGCCGGCAAGCCGAGCGCGACCTGCAACTCAAACAGACAACCGATAATCTGGCAAACACCACCAATAGATTGCTAAAACTACCCAACCAATTACCTATTCTAAACAGTGAAGGCAAAACCGCATTTGTTGATGTTGTAGTCGAAAATGGCTGGCGCGCAGTGCAGCAAGAATGGTTAATTATGCTCGATGAAAACGAGTTCGCCAGTTTGCAGCAATTGCCCGTCACTATCGTGGAAAAAACCCGTTTTGCCGAACTGGATATGACGTTGGTGCGCTTCCAGGTTCCGGCAGAACTGGATTCACTCGCCGCATTAAAAAAGCAACTACCGGCCTCGCTTGCTGCACGCATTGATCGCAACCATATTTATTCTGCGCAAACAGCATCGACAACTTCAGCCGAGCGCTCCTCCACAACATCTGTTTGCCAGGATGCGGTAAAAATCGGCATGATTGATACCGCGATTAAACTCGATCATCCCGTCTTTAAAACAGAAAATCCTGACAATTCTATTGTTACAAAAAATTTCCTGGAAGAAAAAATAACGGAACCCGAAGCGCATGGCACTGCCGTCGCCGGTTTATTGATTGGTAAGGGTGATGAACTAAAACCTTTATTGCCTAACGCACATTTATATGCTGCATCGGTTTTTTACACACGCAATGAATACGCGCAAGGTGCCACCATGATTAATTTGGTGCGCGCGTTAAACTGGTTGTCAGCCGAAAATGTGAATGTCATTAACATGAGTTTGGCCGGCCCTGACAACCAAATACTTTCCGCCGTAATTGCAAAATTAATCAGCAATGACAAAGCTATTGTGGCCGCTGCTGGCAATGAAGGCCCCGCTGCACCAGCGGTGTACCCTGCTGCTTATCCTGGTGTTATCGCGGTAACCGCAGTGGATCGCAAACAAAAAATTTATCGCTGGGCTAATCGCGGTGATTATATTTATTTTGCAGCGCCCGGTGTTTCCGTATTAACGGCACTCAGCAATGGCGGTATTGGACGCGAAAGCGGAACTTCCATGGCGGCACCGGTGGTATCCGCTTTTTTAAGTTGCGAGTTACAAAAAAATGATATGGCAACGGCGCTAAAAAATTTACAAGCTCGCGCAATTGATTTGGGTGAACCGGGTCGGGATGCTATTTTTGGTTATGGACTTTTGCAGTAGCAAAATTTATTAAGTCCACTCTGTAGGATGAAGCAGCAATTTGCAGTTCGGATTAAATAGGGAGTAAAGCTCCTCCCCTCTTTTGAAGGAGGAGGTTGGGAGGGGGTTCTACCAACAACATCTGTTAAAAACGCGCTTTAATTAATAAAGATGCACGTGTTTCAGAATAATCTGCCGGTGCGAAATTTGAATTGTATTTACCATGCTCTATTTTCGTTTCAATAGAAACTTTTGATGTCATTGAAATTTCCCAGGAAATATCTGCCGCATTACCCGAATCATAACGCTCTGCATTAATCTCTGGCGTGATACCTGAATAATCCCTTTTAGTGTAACGCCAGCCAGCCTGTAATTTATTATCTTTACCAAAGGCTGTTAGGGTATGTGAAACCCTGGCTTTGTAATTAATTCCTCGGTAATCAAATTGCTTTGCACGGGCATTCTCTTTTTCGTTTGCAACACCTAAATTGACAAAGGTTTTTCCTGAATTAAAAAATACAAAAGCGTCCCCGGAAAAACCTTTATTCGTTGCATTTCGATCTGGCAAGTTCGTGAAAGTTTTATCTTGTGAATTTACAGCAGCACGTAAATAAATATCGCCATTGATTAATTTTGAAATGTATACGCTGGTTTGGTGCAAATCGAGAAATGCACTGCCATCCAATTCGGCTTTTGCAAAATGATGGCTGGCACCTGCAGTCAGCAAAGTAAAATCATAATTGGCATCTGCATATAGTTGATGGATTGCCAAATTGAATTCGTCATGGCTTTGATAAGTCTTGCCCGTATATGCGTAACCACCACTCAGATTTAGCTTATCATTTGCTTTCCAATTTACATCTGCCTTGGCATTTAACAATAAGGCGGTATCACTTTCATCGGAATTTTTATCCAACTCGACAATATTGAGATTAGAATCCTGCTCTGCTCCACTACTGATTTCAAAATCAACCCTGGGATTATCAGCCAAAACAGATAAGGGTTGTAAACCTGCAACCAGGATTAAACCCGTTATATAAAAAGCCAATGATGGTTGCAGGGTGATTTTTTTGGGATTACGTATTTTCATGGCGCACACTCCATATAAATTGCCGGCATCCTTGCGATGCCGGCTCGGGAATTACAAACCAAGGCCAATATTTTGCGTAACCGTATTGGTCACAGAATTGGCAACAGAAGTTTGGATCGCCTTGCCAATTTCTTGTGTGACAGCCGTATTTACCTGATTGGTAACTTCCTGTTTAAGTGCACTGGTTGTTGCTGAATTTACACTGTCAGCCACAGTCGATTTAACAGCCTCATTCACCGCCGTTGAAGTAGACGCTTGCACATTGCGTAAATTTTCTGTAACAGAAGCCAGCGTGCTTTGTGCATGTGCAGTCACATTATTTGCAGTAGCCTGTGCAAAATCTGCCTGATTTTTAATGGCATTTGTTGCAGCATCAGTTTCTGCATTTGATAGTGTTATTGCATGTTTAATTCCAGCATCAACATTAGTGCTCGCTGATTGTACTTGCTGCGATAACTTATTATCGGCAGCTTGGGTGACTTGCGCCGATGTTGCTGTCGTCTGCGTAGAAGGTGTTTGCGTTGTAGTGCCGGAAGTGGTTGATGTCGAACTCTCCTGCGCAGGTGTATTGGTTGAAGGAGTCGCGACAGCAGCAGGAGTAGTGGCGACAGGAATAGCTGCGTCATTACTAACGGCAGGCATTGGAGTTGCCGGTTTACTTATCGCAAGGTTAAGCTGGTTTTGATTGGAATTTTGCGATTGCACCGATGTGGTAAACAAACCGGATTCCGTTTTTGCTTGCGTGGATACTTGTGAATTGTTTGCGTTACTCGACGTAAGGCTCGCATCTGTCGGTGTAACATCCGCCCAGGTTAAGGCAGATGTCAATGAACAAGCGGTGAATAACAAGGTAGTTTTAGTGATTAATCTAGTCATGATGATATCCTCAATGGTTAGGAACTTAGCTATTTAAGTATTCGCAACCGCCAGTTTTTCGCGGCGGTTTACTTGATAACGGTTGAGGATTGGATTTATTCCCTCGACTTCGAAAATATTAAATGATAGAAAATATTCGATATTCCAACCTGTTTGTTCTATGGCCAGTCTTGTGCTTAGCTTAATGCACATCGTGCAGGAACTATCATGGCCATTGATCCCCTTAACTCTGGCGAGCCAGACCCATTTGAAAGCAAGATTGCGGGCATTCCAAAAAGCTCGCGATCCAGCGCTGCGTTGCAATATCTCAACGGCAGGCTTGGCAATGAAGATTTGAGCAATATTGAAATGCCGTCGCACTGGGCTGTGCCCTGGTCTGATTTGATGATGGTTATGATGGTGATGTTCGCCGTTATGCTGGCGACCAATTTGGCTGAGCGGGATGTATCCGAACTTTTTAAAAAAGACACCAATCCGCAACCTAAAGAGCATGTCCAACCACCGCCGAAAAAAACAAGCTTGACCCAGTCCCAACCGCAAGCTGATTTACGCTCCGATAAAAAAACAGATACCGAACCCAAGCTTGCGGACAACACAGACCAACCTGTTTCTCCTGCGCCAGTAACGCCCTCGCAACCGGAAAAAAGTGAACAGGGGAAAATCCCCATCCAGGATATTTTACGGCTGAGTAAAAACCTGGTCACTGAAGCTAACCTTGAAGATATAGATGTAGTGCTGACCGATAATCAATCGGTAAAAGTCAGCGTGCGCGGCAATTTATTATTTGATTTGGGCAAGGCGGATTTAAAACCGGAAGCCATTTCTTTTTTGCAAAACCTTTCAAAAATTATCGCCGCCAATAATTACCAGATTGAAGTTGCTGGCCATACGGATAATTTTCCGGTAAGCAATCCTGCCTACCCCACCAATTGGGAATTATCATCGGCGCGTGCTGCGCGAGTAGCGCGTTATTTAATCCAGTTTGGAAAATTGGAACCGGGGCGTTTTACCATTATCGGGCATTCGTTTTATCAACCAGTAGTAGAAAATAATTCGCTGGCGAACAAGGCAAAAAATCGTCGTGTCGAAATAATTATTACGCGTTATGAATACAAACCATAAAGGAACGAAAAAATTATGAACTCCAAAAATCATTCCATTATTGGTATTGTCATTTGCACGCTACTGTTATTAGGCAGTATGTTGATTGGCGATGGTCGCACGCTCATGTTTAACCTTGAGGGATTGGTTGTAGTTATTGCAGGGACTTTGGGTGCAACATTCATTAGTTATCCTTATAACGCCTTGCGTGTTGCAGCGCGTGTCGCCGTTAACTCTTATAAATCCCGCGTACCTACTGCAAAAGAAATTGTGGATTCACTTTTACATTTATCTATCCTTTCAAAAATGGATGGTTTACTCGCATTGGAAGAAGGTGAAGAACGTGCGAGTGTTTTATTCTTAAAACGTGCGCTGTCTATGTTGGTAGATGGCTTTAGTGTCGAAGAATTGCGCGATGCGCTCTATACCGAAATTCATTTTTTCCAGCAGCGTCGCGCCTTGCAAGAGCGTGTATTTCGCCACATGGCTATTCTCGCCCCGGCATTTGGTGTGGCGGGCGGCGTGATTGGTTTGGTAGGAATGCTGGCGGGAATTGGCGATACGGGAATTATTTTGCGTACCATTCCCGTTGCACTTACATCAACTTTGTACGGAATTATCCTCGCCTATTTTGTGTGTATTCCTATTGCTGAAAATATCCATGCGCGTACGCAAGAAGAATTACTGATCCATAAATTAATTGCCGAAGGCGTAACCTTGATTGGCCAGGAATACAACACCATGCGATTGCAAACACGTTTGCAATCTTTTATTACGCCGCACGAACGCGACATCCAGAATATGAGCATCAAGGAAATTCGCGATAGGTATGAAGAGCTGAAGAATTCGCGTTTGGACCGCTAGAAAATTTAAATTTTAACATTCACCACACTGCCACTAATCGCAAATGGATCTGCATCGGGTCGATTAATTCCATCAGCAGATTGCGTTGTTTGCAGCTGAGGAATTTTATCGGCAACATCATAAGCCGCACTTGTTGGCTGTACCTGATTGGCTTTTTCTATCTTGTGTTGCAAGGTTTGTATTTGTGATTGTAGTACTGAGATTTGTTTTTCTTTTTCTGAAGCCGGTGTTGTTGCACAACCTCTCCAATCAGCACATTGCCGTTGCAAATCTGCAATTTGGCTTTGATAGCCATTAATATTAGTTGCCAGTGTATCTCCACCTGTGGAATTGCTCGAAATTACTTGTCATACCAATCGTTCCCATTGTGTGCCGTTATTAACAGGTAGAATGATTGGACAGGTATTTGTTACAACCTGATACAAAAAATATTCCCATACCCTGCAACCAAATACACACACCCAACGTCCAATTGCGCATTATTTAATTTCCTTAAGGGATTCTATGCGTAATCTTATTATTGTGTTGGGCAGTTTATTTTTTTCCATTTCCGGTTTTGCCCAGACTGAAAACACTCCTGATATAACTAATCCGCAAGCTGATAAGGTCGATGAAATTATTATTATCGGTGAGCAAACGGGACCAAGTTTATGGAAAGTTTACAAGGATGATCACGTGCTGTGGATTCTGGGAACTTTTTCACCCCTGCCAAAAAAATTGCAGTGGCGTTCGCAACAGGCAGAAGATGCGATTGCCCAATCGCAAGAAGTTTTTCTACCGCCACAGGCGATACCTGATATGGGCTTTTTGAAACAACTGACATTTTTACCGGCATTAATCGGCCTTAAAAAAAGCCCTGATGGCACCCTGCAAGAAAAAGTACCGGCAGATGTTTATGCACATTGGCTGGAATTAAAAGAAAAATATATTGGTAAGGATAAAGGTGTCGAAAAATATCGCCCTATTTTTGCAGGCAATGAATTACGTGAGCAAGCGCAAAAGAAAGCAGGCTTTGATAATGATGATAAAGTGCTGGATCGCGTCAAGGAATTAGCCAAAAAACACAAGGTAAAAATGACGGTGCCTACCGTTCATTTTCCCATGAATGACCCCGCTAAAACCCTTAAGAATTTTAAGCAATCCGAAATAGACGATAGCCTCTGCTTCAGCCAAATGCTGGATCACCTCACCACCGATTTGGACAATATGCGTTTGCGTGCAAATGCCTGGGCGACGGGTGATTTGGCCGCGCTTTCCAGTCTGCCCGTTACGGACCCCGATAATGAATGCTGGCAGGCCTTTATGAATTCTTCTTTCGTAGAAAATGACGGTATAAAAGATTTGCCCGCAAAAGTGGAAGCGGAATGGTTTGCCGATATTGATGCAGCGCTCACCAATAACACATCCAGTTTTGCCGTGGTGCCGGTGAAGGAAATGCTGAACAAGGAAAACATCATCGCTAAATTAAAAGCCAAGGGTTACCGCATCGAAGGTTTTGGTTTTGACAGCGAAAAAGTAGAGTAACTCGCGACACAATATTTATTTCAGCTTTGCGACTTTTCACTATTCATATTTCAAAAATTTGCCTGCTACAATCGCCATTCATTTTTATCTCCAGGGTGGGTTTATGTGGGCGAAGATTAAAGCAGGTGTAGCAAAGGGATTACACAAAGGTTGGACGGCATTGCAATGGTTAGCGCGCGGCCTCTTTGGTGAAATGCATTGGAACCTGCCGCCCTGGATGCGCTGGAGCGGAACGCAATGTTCACGTTTCGGCGCGCTCGTTAAACGCAAGCCAAAAGCCAGCATCGCCAGCGCTTTGGGTTTGGTGTTATTGATAGCTGGCGGACTTTACGCTTACCACTGGTACACACATTTGCCCAAACCGGTTTATCCGCAATGCGATATTACCGCGCCTGCGTTGACAACTTATCCCAATGACAAACAAAAAATCTATCCATTAATCCTCAAGTGCAATGCGTCTGTTGCACCGCTCGACGCTGTGGGCAAACCTGTTGCCAAAGGCCTGAACCTGAAGCCGAAAATCGCCGGTCAATGGGTGTGGGAGAATGATCGCAAGCTGGTATTTACACCCGCGGCGGATTGGCCAATCGGGCAAGCCTTTACGCTTGGCCTCGACAAAGAAAAATTACTCGCACCGCAAGTACGCCTGGAAAAATACGACTACGAATTCAAAACCGCACCGTTTGTTGTGCAGATTAGCGACAACCAGTTTTACCAGGACCCAACGGATCCTGCGCTTAAAAAGTTGGTGGCTACCGTGCATTTTAGCCACAGTGTTAACGCCGAAGAATTTGAAAAACACATACAACTTTCGCCGGCAAAAGACGCTGCGTTTTTGGGCTTGAGCAACGATTCTACAGGCTTCACCGTCAACTACGATAAGCTCAAACTCAATGCCTATATCCATTCGCACAGCCTGACATTACCGCGTGAAGATACGCCCATGACATTGCTGTTGAAAAAAGGCATCCACGCGAGTCGCGGTGGCGATGGCACTCGCGATGATTTGAGCAGCAATATCACCATTCCTGGCCGTTACAGTTTGAAATTTAATAATTTCGCGATGATTCTGGCAGACAACGAGAAACTGGAGCCGGAACAAGTCCTGATTTTCAACAGTAACGCGCCTGTGACTGACACCAGCCTGGATAAAAAAATCAAAGCCTGGGTGTTGCCGGAATTCCATCCCGACAAAAACAAACAAGGCTCATCAACCCGTCCTTATTACTGGCATAACGCTGTTGTTGACCAACAGGTGTTGGCCGCATCTGAGCCTCTGGCATTGAATTTATTGCCGAGCGATGACTCGCAACAATCGCTGCACAGCTATCAATTTAAAGCACCGGTTGGCCGTTACGTTTATTTGGAAATTGCGCCCGGTATTATTGCCGTAGGCGGCACCCAATCTGCTCAAACCAGTGTTGCGACTGTCCGCATTGAACCTTACAAAAGCTCGCTGAAATTATTGGGCGACGGTGTGATTTTAGGCTTGAACGGCGAACGTAAAATCGGGTTTGTCAGCCGCGCGCTGGATGCTGCCGAACTGGAAGTGGGCCGTTTGTTGCCAAACCAGTTGCATCAATTGCTCGCACTTACCGGTGGAGATTTAACGATTCCGAGCGAGTATGAGGGCTGGCAGGAAGACCGTATTGTTGAGCGCTTTGCGGAGGTTCGCCCTACACCCAGCAATACGCCCGGGAAACCCATCTATGACAACCTGGATTTAAGCGGCTATTTCAAATCCGATAGCCCGGGACATTCCAAACTCGGCGTATTTTTAGTGCGCTCAAAGGGTTTGATGCTGAGAGACCAGGCGCAAAAAGGCTCGATAATCCGCAAGGATTACAATCCAACCGACGATAGCGACAGCCGTCTTTTGGTTGTTACCGATCTCGGCATCCTGGTGAAAACCAATAAAGATGGCAGCCAGAACGTGTATATCCAATCCATCGCCAAAGGCGAGCCGCTGGCAGGCGTAAAAGTGGAGTTGATTGGACGCAACGGTTTGGCGCTGGAAACCCGTACGACTGACGCGAGCGGCAAAGTCGAGTTGCCCAAATTATCCGAGCAATATCGACGCGAGAAAACGCCGCTGCTCATACTCGCGCACAATGGCGACGATATGTCGTTCCTGCCCTACAACAATTACAGCCGTCGCCTGAATTTCTCGCGCTTTGACACGGGCGGTGTGGATACGGATGTAGACCCCAATACCCTGAACAGCTATATCTTCAGCGACCGCGGTTTGTATCGCCCCGGCGAGGAAATCCATTTGGGTAATATCTTGCGCACACAGGATTGGAAAAGCGCGCTGGAAGGTATTCCTCTGGAACTGGAAATCACCGATCCGCGCGGCATGCAGGCTTATCGCCAAGCCTTCAATGCCAAGGCGACGGGCTTTAATGAGTTCAGCTGGAAGCCATCGGTAAGTGCGCCAACCGGTACTTATAGCGCCATGGTTTACCTGGTAAAGAGCGGCCATCGCGACCGCATGCTGGGCAGCACCACGGTAAAAGTGCAGGAGTTTGAGCCAGATCGTTTGAAGGTGACCGCCAGCCTGTCGGATCAACCCGTTACCGGTTGGCTCAATCCTGAAAAAGTCACCGCCAAAGTGCTGGCCATGAACCTGTTTGGCACTCCGGCGACCAACCGCCGCGTAACGGCATCCATGACCTTATCGCCCACGGTGCCGAGTTTTGCGGGTTATGCTGATTACAAATTCTATGATCCCAACAAGTTTAACGAAGGCTCTGAGCAGGCCTTGCCCGATGGCAAAACCGACGATAAGGGTATCGCGACTTTCGATTTGAATTTAGCGCGCTTCGCCAAGGCGACTTATCGTCTTTCTATCCTTGCACGTGTGTTTGAGCCGGAAGGCGGGCGCAATGTGGCAGCGGTAAGCGATGTGTTGGTGTCCAGTTCTGCTTATCTTGTCGGCGTGAAAAAGACCGATGCCGACCTGAACTTCATCACCAAATCCAGCAAACAATCCAGCCAATGGATTGCGCTCAACCCCGATTTGAAAGGCCAACAAGTCGATGGTTTAACGCTGGAATGGGTGCAACGCAAATATGTATCTGTACTGATGAAACAGAATAACGGCACTTATAGATACCAATCGCGCCTGAAGGAAACCCTGCGCGAGTCGCATCCACAAACACTTGCGGCCAAAGGCTCTGACATCAATCTGCCGACCGATGAACCGGGTGATTTCGCCCTGGTGCTGCGCAACGCAGAAGGACAGGAACTCAATCGCTTGAGCTATTCGGTGATCGGCCAGGGTAATCTCAGCCGCTCGCTGGAGCGCAGCGCCGAGTTGCAACTCAAGCTCAATAAAGCGGAATACTCACCGGGCGATAGTATTGAAGTGTCCATCCAGGCGCCCTACACCGGCGCGGGTTTGATCACCCTTGAGCGCGATAAAGTTTTCGCGCACCAGTGGTTCAAAACCGATACCACCAGCTCGGTCCAACACATCACCATTCCAGCGGATTTTGAAGGCAACGGCTATGTCACCGTGCAGTTTGTGCGCTCGCTGAATTCCGATGAGGTCTTCACCAGTCCGCTCTCCTACGGGGCTTTGCCGTTCAAGATGTCGCTGGCGCCGCGCACCCAGGTGCTCACACTCAAAGCACCAGAGCTGGTTAAACCGGGTGAAACTCTAGAACTTGAATTGCAAGCGCCAACTGCCAGCCAGGCCGTTATTTACGCGGTGGATGAAGGTATCCTGCAAGTCGCTCGCTACAAGGCGCCGGACCCACTCAGCTTCTTCTTCCAGAAGAGTCGTTTGGAAGTGGATTCCAGCCAGATCCTGGATTTGATCCTGCCGGAATTCAGCCAATTGTTGAAAGCCTCCGCACCCGGCGGCGATGGTGACGGCGCGCTTGGCCGCAATCTCAATCCGTTCAAAAACAAGCGTAAAGCTCCGGCGGTTTATTGGTCGGGATTAGTGGATGTGAGCCCGTCCGGCACTAAAGTCAGCTATAAGGTTCCGGATTACTTCAACGGTAAATTGCATCTGTTTGCGGTATCCGTTGACCACGACACCATCGGCGTAACCCAGGGCGGCGCAGAAGTGCGCGGCGATTTGATCATCACCCCCAATGTGCCAGTTATGCTGGCGCCGGGCGATGAAGTGGACGTGAGTTTCGGGCTCGCTAACAATCTCAAAACAAGTTCTGGCAAAGTCGATATCAGCCTGAAAACATCGCCTAATATCGAAGTCGTTGGCGATGCCAAACAAACCCTGAATGTGGATGCAGGCAAAGAAGGCCAGGGCAATTTCCATATCCGCGCGAAAGACACACCCGGAGCAGCAAGCCTGGTTTTTGTTGCCAGCACTGGCGCTGCCAAGGCACAGCTGGAAGAAGGTTTGAGTGTGCGTCCAGCCGCGCCTTATCGCACAGCGATTACGACTGGCCGTACAGATGCCGACAAAAAGCAACTTCTGTTAACACGTAAGCTCTACGATCCATTCCGCACCGTAAACTTTACCGCGGCTTACACACCACTCGCCTGGGCGAGCGGATTGCAGCAATATCTGGACTCCTACCCTTATGCCTGCACCGAGCAATTGGTGAGCATGGGCTTGCCGGCCCTGTTGTTCAGCCAGCATCCGGAACTTGGCCAGATTAAAGGTAATGGCTCGGTGAGCGGTGTTATCCAGATGCTGCAAAGCCGTCAGAATGAAGAAGGTGCGTTTGGTTTGTGGTCGGCCAGCACCCAGGTTGCCAATTGGCCATCGCTCTGGGCAATCCATTACATGATTGAAGCCAAAGATCGCAACCAGCAAATACCTACCGAGCTGTTCAGCCGTTCGCAACAATGGCTGAATCGTATGGCGCAACCTTGGGGCAACAGCATGGATGACATGCGCCAACGCGCTTATGCCATCTATTTGCTCAGCCGTTTGGGCGTGCAGACCGGAAGTCTCTTGAGCGGATTGCAGCAAGAATTGAAAGCGCGCTACCAGGACCAATGGCCGACCGATATTACCGCTGCTTATGTCGCCGCCAGCCAACGCTTGCTACAACAGACCGATCTTGCGCAAAAAACCGTGAAGACTGTGCCTTGGACCAACAAAAACTACAGCAGCTATTACGATAGTTTGGGCCATCAATCGCAGCTCCTGTACATCTACGCCAAACACTTCCCGGAATTGCTGGATAAAATGCCTGCAACTGTACTGGATGACATGGGCCAGCGCGTGAGCAATCGCGAGTACACCAGCCTGAGCGCAGCCTACCTGTTATTGGGCTTGACCCAATACGGCGAAGTTGCCGCAAACCAGGCCAAAATACCCGTGAAAATCAACGCGATCATGGCGAATGATTCATTGCAAGCGCTGGTGAGTTCGCCCAATTTACTGCAGCAAGTGGACATCCCCAAAGCCACCAAAGGCGTCCAGGTACAGCAGGATACCAAGCTGCCATTGTTCTATAGCCTGGTTGAAAGCGGTTTTGACCAGCAAAGCGCCAGCCTGCCAGAGGAAAAACAAGGCCTGGAAATCCAGCGTGAATATCTGGATTTGACTGGAAAACCCCTGGAAAAAGTCAAAGTTGGCGAAGAATTCCTCGTCCGCCTGCGCTTGCGCGCAGTGGATAAGGATTACATCGATCAGGTTGCTGTAGTGGATTTGCTGCCGGGTGGCGTCGAGCCTGTTATCAACCGTGTCGTCCTGCCACCGGTTGCTGCTCCTGCGACAGAACCCGAAAGCAATGAGGAAAATACAGCCAATGGAGATGAAAACGTTGAAGGCGGCGAAAATGAAACTGAAGCAGATACAGAATCCGCCGAAGGTGACGCCGTCGGCAGTACCGAACCGGCAACCACAGTACCCTTTATCCCAGGCTTCAGCGGCGAACCCGGACAATCCACCTGGCAGGCTGAATTTGCTGATTTGCGCGACGACCGCGTGGTGATTTACGGAGGCCTCACCAAAAACATGGTGACCTTCACCTATCGCGTACGCGCCAGCAATACCGGTTCATACCAAACGCCAGCAGCCTATGCAGAAGCAATGTACCAACCCAAAGTCTTCGCAAGGGGCAAGGCCAGCAAGTTTAGTGTGGTGAAGCCTTAGGATTTATCGAGAAAAGAGTGAGCTGGTAAAGGGAGTCATTGACGATGATTGCCCTTTCACCAGCCTTAGGCGTAAAATTAACGCCCAAAAGAACCTCGGAGAACCTCGATGACTCTTAAGGCAACATCAGTACGCCTGGACGATGAAACCCTTGCAGGCATTACCCAAATTGCAGAAGCCATGGATCGTCCACGCGCCTGGTTGATGGCACAAGCCATCAAGCAATACGTAGAACGTGAAACATGGTTTATTAACCAGGTCGTCAAAGGCATAGAAGATGCCGACCAAAACAAGTTAATAGATCATGCAGATTTAAAAGCAAAGTGGGAGAAAAAGCGTGCAAATCAAATGGACTGATTTGGCGAGCAATGACCTGGATTCCATTGAAAATTACATAGCGCAAGAAAATCATCCTGATATTGCGATTGAAGTAATCCTTAGAATAATTAATGTCACCGAACTTGTACTGACTAATCACCCGAAAGCCGGACGTTTTGGTCGCTTAAAAGGAACTCGTGAATTAATTATTGAAGGCGTACCTTTTCTTGTTGTCTACCGCCATATGGAGCAGCTGAATCAGATTCAGGTATTACGTGTACTACATGATGCCCAACAATGGCCATCAGCAAATTAATAAGGATTTATTCAACCCAGCTTTTTAAGGACAAGTTTTATGTCACGACAAGATCCGGAATTCGAAACCTTCAAGCTCGCGTTTAACGACGCGCGTTTTGATGATGCATTGCACAGCATAAAAAAACTCCTCGCCAAATATCCGCACTCTGTTGCCTTGCATTGGCATCACGCAAAAGTGTTGGAAAAACTGGAGCGGTATGGGCAAGCGCGCGTTGCGCTCAACAAGGTCATCAAACTGCGTAGCGATTTTGTACCCGCATTGATTATGCATGTACAACTGGATTTCCATGATGATTCCAACACTGACATAGAAGACGAAATCTTCAGCAATGAGCCGGAAAAAAATGAGCGCGCCCGTTTCGATATTATTGAACAACGCCTTTACAAGATCCTGAGCATTGATCCCAATGCCGTCGACGCGTTACACATGTTATCCGGCCTGTTGCGTAGCCACACCAGCAATGCACATCTGGCCAAAGCAAACCAACTGTTGAATCGCGCGATTAGTTTGGCACCCAAACGGGTTGATTTGATTGAAGATCGCGCCAACAGTTTCCTCGCCAATACCATTGAAGAACACAAGGAAAACAATCCTAACAACGCGAAAGATATAGTTACTACTTCGTCGGGCACACGCTATTACCGCAACGTATTGGAGCAAGCCTTAGTGGATTTCCAGCGTTGCTACCGGCTCAGCCATGAACATCGTTACGGGTTGCGGGTTGGCTCAATCCTGCATGATTTGGGACGCTATAAAGAAGCCATGGCGGCTTACAATCAGGTACTGGCCCATGTTGCTGAAGATGACCCTTACCGCGCCTTGATTATTGAACGCCGCGCCCGTTCGGCGCAGAGTGACAGCAATGAGCGCAGCAAAATCGAAAATGTTACATCAATCAAACATTTAATGTGGTAACAGCGCATAAACATTATTCTTACTCACTACGGACTTTTAGTGTCCAACCCAGTTTTGATAAATAATCGCCGGATTGCGTGCCGGTGTAATCCTGGAGTTTTTGCAAAATCGGTATCTGGCGTACCCTTGGCTTTTTCGCTTTGGTAAAGTGCAACCCGCCCTGCCCTGCAGTTGCCTGCGCCGCTTCTGCCTTAACGATTTACCATTCCCTGTAGAGCAAGGGACATGCCGATTGCTCATATAACGATCATTAATACATGAGCAAGCATCACCACCCTATGAGATTCGCCAAAACTGCTGTCTGGTTAACTGCGCTGATATTTGTACTCGCGGCCATTTCCATTCGTTTTTGGCCAAGGCCAAGCCTTGCGCAGCAAATTCCCGGATCGCAGGCTTTTATGGCCGAGAATGGCGAGCTTTTACGTTTGACGCTGGCAGCAGACCAACAATATCGTGTGTGGACTCCGCTAAACGATATTTCCCCGCAACTCCCCAAAGCCGTTTTGCTTTATGAAGACAGCTGGTTTTACTGGCATCTTGGCGTCAATCCGCAAGCCATAATACGCGCCGCATTCCGCACCTACAGCGGTGGCCAACAGCAAGGCGGCTCAACTATCACCATGCAGTTGGCGCGCCTTTTTTACGGACTCAATACCAAAAGCCCAAGCGGGAAATTAAAGCAGATGACCTTGGCCGTTTGGCTGGAGTTGCGCTATAGCAAGCGGGAAATTTTGGAAGCCTATCTCAACCTCGCACCTTACGGCAGTAACGTACAGGGCGCAGGTGCGGCGAGTTTGATTTACTTTGGAAAAACCGCCAAACAGTTGAGTATCGCCGAAGCCTTAACTCTGGCAGTTATTCCCCAGCAACCCAACCAGCGGGCGGGAACCAACGCATTGCAATCATCGCTCGCTGCGCCCAGGGAGCGCTTGCTGAAACGTTGGCTGGAACATTATCCGCTCGATGAGTCACAAGTGCGCCTCGCACATTTACCGGTGCGCTTCCATCGCATCCAGGATCTTCCTTTTCGTGCGCCGCACTTTGTGGATATGTTGCAGCAACAACCATCGCCCCTGAAAGAAAACCAACAGGGACAAGTTCGCACCAGCCTCAATTTGGGTTTGCAAAGCTTGCTGGAACGCCAGACTCGCCAGTATTTGCAGGAAGTGAGCAGCAAAGGGATCCAGAATGCGGCGGCTTTGTTAGTTGATCCAAAAACAATGGAAGTGAAAGCCTGGCTCGGTTCAGCGGATTATTTTAATGTCGCTATCGACGGCCAGGTGAATGGCGTATCAGCAAAACGCTCGCCCGGCTCCACGCTAAAACCTTTTATCTATGCGCTGGCGATGGACCAGGGAATTTTGCACCCGGCAAGTATCCTGAAAGATGCACCAACGGACTTTGGTCCCTACACACCGGAAAACTTTGATGGCCGGTTCCGCGGACCTATCACCGCGGAGGCTGCCCTGATCCACTCGCGCAACATTCCCGCCGTATGGACCGCCACGCAATTACACTCGCCCAGTCTCTACGGTTTTTTAACCATGGCGGGCATCTCTCAGCTGAAAAGCGAAAATTATTATGGCCTGGCACTGGTGCTTGGGGGTGGGGAAGTCACCATGGAGGAACTGACTGGCCTTTACGCCATGCTCGCCAATGGTGGACGTTTGCAGACAATTCGCTATTTCAAAACGCCCGAACATCAGGCGAAAGCCACCCAACTGATCTCGCCAGAAGCGAGTTTTATTACGCTCGACATGCTTCGCCACAACCCAAGGCCGGGTGAAGATGAGGCTTACAACCTTAAATCCGGCTGGCCAATCGCATGGAAAACCGGCACATCCTGGGGATTCAGGGATGCCTGGTCTGTCGGCATTGTCGGCCCTTATGTTTTGGCAGTGTGGATCGGGAATTTCGATAGCCGCGGCAATCCCGCGTTTGTCGGTGTCGATGCCGCCGCCCCGCTATTCTTCCGCATTGCCGACGGACTCTACCTCCATAAACCGAGCACTTTGCCAGCGCCAACACCACCGGCAGGCGTGAGCCAGGTTTCCGTATGCAGTGCCAGCGGCGATTTGCCCAATGCCTGGTGCCCGCTCACCCATAAAACCTGGTACATCCCGGGCAAATCGCCCATTAAAGTCAGCCAATTACACCAACCTGTTGCGATCAGCCTGAAAACCGGACAACCCGCTTGCCCACCTTATCAACCTGACCAGGTGCGCATGGAAGTGATGGAATTCTGGAGTAGCGATATGCTAAAACTCTTCCGCCAAGCCGGTTTACCGCGCCGCAGCCCGCCCAAATGCCAACAGGGATTCCAGACACAAGCACCGGATATCACCTCACCCGTTCGCCATGTCGCCTACCAGTTACGCACAAGCAAACCGGAAGTTACCATCCCCTTGCAAGCCAAGGCTGCCGGGCAAGTACGCACATTGTTCTGGTTTGACGATAACCGCTACATCGGCAGCAGCGACCCGCAAGTCGCCCTCGCCTACCGCCCTGCGGATTCAGGCATTCACAACATCCGTGTCGTAGACGATCAGGGGCAAGTCGCCGAGCGGGAAATGACAGTGGATTGGTTGGAGTAACATTGGCTGGAATAACTTCGCTTAACCCACCATGGCACCAAATTGTTGTTCAAGCTGCTTGGGGTTTTGGCTGAAAACGTCATACATGGTTTTGGAAAACGCATCAGGAAAAACATCTTCTTCGCCCGCTTCCAAGCCATCCAGGATATGGTTTGCCACATCGGCAGGATTGGCTTTATCCATGGTGAAATCCCTGGTCAAATCAGTATCCACTGGTCCCGGATATACACCTTGCACAAACACACCGAAATTGCGCATTTCCGCACGTAATCCCTGGGTGAACGAATGAACCGCCGCCTTGGATGCTGAATAAGGCCCGAGCGAAGGAAAGTTCGCGATACCGGCAATAGAAGACACATTCACAACCGCGCCTTTACTCTCACGCAACACAGGCAAAAGCGCGTGGGTCAGGTTGATAGGGCCAAAATAATTGGTTGCCATTTCATCAGCCGCGATCCGCAAGCTGGCGTCTCCGGAAAAATTGCTGCCGGTGGCGATACCTGCGTTGTTGATAAGGATATCCAACTGGCCGATGTGGCGAGCAACGTGCTGGATATCATCCGCGCGGGTCACATCCAACTGAATCGCTTCTATCACCGCCGGAGCCAGCTGGACTATAGCGTCGAGGCTTTGGAGATTACGGCCTGCCGCATAAATGCGCTTAACACCACGAGCGAGCAAAGCTTCAACAATCGCTTTACCAATTCCGCGACTCGCCCCTGTCACCAATACTGTTTTACCTTGGATTGCGTAACTCATAGTCATCACCTTTACATTTAATATTAGACCGGTCGCCTAATTTGGTTTGCTAAAAAAAGACCCGCAAGGGTCTGGATAGAATGCGATATTAAAATTCATTAATATCGCCGAAATTGCGCCTAATTACCTTTAAATATCACCGAAAAATACAGTTCCATCAAATCGTGTAATGGCTGGGCGGATTGTTCGAGCTTGGCACGTACCAGGCAACCTTCCCAACTTGCAAAAAACATCTTGGCAAGCGCTTTTTCGTTTACTGGCGATACCAGTTCACCTTCGGCCTTTGCCTGTAGCAACACACTTTCAATCGTTGCCTCTACAACTTGATAACGCTCATAAATAGCATCACGCATTTGCGCATTTTGCATAGATAACTCTTGCCCAAGGTTGCCAAGCAGGCAATTGCACAACCCAAAATCAGTCTCAACTTGCGCAATAAGCATCATAAAAAAGCTTTTTAATCGCGTAAGCGCACTGCCGCTTGCCTCGTTGAGATGCTTAACAAAACTCTGGTGCAGCTGCTGCCCGTATTCATCAATAATCGCAAAACCCAGATCATCTTTACTTTTGAAGTAATGATAAAAAGAGCCCTTAGGTACATTGACCTGCGCAAGGATCTCCGCGATACCGGTATTGTTAAAGCCCTTAACCGACATGATGTTGATACTAGTGGCGATCAATTTGTCACGAGTGTTTTCTGCCATAGAAAATAGAATAGACCAGTCGTCTAGTTAATACAAGCTTGATGTTGGGAATGTTTTTTTTGACGCTGGCTATGATTGACCACAGCGCCAAAGAGAACAAGCCGTTTTGATACTAGCGGTAAACTTTTAACAATAAACCGATGGCTTGACCCATTGAGCAAACCCGATTAATTTGCGCGCGGAGCAGTTGCAGGATGCAAAGCTTCATTAAGCCGCCGCTCAATATCATTTTTAATATGGAGATAATGGATAAGTTGGATGCCGGTTTGCGGAGCAATTAATTCGCGACAGAGTGATAAATCCAGATCGGTGATGTAGCACGGATAGGCTTCACCGTTTTTGCGACAGGAAATAATATAGCGCGCAACCACACTAAATAAATCATCGCCAAATTCCAGGGTGGAAAATTCTTTGCCATCACAATACAACGTAAAACTTAGCTCTTCCTGTTGGTTAGGTTCCGCTACCGCGCACACATTAATAAATTGCAGCTGACTTAAATCCTGTGCAACATTACGCGCTTCCAAACAGGCATTTTTTTGTTTCACATCGCCAACCAGCTCAAATATTTTTATTGATTGCAGATCATCAACCTTGGCTGGATGTTCGGAATGATGTTCGTGATCCAACGCCTGGCGTTCAACTGCAGAACGAATAAATCGACACAGCGGACGCAACAATGCCTGCGCGTTAAAAAGCTCCACAGTTTTACTAAAAAAAGCACCTTTATGATCGACAATTGTGTAATGCACTTGATGTTGTTCGATGTGATAAAACAAATAAATCGCGGGCGCTTTGACAGCCTCGGAAAATAAACGTAGCGGTTTATCGCGCAGTGCATAACTATCGACCACCAAAGGACTGAATTCCATTTGTGGCAAAGCTAATTTTTCCAGCAATTTTTCGTAGTTATGGAAACGTAAAATTTGCGCATGTTGCTGGACAAACTGTAACATAAAATATTCGTCAGCCATTTCAAAAATAAATCGTGTATTGCGCGCACGCGTGCCCGAATAAAAACAAGCGATAATAGTGCGCCACAACTCCAATACGCGCTGCTCAATTGTCGCCCCCTGCCCCAAGCTAAAGCAACGAATCGTTAATTCCGGCAAGGCAGAATGTTTGCCCGGTGGAATTAAACGCAAATAATACAACAGGCAATTAATCAACGCATCATTACCAAAATGACGGCTAACCAACTCACCCCAGGTATTACTCTGGATAATATCGGCGCGAATAACCAAATTTTCTTTCATGCCACTATAACCAAATGCATCGCGCTGGCTACTTAGCATTTGCATACCCTTTTTATGCAGATCCGCTTGCGGTTCCACACCAATATTTAATAACAATAATATTTTTGTGGGCTGCGCATTCTGGATAAAATGTTCGTGCTCCGGTTTTTTAACTGGCAGCGGCATCCACTGTTGGATCGCATGTAATAGTTGTTGGCGTTGCGAGGGTTGCAATAAAAAATCTTTAGTTACTAAGTCCAGTTTGGTTCCTTGTGTAAAAATCCCATTGCCATAACACCACAACAACAACTCAATAAAATTGCGCGAACGTTTAATAGGTTCAGAAGCCTGGCTGCGCAAAGCAAAATCCTGTTGGCTTCCACGATAGGCTTGCCAAATAATTTCACCGGCATCCTGGACTTGTACAAAACACAACGCCGGTTCGCTTAAATCCTGAGAAATATTGGGGTTAATCCAATCAATTTTTCCCGCCTTGCGCTCAAAAGCAGCATGCAACTTCCTGCCCAAAATTAATAACTCATTACCACTAATAGCCGCTTCACCGGCATTATTTTTATTCATATCGACCAGCAAGCGATAACTCTGGGTAAGTTCATTTGCTAATAAATTTCGTTCAACTAATACATGGGGCGATTTCCAGTAAGCGCGATTATCCAACATGGTTAATTGGTGGTGTCCCCACTGCCAATCCTTCACCAGTTTTTCCAGGAGCAAACGCTGCCAAGCTTTTGCAGCATTACGACTCGTACGTGATAATTGCCGCCCGGATTTAAAATAAAAACAGCGACGTATCAACTCCAACCGTGTTGGTTGGTTTTGCGATAGTAAATAATCTTCCAAACGTTGATACACCAACACATAAGCATCCAGCTCATCGGCATTAATACTGTGCAAATTATCCAGGGCAAGATACATCTTTCGTTTTAATTCGAGTGAAAGCGGTTCATTGAAATTTTCGTTCGCATAGGCTTCAAGCAATAATAATTTCAACACGGATTTATAAGGTGCATCTATTCCTTTATACAATTGCCAAATTCCTGCACCGATAAATTCATTGGTGGGAATTTCTGGAATGCCGCCAAAATCAATGTAATCATTAGCGCGCAAAAAGCGCTTATCCAATAAATTTTTGGTATAGCCTGCGTAATTTTTTTCTTGCTCAACGGGCACAAACCACCAAAGAGGTAACCGGCCTGCTAACCACACGGCGGTACGATAAAATTCATCGAGCAATAAAAAATGCTGCGCTGTTCCGCTGGATTCGCTGCTTAATAAGGTTTGTTGCCCCTGGCGGAATTTTTCTGCTTCCATCAGGAAAAAATGCGCTTCGATATGAATAACATCTGCCGCCCATCGCGTTAAAGCATTGCATTTTCCTTGCAAGTCGCTGAGTTCGGCTTTGCTTAAATGCTCTGAATGACACACCCAAACATCAATATCACTATTATCCGCATGGGCAATCGTGCCCATGCTACCCATAATAAATAGCGCTTCAATTGCATCATTTTTATCAACAAGATCGCGCTGATAAGCGAAACTGCGCGCAACACTTTTGGCAATGCGGATATCATCTTTAGTGGGTTCATAAGCCTGCACGCCACAAGGCACCAAATGATGGGTGTAGCCCGGCAACATGGGATGGTTTACATGGAAAAGCAAAGGTAACAACATCAAAAATTGTTGCTGGCGTTCAGACAAAACTGCGAGGGTGCGTTCATAGCGCATCTGGTTAAGCCGGGAAAAATGTTGCTTTATTTTGCTGAGTTGTTTGCGATCTATTCCCTCATAATCTATTACATTGTCTTCATTTGAGATCATAGATGCCATTTGTGAAATTAAGAAAAAGGATTTAAAAATTAAATGTTAATGCGACTGTTCCTGTCCATTCTCCAATGATTGCGTTTTAAGTTGTTCCGCAATAGTTTTATAAAGCAGTTCAGGATTAATAGGTTTTGATAAATAAGCATTCATACCCGCTGCGATACAACGCTCACGGTCACCACGCATCGCCTGTGCAGTCAATGCAATAATTGGAATATTTGCCGCGCATTCACTGGTGCGAATTTCTTGCGTGGCCGCAATGCCATCCATTTCCGGCATTTCCAAATCCATCAACACCAAATCAAAAGTATGCTCTTTGCTGTTAATAACCTCTACAGCTTCACGTCCATTGTTAACAACTGTTACCAACATGGATTTTTTCTTTAATACACCGCGCACGACTTGCTGGTTAACCAAATTATCTTCTGCCACCAATACATGCTTTTGCTGTAAAAAAGCATCTTGTTCGGAGGTTTCAGTGTTAAGCGCACTGATGGATTGCAAATGCACATCCGTACTGATGATATTACTGATGGTTTCCAGCAAACGCGCTTCGCTGACGGGCTTACTTAAAAACTCATCGACATTCAACGTAAGATTATCAGCAGTGGAAATTTCATCGCGATGATAAGCAGAAACCAGGATGACATGGGGAACATAATTAAAATTTTGTTTGTGTTTAATAGTGGCTGCCGCTTCAACACCATCCATCGTTGGCATACGATAATCCATCAACACAAAATGAAATGGATTTTCACTAGTGTTGGTATCTGCAAGCAATGCCAACGCTTGTTCGGCTGTCTCAACATTTTCTACCGATAAACCGATACTTTTTGCAGTGCTGGTCATGATGGTGCGCGCAACAGAATTATCATCAACAATCAAAGCGCGGATATTTTTTAATTCCCGGGAATGTTTACCCAATAAACGCGAGCCCAAATGGCTGTGGTCAAAGCGCGCATTAAAGGTCACTTTGCAACCTTTATCGGGGGCGCTTTCAATGTGCATTTTGCCATTCATCAAACGCACGAGGTTATCGCAGATGCCCAAACCAAAACGTAAATGCCCGGCATCGCTAATCGTAATATGATTTTTTAAACTTTCATTGATACGCGCAAGACGATCAACATTCATACCAATGCCAAAATCAGTAACACTAAATTCCAGTTCTACAAATTTTACATTCGCGGTGCGCAGTTTTACCGCAACAATCACCTCTGATGTACCAGAAAATTGCAGGGCATTGGTAATTAGCTGATCAAAAATTTGGCTTAAGCGCGCCACATCGCCACGCAAAAAACGGGGCACTTCCGCTTTGATATCATAAATAATGCGCACAGTTTTACTGCTCGCACTGATTTCAAACAAGCGCGATATTTTTTCAAAGAGCTGGTCTAAATCGAAATGGGAATGCTCAAGAATAATTTTTCCGCTATCGATTTTGGAAAAATCCAACACTTCATTAATAATATGCAAAAGCGAATCTGATGCCGAATTCAAACTGCCGAGATAACTTTTTTGCTGCTCATCCAAATGAGTATCTTTCAGTAAATATCCCAAACCAATAACAGCGTTCATTGGCGTGCGAATTTCATGGCTCATGCGTGCCAGGAATTCACTCTTGGTTTTATTCGCCATATCCGCCTGGGTTTTAGCGGCTAATAAATCTTCGCGAGCGAGAATAAAATCGTTAATATTATTGTTGATGCCCACACAACGCGTTGGTTTTCCAAATGCATCGTGTTCGCAAAATTTCATTTTTGATTGCACCCAAATGACCTTGCCATTTTGGTGCTGCATACGGAATTGCAAATTTACATAGGTTTCGCCATCGGCAATTGCAGTGTGAAGACGACTCATGACTTTTTCAGCATCTTCGCTATATAAAAAATAATCTTGCAAGGTGGTTAAATTGCCGGGCAAATCTTCATAGTAATAACCCAACATGCGCAAATAGCTGCGGCTGAAATAAATTTTCCCGCTGGGTATATTCCAATCCCACAAACCGTCACTGCTCGCTTCAATCGCATAATTAAAACGCGTATCGCGGTCACTTAATTTAATCAGTAATTGTTGGCGGTCATATAAATTGAACAGTGCGGTTGCGATAAACATCAAGCGGTCAAGATCACGCGTATACCAACCACGCGGATCATCGCGGTGTAATACCACAAACCCTTCCAGCAAGTTGTAGCGCAATACAGGGACCAAGAGCGAACTAAAAATATTAGCTTTGCGCAAAAGTGCGGCGGCATCGGCAACATCAGGATCAGCAGCCAATAAGGCAACTGGCCTGCCTTTATTTAAACTCTCCGCAACTTGCGAATCACGTTGCCAAATACCCGCTAACCAATCACCTTCATGCAATTCCGATACGGGTTTTGGTTGCCAGCGGCCCAGGCAATGCCAGGCAGAAATCGACATGGTTTCGGGAGTGACGGGCGCGGCAGCCATGCGCCACAAACTGCAATCGACCACACCAAATAACCTGCCCAGTTTTTCGAGCGCGTCGTTAATGTTCGCTTTGTCAGATTCAATCAGGAGATATTGGCCAAAGGGAATTAACCAGGAGTTTTTGATCAATCCACCTTCCGGCGTGCGAGTGCCGATGGTGTTGGCTTTTGAATGGCGCAGGCGTTCCTCGAGGAGCCTTACCTCCTCTTCTAGCTGCTGGATACGTTGCTCCAACGCTTCCTTATTTTGGGGATTCGGGTCGCATCCGTCAGTCATAAGTACTCGGCTACAGGTACTCGTTCATAGGCACAATGGCTATGGATTGGCTATCTTAACCAGGAAATCCTTCAGCAATTTGCTGCTATTCCCTACCCTGGGGCGGCTTTCAATCCGGCATACAGCCGGTTAGGAAACACACCGCCCAGATTTAAAGGCTAGCCCAGATTGGTGCGTTTACCAGAGCAAAAATGGAAATTGCGAAAAAATTCTCATCCGAAAATGAAAATTAGTGCGCCCACAATCGATAGGTTTAGCCTAATAAAGATCGCCAATCAAAACCGGCATCGGCCATGGCTAAAAAGAAGGGATTGAGCATTGAATCCTGGCGGTTGCAGCGCAGAGGCTCAAAATTATCTGCCCTTACGACCATTCCTCCAGCGGCGGTAAGCACAGCTTGGGCGGCGGCGGTATCCCATTCGCAAGTGGGTGCCAAACGCGGGTAAAAATCGGCGCGTCCTTCTGCAATCCAGCAGAATTTAAGCGAGCTGCCCGCACTGAGCGGATTCAACGGCGCCGGCCAGCGCGATTGGATTTTGGCGATCAGGGCAGTTTGCTCCTCTGACCCGTGACGCAAGCTCATCAGCACATCAAGCGGCTCCTGGTTGGCGAGCTTCTGGTTCATTGAACGCGTCTGTAAATCACCTTGCTTCACACCCGCCAGGTATTTTTCAGCAATGATAATTTGGTTTGTAGTGATAGATTGGTCGACGCCAAGATAAGTCTCATCAGTGACCGGCACATGTACCACCCCCAGAAGCGGTACGCCATTCACGACCAGGGCGATATTCACCGTAAACTGACCATTGCGGGCAATAAATTCTTTGGTGCCATCAAGGGGATCGATAAGCCAGTAAGTCGACCAGCCTTGGCGATCAGCCACGTCCGGCAAAGCCGACTCTTCGGAAATCATGGGTATCGACAATAGTTTTGGCAGCTCGCTGGCGATAAGCCTGTGTGCCGCCAAATCAGCAGCGGTTAGCGGCGAATCATCACTTTTGGTTTGGATATTGGCGGTTTCCGGCGCGTTATAAATGGCCAGGATTGCGTCACTCGCGGCACGGGCAATGGCAATTAGGCGATGAGTAAACTCTGTGCTAATTAATAATGGTGTGTTTTTATATGCCATAAAGCTATCAAAATTTCGATTTAAATGGATTTATATTATATGCTCGATTATATTGCCGCTTCGCTAATTGAGAATCAACTGCATCAATGGCGTTGAAACGCAAAAGATTGCGTGCCTGCAATTCTATTGCTTAGGTATGACTTTAAAAAAGGAAATCGTTATATGTTTATCACCTCTCCCCTCCTTACCCACCGTCCAAACGCGCTTTTTGTTCCAATAATCGCAGCCACCATGCTCACCGTTCCAGTAGCTGAAGCTAAACGTTGCGCTGTGGAGGATTCTAGTGGCTACAGCTCGCTTGTAGTTAATGCTGGACGTATCTCCGCAGCCGACGTCCAAAATCGATCTGCCGCAGCCTGGACCAAAATTGCCGAGGCTGCTCAGCAGAAATACGGCGGCGATGTCAATGTTGGAATGGTGGCCATGACTGTAAAAGTTGACGTTCAGCCCTTAGGCGTTGGGCCATCCATTACGACCACCGTACCTATGACCATCGTTTTTGATTACGACGGTCAGCAGAGTATTAATCAGTCCGTGCAGGACTTCGCAGGTATTCCCCGTGGAGCAAAAGATCCCTCCGCATGCGAACCAGAAAAAAATGCCTGTTGCACTGAATGCGGTTGGGCAAACGATTATGCCAGCGCCTCGCAATTCTTCAAAGCTGGCTTCTTCTCTCACGATGAGTTTATTGCTGCACGCCTATCTCACGGTTCGCGTAAAGTGATGAAAAAGTTCTCCTTGGTGCGTGAGGATGAACTGGCATGATCACAGAACTAAAATCTTTCAAGAGCGCAAGCCTCGGCATAATTGCCGTGGCTACGTTGCTGCTGATAGCCGGTGCTGTTTGGTGGGGAGCCCATAAGCAGCCTGCTGAAGTTAATCAACCCCCTATAGTAGCCAGTGCGCCCACGGAAGCCACACCAGCAGTGGTCGTCGCGGAGTCCCAACCAACTCCACCCGTCGTTGAAGCCCATGCCTCTCTCGCAGACACATCCACCATCCAAAGAAATCCGCTAACGCCTGAAGAGGTTGATCGGCTCTTAAACTGGTATCGTGAGCGCGGCGGAACGGACGATGGTCGCATGCTCGCCGATGGCAGTATTGTCGGCGGTGATGCCTTCTCGGGTTACAGAACCACAGACGATGCGGGATTGGCGATGTTTGTCAAGCAAGGGGATCCTTATGCAGCAGAAATGCTGGGTACACGCCTAGCTGAACGCTATAGAGAGACACATCAAAGTGACGACCTAAAGGAAGCCAAACGCTTACTGCTTGACGCCACGACACGCGGGTTTACGACCAGCCTTACCAAGCTCTATGAGCTACAAATGGATGTCGCGGAAAACCGTGGTGTCGAGGTACGCAGGGGTGCTCCCAGAATTGACAGACAGGCACTACTTGAGGCCTACCAGTATCTATACTTGCTTGAGCGGCGGGGCGATTTAAGCATTGATGCTCATAAGACGACAGCTAAGGCGATAGCGCAAAACATCGGAAATTTGAATGCCGATGAGGATGCGCTCGCCCGCAAGCGTGCGAATGATCTCTATCAATCCATGGCGGAGCAACGCCAGCAACTGGGCTTGCCGCCATTCGTCGATGGTGTTCCGGCTGATATTCAGGATATGGTTGATAGAGCTATGGCAGGTGGCAAATGACTCAACTTCAGAGACCATTGCCTATCACTCTGCTCTCAGGCTTTCTCGGTGCGGGCAAGACAACGATCCTCAGCGAGATGCTGCGGCAACAAGATGGTCGGCGTATCGCTGTCATCGTTAATGATATGAGCGAGCTCAATATTGATGCCGACATCACTCGTACCCTGCTGATGGATGGCGATGGTACGGGGCTTGTAGAATTGCAGAACGGTTGTATCTGCTGCACATTGCGCGATGATTTGGTTAGTGAAATCGCACAATTTGCTCGCTCAGGTTCCTTCGACTATCTAATTATTGAGTCTACCGGAATCTCCGAACCTTTACCGGTTGCGGCGGCTTTCTCTCACTCATTGCCTGACAACGCCACGTTGTTGCTTTCTGATGTAGCGCAGATTGATACGCTGGTAACGGTGGTTGACGGCTTGAAATTTCTTGATGATTACCGTGCCGGAGCGCCATTGGAAAATGACGATGCCGAGAGAACTCTGTCGGATTTGCTGATTGAGCAGATCGAATTTGCTAACGTTTTACTGATTAGTAAGGCTGACTTAGTAACTGAAGATCGCATGAAGCAGTTGACAGCTATCCTGCAAGCCTTGAACCCCTCGGCGCGTATTGTTCCAGTTGTGCAGGGCAAGATAAGCCAAAACATCATTCTTGATACCGGCTTATACGACCCCAAAGCCATGTCTCTACAACCCGGATGGATAGCGGCATTAAGCGGTGAAAAACTACCGGAATCAGAGGAGTATGCTATCGACAGCTTTATCTGGAGCGCTCGTCGCCCCATGCACCCTGAACGTTTCTGGAACCTGCTGTCATCCTGTTGGGATGCTGGAGACGTGCTTAGGTCTAAGGGATTCTTTTGGCTTGCAACACGTCCTGATTCCATTGGTCTTTATCAACAGGCAGGCGGAACCTTGAAAGTTGAGCATGCAGGAACTTGGTGGGCAGCCACACCTCGCGACCTCTGGCCGGCTAATGACGAAATGCGTGGGTGGATTCACCGGAAATGGAGTGAGCCGACAGGGGATCGTCGTCAGGAAATCGTGTTTATCGGTCGTAAGATGAATGAGACTTGGTTGAGATGCAAGCTTGAGGCATGTCTTCTCACCAACGAAGAGCTTGACTTGAATTCTTCACACTGGCTGTCAACACCTGACCCTTTTCCCTCTTGGCAATGACGCGCGCTTGGCCAAGGACTGGCATTTTCTAATCGGTCGTGAACTCTGTATTGATAAATGATGATGTGTTTTTATTCATAGCGGTCACTACATAAAATTATTGATTTCCCCACATGAACCGCTCCCAAAATAACATTTTCGTGACACCACGAAAATGAGTAGTCTGAGCGTTCAGTAGTAAAATCACTCATTAGCCGCCATCAAACGATTAACTTCAATCAACTTGGCAATTTCCTGCAATGTATTTTTTCGGATAGGAAAATCCGCTGCTATGGTTTTAAATAAACCTGCTTGATCGGTAATGTGATCGACAACGGCTTGTGCAAACTGCTTGTCTACACCACCTTGTTGCGCCAGGTTTAATAAATGCCAACGAGTAATCTTTCGTCCTTCACCGCAAATGTCGGTTTGATGCTCCCCTCGTGGGCCTTCGCAAAATGTTAAATCGAATGCAGGAGCCAAGCGCCAGCGTCTGTCGCGCCCCAAACACCAGGCAAAATTTTTGGCATGATCATCGCGGTTATGAAAAATTACATTAAACACTGCGCGCGCAAATGCTTTTTGCACTTCACGTTCGTCACGTGCCAAAAGGCGCGTTGCTCGCAGGTAGGTGGTGTAATCAACTGATGGCACACGAAAATCTGTATGTAATAACCCAGCCAAACTATGGGTTGGTACACGCAATTCACCTTCGCGATCAAAGCGCGCAATACCGAATCCGGCGAGCTTGGGTGAAAGATCAAAATATTGGGTATCTGGAATATCCAGACCACACAAGCGCGCCATGTGGGCATAAAGATGTTCTATAGCGCAAACTTCTTTATGTTCACCCTGCGCCTGAAACTTCACCAACCAAGGTGACCCTGCGCTATTTGGCAAAGTGCTTACCTGCCCGGACACACGATCATAATGCACCAATGCCTTGGGCCTGGCACCTTGCGGCGAACCGCCTGTTACCACCAACTCCAGTAAGGCAGCGGTAACTTCACCTGTGAGCAATTGTTGCGACTCTTGCGCCAGGGTTAAGAGATGCATATCCGCGATTGGCAAGTGTTGGTCATCGGCAGGCGCAAAACGTAATGCCCCCATTGCACGATCACCTATAAAGGCCAAGCGCTCTAATGGACCACGATTAATTTGTCGCTGCCGAAATAATTTATCCATTAACAGCAGACCCCAGCCATCAGGCAATGCATCTGCCACAAAACCCGGTAAACGTTGCAAATATTCAGGAAAATCACCGTAAGCGGCGGAACGTAATTTCAAATGGCGGGGTGAAAGCTCTAATTGTTGTCTCAGGGCTTCCGGGGAATATTCAAATAATAATTTGGATGAATCTTCTGCCAGCATACCTAGCAACCAATCCTCGCCCCAGCCACAGTAATGAACAGCCAAGGTTTTCATGGCTTTTTGCTCCGTGGCGCACGCTGGCGTTTGGCTTGCGAAAGTACCTGCATTTGTGCAATAGAATGAAGTTTTAGCTCAAAAATCGGTGCTAAATCATCTGCCAATCCCAAAGCTTGCACCACACGCACAAATGTCTCCAGCGATGAAGAACCATTACGCTCCAGCGTTTTAACCGCTCCTAAGGATAAACTTGCCATATCGGCAAGCTGTTGTTGCGTTAGTGATTGCGCAAGCCGTTGGGCACGCAGGCGAGAACCAAGTTCTTGTAGAATTTCATCGCAAGTGGCAAACGAAAAATCCATAACATTGACTCAATAGCTGTAATGGCCATTATTATAGTCTTTATTGATATTTTAATGAAATAATATGTATTTTACTGCCCATTAAAAATATTGAGGGCTAACTCTTGCACATACTTCCTACACCTGGTTTCCCGGTTTGGATAGCCATTCACGCACCAAAAACAACGCGGCGATACTACGCCCTTCACAAACATCTGTACGCAAACAAAACTCCGCCAAATCGGCTATCGGCAAAGACTCGACTTCAATGGGTTCAGGTTCATCACCGCGCAAACGTTCCGAGTATAAATCCTGCGCAATCACTATATTAATACCGTGCTCCATATAAGAAGGCGACAAATGCACCTTCTTCAAAAAGGTCAACTTACGCGCGCCGTAACCCACTTCTTCTTTCAATTCGCGATTGGCTGCTTCGAGAATGCTTTCGCCCTCATCGACGGCACCTTTAGGACAAGCGAGATGGTAATCTTCCAACCCGACTGCATATTCCCTGACCAGTAAAAAGGTATTGTCATTTAAGACAGGCACAATCAACACGGCGCCGCGACCGCCACCCACCAGCTTTTCATAATGACGCTCCTCGCCATTACTAAAGCGCAAATGAACTTGATCGGCGCGAAACAAGCGACTGCGCATCACCGTTTCGCGCTTTAATATCTCAGGTTTTGTCGGCATACTGCCCTCTTTTTACTGATGACGATTCCCATTTAGATGACGACTCACATGGCCGCACAACTCGTTGACTGGAACCAGATAGATACCGTATTGCTGGATATGGACGGCACATTACTCGACCTCCATTTCGACAATTTCTTTTGGCTGGAACACTTACCCAAACGTTACGCCGAAATTCATAAGGTGGATTTTGCCACAGCTACACAGCGATTGACTGAAAATATCAGCCAATATGAAGGCACATTGCAGTGGTATTGCCTGGAATTTTGGTCGCGCCAGCTGGATGTGGATATCCGCAGCCTCAAGGTTGAAATCAAACACAAAATCCAGGTTCGCCCGCATGTTAAAGAATTCCTCGCGCGTTTGCGTAAGCATCATAAAAAATGTCTGCTGGTTACGAATGCGCATCCGCAAAGCCTGTCGCTCAAACTCGAAGTGACCGAAATTGATAAGGATTTGGATATTATTATTTCATCGCACGAATTTAATCAGCCCAAAGAAGCACAGGAATTCTGGCACGCGTTACAAGCGCGCGAACATTTTGATCCGGCACGCACCTTGTTTATTGATGATACTGCCCGCATCTTGCAATCAGCAAAGACCTTCGGCATTCACTATGTACTCGGCATTCACCAGCCGGACAGCCAAAAAGAGCGGAAAATGGATGCTTTCCCTGCCATTCATCATTTTGATGAAATTATGCCGCCCGCTTAATTCAACTGAAGACTGATTAATGTTCAAACCCTACCTGGACTCCAAAGTCCGTTTAGATAAATGGCTTTGGGCTGCGCGTTTTTTTAAAACCCGCAACCTCGCCAAACAAGCCATTGAAGGTGGAAAAATCCACTGCGAAGGCCAGCGCGTTAAAGCCGCCAAAGAAATCAGCGTGGGAATTACCTTAAGTATTCGCCAGGATCTCGATGAAAAAGTGGTGGTTGTAAAAATGCTTTCCGATCAACGCCGCGGCGCACCGGAAGCAGCTTTGCTCTATGAAGAAACTGAAGAGAGCAAAACCGAACGAGAAAAACGCTCAGCAGAACGCAAAGCAGGTTTTGCAAGTTTTATTGCGAGCGATCACAAACCCAACAAAAAAGAGCGCCGTCACATACACCAATTTAAACGTATCAATTTATTTGCAGACGATTAATTCTTAACGAAAAGACTCTCACTATGCCCAGCAATGATTTATTAAACCGTTTTCTGTTTGATGACTGTGATATTCGCGGCGAGCTTGTCACTTTAGGTGAAAGTTATCGTGAAATCCTCAGCCACAATGAATACCCGACAGCAATTCAAAAATTACTCGGTGAATTTTTGGCAGCGGTTGGGTTACTGTCATCAACCTTAAAGTTTGATGGCATGATTATTTTGCAGGCGCGCGGTGATGGCGTCATCTCTACCATCATGGCCGAATGCAATCATCACAATAATATTCGCGGTATAGTGCGTTTAAAAGATGATGCAGAAATCACTGACCATCTCGCACAACACGGTAGCATGCAAGAATTATTGGGTAATGGCGTGTTGGTCATTACCATTGAACCCAAACGTACAGAAAACTTTGGCGGAAAATTAGAACGTTATCAAGGAATAGTTCCGCTAGAACGCGAAACCCTGGCTGGTTGCCTGGAAGATTATTTCCAACAATCCGAACAACTCGCAACCCGTTTATGGTTTGCATCTAGCAGTGAATACGCGAGTGGATTTTTAATCCAGGCTTTACCGCAACAATTAAAAACCAATGCCGAAGAAAATAAAGATCATTGGGAAACTATTGAAGCCTTGGCAGATACCATAACACCTGAAGAATTATTAGGGCTCGATCACGAACAAATTCTCTATCGTTTATTCCACGAACAACCTGTTCGCGTGTTTGATCCAACCCAGGTTAAATTTGCGTGCAGTTGTTCGCGCGAACGCAGCGAAAGCGCACTACTTGCCTTAGGTAAAGATGAAGTGGAAGAATTATTGATTGAAAAAGGCAGCATCGATATCGACTGCCAATTTTGCAACAAGCATTATCACTTCAGCCCAGAAGACGTCAGGAAATTATTGGGCGGCAGCGTTTTGCATTAAAAATAAGAAGCGTTAATTATAACGCTTCTTATTTTTAAATTTATCCTAATGTGACATAACAGATGCAGATGAAACCCTGACAACAACATCCATTAGTTGGGGTTACCGATTTTAAATTAACAAACTTATTGAGCCTTCGCGTGTGAACTTTGTGAAGATGAATGGTTTGATTTTGAGGAACTGCTTTTAAACAGAGCTTCATTTTTTATCACAAACTCTGCATAGTCAGCTTCATTTGATATGGTTGGTTGTTGCTGGGTTTTATGGGAATCAATTGAAGATTGTTGCGCAGTGGCTGAATTTACATCAGCAGATAATCCTGCCAATGTAAGCATTGAAAACCCGCAACTAACAATAATGACAAACGCTGCTTTCATCTATCCAATTCGCCATTAATCATTAAAGTTTGCGCGCCCTGAATTTCCGGCCTTTCAGTTTTCCATTTTGCAAATGCTGCAATGCCTGCTTTGCAATGGATTGGTGCACTGCCACATAAGCGCAAAATTTAAAAATATCAATCTTGCCAATTTTTTCAAACGCCAGGCCAGCCTCTTTGGTTAGGGCGCCAATAATATCGCCGGGACGCACCTTATCTTTTTTTCCGCCATCAATACACAATGTCACCATCTCGGGCATTATATCCATTGCACCTTCATTATGAGGCAAGGTCTCCAATACAATCGGCTTTTGCAAATAATCTTCCAAACGGTTTAAACGCCCCAATTCTTTTGGCGCAACAAGACTCAACGCCAAACCACTTTCACCAGCGCGACCTGTTCGACCAATGCGATGTACATGGACTTCGCTATCGTGCGCCAATTCAACGTTGATCACAGCGTCCAAACCTTTAACATCTATACCGCGCGCAGCAACATCGGTTGCAATTAACACCGGGCAACTTTTATTCGCAAAGCGAACCAATACCTGGTCACGCTCTTTTTGTTCCAAATCTCCGTGCAATGCCAACGCATTAATACGCTGTGCACGCAATAAATCACACACTTCCTGGCATTGGATTTTGGTATTACAAAACACAATGGATGATTGCGGTTTAAAGTGCGCGAGCAATTGTTGCACCGCCTGTTCTTTTCTATCGCCCTCGCGCAATTCATAAAAATGCTGTTCAATATTCACATCACTGTGGATAGATTCAACATGAATTTCGTGCGGATCTTTCTGGCAGTGCGCGCTGATTTTTTTTATTTCATCGGGATAAGTTGCCGAAAACAATAGCGTCTGGCGTTCACTTGGGCAGGCATCCAATACAATTTTTAGTGCATCAGCAAAACCCATATCCAACATACGATCTGCTTCATCCAGCACCAATTGTTTCACGCTGTCGAGTTGTAATGAACCTTTTTCAATGTGGTCAACGATGCGACCTGGTGTTCCCACAATAATATGGGCACCATGCTCCAGTGAACCCAATTGCGGACCAATCGACACACCGCCACACAGCGTCAGGACTTTTACATTGTGAGTTGCGCGTGCAATACGGCGAATTTCTTTTGCAACCTGATCGGCAAGTTCACGCGTTGGACAAAGCACTAAGGATTGAATCGCAAATTTTTTAACATTCAATTGCGCCAATAAACCAATTCCAAATGCTGCCGTTTTTCCACTGCCGGTTTTCGCTTTTGCGATGACGTCTTGCCCTTGCAAAATAATCGGCAAGCTTTGCGCCTGGATGGGCGTCATCTCGTTATAACCAAGCGATTCCAGATTGCCGAGCATGTCGGCAGAAAGAGGAAGTGAAGAAAATGATTGGCTAGTCATAAATGTAATCAGAAAATGGTATGGAAAATCATTGGGGATAAATCAGGTATTTGTACGACACGTTAATATCATGTGACACATGAGCCTGATTCAATACGCCGAGGCTATATCGAAACATTTTTAAAGATTGCTAGAATACCAGTAAAATGAGAATTAGTCCCCGCAATAAGATTAATACGACCTTATGAAAAAAATTTTCAGCACAATTCTATGCCTTATTTCTATCAGCTTTGGCGCTTGGGCAGATGATTTACCAGAGAAGAATTGGGAGTTGGGTGTAGGAATTGGCAGTGTCTATGGACCGGATTATCGCGGGTCTGACGAATATCGTAGTTATACCAGCCTGATTCCCTATGTGGTTTATCATGGAAAATTTTTACACTCTGATCGCGACGGTGTGCGCGCACAATTTTTTTCTTCAGACACGATCAATTTTTCATTGAGCGCCAGCGCTTATATTTCTCCGCATTCCGATGAAAATAAACGCCGCGAAGGAATGCCTGATCTCGGCTCCACAGTAGAACTCGGGCCAGCACTTAACATTCGTTTAAGTGGAAATGATCTGCATAATGGTTGGCAGTTACAATTACCCGTGCGGGCGGTATTGGGAATTGGTGGCAGCCAGGGCATGATAGGCACCATCTTCCAGCCGCAATTTCTTTTTCAAAAAACTTACCCAGTATGGAATTTTCGTTATCGCATGGGCGCTATGGTTGGTGACAACCGCTATCACGATTATTACTACAGCGTGGAGGCACCTTATGTGCAACAAGAGCGACCGCTGTTTGATGCCGGAAGTGGTTATAGCGGTGCATTTACTGATGTAGCATTTAGCCGCACATTATCAATTCGCGAACAGCAAACACGTTTTGCATTTTTTGTTCGCTACGAAAATTTACACAGCGCAGTGTTCGAAAATAGTCCGCTGTTAATGACGAATAATGTATGGCGTGCAGGTGCGGCATTCATTAGGGTTATTGAATAAAAAATTAAAGCCGGTGGATCAGCCTGACGAATTGTCCTGAATTATAAACGCCGCAATACACCCAAACTTTTTACCAATGGCATAGCTTCAAATAAACCGGATTCTTGCGCAAGCTTCCAAATTTCAAACGGTGGCCTTCCACCATCCGCAGGATTGGGAAATACATCGTGAATCACCAAAAAACCACCGCGCATAACATGCCCTGCCCAACTGCGATAATCATTCAACGCCGCCTCCATACTATGGCCGCCATCGATAAATACCATCGCCAGTGGTGTCGACCAAAAGCGTGCGGCTAATATTGAAGGTGCAACAATAGGAACAACAACATCTTCCAGGTTTGCACGTGCAAGCGTGTGGCGAAATTGTGGGAAACTATCCATTTTTCCAAAGCGCGAATCGTACAATTCAGGATCGTGGTACTCCTCACCCAATTGATGCTCTTCACTACCGCGGTGATGATCAATTGCAAATAAAATACTGTCACTTTGTTTGCAAGCTGTGCCCAAATAAACGGTGGACTTACCGCAATAACTTCCCACTTCCAATAATGGGCCTAGCTTTGCAGCAGACAACGCGTGTTGGAAAAGAGCAATGCCTTCATCTGCATCCAAAAAACCTTTAACAGATTCAATATCAATGGGAAGATCTATAACATTTGGCAGCATGATAAGTCTCAAGCATAATGAAGCCGCTATTCTAGCAGACTTATACCCTAACAAATTATTGTGAAATAATTCATGCGCCGCAATAACACACCTTATTTCGTCAAACGTATTTACTCGGCTATCAATCGCTTCTATGTAAAGCGATTTATTGTTCCTCAATTTGATAGTGTCGGTGAAGGGTTGGATATCGGACATCCTCGCCATCTTGTGATATTTGGGAGCAATATTCATATTGGAAATTACGCACAAATAATTGCGGCGCCGGACAATTGTATTCGCTTCACTACCTGGCCGAGTAAGCAGGGTTCCGGCGAAATAAATATTGGTGATTTCTGTTTGATTTCACCCGGCGTGAGAATTTCATCTGCACAATCAATTCAGATTGGTCACAACTGTATGTTTGCCGCAAACGTTTATATTAGCGATAGCGACTGGCATGGGATTTACAATCGTATTCGCCCTTTTCGTTGCAATAAACCCGTAGTCCTGGAAAATAATGTGTGGCTGGGTGAAAGTGTTATTGTTAATAAAGGTGTGACGATTGGCGAAAACTCGGTGATAGGTGCGGGATCGGTTGTCACTAAAGATATTCCGACAAACTCAATTGCTGCCGGGAATCCTGCGCGTGTTATAAAATCCATTAATCCCAAGCGCCGAATGTTAAAGCGCGAATTATTATTTAAAGATGCCGAGCATTATTTTTATAATCAGGATCAATTGGATCGTTACATGTTGGCAAGTAACTCAATCTGGAATTGGTTGCGCAGCCTATTTAAACCTAACCGTCTTGATTAAACGTAATTCACATCGCCTTGGCTACCGAATGTTTATGATGAACAAGAAGAGTTCTTTGATTGAATCTCCACTCAAAGAATTAGCTCACCTGGGTTTTAAACGTTATGTGCCACATGAAACCTTGCGCTCCTGGATTCAGTGTTATTGGGCTGCACAACAATATCATTTGCCGTCGAATGGTTTTACCGAAACCTTGTACCCAGATGGTGGCACCAGCCTGATATTTAATTTTACTGACGAACTCATTCCCAATATCAACTTCAGGGCGAGCAAGACAGCGAGCAAAATTCTTTTTCAAAAAAATATTGATTGCATTGGCGTGCGCTTTAATCCGGGTGGTGCGTTCAGGTTATTTGGGATTGATATGGGTGAGCTGTCAACATCAGAAAACCAACAGCACTTTTTTAACGATCATATTGCCTTTCTGCAACCTCAACTCAATGAATTGCAAACAACCGCAGCGCGCTTGCTGTTAATAGAAAACTGGTTATTGGCAAAAGTTCGGCAACAGGCGTTAGGTACAGGTTTCTTCGAAAATTTTGTTACTCATTTTTTGAAATCTGACGATAAGTTTGAAACATTGGTTGAACAACAGCCCTTGGGCCGTCGACAGCTTGAACGAAAATTCCAGCAAGAAATTGGGATATCACCAGCGCATTTGAAACAATTGTACAAAGTGAAAAAAGCCCGCGAGCTTATCGCGAGTAACCCCACCCAACCGCTTACGCAAATCGCATTGGATTGCGGATTCTTCGACCAGGCGCATTTTATTCGCCACTTCCAGAAAATTACCGGCCAGACACCCGGCCACTACAAACAGCGCAAGATGTCGCAAATATACAATTCCCGCCTTTAAAAAAAATTTAACCTGAGCACTCATATCCACTCAGGAGAACATCATGAAAGAACGTATTGCCTATAACGACGTTTATAAAATCCAGCCAGTATTAGCAAAATCATTAATTTCCATTGGCGACGCTGTGCTGGCATCTGGCTTGGAAAAAACGATTTATCATTTGGTAAAATTGCGCGCATCGCAAATTAATGGCTGTGCTTTTTGCCAATATATGCACGCCAATGAAGCGCGCAAAGACGGTGAAAGCCAAACGCGACTCGATGTGCTTCCTGCATGGCGTGAAGTGCCTGTTTTTAACGCTCGCGAACGCGCAGCCCTAGCGTGGACAGAAACACTCACCCATATTACGCAAGGTGTAAGCGACGAAAATTTTGCAGAAGTGTCCGCTGAATTTAGCAAGGAAGAAATTGTAAATCTGACCAGCGTCATTGTTGCCATCAATAGCTGGAATCGTATTGCCGTTGGTTTGCATTTTATTCCGAATGTCGCCTGACAAACTCTTACACTAACTGAAAGTTTTGTCATTAACGATTTTTAATCTGTAATCGCCTTCTTCGCACGCCAGAACATAAAACCGCGTGCGAGGAAAACCCCGCTCCAGCCTCCCAGAACCAAACTGACGATTAATGAAAAAGAAGCATTGCGTATAATGTCAAATTGCATAGCTGTTGCTACACCTAATGCATAACGTGTCAGGAAAATCCCCAGAATAACAAACAGGGGTATCCAGCTGCCTTGAATAATTAATTTACGACTGTTCTTATCAAGACGTACGAGATTTTCGTCAAACATTTTTATCGAAAAAAAACTGACTGCCGAGATACCAATCAGCCAGCATAGTAACGCTGGTATTTGCCATCCTACATAACGTATTACACTTGTCAGCGATAAAATCAATACGATGAAAGGTAAAATAAGCGCGACCTGAATACGCACTTGCCGTGTACGTGTTTGCATTAAACCCAACACCATTAACATGGCTAGCAACCCAAACACCCAATGCGGCGTATGTGTAAGTATGTCTAAAACATTTATCGATTGTTGGTATTGTTTTCGAGGAACTACAACAGGTGTCGATTGTTCCGTAAAAGCAGAATTATTTGATTGGATAAATTCCAAAATATCTTGTGCGAGTTGTAGATGGATTGCATTGCGATTAACACCAGCGCGATCTTTACACAGCGGAACATCCATAACCTTGATATTATTTTTGCAAGGATTTAAGAAAACAAAGTGGCCTTCTTGTCCATTTAATAGTTTTACCTGGCTGTTGGGAATTCCTGTCGCATAACGTAACCCGTGGTTATTCCAGGGCAAAAAATCATTATTATTTGCGCCGATAATAAATGCAGGAAGTTTAATTTTTTTTAAACTCTCGGTCGTTACACCCGAACCTAAAGCAGGATCAAGCATTACAATCATTTTCACGCGAGTATCTTGTTGCGGTGCGCGAAATAATGCCCGATAGCTTTCCGGTACGTTCTCACTATTTTTAGCGTAATTGCATGAGCGATCATCGGTGGATTTTTCTGATTTACAATAATCCGTGATGCGTGCCAACTCAAAAGTCGCACCCGCAAGCATGGCTGCCGTCTGCCCTCCTGCGGAATGGCCGATCATAATAACATTTGACCAGTTAATATTTTTTTGGAAAATATTTCTCTCCGTCAGGTAATCCAGCAGCGCGGAAATATCTTGTGCGCGCTGCCAAATAAATCCGCTCGCAATAGGATTTATCTTGTCTTGGCCATAAACCCAGGATTCACCATAATGGTTTATACCGACAACAACATAACCTTTTTCTGCGAGGCTTTCGCCAATCCAGCTATATTCAATCGCAGAACCCATTGCACCGTGAGAAAAAACAATCACCTTATTTGTTATTGCTGACTCGGCAAGGCAAAGTTGTTTATCTTTATGATTTTCACAAACACCTTGTGGGAACCAAATATTTATTTTAATGGGACGATGTGTTGCTAATTTATCTATGTCGATGGTTTCCATTTTTACCTGTACGTTGTGATCCTCCATTGCGATCAACGACTGGCAAAAAATCAGGATGAGTGCACTGAACCAACGTAAAGACTTCATATATTTTCCTTTAACACTGCTGCGAGTTTTATGTAGACGCAGTTTATCCAATAAAAATTTCATCAATGTGCAGAAAGTGCGATTTGGGTGTAGACGTAAAAAGTGATGATAAATGTCAGATCAAACGCTGATAGGAAAATAAAGTTCTGTAATGAGATCGGCTTCTGCCGTCACCCTCGGATTATTTACATAAACCTGCACTATGGCATCATCTTTTAAACTCACGCCTTCCGGTATAACCCAGCTAGCATAAATGCGCGATATGCTTTGCCATAGGGTGCTGTATGAACCTTGGTGCTGAAAACGCGCCCATAATCCTTGTGACCATAAATAATCATCAAGCTCTATTGAATTTGGCAAATCATGGGAATTAAAACCCAGGAAAAATTGACTGGTTGCCTGATCACCTTGCCATGGACTTGTTAAAGAAACACCTATAGGCCGGGCTGGAAATGTATGAATATTGGCTTGATTAAATCGTTGCCGCAATTTGGCCAATAGTGACTCTGCCACCTCAATAAAACTGTTTTCCTTAAACCCTTCGCCGTAAAGGCCACGAAATCGTTGCATTGGCAATTCAACCAACTCTGGTTGTAAATCCATATCGCGTTTGGCAATATTTTTTAAGATGCCCGGTGTTATCCGGCTACTTTTTTCACCTGATTTGACATCGCCGGGTTTACAACCAAAGACTTTTAAAAATGCACGCGAGAACGCAGAGTGGGATTCATAACCCACAGCCAGACTCACATCAATAATCGAAAATTCACCGCCGGCTAAAAGTGCATATGCTTGCAGCAAACGACGACGCTGGATAAATTCTCCTAATTGAAAACCCGTCGTTGCCTGGAATAAACGATTCAAATGGTATTTTGAAACACCGACATGCTGCGCGAGATCATCCAACACAATATCCTTGTCCAGATTTTCCTGTACATAGGTGCTGATAATATTGGCAAGATGTTCATAGGATGTTCGCGGCATAGGCAATCCTGTGTTTTTTATAACAAGGGCACGAAAGAAAAAGATCTACTGATAAATTATTCTTGTTAGTTGCTACAGGATAAATTTGGATGCGACGGTGTAGTTTAAAACTCTTTATGTTGCGTTTCTATCCACATTCAGAACCAAAAAAATTAGGGATTTTCATATTGAAACAATGCAATACGAAGCAATGCAGCAACAGAAATACCGTCAGTGATTTCTCCGCGCTTGACCATATCTATTGCTTCAGTCAATGGCAATTTTTTATATTCAATGTCTTCTGTTGCTTCCAGCGCTTGCTGTCCTGCAGACAAACCTTTCGCGATAAAAACAACACAAAATTCATCAGTAACGGAATTGGATAAATGCATGGTCATGAGTTGTTGCCACTCGCTGGCTCGCAAACCAACCTCTTCTTCCAATTCTCGTTTCGCCGCATTCAAAGGTTCTTCGCCTTGGGGACAACCGCCTTCAGGAATTTCCCAGGTGTATTGATTGAGCGAATAACGGCTTTGTTTTACCAGCCAGGTGTTTCCTTCATCATCAATAGGCACAACACCGATAGCCGTATTTTTAAAATGCACAACGCCGTAAATTCCGTCGGTGCCTTTGGGTGTTACAACGTCTTCGTGTGAAACTTTTATCCAGGGATTTTCATAAACTACGTGCGATGTTTTGGTTTTCCAGCCGCCGGTTTTTTCGAAGAGATATTTTGGTTCGCTCATGTTATTACTCAATTAATAATCATCTTTATATTTTTCGTAGGCGACATCATTCTCGTAAATGAGAAACTCGCCAATATAATCAGGGTCTTCATGGCTTGTGCCATCATCCAATTCATACAAGCCTTCGTCGGCTTTATCGTAAAAATCTTCGTCATTCGGCAAATTTTCTTCTTCACCGTTGGTTTTGGTTACTACCAGTGCGTCTTCGGTAATAGTGTTGACGGTTGCAAAATAATTATCGAAATAGATTTTTCCATTTTCCATGATTAATTTTTTGGAGACGAAAATAACTTTATTCAAAAAATCCATTGTTATATCCAATTTTGGAAAGAATTAATGAATGCGGTGCGGATCAAGGTTCACACTTTCTATGCGATTACCCAGCATAAAGACGCGACCAAAATAACGGTCTTCCCCACTCACCGTAAATTCAAAATAATATTCGCGCATGAAACCTAAATGACCATTGGAATTACGCTTGAAATTAAGTTTTTTTAAAAAAACAGTTTGGTCGAGGAATTGGACTTGCATAAATTCGCAATGTTTTTCAGCGGCTTTGACAGCAAGCTCTTTGGTGCGCATTGCATGAATCCAATAAAAAACCACCACAGCAAATGCAGTGAGCCAAAGAATGGAGGTGATATCAAAATACATGGAGGCAGCTTATAGGAATTGTGGAGGTTAGGAGTTATGAAGTTCTTGAGATGGGGAATCACAGCAAAACTTCAAGGCGCAGCCTTAGCCACATACAGGCGATTTTAAAAATTGCCTGCCTGAAACGAACCACAAGGGCTGAAAACAACAAAGGCGATTGATTACTCAATCGCCTTTGGTAACTTGTCTTGCATATAACAGCGTTATATTACAGAGGAGTTACGTTTTCCGCTTGCGGACCCTTTTGACCAGCAGTCACTTCGAAAGTCACTTTTTGGCCTTCTTTCAAGGTTTTACGACCGTTACCGTTAATTGCACGGAAGTGAACGAATACATCTGCACCGCCTTCACGCTCAATAAAACCGTAACCTTTATCGTCGTTGAACCACTTAACAACACCAGAGACTAAATCTGACATACTTTCCTCGTCTTACATAAAACGTCAGCGAAGCTGACCGAACAAAATAACCGACTTTACTAAAAGCCAGAGTGGAATAGCTTGTTAATAAAGCTATTGCTCAGGTCGTGGTACGTCCAAGTGTCTTGTGCAAGCGGTTTTCTTACAAAAGCGGAATCTTCGGGCGAATCTCAATCTGTAGCAGTTCAAAATTAAAGCACTTGTCAAAGGTGAGTTCAAGCAGTAATGAGCTAATTTAAGGAATATCGCAAAATTTTATGAGGATGTGTAAAGGGCACCCAATTTATTGCGGCATATTGCGGCTATCTGTTTCATTTTTGACACTTTTTTGCGCATTTTTATCTTTTCGTTTTGCCAGCATTTCGTGCAAAAACAGTGCAACAGGTATGACAACAAAACCTGTCATCATGACGTAGTGCTTAACTTGCTGAAATTCATAACCTTCTTTGGCCAATTGATAAGCAGCCAAACCCCAGGCCGCTGCCGCAAAATAAGCAATCGCGTTATTTTTATAGACTCCAAACGCAATTAATGCTGTAACAGACGCCAAAAATAATCCATACGCATTTTTAAACGATAAAAATCCGACAACGGATATCATCAATAAAAATAACAGAGCCCAATTCAAAAATTTTGCGATCACCAAGGTTTTTGACATTATCGAATCCCATATCAAGTGTTACTTTTTTACACCAACATTTACAATTTGTCTTCGTTGCGCGGTTTTTCAAACCAATCCTGATATTTTTTGTGCACGCCGCGAGTTAAGGTCTGGGAATAATCTTCCATGGTGTCTACACCGACTAATACAAAAACCACAACCAACGAAAGTTTAATAGCAGCCAGGTCATAGCCAATCGCAATGCAAACACCTATAGCCGCCAGCGACCAAATGGTTGCCGCCGAGGTCACACCCCACACCATTCCATCACGCGCAAGCATGACCCCTGCGCCCAAAAAACCGATACCGGTAATAACCTGGCCGATAATTCGCGACGGATCTGTTGCGGTATTGGACACCAGCATTGAAGCCGCAATAAAAACATAAGTGCCCAATACGATCAGCGCAGACGTGCGAATCCCCACCGGTTTACCGCGCACTTGCCGTTCAAGGCCAATAATTCCACCGCACGCCAGCGAAGTCAGCACAGCTCGCCATTCAAAGGGAGCAATAGAAATAATATCTTCAAATGTCATTGTTTCATCCAGATTAAAAATTAATGCAAACCCATTGCTGCTTTGACGATGATTTTTTTCAACTCTACGACAGAATCCAATTGGCGCATACCGGTATTGCGCAGCCAGGTCAGCATAAGTGAATTGCTGCCAAACAATCGTTTGAATGCTTCCATCGCACTCATCATCATTAAATTTCCGGCTAAACGCTGGCGTTGGTAGCGGCGCAAAATGGAAAAATCATTAAGCGGGATTTTACGTTTTAATGCACGATCTATTTCTTCATTGAGCGCAACAACATCAAGCAATCCGAGATTTACACCTTGGCCCGCAAGCGGATGGATATTGTGTGCAGCATCACCCACCAAAACAATATGTGGTTGGATGTAGGTTTTTGCGTGGCGCTGGCGAAGTGGAATTACAAAGCGTTCTGATGAATGTAAAATTTTTCCCAATTTATATTCAAAGGACGCTGCAAGTCGCTCACAAAATTCTGCATCATTTAATTGCATGAGTTCATCGGCCAACGCAATTTCTGCCGACCACACAATTGAACAAAAATGTCTTCCGTTGACACTTGGCAAGGGTAAAAATGCGAGCGGCCCGGTACGCATAAAACGTTGCCAGGCTGTCGCCTGATGCGGTAATTCGGTTTGCACCGTTGTAATAATGGCTTTGTGGCCGTAATCCCATTCGCGCGTTTCAAATTCTGCCAGCTCGCGAACTTTGGATTGCGCACCATCAGCGGCAATGAGTAAAGTTGCCGTTATAGATTCACCATTATCGAGCGTAATTTCAACTCCGCTGCCATTCACAATGGATTCTACGCGAGCAGGTTGTACTAAAGTGATTTGCGGATGTTGGCTTATTTTTTTACGCAAGGCCGCCAGGATGACTGAATTCTCAACAATATGGCCTAAATAATTCGCACGAACCTCTGCACAATTAAAGTGAATTTCCGCAGTGCCTTCACCATCCCACACATGCATATCGCGATAGGCGCAAGCACGCACTTTGGAAATTTCATCCCAAACACCAATGTGTGCTAATAAATCTTGCGAGGTTTGCGTGAGTGCAACAACGCGCGGATCAAAATTTTCGTCATTGAAATGCTGGATATTATTACCCGCTTCAATCAACGCAATTCGCAATAAGCTCGCATTTGTCTGTTGTACAATCGCACAGGCAAGACTAGCGCCTACCAAGCCGGCCCCAACGATGACAATGTCATAATGTTGCGATTGATCATTCATAAGTATTTTACATTTGCCAGACACGTTAAAATTTATTGCATTACTAATACTTCACTATGAAAGTTGTCATCCCACAAGGGGTTCGGTGACTTTCGCAGTTTTAAATCACTGAAACCAAAATCGTCAGCTTCCTTGCAAAGGATAATAATTTCCTTTAATGCACCAACTGATAGTCAGCTATTACGAATTAGTTTGAGACTTCATGTAATTATCAAAATGCTCAATATAATTGTCGAGATTGTGCTCCAACATCGATTTATATTGACCTAAAAAATACTCCATCAACTCTGCTTTCCTGTTTTGCAATTCTTTGCTCGATTGCAAATCTGTTGCACTTACCCAGGCGTTATAGCGCGCCGCTGCAAACATCAGTGATGCACTTACCTTGCCGCGTGCAATATCCGCTAACTGCTCATTAGCCAAATGAATATGGGCATCGGCGCGGTTAAAAAATTTTTCATCAGTATCTTCAGTCATTATTATTTTCCTGTCAGGATTAGTGAAATTATTATAAAAGTTTTTCGCCCGCCGTACCCATGGTTTGGGCGGCAAAGCGGGTTTTGATTGCAGGCATTAAATCCAGGCCGACAAAACCTAAATGGCGCAACGCAATTAAAGGTAAAGATGAACTGGAAAATAAACGCACAAGTTTATCGCTAAATTCTATCGTCAAGGCCTGGTCAAGTTGTTGGCGATGCAAATAATCTTGCAGCACACTTAACTCGCCGGTTTGCTTTCCAGCTAATTCGCCCTGAACTAACGCATCCACTAAACATACACAATCACGCAACGACAAATTAAAACCTTGCCCCGCGACAGGATGTAAAAAATGCGCTGCATTACCCACCAACACAATGTGCGAACGAATTTGTTCGCTCGCTGTTATTAATTTTAATTCGTAACTGTATCGCTTGCTGACGCGCAAAAATTTTCCCAGGCGATTGCCAAAACGCGCTTGTAGATGTGCTAGAAAATCTTCGTCATTTAACGCAACAATTTCACTGGCTTGATCGCGGGGTAACGTCAACACTAATGCAGATTCTTTAGCCGATGATTTATCACCGAGCGGCAAAAGTGCAAGTGGACCTTGCGTGGTAAAACGTTCGTAGGCAACACCTTTGTGCGGTTCACTGTAAGCAACATTCGCGATCAATGCCGTTTGGCCGTAATCTTTCACCTGCGAATCAATGCCCAGGGATTTTCGCAAGGGCGAATCACCACCATCGGCTACCACGGCGAGTTTGCACTTCAACTCAACCGCTTCGTTATTTGATTGAACGATCAAACACACGCCCTGTTGTTGCGGTTTTAATTTCTCTACGCGCACAGGAGCAAACAGCTGAATATTTTCCTTCGTTTGCAAATGATCCATTAAAACGCGGCCAATCCAGATATTGGGAATGACGTAACCTACGGCATCCAGGTCGTAAGTATTCGCATCGATCAAGCCGCCCATAAAATGTCCGCCATCACTTACGTGTACCTGGGCAATGGAAGTGGCATGCTGCGAAAGTTGTTCCCACACGCCCAGGCTTTCTAATATTTCCACACTACCCTGCGCAATTGCAGTGGAACGAGAATCAAAACCTGGTTGAAAATGTTGTGCATTGCTACCAGGAAAAATTTGCGCTTCCAGCAACGCGATTTGCCATTGCGGTTTTTGATGCGCGATCAAAAGCGCCAGGCTTGCACCTACCATGCCGCCGCCGATAATGGCTATGTCGAAACTTTTTTGATTCATGTGTCTACTTTGTAGGGTGGGTGGAGCGCAGCGATACCCACCGAAATTTATATTCAAGCTGATGGGTATCGCTGCGCTCCACCCATCCTACGTTATTCATTAAAATTAAAGTCATCTGTTATTCTTCCAGCCCAACACTCTGGCAAAATTCCTCGATGAACATATTTATGAAATGAAGACCAAGGCCAATCTTTTACCTCAGTAACCAACTTATGCTTTACAGGATTAAAATGTATGTAATCCACATGGCGAGCAAAATCGATTTCATCCCGAATTCTATGCTCCCAAAATCTCCTCTGCCAAATCCCTCTTTCGCCTTTGTTGATTCGGCTGGTAGAAATTTTTTCTTTCTTTCTTTTTAATCGACCGTGAAAATTCAGTTTTAATTAGCCGCCAACGATTCGAATAATCAGCATCATTTTCTGGCAATGTCCAAATTGCGTGTAAATGCTCTGGCAGTACAACCATTGCTTCAATTACAAATGGGTGATTACGCATAACATATTTGTGTGCATTGCGAAGCGCATCTATATTTTTCACCAATAGATCGCTTTTTCTATCCATAAGCACAACTGTAAAAAACCAGGTTCCACCCTGGGTCAAATCCCTTCTGTAATTTGTCATTTTCTTCCTTGTTTTTTGTACAAAATTTATATTGCTGTTTATTTTTTTCGTAGGGTGGGTGGAGCGCAGCGATATCCACCGCGATTACATTTAAATATTGATGGGTATAGCTGCGCTCCACCCATCCTACGAATTACGCAGCGATGAATTTAGGCCATTAGTGCTTCGATTTCTTCTACCGTTTTTGGAACATCTTTCGTCAGGACTTCATTGCCATCTTTAGTGATCACAACATCATCCTCGATGCGGATGCCGATGCCGCGCCATTTTTTTGCAACGCGCTCGTTATCGGGTGCGACATAAATTCCCGGTTCTACCGTCATTACCATTCCGGGTTCAAGCACGCGCCATTCGCCGCCGACTTTGTAATCGCCTACGTCGTGAACGTCCATTCCCAACCAGTGACCGGCGCGATGCATATAAAATTCTTTGTAGGCTTCGGTTTTAATTAATTCGTTGACATCGCCTTCGAGCAAACCGATTTTTACCAAACCTTCAGTGATAACTTTCACGGTCATTTCGTGCGGATCATTCCAGTGGTTGCCAGGCTTTGCAACGGCGATAGCTTCCAGTTGAGCTTGCAAACAAATTTCGTAAAGCGCTTTTTGCTCGGGTGAAAATTTTCCATTCACGGGAAATGTTCTGGTGATATCTGCGGCGTAAGATTCCAATTCGCAACCAGCGTCGATCAAGACCAAATCGCCATTTTTTAATTGCGCGGAATTTTCAATGTAGTGAAGTATGCAGCCATTTTTTCCACCGCCGACAATCGTGTTGTAGGCAGCAAAGCGCGCGCCGGCCATTTGGAATTCGTGCATGATTTCTGCTTCGAGTTGATATTCCATGACACCGGGCTTGCAAAATTTCATTGCGCGCGTATGCGCACGCGCGGAGATTTCGCCAGCTTCTTTCATCACGCGTAATTCAGCCGCGCTTTTGAATAAACGCAATTCATTTAAAAAATGGCTAAGATCTAAAAATTCGCCCGGTGGTGTTGCACCTGAGCGAACTTTTGCGCGGATTGTGTTGACCCAATCCATCACTTGTTTATCGAATTCGCTGTCTTTGCCCATGGCGTAGTAGACGCGTTCGCGGCCTTCGATCAGGCCCGGCAAAATATCGTCGATGTCGTCGATGGGAAATGAATCGTCTGCATCGTATTCGTTGATAGCACCGTCGGGGCCTGCGCGATAACCATCCCAAATTTCGCGCTCGCGATTGCGTTCGCGCACAAATAAAACATATTCACCGTGTTCACGGCCAGGAATTAATATGAGCACCGCTTGCGGTTCAGCAAAACCGGATAGATAAAATAAATCGCTGTCCTGGCGGTAATGATGTTCAGTGTCACGACTGCGCGTGCGCTCGGGTGCGGCGGGCACAATTGCAATGCTGTTTGGCTCCATCATGGCCATAAGCGCTTTGCGGCGGCGGGCGAATTCCTGTTTGCTGATTCTCATAAAAAATCTCTTTACTTATTCATGCTGCCCTCACCCCAACCCTCTCCCTTAGGGAGAGGGAGCCTGAGCTAGCCCCACTTGGACTGTCTTTGCCCCTCCCCTTTCAAGGGGGAGGTTGGGGCGCCCGGCTAGGGAGGGAGTTTAATTAATGAACCTGATTCGACGCTGGCGCGACAATCGCATCATCTGATGCTTTATTGGTTTGCGCTGCGTATTCCAAAAATAATGAAGCGGCGAGTTGGCGAACGTATTCGCTCACTTCCATATAATCCGCTTCATCGGAATCATCGCCATCTTCAACGGCAATTTGCGAAATGGCGGCGAGATCGCGCAAGCCATCTTCTGCTTCTTCCGTTAACAGGCGATCTGTTTTTCCTGCGGAACCAAAACCGGTTAAAAATCCGTAGCACCATTGGCCGAGTGTTGCGGTGCGTTGGCTGAGATCTGTGTCGTCATCGGGTAACAAAAGTTTTAAACCAAATCCATCGCGCAATTGTTGCAGGCTGACGTGATAAAGGTTGGTCAGTGCCTCGCGCACTCGTTCATCGGGTGCTTGCGTGAAATCCAGGAATTCGACGGCGTCCAGCAACCAGCGAACTTCACTTAATTCAGCACCCCCACTTAATTTTCCACAGAGCAAACCATGTAATTCGGAAGGGCTGGTGATAGCCCCGAGCGGCGCTATAAGGTTGCAGAAGTCGTCAAAATTGATGTTGTCGGGCACGAGGGATTGTTCAGTCATGGGAGCAAAAAGCCAATAGAAATAAATAGAAAATACAGAGGTGGAATGCTATCACGATGCAGTGCCCAATCTGTATTTTTCTCTCACAAATGACGCTGGCGCATTTTCGCACAGTCCTCGAAATCACTTTAAATCTGGCCGCTAACGCATTAGGGCGATTGACCCTCGCCAAGTCCCGCAATATAGTGGCAACCTTGCGTAAAATTTGCCTTGTTATTGGTCACCATCATGTCTGACGAACTCTTACTTTCTTTAGAAACCAAGCTCGACCGCTTGATTCTGCTCACCAGCCGCCTGCAGCAGGAAAATGCCGAGCTGAGGGCGCGTGAAAGCGCCTGGCAGCAAGAGCGCGTGCGCCTGATTGAGAAGAATGAGCTGGCGCGCAGCCGCGTTGAAGCCATGATTACTCATTTGAAAAGTTTAGATACTGAATAAGACCGATATAGGAATAACACCGTGGCTAACGAAACCGTTTTTGTAAAAATCCTCGATAAAGAATACCAGGTCGCCTGTCCGCGCGAAGAGCGCCAGGCGTTGCTGGAATCTGCCCAGTTGCTGGATGAGCGTATGAAAGCCATTCGCGGTTCGGGTGCGGTGATTGGTTTGGAGCGTATCGCGGTGATGGCGGCGCTCAATTTGAGCCATGAATTGCTGCAAGCCAAATCGGGTAACGCGGCGCCTGTTGGCATAGCAACGGATAGAGCTGACCTGCAACGCTTGAGCGATAAAATCGAAAAAGTGCTTGCGTCTTCTTAACAGACATATTTGACTTTAGCGGCACATTTCTCTTAACTCACTGGATAATTACATAACAATAGTGAGTGTCATCCTTGGATCAGTTAGTCCTCAGTTTTAACGATATTCCCCTTATCCTGGTGATCTTCCAGAGCTTGCTCTTTGCGATTTTGCTGGTGGTTGCCGATATTGGTAACCGTCGCGTAAACCTGTTGCTGGCCGGATTTATCCTGGCGTTGGGTTTGGATGCGTTTGATACGCTCATCTACTGGAGCCCGAGTATCAAAGGTGCTTACCTGCAAGGGCATATCCATATTTTTTACTGGCTGAAGTTCAGCGTTTATCTGGCGGCGCCGTTGCTCTATCTCTACGTGAAAGCCGTTATCCATTCCGATTATGAATTCAGCCGTCGCGACCTCAGGCATTTTATTCCGCTCGCCGCTTTTCCGGTGTTGATGTTTGCGCTTTATGCCAGCCTTACGCCAGAAGAGCGCGTGTTGGGCATTACGCAATACGGTTTGTTGTACAGCAAACCGGCTTTCCAGTTCCATTTGTGGGCGCGTCATTTGTTGTATTTGGGTTATGGCTTTGCGAGTTTGCGCTTGCTCCATCAATACCAGGAAGAACTCAAGCAGCGTTTTTCCAACATGGACAAGATTGACGTCTTCTGGCTGAAGTTGTTGACCGGCGGCTTCCTGGCCATTTGGTGTTGGGTGTTTGCGTCTTACCTGCTCACCTTGCTGAATTATTCGATGTGGTTGGGCAATATCATTGGCATTGCCGGCAATATTTTCAGCTTTGTGTTTATCAATACTTTGGTGCTTTATTCGATTGCCAAAGCAAATCACGGCAAACGCGAAGTGCGTGCGGAAATGGTTGTTGAACCCATCGATGTTAAACCCCTTAGCGATGCACAGGATGCAGCGGTGGTTGAACAAATTAACCAATGGATGGCGCAAACCCGTTTATTCCTTGATCCCGAACTGACCCTTGAACAACTTGCGGAGTCGGTAAAGCTGTCGCCCCGCCGGATTTCCAATGCGATTAACCGTCACTCAGGCCAGAATTTTTTCGATTACATCAATAGCTTTAGGGTCAAAACCGCCGTTGCTATTTTGACCGAGCGCGGGATGGACGCGAATATGCTGGATGTTATTGCCGATGCGGGATTCAACAGCAAATCCACCTTTTACCGGGCGTTCAAGCGTGTCATGAATATGTCGCCAACGGAGTTTTGCGATCAACTGGCTAGGGAAAAAAATCCTTAAGCTTCGTTTTTTAAAAATTATTCCTCATTTTTTTCGTAACAAAATTCCTATTCTCCTTCTAGCTTATCTTTTAAAAATCAACGGGATAGATTTATTCCCAAAATCCCAACATCGGTAATTTCCGATAGTGAGACTCCCAAAAAACGCCCTTACCGGCGTTGGGGCGACGGCGTTATGTAGTTTTTTTAAGGTGTATCCATGGCAGCGCTGCTTACAGGTCGACAAGACTGTTTGCAGGTTGAAGGACGCTGCCAAAGACCGGATAACAATAACCCTCGGAGTCTTCACTATGAAAACCACCTCAAAAGCCTTGTACGGGCTTGTGTTCTTTTTGATTGGAATTTTTTCCTGGCTAAATGCCTATGCGCAAACGACCTACACCAGTGGCGTAAGCTACTCAGGTGGTAGCACCGCTATTTTGTGGTTCAAACCCAATTCATCCACCGATTGGGTCGATGTCCACTACAACACCGGCACCGGCCAACTCAATGGCCGTATGGCGTTGAATACCGGTACCGGGCGCTATGAACAAACTATTACTGCATCTGCCGGTACCAGTGTCACCTATTCATTCACCTATGCCATCAACGGTTTGGCTTATGACACTACCACCAGCACTATGGTGGTAAGTTCATCATCAAGCACAAGCAGTGTGCCTACAAGCTCATCGTCATCGGTGGTAACAAGTTCCAGCCAGAGCAGCGTCACCAGTTCCTCGGTGGCATCGTCCAGCATCGCCAGTTCGGTTGGCAGTTCATCCAGTTCCGGCGCAATTGCGTTCGGCGCACAAGATAACAGCAGCAGTGTTGTACTGTGGTTGAAGCCTAACAGCACTAACGTTTCATGGGCTGATATTCACTACAACCTGAACAGCACTGGCCAACAAAACATGCGCACCACCTACAACGCTTCGTTGAGTCGTTATGAAATGGTGGTGAGTGTTTCTCCAACAGCCAATCCGTTGTCAATCAGCTATTCATTCACCTACCAAACGCCGACAGGTGCTTATGATTCAGCAAACTTCGTCTTTAACCGAACCAGCTCCAACAGTTCGTTAAGTCTTAGCTCAAGCTTTTCCAGCGTTACGAGTTCGGTAAGTTCAAGCAGCCTGGTGTCCAGTAGTTCGGTGAAAAGTTCTTCCAGCTCAAACAGCTCTGTCGCATCCTCAATAGTATCCAGCTCTTCAACTAGTGCGGCGGCCTTTGTGCAAGGTGTTTCCAAACTGGGCTCCACCGCGACCATTTGGTTCAGGGCGCCTACCACTCAACAATATGTGATACTGCATTATTTAGTGGGCACCGGCAGTCAAAATAACCCGCAAATGACGTTCAATAGCAGTTTGAATCGTTGGGAAGCAGTCATTAATCCCGTTGCAACGGGCGATACTATTCACTACAACTTCACTTACCAGGGACCAAACGGTGGCAACCTGGATTCCGCCTGGTTCAACTACACCCTGGTAGATGGCGTTTGCAAAGTGAATTACTCACCTTTGGGCGGTTCTTTCTACAGTGCCCAGAATGTAGTCTTGACCCCGACAGAAACTGGCAGTGTTATACGCTATACCCTGGATGGTTCAGCACCCAACCCAACGTCACCGGCATACAGCGCTCCCATCAGTGTCACCAACGCAGCAACCATTAACGCCATTGCGATTAAGGCCGACGGCACTGAATCGGATTTGTGTTCACAAACTTACGCCATCAACAAGGTTCCTGGCACGCTCAATCCACCCGCTTTTTCCCTGGCGAGCGGCACTTACAATAGCTTGATTCGCGTAACCCTGAACTCCGACCAGGCAGGTGCATTCATCCACTACACCACCGATGGTTCAACACCGACAATCAATTCGCCTGTTTATACCGGCCCCATTGAAGTCAAAATTGATACCACTAAAAACCCTGTCGTAAACACCACCAACATCAAGGCAATTGCGACAAAAACCGGGTGGACAACATCCGCCGTCAATAGCGCGACTTACACCATTACCAGCAATACCACCTCAAGCTGGAATGGTTTAACGACCTTCAAGATGGTCAACGGCACCAAAGGTAAATACGCTGATAGCAAGGTTTACTGGGCGATTATTGGTAAAGATTGGAACACCGACCAGTTTGTGCACGTAGACATGAATGGCAACCTGGTACCTATGAGTGTGGGCGATAATGGCCAGCTGACCAAAAACGGTAAGCCTTACGCCAACTACTTCTACTCATTGGCGCAAACCAAGCAAATCACCATTCCCGCGATCAACTCCGCGCGCTTGCTAATGAGCGTGGGTAGCCCCATGTACATTTGGGTAAATATTGATGGTAACGGCAAGGTTGCTTACGCTGGCGCTAACGTTGAAAACCCAACCGATCCAAACATCGACGTCATCTTTGACTTTGCCGAATTTGCCATTGTCGAGAAAGACAAGCCTTACCAGGGCATCTTTATCAATACCACCCGCGTCGACCTGTTCGGCTTCCCGGTACAGTTGACTGCCAATGGTTTGGATGGATTTACCCAAACCGTGGGCGAGCCTTTGACTGAAAGCCGTGATGAACTCTTCGCACGTTTTAACGCAGAGACACCAGCAGAGTTCCACAACCTGTCGCTAGCGCCCTATGCACCCTACCGCATCATGGCGCCCGCCCATGCCAGCTTCCAGACTGGCGGCAGCAACGCAACCTATCTGGATGATTACATCAGCCAGGTATGGGAACAATATCGCCACCAAAACCTGACCTTGAACCTGAACAATGGCTGGCCAACCTTTACAGGCCATGTTGAGGGTGATGCCTTTATCTTCACTGATGGCCTGGGTACTTACCGCATCTACGGTAAACCTTCCACCTCAATGGCGATGTTGGGCAATGGATACCTTGACGATGCAACCGGGACACAACCCAAAACCCCGGAACACGACAAGCAACTGCAATTACAAGCGCAAGTGTGCGCTGCATTGAATCGTCGTGTGGCGCATCTGGCCGGTAGCCAATGGCATAACTCTGCCAATTTCTTCCCGGCGGGGGAACGTGCTAACTACTTCACCAAGTTCTGGCATGACCATGCGCTGAATGGCCTGACCTACGGCTTCTCTTACGATGACGTTGGCGGCTACAGCCCATCAATCTATACCCCCGCGCCAACTAGTGTTTCAGTGACTGTTGGCTGGTAAAACCATAACCCTCTGCTTCAAGGATGAAGCATGTTGTTCAACGCTCTGGCACACGCCAGTTTGGGCCCACCCCTCATGGGCCCTTTTTTTATTCAAAAATAAAAAATTCCTGCATTGATGCTTTTTAGCCAAACCGCTCACCCTCAAACCGATCTGGTTTCCTGATGTACAAAATCTTAACTTTCGGCGTAAGTCCAGCGGTTTATAAGACCAAATTTGCCTAAACGGTTATAAGACCCAAGCTTAATATCATTTGCGATTGGTTATAGAGTCTGGGTTATACTGGACTCCAGCCCTGGAATGTTCGCAAACCGACAAGTCCTTGAGCCGATTTCCACAAAACTGGTGGTGTCTCGTTGTGTTTGGTGTGCATGTCCGCTTGACGGAAAGCCTTAAAAACCACAGGTGCTACCTCCTTGAACCTATGGGTTCAAGGCCAGCTTGGTAGCGGCATTTTCGGGGTGTCTTTTTACCATGTTTTAAAAATGCCATTCTTGGCGATTTTTAAAACGTCGCTTTACGATTTCTGGCGCAAGCACGCGGGCTTGCTTGAAATCTTAAGCTCGCATTTGCCGTTGGCAAATGATGGCGCATCCTTGCGCCACACCATTCAGAAAGATTCTCTCCAACTTCCAGATTTTTTGCTCGCTCATCTCTACAATGATGAGGTGTCCAATAGCATTTATCCTTTTCACATGACGATAATCCCCGATCTTCGACAATCCCTGCGCAAAGAATTGCGTGCACGTCGCAATAGCCTGACACCGAGCCAACAGGAAGCGGCGGCGGCCTGGGCATTGCGTCATTTAATGAAGTTGCCCAAATTTTTACGCGCCCAACGGGTTGCCCTCTATATTCCCGCTGATGGAGAACTTGATCCGCGTCCTATCGCCCAACAGCTGTGGAAAATGGGTAAACATTGTTATCTACCCGTGCTTCATCCCACACAAGAGCGCCAGCTGTGGTTTGTGGAATACAAGGCTGATACGCCATTACGACCAAACCGGTTTGGCATTCCCGAGCCTGATCATCGCTACGAGCAAAAAATTGCTGCAAATTTGCTGGATATCGTTTTGTTGCCATTGGTGGGTTTTGATCGCAAAGGTGGACGTTTAGGCATGGGAGGCGGGTTTTACGATACGACTTTTGCATTCCATAAAGGTAAAAAGACCAAACCCTATTTGCTGGGAATGGCGCACGCCTGCCAGGAAGTTGAAGCCCTAGAGATGGCTGATTGGGATGTTCCTTTGTACGGGATCGTTACGGATAAAGAAGTGATTCTGGCAGATAAGCAATAGTAGAGAATTGCCAATCCCTGGCAACAGAAATTACCTAAGGCGCTTTAGCAACAACAACTTCTGTCGTTTTGGCGCTAAACAGGGTTTTGGCCTCTGCAAAGAGTGTGACGCACACGCAGAGACAAAACACCATTACAACCACTGAAATAATATCGAGTTTCATGGTTCACCTTTGACGCATCGTTATTTTTAGCGAGTGATGAATCACCCGAACGTCAGCCACAAACCAGCTAAAAAATGTGGTGAGAAGAATAGAATAGTACAAGTGTTTAAAAAAGATACAGCGCGAATAGCATTTTCATAGATAAATGCCAAAAATCGCATCATTTTTGTGCACTAAAGCTCATTTTATCTGCCAAAAAGCAATGTACGACGTCCTTGTCGTCGCTTCAGTCACTCATTATTGCGCTGTTGTCACACGGCTGTAGTGATCGCCAATACGGCTACGCAATTGCACAGCCTTAACATTTGCCGCTACCGGATCTTTATAAACCTGCCAGTTTTTACCTTGGTCCACACTGTATTCCACCGTCAAACCAACATAGGCAGCATTGGCCAAAAGCTGGCCATTTTGGATGACGCCGCCCGGAGGAGGTAAATAGAAAGAAGAACCCGAGGCAGCCATTTTGGGCAATTCTTTCGCCACCAAAGCAGCAGAGAAATCAGCCCACTCTTGCAGGCGCGCCTGGGTGTTTGGTTTATCACCTTCCCAATCCGCCTTATGCCACGCACGTTCCGCCAGCGCGATAACACGTGGATAAATCATTTGCTCAAATTGCTCCGGCGTACGCACAGTTTCGCTCCACAACTGGCCTTGTATACCTACGATATTTTCAGGCTTGCGCAACTTGGGCATTTCACGGCCAACCAGCGCTTCCAGGTTGGTAATAGGCACGCCTTCGCGGGTTTTGTCGGCATTCGCGTAGTAGTTGTCTGGCATAAAGCCGAAGACTTTGGCGGTATCCGAGTAGCGAGTTGCCCAGTAGTAACCGCGCTCATCAAAATTGGCTTCATAGGGATGATCAAAATACAGATGCGAACCGGGCGATAACACGACTTGATAACCTGCGTTTGCCAAACGATAAGCGCGGTCAGCAACGCCCCACTCCCAGATATTATCCCAGGCATTGGCGTAAACCTTGTCGCTCGCAAATTGCTTGCGGTTAAAGGTGTTGGTTGGGTCGTACATCAAACCATCTTCCCAACCCGCCAGATTCAGGCCGCGGGAATTGGTAATATCCGCAATCTTGCTGACGAAATAAGGTTTCAGGTCAGCAACACCCGTCACGCCTTTTTCACCTTTGGCAAAGAGCGCTTTACATGCTGGCGATTGTTGCCACGCACCCTTACCAACTTCGTCGCCACCCATGTGGAAGGTCGTCATCTTCAAACCGGCAGCACGATACATTTGCTGCAGTTCATAAACGACTTTCTCAGCAAAATTGTAGGTTGACGGCAAGCATACGTTGATCGCATTATCCGTGTAGTTTTGCACGCTCATGTATTGCGATTTATCTGCCGGATCGCTCAATAGATATTGTTCAGCGGCCTCTTTCTGGCCAGCGGCAAGCAGCTTTTTATAACGTGCCTGCATGGACTTGATAGCAGCACGGGCATGGCCAGGCATATCGATTTCAGGGATAACCTCGATATGGCGAGCAGCGGCAAACTTCAGGATTTCGATAAAATCATCGCGCGTGTAATAACCATTGCCCGAACCGGATTTGCTGGGGCCAGTACCCAACTGGGTCAGCAAACATTGGGTTTCCGTAAGGTCGAAGCAGCGATTGCCACCCACATCGGTCAGCTCGGGTAAATCCGGAATCTGGATACGCCAGCCCTCATCTTCGGTGAGGTGCATGTGCAATTTATTGAGTTTGTAACGGCCCATTTGCTCGATCAAACGCAAAGTCACCGCTTTACCGTGGAAGTTACGACCCATATCGTAATGCATACCGCGCCAACTAAAGCGCGGGCTGTCAGTTACCGTCAGTTTGGGCAAATCGAATTGGTTGGCGGTGCCCGCAGGCATAAGGCTAAGCAAGCTTTGGATAGCATAGAATGCGCCCGCATTATCAGCGCCATTCAAGGTAATCTTGTCGCTATCTATCGACAAATTGTAGCTTTCTTCGCCCAATGCGACGCTATCTTTTGAAGAACTGGTCGCTGCGTCTGCCGTCAATAAAATTACTTTGCCAGAAGCGGGAACATTGTCGGGCTGGGAATCCAGCACCAAGCCAGCGGCTTTCAATTGTTGTTGCAGATAAAGCGCTTCCTGGGTCAAACGACCCGCGTAGCGAATTTGCCAGCCGCCATCGAGCCTGGCGCTGCCCTTGCCTAATTTGAGGGATTTTGGCGTTGGGATAATCAGCTGCGTTTTAGCCGAAACCTGGTTAACAGCAAGATTATCCTGGTAGCGCGACGCCGCTGTCGCTATAGGAAAGAGATCATTTTTACCATGGCCGCCAAAACGCAACTGCTGCTCGGGTTTTTCGAAAGCATCAACAAAACTGTGCAAATCCTCGGTATCTGTATTGGCAAAAACTGCCGGCGTTAAACCTTGCTCGGCAATAAACGCACGCGGCATAAAATCGGTATAACTCACCAGCCAATCACCGGAACCAAACAAAAACTCCAGGCTGGCACCTGCGGCTAAGCCAGCAAAATTTTTGGTCGGCGCAAGCTCGTTCAAGTCGCCATTAATATGCGTGAGGCGCAAACCCGCCACCTCTTTTGCATGGATTTTGCGCACAGAATGGAAGTAAATCCGCCAATTTCCCTCACCCGCTGGCAGCGCTACCGACGAATGGTTATTCAGCACAAGATGCGATTCCGTCCCTTCCGCGCCAAAATTGGTAAGCACGCCAAAACGAAGTTCGGTTTTTTGGGCAAATTGGTTCAAATCCTGCTGGCTCAAGCTCTTGGGAGCCTGGGCGAAACTCATCGAGCTGAATAAAGTCGTGCACAGCAACGCCATGCCAAGGGTTGATCGTTTCATTATTGGACTCTCTGTAGACTCTCTTGTAGTTCGGCCATGTAAGCGGCCATTTTTGACAGCTAATCGCTGATATGGATGGAGCTTAGTCGATTAACGCGAAAAGACAACGTTGTCTAAGGATACACAATAATTCTTGAAACGCTAGGGGACGAACAAAAATTAACCCTTTTGGTTAGTGAAGTTTGGGAAGGGTCAACGCGCCTTCAAAAAATCCATCACCGTTTTATTCCACACATCGGTCGCCTGGAACATAGCGTAATGGCCAACTCCGGGCAGCATGACCAGTTTTGCATGCGGGATAGCGGCTGCGATTTCCTTCGCGTGATCAGGACGAATCAATTCTTCTTGTTCGCCATCCATTACCAAAGTAGGTGCTGTGATTTTTGCGAGCTGCGCCGCTGTAAAGTTAGGCTCATTCAACCACATCATTTTTATTTTATTGGCAATGACCGGAAGCTGTTCAGGTGTTGGCGATAAATCCAGATAATCACGACCATTATCGCGCTGGAATTTTTCAGGTGTCACTGTCTGCAAATATTCCAGGAAATGTTTTTGTAATCCGGCGGGATTTATATTCGCACCATAAGCCACCAATTTTTTTACCCGCTCCGGATGATGGATCGCCATATCAATCCCGATATTTCCACCATCGCTCCAACCCACAATATACGCTGAAGGAATTTTTAACTTGTCCATCAAACGAATCGTATCTTCCGCCATTAAGTGATAAGTCAACACAGCACTTGAATCACTGCTGCGCGCCTGACCGCGACTGTCTGGTGTAATTACGCGATAATTTTTTGAGAAAAATTCAACCTGATGTTCCCAGGAACTTGCAGCGCCCATACCACCGTGCAAGAAAATAATCGGCTCACCTTTCCCGTGTTGCTCGACGTAGACGGTGATGTCATCGAGTTTAATGTATTCGCCTTTAGTGATTGCTCCAGCAGCTTGTGAAAAAACCGCCCCGAAAGAACTAAGCAAAAAAAATCCAACTGACATTGCTAAACGATAAATTTTTTTACTCATGCGGTCGACTTTTAAATGTTAATTAAAATTTAAAAGAAAGAGGAACCAATTCTTTTATATTCCAGAATAAGTTGTTATTTAATTTTAAAAACAACATTGACTGATTTGCTGATTTCAATAGTTTTTGGAACAAACATATTTGAAGCAGCAGAATCAGGAACAAAATCCAAAGCGGGCGGAGCAACAAATTCAGGTGGAGACATATTAGCGCCTTGATATTCTCGTACACCAAAAATAGCTTGATAGGCTGAAAGACTGAAATCCTGACTCAAAGCATGTACAGAAATTATTTTTACGCCCATACCATCTGCTAAATCATTTGCTTTTTTTCTGGCATCTTTCGTTGCTTGCTTTGTTAGATCGCTTTCGATGGCTTGCCTGTTAGACACATCAAAACTTGTTCTTATATTTTCTATATTTCCCAGTTTAAGCAGCTGATCAGCTAACAGCGTGTATTGTTCAATTTTTTTAATCTCAATAACGTAATCTTGTGATACGTCATAACCCAATATATCCAAGTCATTATAATGATCATCACGCTTACGCTTGGTACGTTTGGTATATTCAGACGATGTTACTTGCTCCTTCGGTATACCCAATTCTTTCGCAATAGCTAGAACGGCTTGTCCTTGCTTAAATACCTTAATGCCAGCCTCTTTTGCATCTTTGCTAAACTCAGTCACACTAAAGGAGATTTTTGCACTATCCGGTGCCACCTTGATTTCTGCTGAACCGCTAGCAACCAAATAAGGAAAATTTAAAATTTCACTCGCGAATGCGCAGTTTGCGATACAAAGAACCATAATTAAAAATAAATTTTTCATGTTTTCATCCTTTTTAAAATAAAGCTCATTTAGTGCACTAACCAGTCCCATGAAGTCCCTGGGCATTACAGGGAAATTGTTGAGAATACACAGGAAATGCCTTTGAGTGATGTCGCAACATAGATATCGTGCCGGACCTACAGCAATTTTTCGAAATACATAGAAAACACAACAATCCGTAAGAGAGAAATTTTCAAGTACACTGCCTAACCTAAACGTTATCCTCTAAAAATAATCACATCATTTAAAGCCTTCTCTATTGTTAATATATCGTTTTTGTTAGTACTTTCAAATGCGCTAGCCTCCCCACTAGATGTTGTTAAAACAACTCTATACAAAAAATTTTCTTTGATTGAAAAAAACCAAAATACACCTACTGCAAGCAAGAGAGATGGCCAAACATACGAAGAAAAGCTATTGGCCTTACCAAAAATAATTAATAACCAAATAATACCAATTGCTATAAGTATTCCCGGTATAGTTTTTGACTCTGTAATATTCGTTTTAGTTACCTTAACTGAATTTATAGCAGCCATTGCATAAGTTTGACTGCCGGCAATAAAGCGAGCATTAGTAATTTTAATATTGCCATTTTCAAAGAAAATTTTTTCTTCCATAAAGAACTCCTTTAATTAAAATAATTATTTACTTTATCTATCCCAAAAAAAACCTATAAGCTTCATTTTTGGTTTCATCCCAATAGGGATAATTCAAATCGTTCAGGAATATTTTCAATTCCGCATAATCCTTTTTCGGAACCTGCATCCCAACCAAAACCCGCGCTGATGCAGAGCCATGGTTGCGGTAATGGAACAAAGAAATATTCCAGCGGCCTGCAACCTTATTCAGAAATGTCATCAAGGCACCGGGGCGCTCCGGGAATTCAAAACGATATAAAACTTCATCAGTTGCTTGCGGTGCATGGCCGCCAACGAGATGGCGGATGTGTAATTTCGCCAATTCATTTTCTGTCATATCGACCAGATCATAACCTTGCTCTTTTAATTCAGCGACAAGGTCTGCGCGATCTTTTCCACCGGCGGAAACCTGGATGCCAACAAAAATTTTTGCAGAGGCTGTATCCGCGTAACGATAATTAAATTCCGTGATATTGCGTTTACCAAGCGCCTTACAAAATTCTTTGTATGCACCAGGGCGCTCGGGAATTGTCACCGCCAAAATGGCTTCGCGTTGTTCACCCGTTTCTGTTCGTTCACTGATGTAACGCAAACGATCAAAATTAATATTGGCACCACTCACAATCGCCACCAACGTTTGGCCAGTGATGCCATGTTGCGCGGCGTATTTTTTCAAACCGGCGATGCTGGTTGCTCCTGCGGGTTCGGCGATGGAGCGCGTATCTTCAAAAATATCTTTGATGCCTGCGCAAATTTCATCGGTAGTGACCGTGATAGTGTCATCGACTGTTTTGCGCAAGATACGGAAAGTTTCTTCACCAATTTGCGCTACAGCAATGCCATCAGCAAAGATGCCTACTTGCGGTAAAACAACGCGCTTTTTCTTTTCCATTGCGGCGTACAAGCAAGCTGATTCATCGCTTTCTACCGCAATTACTTTAGTTTCAGGACGCACGTATTTTATGTATGCCGCAACACCTGCTGCCAGGCCACCGCCGCCTACAGGTAAAAAGACTGCATCAATTTTTCCCGGATATTGGTGCAAAATTTCTAGGCCAATTGTGCCTTGGCCTGCGATCACATCGGGGTCATCAAATGGATGGATATACGTCAGGCCTTTTTCTTCAGTGAGCTTTTTCGCGTGCGCGGACGCTTCGTCATAACTGTCGCCATGCAAAACTACCTTTGCACCGCGTGCTTTTACTGCGTCGACTTTAATCGCAGGTGTAGTGCGTGGCATCACGATGGTCGCTTTAACGCCGAGGTGCTGTGAGCCAAGTGCCAAGCCCTGCGCATGATTACCGGCAGAGGCGCAAATCACACCGCGGTTGCGCTCCTCTTCAGTCAGCTGCTGCAACTTGTTATAGGCACCGCGCAATTTAAATGAAAACACTGGCTGTAAATCTTCGCGTTTGAGCAAGACTTTATTACCGGTGCGACCTGACAGCAGGCGCGCTTCGTCGAGCGGGGTTTCAACCGCCAGGTCATAGATACGGGCATTAAGGATGCGTTTTATGTAGGATTCGGGCATAGGAATAAGAACTTTTGGGATCGAATAATGTGATCTGCATAGTAAACAATTTGGTGCGTTCTAGCACACCCCAATCGCGCCTTTTGGTGGAAACTCCGTATAATGCGCGCACTAAAACCTCACTTTAAATGCAAGATAAAAACTACACCCCACCCTAACCCTCCCCTTGATAAGGGGAGGGGACGGATCACACTCTGAACTAAATCGGCTGCGCGCCCCCGCAGGTAGGGGGGAGGTCGGGACGACTGCATGGATGCGGGAAGTAGAGCCACGCAGGATGCAGTTGCCGAGGGGGGTTAAAATTACTAAACAGGAATTCATAATGACCCAAGACGAACTGAAAAAAGCCGTTGCCCGTGCGGCGGTCGATTACATCACCCCCAAACTGTTTAATGATTCCATTATCGGTGTGGGCACCGGCTCTACCGCGAATTTTTTTATCGATTATCTTGCCGATATCAAAACCCGTTTTGCTGGCGCAGTGGCGAGTTCAGATGCGTCTGCCGAACGTTTGAAAAAGCTGGGCATTGATGTATTGGATTGCAATTCGGTGAGCGAATTGGTGGTGTATGTGGATGGCGCTGATGAAAGCAATGCACAATTGCATTTAATCAAAGGCGGCGGTGCAGCACTAACGCGTGAAAAAATTGTGCGCGCAATTTCCAAAGAATTTGTATGCATTGCCGATGGCAGTAAATGGGTTGATGTGTTGGGTAAATTTCCGCTGCCCGTTGAAGTCATTCCTATGGCGCGCTCTTACGTTGCTCGTGAGATCGTAAAAATGGGCGGTGCACCGGTTTATCGCGAAGGTGTAGTCACTGATAACGGTAATGTCATCCTCGATGTGCACAACTTAAAAATCACTGATCCGGTCAATTTGGAAAATACCATTAACCAAATTACCGGTGTCGTCACCAATGGTTTGTTTGCGGTTAAACCGGCAGATGTTTTGCTATTGGGAACTGCTGAAGGCGTGAAAACAATTACTGCTTAAAACCTGTTATTGCGCGCAGGTTTTCAACGTAGAAAGCCTGCTCTATCACTTATTTATTAGCGTCACTTTTTTAATTCTTTTTCGTTTTATGTTTTTCGCTGTTGTAGATTTTTATCTTTTAGATGGAGTCGTATCGCCACATCAATTCCTTTCCAACCAGCTTAACAAACCTATGTTAATCAACGTACGGACTCTTTAAGGTCGCCGTGCGAGCCTGCTAACCCTTGGAGATGGCTTCCTCCTGTCGATATGTTTTAACGCTGTTAAGCATATACCCTATTCAGTTTTTACCCATAATTCGCGAAGGTCGCCACCTGCCGGGCCAAATGTCTTTACGACATTTCATGAGCCATATGAGGTAAAGACTTGTATTAACCACCTAATTCGAGGATGAACCATGAAGAAAATATTGAGTAAGGTCGCTATAGCGCTAATTTCCACCGTTGCGATTTTTTCCACGCCTGGCTTCGCTTCTGTGATCACCAAAGATTTAAGTGTTTTGGGCGTACAGAAAAGCCCTGGAGAGCTGAACTGGAGTTTCGACACAACTGGCGGTTCTGCAAATTTGGCATTTTCGCTGATAGGCCTGAGAAGCCTGGATGGATACAACAATTGCTGCACTGATATTTTTCATTTGCTGTTGAACGGAAATGAAATTTTTACGGGCTCTTTTAACATGGGCGGTGGTGGTTCAAACAAAATATTGTTCAACCCTAATGGCGGCACGGCAGTTACTACCACTTACGGTGCAACGGACAATGTACATAATTCCCACCAGACAACCTGGTTGGGTGGTATGACCCAAATTGACCTTCCGTTGATCCTCTTGGCCGGAACCAATCAGCTCGAATTCAAATACACCGGCTATGGTCAGGCGCCCAATGATGAATGGTGGGGCGTTAATGTTGCTACCATCATGACCTCTGCGACGGCCTTGTCAGAATCCAGTAGCTATTTGCTGTTGATCATTGGATTACTGAGCATCATCAGCCTGCGCCGCAGGAGTTTGTGATCCGAATACGAAACACCATAAACAAAAACCCCGGCCTGAGCCGGGGTTTTTGTTTATGGGGTCAACGGATATTAACGACGACGAACTCGCCCTGCCAATATCAACCCCAAGCCTAACAAGCTCAGCAGCAATGTAGCGGGTTCAGACACTTTCACAGGAGGTTTTGGTGGCTCCGGTGGTTGTGGTGGAACGTAATTCCAGTGGTAATCGTGAATCTCACCATTGCCAACATAAGATTTGGCCGCAATCGCACCGTTCAGGTTTGAATTGGTGTTGATAGTCGCGTTCAGCGCCAAAATTGAACCGTACCAGGAATCACCAAAGTTCAAGGTGGTTGCGTCTGCAAAGTTCCACAACACATTATTCGCCTTGTTCTGGAAGCCGTTTACATGAGCGTTGCCTGCGGTAAAGCTGGTGCCGCTTACGTTGATCACAACATTCAATGCATTACCAAAATCTATACCCCAGTTCAGGTTGGCAAGATCGGTGGCAGAGATATTGAACACAGCCAAATCAGTTGCAGCGCCGGTGTATTTGAAGGTTTTGTTATTGCTATCGCCAGTGATAGTGAAGTTGGCAGACGTTGCCAAACTTTTGAAGTAGTTGGATTCACTGGTCAATTCAGTCAAAAGTGCATTTTTTTCAGTGGTTAAAGAACCATCGGTCACTTTCTTCACACAACCGCTTGACCCCATACCATTACCGTTACAGATATTAGTCGGACCAGTCAAAGTGCCTTGATATGCAATATAACCAGCTTCTATATGCATGGCGTTGTTGCTGGTAAAGTTACCGACGACTTTTACGGTATCGGCAGTCGAGCTTTTGTTAAGATGCTGTGCGAATACGCTACCATGGACAAGGTCGCCGCCAATAAAGGCTTTACCTTCGACATGGCCGCTGCCACCAGATACATTGAAGTCACCGCTAAGGATGATGTTGTAGTCACTAAGGGGAGTTGCACTTACACTTACCGAGGCCGCTACCAATCCCAATGCGACCACGCTTTTAATAAATTTAACAGGCATATAAAAACCTTTTTAGGGATAAATAAAATTCTGGCGTTTAAATGCAGGTTCTATGCCCACATTTATAAGTCCTTAATCTAAAAGGATGTCTCATTATAAGTGATAACCAGTTCACACAAATTGTAAATTAAACCGACAGCGCTGTCATTAAATTTGTACAAAAAATCATCGATACACATTCACACGCTACGTCGCAGGGCCATATGAATTTTACTTTTCCCGCCATAGGCATCATCCACTCCTGTTTTAAGGAAAAATTCGGCATTCCACGGCAGCCAGGCCTGGCACCTTTAGCGACTGCGCAGCTTGAATTGTTGCCCCCATACAATGACCGGGACGCGCTGGATGGTTTGGAAACCTGCAGCCACATTTGGGTCCAGTTTGTATTCCATGCCAATAAACGCGATGAATGGAAACCCAAGGTAAAGCCGCCACGCCTGGGTGGTAATAAAAGCCTGGGTGTGTTTGCAACCCGCTCACCTACCCGGCCAGCGCCAATCGGGTTATCGGTCGTTAAACTGGAGGGCATCAGCGAACTTGACGGAAAGTTGCTATTAAACCTGAGCGGTGTCGACCTTTTGGATGGCACGCCAGTATTGGATATCAAACCCTACGTGCCCTATGTCGATCTCGTCCCCGAAGCCATCAACCAATTTGCAAATGATGCACCGCGTTTACTCGAAGTCGAATTTAGCAATGAATGTGCAGTCTTTTGTAACGAATATTGTCAAAAACATCAGATTGAGCTGGAGAGCTTAATTCGACAAATCCTGCAGCAAGATCCGCGTCCACAATATCAACAACCTGAACCTGAGCGACTTTATGGCATGAAGCTACTGGACCTCAACGTGCAATGGCGCTACATCACCGACCTTAACATCCAGGTTTGCGCCATCCAAAACAGCTGATCCGGTCAGTGTAAATTAGGGTTAAATCTGGCTCCGTCCAATGGCCATTTATTTATGCTTACGTTCGCCATTCACAACAGAGCAATAATCATGAAACATCTCAGACACTACATTTCGCTCGCCTTATTAAGCTGTTTTGCCCTTGTTACCTTTGCCGCCGATGAACACGCCGAGGCCTGGCAAAAATCCCAGGGTTGGTGGAACGCCACCGATATTCCCGCTTTTGATAGCAGCAAAATCGCCAGGCAATTGCCGCTGGTAAAAGTACAAGGCAATAAATTCGTCGACGAAAAAGGCAATGTGGTTATCTTTCGCGGCGTCAATATTTCTGACCCGGACAAACTCGTCAACGATGGTCACTTCACGCGCAAGCATTTTGAAGTGATTAAAAGCTGGGGAGCGAATGTTGTGCGCATTCCTGTACATCCATCTGCCTGGCAAAAGCGCGGCAAAAAAGGCTATTTGCCGATTTTGGATCAAGCTATCCAATGGGCGAACGAGTTGGATATGTACGTGATTGTGGATTGGCATTCCATCGGAAATTTAAAATCCGAAATGTTCCAGACACCAAGTTATTACACCACCAAACCGGAAACTTTTGATTTTTTCCGCACCGTTGCCGCGCGCTATAAATTTGTTAACGCCGTTGCCATGTATGAAATTTTTAATGAGCCAACGGTTTATGGTGGTCAGTTAGGCGTGCTGAGTTGGGCTGATTGGAAAGCCATCAACGAAGAAGCGATTACCATCATCCAGGCGCATAACCCGAACGCCATTTCCTTAGTCGCCGGTTTTAATTGGGCGTACGATTTAACACCCGTCGCCACCGCACCCATTGAAAAAGAAAATGTTGCTTACGTGAGCCATCCTTATCCGATGAAAGTGAAAGCGCCCTTTGAAAAAAACTGGGAGCATGATTGGGGTTATGTCGCGGATAAATATCCGGTCATCACCACCGAAATTGGTTATGAACTGGCGACGGATAAAGGCGCACATATTCCGGTCATTGACGACGGCAGTTATGGCCCGCGCATCACCAATTATTTAGCGAGCAAAGGTATCAGCTGGGTGGCCTGGGTGTTCGATCCTGACTGGGCGCCGCAAATGATTGAAGACTGGGATTACAAACCCACAATGCAGGGAAAACATTTCCGCGAAGTGATGCTGAAAGAAAACAAGAAATAAGCAGCCTACAATCCCGCCAAGTGCGGGATTTTTTATATGCTTGAGGTCACTGCTGGTTAATGACCGTTTTTTTGGGGCGGGGAGGACAATCCAATAGCTTACCAGTTACTCATGCGGGCAAACCTTTGTGATATTATGCCGCCCAAATTTTCCCATCTCTCCATCTTTTTCCATTCCAGCGTGCCGGTTATCCCCAGCCCTGCGAATCTATTACTTCCGAGGTTGCCATGAGCAGAACGTCCTTAGACAAAAGCAAGATCAAGTTTCTATTACTGGAAGGTGTGCACCAATCCGCCGTGCAAGTCCTGAATGACCAGGGTTACACCAACATCGAATACCTGAAAACCGCTTTGGATGAAGACACGCTCATCGAGAAAATCCAGGACGCGCATTTCGTAGGCTTGCGTTCGCGTACCCAGCTGACTCGCCGCGTATTTGAAAACGCACCCAAGCTGATTGCTGCCGGTTGCTTCTGCATCGGCACCAATCAGGTCGATTTAAAAGCAGCGCAAGAACATGGTGTTGCGGTATTTAACGCGCCCTATTCCAACACGCGCTCTGTAGCAGAATTGGTGATTGCCGAAGCGATTTTGTTATTGCGCAATGTTCCGCAAAAAAATGCGATTTGCCATCGCGGTGGCTGGGATAAATCGGCGGTAGGTTCTTACGAAATTCGCGGTAAAACTTTAGGCTTGATTGGTTACGGTTCTATCGGTAGCCAAACCTCTGTGCTTGCAGAATCCCTGGGCATGAACGTCCAGTTCTACGACACCATCACCAAATTGCCCTTGGGCAACGCCAACCAAATTCGCGAGCTGGATGAATTGTTGGCAACCTCAGACATCATCAGCCTGCACGTTCCTGAAACCGCATCGACCCAAAATATGATTGGCGCGCGCGAAATTGGTTTGATGAAAAAGGGGGCGATCCTGATCAATGCTTCACGCGGAACTGTAGTGGATATTGATGCGCTGGCCGCAGCAATAAAATCAGGCGCACTTGCCGGTGCTGCAATCGACGTATTCCCGGAAGAACCCAAGGCCAACGACGACGAATTCGTCAGTGCCCTGCGCGGTTTGGACAATGTTATTCTGACTCCGCACATCGGCGGTTCAACCATGGAGGCGCAAGCGAACATCGGTATCGAAGTAGCAGAAAAATTAATTAAATACTCAGATAACGGTACAACAATCAGCTCAGTGAATTTCCCTGAAGTTGCGTTACCAGGTCATTCCGACGCGCACCGCTTGCTCCACGTACACGCCAACGTTCCCGGTATTTTGTCGAAGATCAACAATATCTTTTCTGATCGCCACATCAACATTGCATCACAATATTTGCAAACCAACGACAAGGTTGGTTATGTAGTGGTAGACATCAACTCACCTTACGATGAAGTTGCGCTGGAACAGCTAAAGAGTATTGAAGGAACAATTCGCTGCCGCGTGTTGTTCTAACGACAAATCAAGCAACGGAGTTGCGATTTATACTGATATGGATATAATTTGTCATGAAGTTACTGACCTTCCTCGGTGATTCATTAAAACGCCTACGGGATTTACCAGTTGATGCCAAACAAGATATTGGTTATCAGCTGGATAAAATCCAACACGGAAAACAACCCGATGACTTCAAGCCCATGCCGTCTATAGGTGCGGGAGTAGAAGAAATACGGATTTGGGATGAATCAGGTACTTATCGAGTTATCTATACCGCCAGATTTGAAAGTGCTATCTACGTCTTACACCTGTTCCAAAAGAAATCCCAGGCAACCCCACAACGGGATATAAGACTTGCCAAGCAGCGTTACCAAGAACTGCTAGTCAGTCTCAAGTCCTAATACGGAGTTTTTATGACTAATGAAACTTTTAACAACGTATGGGATGCAATTGCCGATACACCGGCAGAAGCTGCCAATATGGCAGCTCGTGCAGAATTGATGGCTCAAATTGCAGTATTGATTGAAAAAAATAACTGGACCCAGGCACAAACAGCAGAACAAGCAGGCGTTACCCAACCACGAATTAATGATTTGCTGCGTGGCCGGGTTTCACGCTTTTCATTGGATGCACTTGTAAACATCGCATCATCCCTGGGTCAACGTGTCCATGTACATATTGATGCTGCCTGATTTTTATAATTCTGCGATGTAGATTTAAAAATTATTCTATTGCTTAACCGCTTTCGTTGCACGATGCGCTTTCCAGGCTTCGTAAACGATGGGCAAGACGGACACAATTAAAATCGCAAAAATCAGTAACGTGAAATTTTTGCGCACGCTTGGGATGTTGCCAAAATGATATCCCGCGTATAAAAAAATACCGACCCACAAAAATGCACCGCCAATATTGTATGCAATAAAACGTGGATACTTCATGCCGCTCATACCTGCAACAAAAGGTGCAAAGGTGCGGATGATGGGAATAAAACGCGTGGTAATAATCGCAACACCACCGTGTTTATCGTAAAACTCACGCGCTCTGTTTAAATAATCTTGCCGGAATATTTTTGAATTGGGATCGCGAAATAATTGTTTGCCAAAAAAACGTCCAATCGTGTAGTTAACGATATTACCCAACACCGCAGCGCTAACGACTACCAACGCCATAAGATTAATATCCAATCCACTACCCGAACTTATCCCAACCAAAGCTCCTGTTGCAAATAAGAGTGAATCGCCGGGCAAAAAAGGAGTCACTACCAACCCTGTTTCGCAAAAGATAATAAGAAAGAGAATTCCGTAAATCCATAAACCATATTGGCTAAATAACTCCGATAAATGGACATCGATATGCAAAATAAAATCTACGATTAAATGAATAAATTCCACAGAAAATCCTTAATGATAAGTTAATTAAAAAAATATTTTTCTATAGCGGCAAAAACCTGTTTACGATAAAGATCACTTTCATTAACAAGTTGATGGCCAGCATCATTGATTAAAGCCACGTTGGCATTGGGTAATTTTTGTTGCAAGAGCGGCAAATTGTAGCGCCAATCGACGGTCATATCGTCAGTGCCTTGCACAATTAAACATTCATTTTGCAATGGTATGAAATGCAAAACCATTTCGTGCCAGGCTTTCATTGCACCAACCCAGGACAGCGCTAATATCCTTGCTTGCAATACATCCTGCTCTTTGAGGAATTGATTAAATTCAGGATCGTGCGAACTTTTTGCAAACTTCCGCGCAATCCGGCGAATGAAATGTCGCAAAACAGCGTACACATATCTACCCATATGAATCCCACGCCAACCGCGTGGTAATACCAACGGACTGCAAAGCGCAATTTTTGCAAAACGTTCAAGCGAAGCCTGCGTATTCGCGTAGCGCCATAAATAATTCAACAACACGGCACAACCCGTACTCTGTCCTAACGCGTATAAAGGTTTTGGCATTATCGCAGAACTTTGTTGCAAAACTTCGGCGAGTACATCGCCGTACTGGTTGAATGAATCAATCGCCGCGGGTTCGCCACTACTCAAACCGTGCCCGGGCAAATCAAACGCGAGTACCGCAAAATTATGCTGTAACGCAAAACGGATAGGATGCTCGAAAACGCCAACATGATCGTAATAACCATGGACAACAACCAGGGTGCCCTCCGCCTTTTCCGGCAACCAATAATGGGTCGCAATTTTGAAACCAGCGGCATTCACGCGACCGAATCCGTGGGATACCTGAACAAATTCTTTTGCAAAATTAATGTCATAGTCATTCAGGTAAGCCTGGACAAGCTCCGTTTTGGACCAATCGCAATCCTTTTCCGGAACGAACTCCAGCGTCGGTAATTGTCGGGCAAGCTCGTGTAAATCCTGCTGGGTGAGAATCATAGGTTAGACATCGGTAATAGGTTAGGTATCGTTATTGGCGATAGGATGACAAACCAGCCTTATAGTCCAAACAAACATAAGATTGGCAAATGCTTAATGACGCTAATTTAACCTAGTATTGCAGGCCTGACGATAGTTTTAGGACTTGATTGACGACAGCGTCGCCAGCCTCAACTATAATCACCCCATAAAATAATTAACCGCCTGACTCGTTAGCCGCCGAGGCTCCATCAAGAGCGGCAACGCGTAATCAATCGAGAATTCCATGAAAGATCATATCTTTAACATCCATGATGTTGTTTTGCTCATGACAGCAGCGGAGTGCATTTTACTCGCTATTTTCCAGGCTGTTTTGCCTGCTAAAAACAGGGCATCCAGTATTCTGCTTACCGTATTTTTATTGTCGGTCGCCGTCAGTGCAACTTGCGTACTGATGTTGTGGAATAACGACGTACGCTTTTTCGCACTTTTTGATCACACCCTATTACCTTATTTCCTGACCAGTTCACTATTGCTAAAAGGTGCCACACTTTATTTATACGTACGCGCAATTACACAGGAATCGTTTGAGCTGGATTCAAAAAAACTGGGGCATCTTATACCAATTATTGTGGGCATTATTTGGCTGGCAGTATTCCACATAGATACACGTGCGCTTATTTGGTTTCGCGATCCCAGTACATCGCTCATGGATAAATTAACAGCAAATTTTATTTGGGCGGGAATAAAAGTTGTTCCATTAGCTTATGGTATTGCTGCCGTATTAAAAGTTCGTAAATATGTTGCGCAACTTGAAAACCAATATTCGCATTTCTCACCCACCGAACCCGGGTGGTTAAGCGTTTTGACCTATGGATTTTTATGCAGCTGGGGCTTAACACTTTTCGTACATATTTTTGCTGAATTCGCAAATCCGTCCGTAGCAGATACTTTTGGCCTTACTGATAATTATTTTGGTTTTATTTTAATTAATGCACTGTTTACTTACAGTGTGGTTTACGCACATCAATTATTGGCAACCAAACCTGAAGTCATCAAAGAAGAAAAAACCGATGAAAAAGTTACCAACCATGCCATCGAAAAAGTGCAAACGGGAATGGAAGTACAAAAGCTTTATTTAAAACACAATTTGAATATTGAAGAATTTTCCAAGCGTATCGATTTGCCCATTAAGGAAGTGTCTGCCGTGATCAACAAGCATTACGGCACCAACTTTTTTGAGTTTATGAACAAGTATCGCGTCGAAGAAGCCAAGCGTTTATTGCTGGATGAGAGTTGTGCAGAAATGACCGTGCTGGACATTTTGTTGCAGGCAGGCTTTAACAGTAAATCTGCTTTCCACAGATTTTTTAATCGCTTGGTGGGATTGTCACCTACGGAATTTCGCAAGCAGGCGATGCAGGAAAAATAGAACTTAAAGCTGGTGTCAGACGACACTAGCTAAACATGATAAGAATAATGAATATCAAACTCCGTGTATTGGCTAAAGAATTAAACAAGAATAAATATTAGTCTTCTTCACTTATTCTTTGGTAGAGCAATCAAACTGCTGGCCGGTGCAGGAGTAACTGTGCGATGTGTGCTGTATTTTCTTAGCATTCAGGCCTAAAACTAAACTGCACGATCTTGCATCTTACTCATATCCTTAACAAATATCTTTTAGCAAAAGCTCTGGTTGTATAACAACACAACAACCTTTTCTCAGGCACATCATGTAGGTGCATCTCGAACTTATCATCTGTTTTTGACATTGATTGGAGATTATAGCGCGCGTATTGATATTGTTGATTTACTGCGAATCTATAATTTCTAACTTGAATTTTTTGTAGCAGAAATTAAAAAGCCCCGTACTGATCCAGTACGGGGCCCAAAAAACTATCGAGAATTATTAAGGTTTAACCCACTTAATATTATCTAATTGCATGTGTACTCCTTTTTGATCATCCCATTTTGGCAGGATAATAAATGGAGTATTTACCTTAGTAAGATTCAAGCCGCCCGCTTTAAAGGTTGATACTGGCACCGTTACGGTTTCCCATACTCCATCACCAGGCTTTCCAATACTTATATCACCAGAGCTGCATGGGTTTACGCAATCTGCTTTAACGATCAATCCACCGGTATTTGTGCCATAACTTAACACTTTAATATCAAATGACAGATAACCTGTTGATTCAAACGCGCTAACATCTTTTGTACCAGTTGCTTGAACGTAGACCAAACCATTGTTGCTCGAATTATCAAAATTGACGTCAATAACCTTGCCATGGCCCGCATCGGCAGAATCCACTTCATTAAAAGTAAGTTTAGGTGCTGTTTCATATTTACCGATACCGAAATCCCAATTTGGATCTACCGCATCGATAAATACGTCAAACGATGAACTCAAAGTTGAACTGGCTGCTTTCAATACCGGTTTCATATCGCAATCTAACGTGCAAACAATACGAATATTATTCAATTTAACATGCACTTTTCCGTTGCTCGGTTCGATCACAAATGGATTGGTAACTTTCTCCATATCAACTTGCCCGGAGTCGAGATTGTTTGGTAATAATTGTTCAAACGGAACCGAAACACTCGTCCATACACCTACCTCAGGATTAGTAATTTCTTTGTAGCTTACATTGGGCCAGCCGCTATCCAGTTTAATGGCTATTTTAGTGGTTGGATCAATAGACTCTACCAGCATGTCGAATTTTAATTCACCGTTGGTTTGCATATTGGTTAATTTAAAACCGGGATCAACAAGTGTTGAAGAACTCATCGCGTCTGTGGTTAAAAATGCGTTACCCGGATTGCCATTAATATTTAAATCCCAAACGGTATTGGTGCCACTTACCGCAGCAGGGTTAGCTTGCACATTACCGGTGTTGTTATCGTAAAAGCCTGGCACCAGGGTATTGGTAACGGCATTTCCAGATACGGTGAAGTTCAATGTGCTAACGCCATCTTTAAATAACTGGAAAGATTTTTGCGCTGGCTTGGGTGTTCCAGTGAGCGGAGTAATTGCTGGATCGACATGAGATGCACAACCCTTACCGGTAGCTGTATCGAGTGCGCAACGATAGACACGTACATAATCTACATCCATTTGTTGGGGAAATTGTGTCGTGTCATTAGGATTACCTGGCCATTGACCACCTACTGCAACATTCAAAAGAACATGGAACAGTTGATCAAAAGGAGCGGCACCTGTACCTACTTTAAAGCCTTCTTCCTGACCTGCCCAATAATAGTTAAACCAGCCGTCTTTAGTTTGTGTGGCAAAATGTGTGTCGTCTACGTACCAGCGAATTTCACCGTCTTCCCATTCAACTGCATAGGTATGGAAACCATCCCAAATATTTGCTGCTGGCGAGGTGAAAGTTCCTGTGTTTTTATTGTTCGGCCAAAAATCACCATAGTGCAGAGTGCCGTACACTTTATTGCCATTAGTGCCAGTATTGGAATTAATAGCTTCCATAATATCTATTTCACCGGAACGCGGCCAACCACCGTATTTCCATTCTGTAGGCAGCATCCAAATCGCCGGCCATATACCTTGGCCTTGCGGTAATTTTGCTTTCACTTCTATACGGCCATATTTAAAATCGCCTTTATTTTTGGTACGCAAACGTGCAGAGGTATAGTCGCGCTGCACACTGGTATCGTTTGCATCATAACCGGCTTCATCGTCACCTTTTGATTGGCCCTTAAAGGTTTCTTTGCGTGCAATTATGTGTAACTTGCCATCGCTGACATTGGCATTTTCAGCGCGGTCGGTGTAACACTGCAATTCGTTATTGCCACCACCGGTACAATTTTTTTCAAACGACCATTTTGAGGTGTCAATTGTTGTTGCGTCGAATTCATCGCTCCATACCAATTCCCAATTTGAAGGCGCTGTACTCGATGATGAACTTGAAGAAGGCGCTTCGCTGCTGGCAACTGAACTGCTCGATGTCGCTGCAGAACTTGTCGATGGCGTTGACGTTTTTCCGCCTCCACCACCACCGCACGCGGCCATGGTGAATGCAATTGCATTAATTAATAAGAGTTTTTTCATTTTGGAGTTCTCCGTTATTTATCATTTTATTATTTATTGGATGCGAAATTATTCGCACCCAATGCTGGTGTAAAACTATCAAACTTTATTGGCAATCAACCACTGGATTTGGCGTAGCTGCTATACGAACATGATGCAAAGTTAAACCGAGCTCGCCTTTGGTATTAAGGGTTAATGGTGACAACAACATATCCATTTTTGCTTTCTTGAAACAGCTCATGCTGATGGAAAGCGTTTGCCACTCACCTGCATTTGCTTTTTGCAATACATCAGTAATTGATTTTTCTGCACCGCAATCTGAACCACAATTTACAATAGCTTTTACATCAGCGGTTGGTTTTTTATCGACTTTTACATCAAACACCAACGCGGCTTGTTCGGGCATAGCAGAATAATCAACGCGTTCTTTTGCAATAAATCCTGCGCTCGCCGATGCTTTGCCTGACCATTGCAATTGAATCGAATCTTCCTGCACCAGACGATCTACGGCGCGATAACTAATAGCACCCAAGCTTAATACACTGGCTGTTACAGGTTTAAGATTGTTGAGGTCATCCATCAAGGTTAACTGCCATGGATCAAGGCTGCGATTTTTAAATATCTCTAAAGTTTCCGCTGATTTTTTCACATCTTGCGCGGCTTCAGATAAGTTATCTGCTAATAAATTTTTATCCGCATAGGTCAAGCCAAAACCATATGGGAACAGCGGTGCATAGTTTTCCTGGCCGATGTTCAACGGAGTTTGGTCAGGTGATGCCGGCCATGAGAAAGATAATTTTCCGCTGAAATCATAACGCGCTTTATTTTTTGCATCAGGAATAATCACATCTGCAACACCGGCGCCTTCAGTACCTGGCTGCCAAATAACGGCAAATGCATCTGACGCATTTAATTCCGGGTTGACCCACAATGGGCGACCGGTGATAAACAATGAAACAACCGGAATGCCTTGCGCTTTTAATTTCTTCAGCAGTTTTAATTCTTTGTCTGATGCGAAATCCAGTTTATTGATATCACCCTGCATTTCTGCATAAGGATTTTCACCGAACACAACAACAGCAACATCAGGTTTTTGTTGGTAATCGCCGTTCACACTCAAGGTTACTTTGCTGCCGTTAGCTTTTGCAGCATCAACAATACCTTTGTAAATGGATGTCGCACCGGGGAAATCGCTATTTACATTTCCAGTGCCTTGCCATGAAATACTCCAGCCGCCTGCTTGCTTGCCGATATTGTCGGCACCATCGCCTGCAACCAAAATTTTACTGCCGGCTTTGATAGGCAATATATTTTTATTATTTTTCAACAACACCAGTGATTCACGCACAGCCTGGCGAGCAATCGCGCGATGTTCTGCTGAGCCCAAAAGTTCATTTTTTCCTGACAAAGCGTGAGTGGAAGGTGCACCAATATCAAACAAACCTGCGCGCATTTTCACGCGCAAAATTCTGCGCACAGCATCATCCAAACGCGCTTGGGTGATCACACCACTTTTCACTTGCGCAACAGTATTTTCGTATAACTGCTTCCAGTCATCCGGAACCATAATAATATCGACACCGGCATTGAATGCATTGGCACAATTGCTTTTGGTGCAACCGGAAACAAATTCGTGACCATTCCAGTCGCCAACAACCAAACCATCAAAACCCATGTGGTTTTTGAGAATGTCGGTGAGCAAATAGTAGTTGCCGTGCATACGCTCGCCTTGCCAGCTGTTGAACGATGCCATCACAGTCTGCACCCCGGCTTCAATGGCGGTGACATAACCTTGCGCATGGATTTTTACCAATTCTGCTTCGCTGATATCGGTATTGCCACGATCAATCCCGCCTTTGGTTCCACCGTCGCCAAGGAAATGCTTTGCAGTTGCAATCACGTGGTTTTGTGACAGGAAGTCTGGAGTATTAGGGTCACCCTGCAAACCTTCAACCATTTTTCCGGCGTAGGATTTTACAAGTTCGGGATTTTCTGAATAGGATTCGTAAGTACGGCCCCAACGATCATCGCGCACTACAGCAACGGTGGGAGCAAAACTCCAGCCAATACCGGTTACGGCGATTTCACTGGCAGTCGCCGCACCAATTTTTTTCATCAGCTCAGGATCATGGGCCGCACCCAAGGCGATGTTGTGCGGATAAAGTGTCGCACCAATAACGTTATTGTGGCCGTGCACTGCATCGGTTCCCCACATAATCGGGATGACAACGCCATTTTCCGCCGGCTCCATGGAGGCTTTATAAAAACCATCCGCCAATGCAACCCAATCCTGGGCCTTGGATAATTTGTTGTTATTCGGGTAGGCGCCGCCGCCATTCAACACTGAACCTATGTGGTATTTCTTGATATCGCCAAGGCTGATGCTGCGGATTTTTGGCTGGATGGTTTGACCGACTTTTTGCTCTATCGTCATTTTGGCGATAAGGGCATCAATTTTCTTTTCCATTGCTGGATCTTTGGCGACCTTACTGACGGGTTGCGGCCAAAGTGAAGGATTGTGGTTAGAACTTTGGGCATTTTGGACTTTTGGTGGCACCGCAGCAGGTGTCGGGGTTTTGGAAGCAGGATGTTCACAGGCTTCAAGCAGAAAGGCGCAAGCGGTAAAACTGGCCAAAAGTTGCAAATGTCTTTTTATAGAATGCGTCATAGAGCGTCACCACAATCGATAGAGGATGTGCAAAAAAAGCCCCCAAAGCGGGGGCTATGCAAGGAGAGCTAACAAGAATGGAGAGGGGTTGGCTTGACGTTACAAAATCACTCCTGAACATGCTTGCTAACGCCCAAATACGGCCTGACCCGTATTTAGGTTCGGTTGTTTGGTCGCAGAATTTATAAAGTTATATCGGCGACGAAACGAAAACTCAGGGTAAAGATGATTTACCGTTTGAGCGGATAATGCGGTGATTCCCATAAGGTGTCGTCCCACTTTCAAACATCTCAAAAGGTGGGGCTGCCCACTTTTTAGCGCTTTTTATAGAAACGAGAGTTTGCACAAGCTAATTTATTTAGAACCCATAGAACCTGTAGTTGCTGCAAAACTGAAAGTGCAGATAAACACTGGGACTTAACTCAATGGAGTTCGACTTTAGGAAAATTAGCGAGCCAATACCCTGGAAGGCGTGGAAGAATTACCAAACCATAACCAATACATCGTTATGGCTTGGTATTTTTATCTATTGGTAATAACGACAATAGATCGTTCCCAGACAGGATTTGGAAAGAAAATTCTATTACTAGATTTTGGAGAAACTATATTCGCCCAAACGTTTGAGCAATTCCCGGTTGCTCGGCAGACGTTCCACTAGCTGTTTCGTTTTTTTGACATTCTCGTCAAATAGCTCCCGCGCCATTTCCGCTCTTTCCTTGTGATTTCTGCGGTCGGATTCAGCGTAATTATTTTGCGGATCCATGCCAAATAACACATATTGAAAACTCGCCGACGGGAACATTTCCCCAACCTGCGTAGTGTCATATGTCCACGGCAACTGGTATTTCCAAAGTTCCAGCAATTCCTTCAAGCTCTCTGGCATGGTGTCGGGATTACAGTGATCTCGCCAATATTGCGAATCTGTTCGCTGCGTCAATACATAGTGTAACTTTAAGAATTCAATGATCTTTTTCCAATGATGGGCAAACCTGTCATTAAACCGATTGGCAACAATATCCATTACCGAGCGATTTGCAGGGAGCTGCTCGCTAATCATCCGCGCAGACGATTCAATCAGCACCAGTGCTGTTGCCTCAAGGGGCTCGATAAATCCTGCAGATATTCCCACCGCCACACAGTTTTTGTGCCAGAACTTTTCGCGATAGCCAGGGTTAAATGTCAACTTGCGCGGTGACAATTTTTCAACCGCCGCTTTACCCAGGGAAGGCTCAAGGTATTTGCGCAGGATTTGCACGGCTTGTTCATCCGTCGTATATGCGCTGGAATATACGTGGCCTATACCACGGCGCGTTGGCAAGCCTATATCCCAAATCCAGCCGGAATCTGTCGCAGTAGATTGGGTACAGGATTCGATATCCCCTTCGGGATTCACATAAGGTACTTGCACAGCCAGCGCGCTGTCATTGAACAAAACCTTGCGTTCTTCTTTGAATGGAATTTGATAATGCTGGCCAATTAACAGGGAGGCAAATCCCGTGCAATCGATAAAAAGATCGCCCGCGATATCACCATGGTCACGTGTACCAAGCGACGCAATATCGCCGGATTCTGCGGAATTTACCTGTACAACATTGTCAGAAATATGGGTAACACCCAAAACGTCGATACAGTGCTTTTTCAACAATATTGCGAACTTGCCAGCATCAAGGTGATAGCCATAGTTCATAACACCCGCATATTCCGGTGTGGACATTTGTTTGGGAGCCAGGTGACGATCAGACAAAAAACTTTGCGGGCAGACTGCATCGGAAAAACTGATTTTATTTTTAAAGGGCAGCCAATGTTCAGCGAGATTTATCTCTGAATATTTTTCGGGCAGGGTAAATGGATGATAATAAAATTCACCATCGCCCTTGATCCAATTGATAAATTTTGAACCCTGCTTGAAGCTCGCATCGCACTCGCGCATAAATTGCGTTTCTGAAATACCCATCTTTTTTAAGGTCGTGCGCATTGAGGGCCAGGTGCCTTCGCCAACACCTATGGTGGCGATATCCGGTGATTCAATCAAAATCACCTCAACGCCCGTTTCTTTATTGACGATATGATCAGCTGCAATGATTCCCGCCGTTAACCAACCGGCTGAACCACCGCCAACAATAACAATTTTTTTTACGGGATTATTCATAGGATTATTCTTGGATTAATGGATTGGCCTTGGAGGTTACTATCGAACCTTATTATCAGTTTTGCTGCTTTTGCAGGTTATGATCGCGATCAATTTTTTGGCCGATAACTCTACCATAAGTTTCCTTACCAGATTCCAGCCGGGCGATGAAAGTTGGTATTCTGATAGTCAATCAATTCATTCTATGGATTAGCCAGTCATATTGTTGAGCTGATAATCAGTGACGCTTGTCGTTATCGGGCATGATTGATTTATCGATTTAGTTGACCCAAAAGACGCATGCGCAATTTGCGCGCTTCGTCATCCGTCAACTCACCCAATGAACCCTGCGCCGCGTTTGGTATATGGGAAAAATTTTCCGCCTGATGATCAAAAATATAATGGTCAAACATGAGTTTCCAGGCAGCTCGCTGATCGGCAGGCAGGCCGCGAATAGACAGCATAGCGTGGTACAGCGCATTGATTGCTTTACCGTAATAATCCGGTACATCCTTAAACCAATAATTCACCAGCACATTGAGCGCACCCAGGCTTTCTACATGATGCCACCACATGCTCGGTATAAAAATGCCATCACCCGGCTCCAGGTCTGCAACTTGAGCATGGGCTAAAGCATCGCGGAATTTCGGAAAGCGCTCAAAATCAGGATTATAGAAATCCACCAGGCTGATTGCCTGGCCGGCAGGTGTTTGGTCCAGCGGACCCACGTACAGGTTTTCCATCTGCTCAAACGGAAACAGGGTGAAACGCCTGCGCCCTACTACCGAACAGGCAATATTGAGCGGGCTGTCCCAATGGGCAGCGATACGACATTTGTTTGAAAGCCAAATGCTCACCACCGGTTTACGATCATCCAGCGCGAGATCATTTTCCGCCCTGAAACCCGGGAGATACCCGTCAATAGAAGTCGAACCTATATAAATAGTAGGTGGCCTGGGATTAGACAGGTTCGCGATCAGCTGCTGCAACGCAAAATCCAGTTTGGTGCTGACCAGGTCATAATTAAAGCCAGTGAAGTTTTCGTTGTAGAAAATACGGCCATCGCCTTCCGGGCCACCCAAAAAGGCTCCCACCGGCTGGCCCTGATAAAACTTCAGCAGATAATTACAGGCATCCTGATCGGATTTAAAACCGGCTTGCACAATCGGCCAGTCCGCCGCAAGGCCTTTTAAAATCAAGGGTTCCGGAGATTGAAAAACATCTTCCAGTATCTGGTCAGGCTTACAACCAGTGATAACTTTTACGTTTTTTTCTATGTTTATCATAGCGGCTATTTTTGTAGGCCCTGGTTACACTCTTCTCTCTATGCGCGTAATTAACCTGGCGACATTCGCCTGGGATGCCAGCGACATATAAATAAATTCAAGATAACCCTTGCTGTGAAGTGCTGCTAATGCCGTTGCGTCCAGCCCTTTCAATTTGTCCTCATTAAGGGTGTACATACCGGTGAGATTATTTTGTTCGCCATTTTTGAGCAGGATCTCAACAGATACCAATTCAAGTAAATCGTATTCCAGCAGTGCCGCTATAAAACCCTCGCTCAGGTCAGACCCGTACTTGATGTAATCCAGCAAATCCATAATAGATTCAAGATACGCGGAATAGCCACCCTGGGGCAAAAACACCGCATCGCCAGCAGTTTCGCTCAGGCGTGGGCTTGCTGTATCTATATAAACCATCAGGTTAGGTTTAGTTGGGTCATCGCCCGGTTTTGGTGGTTGTATGCCAATGACAAAGGGACCTCTTTTAACAGAGGCAGGAACATAATGCGCATCCCAGCCAAACTCCGTTAAAAACAGATTTTCCTGTTGGCGCAGGCCAAAAAGGGCAATGGCGTAAAACTTCCCCGTTTCGGAATTTTTTTGGAAGAATATTGGGTATTCATTTTGTACAGCGCGAAACTCCTGTGGAAATACCACCGCAGACATTTCGTTATCACCATATTCCGCAGAATGGGCACGAATAACGCGCAGGTTCTTGTGTTCGATATTATTCAGTAATACAAAGTTAGACATATACGCCTGACGCCTTAATTGTTATTTTGATAAATACAGATGACATGCTTCAAACCGCAAAAGCGATTTTTAATTTGCAATACTTGCTCAGATAGCACTCAAAGTTAACGATAACATATCTACTTGCATCTGTATTGTTTGTTTTCCGCCAAAATGTGAATACATGCCTCGCATCGCTAGGTGAAGGCGCTAAATGCTGTTGGCGACCTTGCAATTAACCTCCACTAATAAACTGTAAGTAAAAATTACTTTTTAAATGGCTTTTGCATGGAAAGGCTGTCCTTTAAACCAGTAGTATTGATAAAAAATGACGAGAAAAATTTAAAACTTTAAGCGTCAAAATATTAATGATAAATAATACTTATTATTAAACTTTAAACGACAATTGACCAAAATAAATTCTAATTAATCCGCCATTTAATTTGCCTTTCACGTTTTAGCGTTCGAATAAGCTCAATACGTGCATTCGAACGCCATTTTTTATCGATTAATACATCGATAACTTATTTAATAATCTATTGATTTTGTTAATAAAAAATTTAATCCATTTAAAATTTATTTAAATGAACTTCCCATGTTTGGCAAAAAAAATTTATTAGGACGATTAAACATCAGGACATTGTGATTATCGGCCACGATCAAATAGGGGCAGTGTGAGAGCTGTCCCTCTGAATTGGTATCCGAACCTCTTCTTTGATGAGTGAATGCAGTAATTCCAAGCGTGCGAACTTACGATAGCCTCTAGTGGCTAAAAGAATTATTTAGTGTAAAACGACAGGTTTCTTAAAGAAAATCGTAAAAATGACGTCCCATGTTTGCCTAAACAGCGTTAAGTGGGACGATGGAGGGGGTCGGAACTGTAAAATACCGGCATCAACTAAATGCCCATTTACAATTCTACGTCGTCTGGTTCGTCACTATGGTTGCAATAATCACAGGATAACGTTAGTTTCAACAACAATAATATTTTGAGGTATTGTCCCAATAATCTATAGAAATACGGATCTTAAAATCGCAAAACAGTTTGCTAAAGAAAAAATTGTACTTATGCGGTTTTAGACTATCCTTTTTTCTTAAACAACTTAACGCGAAAGTTGTTTGCTGGGGCAAGGGGAATATTGATGCATAAAAGAAGAAATTTTATGAAAAAATATAGTTATTCCACGCTAAGAAAAAATTGCACTCAAAAAACAAGACATTTTTTAACCTATTCATGCCTCCTTTTTAGAGCAAATACGTCGTTTGGACGTCTATCCACTGCTAAATATTACATAAATCATGTTGCCAAAATATACTCGCCCATGCGAAAGTTGACAGCGCTGTCTTTTTGCGCGCCTAAACCATAGCATATGGCGATGTTTACGGTTACATGTTTTTTAGAACTCGATCGTTATTCTAATAAACGATATAGACATCAGGAATTTTTATTGGTTAATACAACAATCCTTTAGTTAATCAATAAAGCATTGCTCTACTTTCCAATAGAGCAAGGTTGCGTGCTTATGCGAGATTTCACGGCTGAGCCTGCAATTGCGGTAGTTGGAAAATATAACTTCATAATGATTTTAAAGGAGTACTCCATGTACAAAACAGTTAGCTTCAAGAAAAAACTTCTTGCTACGTTGGTTGCTTCTTCGTCAATTGGCTTGAGCGGTTTCGCTTTCGCACAAGATGACGCAGAAGAAATCGTAGTAACCGGTATTAAGGCGTCGTTACAACGCGCTGTAGATATCAAGCGTGACGCATCAGGTGTTGTTGACGCCATTTCTTCAGAAGACATCGGCAAAATGCCAGACGCCAACCTGGCGGAATCTTTGCAACGTATCACCGGTGTTTCTATTGATCGTACCGATGGTGAAGGTGCTAAAGTTACCTCTCGTGGTTTTGGCCCAAAATACAACCTGGTTACCCTGAATGGCCGTCAATTGGCATCAGCGTCAATCGGTGAGGGTTACGGCCCTACTGCTGACCGCTCATTCGATATGAGTAACATTGCATCCGAATCTGTTTCAGGTGTACAAGTTTACAAAACCGGTAAAGCAAGTGTTCCTACCGGTGGTATCGGTGCAACCATTAACCTTTCAACCGCCAAGCCATTTGATCATGAAGGTTTTAAAGGTTCTATCGGTGGTAAAGCGTTATATGACCAATCTAACGACATTAATGATGATGTGACTCCAGAATTATCTGGCTTCGTTAGCTGGTCAAATGATACCTTCGGTGCTTCATTGTCTTTGACTCACCAAATGCGTACTAGCGGCCGCTCTGGTTTTGCTGGTCCTAGCTGGGGTGATATACAACAACACTACTCTGGCGGCGGCATTTGGACCGGTGGATATTCTCCAAACGCTGTCATTGAGAACGAGCCAGTCCAGGCTGATCCAACCGTTCCTGGTTCTGGTGACTTGGCTACCCGTACCCAGGAAGCACATTTCTTCCACACTGATACAACACGTCAACGTAATAACGCCTTGTTGACCTTGCAATTCAAGCCTACGGATAAAATCACCACAACGCTTGATTACCTGAATACCGAAACCAAAACCCAATCGCAAGAAGAAATTTATTCTTTGTGGTTCTCTGATGGTGCATGGCCAACCAATGGCGCGAAGTGGGATGGCAGCAAAATCAGCTCGACTCCTCTTTACATGTGGCAGTCGAATTACAATGTGGATAAGAGTAACTACAACCCTGCAACAGACACTCCTGCATACTCTCCTCGCGATATTGCGCTGAAAAACTCTTTGCGTTCAGCTGACACCAAGTTGGAAGATTTAGGCTTTAACGCAAGTTTTGAAGCTACCGATGAGTTGACCCTTGGACTTGATGTTCACCACTCCAAATCAAGCGCAACTCCTTGGGGTGCACCAGGTTCAAACATTACCTTGGGTATTGGTGTGAATACCATTATCGGCCAAGGTTTGGATATGAGCGGTGACTTACCTCTTGTTGCAAGCGTCCTTAACGGCAACGGTAAAATTAATAAGAGCGATGTAGGTTCCACCATTAGCCAATTGGTTAATGCCCGCGCATGGGCAGATGTTAAAGAGGCTAAAGTGTATGGTACCTACAAGTTTGCAGACTCAGGCTCTATTGATTTCGGTTTTGACTCACTGAAAACTGAAGCAATCCAAAAGCAATCCGACATTGGTAACGCAACAATGAAGGGTGGCTGGAGTGTTAACGCGCCAGGTGATATTAACCCGAACTGGTTTGAGTTGATTAATTTCAATAGCTACTTCGATGGTTATAACTCTGAATTATCACCAGGTGCCAAGAGCTTCTTCGCGACCGTAGGTCACAACGCTGAACAAGCCACATCAAACATTACCGGCGTGCGCGTTACAAACTTTAATGGTGTAGCTCGTCAGATGTTTAATGAAGGCCCGGATGGCATTAAATATGCCGCTAACCCAGTTGACAGCACTGACCGTAAGATTGAAGAAGAAATCAAAGCGATTTATGTTGCAACCAACCTTGATGGCACCCTGGGTGATATGAAAGTCAATGTGAACGCTGGCCTTCGTTACGAAACCACCGACGTTGATTCTTATTCACGTGTATCCCCAAGATTGCTCACATGGACATCTGACAGGGACTTCAACAGCGAAGCGAAAGCATCTGGTGATCTTCCTTACACCCTTAGTACGAACCACTACAACAATGTACTTCCTAATTTGGACTTAACACTCCATATTACTGACTCATTGATTGCACGTGCGTCAAGCAGTAAAACCATTGCTCGTCCAAGCTACGACAACCTGCAAATGGGTGCGTCAGGTAGTGCACCTCAAGGTGGCCCATTGTTAGCTGCTGGTCTGTTGGGTTCTAGCTCTGACGGTAACGTTAAGTTGAAGCCAGTTGAATCTAATAACCTGGATTTCTCGGTTGAATATTACTTCAACGATACTGACTATGTTTCTATCGGCTTCTTCGATAAGCGCGTACCTAACTTCATTGGTACTACAACATCTAAAGTTACTTATCCTGGCACTCAAGATCCAAGTAATGGTCCACGCGCAATCGCAGCTGCGCAGGCATTGAAAGATGCTAATATTCCTGTAACTGACCGAACCCTGTTCGAACAAGTTGCCAGGATGAACGACACTGCTCATGGTTGTGTCAATCAGACAGCAGTTCAATTGTGTGGTATTGGTGGTCTTCCTGACCAAACTGAAGCCGGTTACCAAACATTCAAGGACGGTGTAGATATCATTGCTGTGTCGGATGATCCAGGTGTGACCAACAACACTTCTATGCCTACTAACGCCAAAAATGCGGTGTTGAATGGCTGGGAATTCGCAGGTCAACACTTCTTCGGTGATAGCGGTTTCGGTTTGCAAGTTAACTACACAATTGTTAACGGCAGCGTTGGCTATAACCTTCATGGAGAGCCTGGTGCTGAGCAGTTTGCACTGGAAGGCTTGAGTGATTCAGCTAACATTGTTGCTATCTATGAAAAAGATAGTTGGCAAGCACGTGTTGCCTATAACTGGCGTGATAAGTTCCTTGATAGTGCAAACGCTGGTAACTTTGAACCTGAATTCACCAAAGCCTATGGCCAAGTTGACTTCAACATAGGTTACAAGATTACTGAAGATCTCACAGTAGCCTTGGAAGGTACCAACGTGTTGGGTCAAGATAAGACAACCTATGGCCGTACTACAAACCAAGTAAGATACATCGACATATTAGAACCTCGTTATGCGCTGTCTGCGCGTTACAACTTCTAATAGTTTGTAGTTGATGTTAGTAAGAAAAAGTGCCGCTCTATGAGCGGCACTTTTTTTAGTTTATACAAGAAAAAACGGACAATACGATGAAAGATTTTCAACCACTAAATTTTAAACAACACAAAACCCTTGGGTATGCAGAAAAGTACGGTCCTGAATATGGGCATCAAGTAGGCGCAGTAATGATACTGCCCAATGAATTTGCAAAAGTTCAACGAGAATACCCCATTCTCTTTCGCAAAGATTCTGAAACTGGTCGCTTTTTACCAGTAGCTTTACTAGGATTGGAGGAAAATGAAAATCTATTCCTCAACGAAGATTCAACCTGGCGTGGTCGTTACATTCCTTTTTCGATGAAACAAGGTCCTTTCGTTATTGGTCTTCAACAAAAAGATTCAGAGCAAATGCTTGCGATTTATGCAGACTTGAATGATTCAAGGATTCAGCAAAACACAACACCAGCTCTATTTAATGCTGATGGCACAGCGTCGAATACTTTAAATGAAATAAGGGATATATTGTCGGCACGTCATCAAGGTTCAGAGCAACTTGAGCCTATGGTTGAAGCCTTTTTAAAACATGATCTCCTTGAGCGAGTTATTATCGAAATCGATTTAGCGAGTGGTGACACTATTAAGTTAGATATCGGCTACACCATTCATCTTGAAAAATTATTTGCATTGGAAAATGACGCAGTCGTTGAGTTGCATAAATCCGGCTTATTATCTTTAGCGTATAACGTTGCTAATTCTGTAAATAATTTACAGGATTTGATCGATATCAAAAATGCCAGAATGAAGTAAGTTAGCATACTGCAATTGATTAATAAGAGCTGAGAAATGACCGAACATACAGCAATGAATTCTATTCGTAAAATCGTTATCGCAGGCGGTGGTACTTCGGGTTGGCTGGCTGCTGCAGCTATCTCCAAGGTGCTCGGAAAAAATCTCGATATTACCTTGATTGAATCACCGGAAATTGGACGAATTGGCGTGGGAGAAGCAACTATTCCCACACTTAAAATATTTCATAAGCTGCTGGGCATTAATGAACAAGAGTTCATGGCGCATGTTCAAGGGACATTCAAATTAGGTATTGAGTTTAATAACTGGGCTAACAAAGGTGATCAATATTTCCACTCCTTTGGGCTTACTGGAAAAGATTGTTGGGCATGTCAATTCCAGCATTTCTGGCTGGCCGGCAAAAAGTACGGCATCAATGTTCCCTTCGGTGATTACTGCCCTGAATCCAAAGCCGCGCGTTTAGAAAAATGCAGCGGGGAAGATGATGGGATGAATTACGCCTATCATTTAGATGCAACCTTGTATGCAGATTTCTTGAAAAACTTTTCCATAAAACATGGCATAAAACATGTCGAAGGATTTATAGAAAAGGTTATCGTTTCTCCGGAAAATGGTTTTATTAAATCGTTGTTGTTGAAAGATGGACAGGAAATCGAGGGCGATTTATTTCTGGATTGTACCGGTTTCAGGGCAATGCTTATTGACGGAGCTTTAAACACACCTTGGATACCCTACGGTCATTACCTTCCCTGTGATTCCGCGATTGCCCTGCAAACTGAATTAGTGCGCGCACCCAGGCCTTATACACAATCGATAGCGCACGATTTTGGATGGCAATGGCGTATTCCGCTTCAGCATAGAGCGGGAAATGGTATGGTTTATTCCAGCCGCCACGTTTCAGATGATGAAGCTATGGGCACGCTGATGAAAAACCTGGAAGGTCGTCCTGTTACTGAACCGCGAGTGATTAAATATAAAACGGGTCGCCGCATGAAGGCGTGGAATAAAAACTGTATTGCGGTGGGACTTACAGCAAGTTTTATTGAGCCACTCGAATCTACCTCTATTCATTTAGCCATGTCTGCGATTTATCGTTTGATGCGATATTTTCCACAGAATGAAATTTCAATGTCGAACGTGAATGAATTTAATAGACAGTCTGCTCTAGAAACAGATCGCGCACGCGATTTTGTTATTTTGCATTACCACGCAACTCAAAGAGATGACTCGGAATTTTGGCGTTATTGCAAAAATATGGAAATACCTGAAGCTTTGGCAAATCGAGTGCAATTATTTAGAGACACAGCAGCCATCGCATTGGAAGAAAAAGAATTATTCCTCAATGATTCCTGGGTTCAGGTGATGATGGGTCAAGGTATTATGCCCACTGCATATCATCCTATTGTTGATGTGATGGATGAAATGGAATTGAAAAATTTCTTGGGTTATTTGAGCGGTAGTGTGGGCGAAAAAGTATCGGCAATGCCTAGCCATCAAGAATTTATCAATAAATATTGCAAGGCGGCTGCGCCGGTTTAATAAACTTTTATGCGCACACATGCAAAATTCTTAATTAGCTATAGAATATTTTTTATCAAATATTCTGCAATTAATTATTGCGGAATATTATGCTAGTTCGTTTTACCTTCTGCTTTGAAAATAATGCTTAAGTAAAAATTAATGTGTAAGTAAAGTAGTATGTAAATAAAAGAAGCATGCAAAAAGTAAGAGAATTGTATGGAACCAATTGTGTACGGGCTTTGCGACAATGCAAATATTGAGTGCTACAAGGTTGGCAATGAACAACAAGAAGTCCTGCTCGTTGATAATTACCTTAAAGGAGCTCCAGCATTAAAGGAGCTCGCTATACAACAAAATGATTTTGCACGTGCAGATTCTTTTTATCCCGGGATGCGAATGCAAGTTCCCATGGAATATACAATTGCCCTGGTTAAAAATCTTGGCTTCTTTATGGAGCAGTTGTTTCAATTAGAAGTACGGCAAATCAAAAGTGCTGTTTCTAAGTTTTCAATAATAACAGACTCCCCTGATAATCTTGATTTATTACAGCGCATTCCCCACTTCGATTCACCATCTCGCAACGGTTTAGCGGTTATACATTATCTGCAATCACTCCCAAATATGGGGACGTCGTTGTATCGCCATAAACCCACAAATTTTGAGTATGTGGATGAGCAACGTTATCCTGGTTACATCGCAAACATAGAAAAAAGATTTCCCACCAAAGATACGTATCCGGAAGGATATATAAACGGTTCTACCGATCAATTTGAAGAAATTGTATCATTCGATGCAGTATTTAATCGATTGCTTATGTATCGCGGAACAAGCCTTCACTCAGGAAAAATTGGGAAAGAATATAATTTTGATCCCAGCCCGGCAACAGGCCGACTTACGTTGACATCGTTTTTTGAATTTAAATAATTAAATAGGGAGTCGTCATCCTCGCGTAGCGAGGATCCAGTGTCTTTGAATTTCAAAAGCGTGGATTCACGCTAGTCAGGTGCGCAGCTGAGAACGACGATTCCCAACTTAATAATCTATTAAATTAATTCAGTCTCAGCTAGGCGCCCCCAATAAAAAACCTCAACCACTTATGCGGTTGAGGTTTTTTATTTTTAACGTTGGTAAGGATTTAACTTACCAGGTCACTTGTGCCCACGCAGTATCCGTTGCGCCTACCGATTGCCCGATGGTGTAGAAATATTTCACCACAGCACCGGCAGGAATACCGGTTACGGTTAGGGTATTACTGTTGTCGGCGTTGTGAGTCATGCGGATATTTTGTTGTGCACCGTTATTAATGGTGTAGTGGATATCCGCCCAAGGTGCAGCATTCGCATAGAACTTAATGCTGGTTGTGCTCAACACCTGATAACCGTTGCCAGTGGCTGGTATTGAACTTGCCGCGCTGCTGGAGCTTTTGCTGGTACTTGCCACTGAACTGGCAACAGAACTCTTGCTAGTGCTGGCAGCACTTGAAGTCGTGCCTGACAAGGTGAACTGTACCCATGCAGTATCGCTCGCACCCCCGGCAGCTATGCCGATGGTGTAGAAGTACCTCACAGTGGCACCTGCTGGAAGACCAGTCAGGGTCAAGGTATTGGTGTTATCCGCATTGTGGGTCATGCGCACGTTTTGCTGTGCACCGCCGTTAATGGTGTAGTGGATATCCGCCCATGGCGCGTTGTTAGCGTAGAAAGAAGCGCTAGTGTTGCTGAGGATGGTGTAACCATTGCCGCTTGCAGCCGATGAAGCACTTGAACTCGCCTTGCTGGATGAGGTGCTTGCAACACTGCTTGCCACCGAGCTTGATGAGGATGAGGTCGCTGCAGAGCTGCTTGAACCTGTGCAAGTGGTAGTACCAGGATTTGCATCAACAGCATCGCCAGTTTTCTTGGTGCGGAAGCTGTAGGCTGGAACCGCGAGTTTCATACCATCAGAGAAAGTCACGTACTGCGCTGTGCAACCAAAGTTGTACGCGAGGTAGGTTTTTACACCAGACTTATCAAATGCTACTGCCGATGGGCTGTTCGCCGTCAAAGCGCCAGTACCAGTCGCCAGTGCACCCAATTGCTTCAAGGTGTAGACCCATTGATAGGTATGGGCTTTGGTTTCACCCTCTTCTGGCGTGTAATTGAAGCCGTAGCTGGTCATATCGTTTACAGCAGCTTGACCATTGGTCATCGCCCAGATATTCCACCATACATCGCGCCATTGACCATCTGGTAAGCCGGACGGCTTGCTGTTGCTCGATTCAGTCATACCCAGGGTCACGTAGTTGCTCAGGTAATCGGCATGTTGGCCAATGTGCAGGACCAATGGACTCAATGGCAAACCCTGGATACCAAGGATATGGGCGTAAGCGCCGCTGAACCAGGTACCAAATACATGGCCGTTGCCCCAGATGATAGAGGTAGTCATTTTTGGGTAAGCGCTATCGAAGTTATCATAGTCGCCACCTAAACCGCGGTAACGATCGTAGTTGTTCCAGTATTCCCAATAAGCAGCGGTTGATGATGCGTGTAAGTACATACCGCGCTCGGTAATGCTGTTATTGCCGGTAATTTGACCGTAAAGGATCATCGCACCGTAAGCGTTAGCGGCTTCTGAGGTCGATTCGTTGTTGTTACCCAATACGAAGTTGGCGTGACCTGATGCCCAGGAGAAGCCATAAGCAGGGTCAAAGTAACGCAAGTATGGGAACATCGGATCGTCACGGCCTGCCGCGTAATCGCGGATTAACAATTCAACCATGGGACCGTATTTGGTAGATCCACACCAGCTGGCATCTACGCGGCAAATTTCCGCTGCAGCGCGTACGAAATAACCGTAGTGGAAGTGATGGTCATTAAGCTGTTGCTGCGCGCCGAAGGATTCATCGAAGCCAAGCAAGGTGTTCCAGTTGCTGTCGTAGGCGAAGTATTTGGTGGTATCCAAACCGCCGTTGGTGTTTGCACGGAACCAGTCTTGCAATTCAGCTTTTAACCAATTGACCAATTGATCGGCCTCTGCGGTCATACCAATGCCACGTGCAATTGCAGCCAGTTCCGCCACTTTGCCGTAGTTTTTGCCGGCCCAGTAAGTATCAGTAGCCGTGTTCCAGTTAGCAGAACCCTGGTTGATAAACTCGGTGACGAAGGCTTTCAATTGGGTCAGGTTGTAATCGCCAATACCGGCTGGCAGGGTTGGCAATACACCCACGTAAGGAATGGTGTAGCTGAAACCGTTGGTGGTCGCGAATTTGGTTACGCCGCGCGCACTGCGGATTTTATAGTTGGTCACCGCCTGGCTGGAATTTTTCCACGCCAATGGCAGCATACCTACCATAGTCGTCACAGCAGAGCCGTTGAACTGGTATTGATGGGTGACGGTGACTTTGTTGGTGTTCCTGTCCACGGCATAGTTGATGTTCACCTTGTCAACGCGTTGTGGCGCGTATTGGGCAAAGGTGGAAATCATGGTCGCATCCGGTGTGCCGGTGACTTGCGGCAACAAGGTAATAGTCACACGCTTGCTGGCGTTAGCCACACCAATAGCGGCGCTGTTTACATTGCTGAAAGTCGTTGTATCGTGACCGGTGATGAGGAAGTTATTGCGATCACCTGCAACGTCAGTCCAGATACCGATGCTATTGCCACCTTGGTAGAAGACTCCTTTTTCACCGCTATCCGCCGCTTTGGTACGGATAACGATGCTGCCTTGCAATGCTGTGAAATAAGCATAAGGCGAACCGTGTACGAAGGTTGCTTCCATCACTGGCGTGCTACCGCTGTTCCATTGGACGGTTACAGAGCCATCGCTGTAATCCTTCAGGTAAGCTTCCATGTTGCTGTAATTGGTGTTGCCAATTGCCAGGCCATCGAACACTTCGCTGAATGGGTCCGGGATTGCATAGGTTGTCTGGGTAGCGCTGGTGCGCAAACCACCGGAAATTCCCATAATACGGGCACCGCGGTCAGTGATACGCGCGGTCATTGGATCGGGAGTGATATAAGCTGCGCCAGCGCTATCGCCGACTTTCATCTCGCCGTAAAAGGAAATCGACCCCCACCAGCGATGCGTCATTGTAGGCTTGCTGGTTGCCGGGGCAACTTTTTGGGGATAAATCGGCGTGGGAGTACCAATTGGGTTGCAGCTGTTAACACCGGGAGCAACCACACCGGCACTGTAAATCCAGTTGCCGTGGTCGACAGTACATTTATAACCAGCGGGGTTAGCACTGTCGCTGATATTACCGGCACCGTAGTTTGTCAGGGCCGCACTGCTGAATTGCGACACACCAAGTGTGGTCAGCAATAGTAAAACGGGTTTAATCTTCATCATTTTGGGCGTGTCCTCGTTATTGTTAGATACGAACACCCAGCGCTTTATACCCTTTCAAAACTACGTCCTCACCGCAAATCCTCGATCAAGCACTGAAAGTTACCGGACTAGACTAGGCCCGGTGCCCGGCAGCATCGTCCCAGATTAAGGATTGCCTGCAACATGGGAGGGTTCACTTTTAAAACCCGGGAACGGCACTCTTTGTAGCTACTTAAATACCCAAATACGCTACTCGGGGTGACAATAAAGGAAACAATGGCGCACAAATCATCAATATTAAATGAAGATTAGCAAGCCAGATGTTGAAAAATAAATCGATTGGAAAAACCGGGGATAAACCTCGCGCCAATTAAAATGGCCAAAAATTATGGGGCAGGCCTTGCTTCCTTAAAATGGCTGCCATATCCATTGTCAGCGCGACGCCTGCATGAACAAAAACGCCGCCCCAGATAGAACGCGAACGCAGCGCAAGTATCCCCAAAAATAATCCAAACAAAATCGCGCCTGTCGCCTCCAGCCAAAGTTTGGGGAAGTGGATCATCAGATAGGGAACACACATCACCCAAACAGCATTGGCGCCCAACGCGGGACGTAGCGAGTTGAGGATAAATCCACGAAAGAAAAATTCCAGGCACACAAATTGGGTGAGGTACAAAAATTCCCACGCCAATAAATCTGCCCAACTGCGGCTCGCCAGGGAATAAAAAGGATAGTGATTCACAAAATCCTGCCCGAGGCTAACGAGATAGATAAACACCAGGATGGGGCTGAGCAACAACAGATAACCGCGCCAGTGCTGCGGCGCTTCATTCAGCTGCCAACCAAAATCGCGCACCCGCGCTTTAAAACAGTAACGAATCAAAAGCGCAGGCACGAGCACATAACCAATCGCTTGTATACTCGTCCACCAGATATAACCGCACAACTCCCAAACGCCCGCCGCAACCAACTGCTCCACGTAATAATTGGCGGGCAAATGCTTCCAGCTGGCCAGGAGTTGCAAGAGATACTGCAAGTTATCCGAGAATTTTCCGTAATGCATAAACAGCAAACACACGGAGACACAAGCAAGCACCGCAAATACACGCCGCAAGGCCTGGGGACGAGCCATTGAGTAGGAAGGCGACTCCGCATCAATTTTATCGAGAATAGTTAGGATATTTTTAGGATGGAAATTTGCGAGCATTGAAGTTCTCTTTACATTTTAATTTATAGATTTCTAAACAATTGAAGATACATCATCCCAACTCAAAAGCTCATCGTCATCCTCTTAATTAACTCTATCGTCATTCCCGCGAAGTCGGGAATCCACGGACTGGCATTCCAGTATTTGCTAGACTAAATCATATTCAAGCGCTGGAACGCTATCCCAATGGATCCCCGCCTTCGCGGGGATGACGACTCCCTATTTTGCTAATGCATAACACGTATCGAGCCATCGGCATTTCATAAATACTACTTTGATCCCTCACTTAAACGGCAAATAACTTTTCGCATCTTCCGCATAAAGCTCAACGGACGCTTTTTCAGAAATAAGGAAATTATTAATAGCCTGTTGGAAATCCGGATTCGCCAGCCAGTGATTTGAAAAAGTCATCACCGGTTCAAAACCGCGTGCAATTTTATGTTCGCCTTGTGCGCCGCCATCAAAACGTTGCAAGCCATTTTTAATCGCGTAGTCGATGCCCTGGTAATAACAGGTTTCGAAATGCAAAAACTCGTGCTCCGCAACACACCCCCAATAACGGCCATAAATTGTTGAGGAATCGATAAAAAATAACGCTGCTGCAATCGGCTCTTCACGTTGGTACGCAATAATGAGTAGCGAATTTTGTGCAAATTGTTTGCGCAATAATTGGAAAAAATTTTCTGTTAAATAACCTGTATGGCCGCTGCGTTTTAAATAAGTGTTGCAGTACAGCAAATAAAATAATTGCCAGTCTTCTGCGCTAATGTCACTCGCTGTTTTAGTAACAAAATGAATGCCCTGCTCCACAACTGCACGCCGTTCTTTATTAATATTTTTACGCTTGCGGGAATTCATCGCCGCCGTAAAATCATCCCAGGTTTTATAATCGCGATTAAACCAATGAAACTGCACGCCTACACGTTGTTCAATTTTTTCATCGATTAACTGTGCTGATAATTTTTCGGTTGGAAACAAACAATGCCAGCTGGACGCGCCGATACGTTGCGCATGGCTTTTTATCGCAGCGACAATGAACGGCAGTAATTCCTGCTCACGGGTTTTATCCCTCAATAACAAACGCGCGCCCACACAGGGTGTAAAAGGAATGGCAGAAATTAGTTTGGGATAATAATCAAAACCATAACGTTTGTAGGCATCGGCCCAGGACCAATCGAAAACGTATTCACCGTAAGAATGGGTTTTGATGTACAAGGGCATGGCCGCGATTAATTCATCGCCTTCGCGCACAATCAAGTGTTGCGATTGCCAACCTGTGCCCTTACCCACGCTCCCGCTATTCTCCATAGCCTGCAAAAATTCGTAGCGCACAAAGGGATAATCATCGGCACACAGCTGATTCCATGATTGCGAGCTAATTGCACTGAGTGTGTCAATAAAGGAAATCTGCATGGCCGTGACTACGTAATAAGATTGGGCGATTCTACCTCAAGGCAGCAGCAAACCAAGCCATTACATTTTTTATAGTTTCCTGCCAGCGAAGTTTGTATGCTTTGCGCTCCAGGAATACTCGGCGCACACCCATGCAACTCAATCCAACTATTTCTACTTTCCTTGAACGCAACCTGGCGATTGCAGTGTGTTGCTCCTTATTGCTCAAAGCATTGTTGATTCAAGAGTCACCAGCTTAAGCGGGGCTGCCGAGGATGTTTCGTAAATGCTCCTTCAGCAAATCTTAAAAAAACCTTAAAAAACCTGACGGCGGGAAAGCTGGTCATTCCTGGCCTGCTTACAGTAGAATCGCCCTTCCTTTGGTCACTTTGGATTTTCAATGCCAAGCGCAGAACCCGACCCTGAATCCCAGTGTCATCCATGTATATGCCCATCCACATTTAACCAAAAGCCGAGGTGCTAGCGGTGGAATGGATTTTTGACCCAACAGCCTGGCTGGGCTTGCTTACCCTGATCGTGCTTGAGATTGTACTCGGCATCGATAACCTTATTTTTGTCGCCGTCCTCGCCAACAAACTTCCCAAGCACCAGCGCGACCGCGCGCGCATGCTCGGCCTAAGCCTGGCGCTGATCTTGCGACTTGGCTTGCTAGCCGGCATTTCCTGGCTGGTTACCCTTACAAAACCGCTGTTTACCGTGCTCGACCAGGATTTGTCCGGACGCGACCTTATCCTGATTTTTGGCGGACTCTTTTTATTATTCAAAGCCACCATTGAATTGCATGAACGCGTGGAAGGTAAAACCAACAGCCAACGGACTTCCCGCGTACACGCTGCGTTTTGGGCGGTTATCACCCAAATCGTGGTACTGGATGCTGTCTTCTCCCTCGATGCGGTGATTACCGCCGTGGGTATCGTCAACCATCTTTCGATCATGATGTTGGCGGTCATTATCGCCATGGTGATGATGATTATCGCCAGCAAAGCACTGACCGATTTTGTAAATAAACACCCAACCGTGGTTATGCTGTGTCTCGGCTTCCTGTTGATGATTGGCTTTAGCCTGGTGGCCGAAGGTGCGGGCATCCACATTCCCAAGGGCTACCTCTACGGCGCCATCGCCTTCTCGGTACTGATTGAATTCTTTAACCAGCTCGCACGTTCCAACCGCACACGTCATTTGATTGGTGAACGCCCGTTGCGCGACCGCACCGCTGAAGCTGTATTGAAACTGCTAGGTGGCCGCAGCGATGCCGACGAAGTTGGCGATGACATAGTTGCCATGGCCAATCCGCAAGGCGAAGAATTGGTGTTTGAAAATAGCGAGCGCCAGATGATCCGCTCGGTGTTGCAGCTCACCGACCGCTCGGTGCAATCGCTCATGACACCGCGCCCCGATATTATCTGGGTGGATGTCAACGCGACAGCGGAAGAGTTGCTCAATGTGCTAAAAACAACGCCGCAAACTCGCCTGCTGGTCGCGCGCGACGAACTGGATAACTTGCACGGTGTAGTCCAAAGCCGCGATTTGCTCGCCGCTGCGCTCAGCAACCAACCACTCGATTTAGCTGCCCTCGCCGTCGAGCCCCTCGCCGTACCTGAAGGCACCAGTGCGTTAAATGTTTTGGAAATGCTGCGCCAGCAAGCCGTACCTTTGGCAATTGTGATCGACGAATACGGCAGTATCAAAGGCGTGGTGACCACCAGCGATTTGCTCGCTGCGATTGCCGGAGAATTGGCAGACAACAGCGAAACACCTTTGGTTGTCGAACAGGAAAATGGCTGGTTGCTTGATGCAAGTTTATCGCTTGAACAACTGGAAGAAGTGCTCGACGTAAAATTGGAACGCGAAGAAGGTGATTACTTCACCTTGGCCGGTTTATTGTTGGAGCAACTCCAACACATTCCGGTCGTGGGCGAGACAATTACTATTTCCGGTTTTGGTTTTGAAATAACCGAAATGGAAGGCCGAAGGATTTTGCAGGTGCGTGTGTTACAACCTGCGAAAAGAGAAGAACACCATTAGTTCTGGTGACCACCCTCACCCTAGCCCTCTCGGTAGCAGCTCCTGCGCAACTCTACCTCCTGCATCCATGCAGTCGTCCCATAGGGAGAGGGGACTGATACTTCCCCTTGTAAGAGAAAATTGAGCAATGGCACAAATACTCCCTCTCCCCTTGGGGTGAGGGCTTTATTTCTGTTTAACTTTCTTCTTTATCGCCTGCACCGCTCGCACAACTGGTCGTTTTTCGCCGCGCTTTTCATCTTCATAGGCATCCAGGAATTGGAAAATAACTTCGCCTGGTAATCTATTGCAGTTACTTAAAATCACCATACCGATTTGCAACTCCGGATTAAAAACCATTTCCGAGCGCGAACCAAAAACGTAACCACCGTGATGCAAAAAGTTTTTATCGCCGCGGTAATCAAAGGTGCGCCAACCCATTCCATAATGTGTATCTGTCACACCTTCGCGAGCGCCGTAATGCGATTGTGCGGGAGTATTTTTGGTTACTTTCGCGTGTATGCTACGCAGGAGTGCTGGTGGTAAAACATCAGGATTGTGACCCATTTGCGCCAATATCCAATGGGCCATATCGGTGATGCTCGCATTTCCGCCCGCGGCGGGATTCAAACGATAATAATTTTGCGTAATCTCTTTGGTGTACCACTGGCCACGCGCGCTAACTTCGTGTGGTAATGCGTAATTTTTTGTAGCCAGCAAACCTTCCAATCCAATCGAGGCAGAGCGCATTCCCAGTGGAGCAAATATTTTTTCTTTTACATATTGCTCGTAAGGCTTGCCGGTTTTTTTATAAATAATATTACCCAATAAACTCAGTGTGACATTTTGATAGCTGTAACACTTTCCAGGCGGACACACAAAATTAATTTTTTTTAATTTTTGGAGAACTTCATCGTAGGGTAATCCGTCTTCAATATAATTATCGCCCGCGTGCGTAGGTAAACCACTCGATTGCGACATGATATTGCTCAAGGTTAATTGATTCCCGTATCGCGGATTGCTGAATTCCAGATCCGGCAATACAGAAACGACAGGTGTATCCCAAGTGATCAAACCATCATTCACCAACACACCGGCAGCCGTACCTGCAATCGTTTTTGAAACAGATGCTAAACGAAATGCAGTATCTGTATTGATAGGATCATTACCGCCAAATTTTTTCACACCATAAGCTTGCAGCACTTTAACTTTGCCATCCGCAATAATGGCCACCGCCGCACCAGGGACACGCGGAACAATTTTTGTTTCTACGTAATTTTTAAATTCAATAATAAAACCTTCACGCTGGTTACTCGTCGGCAAAGGAATATTTTTTATAGCGACGGATGATGTAGCCGCCGAGGTTGGTTTGGTTTCAGCTGCGAGTTCGGGGCCATACGAGATATCTTCTTCGTCAACACTTGCGTTCAGTTGTGACTCTTCATCTTCCATTGCTCCCGGCTTAAGCACTGAAGCCTCAGCGGCGGGAACTATGGCTGTTTTTATTGCTGTAGAGATACTTGGCTCTGTCGCTTTTTCAGGTTGGTTTGCGTTGGTTTCAAGCGGTGCCGGTGCTGCAGTTTTTTCCACTTCTGGCCTGGTGTTTGATGTGATGGCGTTTTTTTTTACGTTGGATGCTGTAGCACTTTTGGGCGTGGGTGTTTGTGTAGCTTTTGCAGCCGATGCACTTTTAATGGATGCAGCCTTGGTTTTCGTTGCAGGTTTTGGTTTCTCGGCAACAGCTTTTTTTGTGGTTGTGGGCTTTGCTGCAACGTCTGCCGATTTAGTCGCGGCTTTTTTTACGGCAGTGGTTTTTTTAGTCGTGGTTTTGCGAACAGGCGGTGGTGTGGTAGAGGCATCCTCAATTGAACGTATCACTGGTTCCGGTGCTTTTATTGCCGGTGCGGCAGCAACACTGCTGGCGGCGGCGCGCTCAATCGGAACAGCTACGGGATAACTGATTTGCTTTTCAGTTTGCGCGCAACTTTGTGATGCAGAAAACAAAATACACAAACCCAGGACGACAGGCTTAACCAGCTGTCGCACAGTGAAAGTTACTATTTTTTGGGGACGAGCAATTTCTTTCAATATTTTCATAACGTCTTGTGCACAATTATCGGCAAAGAACGCTGGATAAAATTCGCAAAAATTTACGCCGCGTTTTGTTAACTTTTTTGTAAACAAAACGCGGCGTAAATATCATCAAAGCTTACAGCGTTTTAATATATTCAATTAAATCCCAACGCTCCTGCTCGGTAAGTTTATCCTTGCCATCTTTACCTGTGCCATATTCGTGGCCGGTATTGTGATTGCCAAGCGGTTCGACAATAAATCTCCGCTTATCTTTAGGATCAGTTTTATCACAACCTTCGGTATTAAAACCGACATTTACGGGATCAAACTCGCGATTCCCAACACAGAACTCGGTCGGACGCTCCTCAGCGGGCAAGAGTAAATCCCACAGGTTAGGAACCGAACCATTGTGTAAATAAGGCGCAGTCGCCCAAATACCATTTAGTGAGCGTGCCTTATACGACAAGAGTGATTGATAAGGGTTCGCCGTAGTATCGGGTTTATAGTTGCCGGATTTTACACTGGGTTTAATCTCATTATCAAAGAAGGATTTACCTAACATGTAAGTCCAGTCAGCCATGCGGCGCACAACCCATTTGTCTGCATCGGGTGTGGCCACCGCGCCTTTGGTCGCTGCGGTTAATACTTGTACAACCGGTGCGCGTTTTTGTACGACAACCGAACCCACATCCGTATCCTGGTAAACCGATTCAAAATTACCGGCATAGCCCGTGAACGACACGCTGTTCACCGCCATAGTCGGATCTGTACCTATGACATCCACGCTCGTCATATTGGCGACAACCAAACGATCCCAATTGTCACGCTCAACAACCTGATGGCAAGCCGCGCAATATTCGTTATACACCAGCTCACCGCGCTTGGCGGTATTCACATCAATCTTGCCCAGGATATCCTGCGGCCATTGCGGTGATTGCAGGCTATTCAAATGGGATTCGATACGCTGCAAGTTGGTTAAATCGATAGATGATTTGAAATCGATGGTGTGCTTTTTACTTTTCTCACCCGTGATAAGGGCAGAGAGACTGAAGCGGGATTGCTGTGCTTTCCAATCCAGAATCCCGAATACACCGATCACCTCACCCGTATTACGACCCAAAGGACCCACACCGGCATTCGCCGCCAGGGCGTTCCACTGCACATAGTCAGAGTGGGTAATATCCCACAGGAACGGATAGCTAACCGGCGCATCGGGCTCGTTAAAGATGGCCTGGCGCACACGCAATTGGTCGCGCTGGTTAAGGCCGGGATACTTGCCTTCTTTGGAGGCCAGACGATCGATGATCAATGCAAACTGCACATCGCCGATGATGGTTTCATTAATACCTTCCAAAACTGCATCCACCTGCTCTTCATTCAGGATGCGTTTGTCTTCCGGATTGGTAATTTGCAAAAGCGCCAACTTCAACTGTGCCTTATTGATCATGTGTTCAAGCACGCGATTGTAAATTCGGCCAAAGGCATCAAGGCGGGCGTAGCCGTAATCGACATGGCTGTGGTTGACGGTGTTGTAAAGACGAAGAGTATCGCTCCATTTTTTCAGGTCTTTAAGTACATCTTCTGCCTTGGAGTAATTGTTGTTCAGCGCCAGCACCGCTTTAACAAAACGATCACGTTTTTGTGCATCGTCGCGCGTCTGCTCCAGGCTTTTTTCCATCGCGGTAAGGAAACCCACCATATCGGCCATGGAAGGACCGCCATCAATACGGATTGCCTGACCTTTGAAGTTCACCTGGCTCGTATGGCACGCCGCGCAGGTATAACCCATGTAGTCCTGCCCCTGGTAAGTCTCTTTCACAAACCCGACAGACAAACCATCCGGATTGAAGAACGTAGGTTTTTGCGGCAAATAACGGTATTTATCAACATTATTATTGGCGCGGAACAATTCGGTTGAATCCGTTTGCTCCAATACCAGATAAAAATCGTAAGGCAGCAAACCTGAGCCCTGGGTGGTGTTGTAGAACCAGAGGCTGTCTGACTCGCTCCAGCCCTGCTTTAAATAAATCGGCGTGGAATAACTTTCGCCATTAGCGCCATTGCTAATCGCAACCGCACCGCGATCCGGATCTGTATCCCAATGTTGATAAGTTTTTCCCGCTGCAAGAATCACAAGGGTAAGGATGAAAAAATAAAAACCAAGTTTTGCGATTTTGCGAAAATTACGGCAAATCATGCGGAACAAACCGACAATCGCGTTGATGATAACCATGTTGGACTCCTGAGAAATTCCCGTTTACAGATGACTCATTTGTGGATTGCGTTATTTTTATTACAAATAATTGGCAGCTTTATATCCATGCAGGCCTAAGAATGACCTTGAAATAAACCTTAGCGGTTGTCGCGCATAATAACCAGCCCGACTCCTGCAAACCAGAGTTTCACCTATTTTTAGTGTGGTTTATTCATATTCCCGTATAGCGATCAGATTTAGCACGTAAAACCGGACAAACTCCTCCCGCCTTGGTTGCATCTCATGATTCATCCGATTAGTGTAGCCGCTGTTATTTTTTTATCTGGCAAAGATTTATTATCGCCGCCACATCATCCACTGATTGAGGATCGCACCATGAAAAAATTATCGCTTATCGTCATCGCTATTGCCGCCATCACCAGCAGCTGTACATGGGTAAAAGTGACTGAGAAAGGCAGCAGCGTTGCTGTTGCAAACGCAGTCAACGTTCGTGGTTGCACAAACCTGAGCGAAGTAACTGTGAGCGTGACCAGCAAAGTTGGATTTTATAAACGCAACTCCGATAAAGTCGCTACCGAATTAGCCAACCTTGCGCGCAATGAAGCAGTTGGCCTAAATGGTGACACCATAGTACCCAGCTCAGTTATTGAAAACGGAAAGCAAAGTTTTAATGTGTACAAATGCAATAAGTAAAGTTATCGCCAGCAATGCACCAGGCACTTGCTGGCACACAACTCAACAAAATGAAATGTGTGCAAGCGCCGAATTGTTTTGCTAAGGTTAATTTACCTTTCTTCTTATTGTCATATTTACATGTCATATTTTGCTGTTGATTTGCTTTAAACACTGAGGTTTACTGTGTCCAGCGCCTACTTCAATCGCGAGCTAAGCTTGCTTGAATTTAATAAACGCGTGCTCTATCAGGCCTATAACAAGGCTTTACCCCTGATGGAAAGATTGCGTTTTTTATGTATCTTTTCCACCAACCTTGACGAATTTTTTGAAGTGCGTGTCGGCGGTTTGGTTGAGCGTCTTGAATTGCCCACCAAAACACCGCTCGGTCCCGATGGCCTCACCGAAATCCAGACCCTCGAACAAATTTCCGATCGCGCCCATTTGCTGGTCGATGAACAATACAAAATTTTAAATACTGAAATATTGCCGAGTCTTCGTGAAGCCGGCATTCGCGTTTTGCGTCGCGATGAATGGACGCAAGAGCAAATCCAATATTTAAAAAATTATTTTATGTCGGAAGTCCTACCCGTGCTGAGCCCCATTGGACTTGATCCGGCGCACCCCTTTCCACGTATCCTGAATAAAAGTTTGAATTTTATTGTGAAACTCGATGGCAAAGATGCTTTCGGGCGCAACTCAGGGCGCGCCATTGTGCAGGTGCCGCGCTCGCTTTCACACATCATTGAATTGCCAATTGAACTCACAACGCAATGTCGCGAATTTGTTTTTATTTCGTCGATCATTCATTTTTTTATGGCGGAAATTTTTGTCGGCATGACCGTGATTGACAGCTTCCAATTTCGCCTGACTCGCAATTCAGATATTTTCCTCGACGAAGAGGAAACCGAAGATTTATTGCGCGCCGTCCAGGGTGAACTCGCCTATCGCCAATACGGCGATGAAGTGCGTTTGGAAATCACCGATACCTGCCCGACAGAAATGATCGATTTCCTATTGCAACGCTGTGAAATCAAAGAGCGCGATTTATACAAAATAAATGGCCCGGTCAATTTGAATCGCTACAGTGATTTATTTGAACTGATTAAGAATACCGAATTATTTTTCCAACCCTTTGTGCAGGCAATGCCAAAACTTTCAAAACGTACCAATAGCTATTTTGAAGTTTTGCAGAAGCAAGATATTTTACTGCATCACCCTTTTGATTCATTTCAAGGTGTGGTCGACTTTTTGCGCGAAGCCGCCGCCGATCCACATGTGCTGGCGATCAAGCAAACGCTTTATCGCACAGGATCAAACTCGCCAATCGTTGATGCATTAGTCGCCGCCGCAAAAGCCGGTAAAGAAGTGACTGCCATTGTTGAGTTGCGCGCGCGTTTCGATGAAGAACAAAACGTTGCGCTCGCTGAACGTTTGCAGCGTTTTGGTATTCACGTTATCTACGGTGTCGTGGGTTTTAAAACCCACGCCAAGATGCTATTGATCGCGCGCCGTGAAGAAGGAAAGTTGCGTTATTACGTTCACCTGGGAACCGGAAACTATCATCCTAAAACCAGTAAACTTTATACCGATTATGGCTTGATGACATCGGACAAAGATATTGGCGATGATGTCTATCGAATTTTCCTGCAATTAAGCAGCATGGGTAAAGCCTCCAAAATGGAAGCGCTGTTGTATGCGCCCTTTACATTACATCGGGGAATTGTTCGCCGCATCCGAATGGAAAAGGAAAACGCTGAACACGGAAGGCCGGCAAGAATCATCGCAAAAATGAATGCACTTTACGATGAGGAATTGGTGAATGAACTTTACGCGGCCTCCAAAGCAGGTGTGCAAATTGATTTGATTGTGCGCGGCGTTTGCCAACTGCGTCCTGGCATTCCCGAGCTGTCAGAAAATATTCGTGTGCGTTCCATTATTGGCCGCTTCCTCGAACATCATCGCGTGTTTTATTTTGAAAACAATGGCAACACCGAATTATTATGTTCGAGCGCGGACTGGATGACGCGTAATATGTTCCATCGCGTTGAAACCTGTTTTCCTATTAAACACAAAAAAATTCGCGACCGCATGATTGAAGATTTGAATCTTTATCTTTCTGATAATACCCACGCATGGATTTTAAATGCTGATGGCAATTATCACCTGTTGTCACCTGCAGGAGATGAAATTGAAATAGACGTACAGGGAATTTTGTTGGATCGTTGGACGTCGCGCCATTAACACCAATTTCGCGCGGTGATCACATTCATTCTGATCACGAAGTAGGATGTAGGATGGGTGGAGTGCAACGATACCCATCAATGCCTTCAAAATTTTGATGGGTATCGCTTAGGCTCCACCCACCCTACGGATCTGTATACACAACTCCCAATAAAAAAGGCCGATCATTGATCGGCTTTTTTTATTGGATGGACTTGAATATCAATTCAGGTTATTTCCAGACTGTAACCTATGTCATCAAGATGACGCATTTCAGTTTCCAAATCCGCATAAGTCAATGGATGTTCGTCCCACCAGCTTGGTGAAATTTTTAATTTAATTTTTTTCTTACTCGCCGATAATTTTATGTCTGGCAAACCATCAACTCTTTTGCCGCGATGAAAAATAACCGCCATACGCAACAAAATCGCTAAATGAATAAGCTCGTCATTTCCGGCAGGAAAATGTTTGAGTGGAAAGCGTTTGCGGTGCGCTAATACCAATACCGCGAGGTGACTCTGCTCAACGCGCGAACACCCGGCAAGGTCTACATGTTGGACAACATAAGCACTATGTTTATGGTAATCGTTGTGCGCGATATCCAAACCGACCGAATATAAACGCGCAGCCCAGGATAAAAGTTTGCTCGCTTCCGTGTGATTCAAATCCCAATCATCCGCAACCTGCTCTAACAGGTTAAGCGCGGTTGCGGCTACCGCCTGAGCCTTTTCCATATTGACGTGAAATCGTGATGCTAAAGCATCGACACTCCCTTGGCGTATATCATGATTTTCTAAACGACCTTTTAAATCGAATAACAAACCTTCACGCAGGGCCCAATCCGCCGCCATCATTTCAGCCAGTTGCAGGCTTTCAAATAGCGCCATTAAAACAATTACACCGCCTAAAAAAACCGGTTGGCGATCATCTGACAATCCCGGAATTTTTAAATCTGTATTACCGTGCTGGCAATACATACGCACAATTTTTTCCAAATCCATTAAACGTATGACACCGTTGCTCCAACCCGCCGCGGTACATACTTTTGCAACAGCCTTAATCGTGCCGGAAGCTCCCAATACCTGGTTCCATCCTTGCTGGATAAATTCTTCAGCAACGGGTGTTAATTCCTGCATGCACGCAATTAATGCTTTATTAGCCATTTTATCCGTTACCTTGCCATCCAAAAAAAACTTTTTGGTGATAGCAACGCAACCCATGTTCAAACTTTCCTTAATGAGCGGCGACATGCCTTCGCCCACAATAATTTCGGTACTTCCACCGCCGATATCCATCACCAGACGCTTTCCCTCTTTCGGTGCAATACAGTGCGCAACACCTAAATAAATCAGGCGCGCTTCTTCATCACCGGAAATAATTTCAACGGGATGACCAAGACGTTGTTGTGCATCCGCCAGGAATTGGCTGGAATCATTGATACTGCGTAAAGTTTTTGTGCCGACAATTCGCACACTGCGCGAAGGATATTCACGCAAGCGTTCGCCAAATTTTTCGAGGCAATTCAACGCGCGGATGCGCGCATCTTCACTGAGGGAACCGTCGCTGCCCAAGCCCCAACCCATGCGCACGGGATCACGCAAGCGATCCAATACTACCAACTGGTCATTGTCCCATTTGGCAATAATCATGTGAAAACTGTTGGAGCCTAAATCAATAGCAGCAATGTGGCTTGTGTTGGAACGATCGAGGCGAGAAAGATTGAACATCGACTTTTACACCTGATAAAAAAATTTGCCCGACTAGGTCGGGCAAATGGGTGGCTATTAATTCAGTGCTGGTTCCGCTTGGGCCGCCGCAGCTTCTGCTTGTTGCTGTGCTTGCATAACTGCTTGCGCGAAGACAGCATCAAAATTAATTGGCGCTAACATCAAAGGAGGGAAACCGCCGCGAGTTAACAAACTATCAATTGTTTCGCGCGCGTAAGGGAACAGAATTTGTGGGCACAATGTATTAATGGCGTGGCTCAACTGGATTCCATCCAGGCCATTAATCACAAACAAACCACCTTGCTTCACTTCAACCAGGAAAACTACTTTGTTATCGATACGTGCAGTAATGGTTAACAACAATAAAACTTCAAACAAACCTTCTTCTACTGGCGTTACCTGGATATTCAAATCTTGTTGAACATTTGGCTTCCAGGCTTTGGTAAATGCTTCCAAACCACTTGGGGTTTCAAATGAAATATCTTTCAAATAAATTTTCTGGATCGCAAAGCCCGCTTCCGGCAATTGTTGTTCCTGTGTTGCCGCTTGGGTATTTTCTTCTGTCATGATAATTCTCTTAATGTCACTTTAGTTATTTTGTAAAAGCCCATCGAGCTTGCCTTGTTTGTCCAGCGCCCACAGATCCGTAAAGCCACCCACGTAGAATTCACCAATCCAGATTTGTGGCACTGTCCGCTGCCCACTTTTCTGCATCATTTCTGTACGCAGTTGGGGATTTTGGTCGACGCGAATTTCTTCCACGCTCACGCCTTTTTGTGCCAATAATTTTTTTGCATTGACACAGTAAGGACAAATGGCAGTTGTGTACATCAAAACTCGAGCCATAATATTCTCTGCTATTACTACTTACCTTTTACGAGCGGCAAGTTTTGGTTTTGCCACTCACTGATTCCGCCTGAAAGCCTGCGAACCTCGAAACCTTCTTTAGCCAACTGGCGACCCGCAACACCGGCGTATTGCCCGATCTTGTCTACGATAATAATGGTCTTGGTTTTGTATTTTTCAAGAGTCGCCAAATCACTGTTAATGCGCTCATAGGGAATATTAATCGCATCAACCAGGTGACCCGCTTTGAACTCCGCACTTGGGCGGATATCCAGAATAATGGCCTTATCACTGTTGACCAGCGCGGTTAGTTCGTTATTTGAAACAGGTACACCACTTTTTACACGTTCCCGCAGTGTGTAGGCAATAACTAACACCGCCAACAAACTGGTCAACATCCATTCTTGTATTAAAAACTGAATAAAATTCACAAACTTTACCTATATGAAATCGGGGATTGCGTCTTCACAGACGAAAATAGACGCCCATTATACACAGGCTGGTGATATCTGCGTGCCTCCTTCGGCTGAATTATCACCCCAAAAAAAATGCCCGCAACTGCGGGCATTTTTCAAAGCAATTCTTCATTACTTTTTATTAGCGTACATAATCCAAAGTTTGGAAAGACGTGACAAATTTGATTTCTCTGAAACAGATTGGAAAGCCTTAATCGCTTCAGCTTTCTTACCTAAATTCAAATTAGCCACACCTAAGCGTACATAAGATTCGTCGATAGAGTTCAAACCACCTTTAGCAATAGCACTTTGAATAGCGGCAACGGCTTTGTCGTTAAGACCATGACCAAGATAAGCAGCACCAATTTTTGCCAAAGGTTCACCAGTTGGCTTGCCTGCAGCTTCTTTAGCTGTTGTGTCCAGGGTTGCCAAATCATTTGCAGCTTCGGTTTTAGCTCTTGCCAACAAACGGCTATTACGCTCACTGTTAGCAACGGTTCCTGCCGCCATACCAGCTTCAATAGAGGCTTTAGCATCACCAGAATCCAACAATGACAAGGCCAATTCAGCCATATCGTTGTAATCGTCTGCAGTCATGGCACCTACAGCTTTTTTCAAGCGGTAATATTCAATTTTTTCTCTATCGTTGTAATTAACTTCGTTACGAGCAATTTTCAACATGTCATTCCAGTATTCCGGAGATGGATAGAGCTCAAGGAGTTTTGCCAATACATCAGCATAGGCAGCGTTGTTGCCCATTTTTGAGTAGCTATAACCCAAAATTTGTAACCAGTTTTTATCAACTGGCTTTTTAGCTGCTTCTGCTTGCTTGATGAGTTTCTGAGCGTATTCCGCAGAACTTTTGTAATCGCCCTTTTTGAAATAAGCCTGCATAAGACCTAATGTCACATCAGGTGTTGCTGGATAGTTTTTCAAATATCTTTCGTAAGCATCAATACCTTTGGAGTAATCGCCCAATGACAAATAAAGCTCAGCGAGAGTAGTAGTTCTTTGACCAATTTGATCAGCTGGAACCTGATTAGCAGCCAGCATAGTTTCATAGACTTTTGCTACGCCGGCATAGTCTTTCAACTGCATCATACAGGCGGCTTTGAATTCGTTAGTGACAGTTTCTTCATAGGCGCTTTTGCCTTGGATAGGTACAACTTTTTCGTTGATAACAGATAAAGCTTCTTTCCACTTTTTTTCAGCCATCAATTTTTGGGCTTCACCCAGGGGCTTCATTTTTGAGCTAAGTTGTTGTGGCTTTTCAGCCGCCATAACAGCGGGTGCAAACACTGCTGAAACAGTCGTTACGCCGGCGGTTAAAGCCATTACAAATGAAATTGATTTTGCTATTCCAAAGATATTTTTTTTAACACACATAACTATGTTTACCAATACGTTTACGGATTACAGCGCTACTTTCTAATTACAGCGCTAGCACAATGAAAAAACGCCGGAAGTTACTCCAGCGCTTCGTTACCCAATATACCAATGTTTTTTACACCCAAGCGCTGTGCGGTAGCTAACACTTTCGCAACTTTATCGTAGCTTGCCAACTTGTTAGGCTTCAAATGAATCTCGGGACGAGGTTCTGCATGCGCTGCTTGTCTTAAATAACTCTTTAACTGGTCACCACTTGAGATCACTTCGGAGTTCCAGTAAATAGAACCATCGAAATCGACCACGATGTCAATTACTGGTGGTGGTACATCTGGTGGTGGATTATTGGTCACCGGCATGTCTAGCTTAACCGCGTGAGTTTGCGGTGGAAGAGACATAATTAACATTACAATGAGTACGAGCATCAAATCGATAAGAGGGGTGGTATTCATCTCCACCATCATATCGTCTGATCCACTACTCCCAACATTCATACCCATGATGAATTACCTTTTGTTATGCACACAACATTAATTGTGTTCAGGTGAAGTAATGAAGCCCACACGAACGATACCTGCTTTTTGGCAATAGGCTACTACACGACCTACAGGCTCGTAACGAGCATTTAAATCGCCGCGAATATGCACTTCAGGTTGTGGCTTGATTGGCGCTTTTGCTCTTAACGCCGCCAACAATTCCTCTTTAGTGATCAGCTTGTTATTCATATACGTATCACCATTCGCAACTACTGAAATAACTATATTTTCAGGTTTAGATTGCGTTGGAATGTTTGAAACGTTTGGAAGTTGAACCGGTACAGTCTTCAGAACTACCGGTACAGCGATCAAGAATACAATCAGAAGTACCAACATAACGTCAACCAATGGGGTTGTGTTAATCGTGGAGTTCAGTTCTGTATTATCGCCGCCTTCGGATATATTCATGCCCATTTCTTGATACCTCGGTTACAAGTTTTTACTTATGCCCAATCCGAAAGCAGCAAAGCACCGCGACTGGATTGGACATCAGGTATTAAACCGTTAATGTAAAATTACTTGTCGCCACCAGGAACACCTACTACAAGGTATCCGTGAACATCAGAAGCAAAGGCATTCAACGCTTCGCCAGCAACTTTGTTACGACGAACCAACCAGTTGTAAAGGAATACTGCAGGAACCGCTACACCCAAACCGATTGCAGTCATGATCAATGCTTCACCCACTGGACCCGCTACCTTGTCGATTGAAGGTTGGCCAGACTGAGCGATTGCGATCAACGCGTGGTAAATACCCCATACGGTACCGAACAAACCAACGAATGGAGATGAAGAAGCTACGGTAGCCAATACCGCCATACCTGATTGCAAGTCGTTAGTAACGTTTGCTACTGAACGTTGAATTGACATGCTTACCCAAGTTTCCAAATCAATTTTGTTTGCATCATGTTGCTTAACAGCTCTAATACCGTCTTCAGCGATAGCACGGAAAGCGCTATCTGATTTCAGGTTGTTAACGCCTTCTTGCAAGGTTTTTGCGTCCCATACTTTACGAGCTTCGTTACCTTGGCTGAACAATTTTGATTGAACCATCAACTTAACAGCAGCAATGTACCAGGTAGATGCTGACATGAGGATCATCAGAACCAATACGGTTTTAGTAACCGCATCACCTTCTTTCCACAATTTGCCCATACCGTATGGCGTTTCTGTACTTGCAGTACTTTCGTTTGCTGAGTCAATTGCACTTGCTGCACCTTCAGAAGAAGCGGCAGAAGTGTCAGCTGCTGGTGCTGGAGCGGCTGCATCGGCATCGGCGGCTGGAGCAGCAGTATCAGCTGCTGGAGCACTGCTATCTTGCGCGAATGCTGAACTAACTACGAAATGTTGACCACCTAAAGCCAACGCTAAAATTAAAACAGATGAAAGTTTTTTTAACATTTTTCAAACCCTGCAGTTAACGTAAATTTAAAGATCTATTTAATTTTTAAAAGAGCCAAGTAAATTACTTGGAATCTTCCAATTTCCATGTGTACTTAATTGGAAGCCAGCAAGCCACAGGCTTATCGCCCACCATACATGGAATAAATTTCCATGAACGGATCGAGTGCTTTTTAGCTGCCTCATCCAAACGTTCTGAACCACTACTTGACGTAATTTGTGCGTCTTGAACCTTTCCATCTTCGCCGATATACAGATTCAAGCCAGTACTACCAGTTTCACCTAAACGAATAGATGCCGCTGGATACTCAGGCTTACTCAGGCCTTTAGGACCGATTTTTGCCTTGGTTTGATTCACTGGTGCTTCGACTTTCTTCTCTGTTCTCTGCACGTTTTGAATCTGGTTTGACTGCGGAGGCGCATCTGGAACAAAGTCCAACATTGGCGGAGGAACAAAATCTGGTGGTGGTGGTTTAACTTCTGGCGGAGGTGGAGGTGGAAGCTCCTCTTTCGGTTTTTCTTCCTCTTTTACATCTGCCTTCAGGATTTCAATAGCATTTTTAACGATTTGGCGATCTAGACCTGCGGCCAGACCCCAGATTAGAAGTACATGGAAAACAACTACGATAATAAGACCCGTAGAGCGTTGTCCCGCACTTTTTTTGGCGTGATATGACATAACTTAGCTGCCACCTTCTGAATTTCACCTGCAAAAATGACATCGCAGTACAAACAAATCCAATACATTGGCAGTTGTATCCACAATCTCACGGAGTAAGCTCTAAAGCGCCATCGCCTTAGTGGTAGCAAGTATAGCTAGATTCACTGGCGACGAAGACTTTATTAACAAACTCTGACAATTTTTTAGGTTATTTTTGATTTATGCACAGGCAGACATGCTGCCCTCCTAAAAAACGGGGCTATAGTAGCCGCTCTTAAACACCATGAAAAGCGCTATTTAGACCTAATCCGCGGTTTCAGATGAAATAAATGGCATATAAATCTTCCATATTTTTTCAGTTAAAACTTTGGACTATAACTCGGCAGGATTTCCAAGCAACTGGATATATAAAACCTTATCATTATTCAATATAGTATTTTAGGTACGAAATACGTCACTTAAACTACTCATTAAAACGATTGATAGGACCAATATTTCAGCGCTGCCACTTGAGTGTGAATTTTGCGCCACCCGATTCAGAGCGCTCGCACGTAACACATCCCAAATGCCAATCCATTATCCGTTTGACCAATGCTAGACCGAGCCCAAAGCCACTTCTGTTCGGTAAGTCACTGTAAATACGAACAAAAGATTCAAAGATCCGATTTCGTTGATCTTCTGGTACACCAGGGCCATCGTCCTCTACTTCAACAATATAATCTGTTGGAGTCATTCTGATAACGACCCGAATTGAGGTGCGCGCATAACCTAATGCGTTATGGATCAAATTCTGGATGGCTGTCTGCATCAATGACCATTCGCAGGTTATAGGTTGCCCATTGGTTTCGTCGCAAACAGTAATGTGGATATGCGTGTTTTGATGATTCCTCAGACGACCAATAATGTCCTGGATCAAATCCTGGATAAAACCTTCGCGCTGGTTTAATTGCTGCGATTGTTGATCAAACGCCGCGTACGCCAGAAACGAATTAATCAGGGATTCCATTTCCAAAATATCGCGATTGATACTGGATAACTGGCGCTGCAAATTACCCGGTAAACTTTGTTCTTCCGTGATCGCCAATGCGAATTTCATACGCGCCAGCGGCGTTCGCAATTCATGTGAAACGGCGAGTGTCATTTCTTTTTGCGAGCGCATAATGTCAGCAAGCCGGGTTGCCATGGCATTGAATATTTTGGCGAATGGATAAAGCACCGAACGAGAGGAAATTGCTATTGTGGTTTGCTGGCCATCTTTACCCATTTGTTGGGCATGTTGGGATAAGCGCGCCAAATCGCGCGTCAAGGGCCACACCCATAAAAAAATAACACCTGCGATGGCGCTATAAAATAATAAAATAAAAACCAGGTAAAATTCGCCGCGATTATTCAACTCTGGCACGTAGGAAAGCATCAGGACATCGTCAGTATTTTCCAAACGTTTATAAAAATAATTGGTATGTTCGTCATTGGCACTGACAAGATCGCCGCGTTTAATTTTTTCGGCGATTTCGGTTGTAGAAAAATTCGAAATGGAAATTAACCTGGCTTTATATTTTAGTGATGCCGTAATCGTGTTCAGTTGATCTTGTTTATTACCTGGATTATTTTGCAGGGATTTTTCGATAAGGCTGATTAAATCAGTAACCGCAGGATCAATCGCCACAGGTGGATTAACTTCATCCCAAAATTTATTTAGCACTAATCCCAACAAAACAATGGATAAAACAATAATCAGGTACAGCGATACAAACGCGCGGTTCATGATCCTAATTCCACGCATTTGCAACAAATAGATAACCTTTTCCCCAAATAGTTTTTATGCGCGTTGGATTCTCTGAACTATCGAGCAATTTTTTACGCAGCTGTGATATACGCACATCAATCGTACGATCCAAGCCATCGTATTCGCGATTATAGATTTGGTTAAATAAATATTCGCGGCCAATGACCTGGCCTGCATGTTTCGCCAGGGCAACCAGCAAATCAAATTCATGGCTGGATAAATTAATATCTTCACCATCCAGTTGAACCTTGCGTGCCGTTGGCTGGATGGTTAATTTATCGAACACCATATTTTCCTGCTCCGTACTATCTTGTTGATAGTAGCGGCGCATCAATGCGCGAACGCGGGCGAGCAAGACTCTCGGTTCTACCGGTTTAATCACGTAATCATCTGCACCGAATTCCAAACCCAATACCTGGTCTATATCTTCGTTGCGTGCCGTCAACATTAAAATAGGCCCACGATATTGCGGACGCAATTCCTGGCAAATCGTCAGGCCATCTTTACCCGGAAGCATTAAATCCAAAATAACGAGTGTGGGATTCAGCTGCTGGCATTGCCGTAAAACGCGATTGCCATTACCTTCGATGGTGACAATAAATTCATTATTCTCAAGATAATCTTTAACGAGATCTGCCAGGCGGCGATCATCTTCAACCAACAGGATGTGATTTTTCATCGTGATTCTCGCTAAAAAAAGCTCCACGGGTTTCGACGTGAATGCTGGTATTTTTTCTGGGCATTAATAACCTGGAATGATTCCTGGTCTAGCAGTGTTTGATTCATATCACGCAATTCAAATACGGTTGTTTTGGCGATGGTCTGCGTAAATTCCGTTTTTCCAAAATTCACATTTCGCCAACATTCAATCGGTGTTTTGCTTGGGCTTTGATACAAGCATAGTGAATAGGTTTTATTGTTTTGCGCTTTCCATTCAGCGGTCAATAGGTCATTACAATGCGTTTCAGTTTCAGACAATACACAGATATTGGGTTTCATCATCAACTGAACCGCTGAAGAATTTTCTTCTGCCTGGCTTGGTTGAATGAGCAAAATCGAACAACTTATTATGCTTATTATGGGGAGCGATCTTCCCTTAAAAATGATACACCCCCCCAGCAAATGCTGTGACCACATTATTTTGGGAGACCAACGGGCTATCAGAAATTGAATGGCTCAAATGACGGTAACTGGTGAAAAAGCGCAGCCCCCAATGCTCGTCCAATTGGTAGCTCCAATCAAAACGCAACAATCCGCTCAGGCCACCTTTGGCATCGTAGGCAAAATTTCCTACCGATTCACGCTCGGGCAAACCATAAAAATAATTTACGGTAGCAGCATCTTGCCAATTAGCACCGATGGTTAATTTAACCTCATGCTTGCCAGTAGAAATACTTTTGCTGACAGCAAAACGAATTTCACTGCCATCGTAATATCCCGTGACCTCTTGCAACATTTGCCATTGAAAATCCAGATCGTAAATATTCCGGCTGTATTCAATACCGGCAAGTGCGGCCATATGACGATCATGCAAACGACTCTTGTCGATGGAACGATTGGCTTGTTCCATCGTCGGGCCATCTTTTGCAATTGCGCTCAAGCTCGCGTGATCGACAAAATTACTGACATCCCATTCATTAAAAAAAATCTGGTCGTAACTGGGTGTCAATAACACATTGAATTGTTGGTTATCGTTTTGAAAAAGTGTGTAGCCAATGTCCAGATTCTGGATAAAAAAACGGTCGCCCTGGTAACTGAATTGTGGCAGTACGATGAGAGGAATATTGTCATTATCCATGACAGGATTTGTGCGTACACCAAGACCCAAAGCAATGCTTAACTGCCAGCGGGATTCATCTTCTTCCGCCTGCGACTTGGCCACGAGGCTGGTATTGAGCATCAGCAGAGCAAGAACAATCAGGATTTTTTGGTGCAAACGCGATCTAGCAATCTTCATGGCTTAGCCCTTTAACGCATAACATAGGAGTTATACCGCCAAACCTCATGTAAATCTGTAATCTTTTGTGAGTTGCCGGCCACTAAGGAAAAACACTAGTGACCATGCCCGGGGATTTTTGCGCGAATAAATTAGAAACGATAATCGATATTAAGGCTCGCCAAATTAGGTTTACCGCTAATGTCGTCGCAGATATTCCGGTATTCGATATTGACGTTGAAGTGCTCGTTAAGAACAAAACCTACACCTATACCGTAGGAATAACCCGAGGCAGACCCTTCCGAGTTAAGCACCAGTTTGCCATTAGTATCCGTAATATTTACCGAAGTATTGATGTGAGTGTAGCCCAGTAAAGCGTAAAGTTTAGCTTCATCGTTCACCAGCTCAGGCTTGTAGTAGAGGCTTTCATAGCTGCCTATTTCGCGTTTAAGGTTGCCATATTGCAATGCACCCTGCTCATCAAAATAGACATTGCTGGTTCCTTCCTTTAAACCATTACCGAAACGCAATTCCACACCCAGGGCATCGTTATATTTGTAACCACCAAAAAATTCGACCGCGCGGATATAGCTTAGGTTATCGACGCCATCTTCAAGGTCATCTACAACGGCACCACCTATGCCAAGGTAAAAACCCTGGTTATTATCGGCTAATGCGGGTAAAGCTAAGAGGCTAAGCGCAAGTACGCATAACTTTTTCATAGGCAATCCTGTCTTTATTGGGAGTGAATTATTGATTGGGTTTGATTAATTGGACCTATGATAGCGGAGCGATGCCCATAAAAAAAGCATCGGTGATGAGCCGATGCTTCAGGTGTCGCAATACTTTTGAATGGCGCAATAATAGGCATTAACGGTGTTTGATTTTATCGCTGGCTTTCAAGCCTGAAATAATCTCAATATTGATACCATCCGATAAACCGGTTTTGACTTCACGCTTTTCAAATTTCTGCGGAGCCGTTTCGACTTCCACAAAATTTTTCTTATCTTCAATAATCAAATCACCTTCATTAATGGCAAGCACATTTTCTTTCTTCTCCAATACGATGTCAGCGTTAGCACTGTAATTGGAGCGCAGGAATAAATCCTTGTTAAGTTTAACCGCTGCACGAATGGTGAATTTAATGGTGCCCTGGTCAGTCACGCCTTTAGGTGAAATATATTCCAGAATTGCAGTAAAAGGTTTGCCTTGCAAAGCGCCGATGTTTAACACTAACTCCATACCTTCTTTCAATTTGCCCACTTCGGATTCATCGACCAAGCCTTCAAAAATCATGTCGTTCATATCGGCCAACGTCGCCAATGACGTACCTGACTGGAACGTACTCGATTCAACAATAAATGCACCCTCTTTGTTAGGTACATCCAACACCATGCCATCAACCGTTGCTGGAATCAGGTTGGATACTTTATCGGAATTTTTTGTCGCTCCGGATTTCAACAATAACAAACCGTTTTCTGCATTACTGACTGCTTCACGTTGCAGGTTGTAAGTCATTAAAAATTTATTGTATTCGGATTCAGACACCAGCTTTTGCGCAAATAACTTTTTCTGGCGATTTAATTCAAGTTCAGCGTTTTGCAAATTAATTTTTGCTGTCTGCACTTGCGATTCTGCCGAGTTCACATTCAACATGCTGGGACGCAAGGTGATTTTCGCGAGTATATCGCCTTTCTTCACCGTTTGGCCCGCAACGACATAAACCTGCTCAACTACGCCCGAGACTTGCGATTTCACTTCAATTTCACGACGCGGAATAACCTTGCCAATAGCCACTGTCTTTTTGACAATAGTGGTTGTGGTTGGGCTATCCAAGGTATAAACCACGGGCGGTTGCTGCGATTTTTTGTACAAGAAAACGATAGTGCCAATAAAGATTATTGCTATCAGGCCCAGTACGCCAAACATAATGACTTTTTTCATTTTCCCTTCTTACCTTTTTTGGAATTGCTAAATAAAAATTATTAAATACTAAAATTGCTAGTGTTGAAAATTATTCGTCTTGCAAGGCAACAATGGGATTAACGCTTGCCGCTTTTGCCGCCGGTAATAGCGATGCCAATACCCCTGCAATGACCAATACGATGAGCGCCATAATGGCTGTTTTAAAATCCACCTCCGGATGCCTGAACATACCGGCTTTCCCGCCATTGGCCGCCATAATTGCGCTGACACCTTCTAAAATAAATACGCTCACAACCAAACCGCAGTAACCGGCAACAGCCGTAATAAAAACCGATTCCTGCATAATCATGGCGATAATGGTACTGGGTGTAGCGCCAAGGGCTTTGCGCAAACCAATTTCACGCGTGCGTTCTTTCACCACAATAAGCATGATATTGCCTACACCAATCGCACCAGCCATGATGGTGCCAATGGCAACAATCCAACTGAATACTTTGATGCCGGTAAATAATCCGTAAATTTTGTCGAATTCATTTTGCAAATTAAAACTGCCAAATACACCAAGGTCTTTGGGATCAACTTTATTTTTTGCGGCGAGATAATCTTTAACGCCCTGTTCTGCAATTGCTGCGTGGATACCGGGTTTAGGAATAACTACAAAACTACCCACCCAATTCACCTGGTTAAACGAGTAGCGCAGTGTGTCGTTAGGAATATAAATTTTTTCTTCTTCCGTACTGCCCGGATTGGTATCGCTGGTTTTATAAACGCCGACAACCTGAAAACTAATGCCGGAAATCGTAATGTCGGCACCGATAACTTTTTCACCCACTTTAAATAACTGGGTTTTTACCCGCTCACCAATGATGGCAACCTTGCGATGTTTTTCATCATCAATCGCGTTGATATAACGGCCTTCAGTAATGGTTTGCTGGTGAATATTGGCCATACCAGCATGAGTGCCCTGGATTGAAAAGCTACCATTTCTATCTTTATAAATTGTGTATGCAGGTGAACCGCCCCAAATACCTACACTATTTTGCGCATAAATTTGGCCGACACTGGATACGTGATTGCGAATACCTTCAACATCTTCTGCTTTTAAACCGATGCTTCTCCCTACCGGCATTCCCTGATAAGGAATTTGCGTTTTACTTTGCGACCAAATCCAGGCTGATGGTGGAATGGTTTTAAAATCCTCAATAATTCCATTTTCCAAACCTTTGCCCGCACCAAGCAAAATCGTGAGCATAAAAATGCCCCAGAAAACGCCAAAAGCCGTGAGAGTGGTTCGCAATTTGTGTTGGCTGAGAGTGCTAAAAATTTCGCGCCATTTTTCAATATCGATCATGAAATTTTTTCCTAGTCCGCGCGCATGGCTTCAATGGGCATGATGCGCGCCGCTTTTAATGCAGGAACCAATCCCGCCAGTGCGCCCACAACGACTAATAAAATAATGGCAGTAACCGCTATATGGAAATCCACTTCCGGATTCTGGAAAAAATCCAGTTTCGCGCCTGACTTGCGCAATCCAAAAGAAACCAGCTCCAACAAAGCCACACCCAACACCATGCCCATGTAACCGGCAATACTGGTTACCAAAATGGATTCCATTAACAAAGTACCCACAATACTTTTTGGTGTTGCACCAAGTGCTTTACGAATACCAATTTCGCGTGTGCGCTCTTTTACGGTAATGATCATGATATTGCTTATGCCCACAATCCCCGCTGCCAAAGTACCCAGGCCAACAAACCAGATAATCGCATTGATGCCGATAAACAAACCATTCACCATTTTTGCAGGCTCGGCCATATTGAATGAACGCACTGCACGTTTATCGTCTGGCGACACCGAATGGCGGCGCTGCAATAATTCGATTACTTTTTTCTCAAGGGCAAAACCATCTGCACCTTGTGTTGGACGCAACCAAATTGATTGCACCCTGTTGCCACTGCCAAAAATTTTGCGATAGGTTGAATCGGGAATATAAATACGTTCTGAATCGCGACCGCGATTACCTTTATCATGGAAAACGCCCACGACTTTTAGCACCACACCATTGACGCGAACTTCCTTGCCTACCGGATCAACATCTTTACCAAAAATCTTTTCAACAACCGGTGTACCCAATTCGCAAATTTTGCGATTGTCTTGTTGGTCAAGTGGATTTATTTTTCGGCCTAAATTAAACGGTACAGATTCCTTGATTTTGAAATAATCATCGGGCACGCCGTGGACATCAAAATTACCGAGCTTGTTCTCGTAGGTAATGGTTGCGCCGCCGCTTTGGTTTTCCGATGAAATAAAACGCACATTAGGAATTTGTTGCTGGATCGCCTGAATATCTTCCTGGTTCATTTGCACATAACGGCCCAAACCCATACCGTTGTAAGCTACCGATGTAGCACCGGTGTAAACGATAATAAAATCCATGACTTCACCACCGAAGCCATCGTAAATACCGTTTTGCATTCCCCTGCCCGCACCGAGCATAAGGATCAGCATGAAAATACCCCAGAACACACCGAAGGCGGTGAGCAATGTGCGCAACTTGTTTTGGCGCAGGGTAAATAAAATTTCTTGCAAACCGTCTAACATAATTGTTAACCCAGGATTTCTTCTTCGCCTTGTTGGGCGTTGTCATTGGCGTGCGGCGATTGTTTCCCCGCAACAATCAAACCGTCTTTCAAAATAATCTGGCGCTCTGTTTGATCGGCAATGTCCTGTTCGTGAGTTACGATCACAATGGTATTACCCATTTTGTGGACATCTTTCATCAGCGACATGACTTCCTGGGTAGTCTGGCTATCCAACGCACCTGTAGGTTCGTCCGCTAAAATAACTTTGGGTTTGGTAACCAATGCGCGTGCAATTGCTACGCGTTGTTTTTGTCCACCGGATAATTCATTCGGCATAAAATTCGCGCGATGATCAAGGCCAACCATTTCAAGATATTGTGCCGCGCGATAATTGCGTTCTTTACGACCAACGCCTTGATAATAAAGCGGCAAAGCAACATTTTCAGTCGCATTTTTGAAAGGTAAAAGATTGAACGATTGAAAAACAAAACCAAGCAATTCATTGCGCAAATGCGCGGCGGTTTTTTCTTTGAGGTTTTTGATTTCACGGCCAGCGAGGAAGTAATCGCCTTGATCGTGATTATCCAGGATACCGAGGATATTGAGCAGGGTTGACTTGCCCGAGCCCGATGAACCCATAATGGATACCAACTCACCCTCACGGATATGCAAATCAATTCCCTTGAGCACGTGCAAGGGCTGTTCGCCAGAGTGGTAATACTTGTGGATATTGTGCAGTTTTATCATGGATTGATCTCTCTCATCTCCAGCTCATTCCAGGGCTCCTGCCCTGGCGTGTAGATTTTGTCTAGACAAGCTTAATCACTATTTAACATTTGGCTGACTTATTTACTTTCATTAACAAAATCATGACAAGTGTCAGCGCTTAAAATTCACTAGGCAGTATTTTTATAACTGCTTGGACGCATCGCTGATGAATTTGGATTCACCTTAATCATATTTATTCATCTTGCAAGGCAACAATAGGATTGACCGAAGCCGCTTTTAACGCAGGTATAAGTGCAGCAAGCACACCGGCTATCACAAGTACACACAAGGCTATAAGAGCCGTATTGATATTGACATAAGGCTGGGCAAAACGATTGTCGGCCTGCCCCATGCTGATAAATACCAGTTTGATCGCCTCCAATAGAAAGACGCCCGCCGTTAGCCCGGCATAACCGGCAATGACGGTAATAAATAACGCCTCTCGCATAATCATCGCGCTGATTTTTAAGGGTGTAGCACCCAGGGCTTTGCGCAAACCAATTTCGCGGGTGCGCTCTTTTACGATGACCAGCATGATATTCCCGATACCAATCGCGCCCGCCATGATAGTGCCAATTGCCACAATCCAGCTAAACCCGATAATACCATTCACCAGGTTTTTATCTTGTTTGTAATCTTCGCCATTGTCATAAGTGCCGATAACGCCGACATCATCGGGATGAATTTTCTTTTGTTCGTGCAGCACGCGTTTCACTTCACTTACCACTGCGTTTCCACCATAACCTTCCCGGGGTTCGTAAATTAAAAAACTAAAACCATCTTTGCTGTTAAACGCTAAACGCAAAGTATCGTTGGGAATATAAATACTGGATGATTGAAAAGGATTATCCGGCTCGGTGGATTTATAAATTCCAATCACCTGGAAATAAACGCCCTGCACATAAATGGTTTTGCCGAGCGGATTTTTTTCGTTTTTAAACAATACATCGCGCACACGCGTGCCTATCACAGCAACTTTTCGCGCTTCACGTTCATCATTTTCATTAATGTATCTTCCTTCAATAACACGCAGCGTCATCAAGCCTTCCCAATTTGCATGGGTGCCCATTAACCGGAATGATCCGCTTTCATTTTCATGGACGGCTAATTGACCATTAACCTGATTAACACCATTCACCATTTGCGCATGGGATGTTTTTTCGCGGAGCGCAATAACATCTTCTTGCGTGATATTAATATTGCGACCTTTTCCTAAACCTTGGTAAGGCAATTGCGTTGCGCCCGATGACCAGACCCAAATAATATTTTTTATTCCACCGTATTGGGATTCAATATTGTTTCCAAATCCTGTACCAAAACCCAATAAAATAACCAACATAAAAATTCCCCAAAAGACACCAAAAGCTGTCAATGAGGTGCGCAGTTTTTGTCGGCGCAAACTGTTTACAATTTCTTGCCATTTATCCCAATCAATCATAAAAAATCCTTATTCAGCACGCATGGCTTCGATGGGCATAATTCGCGCAGCGCGCAATGCGGGAACCAAGCCCGCAATCACACCGGCAACGACTAATAATACAAGCGCACTTAGCGCAACTTTTAAATCCACTTCCGGTTGCTGGAAATAAGGTAATTCCATTTTCAAGCGAGTTAATGTTGCCGATACGACCTCCAAAATAATCACACCAAAAATTAAACCTGCATAACCTGCTACGCTGGTCACCAACACAGATTCAAATAATAAACTACCAATAATCGAAACCGGGTTCGCGCCCAGAGCTTTTCGAATGCCTATTTCACGTGTGCGCTCTTTAACGGTGATAATCATAATATTGCTAACGCCCACCACACCGGCAAGCAAAGTCCCAATACCCACCAACCAAATAAATGCGGTTACGCCATTGAAAATCGATTTAATCTCTTCCGCAGAGCGCGCCATGTTATTAATTTCCATTGCACGCGTATCATCAGGTGCAATAGTGTGGCGCTGTTTTAGTAAAGTGACGACTTTATCTTCGAGTTCAAAATTGTCGACATTCTCGTGCGGGCGCACCACGATAAGCGAAACCTTTTCGCCACCGCCAAAGGTTTTCTTAAATGTACTAACCGGAATGTAGACGCGTTCTGACATTTGTCCGCGATTGCCTTTGTCGTAAAACAAACCTACCACGCGAAACGCAATGCCGTTAATTTGGATTTGTTTTCCAATCGAAGAATCGCCAGGTGAAAATAATTTTTCACTTACGCGAGTGCCTATAACTACAACCTTGCGATTATCGTCGGTGTCGTAAACATCCAAACGGCGGCCATCGTTGAACTTTACTTTTTCTTTAATATTGAAATATTGATCGCCAACACCTAACACATTAAAGGTGCCGCTTTTTAAACCGTAAGTGACGAGCGTGTCGGGATTGATAAAATTGCCGAGGGAATTTTCGCTGGAGATGTAACGCACACCGGGAATTTGCTGACGGATTGCCGCCATATCGGATTCAGTAAACTCAATTTCACGCCCGCCACCAAAACCTTTGTAAGGTACCGAGGTAATGTTGGGAAAAATCCAGATGCAATCATTCATGTCGTTGAAGCGGCCTTCCGACATTCCTTTCTGCATACCGCGCCCGGCGCCCAACAAGAGCACGAGCATCAAAATACCCCAGAAAACCCCAAAAGCAGTCAGCGCTGTGCGGAGTTTATTCTGGCGAAGGGTAAATAAGATTTCCTGTAATCCATCCATTGCGACTTCTCATTATGTTTCTTGGAATCCTTTAAGCGGCCATAGTCTGGCAGGATTTGTCTCGTTTGACACGGAAAAAAGTATTTTGGATTCAGGCCAGAAATAAAAAAGCGCAGCCCCCTGCTTTATCAGGAGACTGCGCTTTTTTGGACTCAATGAAAAGCTACTAATTAACTAATCGCACCGCTGCGGTTAACGCCGTTAATCAGCGCCTTAACTGCCGAAGTAATAATGTTGCGATCCTGGCCTACGCCGTAAACCGGCTTGCCATTTTTCACTTTGATTTCCACATAAGTTACCGCAGCAACATCTGAACCTTCGCCGACAGAATGTTCGTGGTAATCAATCACGTTTACTTCTGCATCTATAAATTGACTGATGGCATGAGCTGCTGCATCAATCGGGCCGTTACCGCTGCCGCTGATTTTTACGGTTTCATTTTTGTGCTGTGCATGGATGACGATATCAACTTGATGATTATCATCTTGCTCAGTGAATTTGCTGGATTGATATTCAATCGGTGAATTCACTGAAAAATATTCATCGTTAAAAATTTTAACGATGTCAGCGCTCTTCACTTCTTTACCCGTTGCATCGCTAACTTTTTGCACGGCTCCGCTAAATTCAATTTGCAGACGACGCGGTAATTGCAAACCGGCTTCCTGTTGTAACAAGAAACTCACACCGCCCTTACCGGATTGCGCGTTCACACGCACAACCGCATCGTAACTGCGGCTTAAATCAGCAGGGTCGATTGGCAAGTAAGGAACTTCCCACAAGCCTTCTTTTTTCTGCACCGCAAAACCTTTTTTGATTGCATCCTGGTGCGAACCGGAGAAAGCGGTAAATACTAATTCGCCCGCATAAGGATGACGCGGATGCACAGGCAATTGCGTGCATTCTTCGTGAAGAATCCTGACTTTATCGATGTCAGAAAAATCCAGACCAGGGTGAATACCTTGCGAATATAAATTCAATGCAAGGGTCACCAAATCCACGTTACCGGTACGTTCGCCGTTGCCAAACAAACAACCTTCAACACGATCCGCACCGGCCATTACTGCTAATTCTGCAGCGGCAACTGCAGTGCCGCGATCATTGTGCGGATGCACGCTGATGATAATGGAATCGCGCTTGTTAATATTTCTGTGCATCCATTCAATTTGGTCTGCGTAAGTATTGGGTGTATTCATTTCCACCGTTGCAGGCAAATTCAAAATCAATTTTTTCTGCGGCGTGGGTTGCCAAACATCGACAACGGCATCGCAAACTTCTTTTACAAAATCAATTTCAGTGCTGGAAAAAACTTCCGGCGAATATTGGTAAGTCCAATCGACTTCCGGTGCAGTTTCCGTTAATTGCTTGCACCATTTGGTACCTTGGATTGCGATATTTTTTACACCGTCTTTATCGGTGTTGTACACGATTTTTCTAAACGCCGGTGCGAGCGGATTGTACATATGCAAAATCGCTTTTTTCGCACCGCGCAAACTCTGCACAGTTTTTTCAATTAAATCAAAACGCGCTTGCACCAATACTTCGATGGTGACGTCATCGGGAATTAAATTTTCTTCAATCAATTGACGAGTAAAGTTGTAATCAATTTCACTCGCGGATGGAAAACCAATTTCAATTTCTTTAAAACCAATCGCGACCAATTCTTTAAACATACGCAGCTTGGTTGCAACCGACATGGGGTCGATAAGCGCCTGATTGCCATCACGTAAATCTGTGCTCATCCAAATTGGTGGTTTAACAATAAAATTATTGGGCCATTGGCGGTCGGGCAAACTCACGCCGACAAAGCGTTGGTATTTGGTGGATGGATTGGCAATCATGGCGAACTCCGTATGCGTATCTAAAAATGTTGGCTTTACCTGAGGAGAATACTGGTAAATCATTGCTGGTTGGCGATGACGACGGAAGCGGTAGCAAAGCTCGGTAAGCTTTTATCCTTCCGCCCAAGTATTGGCTTTTGGCGTTAACTCCGTACCCTCGCTCTGGATTGAAACAAAAGTACTGCTATCAGGTTGGAGAAAGTATAAGTAGAAAACTGTGGCAGATGATTGCTAAGATTGTCTCTATGGTGATATTTGAGCAATAATATGCTATAAAATTTAATATTATTGATATTTAAATTCACGTTGATTGATAAACTGCCAATAACCCCCTCCCAACCTCCCCCTTGGCAAGGGGAGGATTAGGGTGGGGTAACTGATCTAAGAGAAAAACTATGGAACTTGATCGCTACGATCGCCTTATCCTGGAACAGCTCCAGAAAAATGGCCGGATTACCAACCAGGAATTGGCCGATGCCATTAGCCTTTCTCCATCGCCCTGTTTGCGTCGAGTTCGCCAGCTGGAAGAAGCGGGCTTGATTGATGGTTATGTGGCGCTGCTGAATGCCCGCAAACTGGGTTTGAATTTGATGGCGTTTATCCAGATCAGCATGGACAAACATGTCCCCGAACGTTTTGATGCCTTTGAAAAAACCGTGGGTTCTTACCCTGAAGTGTTGGAATGCCATTTGATTACCGGCCAGTCGGCGGACTATCTCTTAAAAGTCATCGTGAAAGACATGGATGGATACCAACAATTTTTATTGCAGAAGTTGACGCGTATTGAAGGCGTGAGCGGCGTGCATTCTTCGTTTGTGTTGAAGTCGCCGATTGATGGAACAGCCTTGCCTGTCTTGTGATTATTGTTTCAAATTTTTTTCTTATTTTTTAATTACACAAAATGCATACGTATTCAGCGATTGCATACGTATGCGTTGAATTGTCAAATCATCCGAATAGCCGTTAAGGTTATCTGCGTTTTATTTTTTACAAAAACAATAATAATTTTTATTGCTCTTGATCGCGGCTGAAAAAATCCGTGACGACTTTATTTTGCTGTTAAAGCATCACACGTTTTTATTATTCAGCTCGTTATTTTTCTGTTCTGTTTTCTGTATCAATTTTTTTGATGCTGTGGTTTTCCTTTGCTTTTTTTTCGCAAAAAATTTTATAAATCTAATAATTATTCCTGAGAGGTAACAATGAAATTTTCTTCCCTGATGCTAATGTCAGCGTCGCTCCTGGCCAGCCAACTGGCAAGCGCTGACTGGTATTTCCGTGGTACTCCCAACAGTTGGGGAACTACGGCGATGACCGTGGTGAACTCAACACAAATGACAACCTGCCAAACATTTATTAGCGGTGATGGTAACGGCGGGCCACGTTTTAAAATTGATAAATTGGGAACCTGGAGCGAAAGTTATCCTTCCAGCGATTACGGCGTGAGTACTAATCAATCCTATAAAATTGATTTTAATATTTCGACCAAAGCTATTACAGTGACCAACGTTGCAAGCTGTACAGCGAGCACAAGTTCTTCCAGCAGTTCAAGCGTTGCTGCAACAAGCAGTTCAAAAAGTTCTTCAAGTTTATCGAGCAGTAGTAGCGCAGATTCGTGGTATTTCCGCGGTACACCCAACAATTGGTCCAGCACATTGATGAGTGTGCAAAATGGTTTGTTTTGTTCGCAACAAACTTTTGGTGATGCAAGCACAAGTCCGCGTTTTAAAATTGATCATTACGCAAACTGGACAGAAAGTTATCCGCAAAATGATTACGGTGTGAGTGCAAATACCACTTACAACATTTGTTTTAATGCATCGACCAAAGCCATTACGCTTACGACAATTACGTCGAGCAGTTCATCGAGCGTTGCAAGTTCTTCTGTGACATCAAGCGCAGTAAGTTCCAGTAAATCTTCTTCATCAAGTTCTATTTCCAGCGCAACGACATCAAGTTCAAGCAGCACGTCAGGCTTGTCGGATTTCCGCAAAGAAACGATTTACTTTTTGCTGACTGCGCGCTTCTACGATGGCGACCCAAGCAACAATTATTACAACCGCGACCGTTACAAAGCGGGCGATCCACAATGGCGTGGCGACTTCAAAGGTTTGATTGCAAAACTGGATTACATCAAGGATTTGGGCTTTACCGCCATTTGGGTAACGCCGCCGGTTGAGAACCGCTCAGGCCTGGATTACCACGGTTATCACGCCTACGACTTCTACAAAGTTGACCCGCGTTTGGAATCGGCTGACACCACTTACAAAACATTTATCGATGCAGCGCATGCGAAAGGCCTGAAAGTTATCCAGGACGTGGTGATTAACCATTCCAGCCAATACGGTTTGCGCGATGCGGTGTGGATCGACCACTTGCCAATCAAATATTATGTTCCTGCTGGCAGCACCCAGGGAAATATATCCAACGGTCCCTATGTCGGCAATTTAGGCGATTATAAAAGCACATTCCGCGACGATAATGACAATTCGGTAGCACCGCAATGGTTTAAAGATCGTCATAACAGCGATGCAGCAGGCACAGTTCCATTAGTTGATCCAAAAACCGGTTCGACGGTTCCTGCGGCCGGTTACAACGCCAACCGTTTCTTCGGTATAGATGCGGCGACGCTCGACCCTAACTGGTATCACCTGAACGGCTTTATGGCCGGTGGCGACTGGGAAAACCCAACCGCACTGCAAACCAAGCATATGGCAGGCGATACCATTGATTTGGCGACCGAACGCCAGAACGTGAAAGATTACATCAACGGCGCGATCCACAAATATTTGGACATGGGTGTTGATGCGATTCGTTTGGACACACTCAAACACGTGGAACGCAATGAATTGCTCACCTACGTCAACGACTGGCGCGCTTACAAACCCGGTTTGTTTGTGTTTGGTGAAAACCTCGTTAAAGGTACAGGCTTGGGCTCCGAATTGGCGAGCGATAACGCCAGCGCCGTGATTCGCCCCTGGTGGTACACGCGTTTAACCAATAATCCGGCCGATCCACGCGCTGGCGGCGATTCCGGTTTATCGGTGTTGGATTTCTCGGTGTTTTCGACTTTCCGCGATAATGTCACCAAAGGCAGTTTTGGCGGCTTGGGAGGAATCCTGGCTTGGGACTGGATTTACGGCGATTCTACGAAGTTGGTAACCTTCTTCCAAAACCACGATGTCGGCCCGGATAATGATTTCAAATACCGTTACGGCGGCGACCCAGCCAATGCGGCCATGGCCTACAACTTCCTGTGGACCAACCGCGGCATCCCGACGCTCTATTACGGTGAGGAAGTCGAATTCCAGGGCGGCCTGGCACAGGATATTTCCGGCAACAACGATACTCTAGATCAAACTGGTCGCGCTTATTACGGTGCAATTTTGGATAATCCAACCACGCCCAACAATGCGCTTTACCAGCACATCAAACGCCTCAACCAAATTCGCGCCGCGGTGCCCGCTTTGCAAAAAGCGCCATCAACGCAAGTGAATGAATGGGGCGCGGGCATGAGTTATGTGCGCGATTTATCGTCTGAAGGCAGCTATGCAGTGGTTGGTTTGGCGAGCGGAAGCACGCAATCGATTAGTGTTAGCGGCGTTAAAAACGGTACTTATAAAGATGCTGTGACTGGCAACATCATCACCGTTAGCAACGGAACCTTGAGTTTTACGGTGGCGAGTTATTCAGCAGGAATCTACGTATTGAATGGCCCCGGCAAAATCGGGGTAACGGGAACATACCTGCGGTAATTAAGACTGGAACGCCTTTCGGAAGATCTTCCGAAAGGCGTTTTTTCTAGCATCAAATCAATTAGTTAGCGTTTTGGTTTTAAACGTTATTTTCTGATCTTCTGTCTTGCTTACGGCGCTCTTCACTTGTTGGGATTGGTGTTTCCTGTTTGCGCCTATCATTGTTCTGGCGCTCTTCCAAAGCTTCTTCAAGCTGGCTGAGCATCACCTTTACGACTTTTTTCTCACTCATTTTTGGAATCCGTTGTTGCTATTAGTAAAGACGTTGTGCTGTAAAACACGAATCAATTATAGCTCACGGACAAAAAAGTGCCGGAAAGAAAATTGTAATTTTTAGCAGCCATTTGTTATAAAAATACTACACCATACATACCGAATGCTTGGTCGCAGGCTATATAAGTTGAAGAGTTTTTCAGCTAATCCAGAATTCTCTATTACGCAGGAACTCCTGATCGCTTTTAAAAATCATGGTATTTGTATTCGCATTCTCCAGCAAAACTTTTGCGCAAATGCACTTACTATTGAGGCTCGGATTGCTGAAAGCTGACAGGAGTTGCAGCCACCCAATCGCGAAATCCGAATCAGTTTCGATGCTAAATGCATATCAGATTTCACACGTAGCGAGCGCAGATGTATAAGTGCTGACCAATCATTCCACAGACGTATTTTCACTCATCAATAATCCGCGCGCGCATTGCGCCGCACTTCCTGGGGCGTTTGGCGGAACAAGCGGATAAACGCTCGTCGCATGCGTTCGGGATCCACAAAACCAACCTGGTTGGCAATAACTTCCAAGGGTTCCGGGCTACTTTCCACCCGTTCACGCGCAACTTCAGCGCGCAAACGCTCAACGACTTTCGCGGGCGTTTCCCCGGTTTCAGCGAAAACGGCACGACCAAATTGACGTGGACTCAAACAAGCTACCTCGGCAAGGCGCTCTACCGGAAGCTTTTCATGCAAGTGTTCACGGGCAAAACTCAGGGCATCGCGAATGCGATTGGATTCAGGGTCAAGATCAAGCAAGCTGGAAAACTGCGATTGTCCACCAGGCCGACGGTGATAAACCACCAGGTTACGCGCTGTCGCCCGAGCGATGTCTAACCCGAGATCATCTTCAATCAGGGCAAAGGCCAGGTCGATCCCGGCGCACACTCCCGCGGATGTCCATACAGAACCATCCTGGGTAAAAATGCGGTCGCCATGGACCTTAATTTTTGGGAAAAGGCGCTGGAGCAAGCTCGCATGTTTCCAGTGTGTGGTCGCATGGCGATCATCCAGCAAACCTGCGTGAGCCAGTACAAAAGCTCCAGTGCAGACGCTCGCCAGACGACGCGCCCTGGCCGCGTAATACAAGGTGAGTTCGGATAATTCCGCCACCGATTCCGGTTCCAGGCAACCATTTCCACCTACTATCACAAAGGTATCAAAGGTCGCCTCGCGAACCGGTTCGGACACTATTTCCAGGCCGGATGAACTGGCGATAAGTCCACCAGAGCACGACAATGTCCGGATTTTATAAGGCTCGCCAGCAATCCGGCCTGCCACTTCAAATGCGGTCAGGGGACCACTGAGATCCAGCAATTGGAAGCCGGGATGTATGAGGAAGCCGATCTCACGCATATCCGCTTGTCTCCTAATCCAGCGCGAGCTTGCCGAACGCAACCGCGTTATCCAGCAAACGATTGGCAAAACCCCACTCGTTGTCGTACCAGGCATGCACGGTCACGTGGTTTCCGCCAATCACCTTGGTCAGCGTCAAATCAAAAATCGATGATGCGTCGTTATGCAAGAAATCGCTGGAAACCAGCGGCAAATCATTGGTTTTCAATAATCCAACCAAAGGGCCTTCCGAAGCGGATTTCTGCATCAGTGCGTTAATTTCTTCTGCCGACGTTGGCCGTGCCGCGATAAAACTCAGCACCAGGATACAAACATCGATTGTCGGCACACGGATGGAATAGCCATCCAGCTTGCCATCCAATTCCGGCAACACCAGGCCAATCGCTTTGGCAGCGCCGGTTTTGGTGGGGATGATGGAAGATAAAGCTGAACGCGCACGACGCAAATCCTCGTGGTAAACATCGGTCAACACCTGGTCATTGGTCACCGAATGCACAGTCGTCATGGAGCCCGCGACAATACCAATATGATCATTCAACGGCTTGGCGACTGTACCCAAACAGTTAGTCGTGCAGGAACCAATCGCAATCACGCGATGCTCAGGGCGCAACACATCATTGTTAACACCGTAAACCACCGTTGCATCCACTTCTTTGCCGGCAGGCGCCGAGATAATCACGCGCTTGGCGCCAGCCTTGAGATGCGCAGAAGCTTTCTCCTTGCTCGCAAAACGACCGGTGCATTCCAACACAATATCAATCCCAAGCTCACCCCAAGGCAGCTGCGATGGATCACGTTCAGACAACACCTGAATGCGATCACCCTCCACCACAAGGAAGTTGTCCTCAACATTCACAGATCGCGCGAATTTTCCGTGGGTGGTATCAAAACGAGTGAGATGTGCATTAGTCTCGGCGCTACCAAGATCGTTAATCGCCACAATCTGGATATCATGACGTTTGCCCGCTTCGTAAAACGCACGCAACGTATTGCGGCCAATACGGCCATAACCATTAATAGCAACTTTGACTGTCATCGCAGGAATCCTCCGCTAGTGGAAATGATTCCCTACTCTATGCTTCTTATTGATGTCGGTAAACGACAAAAACACCTCGTTTTAAGACATGTGTTTTCATGGAGACTGGAAATGTTTTATGTAGATGGTTAAGCGGGCTTTATTTTGCCCATAAAAAACCGCTCACATGGAGCGGTTTTTAACAACGGATTCTGATTAAGCGCGAGTTCTACGCAAAGTAGCAAAACCAGCCAAACCTAAAATTAACAGAGCCAAGCTTCCTGGCTCAGGTACATTGGAGTCTTTAGTAACAACTGTCAGGGTTGAATTCAGAATAGTGAAATCACCTAATAAGCTCGTGACTTCCACAAATAAAGTACCGTCGGTATTTAATTTTAACAGTGAGCTAATACCCAAGTTGCCATTCCAATCCTGGGTAGGTGTAAGAAACAAGCCACCATCTTCAAGGTCAAAAAAGCCAATTTGGATTAAAGCAGTTTCAAATGGGGCGTACCAAGGGTCTTTATCATCACGAAACTGGATACTAATACTAGCACTTTGAGCGCTACCAGCGACAAAGCCGTTATCGAAAATATCATGTACCCATGACACTTGATGAGGAGCCGATACAGTCTTGTTCACAGCTTCAACATCTGTAATAACACCTGCAAAACAATTTATTGACACCAGGCTAGCAATTGCTAATACAACGGCCTTTAAACATTTCATATTTATATTCCAAGCTGGTTAAATTTATGGCGAATCTATACGCGCTGATGAAGATGCATTTTGCACTTTTCCCAATATGCAAAAAATAAGCCTAATATAGAAACTCCATTAAAATCAATTAAATAATGATAACTTATTACGTAACAGAGAAAATTGTGTAAATAATATCGACAATACCCATTAAACAAAAAACCCGTGATCACCTGCATGAACACGGGTTTTGATTGCTTAAAAGAAATTCTTGGATGATGACAGCGAATCTAAACGTCCAGGTTAGCTACCGCGAGGGCATTGGTTTCAATGAAATCGCGGCGCGGTTCAACTTGATCGCCCATTAATGTGGTGAAAATTTGATCAGCTTCAATAGCATCCTGAATAGTCACACGTAACATACGGCGAGTTTCCGGATTCATGGTAGTTTCCCACAATTGCTCCGGGTTCATCTCACCCAGGCCTTTATAGCGTTGGATGTTGTAGCCTTTGCGCGATTCTTTCATCAGCCACTCCAGGCCGTCTGCGAAGCTGGTTAGTGGTTGCTTACGCTCTCCACGTTGAATATAGGCGCCTTCCTCAATCAGATTTTCAAGGCTTTGGCCAAGGGACACAATAGATGCGTATTCGCCTGAACCGAAGAAATCATGGTTGAACGGGAAGTAATTGGAAATGCCGTGGGCAATAATTTCTACTACTGGCAGGAACAAGTGACGTTCAGTATCTTCACGCACCACGATGTTGTACTTCTGGCTACCTGCACGAGCGTCAAGCGCAAAGCGCGCAAGCATCTGGTCGCACCATTGCTGGATATGACCTTGATCCGCCAAGTGCTCTGAACGCAAAGCTGGCATATAGATCAATTTTTCCAGAACTTCAGCTGGATACAGACGCGAGAGGCGATCAATAGTCGCCATCACCTTGCGGTATTGTTGCACCAGTTTTTCCAACGCTTCGCCAGCAATTCCGGGCGCTTCAGCATTTACATGGAGGCTCGCACCTTCCAAGGCCGCCTGGGTCAGGAATTCGGTCATTGCGCCCTCATCCTTCAGGTATTGTTCCTGCTTGCCTTTGCTGATTTTATACAATGGCGGCTGAGCGATATAAATATGGCCACGCTCAACCAATTCGCGCATTTGACGGAAGAAGAAGGTCAACAAAAGTGTACGGATATGCGACCCATCTACGTCGGCGTCGGTCATGATAATGATGCTGTGATAGCGCAACTTATCCGGATTGTAATCTTCCTTACCGATGCCACAGCCGAGTGCGGTAATCAAAGTACCAACTTCGGCACTGGACAACATCTTGTCAAAACGGGCTTTTTCTACGTTCAGGATCTTACCTTTAAGCGGCAAAATTGCCTGGGTTTTACGGGCGCGACCTTGTTTGGCGGAACCGCCCGCCGAATCACCCTCCACCAGGTAAACTTCTGATAATGCTGGATCTTTTTCCTGGCAATCGGCTAATTTACCCGGCAAACCGGCGATATCCAGTGCACCTTTACGGCGAGTCATTTCGCGGGCTTTACGGGCGGCTTCACGAGCGCGGGCAGCGTCAATCATCTTGCCCACAATCGCTTTGGCTTCCTGGGGATTTTCCAGCAGGTAAGCGCCAAAATGTTCGTTCATCTCTTGCTCCACTGCTGTTTTCACTTCAGAAGATACAAGTTTGTCTTTGGTTTGGCTTGAGAATTTTGGATCAGGGACTTTTACCGAAATGATTGCAGTTAAACCTTCACGGGCATCATCACCTGTGGTGGCAACTTTGGCTTTTTTATCCAAGCCTTCGCGCTCTATATAACTGTTCAGGCCGCGGGTTAAAGCCGCACGGAAGCCAGCCAAGTGAGTACCACCATCGCGCTGGGGAATATTGTTGGTGTAGCAAAACAGGTTTTCCTGGAAGCTATCGTTCCACTGCAGGGCAACCTCAACACCAATTCCATCTTCGCGTTTGAGCGAAACAAAGTGCACCATCTTGTTGATGGTGGTTTTGTTCTTGTTGAGGTGATCAACAAACGCCATCAAACCACCTTCATATTGGAAGACTTCTTCCTTCGCCGTGCGCTCATCTTTCAGCACAATACGTACACCAGAGTTCAGGAATGACAGCTCGCGCAGGCGTTTTGCAAGGATCTCGTAGTGGAATTCGATGTTGGTAAAGGTTTCTGCCGATGGTTTGAAGTGGATTTCAGTACCTGTGGTGGCACTATCACCAACTACTTTTAGCGGTTCATCAGGTACACCATGACGATAAATTTGTTCATGGATGTGGCCTGCACGGCGAATCGTCAGCTTCAATTGTTCGGAAAGTGCGTTTACTACCGATACACCCACGCCGTGCAAACCGCCGGAAACCTTATAAGTATTATCGTCAAACTTACCACCGGCGTGGAGCACGGTCATGATCACTTCTGCTGCCGATACACCTTCTTCGTGCATATCAGTAGGAATACCGCGGCCATTATCACTGACTGAAACTGTTTCGTCGGGGTGGATAACAACTTTGATCTCGGAACAATGGCCAGCCAGAGCTTCGTCGATGGAGTTATCAACGATCTCAAATACCATGTGATGCAAGCCTGAGCCATCATCGGTATCGCCAATATACATCCCTGGGCGCTTACGCACCGCATCCAGTCCTTTAAGGACCTTAATACTGGACGAGTCGTAAGTATTCTCTTCTGACATAGCTAGTCTCCACTATTATTCGGTATACCTTCTTATGCAGATGAAGGTAGGATAAATTCTTAAAAATGCATCGTTTAGCGTGTCACGAACTATATTCAGTTACGCAACCGTGTTCCACGTGGAACATTTTTATCTCGGTTTCAGGTTTGTTTTGCCAGGATGACAACAAACTCTCCTGCTCCACCCCGGTAATAAACACCTGGGTAGACATAGCATTAAGCCAATGAGTCAGCAAATTGCGATGCTTTTCATCCAGCTCAGCCGGTAAATCATCAATTAAATACACCGTTTTACGTCCAGTCATGCGCGAAAACACATAACCTTGGGCGATCTTCAGGGCGCATACCAATAGTTTTTGTTGGCCACGACTTAAAATTTCAGCCGCATTTTGGCCATTTACAGTAATGCGTAGATCTGCCCTGTGGCTTCCCATATGGGTATAGCCTTGTTGACGGTCGCGTTCAAAGCTTGCTGTCAGCACTTCAGCATAGGATTTTTCTTTATCCCAACCGCGATAGTAACCTATGGCGATACCGTCAATACTGATAAATTCCTTTAGCAACTCGTAGAAAGTCGCTTTGAAAACGTCAAAACATTCAGACCGGTAAAGATGAAGCTGCTCTGTTAAAGCAACAAGCTCCTGATCCCAGGTCGATAACTCAAAAGGATCTATTCTATCATGCCGCAGCAAGCTATTGCGGTGTTTCAAGCAGCGCTGACAATCTTTCCATGTCTGGAAGAATTTATGTTCCACGTGGAACACAAGCCAATCGATAAACTGCCTTCTTATCTTTGGGCTACCTTCTAACAACAAAAAAGTATCCGAATTAATTGTCTGTACGGGAAGATAAGATGCTAATGAAGCTGCTGAACTTACTAAATTACCATTAGCCTTAAAACTGGCTGTTCCATCTAACTGGCGATTAATTCCTATAGGAACTTCCGCATGGTCATCCGCCAAGACCTTTCCAAAGACCGTAAAAGCATTTTGGCCATTGGATATAAGCGGTTTGTGCTTGTGGCTACGGAAAGATCTTCCCAAAGCCAGCACATTTATCGCCTCTAAAATACTGGTTTTACCCGAACCATTTTCACCATAAATGAGGTTAACCCGATGGGAAGGTTGTACATCCACCGAGTTAAGGTTGCGAAGATTTTGGATAAATAGACGCTTTAAGGTCATACGACCAACAGGAAAGAAGGTTTACGGCTGTTCAATAAGAGTTCAACGCGCTTTTACAAGCGCATTGGCATAACAACATAGAGTGAATCACTGTTTTCAGGTTCTTCCAACAACGCACTGGAATTAGCGTCAGACAATGTAATTTTTACATTTTCATTCTGGATAACATTGGTCACATCTTGCAGATAGCTTACGTTGAAACCAACTTCCAAACTATCGCCAGAATAATCAACAACCACCTGCTCTTCTGCCTCTTCCTGCTCGGGGTTATTGGCAACGATTGTCAGCAAACCATCTGATAACAACAAACGTACGCCGCGATACTTTTCATTCGACAAAATCGCTGTACGGCCAAAGGCTTGTTTCAATTCAATGCGCGAACCAATAATAGTTTTGTTGCCGCCACGTGGAAGTACACGCTCATACTCCGGGAATTTACCGTCCACCAATTTTGAAGTGAAGGTGTAATCCACAGAGGTCACACGAATATGGTTACCGCTCAGGGTAATTTCGACTTGCGCAGTTGAATCATCTAACAAACGCGATAATTCCAGCACGCCTTTTCGCGGCAAAATTGCCTGGATAACGTCTGCAGTATCAACTGCAATTGCACGGGTACACATGGCCATACGGTGACCATCAGTTGCGACTACGCGCAATTGATCCTGGCGAACTTCCCACAACATACCATTTAAATAATAACGAACATCTTGCTGAGCCATAGCAAATGCAGTACGTTCAATAAGACGCTTAACTTCCTGCTGGGCACAACTGAAACGTAAATTGCCGGGCGAATCTTCCACGTTCGGAAAATCAGACGCTGGCAAGGTTGATAAAGTAAAACGGCTGCGTCCAGATTTCAAAACTATACGCTGATCTTCCTGGATAAATTCCAACTTTGAGCCATCTGGTAGCGATCTGCAGATATCTACCAACTTACGTGCTGGTACAGTGATTTCACCAGAATCACCCGCTTGTTCCAGATGCACACGACCGATGATTTCGACCTCAAGATCCGTACCCGTTAAGGAAAGTTGATCACCATTCAACACAATTAACACATTCGATAAAACGGGCAGCGTTTGACGACGCTCCACCACACCTGCAACCAATTGTAAGGGTTTAAGTAGCGACTCGCGGGATACGACAAATTTCATGTGATGGTCTCTTTTGTTATCGTCCGGGATCTAAAGGTTTATTGATAAAATCAGCACAAAAATAGCAAACAGCGTTTTGAGGCCTTTGCACGAAGTAGCGAGCGATGACAGAACAAGGCAAAAGCTACTAAAAAAGCGGAGTTTACACGGCAGTAAATGAGCATTTTTTAGTAGCTTTTAACGCAGTTCTGTCGAGCGCAGTATTCGTGCAACGGCCTCATTTATAAATCAAGTTGTCAGTGACCGCAGCAAGTTTTTCATATCTTCGCGAATATCCGCGGTCTCTTCCTGCAATTCTTTAATCTTTCGGCATGCATGCAATACGGTGGTATGGTCGCGGCCACCAAAGGCTTCGCCGATTTCCGGCAAGCTGTGGTTAGTCAATTCTTTCGCAAGTGCCATGGCAACCTGGCGTGGGCGAGCTACTGAACGACTGCGGCGTTTGGACACCATATCATTCATTTTTATTTTGTAGTATTCACACACGACTTTTTGGATATTGTCGATACCGACCTGTTTATCCTGCAGCGCCAGCAAATCTTTCAAAGCTTCACGCACCAACTCAACATCAATCGCGCGGCCGGTAAAATTCGCACTCGCGATGACGCGTTTCAACGCACCTTCAAGGTCACGTACATTAGCGCGAATTCGTTGCGCAATAAAGAAGGCAGCATCGTGTGGCAGCTCTATATTCACCTGCTCGGCCTTTTTCATCAAAATTGCTACACGGGTTTCCAGTTCCGGCGGTTCAACGGCAACCGTCAAACCCCAGCCAAAACGGGATTTTAAGCGCTCTTCCAACCCATTAATTTCTTTGGGGAAGCGATCACAGGTGAGGATAATCTGGCGGCCACCTTCAAGCAGTGAATTGAAGGTATGGAAGAATTCTTCTTGCGAGCGCTCCTTGCCGGCGAAGAATTGGATATCGTCAATCAAGAGCGCATCCATGGAACGGTAATAGCGTTTGAAATCGTTGATCGCATTTAACTGCAGCGCTTTTACCATGTCGGCAACAAAACGCTCGGAATGCAGATACACAACTTTTGCGTTGGGATTTTTCGCAACCAACGCATTGCCTACTGCTTGCATCAAGTGCGTCTTACCCAAACCCACTCCGCCATAGATAAAGAGTGGGTTATAGGCACCGCCCGGATTTTCCGCCACCTGGCGCGCCGCCGCCAAGCCTAACTGGTTGGATTTACCTTCTACAAAAGTCGCAAAGGTTGATGCGGTATTTAAATAGTTACTGTGTTTCAAACCACCTTCAACATCGGCTTCCTGGGCGACACGTTGGGTATCTTCATTGGAACGACGCGGCTTTTCGACAACCTCATCAACCTGGGATTCAACATAGGTCGATGCCGGTGTTGCTTCCCTTATAGTAGAAGCAACAGCGCTGTTGGAATTTAAGCTGGACGGTGAAACGGTAATCGGTGAGCGTGCCTGTTCAAATGCGGCTTGCGGCTTTGCACCAACCGCAATAACCACTGACAGGTTAGGACCATCTTGAAAGTGGGCAACCAATTCTTTAATACGCGTCAGGAATTTCTCTTCCACCCAATTGCTGATAAAACGATTAGGCGCCAATAAACGCAATTCATTAGGATTCGCAACCTCATCAATCTGCAAAGGTTTAATCCAGGTGTTGAACTGCTGCGAGGGCAATTCATCCTGCAAACTGGATGCGCATAATTTCCAAACTGACTGCGACAAGGGTAAAGCTCCCGGCGATCTTATCTATATATAGGACTGCAAACCCTACATCTATGCACAAAGGCTAATAATTAGCCAAAAACGCCACATAAAATGGGTTTTGCAGAGGTTTCCAGGGAAAGAAATTTTAAGGAAAGTGAGTCTACTCCCCTCGCCTAAAGTTATCCACAATTTAGCAAAAAAATTATGGAATAAACTTTAACCACTCTCCAAAATGCTAAAAATTCAACAACTTATAGATTGTCTAAAAAATAAACTAAAAATCATTATCGTTTAAAATCTGTGGATAAACTTGTTGATATATTATGAATAAGCTGAGTGTAAACAGTGATTATTAACATTCAATACACAAAGCAGATAATAATGTCGAAACTGTTTGCTTTATAAACACAACTTCATTAGAATCCCGCGTCTTTCACACGCCGTGTGAATTATTATGCCCATAGAACAGGTTTAGTTTCATGAAAAGAACATTCCAACCAAGTACTCTTAAACGCGCTCGCAACCACGGTTTCCGTGCTCGCATGGCTACTAAAAACGGTCGTTTGGTATTGGCTCGTCGCCGCGCTAAAGGTCGTAAAGAGTTAACTGTTTAATACCCCCATTTGATGGATCGTTAGAGTGAAGCAGGCCATCAGTATTGAATGGCAAGGTGGCCGAAAATCCGGTCAGACATTTACCAAGTCAATGCGACTGCTGAACTCTAGCGATTTTCAAAGCGTCTTTGACGACGCACCGCTTCGTACCTCGCACCAACATTTCCTTTTTCTGGCTCGACAAAATCAACTTAATCGTCCGCGATTAGGATTGGTCATTGCTAAAAAACATATTCGCCACGCCGTCGATAGAAATCGGATGAAACGTCTGATTCGCGAAACTTTTCGTGTAAAACAGCAACAATTAGCAGGTATAGATGTTATCGTGCTCGCGCGTAAGGGCATGAACGATTCGACCAATGCAATCTTGATCGAACAACTCAATGCGCAGTGGCAACGTTTGATCCGCAAGTTTCAAAAGACTCAGTCGGAACAATCATCATGAGCACGATAAGTCCCAGCTATGTAGCTATAAAGTGCATTCATGGCTACCGCTATTTATTGAGTCCCTGGATTGGCAACCAATGCCGGTTTTACCCGACATGCTCGCATTATGCGGAAGAAGCAATTAATACCTTTGGTGTGACGAAAGGCAGTTATTTAACCTTGCGTCGACTACTAAAATGCCACCCCTGGCATCCGGGTGGCCTGGATCCGGTGATCAAACCTGAATCCGATAAAAGTACAAATTCATTTCAACAACCTCAAGATGGCAGTCGATAAGATGGATTGGCAAAAAAATATACTGATCGCGGCAATTCTCGCCGTACTTTTTATGCTGGCTATTCGCTGGAACACTTACCAGGAATTACATGCACCGGTAGTTGCACCAGCTTCTACGTCAGAAATTCCGTCGCAAACGCCTGCTACATCCACTGATATACCGGCTGCGACAACCAACGCATCGGCACCAACAACTATAGTGGCTGCGCCTAATACCAATGTGGTGAAAGTGGCTACCGACAGTTTGTTAGTCAGCATCAATCCTGTTGGTGGCGATATTGTTCGCGTTGCTCTGCCACGTCATTTGGTGGACATCAAAAATCCTGATTCGCCTTTCGTCTTGATTGATAACTCATCTGATTTCCTTTACAGCGCACAAAGTGGTTTGGTCGGCCCAAATGCAACGGATACCGCACAAGGTCGTCCAACATTCAATGTGGAAAAAACTGAATATTCCATGGAAAACGGCCAGGATAAATTGACCGTAGATTTAACCCTGCAACAAGACCAGGTAAAAATCACCAAGCGTTTTACCTTTACTCGCGGCGAATACCTGATTGGTGTTGAATACATTATCGACAACCAAAGCGCGAACAAATGGAGTGGGCAACTTTACGGCCAGATCAAACGCGACAGTAAAAATTTTGCAAAAACCAATGGCATGATGATGAGCAATTACCTCGGTGGCGCCATCACAACCAAAGAAGAAAATTACAAGAAAGTTAAATTTGATGATTTGAAAAAAGGCCCGTTCGAAACCAGTGAGCAAGGTGGTTGGGTTTCTTTGGTTCAACATTATTTCATCAGCGCCTGGATTCCGGATCCAAACACCGTCAACAAATTCAAACTTAGCCAACAAGGCACCAATGATATTTTCCTGTTTAGTTTTATCGGCAGCCCAATTGAAGTTGCTCCCGGTACCCAAGGCAAAATCAATGCAAGTTTTTATGCTGGCCCGAAAGATACCGAAGCCTTGGCAAAAATTTCTCCACATCTTGAGTTGACTGTAGATTACGGTTTCTTGTGGATGGTCGGCGAACCTTTATTCTGGCTCCTGAAGAAAATCCATTTATTAGTGGGCAACTGGGGCCTGGCAATTATTGGTTTGACCTTGTGCGTTAAAGCAGTATTTTTCCATCTCTCTGCCACCAGTTATAGATCCATGGCGAAAATGCGCAAACTCGCTCCCAAAATGGCTGAGATGAAAGAACGCTATGGCGATGATCGCCAAAAAATGGCGCAAGAAACAATGAAACTTTATAAAGATGAAAAAGTAAATCCGCTCGGCGGCTGTTTACCCATGCTTATCCAAATGCCGGTATTTTTAGCCTTGTATTGGGTGTTGATGGAATCTGTAGAATTGCGTCACGCACCTTTCTATTTGTGGATTCACGATTTATCTGCGCAAGATCCTTATTATGTATTGCCATTAATTTACGGCGTAACTATGTGGTTTATGCAAAAATTAAATCCGCAACCAACAGATCCAATGCAAGCGCGCGTGATGCAAATGTTGCCATTGGTATTTACTTTTATGTTCTTGTGGTTCCCTGCTGGCTTGGTACTTTATTGGGTAACCAACAATACCTTGACGATTATCCAGCAATACATCATCACCAAACAAATCGAAAACGCTGACGCAAAAGCCTAAAGAAAAATTATTATGCTGAATACAGACACCATCGCTGCTATCGCCACTGCGACAGGTCGCGGTGGTGTCGGTATAGTTCGAGTCTCCGGTCCCAAAGCCACATTCGTTTCTGAAACACTGCTCAAACAAAAACTCCAACCGCGCTTCGCACACTATTGTCCATTTCACAGCAATTCCGGTGAAATCCTGGATCAAGGTATTGCGTTGTTTTTTCCCGGTCCTAATTCATTTACTGGCGAAGATGTCCTTGAATTACAAGGTCACGGCGGCCCCGTTATTCTCGATTTATTGTTACGGGAAATTACGAAACTCGGCGTTCGCCTTGCACGTCCCGGTGAATTTTCTGAGCGCGCTTTTTTAAACGATAAATTGGATCTCGCACAAGCCGAAGCGATTGCCGATTTAATTGATGCAACCAACGAACAAGCTGCAAAAAATGCGCTGCATTCTTTGCAAGGTGCGTTTTCAATTCGCATTCATGAATTAGTGGAAGCGCTCATTAGTTTACGAATTTATGTCGAAGCTTCAATCGATTTTCCCGAAGAAGAAATTGATTTTTTAAGCGATGGAAAAGTCGCAAATGATTTAGCAAACATCGAACAAAAAATCGCACAGGTTTTTAAAGAAGCAAAACAAGGTGTGTTAGTTCGCGATGGTATGCGCGTTGTGATTGCAGGCAGACCCAACGCTGGAAAATCCAGTTTATTAAATGCGTTAAGCGGCCGTGAATCTGCAATTGTCACCAGCATTGAAGGCACAACCCGCGATGTGTTGCGCGAACATATTCATATCGATGGAATGCCGTTGCACATTATCGATACGGCAGGTTTGCGCGATAGTCCTGATGAAGTTGAACGCATTGGTATCGAACGCGCGTGGAAAGAAATCCAGCAGGCAGATCGCGTACTCTTATTAGTCGATAGCGGAAATACCCAAGAATTTGAAGCTAATAAAATCTGGCCGGAATTTATCGCAAAACTCGAACATCCTGAAAAGCTAACGCTGGTGCGCAACAAAATTGATCTCAGCGGTGAAACTTTCGGATTCAATAAACTTACGAATGGAAATTCTTATATTGGAATCAGCGCCGCAACTGGCCTTGGCATAGATGAACTTAAACAACACCTCAAAGACATTATGGGATTCAGCAACAGCGGTGAAGGTGGATTTACGGCTCGTCGCCGCCATCTTGATGCCTTGGAGCGCGCCCAATCATTCCTCGCTCTCGGTAAAGCCCAATTACATGGTTATGCCGCTGGCGAACTTTTAGCGGAAGATCTGCGCCAGGCTCAAAATGCCCTGAGTGAAATTACCGGCGAATTCACGCCTGATGATTTGCTCGGTCGTATTTTTAGCAGCTTCTGTATCGGTAAATAATAAAACCACAAACAGATCCTATTCTGCGCAAAAAACGCTCATTTCATATTCTGTGTCTATACTGCTTATTAATTAAGCAATTTGACGTTCAGGATTATGAATAGCTCAGCTTTTATCAACAAAGTAAAAACCGATACCGAACCTCTGGTAGCTATCCAGCTATTATCCGCACGTCGAATTCTGGTAATTAATGGAAAAGGTGGTTCCGGCAAAACAACACTTTCGACCAATCTCGCCGCCTGGTTAGCACAACGCGGCCAAACCACCGTATTGGTCGATGCAGATCCGCAGGCATCGGCAAGTTACTGGCTGGCTTCGCGTCCGCAGGATTTACCCAAAATCCACGGCGTTAAAATTGAGCATAACAGTCGCACAACTTTGAGCTTCCAGTGGCGAGCACCCAAGTCCACGCGCTGGTTAATTACTGACGCACCACCCGGATTATCCGATAACGCCCTTAACGATATTATCCAAAACCACGACTTGATCCTGGTTCCGGTTTTACCGTCTGATATTGATATTCGCGCAGGCGCAAAATTTATCGGCAATATTCTTTTATCCCAGGCTATGCGCAAACAGCGTCGTCCACTGGCAGTTATTGCCAACCGCGTCAAACACCAAACACAGGCCTGGCAGCGCCTGCAAAAATTTTTGCTGAGCCTCAATATTCCCTACCCGGCGACTTTGCGCGATACCCAATACTACGTAAAAGCCTACAGCGAAGGCTGCGGCATTAGCGATTATCAACAGCAAACCCATAAACGCGACCGCGATGATTGGGATTTATTATTGCGTTGGCTCGATGCACAAGAATCCTCAACCCCCTGGATTGAAGAAAATAGTGAACAGAAAACGATTAATTCGCTTTCTAATGCATCTTGAAAAGATTTTTTTACGGTCATTTTTTTGAAATCAAGCGCGAGTAAGCTTTTACTGAAATTAAGTGCTAAAACACCAAACATTCCAGTAGCAGATAGGTTTATACAAGCTTATTTTCATGTTTTTCCACACACTTACACAGGTTATCCACAAAAAAATAGAGATTTACGCCATAAATAACTGTTTTTTATGGGTTTTTAATAATTATTCACAATTGTGTGTGTAATTCTGTGAGTTCTCTGGATAAAAGCTTGCGATACTTTTGGGGATAACTCGGATTTTTGTCGCTTCATGTATAACTTCCACTTCCATCGACAGCTTACTGCCACCTTACAACTAGCTTTTGAGCATCTTTCCCTAAGGGTTTTCCTTAGAATATCTCATTGAAAAATATAAAAATATTATCCTTATCCACAGATTTCCTATCACATATTAATTACAACATCTTTAACCTTCTGAATATCTCTAAATATATTTATTTAAATATTTTCCTTTGTTGTAACAGAATAAAATATCGTACAAAAAATAAGCTGATTAAACCCTGTACATGTTTTGTGCAATTGCTCAACTCGCTCTATAATGCGTGCCCTTTTCGCAAAAGCTGGAATTCGGCCTTTTGCAGTTTTACCCAGACTTAATCCGCAGCATGGCTGCAAGGTTGTTGTTCGATGATTTTTCCAGAGCGTTTTGATGTGATCGTAATCGGTGGCGGACATGCGGGTACCGAGGCATGTCTGGCTGCAGCGCGTATGGGTTGCAAAACCTTATTGCTCACGCACAACATCGAAACCCTGGGCCAAATGTCCTGCAACCCGGCGATTGGCGGTATCGGCAAAAGTCATCTGGTAAAAGAAATTGATGCGCTCGGTGGCGCTATGGCGCTCGCGACCGATAAAGGCGGAATCCAGTTCCGCGTGCTGAATGCCCGTAAAGGTCCAGCGGTTCGTGCGACCCGCGCGCAAGCAGACCGGATTCTCTATAAAGCGGCGATTCGCGAAACCCTCGAAAATCAACCGAATTTGTGGATCTTCCAACAAGCTGCCGATGATGTCATTGTCGAGAATGATGAAATCCGCGGCGTAATCACCCAAATGGGTTTGAAATTTTTCGCCAACCAGGTTGTGTTGACGGCGGGTACTTTCCTCGGCGGTTTGATCCATATAGGTTTGCAAAATTATTCCGGCGGTCGCGCGGGCGATCCACCGTCAATTGCGCTTTCAAAACGTCTGCGTGAATTACCGTTGCGCGTTGATCGTTTAAAAACTGGAACGCCGCCACGTGTTGATGCGCGCACGGTAAATTTTGAAGGCCTCGAAAAACAATGGGGCGATGATCCGGTTCCGGTGATGTCCGTGCGCGGTAATCGCGCTATGCATCCGCGCCAGATTTGTTGCTATATGACGCACACCAACGAAAAAACCCACGATGTGATTCGTCGCAATCTTGATCGTTCGCCCATGTACTCGGGTGTGATCGAAGGTATTGGTCCGCGTTATTGCCCCAGTATCGAAGATAAAATCCACCGCTTCGCGGATAAAGATTCGCATCAGGTGTTTATTGAACCCGAAGGGTTGACCACGCACGAACTTTATCCCAACGGAATTTCCACAAGTCTTCCGTTTGATGTGCAGTTGGACATCGTGCGTTCGATGAAAGGTTTTGAAAACGCACATATCCTGCGTCCGGGTTATGCGATTGAATATGATTTTTTTAATCCGCAAGATTTAAAACATAGTTTGGAAACGCGCGTGATCGGTGGATTATTTTTTGCCGGTCAAATCAACGGCACTACCGGTTATGAAGAAGCAGGTGCGCAAGGTTTACTGGCTGGAATAAACGCCGCGCTGCGCGCGCAAGAAAAAGAGGCCTGGTGTCCAAATCGCGATCAAGCCTACCTCGGCGTATTGGTTGACGATTTAATTACACTCGGCACCAAAGAACCTTACCGCATGTTTACCAGTCGCGCGGAATATCGTTTGTTATTGCGCGAAGATAATGCCGATTTGCGTTTGACCGAAAAAGGTCGCGAGTTGGGTTTAATTAGCGATGAACAATGGAAAGCATTTTGCGATAAACGCGAAAATATCGCGCGTGAACAAGAGCGTTTGAAATCCACCTGGATCCAGGCCGGTTCACCGGAAGCGGAAAAAGTAGAAGCGATTATTAACACCAAATTAATTCGCGAATACAGTTTGCACGATTTGTTAAAACGTCCCGAGTTAACTTACGACCAAGTCGCGACCTTAAAAGGCGAAGCAGTCAACGATGAATTTGTGGCTGAGCAAATTGAAATCGAAGCGAAATATTCGGGCTACATTGATCGCCAGCAAGAAGAAATTGATCGCTTGCGCGCTTATGAAAATACGTTAATTCCGGATGATTTTGATTATTCACTCGTGGATGGTTTATCCAACGAAGTGAAACAAAAATTATCTTCTGCGCGCCCGCAAACACTTGCGCGTGCACAACGAATTTCTGGAATTACACCAGCGGCAATTTCACAATTGCTGATGTATTTGAAAAAGCATGGCATGTTGAAAAGAATGAAAGTTGCTGAGGGTCCTGAACAGCAAGCTGTTTAATTTATTCTGTAGGATGGGTGGAGCCTAAGCGATACCCATCATTTTTGGCGGGTATCGTTTCACTCCACCCACCCTACGAGTGTTTAACACAGGATAAAAAATAAATTTTCCGCTTCGCAGAAATAGGAAGTACAGCGATAACGCATTTTTTATTAAATAGGGAATCGTCATCCCGAAGGGATCCAGCGGCTGGCGATCTAGTGCCCTTGATTTTAAAGTCGCTGGATTCCCTGCGGGAATGACGACTCCCAAAAAACAAAGTTAGTGCTATAGAGTGAATTAGGTATAAACACTAGCTGTTGTAAAAATAAAATTTTCCGCTTCGCGGAATAACTGGCGCTTTGCTAACAAGCCATGATGACTAAAAGAGTTTTATCGAGTGAGTGACCTAGAAAAAGATTTGCGTGAAGTTCTTGTTCAGGGTGCAAAAGAAATGAGCATTGTCCTGGCCGAATCACAAATTACAAACTTGCTAGCTTATATCCGCGAATTCGATAAATGGAACAAGGCCTATAACCTGTCCGCGATTCGCGATATTCGCCAAATGGTTGCGCGCCACTTGTTGGATAGCTTGAGTGTGGTGCCTTATTTTTTAAAAACTAAACACTCAACCGAAAATGTAATTGATGTAGGCACAGGCGGCGGCTTACCGGGAATTCCATTGGCGATAATGTTTCCCGAAAAAAACTTCACGCTGCTCGATAGTGCCGGAAAAAAAACGCGTTTCCTGTTTCACGTAAAAACATTATTGAAATTGGAAAATGTCAGTGTTGAAAATCGTCGTGTCGAAGAATTTCAACCAGCAAAAAAATTTAACGCAGTGATCAGTCGTGCGTTTGCCAGCTTGCAAGATATGACAGAAGGTTGTGCGCATTTGTTAGAAAGCGATGGTGTATTTTTGGCGATGAAAGGTGTTTATCCGCAAGATGAATTAACACCCATCGCCGATAAAATTGAATTACTGGAAAGCTTAAAATTAAATGTCGCAGAAACCGATGGCGAGCGACATTTATTAGTCTTGAAAACAAAAATGTAAATATTGCACTTTTACTTATGGCGATATTTTTGAGTGAGTGTCAATTTATAATTCAAAACCTTCAAGTCACGATCGCATGGATGCAGTGGCCCGGCACCCGGAAGTAGAATTCCATCGGGAATGCAATCGAGCAGTTGCCGATGGATGACTTGAGGGAATTACAGGATATTCATAAACCACATTCTTGTGGTTTACCTAAGACAGCTATGCTGTACAAATTGCTCCTGCAATTTGTTATGTGTTTTTGAATTATCAATTAGTGTTCGCGATATACAGAATGAATTAAATATTCAAAAATAAATTTTAAAACCACGCTTGTGGTTAAAGGATTTTCACTTGACCAAGATATACGCTATTGCAAACCAGAAAGGTGGTGTAGGTAAAACTACAACCTGTGTGAATCTTGCCGCTTCATTGGTGGCGACCAAAAAGCGTGTTTTGCTGGTGGATCTGGATCCGCAAGGCAATGCCACCATGGGCAGTGGTGTAAATAAAAATGAAATTGAAAAATCGATTTACGATGTGCTCACCGAACGTGAAAACATCAAAGACTGTTTGGTATTTTCCGAAAGCGGTAAATATCAAGTCTTGCCTGCGAATGGCGATTTGACTGCAGCAGAAGTTGAAATGCTTGCGCTTGATAATAAAGAGCGTCGTTTGCAACATGCATTGAATCAAGTGAAAGATGATTTCGATTATATTTTGATTGACTGCCCTCCATCGCTCAACATGCTTACGCTCAATGCGATGACGGCGTGCAACGGTGTGATTATCGCGATGCAATGTGAATATTATGCGCTTGAAGGTTTATCTGCACTGGTGAATACCATCAATCAAATCCAGCGCGTGCTAAATCCCGAATTAAAAATCGAAGGCCTGCTGCGCACCATGTATGATCCGCGCAACAGTTTGACTAACGACGTCTCCGCACAATTAACGCAACATTTTGGCGATAGACTTTATCGCACCTGTATTCCACGCAATGTGCGCCTCGCGGAAGCGCCAAGTTTTGGTATGCCGGTATTGGCGTTTGATCGTCAATCCAAAGGCGCCATTGCTTACCTTGCCCTTGCGGGCGAAATTTTGCGTCGCAATGAAGCGGCAGAAAAAACGGCTGCTCCAGCTGAAACCGCACACTAAGAATTGATAAGGTTTATTTCAGATGTCGACAAAACGTAAAGGTTTAGGCAAAGGTTTGGATGCACTCTTGAGCGCGGGTTTAGGTGTGACTGCTCCTGCGCCGGATATGCCGCTGGTGCCCAGCGAAGCTGATGCAAAACTCGAATACAAAGATGGCAAACTCGCACATTTGCCGGTGGAAATTATCCAGCGCGGAAAATACCAGCCGCGCCGCGATATGCACCCGGAAGCCCTCGAAGAATTAGCCGAGTCGATCAAAGTCCAGGGTGTGATGCAGCCGATTGTGGTGCGTCCGATTGCCGAAGGTCGCTACGAAATTATCGCCGGTGAACGTCGCTGGCGGGCAACCCAATTGGCTGGTCTGGATAAAATTCCCGCTGTCATACGCGATGTTCCCGATGAAGCCGCCATTGCCATGGCCTTGATCGAAAACATCCAGCGTGAAAATTTAAATCCGATTGAAGAAGCGGTTGCGCTCAAGCGCCTGCAAGATGAATTTGAATTGACTCACGCCGAAGTCGCGCAGGCTGTGGGTAAATCCCGCGCGACTGTGACAAACCTCCTGCGGTTGATCGCGCTCAATGACGAAGTCAAAACTTTACTGGAACATGGCGACCTGGAAATGGGTCATGCCCGCGCGATTTTGACGCTCGACGCTCCAGCTCAACGCGATATCGCACGTCAAATCGTCGCAAAAGGTTTGTCCGTACGCCAGACTGAAGCCCTGGTTCGCGTTTACCAGGAAGGCAAGAAAGACGAAAAAGTGAAGCCGGATAATCAACCTTCTGCGGATATCCGTCGTCTGGAAAACAGCCTTTCGGAAAAATTGGGTGCGGCTGTGGAGATCCAGCATGGCGCCAAAGGTAAGGGTAAGTTAGTCATTACTTACAACTCGTTGGACGAATTGGACGGCATTTTGGTCCATATCCAGTAGTCGGTGTTGAAAAATCAGCAGGGGACGACTTCTTTTGCTGATTTTGTAAAGAATAGGTAAGGCGGCGTGGTTGCTGCGCGTGACCTTTGTCACTATAATGCCTGCGCCAAAATTGAGCGGTAAAACAGACTGGCTGTTACAAAAAGTAATAACAGTTTTGGGATAATCCAAGAGAACGCACATTGACGAATCGCAATCTTTCGTCCCGCGCTGAACCTAAAGGTCGCGCTTTTGCACTGGAAATTGTCGCCGCTCAAGTAATATTGTCGCTGGGGTTGGGCCTGTGTGGGCTTTTCGTTAGCAAGCAAGTCGCAATCGTAATCCTGTCTGGTGGAATGATTTGTTCGTTAGCTAACTTATGGCTTGCGATTAGTGCGTTTCGTCCCGCGTTGGGAAAATCACCGGGGGAGATGTTGGCTGCTTTCTACCGCGGCGAAATAGGTAAATTTGTAATCACAGCCATGCTGTTTTTGATTGCATTCAAACAGGTTGCCCTGTTTAGACAAGCGAATAATGCGCTTCTGATTTTTATGGCCTACATCCTGGTGCAATGCACGTTTTGGGCTTATCCCTTGGCTCGAGCCAAGCTCTTGAATCGCAAGAGCGCTCGCTGAGGTTGATGATAAAAGTTTTTTCATTTTGATTGGGATTAACTAAATGTCAGACGTTGAACACGTAAGTGAGCACGGTGAAGCACTCACCTCATCACAATATATCCAGCACCATTTAACCAATTTAACCTATGGCCAATTGCCAGATGGAACCTGGGGTTTTGCAGCTAATGCTGCAGAAGCTAAAGAAATGGGTTTCTGGGCTATTAACGTGGATACCATGGGTTGGTCACTGTTCCTGGGAGTGATTTTTTTCCTGATGTTCCGCAGTGTTGCCAAAAAAGTAACCTCTGACACACCAACCGGTTTGCAAAATGTTGTTGAATCAGCCATTGAGTTTGTTGATAACAATGTAAAAGGTATGTTCCCTTACAAAAATAAAATGGTAGCGCCTTTGGCCTTGACCGTTTTTGTCTGGGTTTTCTTTATGAATGCGATGGATCTTTTTGCCGTTGATCTGTTGCCAGAAGTTGCCAAATTTATTGGCGTGAAATTGGGTGCAAATCCCCATGAAGTTTTTTTCAAAGTAGTTCCGTCCACCGACCCTAACATCACTATGGGTATGGCGCTGTTTATTTTTGCCTTGATTGTTTATTTCAGCACTACGCAAAAAGGTATTGTAGGTTTTGCTAAAGAGCTGTGCCTGCATCCTTTTAGTAGCAAAAATATGCTTATCCAGGCGTTTTTCATCCCAGTTAACTTTGTGCTGGAATTGGTAAACCTGATTGCCAAGCCAGTGTCATTGGGCCTGCGGTTATTCGGCAACATGTACGCTGGTGAAGTTATTTTTGTTCTGGTAGCCATTATGTTTGGCGCTGGTTATTTGTTTGGTTTGTTGGCAGGCGGTATTCAGATTGTATGGGCGCTTTTCCACATTCTGATTATTTCGCTCCAGGCATTTATTTTTATGGTATTGACCATTGTGTATTTGAGCATGGCATTCCAGGTCGCTGAAGAGCATTAATAAATTTTTTAGTTTGTTTTTTTGTTTTATTTTTTAACTTTAACTTTGTAGGAGAAATACAGTGAGTGAAGCAATCGCGTTGTTATATTTGGCAGGTGCTCTGGTAATTGGTTTAGGCGCCGTAGGTGTAGCTATTGGTGTAGGTATTCTCGGCGGTAAATTTTTGGAAGGCGGTGCTCGTCAACCAGAATTGATTCCAATGCTGCGTACCCAGTTCTTCATCGTGATGGGTCTGGTGGATGCGGTTCCAATGATCGGTGTTGGTATCGGTCTGTTTATCCTGTTTGCGAAGACTAGCGCTTAAGTTTAGCAATTCATTTAAACCCTTTACGAAAGGCATTTAACGTGAATATTAATGCAACCATAATTGGTCAGATGATTGCTTTTGCAATTTTCATTTATCTGACTTACCGCTTTGTATGGCCACCCATTGCTGCAGCAATGGCTGAGCGTACCAAGCGTATTGCTGATGGTTTACAAGCTGCTGATAGAGCTGAAAAAGATCTTGAATTAGCTAAACAAAAAGTAGTTGAGCAGCTTTCTACTGCAAAGAAAGAAGCCGCCGCTATTGTTGATTTGGCAAACAAGCGCGCTATTGAAATTGTTGAAGAAGCAAAAGCAAAAGCCCTTGTTGAAGCTGAGCGTGTTAAAGCCGCTGCCCAGGCTGAAATCGAGCAAAACGCTAGCCGTGCGCGCGAAGAATTGCGTGCGAAGGTAGTGACCCTTGCGTTAGCCGGTGCAGAAAAGATTCTCGAATCTTCTATCGACCAAAATGCTCACAACGAGTTGGTAAACAAACTCGCTGCGCAGCTGTAAGAGGTAGATATGGCTGAACTAACCACCTTGGCAAGACCTTACGCCAAAGCCGCATTCGAATTTGCCAAAGCTGCCAATAAATTGCAGCAATGGCTTGAAGCACTGGAAGTATCAGCCGCCGTAGCAGAACAGGATCAGGTTAAAAAAGCGCTCGCCGCTTCTGGTCTGACTGCCGAGCAGAAAGCTTCCGTGTTTGTACAAGTATGTGGTGAGCAGTTGGATGCAAATTTCAAAAATTTCGTCCAGACCCTTGCAAGCAATAAGCGTTTGGCACTGCTTCCTTTTATCAAGGAACAATTTGCCAACCTGAAAGCCCAGCAAGAAAAAACTATTGATGTTGAGGTGACAGCGGCTTACGAGTTGCCTGTTGACTTAATTAACAAATTGGCCCAGTCCCTGAGCGCCAAGTTGGATCGTCAAGTGAATGTAAACAGCTCGGTTGATAAGAGCTTGCTGGGTGGTGCGATTATCCACACTGGCGACATCGTTATTGATGGTTCAGTCCGTGGCCGCTTGGCGAAACTCGCCGAAGCATTGAAATCCTAATTTTAGGATCGAGGAACAGAGCATGCAGCAACTGAATCCTTCTGAAATCAGCGAAATCATCAAGAAGCGTATTGAGAGTCTTGAGTTTTCGACAGAAGCACAAAACGAAGGTACGGTGGTTTCCGTTACCGACGGTATTATCCGCATTCACGGTCTCGCCGATGTTATGTACGGCGAGATGATCGAGTTTGAAGGCGGCGTTTACGGTATGGCACTGAACCTGGAGCGCGACTCCGTAGGTGCTGTAATCCTCGGTGATTACCGTGGTGTTGCCGAAGGTCAAAAATGTAAGTGCACCGGCCGAATCCTGGAAGTTCCTGTTGGTCCGGAATTGTTGGGTCGTGTGGTTGACGCTTTGGGTAACCCAATTGACGGTAAAGGTCCACTGAATACCAAGATGACTGACGCAGTTGAAAAAATTGCTCCAGGTGTAATTTGGCGTAAATCAGTAGACCAACCGGTACAAATCGGTTTGAAAGCAATTGATGCGATGGTACCTATTGGCCGCGGTCAACGTGAGCTGATCATTGGTGACCGTCAGATCGGTAAAACTGCTATTGCGGTTGATGCGATCATCAACCAGAAAGGTTCTGGCATTAAGTGTATCTACGTAGCCATCGGCCAAAAAGCATCTTCTATTGCGAGCGTTGTTCGTAAGTTGGAAGAGCACGGTGCTATGGATCACACCATCGTAGTAGCCGCTACCGCGTCTGATCCGGCTGCAATGCAGTTCCTGGCAGCGTTCACCGGTTGCACCATGGGTGAATACTTCCGCGATCGCGGTCAAGATGCCCTGATCATTTATGACGACTTGACCAAGCAAGCTTGGGCTTACCGTCAAATCTCCCTCTTGTTGCGCCGTCCACCAGGCCGTGAAGCTTATCCTGGTGACGTGTTCTATCTCCACAGCCGTCTGTTGGAGCGCGCATCACGTGTGAGCGAAGATTATGTTGAGAAATTCACCAAGGGTGAAGTGAAAGGCGAAACCGGTTCTTTGACCGCGCTGCCAATCATCGAAACCCAAGCCGGTGACGTTTCTGCGTTCGTACCAACCAACGTGATTTCTATTACCGACGGTCAGATCTTCCTTGAATCTGGCATGTTCAACTCAGGCGTACGTCCTGCGATGAACGCCGGTATTTCGGTATCGCGTGTAGGTGGTGCGGCACAAACTAAAGTGGTTAAGAAATTGTCAGGCGGTATCCGTACTGCTTTGGCGCAATACCGCGAATTGGCGGCGTTCTCGCAGTTTGCCTCTGACCTCGACGAAGCGACCAAAGCTCAGTTGGATCACGGTCAACGCGTTACCGAATTGATGAAGCAAAAACAATTTGCTCCATTGAGCGTTGCGCAAATGGCATTGGTATTGTTCGCTGCCAACGAAGGCCACTTGAAAGATATCCCGGTTAACAAAGTGCTCGACTTTGAAGCTGCCCTGCTCTCTTTCGCTAAATCACAATACGCGGACACGATGAACCACATCGACGCTACCGGTGATTGGAATGGCGAATTGGAAGGCAAGTTCAAAGAACTGATTACCAAGCTGAAAACTACAGGCACCTGGTAAAACAGGTACCTGGTAAGTCAACACCTGGTGATAAATAGCCGTTAACCGAAGCTGCGTATAGCAGCTTCATCTTTCAAGAGTTTTTGCGTATGGCAGGCACTAAAGAAATCCGGACGCAAATTGCAAGCGTCAAAAGCACGCAGAAAATTACCAGCGCAATGGAAATGGTTGCCGCTAGTAAAATGCGTCGTGCGCAAGACCGCATGCAGCTGGGTAAACCTTACGCCAGTCGCATGCGTGCCGTAATCGGGCATTTGGCTAATGCAAATCCCGAATACAAACACCGTTTTATGCTGGAGCGTCCAGTCAAGCGTGTGGGTTTTGTCATAGTGTCCAGTGACCGCGGCCTGTGCGGTGGTTTGAATATCAACGTGTTCAAAACCGCGATCAAATCCATGAAATCCTGGGCTGACCAGGGCGTGGCAATTGATCTGTGCCTTATCGGTGCCAAAGCGGGTGCTTTCTTCAAGAGTTTCGGTGGCAACATTGTTGCTGCAACTCGCGATTTGGGTGAAGCACCAGCCGTTGCCGATTTGATCGGCGGCGTAAAGGTGATGTTGGACGCGTTTGAAAATGGCCAGATCGACAAGCTGTTTTTGGTGAGTAACGAATTTGTTAACACCATGACCCAGACGCCACGTATCCAGCAGTTATTACCGCTGTTGCCTGATGAGAGCAGCAAACTCAAGCATCACTGGGACTACATTTATGAGCCCGATGCCGAGTTCCTGTTGAAAGGCTTGTTGACTCGCTTTATTGAGTCACAGGTGTATCAGGCAGTTGTTGAAAACGCGGCGGCTGAACAGGCTGCACGTATGATTGCGATGAAGTCCGCAACCGACAACGCCGGCGATTTGATCAACAGTTTGAAATTGATTTACAACAAGGCGCGTCAAGCAGCGATTACCCAAGAGATCTCCGAGATCGTGGGTGGTGCGGCGGCAGTAAGCTAAGACGCAAACCTTACTTAACTTATTTTAAGTTTAATCATCAGACACAGGGACATCTGAAAAATGTAAGCGGCGAAGGAATGGCTAGGCAAATCCAGCTGAAAAAGCGGAATTTACACAACAGTAAATGAGCATTTTGAAGCTGGATTTAACGACGCCAGACCGAGCAAGCTAATTTTTCAGATGTCACTATCTGGTATTTCTGGAACATGTGAGGAACCGGAAATGAGTAGCGGACGTATTGTTCAAATCATTGGTGCGGTAATTGACGTGGAATTCCCACGCGATTCAGTACCAAAAGTGTATGACGCACTGGTTATTACCGAAGGCAACCTGACTCTCGAAGTTCAACAACAGTTGGGCGACGGCGTTGTTCGTACTATTGCACTCGGTTCATCTGAAGGTTTGCGTCGCGGCCTTACAGTAACCAACACCAACGAGCCCATCAAAGTGCCCGTAGGTTCACAAACCCTCGGCCGTATTATGGACGTGTTGGGTAATCCAATCGACGAAGCTGGCCCCATCGGCGAACAAGAGCGTATGCAGATTCACCGCGCCGCTCCTAAGTACGAAGAATTGGCTGCTTCTGAAGAATTGCTCGAAACTGGTATCAAAGTAATCGACTTGGTTTGCCCCTTCGCAAAAGGCGGTAAAGTAGGTCTGTTCGGTGGTGCGGGCGTAGGCAAAACCGTAAACATGATGGAACTCATCAACAACATCGCAAAAGAGCACAGCGGTTTGTCTGTATTCGCCGGTGTAGGTGAGCGTACTCGTGAAGGTAACGACTTCTACCACGAGATGAAAGAATCTAACGTAGTAGACAAAGTAGCGATGGTTTACGGCCAAATGAACGAGCCGCCAGGCAACCGTTTGCGCGTTGCTTTGACTGGTTTGACCATGGCTGAAAAATTCCGTGACGAAGGTAAAGACGTATTGTTGTTCGTTGACAACATCTACCGTTACACCCTCGCCGGTACCGAAGTATCTGCGTTGTTGGGCCGTATGCCTTCAGCGGTAGGTTACCAACCAACATTGGCGGAAGAGATGGGCGTTCTGCAAGAGCGTATTACGTCTACCAAAATCGGTTCGATTACCTCTGTACAAGCGGTATACGTACCCGCGGACGACTTGACTGACCCATCGCCAGCAACCACCTTCGCCCACTTGGACTCAACCGTAGTATTGAGCCGTGATATCGCTGCTAAAGGTATTTACCCAGCGATCGATCCACTCGACTCAACTTCACGTCAGTTGGACCCAATGGTAATTGGCCAAGAGCACTATGCAACTGCACGCGGTGTCCAAACCGTACTGCAACGCTACAAAGAGTTGAAAGATATTATCGCGATTTTGGGTATGGATGAATTGTCTGAAGAAGACAAACAAACCGTAAACCGCGCGCGTAAAATCGAACGTTTCTTGTCACAGCCTTTCCACGTAGCGGAAGTATTTACCGGTTCTCCAGGCAAATACGTTCCACTGAAAGAAACCATCCGTGGTTTCAAAGGCTTGTTGGCCGGTGATTACGATCATTTGCCAGAACAAGCGTTCTACATGGTTGGTTCAATCGACGAAGCTATCGAGAAAGCTGGCAAGCTTAAGTAAGCCGCTTCCACGACACCCTTGTTAAATAGGGAGTCGTCATTCCCGTAGGGAATCCAGTGACTTTAAAAAGCAAAAGGCGCTGGATCCTCTACGAGGATGACGAAACTGGAAGAAGCTACAGAAATTCATCAAGAGAGACAAAAATGGCCATGACTGTTCAATGTAATATTGTCAGCGCTGAGCGCGAGATTTTCTCTGGCTTGGTCGAAATGTTGATTGCGACGGGTAGTGTAGGTGAAGTTGGTATCACCTATGGTCACGCGCCATTGTTGACTGGTTTGAAACCAGGCCCAATTCGTGTGATCAAGCAAGATGGTACTGAAGAAGTTTACTACGTATCCGGTGGCTTCCTGGAAGTGCAGCCTTACCAAATCAGCGTATTGGCAGACACTGCCTTGCGTGCCGATGATATGGATGAAGCTGCTGCCCTCCAGGCACAGCAACACGCACAGCAACAACTGGCGAACAAAAGCGGCGAGTTTGATTACTCACGTGCTGCGATCCAATTGGCAGAAGCTTCTGCACAATTGCGCACCTTGCAAGCCATCAAGAAAAAAGCTGGCAAGCAATAATCAAAAAGTGGTAGTAAAAAAGGCGACTTTAGGTCGCCTTTTTTATTGCATCGTCATTTGGTCAATAATTAATACCAAAAGCAAAGTCTGTTGCAAACATGGTAATAAATGGTTGCAACGCAATCATCACCAAAGGTACAAGGTGCGTCATTGCGTCCCATTGCAAGCGCATTAGCGCTGAGGCTGGACAATATGAATAATGTGGGCAAAGTGTATTTGCGAGCTATGTGGAGTCTGGCTTTTACAGGGCGGGTAATTCTGGAAATTTCCATGATAGATGTTCCTTCAATGTGAATAATAAAAAGGTTGTTGAATTCCTCAAAGAGGCATCATGAAATTACTGTAAGATCAAACAACATACAGTGAGAAATGCACTTCTTGTTAGTAAAAAATTCACATATCAAAGATAGTTCCAGGCCAAGATTAGGGACTTGCTAATAACCGCTGCCCTATCTACAACTCGTTCAAATAATCATATCGTGTTTCATAATCTGGGCACAGCCGCGTACAAAGCGCTAGAATGCGCACTTCCGATTTATTTATCGTCCCCATCGTTTATTGTAAAGGAATCAACATGCTCGACATCCTTCTTCTCGCCGCCGGTAAAGGCACCCGCATGCGCTCCGATCTTCCCAAAGTCTTGCACCCTATTGGTGGCAAAGCGCTGGTGCAACATGTGGCAGAAACCGCGCGTCAGGTTGGCGGTGAGCAGCTATTGATTATTGTTGGCCACGGTGCAGAAAAAGTGGAAGAGCGTATGGCCGCGCCCGACGTGAAATTTGTTTTGCAAGCGCAACAACTCGGTACCGGCCACGCAGTACAACAAGCGCTTCCGCAATTGCGCAATGAGGCTACTGTATTAATTCTGTACGGCGATGTTCCCCTCACCCGCGCAGAAACGCTGCAAAAATTAATCGCTGGCGTTAGCGAAAACCGGATGGGTTTGCTCACCGTCAACATGCAAGATCCGAGCGGTTATGGCCGCATAGTGCGCGATGCTTCCGGCGCAGTGACGGCAATTATCGAACACAAGGATGCGAGCGACGAACAAAGGAAAATTGCTGAAATTAATACCGGCATCATGGCGGTAAAAGCAAAACATTTGCAGAAATGGCTACCTGCTTTGCAAAACAATAACGCACAAGGCGAATACTATCTCACCGATATTATCGCCATGGCGAAAGCCGACGGCGTTGCGATTCACGTTGAACAACCCAACGCAGTTGAAGAAGTGGAAGGCATTAACAATCGCCAGCAACAAGCGGCGCTCGAACGTTTTTACCAACAACAAAAAGCCAACGAATTGATGGTTGCAGGTGTAACCCTGCTCGACCCTGCGCGTATTGATATCCGCGGAAATCTGACCGTGGGTCGCGATGTTGTAATCGACGTGAATTGCGTGTTTGAAGGCGATGTTGAGTTGGGCGATGGCGTTGTGATTGAACCTAACTGCATCATCGTCAATAGCAAAATCGGCGCGGACAGCCACGTCAAAGCCTACACGCATATCGAAGATTCCGTGCTTGCCGCTGGTTGCGATATTGGCCCTTACGCGCGTTTGCGCCCGGGCACAGATTTGGCTGAAGGTGTAAAAATTGGCAACTTCGTGGAAACTAAAAAGGCAGTTATCGCCAAAGGCAGCAAAGTAAATCACCTTAGTTACATTGGCGACGCAACCGTCGGCACGGGTGTAAACGTGGGTGCAGGCACCATCACCTGTAATTACGATGGCATCAATAAATTCAAAACGGAAATTGGCGATAACGTTTTTGTCGGTTCCAATTCAGCCCTGGTCGCGCCGGTTAAACTTGGTGCTGGCAGTACAATCGGTGCCGGTTCGGTGATTACCAAGGATGTAGACGCTGCAGAGCTGGCGATTGGTCGCGGCAAGCAGCGCAACATCCAGGGTTGGGAGCGGCCAACCAAGAAGTAATTTCCCGCGATAAAAAAAGGTAAACCTGCCGGGTTTACCCTTTTTGCATTCTTAAGATCGACTATTAATTAACGTCTGCCCAGGCGCTAAAAGGCGTGCCGCTTGTATACTCAAGTGTCCATTCAACCTGGTTCGGGAGATCCTTAAAACCTGGAATTACTGCATAAAAAGTGGCATTCAGGCTGCCCAGGTTGGAGGAATCCAAATCCCATCCGCAGGGATAACTGGTATCCATAGGGAAACTGGATGATTGGTTGGGATCGGGAAAACCATCGTAATCGCTAAGAGATAGAACAAACGCTTTGCCCGATTTGGTCGCGTCCGATGTGGACAAGCTTACAGTCAGGACATAATCACCATTAACAACGCTTGAAGTTATTGAAACGCTTGGATTCGCCATATTTAATTCCTTTAAACTCGTTGGGTGGGATGGGTTTAAAAGTATAGAAGAATACCCCGTCCAATAACCTGCTCGATTGATGATCCCTGCGCCAATATTTGATGTTGCGCCAGTATCCTTGGCTGCCCGACATCCGTTTTCGCCTTTTTGGCGGTTTGTCGTTAACTTTGTCAGGTTGCTGTCGTGTTCTAATCCCCTGCTCTCCCGGCAAACTTCTCCCACTTCAAACACACCCAGGTGACGATATGATTGTGAAAAAACTCAGGCTACAACGCGGTTGGTCGCAGGAACATTTGGCGCAATTGACGGATTTGAGCGTCCGCACTATCCAGCGCCTTGAGCGCGGTCATAAGCCAGGGTTGGAAACTGTCAAGTCGCTTGCGGCGGTGTTTGAGGTTGACTTAAACACTTTTGATTTGGGAGATAAGGGTATGAACGTACAACATCTTAAAGCTGATGAAGTACAGGCCATGCAATACGTTAAAGGCATTGTGGAGTTTTATTCGCATGTTTTTATGTATGTGGTATTCACCAGCGTATTTTTATTGAACGGCGGCTGGCATATACAGGGAATTTACTGGCCATTTTTGGGCTGGGGATTGGGATTAACCATGCACGGGCTCTGGGCGCACGATGCATTTGATTGGATGACGCCGCCAAAATGGGAGCGCAGGATGGTTGAAAAACGTTTGGGGCGACCGCTGTAATATTACCTCCCGGCGATAAGCTGCCGGGAGGTAATTTGGTTCTATTTAGCCATAGCTTCAGATTGCTTTTTGAATTCACTCCTAAAGCTTTCTTCTGATTTAACCACCAGTTTTTGCAACCCGTCAGGATCGACAAACGCGTCCTTTTTACCTTGCAATTGCGCCTGGTATTTCTCTTCAAGGTTCGCAAAGCCGGGATGGCCAACAAGCAAAATGTCAGCTTTTATCCCCTTAAGGCGGGCAAAACTGGTGCGAAAATCATCTGCAATAGTGGGATAAATCCTGTTGTTGATAAGCTTGTTGCCTGCGGTTGTCAGGCTGCAGGCAAAAATTACATGTCTTGTTACGCCTTTATCCGGTGATTCCGTTAACCACGTGGTGCAGCCCTTGGTATGGCCGGGAGTCATGATCGCCTGTAAGCGCGTTCCACCCAGGTTAAGCTCCCCGCCATCGGCAATGGTTTTATCCACTTTGACCGGGGGAAACTTATCAGTCCAATCTGCCTCACTATCCAATGTTCCATGTTCAAGGCCATATTTGTCGCCTTTGCTTGCAATAATTTTTGCACCGGTGGACTTTTTAAGCCGGGCGAGACCACCAACGTGATCTGAATGGGCGTGGTTTTCAATCAGGTATTTAATGTCCTTTAATGAAAAACCCAGGGCCTTGATATTTGCCTCCACGACGGCTGCACCTTGTTCAGTCGCGGCGTCCAGCAGAATATGGCCTTTGGGTGTGGTGATCAGGTAAACCCCAATTCCCTCTGTGCCTACGTTATAAATATTGTCAGTAATTTGGTAAGGCGCGTGGGGTGCGCTCCAGCTGGGGTCATCGGCCAGGGCGGCAACAGAAAATAGTAATCCACTTAAAAATCCCAAAGTCTTCATCATTATCTCCAATCAGTCAGTTCCATTCGCGGCGGCATACCTTAATAGTGCCAAACCCAAATTACCATTCGGGGCTGAACGGTAATTAAATTTTCATCTGGCAGAATCCAAAGCCCGTGAATATACGTCTAGGTAGACGCCTCGGCATTATTCCAATGGCGAGTTTGTAGATCACTCAATTTCAACCAAACAACTTCAATGGATGGCCAGTATGTCTCACAACAGTCTCAATAAAATCATCCGCCATATTTTTACCTTCGCCGCTATATGTAGCTCCACGATGGCTTTTGCTGTGGATGGCGAACGCACGGTCAGTTTGCAGCAAGACGTTTCCAAAGCAGAACTTATCCGCATCAATGTACCGGCAGGCGATGTGGATATTACAGGCTCAACCGGTAGCGATGTGACAGCAATTGTGACGGCGGTTTGCCAGCAAGAGAATCGTGATAACTGCAACCAGCTTATCAAGGAGCTGGGTTGGGCGAAGAAAACCGGTAGCCTTACCGAGCTGGGTTTGGCACCCGCCGGCATCACACATTACGACCACGTCACTATAAAAGTAAAAATCGCAGTCCCCAATGATAAAAAGCTTGAGGTTAACCTAAGTGCCGGCGAACTTCGCATCAATGACACCAGTGCTTGCTTGACAGCCAATGTGAATGCCGGCGAGGTCAATATAAACCTAAAACAAACCCAGCTCGCTTCTGCCGAACTCACAGCAAAAGTTGGCGATGCCACACTAACCACCGCGAAAAATACCATCGCCGGTGAGCGTTCCCTGCTCGTAGGTGCGAATTTGAAATGGGACAAAGGCACAGGTGCCTGCCATCTCAAAGCCGATGTGTTAGCGGGTGAAGCTCATTTAACGCTCAATTAACGCTCAATTAACGCGACTAAAGCTTGCTTTTATCTTTCGAAAAGCTAAAATATCTTTCGAATCGAAACTTAAGGCAAGCTTTTATGACAAAACGTAACACACAACAGCGTCGCCGCGCCATTATTGACCTGCTCAACGCCAGCGGCGAAGTCAGCGTCGAGGCATTGGCGGGCCAGTTTGTGACCTCGGAAGTTACGATTCGAAAGGATTTAGCCGCGCTTGAAACCAATGGTCTCTTGCTGCGCCGATACGGTGGTGCCGTACTTGTACCACAGGAGTTAATTGCCAATCCCGCTGAAGAAAAAGTTTCAGTCCTTAAGCAGGCCATAGGCAAAGCCGCCGCCGTGCTTATTCGCGACCATAACCGCATCCTTCTGGATAGCGGCAGCTCCACCACCGCAGCGCTTTTGACTGAGTTATCCCACAAGCAAGGCCTGGTCGTTATGACCAATTCCCTTAGCATCGCCAACGCCCTGCGCGAGCTGGAAAACGAACCCACGATTTTAATGACCGGCGGAACCTGGGACCCAAAATCTGAAGGTTTCCAGGGCCAACTTGCCGAGCAAATTCTGCGTTCCTACAACTTCGACCAATTTTTTATCGGCGCTGACGGCCTGGATTTAACGCGCGGCACCACAACCTTTAATGAACTCTACAGCTTGAGCCGCGTTATGGCAGAAGTTGCGCGCGAAGTGATTGTGATGGCCGAGTCCGACAAGATTGGCCGCAAAATTCATAACCTCGAGTTACCCTGGTCTGCGGTAAAAGTATTAGTGACTGATGCCGGTATCAGTGAGCAAGACAAACAAAAAATTGAACAACAAGGTGTGCAAGTTATTTGCGCGTCTGCGTAAAAACCTGAACCCCCTCCCTAGCCGGGCGCCCCAGCCTCCCCCTTTAAAGGTGGAGGAGCTGATAATTGCAAGATTCTATTTCTGTCTTTTTGAAAGAGAGTCAAGCCCCTCCCCGCTTTTTAATGGGGAGGTTGGGGCGCCCGGCTAGGGAGGGGGTTTTTAAAAATTGATTTAAATTTATTTTTCCAGCAAGGAGAATTATATGTGTGGAATCGTAGGCGCAGTTGCGCAGCGTGATGTAGTAGAAATTTTGGTAGAAGGTCTTCGTCGCCTCGAATATCGCGGCTATGATTCCGCTGGTGTTGCAGTGGTTAGCAATAGCGGTGAATTACAACGTCTTCGCCGTTTGGGCAAAGTAAAAGAATTATCGGACGCTGTAAAAGCAGAACCGACACCCGGTGGTACCGGCATCGCACACACGCGCTGGGCAACCCACGGTGAACCCAGCGAACGCAACGCGCATCCACACGTTTCCAGCGAACACATCGCCGTAGTGCACAACGGTATTATCGAAAACCATGCAAACTTACGTCGCCTGTTGCAAGAAGAAGGTTATGTATTTACATCAGATACCGACACCGAAGTTATCGCGCATTTGGTTGAAAAAGAATTAAAAGCAACCGGCAATTTATTAGCCGCCGTTCAAAAATCCGTAAAAAATTTACACGGCGCTTACGGCACAGTGCTGATGGATAAAAACGATTCATCGCGTTTGGTTGTTGCGCGCTCCGGTTCACCACTTGTGATTGGTTTGGGTATTGGCGAAAACTTTATCGCATCAGACCAACTCGCCTTGTTGCCAGTGACTCGTCGTTTTATTTTCCTGGAAGAAGGCGACGTTGCGGAAATTACCCGTCACAGCATCAGTATTTTTGATAAAGATGGCAAAGCTGTTGAACGCCAAATCCACGAGTCAACCGCAAGTTACGACGCTGGCGACAAAGGTCAATATCGTCATTTCATGTTGAAAGAAATTTACGAACAGCCCAACGCGGTATTGAATACTTTGGAAGGCCGTTTAAGTTCTGAATCCGTTATGGATGAAACCTTTGGCAACGGCGCCGCAGAATTATTTAAAAAAGTAAAACACATTCAAATCGTTGCCTGCGGAACAAGTTATCACTCAGCAATGGTTGCGCGTTATTGGTTGGAATCACTCGCGGGAATTTCTTGCAACGTAGAAATCGCCAGCGAATTCCGCTACAGAAAATCTTTTGTGCAACCTAACAGTATGGTTGTGACCATCAGCCAGTCAGGAGAAACTGCAGATACACTTGCCGCATTGCGTCTTGCAAAAGAACTCGGTTATTTAGGCAGCCTTTCCATTTGTAACGTTGCGGGTTCATCGCTCGTACGCGAATCAGATCTCGCATTTATGACACGCGCCGGTGCAGAAATTGGTGTGGCATCCACCAAAGCATTCACCACACAATTGGTCGGTTTGGCGATGTTGGTATTAGCCATTGGTAAATACAATGGACTCTCTGCTGAAGACCAAAAAGATATGGTTGCCGCGCTGAAAAACTTGCCAGCAAAATTAGAGGAATCGTTGAAACTGGCCGAAGGCATTGAAGCCCTCGCTGAAGAATTTGCAGATAAACATCACGCACTTTTCTTAGGTCGCGGCGATCAATACCCTATCGCAATGGAAGGTGCGTTAAAGCTAAAAGAAATTTCCTACATCCACGCAGAAGCTTACGCTGCTGGCGAATTAAAACACGGTCCACTTGCGTTAATCGATGCCGAAATGCCCATTATCGTAGTAGCGCCCAATAATGATTTATTGGAAAAATTAAAATCCAACGTAGAAGAAGTTCGCGCACGCGGCGGTATCCTCTATGTGTTTGCAGATGTCGATGCCCACTTCGAATCCGATGCCACCATGCGCGTCATTAACGTACCGCATATCCATCCATGGTTAGCACCAATCCTCTATACCTTGCCGCTGCAATTGTTGAGTTACTACGTAGCAATTATTAAGGGGACAGATGTGGATCAACCACGCAATTTGGCGAAGAGTGTTACTGTGGAATAAATGTAAAACTGAATATTTTTACTGTCCTTAGGGAAAAAATAGTGATAATTGTTTTACCTGTATGATAATAATTTATGCATTAGGTAAAAAATGTTGATAATAGAGGCCGTTTGGGTGAAGCTAAACGGCCTTTCTTCATTTTGTTTCCAGCTTTCACCTCTGAACATTCAAATCTTGCTGAAGTGAGTGTGTATGGGACGTAACAAAAATCAGTACAGTATCGAGGCCTGTGAGAGGAGCTTACGTCAAGGTTTGGGCCTTGGTGTAAAGGAGGATTATCGGCCCTGGGTGCGGATATGGAGTTTCGGATCTGAGGGTGTGTCCAGTGCCGTTCCTGGCGTAATCGTGAAACGCACCCATGAGTTATTGTCAGGAATTGAGACTAGAGTCTTTCTTTTGGCAGAATTTTCTCGTGGCGTAGTGGATATCAGAGAACAATTTCCTCTTTTACCGCTCGATCACGTGGTTGCGCTGGCTGAAGCCGCAGGTATTACATATCCCCGCAGGACAGGCGCGCCCTATGTTCTTACCACGGATTTGCTAGTCACAAAACTCATAGGTGGAGTGCCACACTATTTAGCAATTGCGGTTAAGCCAGCCGCAAAGCTTCTTGAAAAGTCTATCTTGGATAAATTGGAAATTGAGCGGCTCTGGTGGAATTCAATTGGGGTTGAATGGGTTTTGGCGACGGAAGAAGATGTTTCTGAGGCGGTCGGCGATAATCTAATGTGGATTTCTCATTACTTCAGGGAGAAAGATTTTAACTATGCAGCTATAGATATTTCTGCGCTACCTGAACTCGCGTTGATGTTACCAACTGGAGTTTATTTAATCGGTGATGTAATAAATCAAATCTCGAATCATTTCAATTTCAGTATTGACCAGTCGAAATTGCTTTTATGCAAAGCGATTTGGGAGCACGTGCTCAAGATCGATTTAAATATTTCGATCCCAAAAGACGGATTATTGAAAATTTTGGATTGGGACTTCGCGGACGCTCGGTCCAATAGTGGAGGTTACTATGAAAATATTGCGTAACAATGTTTTTGTAATCTCGGAAACGCCACTGTTCGATGTTGGGACATACAGAATATTAGACATATTCGCTTCTGATGAAACGATCTGTTTGTATCGGCTTAACCAGAAGACTAAAAGTGCCAAACCACAATTAATCAGCTTTTCTAATTTCTATGAGCTGGACGACGGTGGAGCGATAAAGGTTATACATGATGCACTTCCGAAGGAGATGCTACTCGCGGACAGCAAACTGAGCGAAGACAATCTCAAAGTAAGAGACAAAAACTTTTTACTCATTAAAGGCCTGGTCGAAAATCCGACATTCCTAAAAACTTTTTGCTCGTCACCCCGGACTAGCATCATTATTGAACACGCAAAGCATAACAGTACTTCTCCGTTGCAGTTATATCGGATATTAAGAAAATATTGGGAATATGGCCAAGTTCCAAATGCCTTGCTAAATTTCACTTCGCTCCGAGGTGGACGAGGCAAGGACAAGGCGAGTTCCTCCAAACAACGTGGTCGCCCTATTGAAAAGGGTGTTTACGGGTTAAGAAAAAAGGTAAGTGTTAATGTTACCGAACAAGATAAGGCAAATATTTTGCTGGCTATTCGATCTGAGCTTTCTCATAAGAAGAAACTCACATTCACTCGAGCGCATGCCACCTATAAGGAAATGTTTTGTGAAACTGAAATTGGAATGGCAAAGACAGAGAGGCGACCTGCACAGACGCTTTCCTATGATCAGTTTTTGTATTGGGGTAAAAAGTTAATTACCAAGGAAGAGATTATTGCAAGCCAGATCACTAAAAGTTCGTTCAGCAGCAACCACGAAGGCTCGCTGAGTTCTGTATCAGATAAGTTTACCGCGCCAGGTTTTCGTTATGAAATCGACTCCACTATAGCCGACGTATATGTCGTGTGTGAGGTTTCCCGCGAACGCGTATTAGGACGTCCAACAATCTACTCTGTGGTAGATGTAGCGAGCAGAATGATCGTCGGGATACATGTCTCAATGGAGCACGCGAGTTGGAATGCTGCAAGGCAAGCTTTGTACAATGCGTGCATGCCAAAAGTAGATTATTGCAAACGGTACGGTGTAACGATAGCCGAAGAAGACTGGCCTTGCGTCGGCATGCCTGCAAATTTGATGGCGGATCGTGGAGAAATGTTAGGGCAGAATCCTTTTGCTTTTGCATTAAATGCGGGAACCATCCTGAATATTGCGCCTCCTTATCGAGGTGACTTGAAGGCTATCGTTGAACGTCGATTTGGAATTCTAAACGAAGCTATCCATTTTTTGCCGGGTACGACATTGGGCGAGTTGCGCAAACGTGGCGAACCAGACCATCGACTTGATGCGGCGGTAACCTTATCCGCTCTTACGAAAATATTGATCGACCTCATTATTGAGCACAATAACGTCCGCCCTTTTGAGGACATCATTACGCGCGACTTTATCGAAAACGATCTAGAAATAGTTCCGTTGAATTACTGGAAACTATATACCGCGAAGCATCAGTGCTCATTGAAAAATTTCTCAGAGAATCATTTCGTTGCGAAGTTGATGAAGGAAGGAGTTGCAAGTGTTCGGGGCGACGGAATCATATTCAAAGGTAGAAGATATATATGCCAGAAAGCTATCGACGAACAATGGACAACTCGAGCTTTGAACGGCGGTTCCTGGAAGGTGGAGTGCAAGTTTGATGAATCTTGGTCTACCGATATATATATTAGAGAGACCAATTCAACAGAGTATTTGAAATGCACATTGCTGTCGGCCGATAGTGTGTACTCAAACCTTCATGAAGCTGACATTATATTTATAGACGAGTGGAAAAGGGCGAAATCTGAGCTGCCTGATTATGATCATAGCAAGATTGAACGGTCGAAACGAACTCAAGTTACGGTCAAAGAGGAAATCAAACTCACCTCCTCTGTAGCTGGTAGTGTTTCGAATCGTGCAAAAGTTCTTAACATTAGTGAGCATCGTAGAGAACATTTAGCTGCCGCGAAGCCTAAGTTTCCCGATGTCGAAATCAATCCGCAGCCGTTGCAAGAAACGTTTAGCACCAAATCAGACAGGATGCGAGCCCTCTTTGAGTCGACTCGTAATAGAGATGAAGAAGATGTATAGCGAATGTTATCTCCCAGAACATCAAGGTAACCCACTCATTGAAGCATTGCCCGCGTTAGTTGATGATCCTGATGTAATTCTAAAATTACGATCAACACAGGTTTGCACAGCTGATGAGCGGAAGTTTCCGCCCTACATCCGAGCCAAATTCCTTCATAGAATTGAGCAATTTACCGAACCCACATATCAATATTTAAAATGCTTCCGCATTATTGAAGACATTATTACCGAGTCTTACATACCTAAAAATCCATTCAAAAATACAACTCAGCATTGGTTGCATCATGATGATGTTGAAAAGGTACCACATGCCCCGTCACAGGGCCGGTTTGCATCCAGAGCGGTCTCCATGTCCGTAGTTGGAGATGGCGGCGCAGGTAAAACCTGGATGCTTGAAGCCATCTTAAGATGTTTCCCACAATTTATTCACCACACCGAGTACAAGGGCAATGCGCTTAACCTCACGCAAATTGTTTGGGTTAAAGTAAATTGCACTGAGAATGCGAACGTCAAAGCTTTGCTAATTTCGATTTTGGAAGAATTTGATCGACTCACAGGATCAGATGACGCAAGCGCTGCCATGCGTTCCAGAGACCCGGTAGCCGCCGCAAGTATTGCAATATCTCGAAAAATTAAGAGCGTTTTTTTGGGTGTGCTGGTCATTGATGAAATTCAGCACCTCCAATTCGCAAATTCGAAACTGAAGGAAATGTTTATTCAGTTTCTGTTGAATACGCTAACACGCGCAGGTGTTCCGATCGTGTTTGCTGGTGATCCGAGAGTAGTTGATCTTTTGACAACCGGTCTACCTGTTTCCCGACGAATTGAGGGCGGAGGGGCTATCTACGTTCGTGGGTACGATAGCCATGAATGGGACTTATTCGTAGCTGAAATGTGGCGATATCAATGGACTAACCCGAAGACTCCTTTAACCGAAGAGCTTGCGAATTGTTTATGGCAGTTGAGTACTGGTTTACCAGATTTTGCGATTAAAATTTTCAAACATGCCCAATCTTTATTAATCGGACAGGAAGACGAGAGCATCTCTACTGCTGTTTTGAAACAGGCCTATTCCGAAAAATGCGTCCTTAGTCATGCAGAATTGGAAAAGCGTCGTCAGATTTTAAGACAAGCCGCGGATGCCAATCGCAATTCTAAAGATGCAGATGGCACTCGGGCTAACAAGTCAGCGGAATCGTCTGTAGAAACTGCCCCAGCCAAAAAATCGAAAGCAAAGATTTTTGACATTAACAGGATTCAGCATGAAGAATTTGAGAAAGGAATAGCAACACTAAAAAATAATTCCTTCCACCCGCCCACCGCTGTAGACCTCAATACCTTAAGACGAGCAGGCCGAGTATCGGACCCTATGGAGAGTTTGATTAGTAGTAATATTCTTCTCAGGCACTCCAACTTTATAAGCGCCTAGATAGATTGTAATGGCCTTTGAAATTTTCATAACACCGAAACCTTCAGAGACCATTTTCTCCATACTATCTCGTGCACATATTATGTCAGCGGCCGCCTCACCATTGGTGACTTTAAATAGGCTAACTGATCACAGGGGTTATAAACCGCTATCAAGCCTACCTTCGAACTTGACCCTAATCTGTGAGAGAGTCCACCTGAAGGACTCTCCAGAAGTGGTTATTAGAAGGCACACTCTATTCAATCTTTACAAGCCCTTCTTGCCAGCATCCAGGCGAGATTTTGTACTGCAGGGAATGTTAGCCTCGGGCGCAGTCAAATCTCGACTTGGTCTCTTAAAATCGCATTGTGGGGCGGCAGATCAATTGGCGCACTGTTCCGAATGCGCGAAGAACGATATTTTCACAATCGGCTACGCGTACTGGCGTCGTGAACATATGTTAGTTGGTGTTGAGGTTTGTCATATCCATAAAGTGTTCCTTACAAAAACCTGTTTGAATTATGAGAAATACGGGACTCGCTGTCTCCAGTTGCCCTCACTTGAAAAATCCCCGAGTGACTGGAATTCTGTTCAGTACGAAAAACTTCTTTTCATTTCTGAGCAAGTGGCATTGATTACTAATATAGAAGCGGACGTTTTTATTGATTCAAGTAGCTATTTAACTCTCCTCAAATCTCATAACGTAGTTACACCATCATCACATTTGAGGATGAGGGTTCTTCAACATCGAGTGCGCGATTGGTTGAAACCTATAGCGGCGATACAACCTTTTGATGAACTCTTTTCTGCCTTAGATGTTGAACGCAATTGGGTAGCTAATTTGGTCGCAGGGAAAGAGGGAATGCATCATCCGTTAAAACATATTATTTTATGGGGGACTTTAGATCTTGATTACCGTGCCGTCATAGAAATGCTGCAAGTTTCCAAACAATTTACATTGCCTTTGACGTCTCCCGTTAAGCCAGAAATCACCAAAGAGATTTTAGCGGATGCGGTTGAGAAATATCACTCAGCAAGGGGTGCCGCACGTTTTCTAAATTGTTCCGTAAACACGGTGCTAGTACTCATGGAAAAATTCGGTTTTCCTCCCAAGCGAAGGTCAAAAAAACTCAATGAATCTCTCGTTAACAAAGTATTGGAATTAACTTCGAAAGGGTTATCAACTTCAGTAATCGCACGTGAACTTAACCTGTCTATACCGACAATTAATCGAATAAAGCGCGGACATAGTTGAAGTCTAAGAAGTTAAGCTAACATGTGATGAGATTTAAAATTCTATTCGCCCCAATTATTTTCCTGCCAAATCCTATAGTCCAACTCATTGAGTGAGTATTCCAACTAATTTCCCCGCTCATTCCAATCTGAACGACCCACGCAGTCGCATAAGGTGGCCCGTTTTATACCAGCGTGTATACATGGCTTGGGTTACTGAATTGTGCCCAAAGCGGACGTTGGATTAATGTGAAGTGGTTTCAGATTATTCTTGGTTCGAGGGTATGACTAATCAATATGCTCAGATAACTCAGTCAATTCAGAGTTGTACAGTTGCAATTAACATTCTCTAAGGGCGTCTATATCCAAAGGCCTTTTTGTTTTGCTCTGTTTTTGTGCTTAATTTGACGATCTGTTCTATTTGAGCCTCTTTTTGAGGCCTGTTAATGGCACCTTATTTTGGCAAAATCTCCACGATGCAAAATATTTAGCCCTAATTGTGGGCTTTCGCGCGTTTCAGTCTCCAAAACTCCCTCCTTTTGCCAAACAAATTACGCAAATTAAAGAGATTTTATTTGACTGGCCTTTGTAGGTACGGGCGTTGCTATAGCTCCTTTGGAAATAATATTTATTACGTTTTGCGTTCTTCAATTACTACGAAAAGAGAAATGACCATGTCCTATTTAGTCCCCTCTGAATTTGTAACAAAAATGGTGGATTCCGGTGAATCCAAAATATTCATGTCGGCGCGTGACACTCTTATAAGAGCTTTCATGGCTGGTGCCATCTTGGCGTTGTCAGCTGTATTCGCCATAACTATCTCTGTACAAACCGGAGTGTTTTTACTGGGTGCTATTTTATTCCCCATCGGTTTTTGCATGCTTTATTTAATGGGATTTGATTTGTTGACAGGTGTGTTTGTACTGACTCCTTTAGCATTGATTGATAAGCGCCCCGGTGTTACAGCATCCGGTGTTCTTCGCAATTGGGGTCTGGTATTTTTAGGCAACTTTGCGGGAGCATTAACCGTTGCCATTATGATGGCTTTTGTTTTTACTTACGGTTTTCATACTGATGCTGGTGCGGTAGGTACAAAAATAGCGGGTATCGGTGAAGCGCGAACTGTGGGTTACGCAAAGTACGGCGTTGCGGGTTGGTTCACGATTTTTATTCGTGGCATGTTGTGTAACTGGATGGTGTCTCTTGGTGTTGTTGGTGCAATGATTTCTACTTCGGTAAGCGGTAAAGTAATCGCTATGTGGATGCCAATCTTCCTGTTCTTTTTCATGGGCTTCGAACACTCTGTTGTAAACATGTTTTTGTTCCCTTTCGCGTTGATTATGGGCGGCAATTTTTCTATCGGCGACTATTTTCTCTGGAACGAGATTCCAACTGCACTGGGCAACTTGGTAGGTGGATTAGCATTTACCGGGCTTACACTTTACAGCACGCACGTTAAAACAGCGCCCAAACGTACTATCTAATAATATCCATTATCTTAAAGCCTCAGTGTGATCATTGAGGCTTTAGGGAAAACACATAATAACTTTGTACACACTGAACCTATGCCAAGCCAACTTAAACTAGCAATAGGACAGCATTCCGATAAAGGCCACAAAGAATCTAATCAAGATTTTTTTGGCGTAACGATTCCCAAAGAACCCCAGCTCAGTTTAAAGGGTGCAGCAATTGCAATTGCTGATGGTATTAGCAGCAGCCAAGTTAGTCACATCGCCAGCGAAACGGCCGTTAAAAGTTTTTTGGACGATTATTTTTGTACTTCTGAAGCTAACTCAGTAAAAAATTCTGCATTACAAGTTATTACAGCCACCAACTCCTGGTTGCATAATCTTACCCAACAAAGCCAATATCGTTACGATAAAGACCGTGGTTATGTGTGCACATTTAGCGCGCTGATTATTAAATCCACAACAGCGCACATTTTTCATGTCGGTGACTCACGCATATACCGTTTGCGACATAAAAATTTGGAGTTATTAACCAAAGATCACCGCCATTGGGTTACAGAAACAGAAAGCTATTTAAGCCGTGCCATGGGCATCAACCCGCAGCTAGAAATTGATTATCAAGCTATTTCAATTAATCCAGGTGATAAATTTATTTTGGCAACGGATGGCGTTTATGAATACGCGCAAGAAGATTTTATTGTTAATAGCGTGCTTTCAAATCGTGATGATTTAAACAAAGCGGCACAAGAAATAGTGACCTGCGCCTATGAAAAAGGCAGCACAGATAATTTAACCATCCAGATTGTTAGAGTGGATGAATTAGCCAGCACCCACGCTAACGACATCTACGATCAATTAAATGAATTACCTTTTCCTCCTATTTTGGAGGCGCGAAGTGTTTTTGATGGTTATCAAATTATTCGCGAGGTTCACGCAACTAGCCGAAGCCATGTGTATTTGGCATTGGATCTTGAAACAAACGAACAGGTCATTCTTAAAACGCCGTCCATTGATTTGCGTTCAGATACGGCTTATCTGGAACGTTTTTTAATGGAAGAGTGGATTGCACGTCGTGTTAGCAGTGCTCACGTGCTTAAACCTTGCAAGCAAACCCGCAAGCGTAATTTTATTTATATTGTTACCGAATATATTGAGGGCCAAACTCTGGCCCAATGGTTAATTGATAATCCAAAACCTGATTTGGAAACTGTCAGAAATTTCATTGAACAAATTGCCAAAGGCTTGCTCGCGTTTCATCGCAAAGAAATGTTGCACCAGGATTTGCGTCCGCAAAATATCATGATAGATAGCAAAGGCACCCTAAAAATTATTGATTTCGGTTCAACTCGCGTTGCAGGCATTATGGAAATAGCCAGAGAAACTGAGCAGCAGAATTTACTCGGGACTGCACAGTACAGTGCGCCAGAATATTTTCTAGGTGAGTACGGGACAAATGCGTCAGATCTTTTTTCACTGGGCGTTATCACTTACCAAATGTTGAGTGGCAGGCTTCCCTATGGTGCGCAAGTTGCGCAAGCTAAAACGCGCGCGGCGCAAAACCGTTTAAATTATCGCAGCGTGTTAGATGAAGAGCGTGAAACTCCTGTGTGGCTGGATGATGTACTTAAAAAAGCGGTGCATCCGAATCCATTAAAACGCTATCAAGAGTTGTCCGAATTTACCGCTGATTTACGACGACCCAACGAGGCATTCTTAAATAAAACCCGTCCCCCATTGCTGGAACGAAATCCGGTTTTGTTTTGGAAAAGCACTACCTTTATCTTGATTGCGTTACTGGTATTTATGTTTTTTAAGCAATACCACTAAAAAGCAAACACTCATCACCGATTAACTCTTTAGTGCAAATTGGATGGGCACAATAACCCAACCATCCACACTCTTACCGTTTTGTTGTGCTGGTGTGAAGCGCCAGCGCCAGACGACTTCAATGGCTGCTTGATCAAGGCGAGGAAAGCGACTGGTTTGGGCGAGCAATACATTATCAGGAGTACCTTCTGCTGTGACATGCACACGTAAGGTGACTTGCCCTTGTTCATGGAGCTTCCACGATAAAGAGGGGTATTTGGGTGCTGGGTTAGATAAGTAATCCGCATCAAAACCCGGTGCCGAGGTCGCGTTGGATTGAACGGGTGATGCACTTTTCGGCACTTCGTCTACTACCGATTCTTTAGCTTGTACTTCTATGGCCGGTAGCAAAGGAATGGCGACAGCACTTATCGGCAAGGGCTTGGGTTGGATATTAGGTTCCGGCAGAGTGTCAGGTGTTGGTGGTACTTCCCTGACCATTTTCACCTGTAGGATTGGCTCAGGTGTGGATCGACTATCTCTATTGAGATGGACTAGGAGTAGCACAAGAAGAAGGTGCCCAACCAAGACGGTAAATAAAATCAGTGGTTGGCTGCTTCGATTAATCCGATAGCCTGGTGGTGATTTGATAGTTTCTGCTACCGGCCTTGCCTTGTTTTCACGTGGCGACAATTTCAAGGTTTGATCCAAATGCCGGCCTTTAACGCCGGGTAGATATACAACGCCCATATCAACGCCCTCCAGTTAACTGCCGCAAACCGGTATAGATCGGCACCAGTATTTCCAAATGCTCGCCTTGATGTTCGAAATCTACTCGCCGCATTTCTACACCGTATAACCGGTGCAAATTCTCTTCTGTGAGGACTTCATCAATCGATCCATAGGCATAATTCTCATCGCTGAACATCAACAAGGACTGGTCAGCGATGGCATGAGCGTGATGTGGGTGATGAGTGGTGAAGATGACAGTTAATCCTTCTTCTCGAGCTAAATGGTTAATCCATTCAAGTACAATCCCCTGATTTTTTAAATCGAGTGCCGACGTCGGTTCGTCCAGCACCAGGATATCTGCGCCACTGGCGAGTGCCCTGGCAAAGATAATTAACTGACGTTGACCGCCAGATAGTTCATCAAAGTTATGTTCAGCGAGGTGGGCTAAACCGAGTCGAGTTAAAGCTTCCAATGCGATAGCTTCATCTTTGTGTGAAGGCAAGGAAAATAGTCCTATTTTCCTTGCGAGCCCCATCAGCACCATGTCCAACACGCGGTAAGGAAAACTCACGTGAAATAGCTGAGGCACAAAGGCGATCTTGCCGTTTACTTCAATGCTGCCCGCGCGAGGTTTTAAGATGCCGAGTAATAATTTTAAAAAAGTAGTTTTACCTCGACCATTGGGCCCGAGAATGGCACACACATTCCCTTTGTTAATTGTTAGTGAATAATCCTGAATAATAGGAGGCTTGGTATGGTCATAGCCATACTCAACCATTGAGGTGGTTATGGCGTATTCAATTTTCCTGACGTCGTCAGGCACAGGTTTTATCCCTAACGATACACAGTCATTCATGATTCCATCCTCTACCTTGCATCTTCCAGAATAGGAAGGCGAATATCGGTGTTCCCACCAACGCAGTCAGCAGTCCGATAGGTATTTCTTGTGTGGTAATACTGCGTGCTATGTCATCCATCGCCAGTAGATAAATACCACCGAGCAAAGCCGATGCGGGCAGCAACCTGGAATGTTCTGGCCCAACCAGCATGCGAGCGATATGGGGAATGATCAGTCCTACCCAACCGACACCGCCCGCAACTGCTACTTGAGCCGCAACGAGCAGTGCAACAAGTGCAATGATTCCCCAACGCAATGCCTCCACATTGATACCCAATGCCTTGGCATCCGCATCACTGAGTGACAGCAAGTTGATACGCCAGCGCAACATCAGCAATAACGTGCCCGCAAACAGCGTTACGCCTGCAACGATGGCAACTTTTTCATAGGTTAATCCTGCAAAGCTACCAAGCAGCCAATAGGTGATAGAGGGTAATTCGGTCTGAGGATCTGCCACGTATTGAGCAAGGCCTGTAAGTGCGCCGAAAAATCCACCGACAATAACGCCAGCCAGGATCAAAGCCAGCATACTGCTCTTGCCAACTATCTTGGCAAGGCCGAAGGCAATTAATAACGCACCCATTCCAAAACCGAAGGCAAGTCCAACAATACCTGCAAGCGGCCATGACAACATGATGGCTAAAACACCTCCAAACGATGCCCCTGAGGAAACACCAGCGACTTCGGGGCCCACAAGGGGATTGCGAAATATACCCTGCATCGCCGCACCCGCCATTGCTAATCCCATGCCGCACAGGGTAACGCCAAGAATACGTGGCATACGTGCTATCTCAACAACTACCCATGCCTTGTCGGTATAGGGGCGAGTTTCATTAAAGCCGGTAGTCGAGATGATTTTAATAATCTCGGGAATAGGCACCGGGTAGCGTCCCAATGTAAGCGAAAAAACCATGAGCGAGAGCAGCGCGATAAAAATCAGCATAATCATCAGATCGCCAGGGTTAGCCACTCGCCTTAATCGACTGACAGCGGTGGGGGTAAGTGATTGTGAAGTTATGATTCTCAAAGGGAGTTCTCTTCATGTTGGAGGAGCACATTTGTGCTATTAGGCAGAATGGAAAAAATATCCTGCGACAAATGTTTACGCTCAAAAATGTCGTAACCAACAGAAATACGGTTTTCCTTCACCTGTAGGAATACATCAATATCGTCATCACTTATGGTGTAGCCGTAAACTGCACGAAAGGTTTCTGCGATCTCATCCCGAAGAGATTCCTTCCAGTCGATTTCTGGATGAAGCAGACGGGCGAGCCACGACAACAGCAGAGGTGTTTCAACAGGGCCACTCATTCGCGAAGCTCCGTTTGGCATGCGGTAGACTCGATGATTCTTTACAGCGCTGATGCCTGCCAGGGCGGGGTTATCGTAAATATCTTGGGGCATGACAGGATTACTGGTGTAGAAGGCGAGCAAGATCACCTGCGGATCTAATTTAATTAACTCTTCAATATTCGCCGGACTATTGCCAAATCCTTTTATGTTTTCGGCAACATTGCGCCCACCAGCGCCTTTAACCAGCATGTTGAAGTCATCAAAGTTGGCGTTCCAAAAAAACAAATCTTTCCCACCGATAACCATTACGCCACGTGTTTTTGCTTCGCTAAATTTGTGTGCGTAAATGTCGGAAACGGCGTGCTGGTAGTGTTGTAGCAAAGCGTCCACGCGCGACGATTTGCCGGTAAGATTCCCGAGCAATTTGAACAGGCTTGCTTCATCCAGATCACTACTACCGGTTAACTCAATGATGCCGGGGAAATGTACAGCCTCCAGCTCGCGTGAGAACCATGCCCATGTAAGCACCACATCCGGAGCATCTAACAAAATTTGTTCCGCCCCAAGTGGAATTGTGCCGAAGCTCACAGCTGCTTCGCGGCGCTCGACAAATGTTGGAAAAAGTTTGGCCAACAGCGTTTCTTTTGCTTCGTCCTTCAAATAAGGCGCAATCCAGCCAATATGTGCATCCGTTTCATCTACCGTGAGAAAGTGCCAGGCCATCGGTGTGAAAATCATTGCCCGCTTAGCTGGTTCTCGTAATAAAACATTCCGCTCCATCATGTCCTTGACCACTATGGTGGTCGCAACGCTGGACGAGCCAGTATTTTCACGGATATCAGGTGCCATCGCAGCAGTGGCACAAATCAAACCGATCAATGAGATCACTGCTACTATGACAAAATTATTGAGGTTCTGAAGCACCTCTTAAGACTCCAGCATGGAGAAGAGCTGGGCGAGTGTTGTCTCTTTCTCCACGATTTCCTGACAACCGTGATCGCGCAGCCACCAGTTGGCGGTATCGGGTTCCAGTGCTCCAAATTCCATTTCGCACAGGCAGCGCCCTGGCCGTACGATGGCTGGATGCATGGAGCTTAATGGTTCGTTAGTGGTGATGAGCACCATCACATTCAGCCCTTGACCAAGCAAACCATCGGTAAGATTTAATAAGCGCGATAAACCTTGGCCAGTAGTGGTACGAGCTTCGGTTGTCATCAATTCGCCTGCGTCTTCCAAAATGATTAATTTGCTACGTTTTTGGGAATCGGAAGCAACGCGCCCGCCGCTGAAATTGGCAACGTCAAACAAGTAAGTGGGTGAGCCACCGCCGCCAACAAAGCGTTCAGCATCGGTGATAAATGCCGCATCACACCAAGGCAACCACTGACGAACCAGGGCACGTAGCGCATGGGTTTTACCAGTGCCCGCTGGGCCATGCCACAAAATCAATCGCTCTTTGGGGCATTCTTGCAATGCCAGAAGCTTTTCCATGCCTTCGATCACAGTGCCGTTGTAGTTGCCATTCAATTCACTCCATTCCGGCGCTTCCAATTTACGCATAATGGCTTTTGGAAACTTCTCCGGGTCGAGTGCCCAAAAGGTAATGGGTACAATGGACGAGTTTGAATCTTTGGCAACCTGTGCCGAAATTAACGCGCAGGTTTCCTCGACCGCTGCATGATCTTTACCAGCTGTTAGCACCTCAGCCCAGCCGTCTACCACCTCAACCAGAGTAATCAAATCCTGATTATGGCGTAGCAACCAGCTCTTACGTTGACCGTCGAAACTTTCACTGGCTTCGAGCAGTTGTTGATATTCACCCAAAATATCGATAGACCAGCTGCGGATTGAAATTTTTTCACGCGCGATATGACGCAGCAATTTGCCGTGGATCTCGCGGAAATAAAACGCCACCGGGGTATCGTGAACCCAAGGTAGATTGCGGACATAAATACCTGCACCCGCCATTTCATGGTTTCCAGGCGCAGTAGTATTGGGCAGCGTGTTGGCTTCAGGCATATTCATAAAAATCTCCTAGAACTTGATGGTCGTTGAGAATGCGAGGGTGCGAGGTGCGCCCAGTGTTGGGCCGCCGTTGACGTAGTAATGCTTATCCGCAAGATTCGAGAGGGTTAAGCGAACAATGGTTGGCTTGTCGTAAAAACGATTTTCATAGCGCACACCAAGATCACTGACGGCATATCCTGGGCTGGATGCACGGTATTTCAGGAGGCTGGGCACATACTCAACAGAGCTGATATAGGAGGTTCCACCGGTGAGATATAGCGTGTTGAACGTTGGCAACCGATACTCGGCATACAGGGATATTTTTCGCTTGGGGACGTTGGCCGTTACCTTCCCAAGGTCAGCCACCGAATTAGTCTTAGTGATCTGGGCATCAATGAAATTAGCCCCACCGAAAAGAGTCAGGTTGTCAGTGGCCTTGCCGGTTAAGGCCAACTCCAACCCACGGTGAACCTGGCGGCCATCCTGTGTGCGTGTTTGTGTTCCGTCGGCGTGGATATCGTTATATACATTGGCTTTGTCGATCCGATAAAGCGCGGCGGTCAGTAACATGTCGCCGAGCGATGTTTTTGCACCAACTTCTTCTTGTGTACCTGTGGTGGGTGGCAGGAACTCACCCGCATTGGTGTAAGGTGGGTTGGCACTGGAGGAGACTTGTTCACCTGCTTGCAGCGAACGCATGTAGGTGGCGTAAGTGGTTACCGTGGCAATGGGTTTAAACACCAGGGAAACCGTGGGTGTATTTGCTGACTCGTCGTAACGTGATGTAGCGACACCACTGGCGTTGAACGCGTAGGCTTCGATACCGGCGTGATTGATACCCACCTGTGCTGACCAGGCTTCATTAAACGTAATGTCATCGCCAATTAATAGGTTGGTAAAGCGTTGGTGGTTGGGCATGTATTTGGCTTGCAGGCCTAATTCCGGCCAGGTGACTTCAGGCGCATCCAGTGCTGATTGCAAATCGGGGTAATAGAGTTCCTGGAAATTGCTGGCGTCTTTGTGTTGGTGGATTTCGTATTGACTGATGTTGGCTCCTATCGTCAGTTTGTGATCGAGCCCAAACACATGGAATTTTTGATCTGCATAGAGGTAACCGCCATCGTCCCAGCTATCGACAGGAATTTGTTTGAAGGAATCAATGTAAATTCCGTTTACTTCATCAATCCAGTAAGAGGCTGTTTTTACGGCGCGCGTCTCCCAGAGTTTCAAATAACCGGCGCGTAGTGAGAAAGTATCGGTCGGGCTCCAGATAAGGTTTGTACCGGCACGCTTTGCGGTAATGTCCTGATACGTCCAGTCATTGGTGAGCGTAAGGCGGTTGTCCATGTCGTCCGCCGATGGATAACCGGGGGCCCCCCAAATGTTCAGGTATTGACTGGGTTTGTCGATGTTCCAGGTTTCGTGCGAGGCATCAAACTGAAGCAGCAAGTCTGGCGTGATATGCCAATCAAAGGCACCGCTTACCATGTTGCGGGCAAGCTCCTGGCCGCGCATCATGGTTTCACCGTCTGATGTTAAGAGGTTGAGGCGATAGCCGTATTTACCTTCTTCATCTATGGGGCCACCCAAGTCGGCATGCAGAAAATATTGTTCGTATCCATAATCACCGAGTGTAACGTCAGCTAGCTTTTCCGTGGTGGGACGTTTGCTAACCAAGTTAGTCATGCCGCCCACATTCCCCGCCCCGTAGAGGAAGCCTGATAATCCGGTCAGCACTTCAATGCTCTCCAAATCCTCGGTTGAGGTGCTAAGCCATGACCAACGCATGGGAATACCGTTACGAGTCACCTCAGAGTTACTGAAGCCACGCATACTCGTCCCCAAAAAGCCTCCGCCATTGGCAGTAGTGCCATTTGAGGTAGCAACCGGGATGTACTGGAGTACGCGGTCTGTCGATCCGGCAATCCGGTTTTCCATCAATGCCGCTGAAGTTGAGTGGATGGAGTAAGGCGTATCTTGGATGGCTTTTTCACCCCAAGGGCCGGTGGTTTTTGCGGTATCGGGTTTATAGCCCACCTCGGCACTGCCTTCCTTCTCAACATCGGCCACTACTTTGACCGCTTTCAATACCTTCGCTTCTGCCTGAGTGATAAGGGCTTGGCCGTCTTGCAGGCTCACATTCAGGCCACTACCCACCAGCATTTGGCGTAAAGCGTCTATTGGTTCAATGGTTCCCTTGACTACGGCAGCTGTACGGCCTTTAAGCAGCGTCTGATCCGCTGTGATGTGTAACCCGGAACTTGCTGAAAGCTGCTTGATGGCATCAGTCAAAGGCTGGGCAGGAAGATCAATAGCAACAGGTGTGGCATCAACTGTGGTAGCCATCAGGCAAAGAATGACTGTGGCAATTGAACTGTGCGTTGTAAATGGAAAACGTGTCATGCGGAACCTCAATCAAGAAAACGGAAATCAAGTACCCGTCACATCGGACGGTTAAAAGAAAGCCGGAGGATCTGCACTGTCGGTTCCTACTGGAGAAATTTAATAAACAAGCGAGTTCGGAGTTACGAATAGCGCGCATAGGCAAACAAGTTGCCCTGAATTCAGACAGGAAGCAGCGAAGAAAATAAAACAGGGGGAAGACAAAAGATCGTAGTCATAACGAATAACAAGCGTATTGAACGCTTGGCTATAACTGACATTTTCAGGCAGCGCGGAGTCCGGCTTTGATTGCAATGCGTCGTTGCATCGCAATTGAACTACAGCAATACATGTGCCACTTATTGTTATTGGCATACAACTTGCGATGTCCCTGTTATGAATAACATAACGAGATCAGCGCTATGACTACTGTTTTGCTACTTTCATCACCCAATCACCCCGCCATTTCATTGGAAAAAGAATTTCGCAGCCTCGCGCCAGAACAAGGGATTGAAATTTTGGAGGGCGGCGATTGCGCAGATATAGTGCAGAAGGTTCAGTCGTATGCACCGAAACAGATGCTTGTATTCGCTCCTGCCGAGCGATTTATTGGTGCAATGATACCCTGGAATCACTTAGCCCCCTCTCCAATAACGCTCATTTCCCCCACACCAGACGCAGAGGTCTTGGCCCTTCTTCATGAACAAGGCTTAGCAAATTGGTTTCCAGCTACCGGCCTCTCGGTTGCGGATCTAATGGCAGGACTGTCTCAAGATCGCCTGAGCTGGGAGCGTGAGGCCACACTGAGATGCGAGCTGACCCAGCTTCAAAACCGGTTTGATGATCGTAAATGGTTGGATCGCGCTAAAGGGGTATTAGTCAAGGCAAGAGGATTTGGCGAGGATGAAGCTTTTAAACTACTTCGCACGGCTGCCATGCACAGTAATCTCACTATTGGTCAGGTATCCCGGTCAGTTACCGAAGCGTCCGTATGGGCAGAAGCACTTAATCGCGCCGGACAATTACGTATGTTGTCACAGCGGATTGTTAAATTAGCAGCGCAACGTTTGGCAGGTGTCGATGTACATCGAGCGAACAGACTGCAAATAGAATCGGAACAGAAAGCCCAAGCGAATCTGGATTATTTATTTGCACTTCCACAATTGCGCTCCCAGGGTGATGTACTTTGGGCAAGCCTTACCGCCACTAAAGCAGCTTGGGCTTCTCTATATGCATCACTTTCACAACCCAAAACGCCTACACTTTTGCAAAAAACCGATAACGATGCAAACACACTACTGCAATGCGCCGAAGAATTAGTAAGCGCCCTTGAAGCTGCATCGCACAGACAAGTATTGAGAGTGGTTAGTTTATGTGGCCGTCAGCGTATGTTGGTGCAACGATTGGCTAAAGAAATCTGGCTCACCGAATTGATTGCCGATAGCACAGATTTAAACTCACTCACGAAAGCACTTACCCAACTAAAGTCTGAGTTTGAGGCAGCACTATTTGAACTGGATCATACAGCACTTTCCAGTCCCGCTATTCGCGATGCGCTTACAGCAACTCGTGATGAATGGGGGCAATTGTTGTACAGCTTGCACACCCTGAAACCTGAAAAGGGTAGATTGGTTGCAAGTAGAGTAAGCGAAAAATTATTGACAGCATTTGATGACCTTACTGTTTCTTATGAGCAGAGTATGCAAGTGATTATGTCTTAAATTTCAATCCTTGATGGCCTTATTCAGACGGCTGGTTAAGACGATGAAGCTGCATATAGCCCAAATGGATTTCATCAAATGTAGCGTCTGTTGTTGGTTCAATCTTAAGTTGGTATTGCGATTTTATGGCTTCTGGAAGTAGATCTTCGATTTCATAAATATCATCCACATCAAGACCATATTTTTCATCTATATGGGAAGCTGCCCCTTTAAATCCCGCTGTTTTATAAAAAACAGTATCCTTTACATTACTAATGGCTTTCGTTTTATTCGGCGCAATGACCAATATTTTGTAATGAAACTCATCAAATTCATTAGGGCGATATCCACCCAAATTAATAAAAAATAATTTGTAACCAGATATATTTTCAGTTTTCGAGGTTTTATCAATTACCCGCACTGAAAACCCATCAACCAGTGTCACCTTACGCCATGCATCTAAATGGATGTTGCCTTTTGCTTCAGGCCAAGATGCCTTAATAGCGGGAACTAGTTCCGTTAGGTCGTGTGCAATGTCAAAATAAATATCATGCTGCTCGGTAATTCTGCCTGAAGGTCTGCAACCTAGCATCATCATGTAAAGTGTTGGTTGAGTGGTTTTGTTGCTATTCATATTTTGTATACTTGGTTGAAGTTTCTATCTATTAAATTCAGAACTGCAATCTAGCGGCTACTTGCTGACTGATCTTTTCAACTTCTTTCACTATCATCTCAAATGTTAATAACGCGCAAGCACAATAACAGTTATTAAGGCACTTACCTAAAATTGAATGTTAATAGTTCTATCATGCCAAGATCCCTACAGATCTCATTCGGAACTAATCAGTAAAAAATATTAAGAGAGTTTCAGGCCGAAAAGCGCTTAACAAGTATGAGGGGTTCAATCGGATGGCTTTTATCGTTTGTTGAAGATAAAGAATCAATTTTGGTGCTAATGAATCCGACGAAATGATTTTAAATCCCTCAGCACTTTAATGGAATAACATAATCAGTTGAAGGAGGGCATTCAAAACACTATCTGACCCATGTAAAGGAGATGGGAACGATAATGCGATTTACGCATCTTGAGGCAAAAAATCAACTTTTAAAGCTGGTGTTTTTCAATGCAGGAAGGCTGGCCGGAACCGCCTGTGGGACTAGCTCCAAACTTATTGCGTTATTATCTGTTACTAGACGGCGATGACTCGTAGGCAATCAGCTTAAAATGCGAAAATTTATGTCCGCTCTTGGCCGAGCTGCGACAGGAGAGCCAATATAAAAGAGGTGTTTATGTCAAAAGTAAACGCAAAAAGGCAAATTACATTGCCTGTAGATTTGTGTCTCTTGGCTGGTATCGAGGCTGGCGATGAGGTATCAATCTTAGTTGATCGACCAGGCATTATCTCTGTCGTGAAAAAAACTGTTGGTTCGTCGAAGGGAATATTAAGGGACGTGAAGAAGGTGAATAATATTAGCGATGAAAAATCACTGGGAAGTGTTGTTAACTCATCTCGCTAGATATTGTTGTGTTGCGTCTCATCTTGTTAAAAATTGAGTCGATTTTATAAGTAAAAAATCTGTATGTCCGCTCTTGGCCGAAGGCCGTAATTGTTAAGTGGATAAATTCAATCATCTTGCTGGGCCAAACCAATGCAAATGAATGGGGAAATTGTCCAAGATTATGCAATTTAGCTGTAACCTAACTTTCTTTCTCGTGAAAGATGAAGATTGTGTTTAAGATCTAAAATTGGGGCATGCGGATAATATTGTTCGATTGTAGAATAACTAACCTCGTTGAGAAGCGATAGAAATTCATCGAACACTGGAAATGCGAGGCTCAAAGGATGGAACAATATTGTAAAGGGAATGTTCTGAGGCCTCGTTAAAGCTTTATTAATTCGATCGATGTAATTACGATCAGCTGTTTGCCAAGCATTCCTTTTGTGTCTTGGTTGTCGGGGATCATCTACATAAAAAGGATCGTATAATCTGCCTAAAAATTTTGGAATGTCCCAATCCTTTGGCTTCTGAGTTTTTAATCTTGCAGCAGACTCTAGAATCAAAAATTGTCTAAGCTCAAAGGAAAATGGTTTTAGATCTGCACTTAATAGGTTAGTTAACCAACGAGGGTACTCATTTCTGGTTTCTATGATTCTAGTAATCCACGGATTGGAATCACAATGCTCACAACGACCCTGCATCAACGCAATTATTTCATTTATCTTTGTAGGCTTTTTTCCACAACTACAACTAAAGAGCAAGCTGCATCCATGTTTAAAACATTCTCTCATGAGGTGAATCTGCCACTCACGTTTGAACCAAGTAAAGCCAAATTCATTGACTTGTTCGGAAAAGCATAACGGACAGAATTTTGTCATTGTGGATATTATTTCAATTTGATTGAAAAGCTCCCCACCGCCTCGAACGGCTAATTCTGTAAATGATGAGGATTCAGTAGTGAAACGACGCGCTAAGTAATAATCTAAAAATCTTGATGTTGGTTTGTATACCGGCGCTAACGTATGATTTTCAATTACCGCTTCCAAACTTTGATTTTCAAATAATTTTTCGTACACTCCAATTAGTTCTCTATTTGCCAACGGAAATAGGAACCATTCCTTGCTTGTTTTTGAAAAGAGTGGCTCGGTTGCACGGCTCAAATTTAAAGTGCCTGATACATACAACGAACGAATTACGAAACTTGAAAGAGTCTCCTCTTTCATTAAAGTCAATAACATTTGTTGTCTCTAAATTTTAGAAAAATATTTTTATAAAAATTATTGGCAGGACTGTGCTCATGCCTGTTTTAAGCAAAGCAGAATTTAAAAACTAAATGCATACTTACCTATGAACGTTTAATAATGATTTATATTTTCAGCCATCCTTATAGCAAAAAATATTATGGTGTTAGCCTAAATTTAAAATTTATTCAGAAAGTTTTTCTTAATTTTCGGATGGTAATTAGACAAAATTCGTTCATGTTTCTTTACAGATGGGAAGAATGTCCAGCAGACTTCCGATCACATAATTTTCTGTTTTATGTCCGCGTACCAAGTGTCTAGCCTGAAACCCCATTTTTCTTGGACCTTCAAAATCCGCGATATATGTATCGCCAATAAATAGACACGACGATGGCGAAATATTGTTCGACCGACAAATGAGATCATAGATTTCCGGTTCAGGTTTGATGTGGCCAACCTCGTAGCTAAAGAATAATTGCAGCGCAAAACTTGGCAAAAGGGTTTTAATGATTGAACCGTATGGTTGTGCCAAATTAGAACAAACAGCAACGGGAATTTGAATTTCTTCCAATGCGACTAAAACTGGAACAACATCATCAAAAAGCGATAGTTCAGCAAGTTCGGTTTCGATATTTTCGGCAAGTTCTTCCAGTAGCGTTATTGGCGCATTTATCCCAAGGTGGGCTGCAAGTCCTGATAGATCTTTATTAATTGTCATTAGGGTGCGGGCGTCGTTGGGGTTTACAGGCCTGCCTTGGTCACGAGCCCATTTCATTAACTGACGAAAAGGATGATGCATGACTCCAAATTTAATTAAGGTTCCATAGAGGTCAAATACCACTAACTCGGGCCTTCTTTGGCTCATGGGAGATGGAAAGTTATTCATCCGTGCGTAACACCCATCAATTCATCTTTCGCAGCTGAGATAACTTCTTTTGGCAGTGAATGTAATAGATCCATAGGTTTGCGCCCACCAAGATAACCGTTTGAACTGGCAAACCAGTACGCCAACCCCCAACTATCCTTTGTATCCCTGAAAAGCGTAAGGATTTCAGATAGGACTTTTATAGGTCGACGGGTGTCAGGGGTGAGACCGTAAGCTGGAAAATAGTCGGTGCCTCTGTGGTGGATTGCAAAAATCATCCCTTTTGACTTCCACTTGTTTGGTTGGGCGCTGGGATTAATGGAGCTAAAGCCTGCAAGTACTGATACCTGTTCAGCAGTGAGCCATTGGGCGGAGTTGAGCGCTACCTGTCTAGCCTTGGCAATCATTCGGGCTTCTTTAACAAGCGTTTCTACTGATTGAACATCAGGGGTTAGCAATTCAACCAGCGCATGTAACTTTTCGGCTCTTTTGGCTTCCGCAACTTGGGTCGCAAGGGCAGCTACGTGAGTAATGAGCTGCGCGAGCTCGGAGGGATTGTCTTGCTTCGAAACCGGCAGGACAATAAATTTGCTTTCTGGCAGCTTGGTCAAGTAGTTAGTAATATCTTTCCGCGTCAAGACGACTGCAGGGTTGGTTTTGGAAGGCATACTTGTTCCGCCTCTTGATTGGCTGGTTATGGGATTATATCAAATTTTGATAACCTGGCTGTCGTGGGTTTTGGGTAACTATCCGGAAGGTATAAGCCAATAATAATTACTTCTGATCTGTTTGGGGCGAATGTATCGCTTCCTCTCTACTGACGAGTTCTTCGGTATCAGCTGGTTCAATCAGCCAAACGTAAATCTGCTTTTTAAAAATCAGCCTACTTAAGAGTTTTGTTGAATGAGAAAAAGTTAGTTCGTGATTACGTAGCAGCGCATTCCTGAACTCTAACTTAAGCCATGGCTATACCTAGTCGCTATTAACTTTAAATGTGCATAAACTAAAAACACTGGAAAAATAATGTCAATCACGGATTTTGAACCCCAAACCGCAGAAAGCTTTGATCCAAACTTGATCTTCAACGAAAAGTTCACATTGGGCACAATTGATTTAGTGCAAGGAGGAACTCTTCGACAAATAATTGCTCCTGTGATCGCTGGAAGCTATTTTTTCCGCAAAAAAAGCAACAACGAACGTGTGCTTTCTGAGATATTACTCATTCTTCCGCCAGAAAACATTCCTACTTTAACTACACCCGAAATATATGAATCGCTGTACGAGTCGGTCGCGAAAATTACTGGGGAACCGACAGTAGAAAAAGCGCAGGAATACATTCGAAAAAGTGTAAGAATTGCAATATGCCAATCTCTACAATTCGTTGATCTATTCAATCTGATTTCATCAGCTGGAAACAATGCGTTAATAATTATTTCGTCGGCTGAATTATATCGTGCCACACACATCTCACGCCCTCCTAAATTTGGGCTGACAGCCACATATACACGGGAAGACGACTGGGTTCCTCATATTGCTGTGTTATGCCAATATTGCGTTAAGATCACCAAGGATATAGGGAGCTACGCTTTACTACATGTTTCTGATGGGCCAGCGAAGAGTATTAATAATCAAAATATTTTATGTAGCATTGATGATTGCTATGTGTTTGAGTTTATAGATAAGGGCTCACCTGAAGAAATTCTAGTAAAAAATGCAGATCGATGGTTACGTATGGCTGTAGGAGCTCAACTAAATCAAGCAATTGATGAAATTAATAACCTGACAGTTAGTGATTTGAACAAAAAGCTATTAACAGTTCAAATGTTTCATCGTGCGAAAAACAAAGAAGAAACTTCGAAATTGCTTTATGAACTAGCTAGCCATAAAGATGAGCTGGAAAGTATTAACAAAATACAACTTGCAAAAATTGCATCAGACATGGAGTGTACTGATCTTGCTAATACTTTTTTATCTTCCAATTTCGATGATCTGGTTTCGGAAACATGGCTTGATACCGGATTAGACGTTGCAATAGATTTGCGAAATAATCAAGTTATAGACCTGCTTGACGAGAAGTTCGAATCTTTATTCCCAGAGTCGGAAGCGCTTCGAGATAACAGAGATAAACGGTTAATCCTGAATTGTCATTTATTGGGAAAAGACGATTTTCTATTCACTATTACAGGGTTTACTAAACATCATCTGTTTTTATCAAAATCTCTTACAAAAGACGAAGTTGATTTCAATGAAATATTTGAAGAAACTCAAAACTGGGAGGAAGAATGGCAGGAGTTAGCATTTCTATGCTGCGCCATTTTCGCGGAGAGAGATAGTGATTTTATTTTTGCAGTTGAATGTGCAGCCCGTGCAGTGGATTCAAAACTATACTGCAGGCAAGCATCTCAAATACTATTGAGATTAATTCGACATCTTTTATTAACAGAAGCGATAAGTCATGATGACTACGATTTTTATGTCATGCCGCTTGAGAAGGTAATCCGGTACCTTTCACTTTTTCCAAACGACTCAAGCATTCGCACTCAATTAATTTCAATCTTTTCAGTGGAGGTTAGCGGTTCTGCTGGGATGCCCCTGATTATCAAACTGACATTGGATCAGCTAAGCATCGGTGTTAGGTTACACGAGACTGAATTTAACGAAAATTCGTCCACTCCAATTTTCAATGAGGAAGAAAGTCAAAGACTTATCGAGACAGGTTTACGGTGGTTATCGGAACAGGCAGTGGTTGAGCCAGGAGTAACCACGTTGCCAGTTGAAATGGTCGACAGAAATCCAGATTCTGTGATTAAAAAGCTAAAGAATTTGATTCAAATGACCAGCTCCATAAAAGGCGAGGACGTTGATCTTCATTTCATGGAGCAACTTGTTTTACTAACTTGCGCAATTACACCCTTCGCACAATCCGAACGTAATACAGATATTCAAGCTCTGCGTCATTATGCCTGTCAGCTAGTTATAAATGGCCAGGCGCAACATGCCAGAGACTTATGCGAACAAGCTTTGTTGTTGGGTAAGGGGTCGGATTTTCGCAAACGTTTAGCATGGATCATGTTAGCCGATGTGTACCAACGTAACCACCAACCAACAATTGCATTTTTGTCATTAGCGTGTGCATCCGCCATCAATATTAAAATGTCAGCTACAGAGTTGTGTGACGAAATCTATATTGCTCTGCGACTAATGAGAGACTTTGGTGGGCTGGGTGATTTGACAGTTAAAACCATACAGAAACTAAATGAGTTATTGGTGCTTGCAGGCATCGACCCAGAAAAAGATGCACGATTGATTATTGCTAACTGGTCTATTAGGCTGCGGGAATTACATCGTATCGACCCAGATGAGCTTGTAAATTTAGCAAGCGAAATATCATTGAAATGTTCAGAAAATCTCGAAGATAGAAACTTTTTACTTTCTGCGAGTGTTTTACTCGCCCAAGTAATCAAGCGGTGTGATGAACTTTCCAAACCCGTACACCCGACTAACCGTAACATGCTTACAACAGCGATTGACCGCATTGGTGAAGTCAACGCTCAATTCGTCTCTGTGCTTTCAACGGATCGCCCTTCGCCGGCAATGGTTGTAGATCTGTACAATCGGGTACAACATGCTCGTTATGCTTCAGATACGCCTGGAGATTTGCGAAACGTTACCTCCCTCGCACGCACGCTACTTAATGGCAATTTATCTTCGTCATCTACTGAAACGATCGCACTAGCTATTGAACTGCTAGCTGAACAGGCGATTGAGTATCCAGTTGAGCCGCAAAATCTCATTCCAAGTTGGCCAATAACTTTTGCTCAAGCTTTCAGCAAAAATAATATAGAACTACTATTTCTTGCTCTTAACAACTTGAATGAACTTATTGTTTTGTATGTAAGTGAATATGATGTACAACTTATTGAGCAGCCAGTAAAAGAAAGTTCATTTTTCAAGAGATTGCAATTATGGTCTCGGCAGTATCCAAGGGAATATGGCTACATTGATATAGATGCAGGCAGTAATGATTTTTTCACTTCTATGGAAGAGTTAGAAATAGTACTTCCTACAATACAAAACCGAGTTGTAGTGTTAGCTGAACCAATTCTACATCAGTTGCCATTAAATCTATTTTTAACCTCCAAGGATAATGAAGAGTTCAGTTCATTTATCGGCGAAAATACAGCGATCGGCTTAGCCCCCTCCCTCACATGGTTGTCTTTAATTCAAAATAGGAAGAGAGGCTCGACGAAAAAACATCAAGCCTGGATTCCAGACAGCCAGCAGGGAGCACTTAATATCTTGCTATCTCGAATTCAAGATACGTTGGAAGAGTTCGAATTCTCCTTAGATACCGGATCAAGGCTTCCGAAAAATTTTTCAGGCTCGAGTATCGCCATTATTGCGGCTCATGGAGGTTTAACTGTTGACGGAAAATTCATTCATACGATTAGGGATGAAGATGATCTCGTTGAAAACCCCGCCGCATTAGCGTATTCACTTAGAGATGTTGAGCTAGTAATATTGTTTGTATGTAGTGGAGGGAGACTAGATAAGCACCCATCTGATCACACTGCAGTTGGTCTTCCAAAACTTCTTTTAAATAACGGTTGCCGAACAATCATTGCTTCTCCCTGGCCTCTGGATGTGAAAGTCACCTACAATTGGCTTTCACCATTTATGGAGGCGTGGAACACCGGCCAAACTGCACTAAATGCCACCCTGATTGCCAATAAAGCAGTTGCTCAGAGATTAGGGAGTCATCCTGCTTATTCATTAGCGATGACTGTTTATGGTGATGTACTGCTTACCAAACAGGAATAGAACCTAAAAACACAGAAACAATTCATGAGCAAATTAAAACTCTATCTGATATGCCATCTTCCTCTTTTGGCCGAAATATGATGCATGACTATAGTTTTAACTTCTTTAAATGAGCAGAAAGGAAAATCAGTGGATATACCTTATGTAGAAGTTGTGAAAGAGACTATTGGCCATCAAGCAGTTGAAGCCCTTCGAGCAATATTTGAAAGTCGAAAGGGTGAGCCGCCGTCTGTTCCGATTCAGCGCTTTCGTGCTGATCATGAAGAATGGATCAGCACGTTAGATATGTTGGAGGGAACGTATTCTCTGATTGAGCGATCAAGAGAAGGTGCAGAATATCTATTACGACCGTATGCGTTACCGTTGATTGGCAGTTCCGAGTCAAGCGAAATACTATATCTCATGGATCGAATCTATGGGGGGGTTCCTGAGCTGTACAGGAAACATCTTAGTCAGCCGATGGGTATAGACATACTCTGCGGTGTTTTATCTGATAAGAATACTTTAACTATGGAAGCACTGTATTACCTGACTCAATCTCACAGTGCTTTATCTGGAATGACTATTGGCTTCCCCTATAAGGAAGGCAGTACTTTGTGTATTTCTGAATCTGTACTTTCTAAGAAGTCTATAGCACGATTACTAAGTGAATATTACGAATGGCATTTTGTTAATCCAAAAAGTCAAATAACTTCGCTTGAAAATTATTTTCCTTACGGCACAGGACAGAGTTCTTTCTTCTTCAATGAAAAAGTCTCTACTGGAAAGCCGGAGTGGTATGAATTTCTGGGTGAAACTCAAAAAGCACTAATATTGGAAATAGATTGTGCTCTGAACAATAACCTAGAGGCACTTCCGACCATAGGCTTGAGAACATTGCTAGAAATAATAATGGTTGAAAAAATTGGCGATATTGGAACTTTCGCGAAGAAAGTCGAGCGCTTTACCGAGCAAGGTTACGTAACTTCAGAAATGAGCGAAACATTAAGCCACGTATTAGATGCGGGTAATGCTTCTGCTCATCGGGCTTATTTCCCAAGTCGCGAGGATTTAATAACATGCGTAGAGCTTGTGAAGCATTTGATGCATGGTATCTATATCTTAAAACCCCGGGTAAAAAAGGTAGCGGACAACACTCCAAAACGTGGTTGATTAGCAGTTTTCTTAAAATCTTCTTTTGGTTGAAATCTAATATTTGCTTGTTGGATTTACTCTCTCTATCTAACACGCGATACAAGAAGCTTCTCGCGTATTTCGAATTTCAGAAGAAAAACTTCGAATGATTTGTCTTGAGGTCGCGATGTTTATCAACGAGTGCAAAGGATTTTGCGGCCGAAGGAGCTATTTATTTTTAATCCAAAATTAACGTCTTTTTTTGCGCGCCCCTGGCCATGGCAATTCGCCTGTTAATTCTGCTAGCCCACCATCATCCTCAATTCTGTTACCGAATCGGTTTTCTTCAACTTCGGGAAGCTCCTCTTCTTCTATCGATAAAAGCGCAATAGTCGTGTCAGAATTAGCGTAATGTTTTGCGCATTCCCACAACAACAATCCACGCTCCCAATTTTCAAACCAAATGTCTTGATCCACCTCTTCAGCATGCAAACCATTCGCGCCTATATCGCGAAGTCGATAAGACACAGATCCAGGAGGAATTGGTGAGCGTGGTGTAATCCATGCTTTAGCTTTTCTCAATGCCATTGAGAAAATGGAATAACGCACAGAACCGTTCTCCATGGTTACAAAAGCGCAAGGATTTTTACTAAGGCTGGCATATCTGGAGGCAGCGGCAGGAAATGAAACACGGAACTGCGCTGCCATATCTTCAATTATTGTTATAGTCGGTGCCTCCGTCGGGACTTTCGAAAGCCATTCTTTGTAAGGCATCAATAGCTCCGCAGCAAAAGCATCACAAGCTACTTCATTGGGATGGCGTTTAGCTAAGGACCACAGAGGTACTTCTTCATGACTAGACTGCAACGCTAGGGCGATATGAGCAACTTCATGGCAGATTGTAAAGCGTTGTCGTTCCTCTATTTCGCTAGAGTTCACCACAATTATATTGCGGCCATTAGGCTTTGTGATTGTGTACCCTGATTCACCTTTGCCAAGTTCTTCCATCTTCACCTTGGCATTGACTGCTTCAACATACACTGACAAATCATTAGAAATATTTGAGATATCCAGGTTGGCAATGAACGCACGTGCCTTTTGCTGAGCTTCCTGCTGATCCATATCAATCTTCCTCGTCGTCCTCAAATAATTTTTTAACTCGCGCAATTAGCGTTGCAGGATCAGGGCGGGTTGTTCCGCGATGCCGAATACCGGCTGCTGCCACAAACCAATGCATTTCGATTTCTGGGGTTGCAATGGTGAATTCAACCAGTTCTGGATCCGTGTCAGCATGGTCCGCTAACCACTTTATGAGTTCTTCTTCTCTTTCGCTAGGTTTAAGGCTTTTCAATAGTTTGTCAATCATCTCGGGGGTTGGATTGGTTTTTTCCCCACTTTCCAGACGATGTATGTAGGCATGATCAACCTCTGAAAGTTTGCTGAATTCACGTAATGAAAGTGTTCTTCGTTCACGCAGTGTCTTTAGTGCGACACCGAGGCCTGTTTGTGGCATGGATATGAATCCTAAATTGTTGAAATCTAGACCCTAACGGGAAGATTAAAAAATAATCTGGCGCGAATGGTTGCATTGGCGCTGTTTATTAAGTAGTCTGTTGTCTGTCTGGACAACACATGCTTTAAATATAGTATGAAATGTTGTTTTTGCTAACTATGTATGTTGTTTTAGTGGGCAACACATTCTGCTTGAACGCGTACAAAGGCGCAACCTTGCTTTATTGAGCAGGCTGCAAACTGGTTCACTTTTGAGGAATTCATTATGAGTGGTAAAAATCAGCACGTTGTTCCACATCAGGACGGTTGGGCAGTAAAGGGTGCGGGTAACGCGCGCGCGACCTCTGTCCATGATACGCAACAGAAGGCGATTGATGCTGGGAGAGAGATTGCACGAAACCAGCAGTCAGAGCTTGTCATTCATCGTCCTGATGGCCGTATACGCGACAAAGATAGTTATGGAAACGACCCGTTTCCGCCAAGAGACAAGTAATCATGGCCAACATCCCTACTTATCACGTATTGGCTCTCTCTGGAGGCGGCTATCGCGGTCTTTATACTGCCACGGTTTTGGCAGAACTTGAGACGGTTATGGGGCGCCCGATTGCGTCTCACTTTGATCTGATATGTGGCACTTCAGCTGGTGGGATGTTGGCTTTGGGTTTGGCCGCTGAAATCCCAGCGCAAGAACTTAAACTTATGTTTGAAAATGACGGCAATCGAATCTTTGGTTGCCGGAGTTTCTTTAGACGCTTGTTTGGATTTTGGTTGACGGCAAAGCATGATTCAAAAGGGTTGCGTAGTGTATTAACCGATCGTTTTCATGAAAAAACTATTGGTGATTTGAAACATCGCGTTCTTATTCCAGCGGTAAATTATTCAACTGGGCGCGGGCAGTTTTTTAAAACACCACATCATCCTAGCTTCGAACTTGATCACCGAATGAAAATTGTCGATGTCGCCATGGCAACTGCGGCAGCACCGGTATATTTCCCCTTGTCGAGCAATGACCGAGGAGTATTTGCAGATGGAGGTTTGGTGGGTAATGCGCCGGGCCTGTTCGGTCTGCATGAAATCGAAACTTTTTTAGCCCCAAATCAAGAAGCTGTTATACGGGTGTTGACTATTGGGACCATGACAATTGGTGCAACGGTTCGCGGTGGCGCCAGCTTGGACAGAGGTTTTGGTAAGTGGCGTGGTGGGCTTTTTGATCTAGTGATTTCGGCTCAGGAATCTTCTGTTGACTACATGTTGCGACAGAAGCTCGGAGCCAACTATTACCAAATTGACGATAAAGCAACTCCTGATCAAAGCAAGGATGTTAAGGCGCTGGATAAAGTATCTATAGATGCTACCAATACGCTTAAACATCGTGGCAAACATGCTGCACAACGGACGTTAGGCGATCCCCTTTTTCAAGTTTTTCGTACGCATCGTGCTATTCCCCCCACCTTCTATCATGGCCCAAACAAAAACCTTCAGGAGTCAAACTGATGCTGAACTTAAGCCCACTTTTTTATACAACCACAGAAGACGAAACCTGCTTACATGATGAGCTGGATTTGACGGTTAGTCGACGAGCATTTATCGCAGCAGCAAAAACTGAGGTGAGGAATTGTTTGCGAAGAGGTATTCCTCGGGTACTTTCCCAAAACGGATACACTGGTGAGGCTCCCGAACCGCGTTTTTTTACACAGGGATCATGGGCGTATAAAACGTTGAATTCACCTGCCCAACATCCGCAACAATCAGACATAGATGATGGATGCTATCTACCATTAAGCTTTGTATCCCAGACAAAACGTCCAAGCATTGCCGCAACTGTGTTTTTTGCTGCGGCAGAAGAGGCACTGCAATCGTTAGTGGATGAAAAACGTTGGACACTTGTTAAAGATAAACCTACTTGTATCCGAATTGTCATCGCATCATTCGCGCATATTGATATTCCACTCTATGCGATCCCAGATGATGAATTTCACACGCTCGCTAAGGCGTCGATGGAACACTACGGATACGATTCTTTTATGGATGCCGTAAACATGGCTGAGCGCGATGCTTGGACCGCTCTGCCAAATGACAAAGTGTTGTTAGCGCATCGCGAGGAAAATTGGATGTCTTCGGATCCAAGACCAGTGAAGGAGTGGTTCTTGGCTGAAGTAGAGGCTAAGGGTGAACAACTTCGTCGTGTGGTACGGTATCTGAAAGCATTTCGAGATTGGAAATGGCCTAATGGAGGGCCTTCATCAATTTTGTTGATGGCCGCCGCCGCTCTGCTTTTTGAGAAGAGGGATCGAAGAGATGATTTGGCATTGTTACAGGTTGTGACAGGCTTGCCTGCCAGACTACGCGATGGCGTCGTAAACCCGGCAGAGCGGACCGAGTCTTTGACAGATCGCCTTGGTGACGATGGTGTTGAGAATGCTGCTAAAGCATTTGAAGATTTTGAAAAATTTCTTCGCGGAGCAATAGATGCTAGCGATGCGAGTCAAGCTTGTATTTGGATGCGGGCAGTATTCGGACCACGTTTTCCAAATGAGCCGAATAGAATCAATATAATATCTGTAGCTGCAACCATCGCAGCCGCGCCTGCAGAAGCTGGTCCTAGCGAACTTGTTGGGCGGACTAAAGCGGGATGAATGCGAAAGTCACCATACTTGATGTCATAGAAGCCTTCAAGCAAAGGGGATTTGAGTATGTCGGAAAGGAAAGTCATGGATGGTACAGGTTACATGGCCAGCTGACCCCAGCAGGATCAAGTCAAGGGTATTTATGCGAAATACAACTCGATCCACAATCTTTTGAGTTGCCGCGGATTCAGCTGTTAAATATTCCGGAACAGCTTCCAGAAGTTGTTCCGCATTTGGATGCGTTCGGTGGCTTGTGCTACTTGGCGAAAGGAACCGTTGTACTTGATATCTTTGATCCGGTCGGACAATCCTTGGCTTGTTTGGAAAGGGCTGCTTACGTACTTGGGCAAATTTTGCGAGGCGAACTAGTTGAAGATCTTGCTGAAGAGTTCCATCAGTATTGGTACGGACTTGAGTGCTTGGCTGATATTGAGGGAGGCGATCTTGGACGGCAAAAATGTCTTGTTGTTGATATTAATGGAGCTACTTTTTGGTTCATTACGGATGATGAAAACCGGACTATCGAAAAGCTTCGTTCTTTAGGTTGCCAGGCCACAGACAAAACGGTTTTAACTTACCGTGTACAGACAAAAGTGCAGCCTCGTCCTTTAAGAGCTGCTTGGCCACCCACAAAGGTTGGGGATGTTTTGGCTTGGCAAGGAGTTCTGGATCCTACGTGCCGCAAGAAAATTCACCAGCGAATCAGAGAAGGGCTTAAGGGAAAAGCGAACGGTATTCTAATTCTAATTGAATCACCGTTGATAACCTATGGATTAGCCGTGCTTTATGATCGCAAAGCCAAGCAAACAAAGACAAGAACCGATTTGCGTCGGGATACTACCTTTGGGCTTAAGGTAACGCCGGTATCAGTCATGAGAATTGACAACAACTATATTTCTCAGCGAAATATTCCTGGGCTGCAGACTTTAGCGCGAAAAAATATTGCAGTCATTGGGTGCGGCACAATTGGCGGTTACCTTTCAGAAATGCTCGTTAAAGCAGGAGCTGGTGTATCAGGTGGTAGGCTCACCTTGGTTGACTATGAAACTCTTTCGCCGCAAAACATTGGACGGCACCGCCTCGGGTTTCCTGATTTATTTTCCAATAAGGCTGTCGCAATGGCCAAAGAATTAACACGTCTCCACCCGGGGTTTGATATCCGCGCCCTGCCGGTCGATGCGAAGCTAGCACACTTGGGAAATTTAGATTTAATTATTGATGCGTCGGGAGAAGAGGCACTTGGGCATTGGCTCAGTGAAAAATATACGTCTCAAACGGCCATGCTTTCAGTATGGATTGAAGGGCCGGGGACGGCGGTTCGCGCGTTGTTGAAAGTGAATGACACAGGAGCATGTTTCAGGTGTCTCAGTCATAGCAACTGGGAGGGAGAGCTTCGCTCAGTGGTTGGGCCGTTACCAAACGTGATGGCAGGCCATGGTTGCGAAGGACTATATGTACCTTTTCCGGCATCGGTTTCCGTTCAAGCCGCAAGTCTTGGGGCGGAAGTGATATTGAATTGGGCAAATGGTAATTACTCTCCTTCGTTACGAACCAGGATAATCGATTCATCTTACCAGCAGAGCTCCCCTGACTGTGATCCGTCGAGACATGGGGATTGTCCAATATGCAATTCATGAGTTCGTGGTCCACCCGCGATAGGCGAACACTTGTGCATTTTACAGAGCCGGCTCTGAATCAATTTATTCGCTTCATCCAAAAGAGTGCCTCTGATCTTGAAGCTGGAGGAATATTGTTAGGAACCGTTCATGGTTCAAATTTGATTGTTACGGAAGTAACTATTCCAACAACATCTGATAAACGCTCCCACTATTCGTTTGAAAGAATGCCAGTTGGCCACGATGCAGTCGCTCATGAACGCTGGGCATCTAGTGAAGGAATAATAAGGTATCTTGGAGAATGGCATACCCATCCGGAGAATTACCCTCGTCCATCGCAACTTGACGAGCAAGAATGGATTCGCCTGGCCAGTCTTCGTCAAGACAATCGTCCAATGCTTGCGGTTATAGTGGGACGGAATGATTTACACGTGGAACTTATGTGCTCACCAAAAAGTAATTTTATACTATTTGGTGTTGAATAACTCGTGGATGAGATTGCAGCGTAGGCTGATTAAATTTTTCAACACAATGGAGGCGTAATGGAAGGTCATAATTTCGAACAATTGAAAACACACATTTTGGCATTATCTAATTCGCACAGCTTTGAAATAGCTAGAGCTGAGTGGTCGCTTGTTGGTGTGGAGATTAGTGAGGAATGGGATAAGTGCCCGTGCGGAAAAGATATTAAAGAGCATTGTTTCATACGTAATAACCTCAACGGGAACGAGACATACGTCGGGAACGTATGTATCAATCAATTTATTAAGATCGATACAGGAACTTTGTTTGATGGTCTTAAACGAATTGCCAAAGACGTCAAGGCAAATGCAAATGATGATCTCATAGAGTATGCCAACCGAATGGGTTTTCTTTATGGTGAAAATGAATACAAATTTCTTAAAGAAACTACAAGGAAGAGAAAATTAACCGCAGCCCAGATAGCTTGGAAGGAAAAAATTAACAGGCGAATACTTGCGCAAACAGTTGTGCTAAAAAGAACGTCACGATAAAAGTCTCGTTTCATTAGTTTAAGGAAATAATGTGAAGGTATATGAAAATATAATAATTGGAAATTTCCTATACGCTTTAGGGGTTTCAATTGGAAAAGCAACGGCAGATATAACGCAATTCTCTTCAATCAATCTCTTGCAGCAAACGCCTGATGATCCCTTATTGGGAGATTTACTCGTTGAATATCCTGGTGTGGTGAAGCTTATAGAGTTTAAAAATAAAAAAAGTAAGAAAACAAAGGAAAAAGATAGAATTCGACACCTGAAAATTGCTTTGAACGATGACAGGGAAATGCTAGAAATCTCAAAAGCTGTTCATTGGTATATCGAAACAGACCCACTAGAAAAAATTTGTTTCAACAGGATCGTACCTTATCTAAATGCATTCGAAAGTCCAGGAACCCATACACTGGAATCCTTCCTTCAATTTGTCACGGAAGAAGTTGTAAGTCATGGGGAAAAAGATAGCAAAGAAAGAATTAAAGCTTACTTGCAAATTGTTGCCGGTTGCCAAGGGACACAGGATCGAAATGGCGGGGATAGTGGGGAAATCGAAACTAGTTCTGGAGGCCTTTTATTATGTGCCAATAAAACTGGCTTGGCATTCGTCCAATACACTAGCCCTCTACAGCTTCAGTTGCATCAGAGTGAATTTATTAAATGTTTAAGCCAAGAGATGGAATCAATAATGCGGCCAGATATTGAAAAGGTAAAAAGTAAGAAGTTGTCACAGAGCTTAGATCATAACGGAGGATATTCTTTATGAAACCAGAATATGCTGTGATGGAGGCTGCATATAATTTACTCAAAGCGGCAGAGCAAAATCAAACTGAGCTAGGCAATTTAATACAAAAACTTGAATCATCCTCGTCTTTGCTTGAAGCAAAAACTCGTGAGATGAATTACTCGATCTCGAAAGTAATTAAAGAATCCGTTCAGGAAGCATCGGTTGAAATTGCCAATAACATAACTAAAAATATTTCTAAAGCGAATGAGAAGGCTAATGCCGCGGCTGATCGATTGGACAAGGCATCCAAAAAATCATTTTTTATCTTTTCGGTACTGCACATAATGTTTACCGTAATCAATGTCCTTGTGCTGTGGTTTATCTTTATTAAGGATATCCCAACGAGGGCGACATTAATTGAGATGCAAAACAATGCGGATGAACTTGAAAAATACGCGGATGTTTATAACTGCAATGAAAAAAAATGCGTCGAAATTGTTAGTGTTAAGACTGGGATGATTTCTCCAAAGACCAAAGGAGAACTTTACTATTTGAAACCCAGCCGATAATTCACGACGAGCTTCGGTGAATACCATTAATTACTTCTGTTACTATCAAGTTATATCACCTCAGCAGAAAAATGAGTGGTTATCCCTAGCTTAATTTTCTTATCAAGCTCTTTATTTCCTATGCCTATTATTATCACCTTTTTTTACCTAAATTTTAAAAATTATTATCATTTTTTTTTACCTGAGGACATTTACTTGTCGTTTTACAATAATTACTGATACTCGACAGTAATTAGTGATACTGGCCCAGATTTAGGTTTCAGTTTGATAAACTGACGCCGATCTGGGCTTTTTAATGGCTAAAAATCCTGAAAGAATAAGATTAATAAAGGCAAAAGCCGAGAAAAGAATCAAAACACGCTTAGATCAGGGGCGAGGTGCTGGCGCCGGTCGCGATTACCAATCCTTCCTTCATGTTCGGGATGTTCCATCCAAAGGTCGATCTCACAGGCTTCCAAGTGCTACGGTCGGCCGCATCCACCACCTATTGTCCGATCTTGAACTTCACGTGTTTATGCAACTGGACTGGCACAAGAATGTTATCGACATTCGTGAACAGTTCCCGCTCCCCATGGAGGCGTCGCAAAAAATAGCCGCCGAGATGTCCATCGCTCACCCGAGTTATCAGGGCACCGGCGAAGTTGTAACCACTGATTTTCTGGTCGACTTGATGGAATATGCGGGAAAGATTACCCGGCGGGCCATCTCCGCTAAATATGTAAAAGATTTAGATGATCCGAGAGTTATCGAGAAATTTAAATTAGAACGGCGTTATTGGGAAAGTAAAAACATCCCGTTTAGCATTATTACTGAGCGCGAAATTCCCGAGCTCCTAAGGAAAAATGTTCAGTGGTTTTACCCATACATTAATCATTTCGTGCTGGAGGACAGTGAGCAGCACGCCTGCTTTCAAGTTTTTCTGACTGCGCTCCAACGGCATCCCTCGATGAAGCTAACGTTGGTGATGAGCCAGCTGGATGATATACACAATACGGATCCTGGTACCCATCTTTCGTTGATGCGTCACTTCATGGCACAACGCGCCTTTTTCTTTGATATGGAAAAGCTTACCGTACAAAACCTTCGTGCAATGGATGTTCATTCCTCCGAAAGCTGGCTTCAGGAGGATTACGAATATGCTATTGGTGAATGATGTTTACCAATATTTTGATCAGCGCTATCGCATTCTGTGGCGAGCCAATCAATCGGTATACTGGATTAACATTGGTACCGATAACGCGCTTCCGGAATTAATTAGCTACGACACCTTGGTGGGATATCTTTCTGACGGCCATATGAGTTCCGTTGATGACCCGTTTCAATCTTTCATACTTACATTAATTTTAAGTTATGAAGTGGGCTCCATAAAACCTGAATCTCAAATATATAATTTGATTAATGAATCAACTGGAATACCAAAATCTTCAAGTCTATTTATAGGTGACTCTCATTTAGCTGATTACGAAGGACCGACAAAAAATGGCTTTCAAGCACGGCATTTGATACGTGGTCACCGTTGCGAACGTGTTGAAATTAATAGAAAGAATGATTATTTATTTTAATTAGTTTGTTGTTAATCGCCTTAATTATGAATGAAAGTTAGTTATTGAACCCAATAAAAACAACAAGGTGGCATGTCAAAGAAACGCAGCAATCGAGATTATCACTTTAGTTGTTACCTTTATGATTGATCATCCCGCAACCAAACGATTTGCTAAGCATAACAAGTTGTGGGCAACGTCTCACACGTGTGCGGCTTCTAGCGATCTGATCATGCGTTTGTTAACCTTAAAAATACTTAATTTAACCTGTACGGGTGGAGTTTCTATGCTCACATTAAGTTGCAGACAAGGCGATTTTTTTGCATGAAAGCTTACCTTCTATTGTTAGCAACCTGTGTTTGTGACAAGATATATAAGTCTTATGCTTCGACGCTCGCACGATAAGCTTACCGATTCCTGAACTAAATAAATCAATTGAGTAGACTCGGCAGTAAAGTAAGTGGCATATGAACAGAAGAATTAGAAAGTCGAATTAATTTTCCCGTTCTATTAATGCTCTGGGTTTTGCTACCCACATAATGGACTTTACTTCATCAGGACGAAATCATGAAATACCTCCAATATATATTTTAGCCTCTAACGCTCTCGCTGAGCGAGCTGCTTGCTGCATCTTTCCTTTATTCAAATGGCCCAAACTCTATAGCCATTCTTTTACTGCATATCTGATTTAGGTATTTATTACAGGAGTAAAAATGTTCCAGTTTATTTTAGATTTCGCCGAAAAAAATAATTTAGGTAGGCACTACAAAGTTGTGGCTTTTGCAGCTTGCCTTTCAAGTTTCCCTCAATTGGTACTAGCGGATAATTACTGTCTTCTTTCAGCAGACCCAAATTGCATTCCAGAGATCGATGTGACCGGGTACAGAACTGACGGTAACTATTATGGGTACAATACGGAGATACCAGGCTTCTTTCCTATTTGGCCAAACAGCAACGCAAATTTCTTGCAATTTCCCACCTTTGGAAGCACCGGAAATGCGGCCGCTAAGCAACAAAGTCCTGTAAAATCTGTGAAAGATAACGTTCTTGATCAACCAGGTTCATCAAGTTCTGCTGATCATACGTGCTACCCGGTAACAATCGCTTCGGGAACTAAATTTCTCGACGAGGTAGATTTTATTGACGTGGGTGACAATCCTCTTCGTATCGACCGGCATTATTCAGCCGGTACGCATGGTGTTTTTGGCTATGGTTGGACGACCTCCATGGACGATAGGCTCGACTTCGGATACGACTTGATGGGTTATCCCAGCGGTGGATGGGTCGGGGGGACGTACTGCAAGACCATTCCTGGACTCACGAATAAAACTTGTACTGATCAATTAGCAGACGCTAAAGCGTCAGTACCCAATAGCACGATCACACCGGGCGGTGTTGCCAGAATACAGTTAATTCAGTCTGGCCAATCCATCGCGTTTTTGGGCGTACCGGGAAGTTTAGATGATGGTCTTGTACATCGGTCAGAAACCAACAGCGCAGCCATAACGAAATTGGATGCCTCCAGATATAAAGTCACCTTCCAAAACGGAGACGTAGAAATTTTTGACTCTACTTACGGTTTGCCGAGAAGTAAAGTTGATGTGAATGGTGTTGGATGGACATACGATTGGGATAGTTCAAGCCTACACCGTTTGAACAGCGTGACACATACCTCCGGTAAGAAATTGTCATTTAGCTGGGTTTACAACGACAGCTATAATGCACAGGTATCGGCCGTGACCGACCCTAACGGTTACGTCACGTCGTATAGTGCAAAGATATTCGGCTCGAACTCATTCGGAAAAATGGGAACTGTCGGTATCGTTACTTACCCGAACAGCACCGGTTCTCGTACCTACACATACACTATAGATAGCAACGCGCCGACAGTTCCATTGGTTACAGGCATATATGTAGACGGCGTACAATATACTTCTTACAGCTATCATCCTATGGATAGCCAGCGTCGCATTAAGGTGAGTTATAGTGGTTTAGTTGACGGAACAAATAGATCCAGGTTTGCTTACACGGATACGACAACCACCGTAACCAATCCGGGGGGTGCCTCTACCACATATACCTACCGTGATGACAAATCCTTAACAGGAATGAGTCGACCAAGTTCAGGGGCGTGCCCTTATGCGGCTACTGTTGCTTATACCTACGTGACAAGTCCTAATCCGGTCAATCAACCCTTGCCCAAGGGTGATGTAAGAAACATTGCGAGCAAAACCGACTGGAAGGGCAATGTTACCTCGTATACCTATTACACGTCTGCATACCCCGATTATTATCCTTCTGGAACAGTGAAAACCGAAACTAATTCCGCGACAGGCAACACAAAAGCCTATACCTGGGACAGGTATAACCGCATGCTTCAGTTGACAACTACCACCAGCAGTGGCGCGAAATTAATCACGACGAATACGTATTACGGACCAGAAAAATATAATCGCTTAGCGTCAACCTCAAACAACGACGGATTAGGTAACATACGCACCGTATCTTACGATTACACGTTCCAATCAAATGGTTTGGTTAAGACCAAAACTATTAAAGATGCCCGTAATGATATCGCTAATAACATTACCACCTATTCGTACAATGACCGTGGAGATCTCGCTAGCACCACCGACGCCGCGGGAAATACGACACAATTTATTTACGATAGCGTAACTTTCGATAGACCTAACAGCACCATTGATCCAAATGGCGTAAGAACTTATTTTACCTACGACGGAAAATATCGCGTTACAAATACCAACGTATCGGATGGTGTAAACTCTTATAAATCAATTTATACCTTTAACGGTTTAGACCAGGTAACGTCTGTCAAAACACCTGAGTCGAGAGTTGTAAATTTCAACTACAATGCGATTGGCCAATTAAAAAATAAATCAGAGCAATCGGATCAGTCAGGTATAAATGACCAGACGATCTACAATTATGATCTTTTCAATAATCTTGTGTCTGGTCAGCGTCAATTTAGCTCCCCGACTACGTATGTTATCGACAGCTCCTGCACGAACGCGCCGGGAAATCCAAGCTGCACGCCCTTTATAAATAACTGCACGTCGTCAGGAAAAATTATTAAATATGGGTCTTATGTCGTTTGGTGTGGACACAACTCTGTAACGATCACGGCAGACACAAATCTGCCAACCAAAGCTTACGATAGTAATGGGAATCTACAAACCGTTGCGGGTAGTTATGGACAAAAGCAAACCTATGTTTATAACGATAAAAACGTTAACTTAACGTCTGTATCCGACGCACTAAATAGAACAACGCAATTCGATTACACAAATGATAATTTGGTGAAAACAATTACAGATCCTTCATCAGGTATTGCACAATTTGGTTACGATAGTTTCCGCCAATTACAAACAATTACTGATCCAAATTATA